>ERZ1048686.7-NODE-7-length-219178-cov-22.121932_pt1 | contig 219178 bp, 176 predicted proteins | sample MGYA00383099_ERZ1048686 | MGnify/ENA primary metagenome ERZ1048686 (study PRJEB29581, sample SAMEA5548369) | metagenome | biome: marine; feature: coastal; material: water | depth 25 m | study: Short-term variability in the microbial, nano- and picoplankton... | reverse complement strand
TCATGGTTTTGGTTGTTTAAGATTTTGATACTTTCTTTTTTTGAAGAAGTATTTTGAAATTAGCCCTTATGGCTTCAAATAACGATCCTTTGATATTGTGATTTCAAAAATAAAGGATTATTTAACTTTTGCAACATTAAAAAATAAATATGTAATAACATGTTATACACATGTTATTACATATTTGATAACAATAATTAATAATTAGTTGCTTTACCAATGAATTTTAATTATTTCATAAATTGATACAGTTGATATTCAAAATATTACTTTTGTACCAATGGTAAAAAATATCCTAGGAACAACCGGCACAAGAATACTTAATGCTTTTGTCAACTTGATAATACTTATTTCACTTACTCGTGAGCTTGGTAGCGAAGGTTTTGGTGTAATAATGCTTGTTCTATTGGCCATAACAATAATTCAACTGTTCATTGATCTAATTGCAGGAAGCTCATTAATATATTTCACACCTAGAACAAGTGTTTTAAAACTTCTTCTACCCTCATATCTTTGGATAGCTATCATAATATCTCTTTCATATTTTTTATTGGGGATACTTTCCTCTCATTTCCAAGGGCTATATAATATCATTATTCCCAGTGGTTATGAGATGGATATTATTGTTCTTGCTTCTCTTAATGCACTAATGCTAACTAATTATAATATTCTGCTTGGTAGTAAAAGAATAGGCACATACAATATAGTATTTACAATTCAAATATTAACTCTGCTGTTAGTGCTTATAGGCAAGTTATTTTATCTAAATGAGATATCTGTAGACTCATGGATATCTGCAGTTTTTTATTCATATTTGCTTGGTTATTTACTTAGTTTAGTTGCAGTATTATATAAAATTAGGAGCTTTAATCTTAGTGGTGGTATTAGATTAATTGTTGATGTTTTTAAATATGGTTTTACCACCCAAGTAGCTAATATGCTTCACATGGGTAACAAAAGAATTAGCCTTTACTTTTTAAACATATTTACAGGTATAAATGCTGTGGGTATTTATGGTGCTGGTACACAATTAACTGAGGGATTGCGACTTATAGGCCAAAGTATTTCTCTTGTTCAATTTTCTGAAATATCAAACTCAAATAGTAAGGAATTTGCCAAAATAGTTACCATAAAACTAATGAAGTTTTCAGTAATACTTACAATTTTTGCCCTATTAATTTTGATAATTATACCCACCAGCATTTATGAATATGTTTTCACTTCAGAATTTGAGAACCTGAAGATTATCATTGTAGCTTTAAGCCCTGGGGTTATTGCATTATCAATAAATACCATATTTAGCCATTATTTTAGTGGCTTGGGACGTCCGATTATAAGCTTATGGGCCAATGCAGTGGGAATGATAGTTACAATTTTACTTGCAATTGTTCTGATTCCATTGATAGGATATGTTGGTGCAGCAATAACTGCATCAGTTAGCTACATCATAACGGTCATTTACCAGTATCGTATTTTTAATAAAGAGACTGGTACCACCTTTCAAAATTGGTTACCAAATGGTAACGATATAAAAGACCTAAAGAATATCTTTAAATATTGGAAAAAGCATGATTAAAAATAGCACTAATCAATTTGTTTCTTGAAGTATTATATGACCCCAATCAAGCTTATATTAATTATCATTACCACAATAATAATTTCATTATAACAGCCATGCATTATTTAGGTCTAAATGCTTAACCTTTAAGTGTATTGATCGCATCATAAAAATCATTTTTTTTTGATAATTTAACTCTAAAAAAAGTTCTTAACAATAGTATTGGATAAATATTTTTTTATTAAAATATTGATTATAAGAATAATATACTTTTGATCATTATTTTAGTTTGATAATAGCGATAATTATATAAAAAAAATAGATATTTTTGTCCCTCATTTTCAGTGACATGCTTAACGCATAACATATTGAATTAAATCTAGTATTAATATCAGCTACTTGATAATGCTTACGCCATGACAGTAAACAATTTTGTTCGTATTAACCCCCTTATTAGAAAAGGGTACATATTTAGCGGTTTATTTTCTCTTTTGATGCTTATTTCAATGAGTTCTTTTTCTCAAACTGCTCAAGATGAGAAAAATTACCAGCAATGTAAAGTATGCCACAATATAGATGGCGCAAAACTAATTGGTCCCAATTTGAAAGGGATATCAGAAAAGCGCGATGAGGCATGGTTAATAAAGTTCATCCAGAATAGTCAGGAAATGATTAAGAACGGAGATGAACTAGCCGTTCAGGTTTACAACGAGAATAATAAAATACCAATGCCTTCTCATGACTTCACCGATGAAGAGGTGCGAGGATTATTACTATACATTGAAGGTGGTGGCGTTCTTCCCGAGAGCGAAGCTGTTGCTCAGGCAGCAGTTGATGCAGAAGAACAGCATGCGGATAAACATGATGTTGCTGAGGATGCCGGATTATTAATTGCACAAATGAAACGTGATGGGTTGCGCAACATGAGTTACGTATTCATAATTATGGTAATTCTTTTTATTGTAAGCTTATTTGATTTAGTTGTAATTCATGTGGTTAAAGCTAAATGGATTCATTACATTATAATGCTGGTTTCTGTTGTGGTTATCTCAGAGATAGTTTTCGTTGAGGCAACTAGCCTTGGAAGACAACAATATTACCAACCTGATCAACCAGTATGGTTTTCACACAAAATTCATGCTGGTCAGAATCAGATTGATTGCAGGTATTGTCATTTTACCGTTGACAGAAGCATGAGCGCGGGAATACCAACTGTTGAAACATGTTTAAATTGCCATAACCAAGTAAAAGAAGGAAGCATAACTGGTAAAAAAGAGATAGAAAAGATATATGCTTCCATTGAAAACAATAAACCAATTGAATGGGTTAAGGTTTATAATCTACCCGATCATGTTTACTTTAACCATGCTCAACATGTAAATGTTGGAAAACTTGAGTGTGCTCAATGTCATGGAGAAGTTGAAAAAATGGATGAAATAATCCAAATACCAGATCTTAGCATGGGATGGTGTATTGAATGTCATAGAACCGAAGATGTACAGTTTGCAACCAATAAGTTCTATGACCAATACAAAGAACTGCATCAAAAATTAAAAGATGGGGAGATATCAAATGTTAAGGTGGATAATATTGGTGGCGACGAATGTGCAAAATGTCACTATTAAATAAAGAACAATAATTCCAGAGAATATATACCATGGATAAACAATATTGGCAAAGTCTAGAGGACTTCAGGGAAACAAAAACTAAATCTGCTTTTAGTAAAAAAGCCGAACCTGAATTCTCAATTGCAGGACTTGATGAATCAGAAATAAAAGCAAAATCTTCAAGAAGAGATTTTTTAAAGATGCTGGGTTTTTCGGTAAGTGCTGTCGCTCTTGTATCGAGTTGTCAGATGCCTGTGCGAAAAGCTATACCATTACTTAATCAACCAGAGGAGTTAACTCCTGGTGTTGCAAATTACTTTGCTTCTACCTTTTTTGATGGAACTGATTATTGCAGCATTCTGGTTAAGACACGTGAAAATAGACCCATAAAAATTGAGGGTAATGATATGTCTAAACTAACAAAGGGTGGAACAAGCTCTCGTGTGCAGGCCTCAGTTTTAAATCTATATGATGATGCTCGTTTAAAAGGACCCATGAAAGCGGGTAATTCCATTGACTGGGAAACTGTAGACAAAGAGATAATGGATAAGTTGGCTGTTCTAGCGGCTGAAGGAAAGAAGGTTGTACTTTTAACATCCACGATAATAAGCCCTTCCACAACTGCATTGATCGAAGAGTTCACCAATGAGAATCCAAATGTTGAGTGGATTATGTATGATGCCTTAAGTATGTCGGCAATACGCAATGCAAATGAGCTTAACTTTGGTGAATCAGTAATACCATCGTACTCTTTTGATAAGGCAAAAGTTATAGTTGGTTTTAATGCCGATTACCTTGGTAACTGGCTTATGCCTGTTACATTTTCAAAGCAATATAGCTCATCTAGAAAAATCTCAGGTAAGAATCCTAAAATGTCTAGAAGCTATCAGTTTGAAAGTATACTGTCATTAACTGGTTCAAACGCCGATTATAGATATGGAATAAAACCTTCTGAAGAGGCTACTGTGCTTCTTAACCTTTACAACATGATAGCAGAGTCCACAGGAATGTCTGTTTATAATGCACCCAAGTCTCCTGTTGATGTTTCAGATGTTGCAGCGGATTTATTAAAGAATAAAGGAAAGTCGTTGGTTGTTTCAGGTACAAATGAACTAAATATTCAGCTAATTGTAAATGCCATAAACAACGCACTAGGAAATTATGGTAATACCCTTAACATTTCATTGCCAGTTAACCTTAAGCAGGGTAATGAAAAATCAATGGAACAATTGGTAAAAGATATGAACGCAGGCAAGGTTGATGGCATTTTAATACAAAATGTCAATCCTGCCTATGATTACTCAAATTCAAATGCATTTATAACTGGATTATCCAAAGTGGATACAAAGGTTTCTTTTGCGGATACAATGGATGAAACTGCACAGCTATGTGATTACGTTCTGCCTGATCATAATTATTTGGAATCGTGGGATGATGCCGAACCAATTAGAGGAAGCTACAGCATAATGCAGCCAACCATAAGACCTATTTTCGATACTCGTCAATTTCAAGATACCATGCTAAAATGGATGGGCAATGATGGAGATTTCTCAGATTACATGGAGAGTAACTGGAAAACAATGCTCGTGGATAGCACTAATTTCGAAAGTGACTGGAATAATATAAAGCATGATGGTGTTTATTATGCCAAAGTTGAATCAGATGACCTTTCAGATTTTTCTACGCAAAGCTTAAAGGCCAGAGCAAGTAAAAATGTTGACATCGAATTGGTGCCCTATGAAAAAATAGGAATGGGGATAGGTAAATATGCCAATAATCCTTGGCTACAAGAAATGCCAGATCCAATTACCACTTCCACATGGGACAATTACCTTGCAATATCTCCTGCTTATGCAGATGATAACAATCTAAAACTAGAGGATGTTGTTGAGGTTAATGGCATCGAAATGCCAGTTTTGGTTCAGCCAGGTCAGCCGGTAGGAACTGCATCTGTTGCAGTTGGATATGGGCGAACAGCTGCTGGTAAAGCTGGTAATGGGAGAGGTTTTAACGCATTTGGTTTTAAATTTGGTGAATCAATTACCATCAATAAGATTGCCGGGAAGACTTATCCTTTGGCCATGACTCAAATGCATCATGATATGGAGGAAAGGCCAATAGTTCGTGAAACCACATTTGATCAATTTAAAAAAGACCCGAAATCAGGTAATGAACTACACACTTATGATGAGAAACATAATGTTACTCTTTATAACAAGATAAAATATGATGGATTGCATTGGGGTATGTCAATTGACTTGACAAGCTGTACCGGATGTGCCAACTGTGTTATTGCCTGTCAAGCCGAGAATAATGTACCTGTAATAGGAAAAGAGCAGGTTAAGAATAGAAGAATCATGCATTGGATGCGTATCGATAGATATTATTCCAGGGATGAGTCTAATCCAGAGGTATTTCATATGCCTGTTATGTGTCAGCATTGTGACAACGCTCCTTGTGAGAATGTATGTCCTGTTGCAGCTACAAATCATAGTAGTGAAGGATTGAATCAAATGGCGTATAACAGATGTATAGGAACAAGGTACTGTATGAATAACTGTCCTTATAAAGTTCGTCGCTTCAATTGGTTTGAGTTTGTAAACAACAATAACTTTGATTACAACATGAATAGTGAGCTTGGCAAACTGGTTTTAAATCCAGATGTTACAGTTCGTCAGCGTGGTGTTGTTGAGAAATGTTCAATGTGTGTTCAAAGAATTCAAGAAGGTAAACTCACCGCAAAGATGCAAGATAGAGAGCTTCGTGAAGGTGATATTAAAATGGCATGTGAGCAGAGCTGTCCTACTAATGCGATTACATTTGGGAACTTACTTGATGAAAACTCAGCAATCAAAGAAAATCAGGATAATCCTCGTATGTATCATTTGCTTGAGTCATTGCACACGCTTCCATCAACAAGCTACTTAACAAGAGTAAGAAATAACGAGTCGTAGTAAAATTTGAAATGATTAAAATCTGAGAAAATGTATAACACAAGAGTCAGAGGAGTATTAATTAAGGGAAATAAAAGTTTCAAAGACGTAACTCGTGATGTGTTGCGCCCAATGGATGCGCCCATGCCAAGGTGGTGGTACGTGACTGCTTTCCTAGCAATTTCTGCTATGATTTGGGGAGTATGGGGCTTTTATAACACCATCAGTACAGGAATTGGTACTTGGGGCTTAAATAATAATGTGGCCTGGGGTTGGGCTATTATCAATTTTGTGTGGTGGATTGGGATTGGTCATGCAGGTACAGCATTTTCTATATTCTTATTGATTCTGCGTCAAAAATGGAGGACCTCAATAAATAGAGCTGCAGAGGCGATGACTATTTTTGCTGTAATGGCCGCAGGTTTATTTCCATTAATTCATATGGGTCGTTTATGGGATGGCTTTTTCATATTTCCTTACTGGAATACCAGAGGTCCCCTTTGGGATAACTTTAATTCTCCCCTATTTTGGGATGTTGTTGCCATCACTACATATCTAACAGCTTCATTTTTATTCTGGTATATAGGTATGATTCCTGATTTTGCGACAATAAGAGAAACTACAGCTTCCAAAATCAAAAAGAAAATATACGGAGCAATGAGCTTTGGTTGGCTTGGTAATGCAAGAAGCTGGCTACGCTTTGAAACGGCAGCTCTCTTGCTAGGAGGTTTAGCTGCACCGTTGGTTGTTTCAGTTCACTCCATCGTATCGATGGACTTTGCAGTATCGGTAATTCCTGGTTGGCACACAACCATATTTCCACCATATTTTGTAATAGGAGCTATTTTCTCTGGGTTTGGCATGGTACTTACACTAATGATAGTGTTAAGAAAGTTATACAAGTTCAACGATTATGTTACCGATGGTCATTTGGAAGCCATAGCAAGGATACTTACGTTTATATCTCTAATAATGGGATCAGCATACCTCATTGAATTGTTTACAGCATGGTATTCAGGAAATGAATATGAACTATTCACATTTCTTAAGAATAGAGTAACGGGTGAGTACACATTTGCATACTGGTCCATGCTTACCTGTAATGCCATTATTCCACAGTTATTTTGGATCAAAAAAATTAGAAAAAACATAACTATGGTATTTATCATATCACTGTTTATAAACCTTGGTATGTGGTTCGAACGCTATGTTATTGTTGTAACATCATTATCAAGAGATTTTTTACCGGCCACATGGGCTACTTACCAGCCTACTATAACAGAAGTTGCAGTTTTTGTTGGCACCATTGGATTATTTGTAATGGGTGTAATTGCCTTCTTCCGTTGGATTCCAACAATTGCTATTAGTGAGGTTAAAAGTGTATTAAAAGAAACAACAACTTTAAAATCATTTACTGATGAAGACTAATATTTTAGGAGTTTATGATGATGAGCATGATATAATGCATGCTGTTGATAAATTACAGGATGGAGGAATACCTGTGAAGGATGTTTTTTCTCCTTTCCCATTGCATCATGTATGGGAAAAACTAAATTTGACAACACGTCTCCCCTATGCTACTTTTATCTATGGAGTAGTTGGTGGTATTATAACTTTTGCATTTTTATATTGGACATCTGTGGTTAGTTATCCACTAAAGTTTGGAGGAAAGCCTCTAAATAGCCTGTCTTTTATAATTATAATGTTTGTTATAACCATTCTTATAGGAACAATATTTACAGCAGCCACCTTCTTTATTCGTCAGAAATTATGGCCAGGAAAAGAAAGTAAATTACCTGATGGAAGGTCCGCTGATGATAAGTTTGTGCTCGTTGTGGAAAAAACTGAAGGTATGCCAGAAGAAGAGGTTGCTAAGATCAAAGACTTATTGACTAAAACTGGAGCCGTAGAAGTAAATGAATCTAATGTTGATTATGAAGATTAATATGATGAAATATTCAAAGTACATATCACTGGTGATCCTTTTGATGGTTATATTATCATCGTGTAATAAGGATAAAAATAATCCTGGATATGCTTACATGGGTGAGCATGACATGTATTATACCAAATTTTATAAAGCATATTCACCCAATCCTGTTTTCAAAAACAAGATGACAAATCAGTTGCCGGCAGAAGGCGCCATATCAAGAGGTAATATGCCATTCTCCTACCCTACTAAAACCATTGCTGATCGCGCTGTTAACCAGACTCTTGCAGGGCTGCAAATGGTAAATCCAATTACTGCTAATGATGCAAGTATTGAAGCTGGCAAGGTACAGTATGATATTTTTTGCAAGGTTTGTCATGGAGAAAGTGGTGGTGGTGATGGATATCTATACACAAGCGGCCTGTTCCCTGCTAAACCCACATCACTTATTGAAGCTTATGTTAAGAATAAGCCCGATGGAGAGATATACTATGTTATCACAGCTGGTTCAATATCAGGGCTTATGGGACCTCATGGATCTCAAATACAACCCGAAGACCGTTGGAAGATTATAAATTACGTAAGAACACTAGCAGAATAATAACTCTTAAATAAATCTACAATGGATAAAAAAGTACAGCTCAGCGGAAAATTTAAAATTGCCATGATTATCATGATTGTGGTTGGGCTTATATCTGTAGCCATCGGTTTCATAACCGAAGATGGAAAAAGAGCTTGGGCAAACTTGTTACTCAATAATTATTACTTTCTTTCGATAGCAATAGGAGCAACATTTTGGATGGCAATTCAGTACGTAACCCAATCTGGATGGTCATCAGCGTATATTAGAATTCCAATGGCAATGAGTAATTACGTTATTGTTTCTGCTGTTTTATTTGCAATCTTATTTTTCGGTGTTCACGATTTATACCATTGGTCACATGCAGATGCGATTGCTAGTGATCCATTGCTAAAACATAAGGAACCTTATCTTAATGTTCCATTTTTTGCAGCTCGTTATGGTGTTTTCTTTGCCCTATGGATATATTTAACATGGAGAATCAAAAACCTATCACTCAAGGAAGATACTTTAGGTGGAACAAAGATGTTTGAGAAATTAGAATTTACATCCAAGGTATTTATATTTGTTTTTGCAGTTTCTTTTTCTTTGTTTTCAATAGACTGGCTTATGTCTCTTGATGCACATTGGTATAGCACCATTTATGTTGTTAAAAAATTCATCATGGCCTTCTTCCATGGTGTAGCGATGTTAACTGCAATTGCTATCATATTAAATAAGTTGGGATATTTACCAATGCTTACCAAGAAGCACCTTCATGATTTTTCTCGTTACATATGGGCATTATCATTAATCTGGGGGTATATGTGGTTATCACAGTACCTTCTTATTTGGTATGCAAATATTCCAGAGGAAACGGTTTATTACATCCCAAGAGAAATGGGTGAGTATAAAGGATTATTTTACACCGAACTAATAATGAACTGGGCCTTCCCATTCTTTTTCCTAATGTGGAACAGAATAGCAAAGAGTGCCAATTGGTTGTTGTTTGCAGTTGGTGTCTTAATAATAGGTCAATGGGTGGAGTTGTACATGTCCATAATGCCAAATACAGTTGAATCACATGGTATATCATACATAGAAATAGGAACATTCATAGGATCCTTTGGGTTATTTGCACTTATTGTGGGAATATCGCTCTCCAAAATACCTGTTGTACCGCAGAAGCATCCTTATCTAATAGAGAGTACAACCGAAGAGCATTAATTAGTAGAGTTTATAAGATAACAAAAACCTCTTGATCTAAGTCAGGAGGTTTTTTTTATTTGTATTTTCGAAAGTATATTATGGTCATAATAATTACTATGGGCAGATTATTTAAAATATTTCAATACCTAAGCCTTGATGTGGTGGGAGGTTCCCTTTGTGTTGCCTCAATGTCTGTAAAACTCTTGAACATTATTCCTAATCCAATATGGTGGTTGATTTTAGCTTTGTCTGTCTGGATTATCTACTCCGTAGATCACATATTAGATTCACTTAAAAATAAATCCAAATCACAAATCCTTAGACATAAATTTTTTTTTAATAACAGAAAATGGTTGATACCATTGGTAATTGCAATTACATTTATAAATTTCTTATTGGTAATTACTTACCTAAAATATGAAATAGTCATTTCAGGTATAGTATTAACTACAATAATTTTCGTATACTTTTTTGCATTAAATACCCTCGGTAGGCATTACCGTGCTTATATCCCAAAGGAGTTAATAATTGCTGGAATTTATGTTGTAGGAATCTTTCTTGCTCCACTTATATGGTATGGATCAATACCTCCACCTGAGGTGCTGTTTATTATTATTGTTTTAATAATTATTGTATTTATGGAAGGCATTATGATTTCATACTTTGATTATGAACAAGATATTGCTGATGGTCATGTATCATTTACAACAAGGCATGGAAAGGAAAAAATAATTAGATATTTGAGGCTTCTAAGTGTATTTATCGAAATTTCTCTTATAATCGCAATAATCATAACAAACTCGGATATAATATTTGCAAGTATAATGGTCCTTTTATTAATGAACTTTTTTATTGGAATGATTCAACTGATACCCAACAACGTGGTCGTTAAAAAATTTCATCGTATTATTGGGGAAGCAATATTCTATTTACCAGTAATAGTATTTTTGTTCTGGTAATTAAGAAACTATTCAAGTAAATTAATCACTAAATATACATATTATGATAAAGTTTAAACTTCTCTCAATTTTAATAGTACTGGTGGCCATTTGCGTATCATCTTGTGGTGAAAAATGCATAGAACCCTCAGGCGCTGTTATAACAGATAACAGAGATTTAGAAGTATTTTCAGGTGTGGACATACATATTCCTGCCACTGTAAAGATTATTGCTGGAGGTTCACCAAGTATATCCATTAAGGCTCAAGAATCATATGTTAATTCAATATCAACTACCATAGGGAGAAATACTCTTAAAATTAAAGGAAACCTATGTACTGCATCCAATGCTGACGTAGAGATTATCATAACAACCAAACAATTTAGTGGTATATCCATCTCTGGTAGTGCAAGTGTAAATTCTGATACTCCTTTAAGATCTGATGATTTGGAACTTGCTATAAATGGCTCCGGGAATATATTATTGAGTGTATTTACTCGCAATACTTATTGTAATGTTGATGGTAGTGGCTTAATAACCTTAAATGGAACAAGTCAAAAACTTGATGTCAGGTTGAATGGCTCAGGTGAGTTTAATGGTTTGGGGTTTAATTCTTTCAAAGCAAAGGTTAAAATAAATGGTTCTGGTAATGCTAGTATTGTAACTCATGATAAACTATCTGCAGATATAGTTGGCAGTGGAAATATTAACTATTCTGGTGATCCAAAAATTGATATGTCAATATCAGGCAGTGGTAAATTGAATAAGATTAATTAAAGGGCTGTTAATTAGGTCAAAAAAGAGTTAATAAATCAGGATAAGATTTGAATTATAACTACTAATAATGGAAATGATATTATTCTTAGTTTGCGTATTAACACTAATCTCTAACTTACTAAATATATTGGGTTAATAACTTTTGATTCAAATTAACAACCATTAGTAATAAAAATATTTCTTTGCCGTTAAATCAGGTATAAAAGACAGTAATAAGTGAAAAGAATACTTCCATTAATAATATTAGTTCTTATTATATCCCAATCCTCATACTCGCAGAGTGGAGGTACCACTGGATATCAGTTTTTAGAGCAACCTATATCTGCAAGAATTGCTGCCCTTGGCAGTAATGTTGCTTCCATAGATGACAATGATGTCAACATTGGGTTTGTTAATCCATCACTAATTAATCCAGGAATGGACAATAGTATGGCTCTTAATTACATAAACTTTTTTACAGGCACCAATTATAGTAGTCTACAATATGGTAAGTCATTCGAAAAGGTTGGTAGTTTTTTAGGCACCTTGCAATACATGGATTATGGAAAGATAGATTATGCTGATGAAAATGGCAATCTTGCAGGTACATTTGGAGCATACGACATGGCATTTACAATAGGTTGGGGTCGTCAGCTTGATTCATCCTTTAGTATTGGTGCCGCCGCAAAGGTTATTTATTCCTCATACGAGAGTTATAACTCATTTGGAATGGCAGTAGATGTTGCCGGGACCTATCGCACTAAATCTGGTATGACAATGTCTTTAGTTGCAAGAAATATGGGATTGCAAATGTCCACATATTATCCAGGAGGATCAAGAGACCCGTTACCTTTCAGTTTGCAATATGCCCTTTCCCATAGATTAGAACATGTACCAATTAGATTTTCATTTGTATATGACCACATAGAAAAATGGAACCTCACAGTTGATGATCCTTTAAATCCTTCTAATGGGTTTGATCCGATAACCGGAGAACCTATATACAAAGAAGGATTATCAAAATTTGGTGATCAGCTTCTACGTCATATTACACTTGGTGCTGAGCTTTATATTGGTAAGAACCTAATACTAAGAGGTGGTTATAACTACCAGAGACGCCAGGAGATGAAAATTGAAGATAGGATGGCAATGGTTGGCTTTAGCTGGGGGTTTGGTGTTCGAATATATAAATTCAGAATTAATTATTCCAGAGTAACATATAGTTTGGCAGGGTCACCCAACTATCTTACCATAGCATTCGATTTAAATTCATTCATGAAAAAATAGGTAAATAACACCTTTTTATTGATTTATTTTTCTAGGCTTATCTCATTGAATTTAACATGAAAATTTTGTTGATTATTTCTATAAATAATAATTATCTTAGCTTTCTATAATATAGTTAGTATTATATGAATTAGCTCAGGGACTGGACTTAAATAATTTATCCAATACTCTAAATAGATATACCATTACCATATTATGTTTCTAGAGAAACTTGCTCTTACGGGGTTTAAAAATTATTCAGAGGCTGAACTAATGTTCAGCGATAAAATAAATTGCTTTGTTGGTAATAACGGCGCAGGTAAAACAAACATCCTTGATGCCATTTATTACCTGTCGTTTTGCAAGAGTTATTTCAATTCTATTGATACACAAAACATAAAACATGGTAATGAATTTTTTGCTGTGCATGGCATCTACCATAACCAGGTAAATACTTCAGACAAGGTTAGCTGTGTGCAAAAAAGAAGTCATAAAAAAGAGTTTAAGCTTAATAATAAGGCTTACTCAAGGCTTGCTGATCATATAGGTCTTTTTCCATTGGTTATGATTTCGCCGTATGACAGAGACCTCATTAACGATGGTAGTGAACATCGTAGAAAATATATTGATGGTGTAATATCGCAATTTGACAAGGCATATCTAGACGATCTACTTTCATATAATAAGGCATTACAGCAGAGAAATGTTCTTCTCAAACAGATGTATGAGTCTAGGGTATTTGATAGTGTTTCAATTGAGATATGGAATGACAAATTAATTAAACATGGCAGTAGAATATTTGAGAAACGAAAATCATTCCTTGAAGAGTTTAATCCACTTTTTGAAAAGTACTACCAAATATTATCTGGAGGTAAGGAAAATGTAAACATCCATTATGATTCTCAGCTTGATGATACTAGCTTCAAAGATTTATTGGAAGAATTTATTGATAGGGATAGAATATTGAAATATACATCTAAGGGTATTCATAAGGATGATCTTCTATTAACAATTAATGATTATCCAATAAAAAAGTATGGTTCACAGGGACAACAGAAGTCGTTTGTAATTGCCATAAAACTAGCTCAGTTTGAATTTACAAGGAGAGTTAAGAATTTTAAACCCATACTCCTATTTGATGATATCTTTGATAAACTTGATGATAGCAGGGTTATGCAGATAATCCAACTTGTTAGTGAAAATAACTTTGGTCAAGTCTTTATCACCGATACACAAAGAATAAGAGTTGAAAGCATATTCAAGACTGTTGAAATAGATCATAAAATATTTGAAGTCCATAATGGACAGTTAATGGTCTCAGGCGATTAAATAGATTAATAACTAAATGAAGAATAAGGATAAACAACTTGGTGAAATCTTGGATGATCTATTCAGGTCATATGGATGGACTGAGAAGATGGATGGTGTTAAAATAACCAACCAATGGGAAAATGTAGTAGGTCCTATTATTGCTAAGCACACAACAAAACTTTATGTAAATAGAGGTAAGATGTTTGTTAGCGTTGATTCTGCTGCTTTAAGTCACGAGTTGTATATGGATAGGTCGCAATTAGTAAAGAAGTTAAATGCTGCTGCTGGTAAATCAATATTGAATGAGATAATTATAAAATAGTATTATTTATGTTAGAGAAGCTAGATGAAACAATAGAATACCTTTCAGGACTTGATATAAGAGATGCAGAGTTAGGTATAATATTAGGGACAGGCCTTGGTGGTCTTGTGGATCATATTGAAATTGAAAAAAGTATAGAATACTCAAAAATCCCTAATTTTCCTGAAGCAACGGTTGAATCGCATGCTGGTAGACTAATAATTGGCTACTTAAGTGGAAAGAAAGTGGTTGTAATGGATGGCAGATTTCATTTCTACGAAGGATATTCTATGCAGCAGATAACATTTCCAATAAGAGTAATGAAGATGCTTGGAGTGGAAACATTATTTGTTTCAAATGCATGTGGAGGTATCAATCCTGATTATAAACCTGCATCATTAATGATCATTGACGATCATATCAACATGTTACCTGGAAACCCATTGGTTGGTAAAAACCATACGGAACTAGGACCACGATTTGTGGATATGAGCCAGCCATATGATAGTAACCTCATAAAATTAATGGAAAAAATAGCTGCCGATGAAAATATGCCGATCCATAAAGGAGTATATGTCTCTTGGATAGGCCCTAGTCTTGAAACACGAGCTGAATACCGATTTATAAGGCTAATGGGTGCGGATGTTGTAGGTATGTCTACGGTTCCAGAAGTGATAGTTGCTAACCATATGGGTATGAAGGTAGCTGCAGTATCAGTTATTACCGATTTGTGTGATCCCGATAACCTTGTTCCTGTTCATATCGAAGACTTACTTGAAAATGCTGCAAAGGCGGAAGTAGATCTAATAAAATTATTCAAGAAACTCGCACGGGAATTATAATTGCAGAGTATTAAATACCAAAGAAATATTGATTTGGGAATATTTAAACTAATTTTGGGTAATATGCTAATTAGCAAATTCTTACGTAGATAAAAATATAGTTAACTTTAAATGTCCAATTTTTAAAAGCTTTAGCGTAAGGAACTAAATAAACAGGAAACAAGAAATAAATAAAAATATTTATTCCGATGTCATAATTATTTTATAATTCCTAAAGAAGACTTTCTATGTCGGTAATTATTGCCGGATCACTTGGTCTTTTTGCATTATCATTAACTACTTGGCCATTTTTATCAATAAGAACATATCTAGGTATGTATTTAACATCAAATAAATCATTGTATTCATTCCACACTTTAGCACTTGCCCTATAGTTTTCACCCTTTATATCTAATGCAGTAACAGCATTTCTCCATGCTTTTTCATTTCTATCTGAGGAAATGTAAAGAAAAACTACCTCTTTGCCTTTGAATTCCTGTTTAATTTTAGAAGAATATGGCATTTGCTTTTTACATGGCCCGCACCATGAGGCCCAAAAATCTATATAAACTACCTTACCTTTGTATTGATCAAGTATTTCCTGGAAGGACATTTCTACATACTCTGGGTCTTGGAGGTTAATCATTACGCCATTGCCATCATCACTGCTATCTTGAGCAATTATAGATGTTGCTACTAGTATGAATGATGCTAATAGTATAGGTTTAATGTATTTTGTCATAGTTGTTTATTTTTTATATGTGGTTACTAATTATTGTACAAATGCAAACTCAATAATGTTAGATCCCATTTTAAGAGCTTCCAACCTTTTTTCATCTGAGTCATTGTGTATTTCTGAGTCTTCCCAGCCATCTCCTAAGTCACACTCATAATCATAGAAACAGACTAGTCGACCTTCGAATATGAGTCCTAGTCCTTGAGGAGCTTTGTCGTCATGTTCATGAATCTTAGGTAAACCACCATTAAAACTGTATGTTTGATGATAAATAGGATGACTATACGGCAGTTCCATAAAATCCAATTCTGGAAATACTCTTTTCATTTCTCTTCTTATGTATTTATCCAAACCATAATTATCACTAATATGCATAAATCCACCTGAGGATAAATATTTTCTAAGATTTTCAGTTTCATCAGGACTAAGTATAATGTTTCCGTGTCCAGTAAGATGTACAATTGGAAAACCAAATAACTCACTGCTAGCAATGTTTACGGAAGGTACATCATTGCTTATGGTAGTTTTAAGATTGGCATTACAAAACTCAATTAAGTTTGGAATGGACGTTGGATTTGAATACCAGTCTCCACCGCCATTATATTTCAGAACACCAATTTTTACTTCCTGAGTATAAGAGGTATTATGGGTTATAATTAATATTAAGATTACTATAAATATTCTCATTGATAATATAAACGAAAATTAAAGCGTAAAATTACAAACTTCTAAACAAATATCGTATTTTAGATTTTGCCATTAATTATTAATTTTATGTTTGCAAAAAATAAATGTAAATGGAAATCGTAAAGACAAGAATCCCGGACCTAGTTATAATAAAGCCAAAAGTTTATAATGATAGCCGAGGTTACTTTTTTGAATCCTACAATAAGGATGAATTTCATAAAATAGGATTGTATGATAGCTTTGTACAGGATAATGAATCAAAATCAAATAAAGGTGTCTTGAGAGGGTTACATTTTCAAAACGCACCGTTTGCTCAAGGTAAGTTAGTTCGAGTGATGCATGGTGCTGTATTAGATGTTGCTGTTGATCTTCGTAAGAATTCACCAACCTATGGCAAATGGGAGTCAGTTGAACTAAACCATGATAATAAATGGATGTATTGGATACCTCCAGGATTTGCTCATGGGTTTGTAACTCTGGAAGATCATACTGTATTCTTTTACAAATGCACAAATATTTATAACAAGGAATCTGAAGGTAGTATTCAATGGAATGACCCGGATTTAAATATAGACTGGAAAATAGATAACCCAACACTAAGTGATAAAGATAAAAGTGGACCTTTATTCAAGGATTTCAAATCACTTTTTTAGACTTATTGAGATATTACTCTCCCCAATGATTTATGATTACTTACCTCTATATTACTTAAATAAATGAATAGAATCGTATCATACATATTGCTTTCAATTATTATTTTGCTACTAATAGTGGGTTTAGATCGATTTGTTATTCATAAAAAATCAGAGCTACCGGGAACAAACGAACAGTATTATAAAATAGTTGCTGTTCCAATACCAGATAAAATATCTTTTGCTGGTGAACAATTGCCATTGGATATTTTTTATGTGCGAGAGGCATTAGACAGAGAGTTAAGTGTAAATACTTATTGGCATTCTGCTACTTTGCAGATTATTAAAAAGTCACAACGGTGGTTTCCTGTATTTGATTCAATTTTGAGGGCAAATAATATTCCTCAAGATTTTAAATACCTTGCTGTTATTGAAAGCGCTCTTTCAAATGTAACCTCTCCTGCTGGAGCTGTGGGTTATTGGCAATTTTTAAAAGGAACGGCAAAAGAGAATGGGCTTGAGGTTAATAAGGAAGTTGATGAAAGGTATAATGTAATAAAATCAACGGAAGCTGCATGCAGGTACTTTAATAAAAGTTATGAAAAATTTGGAAACTGGACCTTGGTTGCAGCTGCATATAATGCTGGCAATAGAGGTGTTTCTAGACAAATTGAAAGACAAAAAACAGAGTCGTTTTATGATCTTTTATTATCTGATGAGACAACAAGATATATTTACAGGCTGGCAGCAATGAAGATTATTTTCGAAAACCCTCAAATTTATGGTTTCTATATAGATAATGAAGATGTATACCCAACCATATCTACTCGTTATGTAATTGTGGATTATAAGATTGAAGACTTTGCTGATTTTGCTAAAGATAACGGAGTAAGTTATAAATTGCTAAAGTATTTTAATCCTTGGTTGCGGCAAAGCTATTTGAAAAACAGAAAGAAAAAGGTTTATAAAATAACCATACCTATGCCTCCCTTCGATCATACTCATGAATCGATCATATTAAATAACAACGGAATCAGTAATGTTGAATAGAGTTAGATGAGTAAAAACACTAAAATAACCGTAGATAACCTTGAGGTTCTTGGTGCAAGAGTCCATAATCTAAAGAATATAGACGTAACCATACCCAGAAATAAATTTGTTGTAATTACAGGATTAAGTGGTAGCGGAAAGTCATCACTTGCCTTCGATACAATATATGCTGAAGGTCAAAGAAGATATATGGAGACATTTTCTGCATATGCAAGGCAGTTTATTGGTAACATGGAACGGCCGGATGTTGACAAAATATCTGGTTTAAGCCCCGTTATATCGATAGAGCAAAAATCTGTGAATAGAAACCCAAGGTCTACTGTGGGAACCATAACAGAAGTATATGACTTTTTAAGATTGTTATATGCAAGAGCATCTAAGGCATTCTCATATGAAACAGGTGAACAAATGGTGCAGCATACAGAGGATAAGATTGTTGACTTGATAATGAAGGCAAACGATGGCGAGAAAATAACAGTGCTATCACCATTGATAAAAGGAAGAAAAGGACATTATAGAGAGTTATTTGATAATATAAGACAACAGGGCTATTTAAAGGTTAGAGTAGACGCAGAGGTAAGGGAGATATCTTTTGGCCTTCAGCTTGACAGATATAAGGTACATGATATTGAAGTTGTTGTTGATAGACTCATTGTGAAAGAGAAATATAAAGATAGAATCAAAAGAACAATAAATTCAGCAATGAAGCTTGGTAAGGGCTCGCTGATGGTGATTCTGGATGATAATAATGAGGTTAGACATTATAGTAGTAAACTCATGTGCCCTACTACAGGCATGTCTTACGATGAACCCGAACCAAATACTTTTTCTTTCAATTCACCATATGGAGCATGTCCATCTTGCAATGGATTGGGATATGTTAAGGAAGTTGATATGAAGAAAGTATTTCCTGATCCAAAGTTAAGTATTAAGCGAGGAGGTATAGCGCCACTTGGAGAGCATAAGAATAATTGGGTTTTCAATCAAATTGAGGCAATTGGACTGAAGTATGGTTTTGACCTAACAACACCTGTGGGTGAGCTTTCTGATAATGCCGTTGATACCATTCTTCACGGATCCAACCAAACATTTGAAGTTAAAAAGGAATATTTAGGCATAACATCCTCATATACCCTGTCTTTTGAAGGTCTCATAAAGTATATTGAGAATTATGGTAAAGAGAACTCATCACAAATTTCTAAAAAATGGGCTGATTCATATATGAACAGACATATTTGTAGTGAATGTAATGGTAATAGGTTAAAAAAAGAGTCTCTACACTTCCTAATTAACGAAAAGAATATTTCAGAATTAAGCTTAATGGATATTTCACATTTACGTGAATGGCTTGATGATGCAGAAACCAATATGGATGAGCGTCAAGTGATAATTTCCCATGAAATATTACGTGAAATTAAAACACGATTGGGATTTTTGCTTGATGTTGGAATAGGATATTTGAACCTGTTTAGACCTGCTAGAAGTTTATCAGGAGGTGAATCTCAAAGAATACGTTTGGCAACACAAATAGGATCTCAACTTACTGGTGTTTTGTACATATTAGACGAGCCAAGCATAGGCCTCCATCAACGTGATAATTTAAAGTTAATAAGTGCACTAAAGAACCTAAGAGATATTGGAAACTCTGTTATTGTTGTTGAGCATGACAAGGACACAATTCTATCTGCTGATCATGTTATAGATATTGGACCAGGAGCTGGGATGCATGGAGGCGAGATTGTTGCTCAGGGAGACCCATCAAGGATTAAGAATAATGGTACAATTACTGCCCAATATCTAAGTGGTAGTAAAAGAATAGAAGTGCCAAAGAAAAGAAGAGCTGGTAATTCCAAGAAACTTATTCTTAAAGGTGCCACTGGTAATAATCTTAAAAATGTAAATGTAACTTTTCCACTTGGAAAGTTTATATGTATAACTGGAGTATCTGGTAGTGGAAAATCATCGTTAATAAATAATACGCTATATCCCATACTAAGTAATCATTTTTATAAATCCTATCGTAATCATCTACCATATAAATCACTGGATGGTATTGAAAACATTGATAAGGTTATTGAAATCGATCAATCCCCCATTGGCAGAACTCCAAGGTCTAACCCTGCAACGTATACAAAAGTTTTTGATGAAATAAGAAAATTATATGGAAGTTTAACTGAATCCAAGATACGTGGATATAAGCCAGGTAGGTTTTCATTTAATGTAAAAGGTGGAAGATGTGAATCATGCAAGGGGGCTGGTATGCAAGTTATTGAAATGAATTTTCTTCCTGATGTATATGTTCATTGCAATGATTGCTTCGGAAAAAGATACAATCGAGAAACTCTTGAGGTAAGATACAAGGGAAAATCAATAAATGATGTGCTTGATATGACAATAAATCAAGCTATTGAGTTCTTCGAAAACATACATTTCATAGTAAATAAACTAAAAGCTCTTCAGGATGTTGGACTTGGTTATCTAACATTAGGGCAGAGTTCTACAACCATATCTGGTGGAGAAGCCCAGCGTGTTAAACTTGCATCGGAATTATCAAAAAAAGATACTGGAAATACTTTGTATATACTTGATGAACCTACCACTGGGTTGCATTTTGAGGATGTTAAAGTATTACTTGGCGTGCTTAATAAGCTTGTAGATAAAGGTAATACAATAATAATTATTGAACACAACATGGAAGTTGTAAAAGTTGCTGATCATATTGTAGATCTTGGCCCTGAAGGTGGCGAAAAAGGTGGGCAAATAATTTGTTATGGTACACCAGAACAAATTGTTAAAAATAAAAATAGCTGTACCGCACCATTTATTAAAAGTGAATTGTTGTTAAATTAAAATATAATTACCATGAATAAAGTTGACATAGCTCGTATGAGAAGGAAGTTTAAATCAAGATCATGGTCGCAAATTAAAGCCAATGACTCTTGGTCTGTATTTAAGATTATGTCTGAAGTAGTTGATGGATATGAAACTTTAGCAAAAATAGGACCATGTGTTGCAATATTTGGCTCTGCTCGTGCTAAACCTGGTGATAATTATTATAAAAGTGCTGAAGAAGTTTCATACAAACTAACCAAGAAAGGTTTTGGTATAATTACAGGTGGTGGCCCTGGTATAATGGAAGCTGCCAATAAAGGAGCCTACAATGGCGGTGGTAAGTCAGTAGGGTTGAATATTAATTTGCCCTTTGAGCAAGACTCTAATAAATATATCGATCCTGATAAATTAATACAGTTTGATTATTTTTTCACAAGAAAACTCATGTTTATGAGATATTCGCAAGGTTATATTGTATTGCCGGGTGGATTTGGAACCTTGGATGAATTATTTGAAGCCATTACATTAATTCAAACACAAAAACTTGTAAACTTTCCTATTGTATTAATTAATAAGGATTATTGGTCAGGGTTGATAGACTGGATAAAAGATACTCTAGTGAAAGAGAAGTGTGTAAGTGAAAGCGATATAAACATATTTCATTTAGTAGATACTGTAGACGAGGCTGTTGGGGTAATTGAAGACTTTTATTCAAAATATTCTTTACAACCAAACTTCTAATTTTACAAGGCTTAATTTGTATCTTTATTTATTCTTTTTGTATTATGGACCGCAAATAGTGCGGCAAGCTTTTTAATTTTGTATATCCTACAATTTAATAATGCTAAAAAAAGTATTTCTTCTTTATCTCTTATTTTCCAATGTATTTCTGTTATCACAGGAACACAAAGAAATTAACGTTCATTTGCGGAGTGCTATTACAAGAAACAGTTTACATCAAGATACAGGAAATCGTATTTTCGAATTGATTAGTAATGTAAATCAATCAAATCCAGATAGCATTAGAATAGATGTTGCTTTCAACCTAAGTATCAATATCGAATCAAACTCAAATGATAAACATGAGTTAATGCTAACTACCAATATAATTAATGTTGAGCCAAATTTTGATTTAATGGCCTTTAACGTAGATACTATTATATTACCTTCTCTAATTCATTTTAATTTAATATTTAGTCAGGAATCTGGCCAAGCTGATACTCTTAGTATGGCATGCTCACCATATGGAAACCAATATTTTTTAAATGATTACAGTAATGTAAATAGTAATTTTAGCGTTGAAGTTGCTGATGTTACTTTTGCCTATGATGACGGTGATTTCATGCGTTTAGAAATGTTTATTAAAGCCATTAAGAATTATTATTCCTATGGTAATTTTCTGGATTATGTGAATAAGAAGTACTTTGATATTAATATTAAAAAAGCTCTATCAAGCCAGGACATTTTCATATATAATATTGAACTTGATAGAATTGCACATAATTTAAATTCTGCAAAAGATATTTATTTGCTTAATATAAAGGAAAATGATCCAATAAATTTTAGTGACAAGTTAGAGGCTTTTAATAGATATCATAAAAGATATGAAACACTTTTTTTGAACTTATTGCTAACACCTGATAGTAATGATGTTGAGCCAGATATATTTTGCTACGAGTTTGCAGATATACCTAATGATTATCTGCTTATGGCTGAATCTCTGCAGCCGCAGGAAGCATATGCATTCATTAATAATGCCTCTTTATACAATGATTTTGATTCAGAATTTATGCTGGAAGCTATAGTAGGTTATTATGGTAAGAAAAATGGCATTAATAGTGATTATATTTATAACCTGATAACCGATAGGTTTATTGACAAGGCTTATTACTGGAGAAACATGGAGAATTATAATAACTCTCTACTTTTACTTAAAAATGCTTTTGTAATATCTGATCAGTCTGGAATACCTCCTCCAAAGACCTACTATAGTTTAAAAGTTGAGATTACTGAAGGTCTTGCTTTATCTTTTATACGCGTGGGCAATATGGCACTTAGTAATGGTAACATTGATTTTGGTGAAAGGTATATAAGTAAATCAAACAAACTTTTATATGATGGTTTACAATCATTCTATGTTTTGGATGTATTTAATGAAAATTTAGCAGAAATTATAGATATTCAAAATAATACAATTGGCATTTATTGTCAATTTGAACTATTTGAAAATGCAATAGAATTAAATAGATTATCAGCACTTATATGTATGGATAGAACATATGACTATTGCTTAAAAGTTGATAGCGTTAAGTGTATGCTAGAGTCAGATATTTTCAATGTTATGCTCATGGACTTGTCGTTATTAATTGATAATAACGATTATCTAGAGGCATTTACATCATTGTCGTTTATAGGCGATAGTATTGATAGTTATGTATGTGATGATAATGAGATAATAGAAAGCTATAATAGACTTTCAGATAGTTTATACATAATTCTAATATCGCAGGGTAAGAAATTAATGTCAGCAAAGAACCCTACTCTAGCACTCGAGTATCTATTAAATGCAAAACAAATTTCCGAAAAAAATGGAGACGATACCAATGAGATAAATGAACTCATAAAATTTGCTGCCGAACCTGTTATAATCGGGTATATTACTAAAGCTAAATATGATACTTGGAAAAATAATATTGACTCTGCCAACCATAATTTGGATTTGGCAAATACACTAAGCTATAGATATTTTTACAATGGTAATGATAGGATAAACATAGCCATTGATAAGCTACAGGAACAGATGATGTCTAGAAATTGTATCGATATTGGCAATGGTTATAATGATGCCATTAGGAAAGCAAAAATTCATATTAGGAACAAAAAGTTTGATGATTTACCTATATTAACTGCACAAGCTTTAGCATACCTTCAGCAAAATAATGACTGCAAATTAGATAGTAGCATTCTTTTTAATTTTATTTCAAAGTATAAGCATATTATTAATTATCAAAATATCTACAATGATGTAATTGTTGAATTGTTAGACAAGGACTATATGCTGACCATAGAGAATTATAAAGAATTAGAAAAATATTACTCTGCTCACGAAATAGAACTGACGGACCTTAATCATAATGATTTGATGCTTTTTGTTAAAAATCAAAATTTATATCAACTCACAATAGAAGCTATGTTATTTAGTATTAATAATAATGATTTGGATGATGCTGTTTATTATTTGAGGTTGGCATATCATCAAGGTGCAATTATGAAGGACATCAAGCCTTCAGTAATGGAACTGGCAAAGCTACTAGCAATTAGAGATAACTTGGTAAATGTGCCTGTAAATGAAACATTACAAATTTATACTGACGATATTATGAAAATAAATTATTTTAAGATTATTTATGTAAAAAACAGAGTTGTTAAACCCACAGAATAAACCTAAATCACTTAATTTAGCAATGAAAAAAATATAAGATGAAAAGAAAGTTATTATTGATAAGTAACTCTACAATGGCTGGTGAGGCTTATCTCGGATGGCCACAGAAATACATTCAAGATTTTTTAGCAGCGGAGAATGTCAAGAAAGTAACATTTGTGCCATTTGCAGGAGTTGGCTTATCTACTGAAGGTTTAAAAGCATCATATGATTTATATACGAAGAGAGTAAGTGAGGTGTTTATTAAACTTGGCTTTGAAGTTACATCTGTGCATGAGGTTAGTGATCCAGTTGCACTTGTAAATGAATCTGAGTCCATTGCCGTTGGTGGTGGCAATACATTTCATTTGGTATCTGAAATGCAAAATACTGGTATCATGGATGCCATTAAGAAAAGAGCTTTTGATGGTATGCCATATATGGGCTGGAGTGCAGGTTCTAATGTAGCATGCCCTACATTGATGACTACAAATGATATGCCCATAATTGAACCACCAAGTTTTAATTGCATGGGATTGATACCTTTTCAGATAAATCCTCATTATCTTGATTCAAATCCTGAGGGGCATGGTGGTGAAACACGAGAACAACGTATTGATGAATTCTTAGTTGTTAATCGTCACATGAAAGTGCTTGGATTAAGGGAGGCTAGCATGCTTTATGTTTCAGATGATAATATAAAGCTACTAGGGAGTAGGGACGCAAGGTTATTTAGTTTTGGTTCTAAGCCACAAGAGTTTGAATCTGGATCAGAATTAAGCTTTTTATTATAGATTATAAACACTAAGTTTTTATATTTTATTTATGAAACATACTATTCAATATTTACTATCGGGACTATTCACCTTCATTATTATGGGTTCATATGGTCAAGTTGATATTAACTCAGGTCAGAAAATGACTCGTCAGGAAAAGAAAGTAGCTGAAAAGAAACAAAACGAAGATGAATGGAAAGTACTTCAGAAAATAGCCGAAGATAAAACATACATTGTCCAATTTAGTAGGTATACGAATACTAGAAATGGAAAGATATACAATCTTAATCGTAGATTGAACTTCATTGCTGTGAATGGTAACAGAGTAATTATACAAATAGAAACTAACCAGTACCTCTCTGATAATGGCCTAGGCGGTGTTACCATTGATGGCACACTTAGCGATTATAAATATCAGGAACCAAAAAATAATAAGGGTGCAATTAAAATTAGTTTTAATGTGTCATCAGAAACTACTTTTAGAGGTTCCAACATTAATATAACTGTAGGCAAAGATGGGTTTGCGACCATTACTTTAGGTAATTCTCCCCTTATTGTTGGAGACTTTATGTTACCTCAAGAGTCCAATATTAACCTTGGGGTTACCTTTTGGAATTAACTTCTTTTGCCAAGTTGTGATATTACCACTCCAAAAAGAATTATTACACCCCCTATGCTTTGCAATGTTGTAAGGTATTCATTTAGAATAAGCCACCCTCCCACTACTGCAAAAAGGCCTTCTGTACTCAGAATTATGGCAGAATGAGCTGGATTAGCTTTTCTTTGAGCAATTAATTGTAATGTAAATCCCACAGCAACAGACATAATTCCTCCATACAATATTGGTACCAAGGCATTTCTAATATTATTCCAGTCATAACTTTCAAAGAACAATGATAGAATAATACATATTATTCCAGTAATTCCAAATTGAATTGCTGCGAGTTTTATTACATTAAATTTAACTGAATATAAACCAGCTAATATTACTTGAATGGCCCAAAATAATGCACTTATCAATACCAGTAAATCACCCATTACAAGCATTAAGTCTTCGCTTTCTGATAATAGATAGAAGCCAACAATTGCAATAACCGCACCCACCCATGTTTGAGCCCTTACTTTGTGCTTAAGAAATATACTTATAATAGGAACCAGTATAACATACATGCTAGTTATGAACCCTGCATTTCCAGCTGTTGTATACACTATTCCATATTGTTGCAATATAGCTGCTATTGTTAGCACTATACCACTTATCAAGCCTGCCACCCAGATAGAGTTATTACTAGCCTTAACATCATACTGCTTCTTAGTGATATAAATCACTGGTATAAGTGTAATTGCACCCAAAATAAATCTAATGCCTGTGAATGCTAGGGGGCCAATATCTTGCATTCCTGCCTTTTGTGCTACAAAAGCAAAACCCCAGATAATAGCTGCAGATAGCAGTAGTGCTTCTGTGGTATATTTGGATATTGACAGGTTCATTTGCAATGTTTGGCAAGTATTTTATAAATATCTATAATCAAGGTGAATAATTGATTTAGATTTTAATTTAAATACAACAATAATTCATAAATAGAATCGCTAGCGAAAGTTATTGGTTAAATTCAGTTTTGATTTGATCTATCCAATTGGATATTCTATCACTGGTAAGCTCATCTTGATTTTCATAGTCTAAGGGAAGTCCAATAAATTTTCCATCAATCACGGCTCTTGATTCATCATACTGATAACCTTCTGTTGAAACGTAACCGATTATATCGCAACCTTTTTTATTTAAACACTCATAAATCACACCCATGCCATCTACAAATGTATCTGGATAAGAATCTTGGTCTCCGAAACCAAATATAGCAACTTTCTTATTTTTCATATTTGTGGATTCAATTACTGAAAGAAAATCTGTAAAATCTTCTTGTAAGTCACCAATACCCCATGTGGATGCCCCAAATATTATGTTGTCATAATTCTCTAGATCACTAGCTGTAGCCTCATAAACATCTATTATTGTCGTAAACTCACTCCCAAGTTTTTCTTGAATTTCTATGGCTGCTTCCTCGGTATTTCCTGTTAATGTGCCATATATGATTGCAATTTTATTCATATTATCTGAGGTTATATAATCTTGGATTTAAAAATAGAAATATTTTTAAACCAAAGTATATTATTTTATCACTAATTATTGCGGATGTATAATTTTATTATTAGTTACAAAGGGAATAGATTACTGAATTAATTTTCAGATACAATATTATCTATCATGCCTTGAAAAATGAATTCGTGAAATGGCAGGAAAGTATACCAGTATAGCCTACCTGTTAATCCGAGTGGTCTGAATGTTGCAGTTTGTAATAATTCATCACCTACAATTTTAAACTCAAGCCATGCTTCACCTGGCAACTTCATTTCAGCAAATAACAATAACCTACCCTCTTCCTTGTCTGCATATATTACTCTCCAAAAATCCAATGCATCGCCCACGTTTATGTTGTTATCATTTGTTCTTCCTCTTCTTAATCCAACTCCTCCAGCTAGTTTATCAATAAACCCCCTTAATCTCCACAAGGTATTGGCATAATACCATCCATTACGACCACCTATGCTCCATATTTTGTTTATGCACCTTTCACGATCATTTATTGTTTTAACCTTCTTTTCTTCAAAACAACCAAATGACGGTACTTCTGCATAATCTGATATTTTACTTGATATTGCACTACTTGCATATGCATCCTTCCAGCTTGATATTATTACTTTGTTATCAATTCGATTAAAAGCTCTAAGAAGTGACTCTCTATAGTTAAGAGGCTCTATGTTAAGTATCTTGTTTAAGTCATCATTTCTGCATATCACCTCTATTTTCATGCTATCCACTAAGGCGATGGCTAAATTATAAGATGTAGATGTTACAAAGTATAACCAATATGATGATAATCGTGGGGTCATTACAGGTACTATGAATATTTTCCTTTTTAAGTTTCTAACTTTGGCAAATTCAAGAAGCATTTCCTTGTATGTAAGCACTTCTGGACCACCTATGTCGAAATTTATTCCATATAACTTTTCGTTTAGTAAGGATCTTGTAAGAAACAAAATTACATCAGAAACACCAATTGGTTGACATTTAGTATTTAACCATTTTGGTGTCACCATTATTGGTAATTTTTCTACGAGATCTCTTATTATTTCAAAGGATGCACTTCCTGAACCTACTATTATACCAGCCCTTAGGACAGTATACTCGTAATTACCTTTACTAAGCTCATCCTCAACATTTTTTCTGCTGGATAAGTGCTCTGACAGAATTGTTTCATTAACAATTCCACTTAAATAAATAACATGCTTTACGTTTGTTTTATTTAGATAATTTTTGAAATTTACTGCCGAGCTATGTTCTAATTTTTGATATTTTGCAGATACAGACATAGAGTGAACCAGATAATATGCTGCATCAATATCTTTGGGTATTTTCGATAAGGTTTTTTTATCAAGTAAGTCTACTTGTATCAGTTTAATCTTTCCATTATTATTATCAGGAGGAGTAAACCTGTTAACGTCTCTTACACAGCATATTACTTCATGGCCTAAGTCCAGCAGAACTGGTAATAACCTCTTTCCAATGTATCCTGTTGCTCCGGTTAGTAATATTCTCATTAATTATTTAATTTACCTTTATGAATTTGATTATTTTATTTCCTATTTGGAAAAAGTATAGATTTGGATTTAAGTCTTTGATATCAATTTCCTTATTACTGGGATCAATAATGCCTGACTTAATTAGCTGCCCTTGAATGGAATAAATATGATAATCTATATTTTTATTTATGTTATTGGACACTTTAATCATAGATATTGCAGGGTTTGGATAAATACTAATTTGATCATAGAATGAACGGTTGTTATTTAATGAATTAGGTTGACATTCTATTAAACCATTTATATCGTATTTGGAAAGAAAATTCCATACTTCTTCGCTTGCATTTATGTCCATATTTCCCCAGACACCTGGCCAATCATGTCCTCCGTTAATTACTTTAAAATGCTCAACGGATGAACAATTATCACCATTCTCATAAATAAAATGTTCCACTGTACTTCCGTCTGAGGTATTTATATCTGGTATTTCTATGATGTTTGGTTCGTAAGATGTATTATTGTATTCTATCCAATACTCCATAACATCGTCAATTGACTTAGTCCATAAGAAGTTTCCGTTGTATGGAACTGTAGCATCAGATGTTCCATGTATTTGCATTATTGGTGTTGGATGCGATGGATCACAAGAGTTAAAGTTCTGTGGGGTCATTGAACCAGTTACTGATGCAATAGCAGCAATTCTATCACTTAATTTACAAGCAAGTAAAAAACTCATATAACCTCCATTTGACATTCCAGTGCTATACACTCTATCTGAATTAATATTATATGCATTAGATATTGTATCTATTAACTCAGATACAAATGATACATCATCTACTGTGCTTCCAATTGTCCATCCACCTACATTCCAATGTGTACTGCCATTTAATAGACTACCCTGGGGGTGAATTAATATGAAACCAGATGTATCAGCAATGGATTTGAAATTTGTATAAGAGAAATTTGTTTGGGCATTACTGGTATACCCATGAAAAGAGAATAATAGTGGTGTAGGTTCTGCAGCATTATAACTATCAGGAATGTATAAAATGTATTCCCTGTCTAATCCTTCATGTTGCAACACACCATTTATGGTTTGCTGGGAGATAATATCATTGCTTAAAGCAATTAATATCAATAAAATACTCATTAATAACTTCATAATAGCACTTATTCGGGTTAAATATATATTACTAAATGTAATAAAAGATCATTTATTGTCCTAGGTTCATATAGGTTTTCTTAACAATGTCATATGCTAACTTTGTCTTTCTGTTAATATCAACGATTCCCCAAAATTCTTCATTTGCAGTTCCATCATAAGGAACACCGCTACTTTTAGGTGCCCATCCTCCTATATCTTGTTTGTCATTATCACCTGCCTTCCACAATTCGTCTACAAATGCAAAAATGGTCACTCCTGAGCAAATGTCAGGGTAATCAAAGACATCATTTAGTATGTTAGCAGTTGCATCTGCTTGGGCAATTTCGTTCTTACCCATTTCATAATTACTAGATTTACCAGTCATATAGCTATCAGCGCCAGCCTCAGATAAATACATAGGTTTATTACTAATTGCTGCATATTCACTAAAAATATCTTCAGGGTTATCCCATCTATATACATTTAATCCCCAGATATCAATGTTTGTTGACATGGATATGGCAAGGTTACTTGGTAATTCCCCATGAGCAGTAGCTACAGGATGTTCTGAGTCTATTTGATGTATTAAATCTGCAGCACTATTTAATGCGGTATACCAATTCTCAATTTCACCTTCAAACCATTCTGGATGGAAATTATACTCATTACCTAATTCCCAGAATAATATCACATCATGATTTTTATATTTATCTATATAATCGATAAATGAACCAGATAATATATCATAAAAACCATCTTGATTATAACCAAAACTTACTATTAGCTTAATACCAGCTTTATTTATCATATCCAACAATAAAACATCATCGATTGGTGCATATATTCTTATTGTATTTATTCCTGCTTCGATCATTAGTTCTAAATCCTCTCCTAGAGAACTGAAATTCCTTTGATTGCTTCCACTGGGTATGGGGTTGTAGCAGATACCTTTTATAACATAAACTGTATCGTCGACTATTATATGTCGGTTTTTAACTTTTACCGTAGCAGCAGTTAATGGACTTAACAATATGCTAAAAAGAAAAAGTATTATGATTGTTATATTGGTTTTTTTCATTCTAATAACTAGTTTCATCAATTTTAACCTTACCCCAAAATGCCTTATAAACAAAATATGTATATCCTATAATTAATGGGACTCCGATTGCAACAAAAGTTAGCATTATTCCGATAGACTTATCCGATGATGCTGCATTATATATTGTAATGCTGTTATCAATATTATTTGTTGCAAATATTAATTTGGGGTATAACTCAATGGCAACAATGATAAGTAGCAGTGAGAATGTAATTGCCGAGAAAATAAATGCAGATATAAATTTTCTTTTGTTTATCAATCTAGGGATATTTGCTATACTTAAAACAGCCATTACAGGCACTAAGTAAAATAATGGTGTATTGCTAAACTTGTCAGAAAGATGGGGGAAATAGAATAATGAATAGATGCTTAGTATTCCGAAGAATATTACAAACAGTATTAGAGCATACCTTAGAAGTAACCTTACCCTGTCAAACAATTTACCTTCGGTTTTAATACAAAGGTATAGTCCACCATGCAGACTCATAAGAGCAAGAGTTGTAAGCCCAACTAAAAGGGAATAAAAATTGAAAAACGATAGCCAGTCTCCTTGATACTCATAATTTTCATCTAGGGGCATTCCTTGTAGAACATTTCCCAATACAATTCCCAAGCAAATTGCTAGCATGATACTGGATAAGCTATATATAAAATCCCAGATGTTTCTCCACCATTTCATTTCTTCCTTGCTTCTAAATTCAATTGCTATGGCCCTTAGTATTATGAAAAGAAGGAAAAGCATAAATGGAATATACATCGCTGATAATAAAGTCGCATATAAAACTGGGAATCCAGCAAATAATGTACCTCCACCTATAACAAGCCATACTTCATTCCCATCCCATACAGGGCCAACAGCGTTTAATGCTATCCTGCGATCTTTATCTGTTTTGAGAAATAGATGCAATGATCCAGCACCCAGGTCGAAACCATCCAAAATAGCATACCCTGAAAATACAGCTCCAACAACAAGAAACCATAATGTGGGATAATCTATGTTTAAAAATGTTTCCATTATTGATCTTTTTTAGATATGGAGCTATTATGAAAAGGTCGAGTCATAACTATTGAATCATCATCCAGTCCATGTTTAATTTTTTTATTGAGTAGATATACAAATAATATGAATAATAAGGAGTAAACCACTGTGAACATTATCAATGAAGCTAAAACTTGATTTGCAGTTACCGCAATTGATAGTGCTTCAGAGGTTCTTAATAAACCATATACAACCCATGGCTGTCTGCCCATTTCAGCAGTATACCACCCAAATTGATTTGCCAATTGAGGTAGTATTACAGTGAATACAAATATCCATAATATCCATTTCTTTTGAAATAACTTCTTTCGTATTAGGAGGTATAAACTTATACAGGTTATCATTATTAAAAAAATACCTATTGATACCATGAAATGATAAAACTGAAATATATAATTAACAGCTGTTGGTCTCTCATCTTCAGGGAAATAATCAAGTCCAATAACAGGTGTAACAAAGTCTTTATATATTAAGTATGTAAGGCCTTTTGGAATATATAATCCCTGAACTGTTTTCATCTCTTCATCTACCCAGCCCATTATATACAAGTTTGCAACAGACAAGCTATCATAATGTCCTTCCATTGCAGCGAGTTTTGCCGGTTGGTTTTTGGCAACGCCATCCGCGGATATACTTCCTGTTAATAGTTGCGCAAGAGAGAAGAAAGTTGCAACAATCAATGCAATTTTAAAGGCCTTTTTTGATATTTCAACATATCTATTGGTGACTATGTAATATGCATGAACACTTAATACCAGAAAAGCTCCAGCCAAAAAAGCACCTATCCAAACATGTATGATTCTATCCACACTTGAGGGGTTAAATACCATTGCCCAAAAATCTGTAATCTCTGCCCTAGCATTTATGCCCGTTCCAACAATTTCAAACCCAGCAGGAGTCTGCATCCAGCTGTTTGCAACAACAATCCATATTGCTGAAAACATGGATCCTAGAAAAACACCAATTGTTGATATGAAATGAACTCTCGGAGAAACTCTATTCCATCCAAATAATAGAATACCAAGGAATCCACTTTCAAGTGCAAACGCGAATAGGCCTTCTGCGGCTAATGCACTGCCAAAAACATCTCCAACGTATCTCGAATATGTTGCCCAATTGGTTCCAAACTCAAATTCCATTACAATTCCAGTGGCTACACCAATTCCAAAGGTAAGAGCAAATATTTTAATCCAAAATCGTGTTAGTGTTTCATAGACCTTATCTTTGGTATACAGAAAGAGACCTTCAAATATAACTAGCAATAATCCTATTCCAATACTCAATGGAGGATATATGTAATGAAATGCTACTGTGAAAGCAAACTGTATGCGTGATAAAATCTCTACGTCCATTTCAAAAAATATTTGAATTTATTTGTTATTAAGATGTGAGTTTACTGTGTTATCAATTAAATACAAAACATCTATATTCTAATTTTTTAATACTATTCTAAATCTTGCTTTACCAGACTCTAGGTGTTCCATTGCTTCATTTACATTATCCATTGAATACTCTTCCACTATTGGGTAAATGTTATGTCTTACGCAAAAATCCAACATTGTTTTAGTTAGTGCAGGGCTTCCAATTGGACTTGCGCCAAGTGTTTTCTGACCCATCATCAACGAAAATGCTGGAATAGCCATTGGTTCAAGAACAGCTCCCACATTATGTAATCTTCCCTTTGGAGCCAATGCTGATAGATATGAATCCCAATCAAGAGTTACATTTGTGGTATTTAGTATGAAGTCTAATTCCCCATTTAAACTCTCTAATTCTTCAGATGATTTAGAGTTTACAACTTTATGTGCACCCATATTTAGAATTGCTTCTTTTTTATCAGGGTTAGAACTAAATGCGATTACTTCACATCCCCAGTGTTTAAGAAAATTTAAGGCCATATGCCCTAAACCACCTATACCTATTACACCGACACGGTCCGTAGGTTTCACCCCCGCTGCAATTATTGGGTTAAATACTGTTATACCGCCGCATAATAGTGGTCCTGCCTTACTCATATCTATGTTTTCAGGTAATGGTATTGCCCATGACCAGTGCCCTCTAACATAATCTGCAAAGCCTCCTTGTCTGCCAACAATAGTGGCTTGTGAATTGGCACATAAGTGATGGTTGCCTTCCATGCATTGCTCACAGCTCATGCATGATTCAGAAAGCCATCCAAGGCCTACCCTATCTCCTACCTTTATATTTTTTACAGCATTGCCAGACGCAACAACTTCACCAACAATTTCGTGGCCAGGGACAAGTGGAAATTGAGACATACCCCATTCATTATTTATCATGCTAAGATCAGAGTGGCATATTCCACAATAAGTGACTTTTATGTCAACTTCTTCAGAACCAAGGTCACCGTTGTTAAATGAATATTCTTTTAATTCTCCTCTGGGCTCATGCGATGCGTATGCGTTTATTTTCATTTTGTGTATTTTTTTACAATGATAAAATTAGCTAATTCTGTGAATAATACCACCTATTATTAAATTGTTAAAATTTAATAATATATCTTATTATGTCATTCAATAACAGATTGTTAACAAAATAAATAAATTTATGTATTTCGAAATTTTGGTAATTCATTAATTCTGGCATAAGGAAATGAGGTAATGTATTTTAAATTGTAGTATGAATTAAGACCAGATATTCCAACTGAATTTGCTTTGTCTAATTCCATGTAACCATTTTTATCAATGATAGATTCAGGTATTATTATATGTTCTATCCTACCAACTATTAATGAGGTTTTGGAAGATCTTATTTCCACAACTTCTTCTAACTTAAGACCAAACTTGATTTGACTTTCCTTTACAAAGGGCGCTGAAAAGTTATCAATATATTCCTCCTTAAGGTTACATTCATCAAATTCGGATATATTAGATTCAAATTTTGTAGAAGTATAATGGGCTCTTTCGATAAAGTTAGTAGCAATGTGGTTTATGGTATAGTATTTACATTCCAATATATTAGTTAATGTATCTCTACGAACATCATAGTGAGGTCTGGCGATAAATCCGATTAAAGCTGGATTGCTAGATAGGTGGATAACTGAGCTTATAATAGCTAAATTAGATACACCGGATTTTGAAATAGACCCTATTAAGTTTGCAGGTTTTATGCCGGATATTGAATTAATTAGGTTTAATCTCTTCACTCTATCCATCAATTCTATTTCTTTTCTAATTATATGCATTATTATATTTTGTTTTTCGTGAATTCAAATAGGTTTAAAAGGTTACTATTTTAACTTATAAGTAGATGGGTTATTATGATATGTTAATAATAAAGATGCTTGTTTTGATAACTTATAACATTCATTGGGTATTAATTTATTCTCCATATTTCATCGGTTCCGTAGGTAACTTTTTCTTCTGGCAATATAACGGAATACTCTTGGGCATAAATATCCCAATCATTTATCATATCCTCTAGAATGATAGGATAATCTTCTGACAGATTAGTAAGTTCTCCTGGGTCTTCATACAAATTATAAAGTTCCCAATTACCAGTTCCATATGGTTTATCATATTTTTCAGCCTTCCATTTCCCTTTTCTTACTCCTAGCCTACCATATAATTCCCAACAATGTGCTTGTTCATTAGAATGCGTTAAGTTATCTATACCCTGCAGATATGGTAATAATGACTTGCCATCTATTGGGTGAATTTTGCGGCCATTAAAAAAACTATTGGGGATTTCAACGTTTACAAGATCCAAAATAGTTGGTGTGAAATCCATAACTGTTATAACATTATTGTTTATTGTCTTAAAATTATGTTTCCACTTGGGATATGAGATAACTGATGGAGACCTAACTCCTCCCTCAGTAGAAAAACTTTTATACCAACTAAAGGGTATTGAGCTTACTTGAGCCCACGCTGGTCCTGTTGATAAGTAAGAGTTTTTTCGGCCAATGTTATCAATATTATTATTGTTGTTATTGGCGATCCATTCTCGTGTATCTCCAATTCCAAGTATTGAATTACCTTCTGCTCCATTATCAGACATGAAAATTATTAATGTATTATCGTACTGTCCAATGGTTTTGAGATGATCTACTATTCTACCAATATTATAATCCATCAGATGCACCATTGCTGCGTAAACTTCCATAGTTCGCGCTGAAATTTCTTTTTCTGATACTGTTAGGTCTCCCCATGGAATAATATTAGGTGTTAACGGACTCAAACGTACTTTATCATCAATTATGTTCAAGTTCTTTGCAGATTGTAGTCGATTTTTTGCTAAAACTTCATAGCCATCATCATAAAAGCCATTATATTTATTTATATATTGATCGGGCACATGCAATGGCCAATGTGGCGCAGTGAAAGCAACATATGAGAAAAATGGCTTTCTTTGATTTGTGCTTTCATCAATATATTCTATGATTTTATCTGTATAATAATTACTGCTATAAAAATTTATAGGTAGTGTATCGATTATCTGTCCATCCTCAACATATGTGGTTTTCCAATTTGAAAATAATGGTTGTTTGTCTGAAAAGTGACCAGCTCCTGCTTGGATTAGGCTAAAATACCTTTGGAAGCCTCTATTCCCTGGCCATTTTGTAGTATCAAGAGATGGCCTACTCAAGTGCCATTTGCCAGCCATGGATGTGTGGTATCCGTTTTCAAATAATATTTCAGGAAGTGTTGCAACGTCAAAGTTTAAATATCCCTCATAACCAGGGGCACCCTTTTGATTATCGGCAGCCCTGCCCATTGTGCCCAAACCATTTCTATGATTATCAACTCCAGTGAGCAGCATAGCTCTTGTGGGCGCACATGTTGGTGATGTATAGAAGGAAGTATTTATTACTCCCACTTCCGCTAATTTATCTATATTAGGAGTACTAATTTCGCTTCCAAAGCACCCAAGGTCAGTATAACCAAGATCATCTGCTACAATTATCAAAATATTGGGTAATGCTGCTTTTTTATTATTGCTATGCATAGTATTACAACTTGATAAAACTAGAAGTAAAGAGATAAGGTTCAAATGCATTGAATACTGTAGCATATTTTAATTGCTTAATAGATAATGCAAATGTAAAATTTTACAATTACCATTGATATTTATAGCTAGTAATGTTTTAAATTTTTTTTAAGGTTTTATATGGTTTTAATTCATGTTTTAGTATTTTTGAAAAAGTAAGTTATGGTTGTTAACATTTTTACAACCATAGCAAGCAAGCTTAAAAAACCGAACCTAATTACAAAGCGTAACATATAAATTGAAGAGTTTTCCAAATTTCTATTATTAAGTAGAATTTTAAAACAACCCGGTGATATTTTTACTTTCCTGGAGGTTTTTATTGTATTCTACTAATTTTGTTTTGGTGTGGGAGATATACTTCTAAAAGAATTTAAAAATATTAGTACTTATGTGGTATACCAACCTGATAAATAGAAACATTATTCCTGATTATCTAATAAGATTTCAGATAAGAAGACTCATTAAACAAAGGATCAAAGAGGAGACGCAACCCAATAAGGAAGCTCAGCATAAAAGACTTATGGATTTGGTTCTTGAACTAAAGAGAAGCCCCATAGCAATAAATACATCAGATGCGAACGAGCAACACTATGAACTTCCTACGGAATTCTTTCGATTTGTTTTAGGACCTTATCTCAAATATTCTTGTGGATTATGGTCTAACACTACCTCTGGGATAGAGGCTTCAGAAGAAGACATGCTATATCTATCATGTGAAAGAGCAGAGCTAAAAGATGGTATGGATATTTTAGAGTTGGGCTGTGGATGGGGTTCCCTTTCATTGTATATGGCTCAAAAATTCCCCAATAGTAATATTATAGCAGTCTCAAATTCTTCCTCACAGAAGAAATGGATAGATTCACGTACTGATGAGTTAAAAATTAGCAATCTTACAATTATAACATCGGATATGAACGATTTCTCAACGGATAAAACATTTGATAGGGTTATATCAATTGAAATGTTTGAACACATGAGGAATTATAATTTGCTTTTGGAAAAGATATCTGGATTTTTAAGAAATGAAGGAAAGCTATTTGTACATATATTTTCGCACAAGGAGTTTGCTTATAAATTCGAAGTTCGTGATGATAGTGATTGGATGTCTAAATATTTCTTTACTGGTGGGATTATGCCATCAGATAATCTGTTCTTCTATTTTAATGATAACATGAAGATTGTTAATCATTGGAAGTTAAATGGCACTAATTATGAAAAAACAGCAAATTCCTGGCTAAATAAAATGGATGAGAACAAAACTAATATTATGCCAATAATGGAAGATACCTATGGTAAGAAGGATGCTGTTAAGTGGTTTGTGTTCTGGCGTATATTTTTCATGGCTTGCGCTGAATTATGGGGTTATAATAATGGAAATGACTGGTTAGTAAGCCACTACCTGTTTTCCAAACAACTACCTAATTAATAATATATTTTTCAATAGAAATCTTTATGAATAAAGAAAAAATTGCAATTGTTGGAACAGGAATCGCAGGTATGGGAGCCGCCCATATTTTGCAAAACAAATATGATATAAAAATCTTTGAAAAGAATAATTATGTGGGTGGTCATACAAATACTGTTTATGTTGATGAAAATGATAAAAAAATCCCAATTGATACTGGTTTCATTGTTTTTAATAAAGTCACTTATCCAAACTTACTTAATCTATTTAACCAGTTAGATGTTCCGTATACAGAAACAAACATGACCTTTAGTGTTCAGCATAAACCAACAAACCTTGAGTATAATGGATCGGGATTAAATGGTATTTTCTCCCAAAGAAGAAATTTATTCAACCTAAGGTTTATTAAAATGATTTTGCAGATTAATAGATTTAATGGGGAAAGTGTTAGGGATATGTTATCTGGTAATTATGATAACCATAGTATTAATAATTATCTCCAAGAAAAAAAATATAGTCAGGACTTCACTTTAAAATATTTAGTACCAATGAGTTCAGCAGTTTGGTCATCTGAGATTGATCTAACTCTTCAGTTTCCATTTGTTACCCTAGTTAGGTTTTTTCAAAACCACGGCTTGCTTGGGCTCAATTCACAGCATCAATGGTTTACTGTAGTTGGAGGTAGTGAAACCTATAAGCAGAAGCTAATTAAACCATTTAGAGATAGAATTAATATAAACTGTGGAGTTAAAAGTATTATGAGGCAAAATGGTAAAGCAGAGCTTACCACAATTGATGGAAATGTGGAGATATTTGATAAAGTCGTTATAGCAGCTCATGCCGATGAGGCTTTGGCTATTATAGCTGATCCAACTAACATGGAAAATGAACTACTTGGAGCGTTTAAATACCAAAAAAACATAGCTAGTTTACATACGGATACTTCTGTAATGCCAAAATCACGAAAGGTATGGTCGGCATGGAATTACAGCATATCTGAGAATAATGGCAATATTGCCGCGTCTACAATTTATTACATGAATACGTTGCAAAATATAAGTGATGACAATGACTATTTTGTTTCAATTAATCACCAGGGTACAATTGATGAGAAGACTATTTTAAGAGAATTCACTTATCATCATCCACTTTTCACTGTAGAAAGTTTAAAAGCTCAAAAGCAACTTGATAGAATCAATGAATCTGGTCCTATTTACTTTTGTGGTAGTTATTTTAAATATGGTTTTCATGAGGATGCGCTAACATCTGGGTTAAATATTGCTCATAAATTAATTGCCAGCAATGAATAATAAACCAAAATCGGTACTATATAGTTGCAATATTCATCATAGTCGGTATAAGCCCATAAAAAGGGGGTTTGACTACAATGTATTCATGTGGTACCTTGACCTTGATGAAATACCAAGTCTGCTTAACAGTATAGTATTGGCAAGTCACAATAGGTTCAATTATTATTCATTTAATGACAAGGATCACCTCAATTATAACGATAACAAGTCAGATTCGCTTAGAGATAGTATAGAAGCGTATATTAAATCCAATGGAGAGAGTAAAAGCATAGGTAGAATAATGATATTAACAAACCTTACTACCTTTGGATATCTTTTTAATCCGGTATCATTCTACTTTTGTTTTGACGAGGATGACAACCCTTTGTGTGCTGTCGCTGAAGTTGGTAACACATATGGTGAAATGAAGCCATTTTTCCTGGGAATAAACAACTTATATGATGGAGTATTTAAGTTCAGAGCTAAAAAATATTTTTATGTATCCCCATTCATAGATCATGATACTGAGTTAGAATTCCATCTATCCATACCCGATGATAATTTAAATATTCGCATAAATGATTTTGAGGGTGATGAATGTTTACTAACAGCATCATTAAAAGGGAAACCATTAACCTTATCAAACAGAAATGTGCTTATTTCTGCATTTAAATTTCCTATGATCACATTAAAAGTTATTATATCGATACATTATCAGGCATTAATATTATGGTTAAAAAGAATGCCATATCACAAAAAAGAAGATCATAAAGATTTACAAACTGGAGTTTACAACAAATATCAAAGCAAGAACTAAAACTATGGGAATATCACCTACTAAAGATCAAAAACTATCTTTTTCTGAAAAGACCACTCTTCGCATTTTAGATAAAATGAATCTTGGTTACCTTGAGGTAACATTATCCTCAGGGTCAAAAGTATCATATGGAGATATTAATTCTAATATTAGAGCTGATATTAAGATAAATAATTCTGATTTCTTTAAAAAAGTAATGCTCTATGGTGATATTGGTTTTGGAGAGGCTTATGTTGATGGTGATTTTGAAACATCCAACATAACAGAACTTATTTCTTGGGTTATTTTGAACATTGAGAACACTCCTCTTATGTCAGGTAGTAAAACTAAGGCAATAGGTTTAAATTTATTGAAGGTATTAAATAGATTTTCCCACATGGGTAATTCAAATACAAAATCTGGTTCAGCCAAAAACATTGCGTTTCATTATGACTTAAGTAATGATTTCTATTCTCTATGGCTTGATAAATCTATGACATATTCATCCGCACTTTTTACCAATGATAAGTATTCGCTATATGAAGCTCAACAAGCTAAGTATGAATCTCTATGTAAAAGTTTAAATCTACAACCCGGTGATGAGGTACTTGAAATTGGAAGTGGTTGGGGTGGAATGGCCATTTACATGGCTAAGAATTATAATGTGAAAGTTACGGGAGTTACAATATCAAAAGAGCAATACAATTATTCTGTAAAGAGAATAAATAAGGAGGGACTAGAGGATAAAATTGAAATTCTACTTCAAGATTATAGAAATATATCCGGTAAATATGACAAAATAGTTTCCATTGAAATGATAGAGGCCGTCGGGGATAATTTTCTAATAACCTATTTCTCTAAAATAAATGAGGTTTTAAAAAGAGATGGACTACTGGCCTTGCAGGCCATAATATCCCCAGATTCACGCTACCATCAAATTAAAAAGGATGTGGATTGGATACAAAAACATATTTTTCCGGGAGGTTTAATACCTAGTGTTGGCATTATAAATAAAAGCATTAATAAATCCAGCGATTTAACACTAGTAGGTTTAAAGCAAATGGGATTTGATTATGCAAAAACCTTGAATGCATGGAGGGTCTCATTTAATAATAAAGCCAATGAATTAGGTAAATTAGGGTTTGATGATATTTTTATGCGTAAATGGAATTACTATCTCAGTTACTGTGAAGCAGCTTTTAAAATGAGGAATATTAATGTAGTTCAAATGTTATATACAAGGCCAAACAATGTTAACTCATAGGCCAAGTAAAAGGAATAAGAAGTTACTTGTTGATATCAAGGCTAAATAGATTAAAATATTCAAGTTGTGACGAGTTTCTGGGTATTTTATTACAAATAAACTTAAGGTTGATTAGAAGTTTTATGTAATTTAATTGTGCACTATAAAAGTCTTCGGTTGTTTCTATTAAATCCCTACGGACTTGCAAGACATCAATTTGCGTTGATGTCCCCTCTTTAAATTTTACGAGTTCATTATTGTAAATTTGTTTTCTAACTTCAATGTTGTGCAAATACATGTCGTATATGGCATATGAGTCTAATATTGAAAGTGAAGTATTCTCTATGCTCTTTTTCATTTCAAATACTAGTTTATCTGTAACTTCTTGCTGAAGGTTATATTCTTCTGTTTTAACTGTATAGGTTCCTCGAGCTACATTATTGCCAAAGGGCAAGGTGTAATTTAAACTTATCAAATAGCTTGAGCCTGGATATGAACTTTTTCCAAAAATAATGAAGTCATCAAATGCTTCATTTTCTTCAATTGCATAGAAGTTATATTTTAATTGCAGACTAAGGTCGTTTAAGACACCATTTTTAGCTTCTTTTAGTTGTAAATCAGCATTTTGCTGATTGAGTACCTGCTCTGCAAAAGTCAGATTTTCTCTAACAATACTATCCCTATTTTTAATCATAAATTTGAGATAGTAGTGAAGAGAATCCTTTGCCGTAAATATTGGTTTTTTATAAACATCAAGTGTTTCCACATATTGTACTTCACCTTTCTGACCAATTAAAGTCATTAGATTTATGTATGCTGAGTTAAGGGTATTATTTGCACTTCTGAGTTGTGCTGTTAGCAAATTAATCTCAGCCTGATTTACTAATAACTCGGATTTAGCTACCAAGCCACTTTCAACTTCTAGGCTTAAATCATTTTGAAGACTATTTAATCCTTTTAAAATAGTCCGAAAGTTATCGCATATATTATTGAATGTAAGAACAGTATAATATGTAGTTAGGATGTTTTTTATTAATAGAGTTGTTTCATAATCAAAATTAACTTGATTGTAAGTAACTTCTAATTGTGCTAATTGAAGGTTCGTTAAGTTTGTATTATAATTACCTAATCCTCTTAAAAGAGGCATATCCATTTGTAACCATACTCCATTCACATTATCCGTGGGGGAATCGGTATCACCTAAGTCTATCTCACGTAAATAAGAGAATCCTGAGGTAAAATTCATGCCCACCTTTGTTGGAACATTTAAGGATAGGTCAAAGCTATAATAATCCTCTGTGTCAGTGTCTGGTTGAATACCTGGCTCTAGGTTTAAGTCAGCACCAAGAGATATATCAAAAACACCCTCGGAGCTTCTCAACGCACCCTTTGAAATATCAATTCTTTTTTTAGATATTTGAATATCATAGTTATTTATCAATCCTATTTCTATTAACTCATTCAATTTTGGCAGAGTAATAGAATCTTGCGATGATAGATTACTTGTCAAGATTATGAAAAGTGAAATTAAAATTATTTTACCTGAATTATTCATATCTGTCAGATTGTTAAGCCTCTATACCAATTGTTCTTTAACAAGTTCGCTAAAACGACCATGATCATTTATTAACTCATCATAGGTTCCAGATTCTATTATACTTCCTTTGTCCAAAACGATTATTCTATTTGCCTTCATAACCGTGCTCAATCTATGAGCAATTACAATTTTTGTAGCACTCATATTGTCCATGCTCTCGGTAACTGTTTTTTGGGTAATATTATCCAATGCACTTGTAGCCTCATCAAAAATTATTATTTTATTTTTTTTAACAAACGCACTGGCAATAATAATACGTTGTACTTGACCACCAGATAAAGTGCTTCCTCCTTCAATAACGTTTGTGTACATTTTATCAGGAAGCTCATTAATCTCATCATAACAACCAGCCTTCTTTGCAGCTTCCCAGGCATCGTCTTCTGTGAGGTTAGAATTTCCAATTATATTATAAAGAACAGTACCGGCCATTAATTTCTCATTTTGAAGTACAACACTTATTTGACTTCGCAATTCCCTTATGTTAACCTTGGATATATTTTTGTCACCATAGTATATAACCCCAGAGTTTGCCTCCTCAAAGCCTAAAAGTAAACGAATAAGAGTTGATTTGCCAGATCCAGACCCGCCAACCAGAGCAATATACTCACCTGCATTAATTCTGAAGTTTATGTCTTTTAAAATCAAAGGAAGGTCTTCACCATAACCAAAAGTTAGATTGGTGACCGATATGTCGCCACTTAACTCGCCAGGGTCTTCATTTTGTTCGTTATACTCCATATCAGCTTCAATAATTGGCTTGAACATATTAAAAATTGGCTTCATTGTAAGCAAAGGAACTGTTATCATAGCCATTCTCAATAATGCTCCTTGGAAACTTAAAAAAGCTGTATTAAAAGCTATATAATCACCAACCGTGAATTTTTCAAGGGGATTACTTATTAGATAAATTACAACAATGAATATACATATGGCAGAAAATATTGGGAAGAATGCACCAAATACACTGGCAGCCACATTTACTTTCTTCTTATCAGCATAATGCTGCTTTTGTACATCAAACTTATTTACCCATTGCCTGAAGGCTCTTTCTTCACTTCTAGTTACTCTAATCTTATTAATTCCACTAATAATCTGATATACTAATCCAGATATTGAGACCTCGATAATCTTGATTGCCATTACATGCTTGTATGCTATATAGCTTGCTATAACTGTAAATACAACTATGAGCATTCCTAATGCTAATCCAACTAAAGCTAAGTAAAAGCTGTAATAAAATAATAATGCCAAAAAGAAAAAACTAAATATAAATGATATCAATGCATCAAGTATTGTTCCTGATAAAAGCTTTCGAATTTTATCTATTCCCATACTTCGTTCGGCTAAATTTCCGGCATCATATTTCTTAAAGAAGCTAACCTTTAGTGAAAGTATCCTATCCCATATAGCTGATTGTAATTTGTAAGTGAGAGTGCCTTCCAAACGTAATACAGAAATTGATTTAGCAAAATTTAGAATCCCCATTGAAAAGGCCAGTATTATTAATATTATAGCTACCTGAGTTAGGCCATTAATACTACTGTTTGGAATAATATTATTAAAGATATAACCTGTTGATATTGGTAAAAGTAATGCTATTAGTGTACTAATAATACCCAAAACAACGAAATAAGTTAGATCCTTCTTGCCAAACTGAAATCCAAAATTTAGCATGGACCATGCAGTAACTTTTTTGGTGAAGAATGGGGTGAAGAATTCAATTGCAGATAATTTATAATCACTTGAGTTTGCTTTGTCAACCTTTGTTTCAGTCTTATTAATAAAGTCATAAGCTATATAAGTTCTCTCTCCTTTTGGTATAAGTGCAATGGGGCTATTATCTTTTTTGGTATATGCTAACAAGGCTCCTGAATTGTGTTTGTACCAGTCTCCGGTAAGCTGAATGGTTTTACACCTAATTTCCGATACTCGCAATATATTATCAAGGGAATCAAACCTAACATTATTGGTTGTAGGCTTTTTGAATTTAATCTGCTCATATCTGCCTATTTGCTCCAAACATTGATACAAAGGATCATCATCAGTGAATGGGTTCTCTTCCTTGAAGTTCTTGTTTATAATTGTAAAAAGCTCATCTCTGCTTTTCACCATAGTGCTATCATCATTTTCTTTGTTAGCTTTTAGTTGATTAAAAGCAATCTGCCCTCTTACATTAATAATTTCTTCAGATATATCATACACTCGACTCCAAAAGTTCATGAGATGATCAAAGATATTCTCTCCTGATTTTATTAGATCACTAGTACTCAATACATTAAAACTTACATCTTTTTCGATTTCATACCAATATTGCCGTGTAACTGGAACATACCTACCCTTTGGAAATAAAATTTTGCCAACAAAATTAAGGTTGGCGTTTTTTGCGCATAACCATCTAACATCATTTATGTTTAATGTGTGAATGTAACCTGTTTCTGTGCAAATATTTTCATTATTGTAATTGTAACTAATGGGAAGAGTGGTTGGTTGAAGGATATTGATAGATTCTATTCCAGAATGAATAAATTTGTCAATAAGGTTTGATATGTTTTTATCTTTTAGTTTAGCATCATTGGCAAGTACATCAATATTACAAATAGTAATCGCTGTAATTGATAATTCATAATCTTTGGTTTTAGAACATATCGGAATAATACAGGGCCCCACATATTCATTAATATGTCTTAGTTTTTCATCGGATAGTTTTTTACCAGTCTCCTTAACAAATAGTGCAAGGGTACCACTCTTAAGGTAATAAATAACATTTCCTTCATTAATAACAATAGTCTCGTTTAATTCAAGGCTAAATGTTCTTAAACTTATATTTGAAAATCCTTTACTTTCCATTTAGCTTAGCATTACTAGGTTATAATAAGGTTTACCTTTTTCTTTTATCAACTCGTTGTGTGTACCTTCTTGCACTATGCTGCCGTGATGTAAAACAATAATTTTATCACAGTTTCTAATTGTGCTAAGCCGGTGAGCTATAACAAGTGTTGTGCATGATCTTTTTCTTAGGTTAGTTGTAACATTCTTTTCAGTTATTGTATCAAGAGCACTTGTTGCTTCATCCAATATAAGTATTGATGGGTTAGTTGCTAATGCTCTTGCAATTTCAACTCTTTGTTGCTGCCCTCCACTCATATTCTTTCCAGCCTCTTCTACTCTACTCTCTAAACCATTTTCTCTTTCCAGGAGTAAGTCGTCCAAGCAAGCATCATTGGCAGCTCTTGTAATATTGTTTCTAGGTATTGATTCATTCCACATGGTGATGTTATCTTTTATGGTACCACTATACAGGAAAGTGTCTTGAAATACCATAGAAAGTGAATTGGCTAGGTAAAGGGGGTTGTAATCGGTTATTGGTTTACCATCAATATTGATTTCGCCTTCCCATTTTTTATTAATACCCAAAATTAATTTAGCGATAGTAGATTTTCCTGAACCTGAGCTACCCACCAATGCAACACTTTGTCCTGGTTTTATTTTAAGTGAAAAATCTTTGAAAAGTGGTTTCTCGTATTTATTGTAACCAAAAGTTATGTTCTTTAACTCAAGCTCTCCAACTAATTTTGCATTTGATGCTTTCACATCTTCAATTTTTTCATAATCTGTTCTAGTAAATGATTCATCAACTGGAACATCGGTTGCATCTCTAATTGTTGTTAGGTCTGAAACAGCATCTTGTAGACTTCCGCCTTCCGATAGTAAGAGGCTTAAGGGACCTGTAAAATTACCCATTAATGCCTGAAAAGCTATAAGTAAGCCTATTGTAAGGTATCCATAAATAACAAGGCCTGCCCCCAAACAAATTAAGATTATGCTATTTAAATTTTGTAATAAGCTTGGTAAGACATTTAAAAATTGATTGGTAAAACCTAGTTTTTGTTGGTTATTTATCATATTAGTTTGATAACCTACCCATATTGAAAAGAAATCATTTTCTGCTGCCGCAGCTTTGATTGATTCAATGCTTTTTAAGCCATCTACTGATATACTTAGGGCCCTACCATTATTTTGAACTATAATTTGATTTAAGGCTTCTCTTTTCTTTGAAATTATTTTTAGGGCTATTAGATTTAATACTGCAAATGCTACACCAACTATGGTAAGGAATACATTGTATTTAAACATAACCAATGCAAAAACAAAAATGGATACAAGGTTTATTAAAGTTTTCGGTAAAGTGTACGCTATAATTATTGCTAAACTTGAGTTTATGGGTATTCTATGATTTAACTCTCCAACATGACGAGAAAGAAAAAATGGAAGAGGTAGTCTTAGTAGATATCTAAAAAACTTTGCAGTTTGCAACACAGCTAATTTTATTTCAAGGTTTGCCGCTGTTCGCTGTTGCAGATAGGTAACAAAGCTACTAAATAGCATTAGTAGTATCATTAATGCTATTAATGGTTTGTATAAGTATTCTTCATTTAAACCAATGATATTATCAAGAAATACTTTGTATGTAGCAGGAAATATTATGCCAGGGATAATTAGTATTAAGCTTAGCATTATAAAATAATACATAGCTGCTTTATCGTTAACAATCCATTGCTTAATTATTGAAATTGATTTGTATTTATTTCCTTTTGGCTCAAAACTATCATTTGGAACTGCCTCTATAAGTTCTCCTTCAAATGATTTATTAAAAGAATCTAAGCCTAGCTTAATCCTTCCTGATTCTGGATCATTAATGTATACTGAATTACCTTTAAGCTTTGTTAAAACACAGAATTTATTGTTCTTCCATTTTGCAATTGCCGGGAATAATACATTACTTAATTTGTCGTTTACGTCCTTATGCAATGTTGCATCGAAACCATTACTCTTAAACCCTTTTATAATTCTTTCAGATGTTGTTCCCTCTTCTGAAATGCCAGCTTCTTCTCTAGTTTGATCCCTATTTAAATACAAACCATAATATTCAAATATCATGGATAATGATACGGACCCTGTTTCTCCATCAGTAATCTTTACTTCAAGAGGTACTTTCCTCGCTTTCTTATAATTCTTATCCATTATCTTAGTTGTTTCTTTACCCAAGGAATTACAAAACTAATTGGTGGCCTTTCCGTAATTACTATATGAACAGAAGAGCTCATTCCAGGCTTAATTGAAAATGGCGGTCCTTTTTTACTTGTCCATTTATAACCACTTACCGTTGACGTGTCTCTTATTAATATTGCCCTACTATAATAAACAGGTCCTAGTTTACTAACTTCATCAACAACTTCTTGGTTTGATATTCTACTTAGTAAAAATTGTGTTGTTGCAGGATATGAGGAAGTTTCAATCAATTTACCTTCAACTTTACCAAATCTATTTTGATCCACATTATATGGCGATATAAGGGCTTTCATACCAACCTCAGCCATTTCCAAATCGAAGTATGGGATAAATATGTCTGCATATAAATTACTGTCCACTGAATTTATCTCTCTTATTGTGTAAACACGATCAAATTGCTCCACAGGAATTCCATACTTAACAAGACATTCCTGGATAATGCCATTTACGCTTGCTCTCACATATGAAGATGTATCATATCTAACACGAAGTGATTTTGTTTTACTTTTTATATCAAGGATATTTGCATTTATTTTCTTTTGCTCTAAATGTATTTGCTCCAGTGTTGTTTTTTTTGATTGGGAGTAAGATATTAGTTTAACACTATCTCCTTTTAGCAATAGTTTTAACTTTTCAAGCTGAAATAAATTCTGATTGTATTGAACTTGACTTATTATACCCTTATCCAACAATATCTTAGAGTTATCCTGCAATTGTGTATAAAACTTTATTTCATCTTTAGTTTGCTTTATATTCTTTCTCAATTCGCTTTTTTCCAAAGAAATCATATTAAGTTGTAATCTTTCTTCATTCTTTAATGTTTTTAATTGGATTGAGTCAAGAATTAGCTGCTGATATAATTCAAATTCTTGCTCCTGTAACTCAAGACCTATATCTACCTGTGAAAGTTTAATTAATCTATCACCGATATTAACAGTATCACCCCTTTTTTTATATATTTCACTTACTAGGCCATCATAATCAGAATTAACGGAATAAATTGGAAGTTTCGTAGTTAATATACCAAATGCACGCGTCTTTATGAGGATACTTCCAAAAATGCTCCATGCTATAATAACAGCAAGTAGAGCAAGTATACCAATTGTAAAATATCTTATATTAAGTGGTGTTATTCTAATTGCTGAGTCATAAATATCAGCTGATTTCTTATTCTTTTTTATTTTGGCATCTGATTTTTTTTCCATATTCCTAATGTGTTAATTTTTAAGAATCACTTTCTGCTGACAATAAGTTTCCTGCTCTTCTTACGATTTGCTATCCTTTCCCTAATATCATTGATTGTGGTATTGTTTTCATCCATATCTGTAAACCTTTTAGCCAATGATTTTATGTTTGTATATCTATAATAATCTACCAATGGGATAACTTTATCAAATGAGATATCAAATTCTTCTTTGAGTTTTAATAGAAGCAAGGAATGTCCACCCACCTCGAAAAAGTTATCGTCATTTCCAAAATTGTTATGTCCTAACACTTTTTTCCAAACTAGTCTTACTTTACTTTCTATATTATTAGACTCGGTGATCCTAAAATTATTTTCATTGGCTATAACCATATTATTATCAATGTTTAATAGGCTCAAGATGTCTATTTTACCATTTGGCAATGTTGGAATAATTTCAATAAATATAAATTCAGAAGGTACCATGTATTCAGGCAGATAATTTGAGCAGTGTTCTCGTAATTCACTTGGGTCTTTTAACTTCAGTGAATTTTTTGTAGTATAAAAGGCCACTATTCTTTTATCTGATGATGATATTTCCCTAATGGTAACACACACATTATCCACCAATGAAAAACTATGTATTGTATCTTCAATTTCAGACAATTCAAGCCTGTATCCTCTTAATTTAACTTGTCTATCAACTCTACCCCAGAAATCTATATTCCCATCATCGCGAAAACTCCCAATATCTCCAGTTTTAAATAGTTTACCTCCTATCTTTTCTGAGGAAATAAATCGTTTATTTGTCTCTTCAGTATTGTTGAGGTAACCATTTGCTAGGATTTTACCTGACAGATATATTTCGCCCTTAGAACCTATGGGGATGTTGTTATGGTTCTCATCTAGAATATGCACTTTGGCATTATATATTGGTTTACCTATGGAAACATTTGTTAAATCCACATTTGTGCAGTATGAATATGTACAGAATATGGATGCCTCAGTGGGGCCATAAAGATTAATGAGTTCCGCATCAATTTTATTCAAGCACTCATTATTTAGTTCATTACTTAGTCTTTCCCCACCCACAAATATCCTTCTCAATGATGTTGCGCTATTTTGATCATGAGTTTCTACAAATGCATGAAGAGCAGAAGGTACAAATTGTACTATTGAAACATTATGTTCTTTAATAATATCTATTATTTGGTCACTAGATGTTCTGATTGACTTAGGAAGAATAACAACACTGGCACCACTAATTAATGGTAGAAATAATTCCCATACAGAAATATCAAAATTTATTGATGTTTGGTATAGAAATACATCATCACCTTTAATTTTAAAACAATCTTTCATCCAAAGAAGATAATTCGCAACTCCCTCATTAGGAACTATAACACCTTTTGATTTTCCTGTGGAGCCAGAAGTATATATAATGTACATGGTATCTTCGGGAGATGCATTAGAAGTATCTAAACACATTTCACAAGTATCATACTCTTCATCAGAGCTGATTACATTTACAGCTTTAGGAAACGCCCTATTGGCATCATTCGAAATAATACAATTCAATCCCGAGTGATTAATTATGTAATCAATTTTTGCATTAGGGTATCCAGGGTCCAATGGTAAGTATGCAGCACCTATTTTTTGTATTGATATCAATGATACTAACATTTCGATACCTGGATTTAAGCTAACACCAATATTTTCATTTTTGGAAACACCCTTTTTGATGAGATGATCTGAGAACGCAGAAACCATAGTAAGCAGCTGCTGATAAGTATATTCTTCCTCTTCACAAATAACAGCTATTTTATTGAGATTGCTCCTCGCAGTATCTAGAAATAAATTGTAGAACACTAAGTCATTACTGTGCTCATGATCTGTGTTGTTCCAATTTTTTAATGTTTCATTCTCATTGGATGTTATTAATGAAAATTCCTCAAGCTTATCCTTTGGATTATCTAATAGATTGTCAATTATCTTTAAATAGTCGCATATAAAACGATCCATGCGTTGTTTTCGAAATATGGATGAATTATAATTTAATCTTAGCGATATATCATTATCGTTTTCTTGTGCCTCCAAATAAAGATCTAGTTTTGATGAATTATTGGCATATTCATCAACTTCCCAGTTAGCTCCCAGGTCATTGTTTTCTATCCTAGGTTTTTCATGCCAAGCAAACATTACCTGGTATAATGGATTAAATGAAGGGTCTGCTATCACATTTAATTCAGGATAGACCAATTCCAATGGACAATCCATGTACTTACTATCTTCAATAAAATTAGCCTTAGTGTTTTTTACAATGTCGAGGAATGAATTATTTGAATTGATAATTGATCTATGAAGAATTACATTCACAAAATAGCCAAGAATATTCTCATAATGATAATCATCTCTATTAGCGTAAGGATATGATATTAGAATATCCTTTTGATTTGAGTACTTATGAAGCAGTATTGCATATGCCGACATAAATACGTTAAACATCGAAACATCATTATTACTGCAGAATTTTATGATTCTATCTTTTTTATCATGTTTGATTATAGTTTCTATTGCCCCTCCTTCAAAGGAATGTTTACTTGGTCTAGAGTAATCAATGGGAAGGTTGATTGTATATGAATTAGATTTGAGTTTTTTAACCCAATATTCTATTCCCTCATCAAATGATTTGTTTTGTATTTTATTTTCTTGTTGTTTTTGGAAGAGTGAGAATTTAAAGTCTGTATATTTTGATGTTATTGGACTTCCATAGTATTCCAGAATTAATTTATTTGCAAAAAGTTCAATTGAGTAGCCATCAAAAATGATATGATTTACTATAACAATCAACTCAACATTATTTAGATACGTTAAAAGTAGATACTTTGCAGGAACTTCATCTGAATTCTCAAGGAGGTTCTTGTTGTATAAAGCAATTATTTCTTCCCTTTGAGTTATGTCCTGGGTATTATGATGAATAATTGTTGGTCTGTAACCATTAACAATACTTCTAACAACTTCTCCTTTTCTGCTTATAAATGTTGATCTTAGAATATCATTTTTCTCAACTAATCTGTAAATAGTATTATTTAAAAGTTCTATTGATATATTTTCTTTGGGAATATTAATTCCAAAAATAATGTTGTAAGCATGCTTTGTATCTTTTGTTCTATCAATAACCCATAATGTTTGTTGGCTTAAAGTTAGTGGGTAGGTAACCGATGTGTCATCTTTCTCATTTAGATATTTTACTGGCCATGTAGTTGTTCCACTATCATTATTAAATTCAACAAAGTTAATGAGGGCTTTTACAATAGGATTATTATATACATCAGATAATATTACATTTCTCTTGAAAAATATATTCAACCTATTAACTAATTTGATAATTGTTATTGATTTAGCTCCTAAGTCAAAAATATTATCCTCCAGATCAATTTCTGTGGTATTCATCAGTTCCTTTAAGATATTGATGATTAATTTTTTTGTATCCGAAGTATTAATATCTCCATTCTGTAGTGATACTTTTTCAACATGCTTACTGAGCTTTTTTATGTCGGTTTTACCATTTCTTAATTTTGGAAATTTTGGTAATGTGAATATAAATGCAGGGATTAACTGTGGAGGAATAATATCCTTTAATATGTCAAGATAATAATTTGATTTATGCTCGGTATTGGTAAGAAGAAATGCAAACAGACGGTTATCGTATCCTCCTGTTAGATTAACCATAACCAATGATTCTCTGACGCCTTCTATTGAATTGAGCACGCTCTCTATCTCTCCAAGTTCAATTCTTACACCATTGACTTTAACCTGTCTATCCTTTCGCCCTAGAAATGTATAATTATTATTTTCCTCAAGCTTAACAATATCTCCAGTTCTATAATAACGGTTGCCATTAATTTCTGTAAAATGTTTTTTGTTTAGGGTTTCATTATTGTAGTATCCTTTTGACACCCCAGGCCCTGATACACATAGCTCTCCAAGATTATTATTTGAAATATCGTTAGTATGTTCATCAATGATAATGGCATAGGACCCTTCAAGAGGTTTTCCTATGTTTATGGGTTTGTTTCTTAATACCTTTGTATAGGTTATATTAGCAACTGTTTCTGTTGGGCCATAGAGATTCCATATGGTTATATTAGAATCATAATCAAAGGTGTCAGTTACTAATTTTTCCTTCAGCTCCTCGCCCGTAATTACAAGGAATGCTGGTAATTTAATAGTATTAGCTTTTGCATATATCATATGCTCTTCCCATAAGGTTGGTACTGTGTATAACCCAAAGTTTGGATTCTTATCAAACCAATTGAATAATAGTTGAGAGTTTTGAGATATGGTAGGAGGTATTATATGCAAACACTCGCCCGTAACAAGAGGCACATATATTTGAGTCACACTGGCGGCAAAGATATATGATGAGGTAAAAGGTAATTGCCCTTGTTGATCTGCCTTAAGGTTATTTATATACCAGTCAATATAATAAATTAAATTCCCATGTTCAATTTGCACACCCTTTGGAATTCCAGTTGAACCTGATGTGCTCATGATGTAAGTAAGATCGCTTTCTTTAACCTTTATATTAGGGTTTTCTTCATTTATATATTGATCTAACTTGTCACTATCAATTCGAATAACATCAATATCATTACCAATATCTATTGATACATTTGAAATGATATGGTTACATTTAAATTCATTTAAGGTGGTTCTAATTTTTTTTGAAGGATCATCCAGAGATATTGGAACATAATGTGCTCCTGCCTTGGCAACTGCTAATATGGCAAGAGGTATATCTGGTCCATGTTCCAGAAGGAGACCTACTGAAGTACTTGTCCCAATACCCTTGGCTATTAAATGATTAGAAAGACGATTTGCCTTACTATTTAAATCACCATAGGTAATCGTATAATCTCCATATTTTAAGGCATTTGCCTGAGGATTGATGTGGGCAAATGATTCAAAACGTTTATATAGAAGATCCTTATCTTTCATAGTATATATAAAAAGGTGTTATACTTAAAAAGATAAAATACTACTCTCTATCTTGGTATGATAGATTATTCTTTGGAATATGTTATTTGAAAATATTTAATCAAATACTCCAGTTATATAATCTGGAATAGCTTTTTAAATTATAAAGCATAATGTTAATCCGTATAATTACCTTCCATAGTGAGTAAAACCATACTATAGATGCTAATAATTAAAAATAATTAGTGTTTCGGATTTGGTAATTAGAATATTTAGTTATTAGCCTATTTTGCAAATACTCCTGCTTCTCTTAGAGCATTTTTGTAAGTATCTATTACATCAGTATGTATATATTTACTTAAAGGTACTTTTCCAGATTTAACTTCTTCTACTTTTGCCCTTACTTTATTTATCATCTCTTTATGATCGTCAAAGTTAACAGGATGTCCAACTAATCCTTCAACCATTGAATGGACTAATTTTTTAGAATCGTTGTTTTCAGCTTTATGTTTTGATTTAATACTACTTACCTTACCAACAATTCGGTTAACTGTGTCAGGATGCATAAGGTGGTCTTTTCGTTTGTTATTCATGCTAGTTGTTTTTAGTTGTTAACAATATATATAAATTCAGACTGCTAATATAATATTTTCTATGTAAATAGATGCAAATAGTTCTATACATTAGTGAGATATTGATATTGTCATTTCATCATTTATCATATAATTTAAAATTGTAAAATTATCAAATATATTCTCGCTAAGATAAGGTGAATCGGATAAAATATCATTAATAACAAATGTTTTAGTGTCAATATAAAATCCTTTACCCATTGCTTTAATTATACTTTCTTTAATCGACCATAACTTTGTAAAAAGATATTGTGCTTTAGCTAAACTAGATTGATTTAGCAAATTAACTTCGGATGAGTGATATACTATTCTAGATAGCTCTAATATTTGTTTCTTGTCATAATTCACAACATTTTCTAAATCCACACCAATTGGGAGTTCTGAAAAACCCACTGCAACATAATCATTGCAGTGGGTAATATTAAAATTAATATCTGGTCTTTTCAACAAAACAGGTTTCCCAAAGTTATTGAAATTAATAGGTTCATCAAATGAAATATTATAGTGATTTTTAAATTCGTTCCGTAATATCAATCTTGCACATAGAAATGACCTTCTGTCCTGAGGTATTCTTAGTCTAATATATTTTTGCTGTTCCTCGGCTGAGAGTAACCCTACCAACCCACTAATATTGCGTTTAACCCCTAATTTTGACGAATTAACTAAGTAGTACCATTTACTATCCGATATCTTGTGGATATTTTTTTTAAATAAACTATCTATGTTTATCATCTTTATAGAGCCTTTTGTAAACGATGTATCATTATTTCAACATTTGGGGATCGAATTATAGATGCGTGATTACCAGGAGCGGTAATTACTATGATAGATTTAGCAAATTCTCCCCACCTTAGATCATCAGTTGGGTTATTATCATAGTAAACTCCATCATCATTAATCATGGGACTTTCAGCACGAATAACTATAACTTTACCATTATACTTCGAAGGAGTGTGAGTTAGTGATATTTTATTATGAAAAAGCATATTATCCAAAAATCCAGTAAAGTCTGATAGCACAATGTTTTTTGGAACTAGATTATATTGTTTAAATTTTTTTAAGAATAACATACTTCTTTCCAAATCACTAAGGCTTGAAACCATATTATAATCAATGTTAAGCTTATCCCCTATTAAGTGCTCTACCTTTTTGGAAAATATTACTATTCTCTCAGTATCACCAACATCTAGATTATTCTTGTTTGTTTGATATGATAACTGGTCTATTATAAATACTTTGGATATTACCCCTCTCAGTTCCTTATGATATACTGCCATTTCATAAGCTATCAACGATCCCATTGACCAGCCACCAAATATAAATTCACCACTTAAGTTGAGTTTGTAAATATCCAACAGGTAAGATTTTGATATGGATTTAATATTACCTTCTAAGTTTTCATTTAAATCAGCTTGTATACCATAGATATTATATTCTTCGCTAAACTCATTTGCCATTTGGTTATAACAGAATATGTTTCCTCCAGCGGGATGAACTAAGAAAACACTTCTATTTCCTGAACCATCTCGTATTTTAACAATATTAGAGAATGAGAATGTTTGGTTTATCTTGGCAGAAATATTTTTTATGGAGCTGTAGTTAAATATAAAAGCTACCGAAAGGTCCGTTTTGAACAGATTATTAATCAAATAAAGTAATTCTATTGAAGATATTGATGTTCCGCCCTGATCAAAGAAGCTTTTATTTATATCCGGATTATCTATAGATAGTACTTGGCTAAATACCTTGCTGAGTTTTTTTTCTACATCAGAAAGGTTATCTGGAGTATTATTATGCACTTCAGAATTAACCACATCTAATACCATATGATTAGTTAATTCGTAATCAATTTTACCATTGAGTGTTACTGGTATTTTATCCAAAATAAAAATTCTATTTGGAAGCATGTGCTTTGGTAATTGAACTAATAATTGCTCTTTTATAAATTGTTCATTAATGCTCTCTGTGACAGTAATTATTGCCCATAATTTATTGTTAGTTTTTTTATTTGGAATTAATATAACTGCTTTATTAATGCCGTTGATATGTGATAAATGAGATTCTATTTCTTTTAATTCAATCCTATGGCCATTATATTTTATTTGTCTGTCATTTCTGCCGCTAAAAATAATATTTCCATCTTCTCTCAATATACCCTTATCTCCAGTTTTATAGATCTTCCCTACCTTGGTGAATGGGTTGTTTATAAAACTTTCTTTTGTCAACTTTTTATTTTTCAAATAACCATCTGCAACTGAATTTCCACCTATGTATATTTCACCTTCTACGCCGAGAGGCTGAACTTGCCTGTCTTCATTAAGTATATATACACTATAATTTTCAAGAGGTTTACCTATGGGAATATCATCTTCATCTCCCTTTATCTCGTATGTTGTAACACCAATTGTAGTTTCAGTTGGGCCATAATGATTAAATATTTTAATATTATTGTCTTTGGAAATAATTTTAGATATGAGAGTTTTGCTCACTTCTTCACCCCCAAGTATTATAGCTTCTTTTGGGAGGACATTATTGTTGTCCAAAAGCAGTGCTTCAAGGTGAGAGGGAACAATTTTTAAATAATCTGGGGGTAAACTATTGAAGCAATCGGTCATTGCTCTTGGTGAAAATATATTATCATCTGATACAACAAGAATACTTCCAGAAGTTAAAAGGGCGGGGAATATCATGGTATTGCCCAAATCTGCTGATATTGTGGAAACCGTTGCAAATCTTTTATTTGACTTAAATCCAATTCTTTTGGTTATGGAGTCAACATAATTAACAAGTGCCGAGTTTGATACTAGAACCCCTTTTGGCATTCCACTTGTACCAGATGTATATATTATGTAAATTATATCCTCAGGTAATGTATTAATGAGTGGATTTTCATCTTTATAACTTTCCAATAGACTACTTTCTGCATATACAATTTCTAAGGAGTCATTGTTAAATCTGTTTTTATGGGATTCATTAGTAATAATGATGCCAGTGCCGGAATCTTCAAGTATATAATTTATTCTTTTTGATGGTTGGTTTATATCTATGGGTATATATGGTACTCCGCTTTTTATAACAGCTAATAAAGAGATGATCATACTATCACATCTATTATGCAGAATCGCAATGGGTTTCTTGTTTACATTTTTTTCAATGAGCAATTGAGCTAATTTATTGGCTTTGCTATTTAGTTTCTTGTATGTAATACTTATGTCTTCAAATTCAATGGCAATATTATTATTGCAAACAGTAAGGTTTGCTTCAAACCTACTAATGAAAGATTCCGGTTTTGAATCTCTTATTGGGCTTTTAAATATTAGACTGAGTTCCTTTTGTGTGATAAAGTTTATATCTCTTATAGGTATCGTTGGGTTTTCCAATAACTCGATTACAATATTTCTGTAGTGCTCTATGATTCTATCAATCTTATCTTTAGAAAATATATCCGTATTAGCAAATAGCGTAATCAGATACGTATCTTCAAGTGGCTCAATCCATATGTTTAGATCATTCTTTGTTCTTCCAATATCAACTTTGAATGGATCTATTTTAATATCTTCAAAAGAATACAGTGATGGAATATTCTGAAATACAAATAATACCTGGAATAATGGAGTTATATCCAGTCTTTGCTCTAAATCAAGACTTGAGATTATTTTATCTAATGGTGTGTGCTGATGGGTTAAGTTTTTATTTGTTTGATCCTTTACACTAGATACCATTTCTTGAAATGTAGATTCAGGATCAATTTTAGTTTTAAAAGGTAATGTATTTAAAAATAACCCTAATGTATCTTGAAATTCTTTAATATTTCTGTTTGCAACAGGCACACCTATTACAATCTCATTTTGTTGCGAATATTTAAATAGCAATATGCATAATGCAGAATAAAGAGTATGAAAGTCTGTTACACTGTTCTTTTTACTAAATTTTTGAATTATGTTTTTCGCATCATTTTCAATCAAACCCTTTACCATCTTACCATTCCCAGTTATGATGGGTGGCCTATTATTATCCATTGGTAGTTTGATATTCTCTGGAATTGGATCAAATTGGGTTTTCCAATAGTTTATACTCTTTTCATATTCCTTTGAATCAAACCAATTTTGCTCCCAATCAACATAATCAATATACTTATATTTGGAATACTCAGAGACATTGTAGCCTACACTTATATGATTATTATAGGAAGAAATTAAATCCTTAATAAATAATGAATTTGACCAACCATCAGAAATAATATGATGAGGAGTGAATAGAAATAATTCTTTTGTAGGTGAAATCTTTAATATTCGCATTCTCCATAAAGGGGGTTCTTCGAGATTGAAAAGCATTGAAACTTCTTTCTTTGCAGTTTCTTCCATGTACTTTTCTATTTCATCGTCACCCAAGGCACAAATGTCTTCATAGTCAATTTTTACAGGGACATTATCATGTATTTTTTGATAGAGATCTCCTTTTGAAAAATGAAATGATGTCCTAAATATTTCTTGGTTTTCAATAATTTCTGATAATGCCTTCTCCATTATCACAGGATCAGTAGGATTTTTCATCTCTGTGATGGCGTAAACAGGATTATTATATAATGGAGTATTCTTATTAAGCTGTTCTAGGAACCAAAATCGCTCCTGTGAACTAGATAATTTATATTTATTATTATCATTCCTTATGGCATGTGTAATGGATTTCTTATTACTAAAACCTAGGTTGGACCTTCTTTTAATTAGAGCCTGCAGTTGTTCTTTTGATAATGAACTTAGTTTATTTTTATTTTGTTCATTCATTACAAGTTATAATCCAATACAATTTTACCAATATGTTCTGATCTTGACATGTAATTAAGAGCGTCACCTAATTCATTGAACGGATAAACTGTTGTGTTAATTGCTTTTATATTTCCGTTATCAAATAATGCACTAAGTTCAGTGATTATATCTCTAACAATTTCTATATTTCGCCCTAGGAGCCCAATATCAATTGCATAGTAACTAAGTCCTTTATTGAAATTGCCCAACGGTAAATTACCATTGGTTGAGATATCTTTTTTGTCAATTTGCAAAAATCTACCAAAAAAAGTCAATGAATTCAGACCTGCAATAACTTTATCTCCCGATAAGGTATTTAGAATAACATCTACTCCTCGACCGTTTGTATTAGCTTTAATAATACTTTCAAATTCTGTAGTTCTAGAATCCATAACTAGCTCTACTCCCATTTCTCTTAGAAGAGATCTTTTTGAGTCGTTGCCTGCTGTCGCAAATATTTTACAGCCAATCCATTTGCATATGGCTATGGCTGCTAAACCAACACCACCTGTTGCAGAATGTATAAGAACAGTATCCTCTCGCTTTATATTAGCGAGTGTTATAAGAGCGTAATAACTTGTAATAAATACGGTAGGTATTGTTGATGCATCTATAAAAGATGATGAATTAGGCATTGGGAATATGGATTCTTCAACAACATTAAGATATTTACTAAAATGACTATTAGGATCTGTTTTATGATCTTTTTTAAGTGAGCCACCGGAAAGCACCATAACCTTGTCACCCTTTGCATAATTCTTTATTTTACTTCCAACCTTGGATACTATTCCTGCATAGTCAGAACCCATAACGCTTGGTACTCCGGGAGTAGAAGGGTAAAGTCCCATAGCCATCATCAAGTCTCTGAAATTTAAGGAAGCAGCCATTGTTTCAATCTGAATCATATCATCAGCGGGATCATCTATCTCAGAGCTTACGAATTCTGTTTTAAGAAAGTTAACAGGTGAGGCGAGCTTATAAACAAAATTTTCTCCTGCATTAAATTTGTTATTTTGAGATTCTTTTACTTCATTTGAGGATGAATAAGCTCCAAGTTTTCTTGATTTAAGTTTTTCAAGAAGCTTTAGCTTTTGATTTGGTGATAAGGTCTCTATTTTCTTTTTTAAATCTCCCATATTATATCACTATATATCATCAAGAATATTATCAATGTCTATGTCATCTAGGTCTTCCATTAATAACCCCATTATATGATCTGATAGACTTTTAATTGTGGGAGCATCTCCTAAAATATCTGCCGTAAGCTCAATTGCAAATGCTTGAGATGTATTAGATATCGCTTGGACTGCTAACAATGAATTACCTCCAAGATCATTAAAATTATCATTAATGCCAATTTGACCTATCCCTAAAATTTGGCTCCAAATACCAGCTATTGTTTCTTCAATTTCATTGGTTGGCTCAACATATTCAGATGAGATATCAGGCCTTTCATAATTACTCTCATTATCCATACTTTTCTTGCTCTCAGAAATATCATCATGTATAATATTATGAAGTTCCTTGAATAGGTTAAATGGAGTAACAACTACATTGGTTCCGTTATTGTAATAAAATATTCTGTCAAATACATTTACCCCCTCATCCGGTAATATATAATCCTCACTATCTTGATTTTTTTTAATGTTAATTATTGGCTGATTTTCCGACAAACCACCCTTTGACATATTCACCAATGAGTAGTCACTAATTTTCATTGATATTTCTCCGTTACTATTATAGTAATTGATATTAAATAATGCTTGATTTGGATTATTAGACATATCAGATTTTAAGCTAATGGTTGCATACATCTTTTTTGTGAACTTCCCATAAAACCTTATGGACTTATAGCTATATGGTAAATACAATTCCAATGTATGATCACGAAATAGATTAGCCACAGCTGTATCCAGCATTGCAGGGTGTAAATTAAAATAATCAAAGTCATTGATGTATTTATCATCAATTTCTTGTTCTATAATATAATCGTTGCCATTCCTGTATTTCCAATTTAAGTTAGCCCACCTATCACTATATTTAAGAACTTCCTTACCATCGTCTAGTAGTATTGTAAACATTTGTTCAGACGATTTTTTACCATTGAGGTTATTAATAGATTCCTGAACATTAAATAATTCATGGTCCGTTGGTTTTTCAAACTCTAAATGCCCAATTGCGACAACATCCCACTTATCTGAGTCAACAGTGATTTTGGCCGTAACTAACTCTAATTTAACCCCTTTGTCTTCCTTTATTGCATGGAGTCTTAATAACGGCATTGTGTTTGGGGGTGTAGTAATTGGTTTAAGGAAATATACATCCTTTAAGTGTATAACCTTGTCCTTAAATTTTTCTATTGCATACTTTATAAATATTTCAACTATGGATGTTCCCACAATAGTATGTTCTCCAGCTACTGAATGCTCCTTAAAGATCCAGCTATTGTTTTCATTAAATCCAATTTGATAAATTTCTACATCGTTTTTGGAAGATAAGTAATGTATCCCAGGAATTGATGAATTTTCATTTTCATAAAGTTTTCTGCGTCTAAGTAATTGTGTCTCATCCCATCTAGCAGCCATGCCCACCTTACTCCACGCATTCCAGTTTATTGATATTGTAGTGTTATCATATCTCTGATTACGATAGTTAGCGTAGACGTCAAAAAAGCTATTGGCAGATGTATAATCCACTCTGCTTGCTTCGCCAGTTAATGCTGTTATGGAGGAAAAATATGAAATGAAATCAATACTATCTGAACCGAATAACTTGTCAATGATTAAAGTTCCACGCGTTTTAGCTTTTAAAACATCTTCAGACATTTCCTTTGTTTTCAGTGATATTATTCCTCCTCCAGCAGCTCCTGCAGAATGAATAATACCATTAACCGAACCAAAATTCTGAATAGCAAAGTCCCGTACACTTTTCATTTGATCATAATTATCAACCTCAGCTTGTTTCAAAAATAGTTTAGAGCCATTTGATTCTATCTCCATTAAGGCAACTATTTTCTCTGAATCTAATAGATTGGGGTTCTCTGCAATAAATTTACTCCATTCACTTCTTTCGGGAAGTGGGGTTCTATATGTTAATATAATGTTTGCTTTCACATTATTTGCTATGTGCTTTGCAAATTCAACACCTAGACCTCCTGTACCTCCTAATATAAGATATGTACCTTCTTCTTTGTATAAAAGATCCGAATCTGGCACCTTATCATAATATGTTTTATCAAATGTTTCTGCCCATCTATTCCCTTTACGATAAGCAATTACAGTATCATCACACCTAAAATTTGTTTCGCTTATTAGGTTTTGAGCTAACTCCAATTCATTTGTTAATACAGCATCTATGTCTACAAATTTGGCAGAGATACTTTTAAATTCACGGCTGATGCATCGACTTGGTCCTATTGCGAGGGATTTAAGAGGGCTAAGTACATTTTCACCAATAACATCTAAAACGCCATTTGCAACAAACAATATATTAAGATCATTCATAGCATTGTTGTCTATAAAAGCTTGTTCGAGAAATAAAGGACTATAATAGGCACGATATTCGGCATCTATGCATGATTCAAGATTTGTATCATCTGTATTATTATCTACGTTTAACAGATGTAATACTCTATTTGGAGTTCTTCCAGTGGACAGTAATTCTGCTATTAGCAGGTTATAATCATCCTTATTCTTTATGTTAATTGAATAATTATTTTTATCGATCTTTTTAAATTCTTTGTCAGGTTTAATGATTATGCATTCTTCTTCAATGTTTTTGATTGATTTTATTATTGACTTCGCCAATCCTATCTCATCCATAAAAATTAGCCACAACCTCGTTGTATTATCATCGCTATTATTTGAATGCTGTTTAATGAGTACATCTATATTCTGAGTTTTTTTCCAGGTTGGTAGGTATATCCAATCACCAATATCTGGATTTTTTGCATCATCATCATCAATTTGGGCGTTTATTCCTGGTTCCGGAGGGTTTACAATATATTTCTTCTTTTGAAATGGATAAAGTGGAAAAGGAACAGGATTTGGATTTTCTCCCGACAAATAGAGGTCTTTATCAACATTAATACCGCATGTCCATAGCTTACCCACAGCATTTATAAGATATTCGCAATCATCTATTTTGATACTATCTGGTCTTATGGTACCAAGCACCGAATGTTCATGATCTTCATTAAGGTGCCTCTTTACAGCTGACTCAAGTGATTGGCCTGGTCCTACCTCAACAAACACGGTGGGAGATATGTTCATAGATGTGGTTACAGCCCTTGAGAACCTAACAGTATTACGAACGTGCTTTACCCAATAATCTACTGAAGTTGCATCACTTTCCGATAGCTCCTCCCCTGTTAATGTTGATATGATTTGTAAATTAGGTTTATTGAGCTTTATATCTTTAAATAATATTTCCATCTCATTTAGAATGGGATCCATCATTGCTGAATGAAAAGCATGCGATGTTGGCACCCTCTTATTAAATACCCTCTTGTTAGAAAGATCACTTTCTAGTTTTTCAATCTCATCATAGGGACCAGATACAACGGTTAATCCCATCGTATTAATTGCTCCAATAGAAGTGTTTTTACCCAATAATGGTAATATATCTTCCTCGGATAATAATACTGCTGTCATAGCACCTCCCGGAAGTTTCTGGATTAGACTCGCTCTTCTTGATACTGCCTTTAATGCATCCTTTAAGCTAAATACCCCTGCTAAAGTAGCTGCAACATATTCACCTACGCTATGCCCCATATAACAATCAGGGTTTAACCCCCATGATTTAAGGAGTAATGCTTGAGCGTAGCTGATCATAAAAATGGCTGGCTGAGTAATATATGTTTTATCAATTTGACCATCTGTATTATCAGATGAAGGATATATTATGGTTCTTATATCAAGATTCAATTCATCCTCTAAAAGTTCTGAACATTCATCAATAGCTTTCCTAAATACTGGATATTTTCTATAGAGGCCTAAACCCATATTTACAAATTGATTTCCTTGCCCTGGGAACATGAATACAAGCCTTCTATTATCCTTTTCGTTTAGGCCCTTCTTTATATGTTCAGTGGATTTAATCTTTTTCAGTAAGTCATCTCTATCTGTGAAAGTAACATATGCTCTATGTTTAAAATGCTCTCGCCTGAATAGGGATGAATATTCAAGATCATTTAAATTTACTTCAGGGTTACTCCCTAGAAACTGATCAAGTGTTTTAGAGTAATCATCAATTGCAGTAGGAACTTTGCCAGAAAATGCAAGAATCTTATGGGAATGAGCACCTATACATTCTAACCTTCTTTGAATTGGTGGTTCTTCTAATATTAAACAAGCATTTGTTCCACCCACCCCAAAGGAATTTATCAAGGCAAGTCTTTTATTATCAGTTGAATTTTTCCAATCTTTTAGCATTGTATTAACAAAGAATGGACTATTTCCAAAATCAATGTTTGGATTTGGTTCAGTGAAATTTATGGACGCAGGTATTTCCTTATTTTTCAAAGAAAGAGATGTTTTGATTACAGAAATAACTCCCGCTGCAGTATCAGTATGTCCAATATTTGATTTCAGGGAACCCAATGCACAATATTGCTTCTTATCAGTGTAAGTCCTAAAAGCTTCTGAAAGGGAGCTAACCTCTATTGGATCACCCACTGGGGTTGCAGTTCCATGCGCTTCAACCATGGAAATATTTTCAGCTGTTACACCAGCTAGTTCTATTGTTTCTAATAATATCTCTTTTTGGCCCTCAATACTTGGCGCAGTGTAACCAACCTTTCTATTGCCATCATTATTTATTGATCCAGCTCTAATCACAGAGTAAATATGATCATTATCAGCAATGGCTTCATCAAGCCTTTTTAACAATACTACTCCGCAACCACGACTAAATACAGTTCCATTAGCATTTTTATCAAAAGGCCTACAGGTTCCATCCGCAGATTCCATACCTCCAGATGCATAAATATATCCGACCTTTTCAGGGTATTGAACACTAACTCCTCCCGCTAAAATAAGATCAGATTGATAGGTTTGTAAACTCTGGATTCCTAAAATTATAGCAGCAGTTGATGATGAACATGCAGATTGCACATTCAAGCTTGGTCCATTTAGGTTTAATTTATAGGAGACTTTTGTGGTAAGGTAATCTCTATCAGCACCTGTAATTATTGATGTTGCATCCGCATATTTTTTTACACTTTGGTTATTATTAACATCATTTAAGTACCAAGCAGTTCCTGCTCCTCCAAATACTCCAACTCTTGTTTTAGAGCTTCGTTTAGCATATCCGGCATCTTCAAGAGAGTGCCAGCAGCACTCAAGAAATAATCGGTGCTGAGGATCTAATAATTCTGCTTCTCGGGGAGTAAACCCAAAAAAACCAGCATCAAATTTATCTACTCCGTTAACAATTCCTCTTCGTGCAACATATTTTGGATTATTTATTTTATCCAAAGGAACTTTAGATTCAATAAGTTCTTCTTTACTAAAATCACTTATGGATTCTATACCATTTCTAAGGTTATGCCAAAACTGAGATATGTTAGTAGCTCCCGGTATTTGACAATCCATTCCAATTATAGCTATATTGCTATCTATATTCTCATCTATCATAGGGCAAGACTACAAATTTCTTGTAGATTGAAATTTTAATAATTTTAAAAAACATATGATTTACACGAGTGTATTCACATGATAATATTGCACGCTTTTTGTTTTCCTTAATCTATCTAGAGGGTATATAACCTACTTCGAAAGCTTTGCTTAATCATTCTCAATGTAATTAAGGGAGGTAAATATTTACTATTTACCGCTTCTTTGCCATGGAAATTTACCATCCAACTCTACTTGAAGAGATAAGCTTAGCACTGTTCTAATTATAACTATAATCCCCAAAACAAAAACCGAGCCTAATGTAGGATCTGTTACAACAGTTCCCATAATATCAGCAGCAATTAATATTTCTAATCCGAGTAAAATAGATTTACCAATATTATGCCTTAGGTTAATATAATTATTTGAATCATTCTTATTCAAGGATATTAAAAATCTAATTAGTGAATATATAATTCCTACGAATATTGTTATTACACCTACTGCTTCAACTACATTTGAGACGTATTCAATGTAAATTTTAATATTATCCATAATTTAATCTTTGTATTACTTGTTTGTATATTAGAGAAACCTATTTGAAACCATAAATATAGCTCAATAAATTTTTTTATTTTGATTTTTAGATTTGATAGTTATTCCTATAAGTTTCAGAGTGCAAAATATGGAATTATTTCTCAAATATTATGTAAAAATATAAAAAGTTTAACAGCAATAATTCATGTATATTTTAAAAGTACTAAATGTAACGTAATAGGCCCTATAAACACTTATATATAAAGCATTTATAGGGCCTATGTAATCACAAACCTTTTGGCTATTATTACTAACCTTATATCGTTTTAAAGAGCTTCAGCTTTTGCTGTGGACATCTTTGCAAAGTCTGAGTCCATTTTAGCTGCCATGAGGTACATATTTTTCGCACTATCTTTATCTCCCAATTTTGCAAGGTAATCGCCCATTGAATCATAAGCATTTGGTTCATCACTATGAAAAGCTAAATAGATTGCAAAATGTTTTCCTGCCAGATCCATGTTACCATTATTCATATAAGCATATCCTATAATGTTATTTAATGGTCCGCTAATGGGATATCTTTTAAGAGCTTTCTTATAAAACTCAATTTGTGTATCAGAATCTGAAATGGTAAATCCATACCAAAACATTAACATCATGTCATCATTTGCATAGGCAAGAGCCTTTGAAAGTATATTCTGTCTTTCTTGCGGAGTAAGGGAAGGGTTATATGCAGATATTGTAAGTTTTTCTGCTGTTGAAGCACCCCCAATTTTACCTTCAATAATTTTTAATGTTTCATTTAAACCATCTACATTGTCATTTACTATATAAGCATGTAACTGGCCAAGATGAGCTGATGCCCAATTAGGATCAGCAGCAACTAGAGAATCGGATAACCTAACTCCCTCATTAATTCGCATATTTAGCATTGCATCACGCATTTTCCAATAACCTTCTGAATCTTCTCCAGATGAGGTGGATGGATACATATAATTATCTGCAATTGAATTCGAGTTAACCCAGTAAAACCTTTTCCAGTAAAGTTTATCCTTCATTTTTGAAATAATTGCATGAAACTGAAAGTCATCTATTTCAACTCCATCTAGATACATTGATGCCTTACCAAAAACACTGGCATTATTACCATAAATATCCACCGAATAAACTTCTGATACAGCTGAATCTTCCACAAAGCTGGTGCTATCAATACTTTTAGGGTCCCAATATCGAGGAGGATAATTTGCAAACATCACATATATTGAGTCGTTAAAATCATTAATAAATGGTTCTACGGCTTCTGCCCCGTTCACTCTCTCTGCAAAGTGAACATTAACGAAATCTTTTACTTCTTCCTGATTTAAACTTTTGTTTGTGCAACTCGCAACAAATAAAGTTAAAGTTACAATTACTAATAAGTGAATTTTTTTCATTCTTTTTGGTATTTAATACTATTCTCCTAGTCATAACGCTTTTCGGATATCGCGACGTTTTTTACTGTGGTTTCTGCACTCCACAATATAGTTAGCGATGATTTAATATCTTATAGTTAGGAATTAGTTAATGTACCTATACATATAGAGGTAATATTTTTCGATTTAAAATTAAGGAAGTTTTATAACCGTACTTTCCCCATCTTTAGGCAAAGTCCATAAATAATCTATGAATGACACTGTACCTAATTTCCATTCATTATTTTCTTTAACTAATCCAAATATTTCTAGAGCCTGAACATAAACGGGATCCTCTTCACCCGCTTTAAAAACTATGTGCGTTCCTTTAACCACAGCATAACCTTCATTATCTCCAATATTACTGTCAACTATTTCATACCATAGAGCTGTCCATGTAGTTGTTTCATAAGCTTCCTTTTGGAAATTTAAGATATCTGTTTTCCCTCTAAGTATTTGTGGCTGTGGCACAATACCCACTTCTGTTGGTGCCTCGCTAAAATTTTTGAAATTTATTAATAATATAGGGTCGTCAGATAATATACTTTCGTATTTAGCCATTCTTACATCAATAGAATCATTACTGACTAAATTATCTTGATATATTTTAATGACATTATCAAAGTCTTGTGCTTCATCCTCGTTTAAAGTGTCTTTGGTACAACTTGCAACAAATAAAGTTAAGCCTAGTATTACTAATAAGTTAAATATTTTCATCTTTTTGTTGTTTAATTATGTTTTCCTACTCATAACGCTTATTGTAAAATGCGACGTTTTTTATTGTGGTCTCTGTGCTCCACAAAAAAATAGCAAGTTATATTATAATTTAGGGTTAGGATATTGTTGTTTGATGTTAAGTAGTGATATCTAAATATGAATTTTGTTCTTTATATTAGTTAGCTACATCTACTTTATCAATTTACCTTCAATAATACAAAAATTATTTAAATGAATAATTCTCTACCAAATAGATATTATTGAAGTAACCCTAATGAAAATTCATTTTTATCATAAAATGAATAAATATTTTATTTGCATAACAAACAATGGCTAATTTGGGGGGTTACTTATGTTTACTGGAGTAGGCCTGTAATTTGTTCAGCTGCCCTGAAACCACTATTATAGGCACCATGAACTGTACCTCTATAATCCTTTGAAGTATGTTCACCTGCAAAAAATAATTTATTATTCATGGATTCTTCAAATACTGAAAAGTCTGAGGTTCGAGTTCCATTCGTAGCAAATGAATATGAACCAAATGTATACTCATTCGATACCCATTTAGTTCTAAGAAATTTTGTTGGTTCTGGGATTTCTGATCCATAAATTGATTTTAAATGATCCATAATCTCATCAATCACCTCATTATCTGACATGTTCTCAGTAGTTCTGGAGTAATCTCCAAAAGCAAATGTGATCAGTGCATTAGATTCTGAAAATTTATTTAGATTTAAAAAATAATTGAACTTTCCCATGGTCTCAGGTGTATATCCAATATATTGAAGATTAGCATCCCAGAATGGAGTATCCCAAACGCATAGAAACTTATTTACTGTACCCATTTTTAAATTATTTATGGAATTTTGGATATTACCTGACAATGATGGGGTAAAGTTGACCACATTATTCTTTAGAACCCCAAGTGGAACAGTAACTATGACATAATCCGCACTATACTCTTGATCAGTAGTGCTAACAAGAACCTTAGGCCCAGAGTAATCAATACCTGTCACTTTCTTATTCAACTCAATATTTAAGCCTTTAGCTAAATAATCCGCAATTCTATCATATCCATTTGTTACAATAATATCATCGCCGCTAAACTCTTCATCATCATAGTAATCTAATGACGAAAGTTCAGAAATATCTCCACCGGTATCAAATTCAAGAAATGCTGACAACATATAAGACCATAACCTATTATTCTTATACTGAGGATAATTGTCATAAAAAACTTCTTCAAAACTCTTATCTATGCTACCCGCAAGACTATTTAGTATGTTATTATATTCATTTTCCGATGTGTCCAATACATTTTCATCATATACCGACCCATTCATATCATATACCTCTACATTATCATCATTGGTTATAAATGTATTTACTCCTGAAGGATTAATTAGTTCGGTAATTGGATTTCCAATGGGACCATGGATCCAGCTAGCTCCTTCGTCAAAAGCTATACCTAAGCTTCGGTTAGTTTTAAGTCTACCTCCTACTTTGGATTGAGCTTCAATTACATTAACAGTTACATTCCTGTTGCTAAGATATTTTGCAGCGGCAAGCCCTGATACTCCAGCTCCTATAACTATTACAGTTTTATCTGTATTGATGATATCGTCATCACTACATGCTAGTGCTGACATCATAAGACTAATTGAAGGCATTGCCAACATGGTATTTTTAATGAATTGTCTTCTTTTCATAAGTGTTTTATAAATATTGATCGTGATTTTACACTAATCATTTATACTTTTAGTTTATAACTACTTCCCCGCATTATTTATGTTAATATTAGTGCACTTATCAGATGCATTTACAGGTATTAACCAACTATTATCCTTTTCAGATATTTTTCCATTCATCTCATTTAAGATTACGTTATCAGTAATTTTAATGCCCATATCTGCCATATTTTCAAAAGTATCTATTCCATTATTTGGAAAATTCTTTCTTGTTCTATGAATATTAAACCTATTGGAGAATTTTCTTTTGAAGGTTTTTTCGATTTCTTTTTTACCAATCATAAAGCCAAGAAGACCTCCCCACGTAGCTGTCGGGTTATCTGAGTCCCAACCAACCAAAGTGCCAATTTTTATTGTCTCAGAGATATTTCCTTTTCCATAAAAAAGACTTATTAGGCTGGCTGCGAAATTAATACCTGCTGCAAAACAACCATTGCAGTATAGTTCTCGTGATGTAATATCATATCCATCTTTTCCAGATACTTGATACCTATAATATATTGAGTCTCGGGCTTGCTCCCAGGTAATTCCAGAATGAAATTTTTCCTTAACATAGTCGTACATATGAGCTGGATAAGAATTATTGGGAAGAACCAGTCTTGCATTCTCAGCCATACATTGAATTCTACTTTCCATTGATGCAAGAGTATCTGTAATTGATGCAAGAGAATACATAATAACATAAAACTCGGCAATTTTAGCTGCATCAAGATTAGCTGTTGTTCTTATTGGAAGGTGTGCTAGCCTTATTGCAACATCGGGCCTAGCAGGAGCAAATAGGCCAAATATTTCCGTTGTAAGCTGAGCATCAATCATTTCAGTATGCTCATTCAAAAATGTATCGCTAGTTTCTGGAGGCTCATACCCCTGCAACATTAGGTCAAATGCTTTTTGATTGGAAACCCACAGATAGTTTTCTTCCTCAAGGATTATATGATTTAACCATCCCTCTCTTATCTGTTTTGCTGTTAAAATTGCAGTATTTTGATTATACATAAGATACTGATAGATATATTCAATATCAGTATCATCATCGGAACCCCATATCTCGTTAGTATCCTTAAAAACAAAGTCGATATTGTGTGATAACTCACTGGGTATGGTATCTGACCAGATATTAGGTTCATCTGGTTTCCCCCAGTCATTTCTTACATAAAAATCACCAGTTTTAATCTCTCCTATATTGCCAATTTTATCCATTTCCGTTACAAGTCCTGTCCAGTTGGCAATAGATTGCCCAAGCCAAAAACCATAGAGTTGGTCTTTATAGATATCTCGGGAGATGATAATTACATCAGAACCAATATTTGATTTATGCTTGATTCTATTTTCTTCAATGGTAGGAACACATGAAGTAAATATGAGTAATGTTAATATGGATTGTATTAAAAACTTTTTGATACTTGATAATATTTATTTGAGCTTGTGAAGGTAAAAATAATTGATTAAAGATTAAGTAACACATGTGATGTTAGCAATGCGAAGGTGATGAGACTGAATAGATTATATTTAGTTTGCTCTTCTATAAATGTGATAATTAGGGTCACAGTTTGTGAAGTTGGGTTTAGGTAGTATGTACATATAACCATTTTTCTGTTTGTGTTTATACATAATCATCACGTTTACAGGTAACTATTAACAATGTAAACAAAACCAGACTTAATACTCTTAATGCTTTCATTTTAACTGTGTAAGGTGGAAGCCAAATACATGCATAATTCTTGAAGAATTAAAATATTCGTATAATATCTAGTGGTAATAGGTTTATTAACCTATTTATTTTTCAATATATATAAAGCAATATATACTATTGAATAATTGATGAATACCCACCATCTACATGTAAAATTTGACCTGTTACCCATGCTGATTTGGTACCTAGCAGGAAGGCAGCTGTTTCTGCTATATCCTCTGGCAAACCTACTTTTTTCATGGGGTTTCTTTGAGTTTGGGCATTTAGTTTATCTGGCGTATTTAAAAACCTACTTGCAAGTTCTGTATCCGTTAGCGATGGTGCGATTGCATTAACTCTTACTAAAGGGGATAACTCTGCTGCTAAGGAACGTGTTAAGCCTTCAATAGCTCCTTTGGATATTGCAACTTGTGAATGGAAATTAAACCCTCTTTGAACTGCAATGGTTGAGAAAAGTACAATTGATGATCCTTTTGCTTTTTTAAGTCTTGGCAAAAGTTGTTGAATAACTTTCGTGGCCCCTATTACTTGAAGTTTAAAATCTTCAATAAAATCATTATCCTTAAATCTGTGAAATGGCTTAAGGTTTATACTACCAGGACAATATACTAATCCATGAATCTCTTCTGGTAATTCGTCAAGGGGTAACTCCCCATTTAATACCTCATATTGATTATATGAAATATTATTAGAGTTTGATTGCGGATTCGTATTGTATGTGGCAAAAATATTTATGTCCTTGGAGTTTAGTAATTCGATTATTTTTTTACCAATACCAGATGATCCTCCAATTATAATATAATTTCTCATGTTGTTGTTTGTTTTTGGGTTGACTAAAAATAATACAGAACGATTCACAAGGTATTATTCTATAGTAATTAATACATTCTCAAAGCAAATATAAAACTTTAGATTGTGATAATAATGCTATTTACAACATTAATTTTTAACCAATAAAGAATTTTAGTTTAGAAAACACACACCATTAATCGATTCGTAAAATAAATTAATTATATATTTGTCGTTTAGAACAAATGTTGTTTAAGACCAATTTAAATTTAAATCTGAATAATATGGAAGATTCTGAAAGCATTCATGCACTGGCATACTTCAATTTATTAAAAACTGCCAGTTGGGTTGAGATAAATATTAAGGAGGTGCTAAAACCACTAGGATTAACTCATGCACAGTTAAACGCTTTGCACATACTAATGGATAATCATCCAAATCCTGTTTCTGCATACTCTGTTAAAAAAGGAATATTAGTATCTAGTCCAGATGTAACTAGGTTATTGGATAGATTGGTAAAAAAAGGTTGTGTAAATCGAAAAACCTGCCCCCTAAATAGGAGGAAAATTGATGTCTCTTTAACAAAAGATGGTGAAATAATATTTAAAAAGGCGCAGATTGCTGCAAAGGAAGCATTGGGTAATTTTTTTAGGAATAAAATTTCTGAGGATGAAGCATCAAACCTAAGAGAGATTTTAAAAAAAATAAGAAATTAATACAAATATAATTTTAAGAAAATAAAATTAATCACAAATAATCATTAATACTTATTAAATAAATTTATTAAATATGAGATCAATTAAACTTGCATTAGCAACAATTATTTTATTTACTGGCAATGTATTGGTTGCCAAAAATTTAGATATTAATACTGAAAAATCCACAATAGAATGGACCGGTGAAAAGATTACTGGTAAACATATGGGAAACATAAGCGTAGAGAGTGGTTTTCTTGATGTGAAAAAGGATATGGTATCTGGAGGAAAGATTGTTATTGATATGAATTCCATAACAAATACTGATATTGAAAGTGAAGAGTATAGTCAAAAGCTTGTTGGTCATTTGAAAGATGATGACTTTTTTGGAGTTGAAAATTATCCAACTGCTGAATTTGTTATTACAAAGGGTTCAAAATTTGTTGATGGCAAGGCTGCTATCACCGGTGAATTGACCATCAAAGGGATAACAGAAACCATATCATTTGACATTACCAAGAATGGCAATAATTATTCATCTACTTTAAAAATAGATAGAACAAAATTTGGTATCAGATACGGATCTAATTCATTTTTTGATAATCTCGGAGACAAAGCGATATATAATGATTTCACTTTAGATATAGACCTTGTATTAAAATAGTTTTTTATTTAGAAACCTTTATATCTAAAAATAATCCTCTATATATTTTGGATAATTAAATAAGGTGTGAGAATGTATTCCCTCTATTTATTAAGGTAACATTCTTGCACCTTTTTTTATAAATCTTGCATTTTACTAGATAAATGTAAAAGAAGTTTTTAATTAAAATTTAATATAGATCTATACCAATTACTCTGCCATCTAGATCCCATTCGGCCATTATTGGAATTCCTATGTGATGTAATGCAGTTGCCGATACATCCGTAACGTATACATCTTGGCTTATCAAGCCCTGGTTAGCTTGGTTTCCAGAGATTATATAAAATATAGTTTTATGTTCCTCTATATCTTCTCCATGATTATTACCACTACCACCATGATCAGTGCTTAAAATAATCAACCAGTTTTCTTTTTCATAGTTACCACTGCCTCTCATAGCATCAACTATTCTACCTACCATTTTGTCGGCGCCACTAATAGCTTTAAGGTATTCTTCATTTATTGTGTCAAAGGAGTATGTATGACCTGCAATATCTACTTCATCTAGCTGCACGAAAATAACATCAGGCTTATCACTATTAAAGACTTCCACTGTCTTTTTAACAACTTCTTCATCCGTTTCAAAAGTTTGGACAAAATCAGCATCTCCCCTTTCAAGGATATCATTTACAGGCTTCCAATTTACTATTGAATATGTTCTTAAATCTGGATTGAACTGCTTTACTCTTTTGAAGAAGTGTGGGTATTTCTTAATATTAGGTTTTAGGTATTTATTTGTTGTTACGTTATGTTTTTCATGCCATACTCCTGTTAGCATACTGGACCAGCACGGTCCGCTAATTGTTAATCTATCAGTAGTTGCAGAAAATGAGTAGGACCCATTTTTCCATAATTTATCGATATTGGGTGTTTCTGCCTTTAGTAGAGCATCGGGTTTACAACCATCAATTCCAATAATTAATACTTTGTTATGGTTGTAATTATTACATGAAAATAACATTGCTACCAATAATGGTATTAATGACAGTTTAATCATCCTTGTAATATTCATACATTCTATAATAAATTATACTAACTGTATTTATACTTTAAGCTTGCTCAATGAATTATCATCCGTATGATTAAATACTTTACCATATATATCTACAATGGTTTCTTGATGATATGAAATCTTATTTCCAATGATTCTTATCTCACGCTTAAACTCAATAGTTTTAGCTTTTTTCTCCATGAATGGTGATTGAACAATACTATAATTTGGATCATCTTTATGAGAAGATACAGTAAAAACTATTTCTTCATCAGAGATTATTTTATACGAGCCCCCAGCAAGAACACTTACACCCCGTGGAATAGCAAATGCACACATAATAGTATCATCATACTTATTCCATATCCAATAACCTGTTTCGCTATGAGAAACCTTATCATCTTTTTTCTCTCTAACTATTTGATAATATTTAATTGCTAATAGATGCTGTTCTTCTGCATTCTCAATATCAATATCAACAACTTCAAATTCCAAGGTCTCGTAATACGGGTTGTTTTCATCTATAATGGGTTTCGGAGCTATATCAGTTCCTCTATCGCCTACCCAAGTTCCAATCAATCCAATCAATGGATTAGTTTTTTTTTCTATGCTCATTTTAAAAATAAAAGATTGATTTGTAGATCTAAGTTACTCCAAATTTAACTATTCTGCATATACGCGGGTTAGTTGTTAATTGGGAATATTTTATAACATAAACAAGGAAATTGGTTACCTCATAATTAAGGCAACCAACTATTCATATTAAAATGTTTATAAATATATGATAATACTTAATAGTATATTATTGCTTTATATAATAAAATGTACCTGCAGATTCCATCACAATAATTGCACGTCCATCTATCACTTCTAAAACATTTCCCCACTGACCATATTCAATCAAATTACCGTCAATATCAGTCAAATTCCATTGTCCATATGCAGCAATATATGAACTACCTATATTTCTAAATCCAGATAATGATGCGTTAAGTATGCCATCAGTTTCATTTATAAATGATTCTTCAATTGCTTTTCTGCCAATAGAAATATCTTTGAAACTACTTACAGACCTTATTCCATCTTCAGTAAACTCTTTGGAAAGTTTATTAAATTCCTTGGTATTAAATACGTTTATAAAATCATTAATAGAAGCTTCTATCTTGCGATAATTCTTTTTGGCAGTTAAAGCAAAAGCATGATGTGACTCAATTGGGATTGATTTACTTAATGTGTCCATACCATCCAATGTATTTGGATAAGCAGATTCCATAAATATCCTTAATTCACCATTAATAAACTGAAAGGTATTACCCCACTTTCCACTCATTACTGATTGATTTTCCTTATTCATGATATTCCACGTTCCACAACCAATAAGAAATTCATCTGTTAAAAAACGAGCTGTTTTTGTGGTAATGGCTATGGTTGTACCTTCCAATTTACCGTTATTATTGATTTCTGCCTCAAAAGAATTTTTTATCGATTCAAAACCAGCTATAGCTTTCTGACTTGTTCCAATAACTCTTATGGCATTATCCGCAAAGAGTAGTGCTACTCCTTCAGCATTGCCTTCATTCCAGTTAGTTTCAAATTTTTTGGAAAAATCCTTGGCTAAAGCAACTGCTTTATCATCAACACTAACCGCCTTGGTTTTTTTAGTTTGCATATCGCAACTCGAAACCATAACAATAATCGCCACCATGAGTGGCATTAATAATTTTTTCATAACAAATTTGTTTATTAATTTTAAGTAAAAATAACTAAATTTCCTAATGATCTGCTAATCATATACTTAATTTATACCGTAATAATTTAGTAATCACTTTATCATTCATCTAAAGTATAAATTAAAAAAATCCCCCTAAATATGCTCATTTTATGGTCTATTTCAATTACTTATTAACAACCATTATAAAAATTGCTCTATTTGTAGGATAATCATTAAAAACAGTACATAGGACACAAAATGAAAGTAAGTTAAGATGGGTGTTATTTCAGTTATTCACTATGGATTAAGAGGTTATGAATTTGAACCATAGATTTTTATTTGTAGTTTTGAGATATCTAACTAATAATTAAACTTTATGGAAAAAAATGTAAAAAAGTTTTTTGATCTTCCAAAAACTATCAACAGTAATCTTCCAATGAATAATTTTAATTCAATGGTAGAAGATTCGGAGCACAAAATTGCAAAGTGGGTAGGAACTATCTACACCGTTGCTGCATTTGTTATCTTAATCAGCTCAATAATATGGGTACTTTCTCCTATATGGAGTGGTGGCATGGGTGAAGGAATTGGTATATTAAGCGCTGTGATTGCTATGATTATTTGGGTTTATGCCGCATTTCCTATTGCACAGGTCGTAAGGTCTGCAGGAGATAGCTTATCTGAGTCCAAAAGCGGAATAGTAGATTTTGTATTTAGAGACTTCGCCATAGCAAATATTAAGTTATTTGGATATGTTTCAGCATTAGTTGCATTGTTTGGTGCAATATGCATGACAATCACTTGGGTTACTAGTCTTGATGTTTCAGGGGAGTTTTCCACAGCCTGGACAGCAAAGATTGATTACGCATTTGGTCTTCCAATGTTAGCTGTAGCTGCATTAGCAGAGCTACTTCATCTTCAGTTTATTAGCAATGTCTTTGCTGATTGGTACGCTTGGAATCCAATGGTATCGTCTGGAGAAGCTTGGAGTGTTAATGGTTTCTATGCTGTATTATGGCAATATGTTGGAGTAGTTGCTATTCTAGCTAAGTTATATGTTTCGTTAGCGATCTATTATTTCTTCTATGGAATAATAAGCAGTTTAGTTAAATGGATACAAAGTCCATTTTTACCTTTTAGGGCTTCATAATTTAGTAAAGAAATATTATTTAATTTTAGGCGCGATCTTAATGAATCGCGCCTTTTTTTTGTCTTTATATGTTTAGCTTGAAAATAATAACTCATTATTTTAGCTTTTTCTTCACATTTAACCGAGGCATTATTTTATTTCATAAAGGTTCTAAATATGTAATCTCAGTAATTATATAAAGCATTCCCCCCACCCCTATAATTGCTAATGTTCTTAAGTAATCTTACTTAAGATTACATTAATTTGAAACATAGATTTTAATTTGTAGTTTTGAGGTATCTAACTAATAACTAAATATACTATGAATTTAAAACTAGTTTTCAGAATTAATTCCATCATTTTTTTATTGAATGGAATAATGGGATTATTCTTCACAGACATGTTCTTTGAAATGGCCAATTTTGAAATTATTAATGGTGAAACAACAACAATCGGTCAATTTATGGGAGTAACTTTCCTTTTTATAGGAATTTTACTTTGGAAAACTCCTGATATTGCAGGTGACTCATTAAAAAGATTTGGTATGGTATGGGCTTTAGGAGAATTAATGTGGTTATTAATCATTGGTTATCATATTTTTGACGGTGCTGCTGGAGGTGCTACAGCATATGGTAATGCTATTCTAACAGCCGTATTAGCTTTACTATTCTTCCTCAATAGTAGAGAAAGTAAATAGAAATATTTGATAATACAACTTTAGAGAATAAAATATAAAGCTCATTCAATATATTGGATGAGCTTTTTTTAATCCCAGTCAAAGTATTGCCCACCTTTAAAAGTTATTAATAACAGTAATCTAAAATTTCAGTAAATAGTTAAGCCGAATACTCAATAAGCTCTTCATATAAAGGAATACAATATTCTAATAAACCATTAAGTTCCTTAGGAAATGGTTCTGTTTTTGGTTTATACTTTATAAATCCTTCAGATTTATGAATATTAGTATACCAGTGTTTAGCCCAAATACCATCTTCTTTTAGAGGTTGAGCTTTCCATATTAACATATTATCATTGTATGGTATATTAATTCTTTTACACAAATACATCAATTCCTTTTTTGGATTTAATAAAACTTTAGTGGAATCAACAACTAAGGGATTTAAACCTCTTTCATGCAAATAATTGAGTAAATCAATCTGTAGAGCATACCCAACATCACTCATGGATGGGTTTTTGATAACCTTTGCAAAAGATGGTAACATTTCGACGGGGTTTCTTGTTAATATAATATTCACCGTATTTGTTAAAAAAGATCGATCCAAATTCAATAGGTGATGAGTCATATTTTTAAAAAATACAACTTGTTTAGTATGACTACCCATCATCATATCAATAACTTTATTACCATTCGTTTCCATGGATGACATAATCTTTTCTGAATCTGGATGATATTTTGAAGCTTTGCTATTATTCAAATAATAGGCATACAGAGGTTCATCAAAAACCTGAGTATCTTCTCGCTGCGCAAATGAATACATTAAAGCGGTGGAAATATTTCTTGGACCCGACCAAAGACAAATTCGTTTTATGACATCATCTTTCATTTATTTAATTTACTTTTCACTTCTTCTGCAATATCATTATCATACAAATTACTTAGCATTCTTGTAAATGAACCATAATTAGTTTCTCCTATTTTTTTTCCATCAATTTTTGTTACCGGTGTTAGTCCTCCAAACGTTCCTGTTACGAACGCTTCATCAGCGCCATAAACGTCAAATAAAGAAAAATTCTTTTGCAAACAAACTATTTTATTATCATTACATAATGAAATTACCTTACCTCTAGTTATTCCATTCATGCAATACTGACCAGTTGATGTCCATACTTCTTCATTTTTAATTATGAAAAAATTTGTAGCGTTACATGTAGAAACAAACCCATTTACATCAAGCATAAGAGCCTCATCAGCACCTGCTTCAATAGCCTGTATTAAGGCTTGTACTTCGTGCAGCTTACTATGGCAATTTAACCTTGGATCTAAATAATCTGGTGAACCCCTTCTATATGTACTAGTAAATAATGTTATGCCCCGTTCCTTGGTATCTATGGAAGCTTCTTTAAACTCAGCTATGATTACAAGGTTTGGACCTGATATTGTTAATCTTGGGTCCTGGGATGGCGTTTTTTTTATACCGCGTGTAATCATAACTCTTATGTGAACATTATCATGCATATCATTGGCATTAATAGTGTCCCATATCTTCTCCTCAAGTTGCTTGCGGTTGAAGTTTAATTTAATCCCGGTTGTATAAGCGGCCTGCCACAATCTATCAAAATGTAAGTTTTGAGAAATTAAGACGCCTTCTTTAAGTCTAAGTCCCTCCCATACCCCATCACCAACAAGATAACCACTGTCAAAAACAGATATTTTAGCATCTCTTCTTTTTAGGAGTTCCCCATTTACATAAATAAAGATCTCATCATTTCTATCATCAACTTTTGCGTTGTGTGTGCCGTGTACCATTTCACCAAATTAAGAAAATCATAATTATACATTCATCATCAGTAAAAATATATAATTTTTAGATTATGATAATTTATTATTATGCAATAAAATATATTAGGTATACTTGTTATGTCAATAAAAAAATAGAGACCACCCCTCACGGAATGATCCCTAAAATGCAGGTTAGTATATGAGTTTTAGTATAATATTTGAACCTTGCGAACAACAGATGTTTCCTTGGCTTGAATTCTCAAAAAATACATGCCACTGCTAATACCATCTAAATTTAAATTAGCATTGAAATTTGAAACACCATTGGATTTAAATGTAAATGTGCTGAATACGTTCCCAGTTACATCATATAACATCATATCTACATCGGACTGATCAATCATATCAAACTCTACGTTAATGTTGCTTGATGCCGGATTTGGATACACTCTAATAGAAACATCATCAATATAATTTTTGCGAATATCTGTTATGTTGGGTAATGGGATTAAATCACCACCGGAAGGAAGTGCCACCCACAAGCCAAACTCTGGCCCATTATTATTATTCATTGGATTAAGAAATCCTGAGGCAACAGCTACCAATGCAGCATCTTGCAAGCCTAAGGATGCTAAAGGTGCATCAAATACTGCAACAGTAGCCGTTCCTGACTCATCAGTTATACTTAATTGATAGTTATTAGTAGGTAATTCTAGATAACCTCTATAATCACCGTAAGTTATATCATCAATTAATATACCAGCACCCGCACCAGTTTCTACTACATCAACTGCAGGAGCATCTGTTGAACCGTGAAAAACTAGTACATCGGTGTTACCACCTGAATTTGCTGATTCTCTTCCCATGTCGTTAACATAAATGTTAAATGGTTCTGATGGATTGTAGCCAGTAGAACTAACAATTCCATTGGCAATAAGTACGTATGTTTTATTGCTTTGGAGAGTATAGTTATTCGACCAAATAGGATTACTTGGATCTTGGCTGTTTGGTCCTTTGATAGCGATAGTAAACTCCTCGCCTGCTGGTGCATCAATAAATGGCGATGCAGTTCTAAAGCTAAAATCATCCAATAGTAGTGCATCGTTCAACCAAACATCAACAACTGAGGCAGCATCATCAGCTGAATTGTGAATTACCTGAACGCGCGCTGTTGTAATGCCTGGATCAACTGTGGGAAGCTCAATTAGATCGCCACCCTCAGGTAAAGCAAGCCACAACCCAAAATCAGGACCAGAATTGTTTTTTATTGGATTTATAAAACCAGAAGCGAGAATAGTTACTGCCTCACCATTTAAGCCTGTAATATCTGCACGATATGTATTTACCACAAAATTTCCTGCATCAGGTAATGTTACTTCCAAATCATAAACTGCTGGATTAAGTGTAAAGTAACCTTGATCTTCTCCATATAGGATATCATCAACTAATTCAATTACAGGAACCGTTAACTCATTTACATCAACTGCTGGCACATCGGTAGCTCCATGAAAAACCTTAACATCAACTTCAGTTTCAGAAGTAGCGTTTTCACGTGAATTCGTTAAGGGAATTAATTGAAAATCTTTCATTGGAATATATGTTTCAGAACCAAATGTTTTTACTCCCGAAGCTATTAGCACATGAGTTCTACCACTTGATAGAATTATGTTTTCTGTGTAGATGGGGAATGAGTTATCCAAACTAGTTCTTACGTCTACGTCTACTTTAAGCCTTGTAGCGCCAGGCACCTCTATAAATGACGTTGCTGTTCTAAACTCGAAATCATCTAATATCTTAGAGTTATCTAAGTATATGTCGACAAAATCTAATGCTGGGGTTGCGCTGTTATGTATAATCTGTAATTTGGCTGGAGTTAGAGTTTCTTTTGGCTCTAATTCTACTACCAATCCGGACGGAGTAATGGCCAATAATTTAAATGGATTATCTGGTGTTATCCCTATTGTGTCAATATTCCCAGTTGCAACCACTACTAAAACGCTATCCTCAAAAATACTTAAAGGAACATTAAATTCGCCAACCGCTAATCCAGTTTGAGTGATTACTTGCAAATCATAATTCATGGAGGCTAGACTAAGATATCCTTGAGCTGAACCAAATGAAAGGTTGTCAACAAGCACACCTGCTGGAATACTAACTTCATCTATGTCAACTGTAGGAGCACTCGCTGAACCGTGAAATACTTTTAAATCGGTTGATCCAGATGAAGAAGTTTCTTCTGATCCTTGTGTATAATAAAGTCCAAAATTATCTTCTAGAATTCCAGCGGCCACAAATATATTACTTGACCCTGGCGCAAGAGTAAAGCTCTTTGAGTAGACTGCACCTGCAGTATTAGTGCTGCCAGCTGGGGTTATGTATACAGTGAAAGCTGTTGGAATATCTATGTATGGAGTAGCGTCCTTATATTGAAAATTTTCAAGTATTTTTACTGGATTTCCTCCAGCTTCCGCTAACCATATATCAACACTTGCTGCTGACTCATCAGCCGAGCTATGTATTAATTGAAGTCGCGGAGAACCTGAACCCTGATTGGGTGATATTTCATAAACCTCTCCATTAGCCTTTATGGCAAGTAACTTAAAACTATTATTTGAATTAGTTCCTACAGTGTCAAGATAACCCGTTGTAGTAACAAATAATGGATTATTTGCAAAAAACCCAAGAGGTATTGAGAATTCAGCAAGCTCAGTACCATCTTTTGAGTTTACTTGCCACACATTGTTTTGAGGGTAGAACAAATTATAACCTTGTCCTTGACCATAATTGATATCAGAAAAAAGTAACCCCAATGGGATGCTTGTTTCACTAACATCAATTGATGGTGCGTCAACTGCGCCATTAAATAATTTAACGTTTACTCTATTATTTGAAAGATCTTCGTCATTACCGTCGGTAAAGATACATTCCAGGTTATCATTCTGCAAATCCCCAGAAATAACAAAAACATATTTTTCATAATAGTTTGTACCTGCTAAACTTTTCTTTACGAGATATTCTGTTGTATCAATGCTACCAGATGGCAATACATATACCATAGGACTACCATATATTAGTGTAAAAGTAATAAATTGGCTTGCCTCTTTGTATCCCAGATCAACAATTGTTGGCTCCACTGGATAAGGGAAGTTTGGAAGTGTTATAATAATGTCAACAGATGACATTGTAGGATCTGGTGAATTATTAACAAATTGAAATCTAGGTCCATGATCAGCTTTCACACTCATGTGCAGTGTAAATATCATCAAAAATATTGTGAGAAATTGTTTCATTTGTTTGTGATTTTTAGTTATATTATTTAGTTATGTCTAATTATTAGTATTAATAAGTTCGACAAAGAAAGTAAATAATTTTAAAACCACCAAATAAATTCTGTTTTTTTAATTATTTTGATGCATAGCCATAAAAGTGAAAATAAAATTGAGCAGCCGAAATACTAATAGTTATTATCAATATTTCCAGATTAACTTGAGGAGTATACTATTTGGATAGACTAAATAGAGTCTATGTACTAATTAAATTATGTTTGTTTTAGCATAATTTGATGCATAGGCAAATGAGCAATATAAGACCTTAAGCTGAATTACGACTAGCATTAATGTTTCCGTAAAGGGAACGTTTTATGATTTTCTCATAATCTAGAACATATCTAGAGACTTGTTCAGTTTTTTGAAATGCGTATTGCTGTATTACCAATAGTGGAAGCACTATATTTTCTCTTATCTCAATAGACTTTCTGGAGACGGGCTCTTCCTGCATAAGAATTTCATATTGAGATATGAGCAATGTCATATCTCTTGAAAGCAAATATTCATCGTGTAAGATATTCCAGAAACCCTTATATTCATTATTTTTAGCTATGTATTTAGTAAGATCAAAATAACATTTGGATAATGACATCATACTATTTAACATTAGTGCTCTAAAAAATGGAACTTCCTTAAAAAGTTTTTGCAGCCTATCCAAATATCCATCATTCACCATTTCTTTTATGGCAGTTCCCAAGCCAAAGTAGCCCGGAACATTTTGCTTTAGTTGACTCCATGAACCAACAAAAGGTATAGCTCTTAAATCTTTAAGATCAAGCTTATCCTTTTTACCTCTCTTTGTTGGCCTACTTCCTATATTAGTCTCACCATAAAATTTCAGAGTACTTTTATTCTCTAAGTAAGGTATAAACATTTCATGATTTTTAAGTTCATTATATTTATCAAAACTTAGTTTTGCCAATGATTCAATAATTTCTCTTGATTCACCAGAAATGATGTTTTCGTTTTCAGATAAGCTTTGATACAAACCAGATGTTAACAGCTGCTCACAGTTATAAATAAAGTGCTCTTTTGTACCATAGTTGATTGAAATTGTTTGTCCTTGTATTGTAAGCTCTATGGCATGGTTTGCAATGTTTTTGCTTTGGGAGGCATAGAAACTATGTGTTTTACCTCCTCCTCTAGCTGGCGGACCACCTCTTCCATCAAAAAATATTGGTTTTATATTATATCTTTTACACAACTCTGACAGATTTTCTTTTGTTTTGTAGATAGACCAGTTTGCTTGCAAGTAACCTCCATCCTTAGTGCCATCAGAAAAACCAAGCATAACAGTTTGTATACTGTTACGGTATTTTATATGATTTATGTACTCTGATGTGTCTAGTAGCTCTTTCATGATATTTGCAGAATTTTCCATACTCTGCATTGATTCAAATAAGGGAATGATATCAATTGGAATATCTCCTTGCTTCCAGCAACACCATTTTAAAAGGCTAAAGACATACAATACTGAAAAGATGTCTTCTGAATTACTTATTATGTATCTATTACATCCTTCTTCTCCATTTTTTATTTGAATATCTTTAATTTGAGATATTGTTCTAATTGTATCGCTGACAACTGTATCCGAAAAGTCGTCTGCATTTATATTAAAGTTTTTTGTTAAAAGTATATCCTTCAACACTTCCCTATCAATTTCATCAATATTATTCTTTATAATACCTTCTTTGAGGAAGATTTCTTCCACAGCCTGTTTATGTACACTATGATTTTGTCTTATGTCAAGCGAAGCAAAATGTGTTTTGAATATTTTAACTTTATCAATTAAATTTACAACATCTTGGATATATATACTATTGTAGTTTAAAGCTAAATATTCCTTAATTCTAATTAGAGGATCCAGAATGTCACTATGCTGGATAGTTTCATTTCCATCAAACATTGTAACATATAACTTGGATCTAAGGCTAGAAATTACACCTTCAATACCTTTAAAGGTTAACTTTTTTTCCAATGATTTTAGGTCTTTGTAGTAGCACTTCATTAGGTTCATACGAAGTTCATCTGCAACTGATTTTGTTATGTTAGCTGTCACAAAGGGATTCCCGTCTCTATCGCCTCCTGGCCAAAATCCAAATTGAAGTATTTTATGATTCTTAAAATCTCTACTTTTCAAGTTTTTCTTAATATCTGCATAAATATCAGTTACTGCATCATAGTATACATTACGTAAGAAATAAATTATATTCTTTGCTTCATCAAACGGAGTTGGTTTTTTCGAGTTTATTAAGGATGTTAACCCTAGCTGCCTTAATGTAATATCAATTTCATCGATACTATTATCAGTTATAAGGGTTTTTAGTTTTGCAATAATATCAAGAACAGCTGGAGGATAAAATTGAGTAGGATGAGCTGTGAATACTATACGTGTGCTAAATGATGAGAGTTTATTGATTATGGAATGATCATCATCATTTTTATTGTCGAGCATCTTAATGTAATCTTTTAATGATAGTTTGTTTTCCAATTCTACTAGGTCCTTAAAAGCAGCATCTTCTACACTATCATATAAAACAACTTGTCTTTCAACGTACTGAATAACTCTAAACATAAAATCTATTTTTTCTTTTTCAGATTTTATATTAGTGTGAATATCAAAGAAGTAGTCCAAAGTTTCTTGAGGATCCTTTCCTGATTCTAATCCATGCTTGCACACGTTATGTAACAATGGTATTAGCATGCCAATATTATTGACATTTGCGTAAGGTAAATTTAAAAATAAGCTATTATAAATATCAAACTTATTCTTTACACGTTGCTCAAACTCCTTTAATTTCAAACTATTGATCATTTCTATACATATTTTTTGATTAAGACAACTAACCTATACTGACTAAAAAAATATTGTGCATATTTATATTCAGCGCTTGATAAACAATTATCCAGTTATATGATATCCGCCATCCACATGACGTATTTCACCGGTAACTCTGAGGTTTGGTCGAAAAAGGTGAACAATCTCATGAGCTAAGTCCATTGGTTTTGCATTACCGAGTGGACTCATTTTATCTGAGGTCTCAACATCTGCGATATTAAGCGTTGCATTACCTGCCTTACTTCCCATATATGGAGAAAATCTAATCACATTTACACGAATGTCGTGAGACCTACCAAGTTCATCTGCTAACTCAACCGATATTCTTTCGAGAGCGGCTTTTGCAATACTTATGTTTCGGTATGGGTGAAAGGTAACCTTCTCTGCTGCTATATAACTTAATGAGCATATGGAGCTACCACTTTGCAACACATTATGCTTCAGAAGATAGTGTGTAAGCCTTATCAAAGAATATGCAGATACATCCATGGTATCACAAAATTCCTCTTTGGTGACATCTATTAAAGGTTTAACTTCTTTATTACGTATGGTTTTATCCATAGCAATGGCATGAAGCATTCCATTTAGATTAATACCTCTTTGGGATAGTTTTTGAGCAAATGATTCGATATTTTCATCTAGAGTAACATCTAAGATCTCAACTTGTGTCTCCCCTAGTTCCTTTGTAACTGCGCTCTTAAAATCTTCAAAATTTTTTGTTAGAAACATTTTAGCTTTCTCTGACAAACCTTTATGACGGTCACTTACACCTAAGCCTGTGCATATTACCTTACCTCCTTGATTAATAATTTCTTTCGCCGTATACATTGCAAGGGAATTTTTATCGGCTATACCTGTGATTAAAAAAGTCTGATTTGATAACATATTCATAGTATTTTATGGTTCATATTGAGTTTACCACTTATAAAGAGCTGTTCCCCATGTCCAACCAGCCCCAACAGCAGCAAATAATAACAGATCACCATCTTTAAACTCATTATTCCTGTTGGTTTCATCCAAAATTATTGGTATTGTGCCTCCTGAAGTATTTGCATATCTATCCATATTTGTTTTTACCTTTTCAAATGGAATATTTATTTTTCTTGCAATTTCCTGCAAAATTTTAATACTAGGTTGATGAGGTAATAAAAATTGAATTTCATTAATGGCAATATTATTTCTTTTTAAAATCTCATTAATACATTCAGGCACAACTTTAATTGCAGTATTAAATACCTCCGGTCCATTCATTTGAAAAAAATGTTTTCCATTCTTAATAGTCTCTGCAGATGCTGGTGTTTCTGATCCTCCAGCAGGTACAGTAAAGTGGTCCTTACCAGTTCCGTCTGTATGTAGAATAAAATCTAAAAAGCCTTTGTTATCATTGGTTGCTGAAAGCACAATTGCTCCAGCACCATCTCCAAAAAATACCGAGTCTCTTCTATTCCAATCGGTAATATTTGAGAATGTATCAGCTCCTATAACTAGTACATTAGAATACATGCCAGTTTCTATGTATTGAACACCTGTTGAAATCGCAAATAATGCACCAGAGCATACAGCAGAAATATCAAAAGCAACTGCATTTTTTGCTCCAAGCTTTTCCTGAACAAAACATGAACATGATGGAGCTAGTCGATCTGGTGTTGCCGTAGCTAAAATTATCAGATCTATGTCTTCGGATATTAAATTAGCATCCTTTATGGCAATCAATCCTGCATTATATGCAAGGTCACTTGTGGTTTCACCTTCAGAAATACGTCGCTCTTTTATGCCCAGGTTCTCATAAATCCATTTATCAGAGGAGCCCACGTATTCAAAAAAATCATTCTTAACAATATTCTGAGGAGCATACGAACCAGTTCCTTTTATGTAAGCTTTTATCATTACAAAGTTTTAGTGGGTAAAAGTCTGTATTTTTTTAATACGAACAACAAGCAATTACAGGTTGATTAGTGGTACGATATTGATCGTAATATTCAATATGCTGGGTAATTGTATAGTTATGTATATGTGGTGTGCAGTACAATTCTTTTATCTGAACTATAAATATTGAACTATTTTGAGCTTTTAATTATGAAAGTATGGGGGAATAAATATTGATTATTATTTCCTATAATTGGAAAACTCGTCTACTTCTTTAACTATTACTTTTGAACCTAGGAATTTACCATCCATATCTATAACTTCCTTCTTTATTAGATATGTATTATCTTTTGATAAATATTCATAGGTTATTACCATATTAAGTTTAGTTACCTTGAATATTTTCACCTTTAACGGTTTCTCATTTAAAAACTCTGATTTTTCTAATCTTCTAGTTTTTTTATTGAAGTATGCTAGTCCCTTGCAATCTCCAAGGAATACATATTTTTTGGGAAGAGTTGACTTATCAAATTTATAACTTAGAACCAGATAATCGCTATCATCGGTAACTATAGCCCATGAGCTTTTATCTATCTTTCCATTAACCCCACTTTTTTGTGTATTATGGGCTTTGTCAAACTTATTGAGATCATCTTTACTTGGAGTATCATTGTTTACGGTTAACAACACCCATCTCTCTCCTACAGGTTTAGATGGATCAAACTTGGCTTTTTCAACTTTAAGTTTATTGCCAGTTGTAGTTGATATCTGTACATCAAAATGATATTCCGCATTACCATCTTTTAAGCTTGTTGTCAAAAATTGAATTTCAAAGTCGTGTTCCTTTAGGACTTCCTTTATATTATTATTTTGAGCTGCGATTTGTAATGAAAAAATTGAAAATAAAAATATTGATATAAATTTCATGTGTTTTTTATATTAATTATAACCTAATTTAGTAAAAACCCCACATCTGTTTAGGTCATTTGGTGAAATTTAAAATGCAGAATAATGTTGATAATATCAATTGTTTCTTTTTTTATCAATCCAATTACTTAAAATTAAAATAAAAACTATTGATATAACAACTATACCTAAAGCTATCAAGTTAGCCAGGAGCCCCTTACCTTCATACATACTTGTGTGAGCCAGAACACTAATAGGCAAAAGTATTACAAAAAGAATGGAAATTATATATTTAGTGACTGGCATATTTTAATTTCCTTGTTTCCTTTAGGGTTATTATGAGACCAAACCATGCTGGAATAAGCGGAAGCGCAGCGGTAGCAACCCCCGCAGTGTATTTCCACTCACCATACAAAATGAAAGGAAATATGAAGTGTGTAAGCTCAGCAGCGGTCATTGCCACAAAGAAGAATGTTAAGAAATAATATCCAATTGCCCACTTTTTGATAATTAAGATAGCTCCTGTAACCCACATTATTGGTGCAAAAAACCCAGCGAAAGTTAGAAAATCTTTCTGGGATATTTCAGTACCAGATAAACTTGAAGCAATCTTATCAAATCCAAAAATATATTCTTCATATACATGGATTGTGAAGAAAATTATGGTTAAGAGATACGATATTATAACCTTTGATGTATCAAATCGATACTTATATCCAGTTTTTAAATATAAAATGAAACCACCTGTACCTGCTCCACCAATAACTATTGGTCCTATTAAACCCAGAAGAATATATGAAAAAAGCCCAATTCCTATTAGAAATAAACCAGGTCCTATTATATCTAAATGTTTCATGCGGTTGGTTTTTTTATTTAAAATTTTAAGGTTTTTCCTTTTTGTAGAAGTATTTTATTAATATGACTTGTAGTACTTTATGAATTATCTTTTAGTATTTAAATAAACAAATTTAAAAATTCCAAAATATATATGACTATGATTCAAGATTTATTTTATTATTCAAATATTTGGATAATAAAAGATGAAAGTGATGCACTCCTTTTTCCATTTTTGGAGAAAATCGTCCAGTAGTATAGTATTTAGATTGTATGCCTGACTGAACTCCTTCAACTACAATTTCGTCTTCTTTTTGCACCTTATCAAGCAGTGCACCTGCGCCTTTATTAATTTTATTCTCATCAAAAACATAAGTTATGAAGGATACTTTTGTTTCTGTTAAACTTATTGGCTTTACTATGTTTATTGACAAACCCCAAGGATAGAAATTAAACATCATATTTGGAAATACCCAGTAGTAGTATGCTGCTATTTCTTTACCTTCATCGATATGACCCTCTGGTAAATCAAAAACCTGGTCTGTTCCTCCAGAATATCCTATTTGTAAACTCATATGATCATATAGTAAGGTCCGGTATTTAGCATAATTTAATGCGCTATTTAAATTTTCATGTACAAATGGGATGTGAAAACCTTCCAAATAATTATCACAATACAATGCCCAATGACAATTAACATGATAGTCAGAAGAAGATGCTTTCTCAAGTTTAAATTGATTAATTGGTAAAAAGCCTATACGTTCATTCATAGTATCAATAACTTCAGCAAAATCGAAGGTCGGATTTAATCCCACAAATAGATGATTTGACCATTTAAAAATTTCAAATTCATGCAAACTATCGCATGCTCTGGGGAAATCTTTAGCATCTTTAAACTCTGGCATTCTTTTGAAACTTCCATCTAGATTAAATTGTCTTCCGTGATACAAGCAAACTAGTTGTTCAGGATTATTAGGTTTGTGAACTATTATATTACCCCGATGTGTACAAACATTACTGAAGCATCTTATTACTCCATGCTTATCTTCAATCATTACCATGGGTTCAGGAATGTATTCATCAAGATATACAAATGGATAGACACTCCCCCCTATGCCTGGTAAAATATTGTCCTTATCACCAACCCATTGCCAAGTTAGTTCAAAAACATTCTCCCTAAGATAATTAAAAATAGTTTGACTTCGATAAAAAGATGCTGGTAGAGTTTCAGCAAGTCTAATATCTGGGTTAACATAGAATTTTTCCATTTAAGTCTGCTTATTTTTCACTAAGGTATAATAAAAAGGTATTCCTATTGCCAATAACAATAATCCCCAACCGATTATTTCTAAACCACAACCTATAATCACCCAAATACAAAAAGTAATGGTTGAAGTAATCAAAATAACTTTCTCTATTGCAACCTTTCCATCATCTTTTTTTATTAGAATCATTAAGCTAAGGGTAGATAACAAGTATGGAGTTAAAACTGAAAGTGTAGAAAGCTTCATCATAAATGTGAAAGCATCTATTAAACTTTTAGAATAATTTAAACTCATTAATAATGATGCAAGAATACTTGATAATATAATACCAATAATTGGGGAGTTATTACCATTAACCTTCCCAAAAATCTTTGGAAAAAGTTTATCCTGTGATGCAGCCATTGGTATTTGGCCTTGAATTAGAATCCATCCATTTAAAGCCCCTAGGGTTGCAATTACTGCACCTATTGCAACTATGAACTTAGCAGAATCTCCCCAAAATACACCAGCAGCATCAGCAAATGGAGCACTAGATTTAGATAATATCTCCTGTGGAACAATCCCCATAATTGCAACCGAACTAAGTATATATACAATCACTGTTAAAAGGGTTCCCAGCATAGTAGATTTCTTTATGGTAGTTGATGCATCTTTTGTGAATTTGCTTGAAACAGTAGCGCTCTCCATGCCTAAAAAAGCAAATAGAGTTAAGGTGGTAGTGGCAGTTATAGCTGAAAAATTTGATTCACCACTTATATTTATTGGGTAAAAATTTTCGGTATTAATGTAGGCTATGCCTATAAATCCAACTAGGAATATTGGCAGTATTTTAAACAGAGAAGTAATTATTTGAACAATGGCAACTGTTCTTATGGGTTTTGAATTTATCCAAGTAAATATCCATATAACTCCTAATCCTAAAATAATAGCCAATGGCTTATATTCAAGTATAACTGGGAATAAAACATTCATATATCCAACGAATGCAACAGCAATTGCTGCATTTGTTGACCAAATGGATATCCAATATCCCCATGCAACAAGATAGGCGGGAAAATCGCCAAAACCTAACCTAGTATAAGCATAGGGACCTCCTATCGTATCTGGTGCTAATTTGGCTAGCTTTCCAAAAACAAGTGCTAACAAAACGGCTCCAATTGATGAAAATATCCATCCAAATAAACTAATTGATCCGAATACCGCCAAAGATGCTGGCAGCAGAAATACTCCCGAGCCAATCATATTGCCAACTACCAATGATGTACTCGACCAGAGTCCAATTTTTTTATTGCTCATTTTGTTAGAAGTTATCATAAATCTAGCGGATATAACAAATATCTTATCTTAAATAGATTTATCAAAACACGTGTTAATTCTTCAGAAATTTTATTGTCGTTTCGTTTTCAAATTTAAGAAAATATAACCCATTTGATAAACTTCTAATGTTGATACTATGGTCTTCGCCAATATAGCCAGTTGATGTTTTGAGGCCATATACATTGTAAATAGAATATTGCTCTTTTTTGTTAATGCCTAGGATTTGAATGTAATCTCTGGAAGGTATGGGAAAGACTTTAATCTTATTATCCAAATTATCATTTAAAGAAGTGATACAGCTAGGATCTTCATCACATTCTGATTCCTCAACCCATACACTATTTACACCTGGAATTTCATTGGGATTTGCATACCACTGATTGTACCATATTTTACATTCGTAATAAACTTGCGTGTTTGGTTCAGGGTATGAATAACTACTATTATATTCATTTACACCACAATATACACCGCCACCTGAATTACATCCTTGTGCACCTCCAGTGTATGGAGACAATGAAAAATTATTAGCATTTTGAATGGCTGTGGTTTCTGAGGCACCTCCTAAAACAAGTGATGCTACATTCATGTATGAGTAGGCAGAGCTATTTAAAGCTGGGTTTTCAAGAAGAATTTGCCATATCATAATACCATCATCACTATCCGTTCTGTCGGGATGTTGAAGTATATGATTTGATAATGCTGCTACGTTTGTATGAGTATATTCGTAGTAAGGGCCCCATGGTTCATTTGGATAGTGAACTCCTGCAGCAATACTAAAACCATACTGCTCAGCATAATAAGCAAATGCATCATACATAATTGAACGATTCGTACTACCTCCAGCATTATAACCTTGGTATGCTATCAAATCTATCTTATCTCCAACACTCTGCATCACTGGTATCATATGTCCTGTGGATGTAAATCCAAATAAATTAATACCATTTGTTACAGCTGCTCCATTGTATAAATTATTATCATTTTCTCCCGTAAGAATGTTCCTATTGGCAAATGCAAATGGAGAACTTGGATCATCATTAATTTGTCCTCCCAGAGCACCAACACCACTTGGAGCACATGCTAAGATGTAACCTTCACTTGCTGGCATTATTGCACGTGAGTTATTAAAAAAATCTATGAAATGCTGAACGTTAGTTGGGTTACCTATTTCCGCAAAGGAGCCATTGGGCTCATAATCCCAATCTATACCAGCAAACCCAATGTCATCTACAAGATCCTTTATTTGCTCATAATCTATATTATAAGCATCGGGAGTACCCCAGTATGTTTCACCTCCAATGGATAGTATTACATTAATACCCTTATCCTTTAAAGCAGAAACACTTTCCTTTAGCTGACAACCATCATAAGGTGTTTCTATTCCTGTAGCTGATATATCATAGGAGCCAGCCACATATTCTAAATTTGGTTTTGCAAAAGCAAGAAAAATATAATTAACAAAATTAGGTACTTCCCGTAGTGAGGAATTTTGATTTGTAGTAGTCCATGTTTCTGACCATGAAGGGAAGTAGCCCAATACTATTCTATTGTTTGTCTGACCAATAGCACTCACCAAGCTAAATGTAAATAAGAATGTCATTAATATTATTGTTAGTTTTTTCATAGCTATATTTTTTAGTTAATACAATTGTTTCGGAAATACAAATAGTTGAAATGCTGTTCTTGATAATTACTTCATAATAATGAAGCTTTGGCTTACTTGACCTAGGTGTAGTCGTTGAAAGAGCTAGATGTGAAAATTCTTTATTATAAGTAAATTCTTATTATTATATACTTTATAAAAACTGATTGTTACCATGATTTATTATATTATCTAACCTTAATATCTAACCCAAGTCAGCCTTAAAGTAGAATTAACATCCTCTAAAGGCCTAATAATCAATGTATCTTCATCAAGCTCGAAACCTCTTCTTACTACCTTATTCCAATCTCCAGGATTGGAATGAGATATTCTAGAATGCTCTACAATGTTATTTTCTTTATCAACTTTATATTTAGCAAAATAGGCATACGAATTTGTTAAGTATTTTAATGCTTCAATCGATATGCTATCAGTAAAGTTAGGAAACCTTAGTTGTGTTTTTTCATATCCTTCAGTTGTAATGTGGAGGGCCATGTTATCGTTATCATCGTAAAGCAAATATCCTTGCATACCATTTCTCCATTTGTGCCATTCACCAGTAGTATTATCTTTTTGCTCCATAATTTCTAAAGACCACAGACCATTAATTTCATTAGTATTTGCTTCATTAAAATTTGCATTACACCCATAAAACATAATTGTAATGATTAATATGTAAATACTTTCTTTCATTTAATTTCTAATTATTTTGAACTAATTCTTTTGCAAATCTAATAATATGATGTTCTAATTAATACTTAACTATTTTTGTTTTCCTACCGTCATCAGCCCTAACTATATATAATCCAGGTTTTAGGAAATCTAACCCATCAATCAATGTTCCCTTTACTTTTTTGCTAATATGTAGTTTTCCATTTAGACCATAAATTTCTATGAAATCAGCATTTTTAAGTTTTTTAATAACTATTTGTGTTGAAAATGGGTTTGGATACACGCTTAGGTCAGTGGAGGATTCGTTCAAATTATTGTAAATTAATGTTGAACAATCAATATTTGTGTTAAGGTATTTCTCCACAACACCCATTTGAGGTTTATCATTTCCATTGTAGGGTTCTATTGATAATTTATAGTTTCCCCACCAAGGACCGCCTGCCCAGTAGGTTCCATTTATACAGTTTTGTTCAAGATGACTTAAAAAGATATCAAGTACAACCAACCAACGCTCATCATCAGCTGGTATTCCATACTCGCCTATGAATCCAGTTAGATTGTTATCTTCCAACCAATTTACAAAAGGTGTCACCCTATCAACCCCAATATTTGGATAAGCACCTTCCTCATCATAACTTTGATTGTAACTCCCCGATGCATTATTGTCAAAATAAACATGAGCTTCAAATATTAAATTATTCGATGGATCAATAAGGTCCTTGAGATTATCACTGTATTGTAGCCATCTCTCGGCAGAACTCCAACTATCTCCACCAACAATTATTCTATTGTCAACATCACTAGATCGAATACCATATATTATCTCCTGAGCTATATTAAACCATGGAGTGCTAGGCAATAAATCATGAGGTTCATTCATAATTCCATACCCCCAAATATTTGGTGAGTCTCTTAATTCAAATGACAACTTGGTCCACATATCTTTGATATTAGATATACTTAGACTTGCCGAGCCAATTATTTCATAATTACCGTTTATTTTATATCTGCAATAATTGTGTAAATCAATAATAACTTCCATATTGCGATCTTGTGCTGATTGCAAAAATGAATTTATCCTCAGCAATTCAGCAGAATTAATATCTCCATTTAATGATTCCTGTATCCTTTCCCATCTAATAGGTAATCTAACTAAATTAAGGCCCTTTGATTTATAATAATCTAGTTCAGAGCTTGTGGGATAAGTATAATCTATGTTGTATGTTCCGGGCATGTTTGTACCAAACTCTGCTCCGGCCAAATTAACCCCAAAAGGAACCTGTGATGATACAAAGCTTGACATCATAAAGATAATAATTGTAAATAGAAATAATTGTTTTTTCATAGCCAAGTCTATATATCATAGACACTACAATCAACTTAAAGTTGCATGTTAAACCTTTATCACTACTATAAACACGATTTGATTTGTACTATTTTATCCATTTTTAATTACATGAAATAACACCTAGACAAACCTCACTATATAACTGATTTATAGCCTAGTACATATTTCTGTACTATTATATATTATGCGCAATTACTAGCATTTCCGTTAAAAATATCTTATTTAATATAATTTTAGAAACAACTTCAGTTTTTTTGTGATTCAAATAATCCAATTAACACATGTACGACATCTATGAAAAATTGATCAATTTTTTGTTTTAATTAATCCTTTTCATTGGTAATATTCAATTATTTACTACTTTTGCAGCCAATTTTTTTGTTGAAAAAATAACAATGATAGACATACATTTACCAGATAATTCGGTTCGATCATACAAAGAAGGCATCACTGCCTTGGATGTTGCTCGTGACATAAGCGAAGGTCTTGCACGTAATGTTTTGGCTGCTAGAATAAATGGAGAGGTATGGGATGCAACTCGCCCGATTAATACTGATGCAAATTTACAGCTACTAACATGGAACGATGATGATGGTAAATCTACTATGTGGCATTCATCCGCACACCTTATGGCTGAAGCTATTGAGAATCTTTATCCTGGAGTTAAATTTGGTATTGGCCCAGATATAGATCAGGGCTTTTACTATGATGTGGATTTCATGGATTATAATATCTCTGAAAATGACTTGGATAAGATAGAAAAGAAAATGCAGGAGCTTGCTCGCGAAAAGCAATCATATGAGCGTAATGATGTCTCAAAAAAGGATGCAATCAGTTATTTCAAAGAAAAGGGTGATGAATATAAATTAGAGCTTCTTAGCGAACTGGAAGATGGTAGTATAACATTTTATAAATCAGGGGCATTTACTGACCTTTGTCGAGGACCTCATATTCCATCCACGGGATTTATCAAAGCCATCAAATTAACCAAAGTGGCAGGTGCCTACTGGCGGGGTGATGAAAAGCGAAAGCAACTTACAAGAATATATGGAATTACATTTCCAAAAAAGAAAGAACTTGATGAATATTTAGTTCTTCTTGAAGAAGCTAAAAAAAGAGATCATAGAGTACTTGGTAAAGAACTTGATCTTTTCACTTTTTCTCATAAAGTTGGACAAGGGCTACCATTATGGCTGCCAAAGGGTGCCGAACTAAGAGAAAGATTGGAAACTTACCTAAAGGAAGTGCAAAGAAAAGCAGGTTATGAACCTGTAATAAGCCCTCACATCGGTAATGTTAAGTTATATAAAACCTCTGGACATTATGATAAGTATGGCGCAGAGTCTTTCCGTCCAATAACAACACCAGTTGAAGGAGAGGAATTTTTTCTAAAACCTATGAATTGCCCTCATCACTGTGAGATATACAATTCAAAGCCACATTCATACAAAGAATTACCAATTAGATACGCTGAATTTGGTACTGTTTATCGATATGAGCAAAGTGGTGAATTACATGGACTAACTAGAGTAAGAGGTTTTACACAGGACGATGCGCATATATTCTGCACGCCGGAACAAATAAAAGATGAGTTTAATGCTGTTATAGATATCATACAACAGATCTTTGCAGCTTTAGATTTTAAAGAAGTATTAATTCAGATATCATTGCGTGACCCAGATAATAAAGAGAAGTATATAGGTAGCGATGAAAACTGGGATAAATCTGAAAAAGCAATAATTGAAGTAGCTGAAGAGCGAGGGTTAAATGCAGTTATTGAATATGGTGAAGCAGCTTTCTATGGTCCAAAGATGGATTTCATGGTAAAGGATGCAATAGGACGCAAGTGGCAGCTTGGCACAATTCAAGTTGATTACAATCTTCCTGAGAGATTTGACCTCACTTATAATGGGGCTGATAATGAAAAACATCGACCAGTAATGATACATCGTGCTCCATTTGGTTCAATGGAAAGATTTGTTGCTGTATTAATTGAACATTGTGGTGGTAATTTTCCATTATGGTTAATACCCGAACAGGCAATAATACTTCCAATCAGTGAAAAATACAATGAGTACGGAAAAAAAATACTAATTTCGCTCCAAGAATTAGGAATAAGAGCTGCCATAGATACTCGCAGTGAAAAAACCGGACGAAAAATAAGGGATGCTGAGATAAAGAAGATCCCATACATGTTTATCGTCGGAGAACAAGAAGAAAATGACAGTAACCTTTCCGTTAGGAAACATGGTGAAGGTGATATGGGAAAATATAGTGTAGAAGAGATCGCAAATATCATAAATTCAGAAGTTGAAGTTATGATGAATTTAAAGTAATTACTAATTAATATAGGAGGGCATTAAAATAGCACAGTTTAGAGGAAAAAGAGGCCAACGTAGACCTTTTGTAAAAAAGGAAGATCCAAACAGGATTAACAAATTTATAACTGCACCAATCGTAAGATTAGTAGGAGAAAATGTTGACACTGGAATTTTCCAGTTAAGAGATGCTTTAACACTGGCTGATGATCTTGACTTGGATTTAGTTGAAATCTCACCCTCTGCAAATCCACCTGTTTGTAAAATAATGGATTACAAGAAGTTTCTTTACGAACAAAAAAAGAAGCAGAAGGAAATTAAATCCAAATCTGCAAAAGTTGTAGTAAAAGAAATAAGGCTTGGACCAAACACTGATGATCATGATTTTAACTTTAAACTAAAACATGCCATTAAATTTCTTCAGGAAGGTGCTAAGGTTAAAGTAGATGTCTTCTTCAAAGGAAGGTCGATTATATATAAAGATAAAGGAGAGTATATTTTATTAAGATTTGCTCAAGAGCTTGAAGAATATGGTAAGGTAGAACGCCTTCCTAAGCTTGAAGGAAAGAGAATGATAATGATAGTAGCTCCAAAAAAATAAATTTCTAATTAATAATTAATATTTAAGTAATGCCAAAAATGAAGACTAAATCCGGTGCCAAAAAGAGGTTCACTCTTACTGGCTCAGGTAAAATTAAAAGAAAGCATGCTTACAAAAGTCATATTCTGACAAAAAAGTCAAAAAAACGTAAGCGTAATTTGACTTATTCTACTATCATAGACAAGGTAGATGAAAAGAATATCAGAATGATGATTCGTAGCTAAACTAATGTTTAACGTTTGTCATAGCACATAAAGAGTTCCAAATGGAAACGCTATGATGATAAAAAAATTAAATTAAAATGCCTAGATCAGTAAACACCGTTGCTGCAAAAGCACGTAGAAAAAAGATCATGAAGGAGACCAAAGGACAATTTGGTCGAAGAAAAAATGTTTGGACGGTTGCCAAAAATGCATATGAAAAAGGACAAGTTTATGCATACCGAGACAGACGAGTTAATAAACGTAATTTCAGAGCATTATGGATTCAAAGGATTAATGCAGCTGCAAGGTTATACGATATGAGCTACTCTGTATTTATGGGTAAATTACATGCCAAGAATATTGAAATAAGCCGAAAAGTTCTTGCAGATCTTGCCATGAACAATCCCGAAGCATTCAAAGCTATTGTTGATGCAGTAAAATAGTACAACAATTATCTTCATAATATAAAACTCTGATTTGGTTTTCCATTCCAGAGTTTTTTTTTGAACTCTTATGTATTATTAACTTACTCGTTTATAGTGAGTATTTCCCATAGAACAAATTATACACCTTGCTGTTGTGTTATTTGTTTCTCTATAATATTCTTAAATTCACGTATTCCATCTATATCCATGTTGTTATGGTACGTATGTAAATCAGTTAGGTAATTCATTCCTAAATATTCTGCTGATTTTTTAAAAGGTAACCAGAAGTTATCTTCCAAATTAACGCCATTGGAACAGCTAATAACAGCCATATTTTTTCCGCGTAATTTTCTACCTATTTCCTTTTCGATGGTTAACAAGTCGGTTAGTCGGTCAAAAAAGACTTTCATTCTTCCACTCATTGAATACCAATAAACTGGTGTTGCAAAAATCAATACGTCATAATTATCAGTAATTCTTTTGAGTAAATCAATGAAGTCATCACTTCGGTTTAAATGTTCATAATCAAAGTGAGAAATATTAAAATCAGTTAAGTCAATTAAGTCCCAACTAGATATACGTCTTAATTCGGCAACCACTTTTTTAGTATCTCCATTCTTTCTTGAACTACCCAAGATAATTACTTTTTTCATTATGATTTCTGTTTTTTTTAAGACGAGTTGAAATCTGGATTGGTTCCCTATTTTTCAATTATTGCTAACAAATCAACATAAGTATAAACGATGTAACTCCCCTACTCCAATTCAAATTTCTTCATTCTTCTATCGAGCGCTTGCCATGTTACATTTAACATAGCTGCAGCCTTTGATTTATTGTTGTCTGTGCGCTTCAAGGCCATTTTTATTAATTCTCTCTCATGATACTCCAAGTCAAGGTTTTCATTCTGTTGTATATCGTTAGAATAAGTATCCTTACTTATTGGATTTAAATCACCAGAAAGAGTAACATGTTCAGTTTTTATTGTATCTCCATCGCACAAAATAACAGCCCGTTCAACAATATTTCTTAACTCTCTAATGTTTCCTGGAAAATTATAACTCATTAATGATATCATTACTGAATTATCTACCTTTATTACCTGTTTTTGCATCTGTTTGTTATAAAATTCCAAATAATAATTGAACAGTAATGGTATATCTTCTTTACGATCTCTCAAAGGTGGAACATTTATAATAAATACACTAAGTCTGTGGTATAAATCCAGTCTAAATTTATTTTCAGAAGCTAATTCTTCCAATTTTGTATTACTTGCAGCCACAACTCTTACATCAACATTTACCGAATTTCTTGACCCAACTTTACTAACCTTGCGTTCCTCGAGAACTCTTAGTAGTTTTGCTTGTTGACCCAATGGCATGTCACTAATTTCATCAAGAAATAATGTACCATTATTAGAGATTTCAAACCAACCTGATTTATCCTCAACAGCCCCAGTAAAAGCACCTTTTTTATGACCAAAGAATTCACTTTCAAATAAACTCTCTGGAACAGCTGAGCAGTTTACTGAGTAGAACATCTTATTGCTACGTTTACTAAGCTGGTGTATACCGTGGGCAACTAACTCCTTACCAGTGCCACTCTCTCCTAATATCAGTACAGAAGTGTTCTCCGCCTTTGCAACCTTTTCCATTAAATCGATGAGAGTTTTCATGGGTTTACTGTTCCCTATTAATCTCGCACCTTGTGTGTTTATAATCTTTTTTGAAAGCTCATGAACATTCTGCTCTGCAGTTTTAAGTTTTTGATTAAGTCTTAGGTATTTTGTGGTTCGAGATATTGCATTATCAATTTCAAATAGCCTAAATGGTTTAGCAAAATAGTCAGTTGCACCATATCTCATGGCCTGAATTACTATCTCCATATCGCCATGACCTGAGATCATAATAACCTCTATATCTGGATATAATGCCTTAATTTTCTTAAGAACCTCAATGCCATCCATTTCAGGAAGTTTGATGTCAAGTATTACTATGTTTACACTATCTTTCTTAAGAATTTTGAAGGCCTTGCTTGGCGCGTTTGCTTTGGAAACAATATAATCTCTTGTATGAAGAAACTCTTCTATTTCGTCTGCTACTCTTGGCTCATCATCTACGATAAGTATTTTTATTTTTTCTTCCATCTATTAAACTATAGGTAATTGAATGGTTATTTTGGTAAGTTCTTCTGGTTTACTTTCAATATCTATTTTGCCATCCATTTCTGAGATAATACCATATGAAATAGATAATCCTAAACCTGTACCTTTTTCTTCACTTTTTGTAGTAAAGAATGGATCAAATACTTTTGAGATTATTGACTTATTTATACCTATACCATTATCAGTAATTATTATTTTGGCAAACTCTTTATCCTTATGAATATTTATATTTATCTTTTTAATAAACTTCTTAGGGTATACTTTTTTTTCCATTTCTTCTACTGCATGACGTGCATTTGACAATATGTTTAAAAATACTTGCTCCAATCTATATTGATTGCCCATAATAGCTATATCATCTCCATTGGAAGGTCTTATTAATTCAATGTTTTTCTCTTGCATCTGCTTACTTATAAGTCCTAATGCGTTATTAATAACGTCAATTATTATAATTTTATCTGCCTTGTCTTTATCCTGATCTCTTGAGAACAATCTAACATGTTCAATGATCATTTTAATCCGTTCAATATCCGAGAACAATATATCTATTTTTGTTCTTAGATAATTATTATCAATGCTACCAGAATTAAGGTTAAACATTATATTTTCTAAACCCATTGAGATACCTCCCAGTGGTTGATTAATTTCATGAGCAAGGCCGGCTGAAAGTTCACCTATTGATTCCAGTTTTGACTTTTGCACCAGTAATTGCTGTTGTTCATTAACTCTTTTAATTTCATCTTTTATTCTAATTTCAAGATTTTTATTTAGGCTATTTAAATCATACTCAGCTTTTTTACGCATGGTTATGTTTGATACAAATACAAGATATGCAGGATCATCTCCCCAATATATTGATGTGGCTTTCATTTCCAACCAAACTTTATTTTTAAGTTGAACTTGAGTCTCAACCTCATCCTTACTATCTGTATTTTCACTAAATGATTCCTTTATTACCTTTTTATATTCATCTTTAACAAACTCTCCCAATTCAGATCCTATTATATTCTTTGGTAGCACATTAAGTATCTCAGATACTTTTGGGTTTATTAGAATAATGACATTATTTATTAGCAAGAATATACCATCATTTGCATTATCATATATTAGCCTATACTTCTCTTCGCTTTCCTTTAATCGCATTTGAGCATTTGTGCGTTCTGCTATTTCCAGCTCTAATTCCTTAGTTCTTTCAAAAACTCTTTCTTCAAGTCTTAAATTAAGATGTGTCATTTCATCCTCAACCTCTTTTCTGTATAAAGCGCCACCAAGCATTACAGCAAGCATCTCCAATGAATATATCTCAGAATCAGTCCAATATCTTTCAACATCACAATCATCAAAGCCAACAAACCCCCACCATGTTTCTTTTACAAAAATTGGTATGACAATTAGAGATTTTATATTATGTTTTATCAGTTGGCTTCTAAACGGTTCAATGAAATCTTCAGGTTTACCTAAAAGACTCTGCTTTTGTGATAAACGTTCCTTTAATATTAATAAGGCATCCGAATTCATGTCCATGTTTTGCAGTATCGGGTTTTTTATTTCAGCAGTAATTCCTTCGGCAACCCATTCATTATTTTGACTTATCAATTGTTTATCACCATCGTAATGAACTTTAAAGATATATGAACGGGAAACATTTGTTTTATCACCAATTAGTGCTAGAACTGTATTCAGTACTTCATCATTAATACCATCATGGAAGAAACTAGTTAATGTCATTAATAATGCTCGTAATATATCTTCTCCTTTATTACGCTCACCCTCCGCTTGTTGTCTTTTATGGGCCTCTTCATCCAACCTTTTTTCCAATAAAATATCATTTGCCTGTTCCCGTATTACATCTTTTAGGTGATGGGTTTCAACTGGCTTTATTAAAAACCCTTTTACTCCTGATTCAATGGCATTTATAAAGAACCTGGACTCGCTATAGGCGGACATTATTATGATACGCATTTCTTTATCTTGTTCCCTGATCTTATTTATCATATCAAGCCCATTCATTATGGGCATTTTAATATCAGTAACAATCAGGTCAGGCTTATTGATAAGGTAACTATCATAACCCTCCTTACCATCCGATGCAACATACAAGGTTTTAACAAATTGTTTTAAAATTTGTTTATAAACATTTCTAATTATTGTATCATCTTCAACAAATAGAAGTTTTATATCTAGCTTCTCCATCATTTGTAATTTTTTTCACCTGCGTAAACATGCATTTTCAAATGATTCTCAAATGGAACCAATGGGCATGACCATCGGTCATAGTAAGCGCAATATGGATTATATGCTAAGTTAAAATCAATAATCACATTGCTTTCCTCTGGAATATCAATATCAATATATCTACCAGAACCATATGTAGTTATAGTGTTTGTATGGTCCTTAAATGGTATAAATAAATAATTACCATATTCCGGGTGATTAATGAAGGCCATGTTTTGATAAGCGTATAATCTGGTTGCTGTATCATTTAGAGTAAAATCTAAATATCCATAGGTTCTATATATTGGTGCCCTGTCAGTGGACGTTTTCATTTCAAAGTCTGGTTTTGTAGTATCCACAGTAAAAATAGCATTCACCCGATAATTTATGTTGGGCTCAAAATATTTGAAACCTTTAAACATCTCTATTTCCTCTGAACTAAATCTAGAAGTGGAAGTATCTGCAAAGTTTGTATACTTTTCTTCTCGACCAGCATTTATACTATCGCTATAGCTATCAACTATAACAATCTCTTGTCCAGGTCTATCAGAGTAAACTATAGAAATAATAATAACAACGGCAATCAATATTAACATAAAGATTGGCGATTTATAATTTTGATACCTTGAAGATATATTTGGCATAGGTGGGTTATATAATTTACTTCTCAAAAGTAATAAATTTGAGATAAGTATCCAGTTTCGGATAATTTATTTTAATAATTTCAACCACATTATATGCGAATGTCATAATCATTTGAATCTAAAATATAAATGGTTACAAAAAATAATAAGGATTGTCCTTCTAAGTTTATTGGGTTGGGATACTTTTATAACTTTTGATTTAGGTTTATATCAACCTCTTTAATATCACATTCGAATTATCTGATATCTTTCAGGCAACGCCTTAGTCAATAACAACAAAAAATTAAGTAGATATTACTTCTGGTAAGGTGGGCAACTTTAAACTAATATTGTACTCTAAAATAAATAATAGTCTAGTCTAATTCGTGTATAACTAATCCAGAACGCAATTTAGGCTCAAACCAAGTTGTCTTAGGCGGCATTATTTCGCCACTATCAGCTATATCTATAAGTTGTTTCATACTAACTGGATAAAGTGCAAATGCAACTTTCATCTCACCGCTATCAACTCTCTTTGAAAGTTCGCCCAGCCCTCTTATGCCTCCCACAAAATCTATTCGTTCAGATCTTCTAAGGTCTTCTATATTCAATAGTGGTTTTAAAATATGATTTGTAAGTATTGTCACATCTAAAACACCAATGGGATCATTATCATCGTAAGTACCGGATTTTGCTGTTAATTTATACCATCTACCTTCAAGGTACATTGCAAGCTCATGTAGTTTAATAGGCTTATAAGCCTCAGGACCAATATCTATAATATGAAAGGATAACTTTAGCTTATCCATAAATTCATCCTTTGAATATCCTGAGAGGTCTTTAACTACTCTGTTATAGTCAATAATTGTTAGTTGATTATCAGGGAAATGCACTGCAAGGAAATAATTATACCTCTCTTCGCCATGGTGATCTGGATTATTTCTCTTCTTTTCATTTCCGACAAGCGCTGCTGCTGCTGTTCGGTGGTGACCATCTGCAACATAAGTAGCTGGTAATTTATCAAATAAATCAATTATAGATTTAATGATATATTTATCTTTTATCACCCAGAAATGATGTCCTACTCCATCATCTGCTGTAAAGTCAAATACTGGATTATTATTTGTGACAAATGTATCTACAATACTATCAATCTCATCAACAGCTGTATATGAAAAAAATACTGGTTCCATATTCGCATTTGTAACATGAACATGTTTCATGCGATCCTCTTCTTTATCAGGTCTAGTTAGCTCATGTTTTTTTATAACATTATTCATGTAGTCATCAACAGAAGCACAACCCACAATACCATACTGTGTTTTACCAAACATTGTTTGAGCATAAATATATAGATACTCCTCTTCATCTTGAACAAGCCAGCCATTTTCCTTGAAAATATCAAGATTAGACTTTGCCTTATCATAAACCTCTTTACTATGCAAATCTACTCCAGAATCCAATTCTATTTCTGGTTTAATTATACGCAGCAATGAATATATATTATCTTTTGCTTCTTCAGTTGCTTCGATGGAATTCAGGACATCATAGGGTCTTGATGCTACTTGCTTAACTTTTTCTTCTGGAGGTCGATAACCCTTAAATGCTTTTAGTTTTGCCATAATATTTAGTTGACTTTGAATGTTACATCTTCTTCATCAATAAAATTTATTATCTGATTTGCTGCTGCTTTACCAGCATTGATATTTGCTTCTGCAGTTTGTGCTCCCATTTTTTTTGGAGTAAAGAAGCATCTATTGCCAAATTTATCTCTCATTGCATCATGTTTTACTGGTGCAATATCACTAATATAAGATAGACCAGAATTTTCTTCCATTGCCCTTATTATTCCATCCTCATCAATAACCTCTTTACGCGCAGTATTAATTATTGTGGCATTATCTTTCATAATAGAAAGTAGATCATAATTTATTGATTTAATGGTATGCTCATTGGCAGGAATATGCAGACTGATATAATCACAATTACCATAAAGTTCTTCAATGGTGTCAACAACTTTTACGCCATCTGCTTCAATGGAGGCTTTATCTACAAAAGGATCAAATGCAATTACACTCATACCAAATCCCTTCGCTATAGTTGCAACTAGTCGTCCAACATTACCATATGCATGAATTCCAAGGGTTTTACAACACAACTCGGTTCCTGACTTCCCATTAAAATGATTTCTAGCCTGATACACCATCATTCCAATTGCAAGTTCTGCTACTGCATTTGAGTTTTGACCAGGTGTATTCATTACAACAACATTATTCTTCGTTGCTGCTTCTAAGTCTACATTATCATATCCAGCTCCTGCCCTTACAACTATTTTAAGATCCTTGGCAGCATTTATAATATCAGATGTAATCTTATCGCTTCTCACTATCAAGGCATCAATACCTGAAAGTGCATTAATCAGCTGATCTTGGCTAGTATATTTTTCTAAAAAAGAAACTTGATATTCATGCTTATCAAATATATTTTTTATTTGCTCGACCGCAGCTTCTGCGAATGGTTTCTCGGTAGCAACCAACACCTTTGTCATATCAGTAATATTTATATTTAGTAGAAATTAGTATTAATATTTTCGCTCAAAGTCTTGCATTACCTCAACCAAAGCTTGAACACTATTTAGTGGTAAGGCATTATAGGTAGAAGCTCTGAAACCGCCCACAGAGCGATGCCCCTTTATACCAATCATACCTTTTGATGAAGCAAAATCAAAAAATGCACTCTCTTTGTCATCATTACCATGAGTCATTACAAAGCATATGTTCATCATCGAACGGTCTTCTATATCATCAACAGTTGTTTTAAATAAACTATTTCTGTCAATTTCGTCGTATAATAATTGTGCCTTCTGCATATTTCTTTTGTGAGCAGATTCTATACCGCCCTCTTTTTTGAGCCACTTAAGTGTTTGTAAAGCAGCAAATATTGGTAATACAGGAGGAGTATTAAACATACTCTCTTTATCAATGTGGGTTTGATAATTTAGCATTGTGGGTAAATGATGCTTTACCTTTCCTAGGATATCGTTCTTGATAATTACGAATGTGACACCTGCAGGTGCAAGATTTTTTTGAGCTCCACCATAAATAATAGCATATTTTTTTATGTCTATTGGGCGAGAGAAAATATCCGATGACATATCTGCAACAAGAGGCACAGGAGATTCTATATCATGCTTTATTTCGGTACCATATATTGTGTTATTTGTAGTTATGTGAAAGTAATCTGCATCCTGTGGAATTGTATAACCTTTGGGGATGTAGTTAAAGTTTTTATCTTCTGAGGATCCTACAACTTCTACATCGCCAAACATCTTGGCCTCTTTAATTGCTTTATTTGACCATGCTCCCGTATTAAGATATGCAGCCTTACTAACAAAAAGGTTGAAGGGAACCATTGCAAACTGAGTACTTGCACCACCCCCAAGAAATAAAATCGAATAGTTATCTGGTATATTCAATAGCTCTTTAAATAATTCTGTTGCCTCATCTACGACTGCAACAAACTCTTTACTTCGGTGACTCACCTCCATTACAGATAAGCCTGTATCTGAAAAGTTTAACACAGCTTTTGCGGTTTCATTAATTGTAAAGTCAGGGAGTATTGAGGGTCCCGCGTAAAAATTATGTTTTTTCATTATTTAGTGTTTTATTATAATGACGGCAAATATACTAATCTGAGAGTAAGCTCTTATACTCTTTGTTATTATGTATTATCTGGATTGCCATTTGGATTTCAGCATCCTTTGGAAAAATGACTTCAAAATAATCTCCAACTTCATAAATATTTCTGGCCATTAGAGCTTTCAGTTGAAGCTCAATAAAGTTTTTATTGAATGCAATACTTTCCTCCGTAATTTCGATATCTTTATCGCTTGCATCTGAAATAAAAGTGACAAAATCACTTTCAGTTAGAAAAAAACCTTCATTGTATTCCATAAAAGTTGGAAAACTATTCTTAATGTTAATTCTATTTTTATCTAGGTAATTATTTACATACGTGTTCATTACACCTTTTCTAACTAAAGATGAATACATGTCATTATATCTTGCTGAATCCAAAGGAATAAATATATCTGACATAACACCTCCACCACCATAAACAGTTCTTCCCGATTTGGTTTGATACTTCAAGGAGTCCGGAAAACGTATGCTATCTGCATGATAAACCTCACCCTGTTTCATTCTATTGTAGAAATCTTTATAATATTCCTCCGAACCATTTTCATATGGCTTTTGGATACATCTTCCAGAGGGTGTATAATATCTTGCTACTGTTAATCTAACAATAGATCCGTCAGGTAAAGGAAAAGGTCTCTGAACCAACCCTTTACCAAAGGATCGCCTTCCTACAATTACACCACGATCCCAGTCTTGCACAGCACCACTAACAATCTCACTTGCTGAAGCTGAACCTTCATTAATTAAAACTACTAGCTTACCTTCTTCGAAATCTCCCTTACTTGTTGATTTAAGTTCCTGCCGTGGTTGATTTACCCCATCTGTATATACCACAAGTTTACCATCACTTAGAAACTCATCAGTTATGCTTAGAGCAGTTCCAAGGTAACCTCCTGTATTACCACGTAAATCAAAGACTAGATCTTTCATTCCTTGTGACTTAAGATCATCTACAGCCTTAGAAAATTCATCTAATGACTGCTTTGCAAATCTATTAAGCTTGATATAACCAGTTGTTTTATCAAGCATAAAAGCAGCATCAAGGCTATTTATGGGTATCTTATCTCTTATTATCTCAAACTCTATTAGCTCGCCATTACCTCGCCTATGTATCCCTACTACAACCTTTGAGTCCTTTTTACCTCTTAGGTGGTCCATGACCCATTTGTTGTTAATTGATTTGCCATATGCATCTTCTCCATCCACAGTGATTATTTTATCACCAGCCATGATACCAACCTTGTCAGATGGTCCTCCTGGTATTGGTGAAATAACAAGAATTGTATCCTTAAATATTTGGAAAGTAAGACCTACACCTTCAAAACTACCCTCAAGACCTTCGTTCGCCTTTTTTACGTCTTTGGATGAAATATATGCAGAATGAGGATCCAATTCCTTAAGCGTCATTTGTATAGCATCCTCCGTAACTTTTGACATATTTAATGTGTCAACATAATAGTTGTTTATTAGATATAGTAAAGTGCTTATTTTTTTTACTGTCTCATCCGGATTAAGTTTATTATAACTTTGGGAAAAACCCACCAAGGATTGGGCGATTAATATAATAACTATGATATATCTCTGCATAACGATAAATTTAACATTTCAAATGTATGATATAAAACTCCTCAAGTTTCATGGCTATTGTGTTTTTATTGTTAATTATTCTAAAATAATTACAAGTAACTCATTACTCATGATTTAGAAAAAAATATTAAATGATAATACTCTGATAAAGGGATATACTAACTAACTCTAACTTGTGAATATATATATTATTAGAGCATTTATGTCAACCTTGTATGCATTATTTTTGTCTTTAAACATTATAAGCGGTTCGAGCACTTAGACCAAATCTATTATTTTATCGTTTATTAATTATGAAACCACCCATGAGATTAAAGAACTTAAAATATATTCTTGCTTTATTAGGGCTATTAAGCGCCTTTAACATCGCTAAATCCCAGGAAATGTTGGGTCTTACCATGGGTAATTACAAGGGTATTGCTGGTGCTATGGTAAATCCAGCAAGTATGACAACCAACAAGGTATACTTGGATATAAATATAGTAACAGCAAATGTATTCCTCAGAAATAACTTCGCTTACTTACCCAAAGAAGATTTTGTAATCTGGGATTTATTAGACAATAACTACCAATTCCCAACCTATGGAGAGGAAGAAAAAAATATCCTTTACTACAATAATTCTACACCAAAGCAAATAACTCAAAACACTCGAATATTAGGACCTTCAGCAATGATTCAAATAGGTGATCATGCCTTTGGACTTACGACAGGTGTTAGAGTTTTTACCTCAGGAAACAAAATACCATGGAATGTTGCAGAATTCGGATATTGGGGCCTTGATTATGATCCGTTACACAACATTGAATTTGATGAGAAAAATATTGATTTCGGGAGTAACTCTTGGATGGAAGTTGGCTTAAGTTATGCGTATGATTTATGGAAATATTATGACCGACAATTAACTGTTGGATTATCAGTTAAAAAATTATGGGGATACGCAGGTACATATGCATATTCAAACAACCTAAACTACCTTGTACCTAATGATACAACCATTGATATCAAGGAAATGAATGCAAGCTTGGGGTTTTCTGGTCCCATTGATTATGACAACTCGGATTTTCTTAACACTAGCCCTATTTTCCGTGGAAGCGGAGTTGGCATGGACATTGGCGTTGTCTATGTAAAAAAAAGAGAAGTGGAATTAAATAAATGGAAAGGCGAAAGACTATGTGCTCAAAATATAATAGACTATGATTATAAGATTGGGGTATCAATTGTAGATATAGGAAGAGTAAAATTTAAAGAAAATGCCCAAGAACATCAATTTGATGATGTATCTATTTACTGGGAAGGCGTAGACACACTTCAGTTTAACAATGCAAATTCTTTTTTACATGAATTAAGCAATACCTTCTATGGTAACCCAAATGCATCCTACGTTGGAGACAACATAAAGATTGGATTACCAACAGCCCTCAGTATTCAGGCAGATTTTAATCTAAGAAATAACATTTATGTTGCAGGATTTTTCATTCACCCATTGAGATTAAACAAAAGAACCTTAAGAAGACCACCTCAATTGGCAATTATACCAAGATACGAAACCAAATACTTTGAACTTAGTGTCCCCATATCTTTATACGACTATACTTATCCACGTGTTGGTATTGCTGCAAGGTTTTACTTTATCACAATCGGAACAGAAAGATTGGGTACCTATTTGGGTTTAACTGACATGAATGGTATGGATATATATGCATCAATCAAAATTGGTATTAACAAAGGCTCGTGTAAGGAAAGGTTTGGTGGCGCTTGCGATAACAATAATTTTGGAAATAATATACTAAGAAAGAAAAGGTAGTAAGAATAATCACAACCACAGTAAGTATAGCTGCAAGAGCCTAATTATCCAATTCCGATTGACGATAAAATGGCTCACATACCCATAAGCTATCATCTGCATCAAAACCTATTACCTTTATCTTCTCCAATGTAGTTAAATCTTATTATAAACTATTTGCTTTGCATTTTAACATCAAGGGTATCTCTCAATGCATTTCCAAGACTCATAAATGCAAGAACTAATATCACAATTGCTATACCAGGCACAATTGCCAGATATGCACTATCAAGTATTATAAAGCTATAATACTCCTTTATCATACTTCCCCATGATGGCATGGGAGGTTGAACTCCAATACCAAGAAAGCTTAATCCAGCTTCTATTAATATTGCAGCTGCAAAATTAGCCGCAGAAATAACAATCACAGGACTCATTATATTCGGTAGAATATGTTTAAATATTATTCTAAAATTTGAATAGCCAAGAGCAAACCCAGCTTCAACAAACTCCTTTTCTCGAATGCTCATTATTTGTCCTCTTACAACCCTTGCAACTTCAACCCACATTGTAAGGCCAACAGCCACAAATATCTGCCAAAAACCGCGTCCCAAAGCAAATGTTATTGCTATAACCAACAATAGTGTTGGGATTGACCAAACTACATTTATAAACCACATTATTATATCATCTGTGCGTCCTCTATAGAATCCAGCCATGGAACCAAGAAAGATACCAACTAATAAGCTTATCGCGACTGAAATGGCACCAACTGACAAACTAATTCTGCTTCCTATCAATAATCTACTTAGCAAGTCTCTACCAAACTGGTCCGTGCCGAGTATATATCTTTTAAGTCTAATATTATTATCTAGTACCTGTGAATATAATTCTAAAATAGGCATCTGTATTTCATCTCCGTTTACTGTCATAAAATACATTGTATCATCATTAAATATTGGATCACCGACTATCGGATAACATACGTCTGCTATATTAAATAATTCTATGAATTCATCATTGTTCTGATCAAATATATGAGCTACAACCATGTCTCCATCAAATTCTACAGCATCTACCGGAATTGTTTTATAATTTGAAGGTGCTCCAAACAGCATCTTATCAAACATTGTTGTTTTAAGCTCTTTGGCATTCTTTCTTATCAGCAAAAAGTCCGTTTTAAAGCCAGGTTTCTGCGTACTTATTTCAAGCACCTGATTATTACACATGGGGGTTGAGTCAGGCGTAATAAGATATCCCAGCAAGGCTAATAATACAATAATTGTTATTATGCCTAGAGATATTACACCAATACTGTTTTTTTTGAATCTTTTCCAGGCAATGCGTGATAATGAATTACCTGATGTATATATTCTTTTGCCAAATATCATTGTCATCAAAAATAATAAATAAAGATGATTGAATTAATATATTATTTCTTTAATAAAAAATCAATATCATCTTGGTTTAATGGTCATATATTAATCCATAATTATGTATTTATTTATGGTGTTTTTCGGGTAATTATTAATCCACTAAATATAACCTTTGATACACCTCCGATAAAAAAAAATAGTATATTTGCAGCCTCAAAAATGACCACAGGTCAGATGGTGGATGTAGCTCAGTTGGTTAGAGCACTAGATTGTGATTCTAGGGGTCGCCGGTTCAAATCCGGTCTTCCACCCACTAAGGAGGTTGATGTCTCAACCTCCTTTTTTTATTACCTTTGCAGAGAATTGACAAGCTATTCCATCGCCTCTTTTTCTTTTGAAATTGGGGAGGAAAGTCGGGACAGCGCAGGGCATCCTGCTTCTTAGATAGAAGGATTGGCCATTGGCCAATACAGACAGTGCCGCAGAGAAGGTAACCTATGTTGTTACTTTGTAACTTCAGGTGAATGTGAAAACGTGAGGTAAGAGCTCACGCTCTATGATGGTAACATTTTAGAGGGGTAAACCTCAGGAGCTGCAAGATCAAATAAACCAGTACTCCGCTCAGGCGGATGAGGGCTGCCCACCCGAAACTGGAGGGTAGATTGCTACAGGTAACGGGTGACTGTTATCGCAGATAAATGATGGAAACTACTGCTTTTGCAGTGGATTACAGAATCCCGCTTATTGGCTTGTCAATTATTTTTTTAATGAAGAATATTGAATACTTAGTTGCCATGAGAATTGATATAATAACAATATTCCCAGAAATGCTCTCTGAGCCTTTTAACCACTCCATTATAAAAAGAGCTAAGGCAAAGAATCTTGTAAATATATATTTACATCAATTAAGAGATTTTACCACCGACAAACATAAGAAAATAGACGACTATGCTTTTTCAGGTGGAGCTGGCATGGTAATGATGATTGAACCAATAGCTGCATGCATTGAATCGTTGAAAAAGGAAAGAGATTATGATGAGATAATTTACACTAGCCCTGATGGTGAAATGTTTGATCAACCTATGGCTAACTCAATGTCACTATCACAAAATATTATTATTCTGTGTGGTCATTATAAAGGGATTGATGAAAGGATAAGAGAACATTTTATCACCAAAGAAATATCCATTGGTAATTATGTTCTATCTGGAGGGGAACTAGCAGCAGCTGTTATTACAGATGCATTGGTTAGGTTATTACCAGGTGTGCTTGGAAACGAAGTTTCAGCTCTTAGTGATTCCTTTCAAAATAATTTGGTTGCCCCACCTGTTTATACCAGACCACGGAATTTTAGGGGGATGCAAGTACCTGAAGTTCTCCTAAGCGGCAACGAACAACTCATTGAAGAATGGAAACACGACCAGAGTTTAGAACGCACTAAGGTAAGACGACCTGATATTATTGAGGAATAAAAAAAGCTGTAAAAGGAAATACCCTTTACAGCTCTTTATGTCTTTCAATGAGGGTGATTACTTTAACACCTCCGCCATCTTTTTACCTATATCTGCAGGTAAATCAACAACATAGATCCCGCAATCACGCATTATTTCTTTTTTGGCTTCTGCTGTATCGGCCTTACCACCAATAATAGCTCCAGCATGACCCATTGTTCTTCCTTTTGGTGCTGTTGCCCCTGCAATAAAACCAACAACTGGTTTTGTGCAATTTTCTTTTATCCATTTGGCTGCATCTGCTTCCATATTGCCGCCAATCTCACCTATCATAACGATACCTTTTGTTTCAGGATCATTCATGAACAGTTCAACTGCATCTTTGGTAGTGGTTCCTATAATTGGGTCCCCACCAATTCCTATGGCAGTTGTTTGACCAAGTCCTACTTTGGTTAGCTGATCAACAGCTTCATATGTTAATGTACCTGAACGGCTAACAATGCCTACTATACCTTTTTCATGAATAAAGCCTGGCATTATTCCAACCTTTGCCCCTTCTGGGGTTATAACACCTGGACAATTGGGACCAATCAACCTTGAATCAGTACCACGTAAATATTCCTTTACTTGAACCATGTCTTCTGTAGGTATACCTTCTGTTATACAAACAATAACCTTTATACCAGACTCGGCTGCTTCCATTATTGCATCAGCAGCAAATGGTGGCGGAACAAAAATTATACTGACATCAGCATTTGTTTTATCAACTGCTTCTTTTACTGTATTAAAAACAGGTCTATCCAAATGTGTCGTACCACCCTTACCCGGAGTAACCCCTCCTACTACGTTTGTGCCATAATCAATCATTTGACCAGCATGAAATGTGCCTTCACCGCCAGTAAATCCCTGTACGATTATCTTTGAATCTGCATTAACCAATACGCTCATAGTAAAATAATATTGTAAGTTTTTTTTAGTTGGGCAAAGGTAATATGTTTTTAAAAATATGGAAGTAATAAAATATTATTTTTGCTTTTTATTATTTTCTCAATAATTTCATTTTATGAGCTTTAAATCAGCAGGTTATAACACAGACACAATAACAGCAATAGCTACTCCATCAGGCTTTGGAGCTATTTCAGTTATTAGATTGTCAGGTTCCAATAGTTTAAAAATACTTTGGAATCATTTTATACCAGCTTCAAAAATATCTATTGATGATATTGAAAGTCATAGATTATATTTTGGATCATTTAATGAAGAAGATAAAGTGATTGATGACGTTTTGGTTAGTTATTTCAAATCTCCAAAATCATATACATCTGAGGATACAATAGAAATATCTTGCCATGGCTCAGAATATATACAACAAAAAATACTTAATGCCTTATTAGATAGTGGGGCAAGGATTGCTGAACCAGGTGAATTTACCCTTAGGGCTTTCATGAATGGAAAAATGGATCTTAGTCAAGCTGAAGCTGTTGCAGACTTAATTGCCTCACAATCTGAAAATGCTCATAGGGTAGCAATGAACCAAATGCGTGGTGGAATTAGCACTAAAATTAACGAATTACGTTCAAAATTAATTGACTTCGCATCACTCATAGAACTGGAGCTAGATTTTAGTGAGGAAGATGTTGAATTTGCCGACAGAAAACAATTTCTCACATTAATTGATGATTTAAATGAAGAACTTACATCTCTAATAGATTCATTTAAAATAGGCAATGTTATGAAAGATGGTATTCCAGTTGCAATAATTGGCAAACCAAATGTGGGTAAATCAACTTTATTAAATGCGATATTAAATGAAGAAAAGGCAATAGTAAGTCATATACCAGGAACCACAAGAGATACGATTGAGGATACATATGTATTAGATGGTTTTAAGTTCAGATTTATTGATACTGCAGGCCTGAGAAAATCACAAGATTTAGTTGAAAATATTGGAATTGAGAGAGCTTATGACAAAATTAAACAAGCAAGTATCATAATATATGTAGGTGATGTTACTGCACTATCCAAAGATAGCATCCACAAAGTAACCAAGGAGTTCAGTGAATACATTAATGATGAATCAAAGCAGTTTATTTTTGTTGCAAATAAGATTGATGAGATTAATGAGCCTAATTTCAAACTTTCAAATGTAAGTGATATTAATTTGGTGTTAGTTTCAGCAAAACAAAATCAGAATATAGATTTACTAAAGGAGTCGCTTGTAAAGGTTGTAAAAAGATACAACATCAACAATGATGTTATAATAACTAATTCACGTCATTATAATTCACTAGTAAATGCTAAAAAAGCCATCGACAATGTGAGGCTAGGTTTTGATAATAATGTTCCCACTGACCTCATTGCAATTGATATTAGACATGCATTACATGAACTTGGCACTATAACTGGTGAGATAACCACAGATGACCTACTTGGTAATATTTTTGGGAAATTCTGTATTGGAAAGTAGTGTGGTTTGACTAAAACCAAATAATGTAAGGCCCAACATATTTAAAAGAGCTTAAGTTATTTATTATCTATTCATTACATAAAGTTAAAAAAATATTATACCTATATTTGATATTCATATAAAGATTATACAAAATGAATAACAAGCAAAGAGAACAAGAGAAAAGCGAGCAATTGGAAAAACTTAATCGCCTTTTAATTAATGAGGATTATGATGAAGTAAAAGTGATGTGCGAGGAATTAATTGAGTATTGGAAAGAGTTTAATGATATTGATATGATTGATTACTTTGAAAATCAATTGGAAATAGTTAATGACTTGAAATAAACTAGAGTGTTTCAATTCATTAATTAATTTACTTTTGTGACAACTATTTCCAATAATTAGAAGTCTATTAATTAATGAAAAATTACCTATTAAATAGTATCAATGATTTTCTTTACAAACTAAAGTATTATTCAATTCCATTCGCATGCACTTTGATGTTAATTACCATATCAATTACTGGCAAAGGTCAAGTATGTAGTGGAAATCTAGGTGAAAATATATTTACAGACGGGGATTTTGGTAAAGGGGTTGATAATGTTTTACAAACTGACCCAAAAATAGCTCCAGGGTATATATACGAAACATCTCCCCCACCTCAAGATGGTAAATATACTATTACTAACTCAACAGGCGTATGGAGTTTGTTTGCTGGATGGATAAGAATATATGATAATAGCTCAGATCCACAAGGATATATGATGGTTGTAAACGCCAGTAATAATCCTGGTTTATTTTACACCAATGAAATAAATGGTTTGTGTGCAAATACTGTATATGAATTTTCAGCAGATGTAATAAACTTAATAAATACAGGAGGAAATATGATTAAACCCAATGTTTCTTTCCTACTTAATGGAGTTAACATGTATACCACAGGTCCCATACCTGAAAATGAAACATGGATGACATATGGTTTTACATTTGAAACTCTACCAGGACAAGATTCATTAACTCTTTCATTGAGAAACAATGCGCCCGGGGGAAATGGCAATGACTTAGCAATAGATAATATATCATTCAGACCGTGTGGTCCTGAAGCAATTATAGCTCAAGGTGAATCTTTGTTTTTTTGCATTGATGATGCACCAGTCACTTTGGATGCTAGTTTGATAAATAGTACCTATAATGATCCTGTATATCAGTGGCAAATTAGTACCGATGGAGGATCAACTTGGACCGATATTGTAGGAGAAATCACAAACCAATATACACATATTAATTCACTCCCTGGAGATTATCAATACAGATATCTTGTGGCAAATGGTAACCAAAATTTATCAAATTACAAATGTCGTGTATCAAGTGATGAAATAAAAATAGGAGTAATTCCAAAGTACACAAACTATGTTGATACAATATGCCAAGGGTTAAGTGTTGAATTTGCAAATACAACATACACCACAACTGGAACTTACTATGATAGCCTGCTGAATTTTCTGGGTTGTGATAGTATTATTGTTCTAGACCTAACTGTGATGCCAGATATGCAAATGTATTCTTCACACACAGTGATAAACCCACCTTGCTCGGATATTCAAATTGGCATATTCTCCATTGATTCTGTTTTCAATGCAACCGGCCCATATGAACTAAATTTTGATGATTCATCATACGGAATTAATGATAACATTGACAATTTATCCGTTGGTAAACATTATTATACAATAAAGGACAGGTATGGTTGTAGTTTCAGCGATTCAATCCAAATAAACCCTTCTGGTTCATTTACTTTGACAATAGGTAATGACCAGACCGTTGAACTTGGCGAAGATGTGATTTTAATTCCTGAAGCAAGTATAGAATTAGACAACTACATTTGGGGTCCTCCTGATATTATAAATTGTGAAAATGATTGTAACGAATTATTGATAACACCAATATCTTCAACTTACATATACATAGAAGCAACATCTGACTTAAATTGTACAATCTATGATTCGGTTATGATAACTGTTATTAAATCTAGAAAAGTATACATTCCAAATGCATTTACCCCTAATAACGATGGCTTAAATGACTACTTTTCTGTTTTTGGATTGATACCAAATGTTCAAAAAATAAATAATATGCAGATATTTGATAGATGGGGTAAAATGATATTTGAACAAAATAATTTTGTTCCCAATGAACCAAATACAGGTTGGGATGGAACAATGGATGGAGAGTATTTGATTACGGGTAGCTTTGTTTATAATATTGATGTTTTATTTCTTGATAATGAGACAATTAATTATCAAGGTGTGGTTACCCTAATCAGATAAACAATCATTCTGATAACAATTTAACATACTCATATTAGTCATAGCATTTTATTAATTTAATATCTACCAAATTAATTACAATACATTTGTGAAGTAATTTAAGCGACTCAACATGGAAGAAGATATAAAAGAAATAGTTAAAGATAAATATTCATTAATTGCAAACCAAACAAAAGAGCAAAATGATGCCTCATGTTGTGGTTCCACAGGATGCTGTGATACAATTGAATATGCCATATTCAGTGAGGACTACACTTCTGAGCAAGGTTATGCAAAAGATGCTGACCTTGGTCTTGGTTGTGGTTTACCAACTTCATATGCAGATATAAAAGAGGGAGATAATGTATTAGATCTTGGAAGCGGAGCAGGCAACGATTGCTTTGTTGCACGTTCTCAGGTAGGTGACAAAGGCAAAGTTACAGGACTTGATTTTACAGATGCAATGATTGAGAAGGCTATTATCAACAACAATAAATTAGGCTTCAACAACATAGATTTTGTTAAGGGAGATATTGAAGAAATGCCTTTCGATGATAATATATTTGATGTTGTAATTTCAAATTGTGTTTTAAACCTTGTGCCTGATAAAACACTGGCTTTCAATGAAATATACAGAGTGCTTAACAAAGGTGGCCATTTTTGCATTTCCGATGTAGTAATATCAGGTGTACTACCTGACAAATTAAAAAAAGACGCTGAAATGTATGCCGGTTGCGTTTCAGGAGCAATAGATAAGGATGATTATGTTCATATTATAAAAAATAGTGGATTTAATAATATTGTAATCCACAAGGAAAAGGCAATAGACATTCCTAACGAAATAATGCTTAATTACCTGACAATTGATGAGTTAATGGATTTCAAAAAAGATAAGGTTGGCATCTACAGCATCACAATAAATGCTGAAAAATAATTTCAAAATGTTTTATTTTAAAGATTGATTAAAATGAACAGCATTAGTTCTTAGAATGTCTCTAAATTATCGGGTATATTATAGCCATACTCCTTCATAGCAAAACCAAACTCACTTGTTATTCTTTTTAACAATTCATCACTAATATAATGTTTGTTCTTCTTGTAAACACCCATTCCTTTGATGAAATCTTTGAAAACTGGTTTAGCATTCTTGAACCCTTCAATCTCAAAAGACTCATAAATTTTTTCAATTAACTCCATTGGTTTCTTCTCGAGATCTGCATAACTAACCTCAATCAGATTATCACTTGATATTTCATTTCTACAGGCAATAAAATCTTGCATCGTATTTTTATATATGTCAATTATAGAATTAACAATTTCCTCTTCTGATATACTCTGAAGTTGCAGATGTGGCATCATCCTCTTGTAAAAGTTTTTTGTTGACATATATACATCAATGGGATTTCTATGAATATGAATAAACTTTGCATTAGGAAACATTTTTTTTAGTTGTTTTATCCTCCCAGTATTTGGTGGATTCTTACTCAAGTAAATATTCCCACCAGTATTTTTAAGAGCCTTATTTATTAGTAATTTATAATCCTGCTCCCAATCTTTGAGCATAGATGCATCAACATTACTAAAGCGTATTGATGAATTATAGAGACCTCTTATAGCCCTGGGGAACATCCACATGTAATAAAAACATAATGGTGTTTTTACTCCTAGTGCAAACTCTTCCTCTTGAGGATATGACGGGTGAAGACTCACGTTATCTCCTGGTCTTCTGCCCGGTATTAGAAGAGTTGTAAATCCCTTAAATAACATTCTGCCAAGTGTCACAAACAAAGTATCTGGAAACACACTCTGATACGTCGAAACATATCCAAATTTTGAATCCTTGCTGAGTAAACTATGAAGATATGTGGTGCCACTGCGCCAATGTCCGATAATAAATATGGGTGGCTCTTCAATTTTGGCTCTCTTGTACTTTGGATTTATAAACAATCTCTCATATATTCTAAAAGGCAAGTTTATAAAATTGATTATGAATATCATAATGGTTCTTGGAACGTACCTTAACGAAATCTTATGATTAATTATGAAGCTAACTAGTATCCCAAGATTATATCCAACGGCTGGTGGAAAAAGAATACCACGTTTACTTTTATTTTTCGACATATTAAAAAAGTGGTTAATATTGTTCTTACTTAATACAAATATTGTAAAAATATGAATACATCGCATGGCCATTTAGAACTATTTTGGATCAGCAGTATTTAATCTTAGATTATGGTGTGTATATTTGTTTTTTAAATATTCTTTCAATTTAATTCCTTAAATAAAAATAAATGAACCCCTTATTAATACATAAAATACGTGGCTGTTTTCCATCTCTTGATAACACCTGGGCCTATTTTGACAATGCAGGAGGTTCGCAGGTGCCTAAGCATGTTGGTGATAATATAATTGAATATCTATATGAAACCAATGTTCAGCACGGGGCATCTTATGAAATATCTGAGTTGGCAAGACATAGAATAATTAATGCGCGAAGTAGGTGGTCAGAGGCAATAAATGCAAATCATAATTCAGAGGTTATATTTGGACCGTCAACTACTTCATTACTTCAGCAGCTTTCATTATCATTCGGTAATTTCCTGGAAGCTGGTGATGAGATCATTGTTACTAATTTTGATCATGAGGCAAATATTGGACCATGGGTAAGGCTCAAGGACAAAGGAATAGTTATAAAGTATTGGAATATCAATAATCATAGCGGAACACCATCGCTCTTAGATTTGGATAAGTTGATTTCAAACAAAACAAAACTTGTGACATTTTCTCATGTTTCCAATGTATTAGGAGGCATAAATCCAGTTCAGGAAATAACAGACTTTGTTCATAGTAAAGGAGCGTTGGTATGTGTTGATGGTGTTGCATATGCACCACACCGTTCATTGGATATGCAAAAATGGGATGTAGACTTTTATGTTTTTAGTCTTTATAAGGTTTATGGACCCCACCAAGCTCTTCTATACGGCAAAAAGCACCTTTTGGAGAAATTGCCCGGCACAAATCACTATTTTTTAGATGGTGATAATATACCATATAAGTTCCAACCTGGTAATGTTAATTTTGAATTGAGTTATGGGTGCATGGGAATTATAGATTACCTTTTAGATATACACGAATTACATTTTGGTAGCAGTAACAAGGGTACACACTCTAAAATAACTGATATTTTCGATATTATCGCAGAGCATGAAGAGAAACTGACCATCCCCCTAATGGACTATCTTAACAACAATAATAAGATTCAAGTAATTGGAAATAGTACTTCTTCTAAAAATATTAGGGTACCAACTATTTCATTTATTGTTCTAGATAAGAAAAGTAGTGAAATCCCTGTTTTAGTTGATAAATACAATATCGCAATAAGATGGGGTGACTTTTATGCTAGGAGACTCATTACTGACCTAGGGCTGACTGAAAATGATGGTGTTGTAAGAGTAAGTATGGCTCATTATAACACAATAGAAGAAGTAAACAAATTGACCAGCGTTTTAGATAGAATAATTTAGACTACCTTTTTAATTTACATTATAATACTTCTTCGTAAAATATTTTTATGAAACTGATGTGATACTATAATCCTCTATACATTATTAATTATCTCAATGGCTGCAAGATATCCGAATAATAATATCGTTAGAATAAATATGATATTTGTTATTAAACTTGATTTGCTATCCTGAATCCAGTCCTTCTTGTTTGTAATCCATAATAACGTAACTGCTAAAAATGGCATAAAAAGAGCTCCTGTAATGGAATAAGCCATTATTAACCAAACAGGTTTTTGATAAAACAGAATTATCAATGGAGGAAAGGCTATGAATAACAAGTACCATTTATAATATTTATTGTTTTTTAGGGATTTGAGATACTTTTTCTCGTTACGCCATGTTGTTATAAAATCTGCAAATAAATATGGTACTCCTTGCCATACTCCTAGCATTGAAGTGAAAACTGCACCCCAAAACCCTATCAAAAATATTAACCTGCCTGTTTCACCAGTGGATTTTTCTATTTCATTTGCCAATGCTAAAATAATCTGATTGCTTTTTACAACATCCGGTTTAAGGTTAGCAGAAATGATAACTATACATATACCAAATATTGCAGTTAACGAATATGCAACTGCAAGGTCAATTCTTATGCGATTCAATTTTTCAATACCCTTCCACTCCTTCTCTGAAATCCAATAGCCATAGCTTAATAAAGTTACACTTCCTCCTACCCCTCCTATTATCGCCATTATATATGGTCCTGAGCCAGGCATAAAACTAGGAATGAATAACCCAGTAAAAAATCCATCCATATTTGGGAACAATATTATTATACTAAGAATTACGATTACAAACAACAGGGATATTAGTATTTTCATGACTAATTCGAAGTACTTGTAGTTACCAAAAAATACAAATAGCGATGCAATAACGGTATGTATTATTCCCCATTCGTTTACAGTTAATACAGGGAAAATACTATTTGCTGCTAAACCTGTAGCTGCAATTAGTGCTGCTGAAACAATAAATGTCCATAATACCAGATATATTATGAAATACCATGGAAAAACAGATGGCATTCTCCTTATCCATGCCTCTGGTACAGAAATACCAGATTTTAGCTGCCACCTTCCAATACCTTCATTAAGAACATATTTAAAAATTGCACCCAATACAACTGCCCATAATATTGTAAAGCCATAAGAACTACCTCCAACAGTTGCGGCAATCATGTCACCAGCTCCTACGCCAGTTGCAGCAACTACAATACCAGGTCCAAGATATTTAAAGATATTTTTCAAATGTGGAACTAATTGTTAATTCGTAACAAAAACTCAAATGGAATATCTAATCGTTTGCGCCATGAATTCTCACTATGGTCGTGTCCATCAAACCTAAGTGTAAGCCAATTGTTTTGATCATATCCAGCAGATTTTAGGACAGAGTCGACCTTTAACTGGAAAGGTTCATATAAAGCATCAAGCGTTTCTGTTCCGTAATCAAAATATATTTTATGGTTATTGGAATCAGGAAGATTATTTGATAGATATATGGCAAATGATTCAGGGATTGGGTTGTTATCCGCTGAAAATGTTCCTATCCAATGAGTTGACAAACATGCCGCCCCTCCAAATACATTAGGGTATTCACAAATAGCATACATTGAAATTAAACCTCCCATACTAGAGCCACAAACGAAGGTATTATCTAAATCAGGTTTAGTTTGAAAGTTTTTGTCCACGTATGGTTTAAGTTCCTCAACTAAAAACTTTAGATAATTATCAGATTGTATACCATTATAAAAAAGACCTTCTGAACCATTTCTATTTAACTTGTTAAGAAGAGAGTCTTGTAACCTTCTATCTAAATGCTCAAATGGCTTCTGGGGGAAATAATCACTATGACGTCCTGGGCCTGAATTCCAAATACCAACAACAATACAATTTCTAATTAACTTGTCTTTCTGTAAATTAGAAATAACTTCATCAACTCCCCATTCTTGCTTGTTCCATGTTTTGGATGAGTCATAAAGCATTTGACCATCATGCATATACATCACCGCGTATAAAGAATCAGAAGAATAGTTTGATGGTATCCATATGTCAATATTTCTTGGACTAACAAATTTAGATGGAAAACTATCTAATCTGATAATTTCGCCAGTATTTACCTTTGAAATATTTGAATTACAGGAATAAAACAAAAGTCCAGTAACTATCAATAACACTAAGCTTCTCATCCCTAAATTTTTGAAACAAAGATATTAATTACAAGACATAAACAGTTCTAATATGCTTATGAATGTAGATTTATAATTATAGATTACCCTATGGTTACTCAATATCCTAATTGGTATTATAACTTACTAAATGAAAATAAAAACTCAAATATTTTAAGTAAACCCAACTCTTATGAATTTAGATAATAGTTTTTGTTAGCTATGCATAAGTATTTGATATTTTTGCTTTTTGATTAGATTATGGAAAAATCCGAAAAATCACAAGTAGAAGAGTACCTCTTTAGAGAGAAAGAAAAGCTAAATCAACGTGTTATTGAACTTGTTGAATTAACAAAGCCCATTGAACCCGATGATGCGATAGGTAGAGTAAGCAGAATGGACGCAATTGTAAATAAAGCTATTAACCAGGAAGCATTGAAGAAAGTGCGAGATAGACTAAACAAGGTGAATATATCTCTGGAGCGCATTAATGATGATGATTTTGGAACTTGCATTAGATGTAAAAAAGCAATTCCAATCCAAAGACTTTTGCTAATGCCTGGGTCATTATGCATAGCCTGCGCTATATAGATCACTCAGCTGTTTAAAACTACAATCATATACACTATAATTGAGCATTCCCCCGCAAAACATTTGATTATTGCTGTCAAATTAATTTATTACTACAATTAAATGAGTTAATTGTATTTTATGATTACTATGAAATATTAATTATTAAAATTTAGCGTTTAATCAACACATAGTTTGTTGATAAAAAGGTTGTCTTTGTATTTCACCTACAAATTGAATAGATACATTTACCAACCATAACACAATTATCCATAATGAAAATAGTATCCGTTATCCCATCTATCACTACACTAATGATTTTTATTGTTTCATTGGGCTATTCGCAGCAAACGGTATACAACAGTCCAGATAATCAAGCCTATCGATCTGCAGCTGAATTATATAACCAAGAAAATTATGGTTCTGCGATATCTGCCTTTGATTTGTTCATGAAAAACACAACCAATAAAAAGGGGGCCATATACGAAGATGCTGCCTATTATAGTGCGGTTTGTGCTGTTAAACTAAAACATAAGAATGCTGAAAAAAGAGTTGAAAAATTCGCATCTGATTTTCCCTCAAGTGCATGGATACCAGCAATTAATTTTGAGCTGGGAAATATTTACTTCAAGGATAAAAAATATTCAAAAGCGCTAAACACTTACAATGGTATATCTGTCATAAAACTAGACCGAGAGCAACAAAATGAATATTATTACAAAAAGGGATATTGCCAGATGAAACAAAGTATGTTTGATTCTGCCTTAAAATCATTTGAAAATATTTTGAATTCAAATAGTAGCTATCAAAAGCCAGCCAGTTACTACTATGCTAATATACAATATCAAAAGGGTAACTACAACGAAGCCTTAATTGGTTTTAAGGCAATAGCAGGAGATTCGAGATATAAAAAACATGTTCCATTCTATCTTCTTAATATCTATTATCAAATTGGTGACTACCAAAACGTTATCCAAGAGGGTAATAATTATATATCAAAAGTACCAAGGAGGCAAAAAGGAGATATGGCGAGATTAATGGCAAATGCATATTATAATCTTGGAAAATATAATAAAGCCTATGAATACTTCATAATTTATGAAAGTAGTACCAGAAAAAATGATGATCCAACCGAGCAATATAGAATAGGTTATTGTAAGTATATAAAAGAAGAGTTTAAAAGTGCTATTGTTAATCTTCAAAATGCTACAAAAGTTGGAGGCGCCATAGAACAAAGCTCATGGTATTATCTTGGCTTTTGCTATTTATATTCCAATCAACCAAAGTTTGCTCAAAGCTCTTTTTTAAAAGCATTCAAAGAGAATACAAATAAAGATATTGCTGCTGATGCACTCTTTAATTACATAAAAATTACAATTCAAATTGGTACAGATAGTTTCAATGATCCGATCTTAGTTATTGAGAATTATATTGATCAAAATCCTAACTCACAATATGTAACAACATCATATGACCTGCTTTCTCAATTATATTTAAGTTCTAAAAACTACCCTGCTGCACTAAAGTCAATAGAAAAGGTTAATGACCCAAACCAGAGATTACAAACTGTTTATCAGCAACTTGCTTATGCCCAAGGAATCAATAACCTAACGAAGAGAGCATACTCAGATGCATTGATTTACTTTGAAAAATCATTAAAATATCCGGTTAATAATAAAATTGAAGCGGAAGCAATTTTTTGGAGTGGCGATGCATACTATCACCTTAAAAAATATGATAAAGCAAGGATCCAGTTTGAAAATTTTTTGAATTCAAAAGGATCGTCGAAGACATCATTAGAGGTTACTGCAGAATACAACATTGCCTATTGCTCTTTCAATTTGAAGCAATATGATAGTGCCATTATTAAGTTTGAAAAATTACTTCAGAATAATATTACGGACAAGAAGTTGACCACAGATATATATCTTAGGTTGGCAGATTGCTATCTCATAACCAAAAACTACAATACTGCCATTGTATGGTTTAATAAAGTAATTGATAATAGATCTACATCCACTGATTATGCTCTTTACCAAAAGGCATTATGCTATGGTTCTCAGGGTGATTTTAATAAAAAAGTATCCACATTAACACACCTTACAAATGGCCATAAAAAATCTTCATATTATGATGAGGCTCTTTATGACCTCGCATCCACAAATCTTATATTAAATAATCAGCGGGATGCAATAATATATTTTGATAAGCTAATTAAGGAAAAACCTAGAAGTAGCTATACAAAAAAAGCTCTTGTAAAAATGGGTTCAATATATTACAATAACAACCAATATGATCAAGCTATTAAATCATTGAGAAAAATAATTGACTCTTATTCTGCATCCATAGAAGCAAAAGAAGCATTGATAACTCTTCAAAACGTTTACATGGATATGGGACAGGTAGACACTTACATTAATTATGCAAATAGTCTTGACTTTGTTCAGGTTTCAACAAGTGAAGAAGACTCCCTTAATTTCGTAGTTGGCGAAAATTATTTTGTTTCCAATGATTGTGAAAATTCTGTAGCTGCATTGAGAAATTATATACAAACATACCCATCAGGAGGTTTTGTATTGACAGCTTGCAACTACCTTACAAAATGTCTAGAAAGAATGAATAATAATACCGAGGCCTTGATTTATTATGAAAAGATAATAGAGTTTCCTGATAATGAATACACTACTAAATCATTATTGAAATTGGCGAGGACTAGCTATGATCAAGGAATTTTTGACAAGTCTCTAATGTATTACGAACAACTTTCGGAACTTACTGATAGTAAAGTTTTATTAGCAGAAGCGCATGATGGAATTATGAAAAGTGCCTGGAAAACTAACAATAAGAAAAAAGCAAAGGATGCTGCTCAGCAGTTAATACTTAGTGATAAAGCATCCGATAATCAGATAATATATGCTCATTATATATTGGGATCAATAGCACTGGAAGAAAATAGATTAGTCGAAGCTTTAAATGAATTTAGCACTGTAACAAAATTTTCCAGAGAGGAAATTGGTGCAGAATCACAATATAATATATCACTAATTGAATACAAAAACAACAATCTAAACTCTGCTGAAGAGATGGTATATAAGATACCTGAAAATTATCCAGAATATAATTATTGGACAGCTAAGGGATTTATATTATTAGCAGATATTTATGTTGGTAGGGAAAATTATTTTCAAGCTGAACAAACTCTAAATAGTGTTATAGATAATTATAGCGGTAAAGACCTTAAGGAATTAGCCAAAGATAAGTTAGATAGGTTAAATACAATGCAGCTTGAATCTGAGGAAGTAAATGATAACCAGTAATTAAGATTAAAATGAAAAGATATAAGGATATAACATTATTCGTATTAATGTTGTGCTCATTTATAAATTTATTTGCACAACAAGAGCAAAATGATGATTCTCATAACGAACAGGTAACCATCATTAGTTCGTTTGATCCATCAATAAATCAAGCATACAAGTTAAATTATTCTCCTGATGAGCTATCTTTTAATATGGATAAACCCCAATTCAAATATGAATCATTAAATTTTGACCTGTCAACTCAAATTAACCTCAAACCTATTATCCCTGTTGTTATAAATGCAGATAAGAGAACGACTAGCTTTAATAATAGCCTTAGAGCTGGCGTAGGTAGTTTATTTAGTCCCTATTTAGACTTCAGACATTCTAGCGGTCAAAGAAATTCTCATAGATTAGATTTGACTATTTATCAGCTATCTACATTTAAGAATATTAAAAACTATTCGCCAAGTCCAGAGTTAAAAGCATATACAAATGTTAATTACCGTAAATTTCTCAGTTACCATATCTTAGGTTTTGCTTTAAAATATGAATTACGCTCAAATAGGTTCTATGGATTTGAGCCTGATGATTACCAAGGTTTAAACATTTCTGAGACAAGCTTAAAGCAATCATACAACCTTGCTAAGGCATCAATAAGTCTTAAAAGTAATTACACCTCAAACAAGAAACTAAACCACTCAGCAAAAATATCTACTTATTATTTATTCGATAAGCACAATAGCTCCGAAACCTTTGGTGGTGTATCAATGGATTTACATAAAAGTTTTGATTTAACTGAAGTTTTAGACTATCAGCAGTTAGGAATTGAAGCAGAAGTTAAATACTATGCAAATAAAGATAGTCTGAAATCAACCAACAACTTTCTAGTAACTGCAACTCCATATTTCAAAAGTAACTATGGAAAAATAAATTTTAGAATTGGGTTGAATTTTAATTTCTTAAGCTCAAAATCATCAGATTTTTACTTTTATCCCATTCTGGATGCAAACTTTAGTTTAATTGATGATTACCTTACAATATATGCTGGAGTTGATGGGAAAATAGATAATAATTCAATATTAAAATTGTCCACAGCAAACCCATGGATAGAATCATTAATAAACACCGAGTGGTTAAGGCGTTTTGATGTATATGGTGGTATCCGAGGAAATTTTTCACAAAAGGTTAATTATAGTGCAAAAGTATATTGGAGTAAATTTAAAAATATGGCATTTTTCGTCAACGTTCAAGATGGAATTAACCCTTCCCTACCTTTTAATAAATTTTCAGCTGTGTATGATGGGGGATCTTTGATTTCCTTTGATGGTGAGATAACATACTCAGCAAGCAAAAAGTTAAATATTCTAGCTTCAATAAAGGTTTATAACTACTCATTGGATTCTCTTTCTGAGCCATTTCACAAACCATCTAGTATCTTAAAGTTTGGTATTAAATATATGATTACATCTAAAATTAGCCTTTGGTCAGATATTTATTACTATGGAGAACGTATTGCCATGAACCCAAATCCTAACATTAATTTAAATACAATAAAGCTTGATCCATTCATTGACCTAAATATCGGGGTTGACTATACGCTAACTGAAAACTTTTCAGTTTTCTTAAACCTCACAAATATTCTAAATAATAACTATCAAAGATATCTATATTACCCTGTTCAAAGTATACAGATAATGGGAGGAATTGCCTATAGATTTTAAATTTGTAATACTCCATCATTTTAGCTTTCTGGAAAACCAATTGATGACATTCAATACTTTTAATAATTAAATATTTTACTCATTTCACATAGCCTTTATAGGTTACTTATTTACAGGCATTTACAATGTTGATAAATTAGTCTTTATACTTATAATATTCTTCGTTGCCTCACATAATATTATTACCTTTGCGACTAACCAAAATAATGGAAAACAATTGACTTTCAGATTATGACAGAAGAGGAAAAAGGTAAATTAGGCAAAGAACAGTACACTGCAGATAATATTCAGGTTCTTGAAGGTTTGGAAGCTGTGAGAAAGCGACCAGCAATGTACATTGGTGACGTAAACATAAAAGGACTCCATCATTTAGTTTATGAAGTTATAGATAACTCTATTGACGAAGCCCTTGCAGGATTTTGTGATACCATAGATGTAACTATTCATGAGGATAATTCAATAACTGTAAAAGATAATGGTCGTGGAATTCCAACCGGCATCCATGAAAAGGAGAATAGGTCTGCATTGGAAGTTGTTATGACTGTGCTGCATGCTGGTGGTAAATTTGATAAGGGTTCGTATAAAGTATCAGGTGGACTGCATGGTGTTGGAGTTAGTTGTGTAAATGCATTATCATCTACGCTTGTTGCAACAGTTCACCGTGAGGGAAAAGTATTTGAGCAAATTTATCATTGTGGTGCTCCCGAAGAAGACGTAAAGGTAGTAGGCAAAACTGATTTAACAGGAACAATAGTTCACTTTATTCCAGACAGAAGTATTTTTCTTGTTCATGATTATGATTTTTCAATTTTAGCTGCTAGGCTAAGGGAATTAGCATTTCTAAACAAGGGTATTCGCCTTTCTCTTACCGACGAAAGAAATACGGATGACAATGGTGATCTAATTAAGGATTCATTCTTTTCTGAAAATGGATTAAGTGATTTTATAGCTTACCTCGATGAAAATAGAGATAATCTAACAAAAGAAATAATTAGCATTGAAGGTCAAAAGAATGAAATTCCCGTTGAGATCGCAATGCAATATAACACCTCTTTTACGGAGAATTTACATGCCTATGTCAATAACATCAATACAATTGAAGGCGGTACTCATTTATCTGGCTTTAGAAGAGGTTTAACAAGAACCTTGAAAAGTTATGCTGAAAAATCCGGAATGCTCTCAAAGCTTAAATTTGACATAAATGGTGATGATTTTCGCGAAGGTCTTACTGCTGTTATATCTGTTAAGGTGGCTGAGCCTCAATTTGAAGGTCAAACAAAAACAAAACTAGGTAATAGTGAAGTAATGGGCTCAGTTGACCAGATGGTAAGCGAAGCCTTGTCACATTACTTGGAAGAAAATCCAAAGGACGCTAAGATAATTGTGCAAAAAGTTATACTAGCTGCCACAGCTAGACATGCTGCTCGCAAGGCAAGAGAATTAGTGCAGCGTAAGAATGTTCTTACAGGATCGGGGTTACCTGGAAAACTATCCGACTGTTCCGACAAAAACCCTGAGAATACTGAGATATACCTTGTGGAGGGTGATTCAGCTGGCGGCACAGCAAAACAAGGTCGTGATCGTAAGTTTCAAGCAATACTTCCACTAAGAGGTAAAATACTAAATGTTGAAAAAGCATTGCCGCATAAAATATTTGAGAGTGAGGAGATAAAGAACATCTTCACAGCTTTAGGAATAAGTGTTGGAACTGAAGAAGACTCAAAGGCACTAAACCTTGAAAAGCTTAGATATCATAAAATCATAATAATGACGGATGCTGATGTTGATGGTAGTCACATAGCAACTCTTATATTAACCTTCTTCTTCAGACACATGTTTGAATTAGTTGAGAAAGGATATGTTTACATCGCTACACCACCATTGTATCTACTTCGAAAAGGAAAGCAAGAAAGATATTGTTGGTCAGAAGAAGAACGTGAAACAGTAATGAAGGAATGGTCTTCTGATGGAAGTGAAAAAGGTATTCATATACAAAGATATAAAGGATTGGGTGAGATGAATGCTGAGCAGTTATGGAATACAACAATGGATCCTGATTTACGAACACTAAGACAGGTAACAATTGAAAACAGTTCGGAAGCAGATCATGTTTTCTCAATGCTTATGGGTGATGAAGTTCCGCCACGCCGAGCATTTATTGAAGCAAATGCGAAATATGCAAATATCGATACCTAGTATCTAAAAATCAAAGTTTCTTAGACAACCTTTTACGATTATAGAGAATGTGATGTTAATATCATAATTTTTTATTTATTCAATCAAATTTTAACTATGAGAAAATTATATTTACTAGCTTTATCCTTACTGCTTTTAACTACTGTCGCCATTGCATCTCAGTCAGATTCAATTAAAAAAGAACGATACGTTAAGTCATTAAGACTTTTTTATCAGGCGGGAAGTGTATTACAAACAAATAGCTTTCTTCAAGGCGATAACGAGTTAGGAACACCCATAGATAGCTATCAGAGTGCTTCGCTCCAATACGGAATCGAAACCAATGGCAAAAAGTTATGGCAGCAGATATATGGTTATCCCACATGGGGATTTGGTTTTTATAGTGTAAACTTTTTTGACCCAAATGAACTTGGAAACCCATCTGCACTTTATACCTTTATAAATGCTCCCCTTTTTAAGAGATTTAAAAGGTGGAGTATCAATTATGAGGTAGGCTTTGGATTAACTTATAACTGGAAAAAATTTGATGCAAATACCAATGCATTTCAATATGCAATAGGCTCAAGTAATACAGTATTTATTGATCTAGGATTAAATGCTGACATCATGCTAGGAAAGAGATTTAACCTCACAGCTGGATTTACTTTTACCCATTTCTCCAATGGTGCCACAAAGGTTCCAAATTTAGGAATTAACCTCTTTGCTCCTAGAATAGGCTTGAAATACATGTTCAAGGATCGTCCTGATTTCATAGTTAAAGATATTCCTAAATATAATGATACCTGGGAATACATTATATTATTTGCTGCATCTTCTAAGCAACTTGGATTTAAGGTTATTTCTGATAATAATGACACAAGTTATGTTGCGGAAACCTATGGTATTTTTACATTTTCAACAGGCATAAATCGTCAAATATCTCATAAGGTAAAAATTGGTGTAGGAGCAGATATTGGTTATGATGCATCATACAACTCCTATATTGAGTATGACAATGATCTTAACTCAGTACTTGTTAATGCTGGAAACGACAACAAATTAGCAATGGGATTCTATGGCTCATTTGAACTAGTTGTGAACAGACTAAGCCTTATAATTCAACCAGGATGGTATGTTTACAGAGAGAAATGGGAAATCCCAGATGAAACGCCCCCAACTGGTGTTTCATACCCTCGCAGAAAACCTGGGAATAGTTATCAAAGAGTTGGGCTTAAATATCACATTCTTGAAAATGCATTTGCAGGTATAAATATAAGGGCCTATGATTTCTCAATAGCTGATTACATTGAGTGGAATATTGGCTACAGAATTCAATGGAAGTAGAACTTGTTAGTAAATGTAACATTGCCAGTTGTTTAGCCTGAAAGTTAATTAATAAATGGGGTTTCTTTAAAACTCAAGCACTTCTTTCATTCCATCCATAATTTTTTGCTGATCTGGGAGAATAGCATTCTCTAGTATTCTATTGAAACCAATTGGAGTAAAAGTAGCACCTACCCTTTTAACAGGTGCATCAAGTGATTTGAAAGCTCTATCAGATATTAATGCAGAAACCTCACCACCAAACCCTGCAAAAACTTTGTCTTCATGAACAATTAATACGCGGTTTGTTTTTTCAACTGACTTTAAGATGGTTTCTTCATCCAAGGGAAGAAGAGACCTTAGATCAATAACTTCTATCTCTTTGCCAAGCTCTTCAGTAACCTTTGCAGCAGCATTTAGACACATGGGTAAGGTATTACCATAGGTTATTACTGTTAGATCAGATCCTTCTCTTCTAATTCTAGCTTTACCAAATGGAACTTCAAAATCATCTGGAACAATTGTTTCAGAAAGTGGATCATTGTATAATGCTTTTGGCTCCAAGAACAGAGTCATTCCTTTTGATCTTATGGATGTACGTAGTAATCCAGCTGCATCATCAGCCATTGATGGATAAACTACTCGTAAACCAGGAAATGTTGTTAACGCACCTTCAATCGTTTGTGAATGATAAAGTCCACCTCCAATGTATCCTCCTGACGCAAGTCTTATGGTAACATTTGGAGCGAACTTACCGTTACTTCTCCAATAATCATGAGAGCTATCAACAAGTTGCTCCATAGCAGGCCAAAAATAATCTGCAAATTCTGCGCCTTCCACAACAACTCTTATTTTCTCATTGAAACGACTCATGCCGTTGGCAGTCCCTAGAATAAAGTCTTCGGCAATTGGAGCATTAAATACACGCTCTATACCAAATTCTTGCTGCATTCCTTTACTTACATTAAAAATACCTCCCTTATCTTTATTAGCCATATCCTGACCATAAAGATATATATCAGGGTTACTTCTAAACTCTGCTTTCAAAGTTTGATTCAAGGCTTGGATTAGACGAAGAGAATCACCATTGGACCCATCATGAGTACCGTCAGGATACTTGGAACTTACGTAAGCTTCAGGAACAACAAAATCATAAATTGATTTTGGATCTGGATCTGGGGCTACAAGAGCTTTTTTATGGGCAGCAGAAATCTCTTTTTTTGCAGCCTTGTCTATTACATCAAGTTCTTCTTCTGTAAATTTACCTGAATGTAATAATTGAATTCTATAGCGTGCAAGGGGATCGCTTAGTTTAGCACAATTTCGCTCGTTTTCATCACGATAAAGGTCATGAGCATCAGAATTTGAATGTGAGTGTATTCTTACACAGTTTGCATGCACGATAACAGGTTCACTATTCTTTATGGCATGCTCTTTGGCAGCATACATGACATTCATTGAATTGAATACATTTTTACCATCGCAATACATAATCTTTAGATTCTTTATGCCACGATAATTTTCTGCTGCTCTCCTATTTGCAGATTGATCACGCTGGGGAACGCTGATACCATATTGATTATCCTGAAAAACAAAAATAACAGGTAATTCTTCCCTGGAAGCACCATTTATGGCTTCAAAAACATATCCCTCTGAAGTTGAAGACTCTCCTTGAGAACTTATTGCAACTCCCTTACCTTTATATATTTTAATTGAGCGAGCAACACCTGCAGCATGTAAGGTATGATTACCCGTTGCTGAGCTAACATTATGTATATTCCACTCTGGCTTTGCAAAATGATTTGACATATGTCTTCCGCCACTTGCAAGATCAGTTGCCTTTGAGATACCATTTAATATTATTTCCTCTGCTGATAACCCTGCTGAAATTGCAGTTAGCATGTCTCTGTAATAGGGAAATAGAAAATCATTATCCTTGTTAAAAACCTGACCAATTGCCAATTGTATTGCATCGTGGCCTGCATAGGGAGCATGGTATGACCAACCCAAAGCTTGTTTCAAGTAATTGGGAGCTTTTTCATCAAGCATCCTTCCTATAGTCATCAATTTATACCAATCTTCCAGAGTTTTCTTCGGAGTCTTGTCAAGGGTATATTTTATCATCTTTGTCATCTAGAATCTAATTTAAGCTGCAAAAGTAAATTATTTTTTTATTTTAGGTTGTTCTAAATAACATTAAGTTTTCGCATACGATTGCATAAATATCCAATATTAAATTACTGCATTATAATATAGTAACCAAATAATAAGTACTTTTGCCGCGCTTTCCTTTTTACGGTGCGCTATTTCATATAAGACAATTAAAGATATCCTAAATGAACGGTTTTAAAGAATTAAATCTGAGCGATAAAATATTATCGGCAGTAGAAGATTTGGGTTTTGTAACACCAACTCCAATCCAAGCAAAGGTTATTCCAATTCTCTTGGAGTCAGAGAAAGATTTGGTTGGACTCGCTCAAACAGGAACTGGTAAAACTGCAGCATTTGGTTTGCCTATGATTCAAAAAACTAATCTTGATGCAAAATCACCACAAGGTCTAATTCTATCACCAACTCGTGAACTATGTATACAAATTGCAAAAGATCTGGAAAAATATTCTGTTCATACAAAAAACTTTAGGGTAACTGCCGTTTATGGTGGTTCAAGCATTGACATGCAGATAAAAGACCTGAAAAGGGGTACTCATATTGTTGTTGGCACCCCTGGCAGAACACTTGACCTTATAAAGAGGAAGCGACTGGAAGTAGGCAAAATTAAAACATTGGTTTTAGATGAAGCAGATGAAATGCTTACCATGGGTTTTAAAGAAGAGCTGAACAGTATACTTGAGAAAACCCCAAAAGAAAAGCAAACCCTCCTATTTAGCGCAACAATGCCAGCGGAGATTAAAAAAATATCCAAGAAGTTTTTAACAGATCCGGTGGAAATTTCAACAGGCGTTAAAAATAATGCTGCTGAAAATGTAAAACACATCTTCTGCGAGGTACATGCAAAGGATAGATATGAAGCGCTAAAACGAATTGCGGATGTAAACCCTAAAATCTATGGAATCATCTTTTGCAGAACTAGGCGCGAAACAAAGGAAGTAGCTGATAAACTCATTAACGATGGATATAATGCTGATGCATTACACGGCGATTTAAGTCAAGCTCAGCGAGACATGGTAATGAACAAGTTTAGAATAAAGCACTTACAGTTGCTTGTTGCAACAGATGTAGCGGCACGAGGTCTTGACGTTAATGATCTTACACATGTAATTAACTTTAACCTTCCAGATGAAAATGAGGTTTATGTGCATCGTAGCGGAAGAACAGGAAGAGCTGGAAAAAATGGTATATCTCTTTCAATTCTTCACATGCGTGAGAAACATAAATTAAAGGCTGTAGAAAAAATAATAGGTAGAAGTTTTGAAAAATACCTAGTTCCTAGTGGGAAAGATATTTGCCAGAAGCAGTTGTTCAACCTTGTTGATAAGGTTGAGAATGTTGAGATAGATGAATCACAAATTGGTCCATTTATGGAGGTTATAAACAAAAAACTTGGATGGTTGGATCGTGAGGAACTCATAAAGAAGTTCGTATCTGTTGAGTTTAACAGATTTCTTTCTTATTACAAAGGTTCCAGAGATCTAAATAAATTTGATAAAGAAAAAGATAGATCATCAAAAAATAAGAAGGAGCGTAATGCGAGAAGAGATATAAATCCAGAGATAGGATTTAGTCGTTTTTTCATAAATGCTGGAAGTAGCACAAACCTTACTCCGCCCTCCATAATTGGTTTGATAAATAAATATACTCGAGAAAGAAACATAGATGTGGGAAGAATTGAAATAATGAAAAACTTTTCATTTTTTGAAGTAGATTCAACCTATGAGGATAAAATATTAAAGTCCCTTAATGGTGGCGAATACCACAATATTCCACTTATTGTAGAAATTGCAAATCCAAAATCAGGAGGAGATAAGGGCTCAAGAAAACCTAAGGGATCAGACAGGTCAAGGGGTTTTGACAGAAAGAATAGTTTCAAAAAAAGAAATAAGAGAAATAATCGTAATAGGTCCTAAACGGAAACATTATATTCTCTTAAAGCTTCATTAAGCGATGTTTTCTTATTGGTTGACTCTTTTCTTGAACCTATTATAAGTGCACACGGAATCTGATATTCTCCAGCTGGAAAGTTTTTAGTGGTGGTACCAGGTATTACTACAGATCTAGGAGGAATAATCCCACGATGCTCAATGGGCTCATCATGGCTTACATCAATAATTCTTGTTGACTGTGTTATTACCACATTTGCTCCAAGAACAGATTCCTTACCCACATGGACACCTTCAACAATAATTGATCTAGATCCTATAAAACAATTATCCTCGATAATAACAGGAGCAGCTTGAATGGGTTCCAAAACACCTCCAATTCCAACACCTCCGCTTAGATGAACATTCTTTCCAATTTGAGCGCAGGATCCAACAGTTGCCCAAGTGTCCACCATTGTGCCAGTTTCAACAAATGCACCAATATTTACATATGATGGCATCATAATTACACCAGGTGCAATATATGCACCATACCTAGCTATTGCATGAGGGACAACTCTTATGCCCAATTTCTTATAATTGTTTTTCAATGGAATCTTATCATGAAATTCAAATATTCCAACCTCCATTTTCTCCATTTTTCTGATAATGAAGTATAAAATGACAGCCTTTTTAACCCAATCATTAACAATCCATTGACCATCCGATGATTTTTCTGCGGTTCTTAACTCACCAGTATCTAGCTTTTCTAGCACGAACTCAACTGCATTTGAATACTCATTATCAGCTAATAAAGAGTTATCTTCCCATGAAAGGTTTATAAGTCTTTTTATATTTTCCATCAATAAACAAATTTGACATAAAAGTATAAAAAATTGCTAATTTTGCGACTTAACGCAGATTAATAAGCATTAACACAAATCATGGGAAGAATCCTAGCCATAGACTATGGACAAAAGCGTGTAGGGATTGCGGTAACAGATAATATGAAAATTATTGCAAATGGACTTACAACAGTGCATGTAAAAGATATTTGGATTTTTTTAGATAAATACCTTACCACTGAAGATGTTGACATGGTAGTTATAGGTGAACCAATGGATATGCGTGGTAACCCATCAGACTCAACTAAATTCATTAAGCCATTCGTAAAAAAATTTCAAAGTAAATATCCTGACATGGAGCTGAAAAGGTTTGATGAACGATTTACTTCCAAGATTGCATTTGATACTATGATAGCTGGTGGTCTTAGTAAATCGAAACGAAAAGACAAAGCTTTAGTTGACAAAATAAGTGCAACTTTAATACTCCAATCATTCATGGATTCATTGAGCTAAATATTAATTATTATACATGATACTACCAATAACTGCATATGGTCACCCTACATTAAAGAAAGTGGGAGAAAAAATAGATAAAGATTATCCTAATCTGAATAAGCTCATAGAGGATATGTTTGAAACCATGTACAACGCAAAAGGAGTAGGTTTAGCAGCTCAACAAATAAATAAAGCAATTAAGCTATTTATTATTGACCCTACTCCATTTGGTGAAGAATACCCAAACATAAATACTAAAAAAAGAATCTTTATAAACGCCGAAATTATTAGTGAAGAAGGTCATCATGAAGAATTTTCAGAAGGTTGCCTTAGTATACCAGGAATAAGCGAACATGTAAAGCGCCAATCTGATATTATTATTTCCTATTACGATGAAAACTTCAATCACCATAAAAATGAGAAGTTTCATGGTATAATTGCAAGAATAATACAGCATGAATATGATCACATAAATGGAAAACTATTCATAGACCACTTACCTAACCTTAAGCGTATGCTATTGAAAGGCAGATTGCGTGATATAAGTAATGGTATTGCTAATGTTGATTATAGGATGTTGCTGCCAAAGAAAAAAACTAAACGATAATAATTAAGTCATAAACAATGTTAAGATACTTCATTATTTTAATCTCATTAAGCTTTGCGCTTGCATCATGCAAATTAAATACAGATAACAATAAAGTTACAGAGAAAAGCATTAGTACATTGGAAGCAGAGTTGTTTAGTGGTGACATAACAAAACCAAATGTTGAGAAGGCGAAGCAACTGGTTTCAATGTACATTGAATTTGCTAACCAATATCCAAAAGATTCAATTTCTGCTGAGTTCTTGTTCAAAGCTGCCGATATTAGTATGAATTTTGGCGCTGCGAAAAAAACAATTGGTATTTTTAATAGGATAATTAATGAATATCCCGCATACAAAAATATTTCAACAGTATATTTTTTAAAGGGGTTTGTATACGAAGATCAACTTAGAGATTATCAAATGGCTAAAAAATGTTACATGGAATTTATTGAGAAATACCCAAATAGTGTTTTCACAGATGATGCTTTGATTTCGCTCCAAAATTTGGGAAAAAGCCCCGATGAACTCATTAAAGAATTTGAAAATAATAGCAACTAAAAAAGGCACTATATGAGATCTTTATTATAGTTTCATACTAAGTCCGAATGTTGTTCCAACGCCTGTACCTCCTCCAAATTCTAGATTGATTCCCCATTTTTCATTCCAGTACCAACGTCCGCCGACTTGAAGTCCGATATTTGGAAGAAAATCATCCCCAACATCAAACCCGGCATGAAGTCCCGCATAGAAATCCCAATTACTAGGTATACCAATTAGGTAATTCCAATGATAATCTGCTTTTACCAATGCACCTACTCTGACTTCATCACCGAGAAATACATTAACCACAGGAGTAAGTGTTATATCTTTATGAAGTGCAAAATCTAGGGAAACAAAGGCAGGTATTCCATGATCCGAAAATCCTGTTCCAAAATTCAACTGTTTCTGTCCTTTTGATAGTGGTGCAACACCAGATGTTTGAGAAAAAATCAAAGTGCTGAACAATATAGATGCTGATATTAAGATTATTTTTTTCATAATTATAATGTAAATATTTTGCTGTTTTTCGGCGTCAAATGTACAATTTTATTTAAATAAATTGTTTCTTCTTTGGCATAAATTATTTCCAATAAATAAACTGGTAAATGCTTGATTTGAAACGGGATAAAAGCTTCCAGATTAATTCGAGATAAATAAAAGTAGTATTACTTTGCGTAATTAATTGCACGTGTTTCACGTATTACCGTTATTTTAATCTGCCCAGGATACGTCATTTCCTCTTGAATTTTTCGTGAAAGTTCAAATGAAATTTTATCAGCATCCTTATCAGATACTTGATCTGCACCAACAATAACTCTTAATTCACGTCCAGCTTGAATTGCATAAGTTTTAACAACACCTGGATAGGTAAGAGCTAATCCTTCTAATTTCTTCAATCTTTGAATGTATGCTTCAACAACCTCACGTCTTGCACCTGGTCTTGCTCCAGAAATAGCATCACAGACTTGTATTATAGGACTAATTAAGGTATCCATTTCTATTTCATCATGGTGAGCACCAATTGCATTGCATACATCAGGTTTCTCATTATATTTTTCTGCTAGCTTCATTCCAAGAATTGCATGTGGTAACTCAGCTTCATTCTCAGCTATCTTTCCTATGTCATGCAATAATCCTGCACGTTTTGCTTTTTTTGGATTCAAACCTAATTCTGATGCCATTGTTGCACTTAAATTTGCAACCTCCCTGGAGTGGGCTAGTAAGTTCTGACCATAGGATGACCTATATTTCATTCGGCCTACAAGCTTGATGAGCTCATGATGCATGTTATGAACTCCCAGATCAATTACAGTTCTCTTACCAACTTCTAGTATTTCTTGATCGACTTCAGCACGCGTTTTAGTAACAACCTCCTCTATTCTTGCCGGATGTATACGCCCATCAGTTACTAACTTCTTAAGTGCTAAACTAGCAACCTCTCTTCTTATGGGATCAAAACCACTTAACAATATTGCATCAGGGCTATCATCAATAATAATTTCGATCCCCGTCATAGCCTCCAATGCTCTGATATTTCGTCCTTCTCTACCTATTATTCTGCCTTTTATCTCATCACTTTCGATATTAAAAACGGTGACAGTATTTTCAATGGCATGCTCAGCTGCAGTTCTTTGGATAGTTTCAATTACAATTTTTTTAGCTTCGCGATTTGCTGTAAGTCTTGCCTCATCGGCAATTTCCCTAATCTGAACCATAGCTTCAGATTCAGCTTCGCCTTTTAAGGATTCAATTAATCTAGCCTTAGCCTGTTCAGCAGAATACCCACTGATGGTTTCAAGTTGATTAACCTGGTCATTATGCATTTTATTTACTTCCGTTTGCTTGGCCTCAAGAATTTGTAGTTGCTTATCTAGGTTTTCTTTTAAAGAATCTATTTGTCTCTGATTCGTATTTGTTTCTTCTATTTTCTTGTTTAAGGTTGCTTCTTTTTGCCGAATGCGGTTTTCATTTTTCAGCACCTCTTGGTTCTTTGCATTGACAACCTTTTCATGCTCACTTTTTAATTGCAAAAATTTTTCTTTAGCTTGAAGTATTTTTTCCTTTTTTAATACCTCCGCTTTTTCTCTAGCCTCTTGTAGTAGAGTCTTACTTTTACTAAGCACGGACTTATTAAGCAAAGTCCCTGTAACTACACCTCCAATAATGAGAGATAGCAACGCTACGATTATTAAAATAATATTATGATCCATGGTTATTGATTTTATATACCATGCAAAAAGGAGATAATAAAAAGGCCCTCCGCAATCGGAGTTGGTAAACTCCATTTTTTGTAACGTCTAGGGTTGCCAGTATTTTCGAACGTCCAGTGTCCTTCCTAGGAAGAATCCTCCATAATACGAGTAATCAGGCCTGTTCTAGAATACCATAAGCCATTCCCTAATTGTTGTAATGTTGAATTTACAAACTGAACTACGGGGGGCACCTATTTATTTTTATGAACGATGATTTATAGTTTCCAAATGAGTCGATAAAAACTCATCAACCTCTTTTAATTTGTCTTTCATCTCTTCTTCCTTAAAAGACTTTTCATTTTCAATATGTATTGTACCTGTAGCGTATTGTAACGATACCATTGCGTATAAATCCTGCAAATCTTTATATTCAAAAGCCTTTGAATATTTACTGATTGTTTTGTTAACATCTTCCGCAGCTTTTCTTACTACCTCCTCCTCGTCCCTACTTATGGTTAAATTGTAAGGTCTACCACCAATGTCAACTTTTATATTTATCTCTGCCTTCATTATCAGTTTTTGAGGATAATGATCTATTCGCCAAGCATTTCAATACATTTGTTAATTTCGTCAATCAAACTATCAATCCTTTTGCTGCCCTCTTCAACACCAAATTCTGTCTCCAATGTATTTGCAAGTGTAAATTTAAAAATTTCTTTTTGATTCTCTTCTATCTTTTTATTTAAATCTTCTATTTTTTTTGCAGAAACTTCGTTTTCTACCAGTAGTCTTTGGTTTTCATTGGTTAAAAAATTATTGATTTCAATTAATTTTTTAACTTTAGACTCTATTCCTGCAATTAGTATTTCTTCTGTAGCCATTGAATTTTTTCAATACTGTTACAAAGATACATATTAATTAGCAAAATAATATGATGTAATATTTTAATTACTAGTTATTAGCCTAAACCTTTACTGCTAAAGATATATCATTATGAATGAAGAATTACTCCATTACCTTTGGGCCTATAAGCTCATGAATAAAAAATTAGAAACTACCAATGGGTCTGAAGTTATAATTCATTCACCTGGTCAACGAAATTATGATGCAGGTCCTGATTTCTTTAATGCCATTATTGAAATAGATTCTATCAAATGGGCTGGAAATATTGAAATCCATGTAGATGCATCTGATTGGTTTAAGCATAAGCATGACAACGATAATACTTATGACAACATATTAGCGCATGTTGTTTACAATAATGATATAAGTGTTACAAGGAAAAATGGAGATATAATACCATCCATAGAATTAAAAAGTCAAATTCAAAAGCAAATTTTTAATCAATATAGCAAACTTGTTTTATCAATTAGTGATATTAGCTGTGGGAATGAACTGAAAAATATAATCCCGATTACAAGAATACAATGGTTTGAGAAGTTAGCATTTGATAGACTTCAAAATAAGACTCAAAATTTTCAAGATCTGTTATATGCATCAAATGGAAACTTTCTTGAAGTTGCTATGCAAAAAATAGCAAGATCTTTTGGCTATTCTGTCAATGCAGATGCAATGGAACAACTTGCCAAATCTATTGGTCATAGGATTATCTTAAAACATTCAACAAATAGATTTCAATTGGAAGCTTTATTTTTTGGAGCTTCAGGACTATTAAATAATATTCAAAATGAAAAATATCCAATAATGATAAAAGCCGAGTATGAGTATCTGAAATCAAAGTACTCCATTCAAGAATCAAGTAATAAAATTTGGAAGTTTATGAGAATGCGTCCTGCAAACTTTCCCACAATAAGAATTAGTCAAATGGCAGGCGTTTTGCATAATATTTCAGGAGATATTACACAGTTATTTGATGTAGATAACATAAACAAACTACGTATATTATTATCTTCTAACGCATCAAAATATTGGAACACTCATTATAAATTTGGAAATGAAGTTAGATCACAAGTAAAAACACTAGGCCCCACAACAATTGATGTAATTATCTTAAACACTATTATACCATTGATTTTTTTCTATGGTAAAATTTCAGGAAAACAATCATACATCGACAAAGTAATTAAGTGGATCTCTGAAATTAAAGCTGAGGATAATAAAATTACACGAAGATTTAAAAGCTTTGGTATTAAAACCACAAATGCTACTGACAGTCAGGGGCTAATTGAACTTTACAGCTCGTATTGTTTGGAAAAACAATGCCTTAAATGTATGTTTGGCAAGAAATTAATTTATGGATAAATCTCCCTGACTTAAAACTCTTTAATTTTAATAGCTTTGCATTATATACATTGACAAAGTTTGGATATCTGTACTAGGAGGAAAGATGTATTAGAATTAGAAAATAACATTTAGCAAAATCAATATTATGAACTGGAAGTATCTAACTATTATAGCGATTGTTCTCATTTCATGCAAAAAAATTGATAAACTCACAAATTTTTATTTTGATATATCCCAAGAAATAACCTTCTACACAGGAGATGAACCGGGTTCAACAATTGACGTATGGACATTTAATGTGTTGGAGAATAGAGATACTCTATATAAAGAAAATAATAGTAATGTATACGGAACAAATAGGATTGCTATTTCGAAAATGAAATTATCCTCCTCTGATACACTAGATAATAATATGGAGTATATTGAATCCATAGAGGTATTCATAACAGCAAATGACATGCAAGAAAAGAAGATTGCATGGTTAGACAAATTACCTGAAGAAATTAAGACATCTATTAGCTTAGATTTTAGCGATGATGATTTGAAAGATTACATAGTTGATAAGGATTATGCGATAAATATTAGAATTATAAATAAAAGCACAATTAACATTAAAGCAAGTATTGACTTTTCATATACAATATATATTAATTCTAATCTTGAAAATTAATGAAATTACACCAAAACAATATTGACCTTTTTACAACATTATGCATCCTAATATTTTTTATGGCATTTATTATTGGCTGCAAAAAGAATTCAGGCGACAACATAACAAACTTCACCATAAAGATTGATAGCATTAGCCATCCAGACACCATATTTATTGATAGCACTTTGATAATTCAATTCCATGGAAATATTGGTTCAACCGAATGCTATTCATTTTATAAGTTTGAGCCATCTTACACAAAAGACTCACTTCACATAACTTCATTAGGGCAGTTTGAGAGTAAACAAGGTTGTGCTTTGAAAAATATTAATTTAGAATCTAAGACATTACTAATATCAAACCTGCCAAAAGGAAACACTAATATTATTATCACTCAACCTGACTCAACAACACTAATTGATAGTGTTTACGTCAGGTAATAAAATTTTCACAATTTTATCAACTAATCGCATATCTTTGCCCTTTTCATTTTATGTTTCCTGCAAAAGCACAGCAAGCCTGAAAGCTAATGATTAATATTTATTATACTATGGTATATGAACTTGGATGGGTCGGCGGATATGAAATAATTATCATATTGATAGTTGTTTTAATATTTTTCGGCGGAAAAAGAATACCAGAATTTGCAAGGGGTTTAGGCAAAGGTATTAAGGATTTTAAAAATGCAACTAATGAAAGTAGCCTCAAAAATGACATTAAGGATGTTGCCTCTGAAATAAATAATTTAAAATCATCGGTAAAAGATCTTGACCCTAGAAATTCTTTTGATAGTAGCAAAAAAACAAAATTGAAAAAATAATATTTTAAATAAAACATTTATCCCTTAATTGAAAGACTTAACAACAGGTAAAGAAGGAAAGAGAATCCTAAATTTTGCACTACCGATGCTACTAGGGAATGTCTTCCAACAGATGTATAATATTGTTGATAGCATTATAGTTGGTAAAGTTTTAGGTGACGAAGCCTTGGCGGCAGTTGGAGCAAACTTCCCTTTTATTTTTGCATTAATTTCATTTGTAGTTGGCATTGCCATTGGAGCCACTGTTATAATATCGCAGTACTTCGGTGCTAAACAGATGGATAATGTAAAAAAGACAATCGACACATTATACATATTCATGTTTTTTGCTTCCATATTTATTACCACCGCTGGTATTTTGATGAGCGAATGGATATTCCAAATTATAGACCTTCCAAATGACATTAGACCAATGGCAATTGAATACTTCAATGTTTATGCTATAGGATTTATCTTCTTCTTTGGCTTTCAAGGTACAAGTGCAATTTTAAGAGGGCTTGGAGATTCTAAAACTCCCGTTTACTTCCTTATAATTTCAACAATTATGAATATTATTTTGGATATTATATTTGTTGTAGTCTTTAAATGGGGAATCGAAGGAGTTGCTGCTGCTACGGTAATATCACAAGCAGGGGCATTCTTTACAATTATATGGTACCTTAACATATATCACTCATTTATGAACTTTTCACCTCTAAAAATGATATTTGATAAAGATATCTTCAAAAAAAGCTTAAAAATTGGATTGCCATCTGGTGTGCAACAAACATTTGTATCATTGGGTTTCCTTGCACTATATAAAATTGTAAACATATTTGGAGTACCAACGATTGCTGCCTATACAATAGCCATGAGAATAGATTCATTTGCTGTTATGCCTGCAATGAACTTCTCAGCTGCAATATCAACATTCGTTGGGCAAAATATAGGTGCGAATAAATTTGACAGATTAGGACGTGGGCTAAAATCAACTTTGATAATGATAAATTCAATATCATTAACCATAACCATAATAGCTTTATTATTTGCAGGCCCTCTCATAAGTTTGTTTACAGATAGTCAAGAGGTAGTAAATATTGGCAAACAGTATATTTATATTGTAACACCGTTTTATATAGTATTTAGTACAATGTTTATTTTTAATGGACTGCTGCGAGGTGCTGGTGCAACTCTCATACCAATGATAATAACCATACTTGCATTGTGGGGTATCAGGGTTCCAATATCATGGCTACTAAGCAATGAAATGGGCAGTAATGGAATATGGTGGGGAATTCCAATAGCGTGGATATTTGGAGTAATATGTATTTATATTTATTATTTATCAGGAAGGTGGAAGAAAAATGCTGTTATTAAACATGGCAGTGCAACTAAGTAAACAATTAGCAAATCCATTATATTTGTTATAAATTGCACCCATGGCAAAATGTTTTTCCATAAAAAAGCACGTTAAAGGATTTATTTATGCATTTAATGGTATCCGAACTGTATTATATACACAGCAAAATTTTATAGTACATCTAGTATGCGGATTACTAGCCATTGTAATGGGTATTATCTTAGATATCAGCATTATGGAATGGACTGCCATTATCATTGTGATATCTTTGGTTTTATCTGCAGAGATATTTAACACTGCCATAGAGCTACTTGTTGACTATATTTCTATGGAAAAGAATGATTCTGCACGAGACATTAAAGATATTAGTGCAGCTGCAGTATTAATAATTTCAATAGGTGCGTTTGCCACTGGCTTCGTTATTTTTGTTCCTAAACTAATTCTTCTCTTATGAAAATAATAGCAGATAGTGGGTCCACAAAAACCTCATGGGTCTTCATTAAAAATAATAAGGTTATATCATCTATACATACCTTAGGTTTTAATCCTTACTATTGCGATGACGAAATATTATTAGAAATAATTAATAATGAAATATTGCCGGCAACAGGAAGTCATTATGTTGATGAAATCTACTATTATGGTGCCGGTTGTTCAACTGAAAAAAACTGTTTTAGAATAAATAATATTCTTTCCAGAAGTTTCAATAATGCTATAATATCAATTAATCATGATCTTGAAGGTGCAGCTACTGCCCTACTTCAAGAAAGAAAAGGCATTGCATGTATTTTAGGCACTGGATCAAACTCATGCTTATGGGATGGGGGAAATATCATAGTAAACGTTCCGTCACTAGGTTATATGCTTGGTGATGAGGGCAGTGGCACATACATTGGAATGAAAATACTCAAAGGTATTCTTGAGAATAAAGCACCAGATGAAATACATGATAGCTTTCTAGAAGAATCAGGATTGACTTTTGAAGAAATCCTAAATAAGATTTATAGTGACCATCAGCCCAATAGATTCTTTGCAAACATTAGTATGTTTGCAGGAAAAAACATAACCAATAATTGGATAAGGAAGCAAGTATTAAATTCATTTGACGATTTCATTATCAACCAAATATTTCTCTATCCAAATTATGAATCAACCGATATTTGCTTTACTGGTTCAGTTGCTTATTACTTCCGAGAAATCTTAATTGAAGCATGTGCAAACCATGGTATTAGCATGGGTATAATATTAAAAGAGCCCATGGAAGGCCTTATTAAATTCCACACTTCATAATTTATTTTTTTATATAAAAATTGGTGTTTACGGCGAAACTAAAAATAAAGCAATCCGTATATATTAACTAACTTTGCTGTCAAATGATTTAGCATGTCCGTAAGTATAATAAATAGCGAGCAAGAAAGGCTTGAAATACTCAGGCAATACCGACGTCTCATTGAGGTTTGGCATACTCGCAAAAATACTCAAGACAGATGGTTTGTGCGAAAAGCTTTTCGTCTTGCAGCAGATGCTCACAAAGATATGCGTCGTAAATCCGGCGAACCTTTTATATTACACCCAATATCAGTTGCAATTATTGCTGCGAAAGATATTGGTTTAGGGCGTACATCTATTATTTCAGCTCTTCTTCACGATACAATAGAAGATACTGATATGAGGTTAGAAGACATTGGAAACCAATTTGGAGAAGAGGTTAGAAACATAATTGATGGCCTAACAAAAATAAATGAGATATCCATTTCTAATACCACTGCACAGGCTGAAACGATAAAGAAGCTACTATTTACTCTATCAGATGATGTAAGAGTTATATTGATCAAATTAGCTGACAGAGTTCACAATATGAGAACCCTAGAAAGTTTGCCCCGTGACAAACAATTAAGAGTCGTCTCAGAAACACAATACATTTATGCTCCACTTGCATTTAGACTTGGTTTATATGCCATTAAAAGTGAGCTTGAGGAATTATCATTTAAATTTTCTCAGCCAAAATTGTATAATGAAATACAGGGTAACATTGAAAGCAGTGCTGAAGATAGGTTATTATCATTCAATGTCTTGAGAAAGGTTCTTACCAATGAGCTAAAAAAGATTAATTGCGATGTTGAGATAAGATTGAATGTAAAAACCGCATGTTCCATATGGCAAAAGATGCGAGACCAAGAAATACCCTTTGAAAATATTTATAACAAATACTCCATAGATATAATATTAAATGGAGATACCACGGATGAAAAATTAATTTGTTGGTCAGCATATTCAATTATAACTAATATATATCGTTCAAATAGTAACAAATTAAAAGATTGGATAAGCACACCCAAGGCAAACGGATATGAAGCTATACATACTACAATAATGAATCCTTATGGGAAATGGGTAGATGTGCACATACGAAGTAAGCGCATGGATGAGATAGCAAATAAAGGCTATGCAGCATATTGGAAATATAAAGAACTTGATAAGATAGATACAAGCTTGGAGAATTGGCTGAGCAGAACACGGCTCCTTCTGGAGGAAAATGAGGAAAATACTTTTGACTTCATTAGAGACTTTAGAAGAAACCTGTTCTCTGATGAAATTTTTGTATTCACACCTGCTGGAGAAATGATGAATATGGCAGCAGGCTCAACGGTTCTTGATTTTGCATATGCAATCCATACAGATATTGGGAACCAATGTATTGGTGGAAACATAAGTCATAGAATTGTTCCATTGGGACATAAGTTAAGTTCAGGAGATCAGGTAGAAATAATTACCTCAAAGATACAAGCCCCATCTGAAGAATGGTTCAAATATGTTGTTACCGCTAGAGCTAAATCTAGAATTACAGATTCAATTAAACAAGCTCGAAAGAAATTTAAAACAGATGGTAGAAAAAAATTATCTAATTATTTCAAACAATTAAATATTGAAGATAGTAAAATTAGCCTCAACCAACTTAAGGCAGCTATAAATATTAAGAGCAGTGTAGATTTGTATTATTATGTTTCTCAGAAGATGATAGGGCTAAAAGAAATCAAGGAGACTATGCAACCATCGGAAAGTAGATTAGGATGGATAAAGAATCTGAGAATTCCATTTACCAGATCTAAAGCTGAAACAAATGGATCTGAACTTGAACAAAAAAGCGAAAAACCCCAACCTGATAATAACAAGCAATATATTTCTGACTTCACCTCCCTTGATTACACAGTATCAATATGTTGCAATCCCTTACCAGGTGATAATGTCATGGGATTGGTTTTTCCAAATGAACCAATTCAAATACATCAAACAACATGTGAAGATGCCATTAGATTAATGTCTCAACATGGTAAAAATATTGTTAAAGCTAAATGGAAACAAAAAGCTGGAATAACCTTCTTAGCAGGTATTAGCATAAAGTCGGCAGATAGCCAGGGAATAATGCAAGAAATAACTAGTGTGATCTCTGGAGAATTTAAGATCAATATTAGATCATTTCATTTGGATGCTCACGAAGGAATTGCGAATATTGATGTAACCATATATGTTTTAAGTACTAGCATTTTAAAGAAGCTAATGGCAAGACTTAAAAAAATTAACTCAATTATAAAAATAACACGACTTGACAAAATATAGAATCCATGGAACAAATTTAATTCGTAATTGTTTCATATAAACATTTATTTATATCTTTATAGAATATTTTTAGTCTCTTTTATAATACTTCAAGTTGTTTTAATATTATTTGTTGCTATTTCAGATAGAATACGATTGCTAACTTTACCCACTACCCAATAATGAAAGTGAATTCCAAGGATAATACCTATGAATCCGTAAAAAAACTCCTTACCGAACATTTAGAGTCAAAAGGTTATAGGAAAACACCAGAACGCTATACTATACTTAAAGAGATTTATACTACAGATGGTCATTTTGATATTGAAACACTATATATTAGAATGAAGAACAATAAATATAGAGTTAGTAGAGCAACTCTTTATAATACCATTGAGCTTCTTATCGATTGTAATCTTGTAATAAAACATCAATTTGGAAGTAATGGCGCACAATTTGAGAGCTCATTCAAGTTTAAACAGCATGATCATTTTGTATGTATTGATGATGGAAGCGTATTGGAATTCTGCGATCCACGAATCCAAGAAATAAAAACTTCTATTGAGAATATTCTTGGTGTTGAGGTAGCATATCATTCTTTGACATTATATGGAAGGTATAAAACACATAAAAATCAAAAATAGTTAGTAAGTTTTAATAACTAATTAATCTGAAATAGGCCAAATTCTTAAATTTGCTTAATCAATAAACCCTGTAAGAAATCACAGGGTTTTTTATTGTAATTACAAACCAATATTATGAGTTTAATAAAATTACTATGACGAAGATAGATGTACTACTTGGCCTCCAATGGGGTGACGAAGGTAAAGGTAAAGTAGTTGATGTTTTAACACCACAATATGATATCATTGCCAGATTTCAGGGAGGTCCAAATGCAGGTCATACCATTGAATTTGATAATAAAAAATTTGTTCTTCACACTATTCCTTCAGGTGTTTTTAATGAGGGAGCCACAAATATTATTGGAAATGGTGTGATCATCGATCCATTTATCCTAAGAAAAGAGATTTCACAGCTAGATGAAAGCAACATTAATGTCAGAAAGAATCTGCTTGTATCACGCAAAGCTCATCTTATATTACCTACACACAGATTATTAGATGCTGTTTATGAAGAATCAAAAGGTAAAAATAAAATTGGTTCCACACTGAAAGGAATAGGTCCATGCTACACAGATAAGATAAGCAGAAATGGCATTAGGGTAGGAGATATAAACAACTCCAATTTTAATGATATCTACCTAAAATTAAAAAATGTACACCTTCGTATTATAAATCAATATAACCCTGATTATAAAAGCATTAAAATTGACAATATCCCATTTGATGAATATGAAAAACAATGGCATAATGCACTTACTACCTTAAATGAACTTGAAAAAGTTAATAGTGAATATTATTTGAATAAGAAACTTGCAGAAGGTAAAAAGATTTTAGCTGAAGGAGCACAGGGTACTCTTCTCGACATAGACTTTGGTTCTTACCCATTTGTAACATCATCAAATACAATTTCTGCAGGTGTTTGCACCGGACTTGGAGTTTCACCAAAAAATATTGGAAATATATTTGGTATATTCAAGGCATATTGCACCAGAGTTGGAAGTGGTCCATTTCCAACAGAATTATTAGACCAAGATGGGGATATATTAAGAAAAGTTGGCAATGAATTTGGATCAACGACTGGCAGATCAAGAAGGTGCGGATGGTTAGACATACCAGCACTAAAATATTCAATAATGATAAATGGAGTTACGGAGCTCATGATGATGAAATCAGACGTCATGAATCAGTTTAAAGATATAAAAGCTGCCACCAAATATATATACAATGGTAGGGAAACGGATGAAATCCCTTTCGACGCAAAAGATGGAAACCTAAAACCTGTTTATGATGAGCTTAAAGGATGGGGAGTGGATATCTCTTCAGCTAATAAATTTGATGACTTTCCAGTTAATTTTAAAGATTATGTTAATTACATTGAGCATAAAGTTGGTGTGCCAATCAAATTGATATCCTACGGTCCTGATCGAAGTGAAACCATTATCAGATAACCTTATTTATTACAATACCTTTTAATTATATTATAAGCTTCACTAAGTCCCAACTCACCTGCCTTGCTCAAATCTTTGCATGCTAGCTTGGGCTCATTTACATATAATAATGTTAAGGCTCTATTATAATATGCTTCCGCTAAATTAGGCTTTAGCCTTATTGCCATAGAGTAATCATCAATTGCACGCTGATACTTTTTAAGGGTTAGCTTAACATTTGCCATGTTATAGTAAACATATGGTAAAGATGGGTTTATCCTTGCTGCCTCAGAATAATCATTTAAAACCTTGTTATGAGTTGGAATGGTTACATTGTTATTTGGACTACCACTAACGGAACTTCTACTAACTGTTATACTATTGGTATACATCATATCCGAATATATAAACTCATCCATCTCATACTGAAGTGTACCACGGTTAAAATATGCATAGGAAATTGATGGGTCATGTTTTAATGCTTTATCATATGCATTAATTGCTGTTGAATAATTTTGTAGCATACCATTTACTGTACCCTTTAGAAAAAAAGCTCCTGCAGTATCTCCAGAAACTAATATTGTACTATCTATTCTTTCCAACTCTCTCAATATTTTCTCTTTATTCACTGGCCATTCACGTGTAGTAAAAACAAACCTGATTCCAAGATCGTTATCAGCATTAAAGGCACTGATATTTTCATCATAATATTCATATTGCTTATATCTCATATATAGTGAGTCGGGCAAGCTAAATGCATATATCAAATGAAAGTTAGACTTTGGCACTATATTAATTCTGTCAAACTGAACCCTCCCCTTTTGCATATCACCATTTACAAAATCTGCCTCGAATTCAATTATCTTATTAAAATAAGCTGAATCTTCATACCTAGTGTAAAGAGACTTTAAATCTGCAGTTGGATCATTGGAAGCAGCAATTATCTGCTCGGCTCTTATTTTATCTTCAATTGCACCCTTTTTGTCATTTAAACCATTTCTAACTGCTGATCTATTAATATAAGCTCCAGCAAAATCAGGAAATATTTCAATCGCTATATTAAGATCATTCTCAGCATCCAAATAATTTCCCTGTATATAATATATACCTGCCCTATTATAATATGAGTAAACATTAAATGGGTTCAAGGTAGATACATGATTATAGGCATCTATTGCTTCAGTATACTTTTTAGATGAACCATAAACAATCGCAAGATTATAATATGTAAGAGCATTATTCTTATCGTAATCCAATACTTTATAGTAGTCAGATATGGCATTTAAAGTATCTTTTAACCTAAGGTTGGTAAGAGCTCTCTGAAAATAAACAAATGGATTATCATCATCTAATTTAATGGCATGATTATAATCAGCCAATGCAGATTCAAGGCTATCTAGCTCGTATTTTATCATACCGCGTTTAACCCACACGTCAACATTGAAATAATCAAGGTTAATGGCCTTATTTATATCTTCCAAAGCTTCCTCATTCCTATTTATTAAATGCTTTGCTACTCCTCTATTTAACCATGCAGAAGAAGTATTTCTTTTTATATTAAGTGATGATGAAAAATCTTCTATGGCTCCCTCATAATCATGCAGGTGCATTTTTGTATCTCCCCGTGCTAAAAATATTTCATGATTAAATGGATCTATTTCCAAAGCTTTATCATAGTCGCTTATGGCATGCGCATAGTCGAGTAATCTATCGTATGAAATTCCACGATACTGATACGCTCTAGAGTATAATGGGTGTAGTTTTACGGTTTTAGTAAAATCTGTTACCGCTCCCCGGTAATCTCCAAGACTAAACTTTGCTATTCCCCTTAGAAAATATGCCTCAAATGCATCTTTCTTTGACAGCACTGCAGTATTAAGGCTTTTTATGGCATCCACATATTTCTCCTGCTGAAGCTCTGTCTGTCCTTTAGTAATAAAATGATTGTAGTTTATTTGGCTTCTTAATGAGACCGAAATAAAAAAGAATGTTAGTATAATTAATAACCTAGCACCCCTCATAGATTCCATATTCGTCATAAAATTTATCATTACAATTATGACTAGGATTTTTTCTTTAAATAATTGTAAATATCAAATTGAGATCTTATTTTGATATCATTTCCTCCATCCACATATGCGTTAATGGGATCTGTATTAACAATTCTTGCTTTAACATTATCAGCTATTTGAATTTTTAATATATCCATAATTTCGCTCTTTAGAGATTCGTCATATATAGGACAAGCTATTTCAAACCTATGATCAAAATTACGCGACATCCAGTCAGCAGAAGAGATAAAATACAATGGATCACCGTCATTGGCAAAAACATGTATTCTTGAATGTTCCAAATACTTATCTACAATACTTATTACTCTTAAGTTATCACTGAGACCTTTTACTTGTGGTATAAGAACACATATACCTCTACAAATAATATCAATCCTAACACCAGCTCTCGATGCCTGGTATAATTTATTTACAATCTTGGTATCCACAATATTATTAAGCTTTATTATCATCCATGCCTCTTTTCCCAATTTAGCATTTCTTATCTCCCTATTTATCAAAGTACTAAGCCCGCTTCTTAGCTCATGAGGTGATACCATCAAATGCTTAAATTTTGGTAAATTGAAGGGCATTTCAAACATTTGAAATAACATATTAGCTTCATTTCCAAGCTTCTGATTAGCAGTAAGCAAGCTAGTATCTGAATATACCCTAGCTGTTAGCTCATTGAAATTTCCAGTGCTTATATTTGTATAGTAAATATTATTACCATTTTCTTTACGTCTTATCAGTAATAATTTACTGTGCACCTTATATCCTGGAAGAGTATTTATTATTTTAACCCCCTCCTCTCTTAACTTACGTGTCCAAAATATATTAGCTCTCTCGTCAAACCTAGCTTGTATTTCTAGAAATACTGTTACACTCTTTCCATTTCGTGCAGCATTTATAAGAGCTTGAATTACATTTGAATCTTTAGCGGCTCTATAGAAAGTCATTTTTATTGAGCGTACTTTAGTATCAATTGAAGCTTCTCTAAGAAGATCTACCACGTATTGGAAAGATTGATATGGAAAATGTAAAAGAATATCCCTTTGTCCTATGGTTTTGATAATACTAGTACCATCCTTTAAAAGCGGATGTGGTAATGGTTTTGCTTTTTTGTAGACAAGACTCTTGGACCCTATTTTTGGAAAAGACATAAAATCCTTTAGGTTATGGTACTTACCTCCTCCTCTAAGGTTATCAGATTTTGTAATATTAAGTTTATGCAATAATTTAGATAGAAAGAGCTCAGGAATACCCTTATCATAAACAAACCTTATGGGTGCACCTTTTTTACGCTTTTTAACACTATCACTCATTTGCTCAATGAAGCTCTTGCTGATATCATTATCAATATCTAACTCAGCATCACGTGTAAATTTTATGGTATATGCCGTAAATGAGTCAAAGCCAAATGGACCAAATATTTCACCCATACAATACCTCATAACATCATCGAGCATAATGATATAACTATTATTATTCTCTGATGGTATTATTATGAATCGTGATATTATGTCGCTAGGTACCATTATAAGAGCATAATCATCGTCTTTTTTCTTGGAAGAGTCAGTTAAATAGACCGCTAAATATGTTGCATTATCCTGAAGAGCATCAGAATTTACTATATTCTTTAGCATTATGGGAAATAGATAAGGAATAACTTTCGTTTTAAAATAATCCTGAACAAAACCACCTTGCTTATCATTTAATTGTTTCTCATCCAGAAAAATAATACCATGCTCTTTTAACTCCTCAACTATTCGGTCAAAGGTTTGGTTATAATGGGTTTCCTGGGCCTCAACTTTTGCATCAATCTGCCTTAATATAGATGTCGCATTAATTTTTACCTTCTTACCCTTCTTGTTTTGAATTCGCGCAAGTCGCTTTATTGAAGCAACTCTTACTCTAAAAAATTCATCACGATTATTGGAAAATATACCAAGAAATTTTAACCTCTCGATTATGGGGTTGTTCACGTCCATAGCTTCTTGAAGCACACGTTCGTTGAAGTTAAGCCATGATATTTCTCTATTTATAATACGCTTTCTATTGCTCATTAGGGTAATATACTGGGAAAAACAACAAAGTTAACTTTAAATTTCGCATCAGGTATTTGTTCCCATTCATCAGTCTCAAATATTATTGATACAGCCCCAGTTGTAGGGAGGTTTTTAATATTGGGATATACAAAGTCATTTACCAAATAAGTGAATGTTGGATTATGACCTACAATCATTAATGAATTAATTTTATTATCAAGAGAAAATACTTCTGAGTAAATATCATCAATATCAGCATGATAAATAGATGTTTTCGTAATTATCTTGTCGACATCAAAACCAATGCCCCCTGCAATTATTTTAGCTGTTTCTATTGCTCTCTTAGCTGTACTCGATAATATTAATTCAGGTAGAAACCCAGATTTTAGCATGTAATTAATTACCTTTTTTGTTTTCTTAACCCCAGCGTTATTAAGTGGTCTATCATGATCTGATAAGTCAGAGTTACTCCAAGAAGATTTTGCATGTCGAACTAATGTGAGTAATTTCATAATTATTAGGTAATAATTTACATGGAAATTTATTAATATCAGCAGTTTTACAATAAATTTCTTTCAACCCAAATCTAATATAAACAATGCTAGTACCCAAATAATGGATATCCACTCATCATATCATTAACTCTATTTTTCACAGAATCAATGGCACTCTGGTTGTCAATATTTGAAATAACCTCGTCAATTAACGCCACTATTGGCTCCATGTGTTCTTCCTTTAGTCCCCTTGTTGTTACTGCTGGAGTACCTACCCGTAATCCACTTGTTTGAAATGGTGAGCGGCTATCAAAGGGCACCATATTCTTATTAATTGTTATGTCTGATTTTACAAGAGTGTTCTCTACAACCTTTCCAGTTATATCTGGAAATTTACTTCTCAAGTCAATTAACATCAGGTGATTATCAGTACCTCCAGAAATAACTTTGTACCCTCTTGTGATAAAAGCATTAGACATTACTTCTGCATTTTTTTGAACTTGTAAAATATATTCAAAATATTCATCTGTTAATGCTTCTCCAAACGCCACGGCTTTTGCTGCTATAACATGTTCCAATGGTCCACCCTGAATACCAGGAAAAACAGCAGAATTTAGTAATGCTGACATCATTTTTGTGACTCCCTTGGGTGTTTTTAACCCCCATGGATTTTCAAAATCTTTGCCCATTAAAATAAGACCTCCTCTTGGTCCACGGAGAGTTTTGTGGGTTGTTGTAGTTACAATATGACAAAATTTAATTGGATCATTTAAAATACCTTTTGCAATCAACCCTGATGGATGTGAGATATCAGCCAATAATATTGCGTCTATTTTGTCTGCTATGTTTCTCATTCTCTCGTAATCCCAATCTCTTGAATAGGCTGAGGCACCAGCTATAATCATTTTAGGTTTCTCTTTCAGGGCAAGAGATTCCATTTCTTCATAATCAAGCAACCCTGATTCTTCCTTTACACTATAAGCTATGGGGTTATATAGTATCCCAGATGAATTAACCATTGAGCCATGTGACAGATGACCTCCATGAGATAAATCCAGTCCCATAAATGTATCCCCTGCATTCAAGCATGCTAGAAAAACAGCCATGTTTGCCTGAGCTCCTGAATGAGGTTGAACATTGGCATATTGTGCATCAAATAATTCACATGCTCTATCTATGGCTAGCTGCTCGCTTTCGTCAACTATTTCACATCCACCATAATACCTTTTACCTGGATATCCTTCAGCATACTTGTTTGTTAGCACTGAACCCATTGATTCCAGTACTTGGTCACTCACAAAGTTCTCCGATGCAATTAGCTCTATACCATGCATCTGACGCTTTTTCTCTTTGTTAATAAGGTCAAATATCTTATGATCTCTTTCCATCTATAAAGTAAATTAAAGGGTGGTATTTTCTTAAATGTTTTAGTAGTACAAAAGTATTAATTATTTAATTATCAAAGTAAAAAATATGATGTAATTACCATTGATATATGTATGTTTGCCATCTGGAAATATATAATTTTATGCCAATCCATTCGTTAATTAATAGACCGAAACAAAATTTTGATATTTTGGACCTACTGTTATTCAATAAAACTAAATTTTTGCGACCATTATTAACAACAATTTTTATTTTCTCACTTTTATCATCTGCTATCTCAAAACCTTTAGACGCTCCAGTAATAACATGCATTGATGTTCTTGAAAATGGGGAGGTTACAATTTACTGGAGGTCATTGGATCCTACGGCGTTAGAATTTAGAATATTTTACTCAACAGATAATATATCCTGGTTTCAGGCTGGCAGCGTGGAAAGTCAAAATCTAGATATGCAATACACCATTGGTAATCAATGGGTAAATGCAAATGAACAAATGTATTATTTCTACATAACAGCAGTTTATCCTTCCGCAGATGTTGATTCCGAAGTTTATAACACCATGTTCTTGGTAGTTGACAATTCGTCAGATGGACTTGCAACTTTATTATGGAACTCACTTGGGAATCCACCACCCCAAGGAACAATTGATGGTTATGAGCTCTTTGTTTCCGTTTATGAAGAAGGCAATCCCATGCAATGGAATTCAGTTGCAAACAATATTTCAAATACTCTTTATAACTATACCATCCCAAATGGTATATGTTTCGATAGCCTTAACTTTAAGGTTGAAATTGAAAATAACTATGATTGCAAATCAACGTCAAACATAACTGGTAATTGGTTTAGCGAAACCATTCAGCCAGAAAAGCCAATATTTGATTCAGTTAGTATCCTAAATAATGAGTTTGCAATTCTCGGATGGACTCCCTCAACAAGTGAGGATGCCCTTGGAACTGTTATTTATAGATATGAATCAGGCATTTGGGTTATAATTGACACAGTAATGGGTAACACCAACTCACAGTATATCGATATATCTTACAACGCCTGTGGTTCTAATATTGAATATGCCATTGCTTCAATAGATAGCTGTAAGATACTTAGTCCTGGGTCTTTTCAAAAACCATTACGGCCAATATTGCTTAAGAATGTTAACTACGATATTTGCAGCGCAACAAATTCACTATCATGGGAACCCTATATAAATGCAGAACCCAATGTGCAATTTTATGAAATATGGACATCAGTAAATGGAAATCCCTTTGAACTTGTACAAAGTATTGACGGTAATGAAACAACATTTAATCATGTTAACGTTCAAAATGGCAGTGATTACATTTATTTTGTGAGAAGCATCTTTGGAACTTTGACATCAACTTCCTGCCAACAAGAAATTAAAACAGGTAATTATTCTCCCCCAAGTGACCTTTACCTGGCAAACTCTAGCGTAATGACAGACAATACTATAGAATTGGTTATTGACATTGATATTACACCTAACTCTTGTGTTTGGGAAATTTGGAGAAGCGAACCCAATAGTATTAACATGGCGCAATTATTTTCATTCAACAGATCAGATATAAATTCCACACCTTATTTCTTTTCTGATGAGGAAGCAAATGCATCCCTTGGCTTTTATAATTATCGAGTTGATGTATATGATAGTTGCAATAATCTCTCAATAGAATCAAATAGACAAAAAACCATATATCTAACAGGGAACTATATAAGTAAAACTAAAAATCAGCTTACATGGAATAATTTTGAAGGATATGATTCAGGTTTAGAAAAGTATTTTATTTGGAGATATACTGCAAACAGTGCGAATGCTATTATTATTGATTCCGTTGATTATAATGTTACGGAGTTCACAGACGACATTTCCAGTATTAGTGCTGAAGAGACTGTAATAAACTATTGGATTCAAGGAAAAGAAAATGGCCTTAATAATTATGGGTATAACGAGAAGAGTAATTCAAACCACATTAGCTTTTTCAGAGAAACGGAGTTTTATATGCCCAATGCTTTTAGACCTAATGGAATTAACACAAGTTTTAAACCCGTAACCACAAGTTTTGGTGGAACAAATTATAAATTTCAAATTTACAATAGATGGGGGCAGTTAGTTTTTGAAACCACAGATCCAACAGAGGGATGGGATGGAACATATAATGGAAAGCCTTATGTTGTAGGATCATATGTTTACCTTTTGGCTTATGAGAGTGTATTTGGCCAAGAAGTTTTAAAACAAGGAACTGTTACACTTATTGATTAAGCTATCTTTAAAGGAATTGAGATTATCTTTTATACTCTAGTTAAATCATGTTAAATATGATTTCATAACAATATACACAGCAAGCTTGTATCGTTATTTTTGGTACTTTTGGCAAATTTTAAATTCACACAATTATGTCATTCGAAAAAGATAAATTTAAGGTTGAGGGTCTCACCTATGATGACGTTTTGTTAGTTCCGGCTCACTCGACTGTGTTGCCCAGAGAAACAGACCTATCAACTCGGTTTTCCAGAAACATTGAGTTAAAGTTACCCATAGTAGCAGCGGCAATGGATACTGTTACAGAATCTAAAATGGCCATAGCAATGGCCCAAGAAGGTGGCATAGGCGTTATTCATAAGAACCTATCGATAGAAGCTCAAGCACATGAAGTCCATAAAGTCAAACGTGCCGAGAATGGCCTAATACCAGATCCTGTAACATTAAATGAGGATGCTTGTGTAAAGGATGCACTAGATATGATGGCAGAATATTCTATTGGAGGTATCCCTGTTGTAGATAAAGACAAAAAACTAGTTGGGATTGTTACTAACAGAGATTTAAGGTTTGAAAGAGATTCTTCAAAACCCATAACTGAAGCAATGACTTCTGAGGGTTTAATAACTTCTTCGGAATTTATTGATTTTGAAAAAGCTGCTGATATTCTTCAAGAGCACAGAATTGAGAAATTACCAGTTGTAAATGAAGAGAATAAGCTTATAGGACTAATAACCTACAAGGATATTATAAAGATTAAAGCACATCCTAATAGCTGTAAAGACTCACATGGAAGGCTTATAGTTGCCGCAGCTGTTGGAATTGGTCCAGACACTTCAAAAAGGGTTAAGGCACTTGTTGATGCAGGTGCTGATGCAATTGTTGTTGACACAGCTCATGGACATTCACAAGGAGTAATAGACATGGCAAAAAAAATAAAATCAAAGTACCCCAATATAGACTTAGTAGTTGGAAATATAGCAACAGCAGAAGCAGCAAAGGATTTGGCAGAAGCCGGAGCTGATGCAATTAAAGTTGGAATAGGTCCTGGGTCAATATGCACAACAAGAATTATTGCAGGAGTAGGAGTACCTCAACTTACAGCTGTTTATGATGTGGCCAATGCGCTTGAGGGTACTGGAATACCTGTTATTGCTGATGGGGGAATAAGATATACAGGAGATATAGTTAAAGCAATTGCAGCAGGAGCTAATACAATCATGGCAGGCTCATTATTTGCAGGAGTAGATGAATCGCCTGGTGAAGCAATAATATATGATGGTAGAAAATACAAATCATACAGGGGAATGGGATCTTTAGAAGCCATGAAAAAAGGATCCAAGGATAGGTATTTTCAAGATGCTGAAGATGATATCAATAAGCTTGTCCCAGAAGGAATAGTTGGCAGAGTACCCTACAAAGGCTCCTTAAATGAAGTTATAACCCAAATGATTGGTGGATTAAGAGCTGGTATGGGATATACAGGTTCTCACACTATTGCCAATTTACAAAATGCAAAATTTATTAAAATATCATCTGCTGGAGTTGTTGAAAACCACCCACATGATATTACAATTACCCGTGAAGCACCAAACTATAGTAGAAACAATTAAAATATTAATCGAAAATAAAAATGAAGATAAAAATGAAAATTCTTTCTAAGGCAATTTTATTTGCAATGATAATTGCGATATCAACAAATTTTGCCTTTACCCAGAGCAATCTAGATAAAAAAGTTCTTGTTACAATTAACAACGAGAACGTAACTGCTGGTGAGTTCATGAGGGTGTATGAAAAAAACAACTATTCAGATGAATTATATTCTGAGGATGATGTAAATGAGTATCTAAACCTTTATATAAATTTTAAGCTCAAAGTGGCAGAGGCTGAACACCTTAAGATGGACACTTCATTGAGTTTTACAACAGAACTTAGCGGTTATCGTACCCAATTAGCGAAACCATATTTTGTGGATGAATCCGTAAATGAAGAACTGCTTTTGGAAGCATATAATAGACTTACAAAAGATATCAGAGCAAGTCACATACTGATTATGGTTGATGAAAATGCTACTCCCGAAGATACACTCAAAGCCTACAACAAAATTTCAAGAGTTATTGATGAACTAAGCGCTGGAAAGGAATTCTCTGTTGCTGCTATCGAATATTCTGAAGATCCATCAGCAAGAGATACAAAAGCAATACCGAACAAGCAACGCGCTAAAAAGGGGAATAGAGGTGATCTTGGATATTTTACCGTGTTTAACATGCTTTATCCTTTTGAAAGCGCCGCTTACAGCACGGAGGTTGGTGAAATATCACCAATCATAAGAACAAAATATGGCTATCATATAATCAACGTTACAGATGTTAAGGATGCGATGGGAAGCGCTCAAGTAGCTCATATATTCGTAGCAATAAGGCCAGACGCTTCTAAACAGGACTCTCTCCGTAAAACAGAAAAGGTTAATAATATACATGATAAAATTCAAGGGGGGTTATCATTTGAAGATGCTGTATTAGAATATTCGGAAGATAAAGGGTCAATTAAAAACAATGGGCAACTGAGCCCATTTACTTGTAATAGAGTCGTCCCTGAATTTGTTGAAATTGTTGATATTTTGGAAGTTGGAGATGTTTCCGATCCAATAAAGACTGACTATGGTTATCATATTGTTAAGTTAATAGAATCAAATAAACCAGGTTCATTTGAATTAGAGTCAGCCAGATTAAAAGAAAGGCTTACTAAGGATAATAGATCAAGGAAAAGTGAGGATGCTGTAATTTCAAATATTAAAATACTCAATAAATTTAAAGTATACCCAGAAGCTGCGAATGCAATAATAGCTGCCATAGATTCATCTGTACTAAATAAAAGATTTGTTGCCGATAACTTAAAACTTATGACAGAAACGGTAATAAAAATAAAAAAGGAAAAGTATACTCAATATGATTTTGCCAAATTTGTTCAAACAAATCAAAGAATTCAGGACAACATTGACAGGGATGTCTATGTTAAACAACTTTTCAGTGAATTTGAAAACGAATGCTGCTTAAATTTTATGGATAAAAACTTGGAAGCTAATTATCCTGAATTTAAAGAGCTAATCAAGGAGTACCATGATGGAATACTACTTTTCAATTTAACTGATGAAAAGGTTTGGTCAAAGGCTGTTAAAGATACTCTGGGCTTACAAGATTTTTTTGAAAGTAATCGCAAAAACTACATCTGGGGTGAAAGAGTAGATGCTACAGTTTATGAAATTCGTGATAAAAATATTATAACTAAAGTTACAGAAATAATATCTACAGTTGATAACGATGGAGATATCGCAAAAGAATTTGAATCTAATGATATAAAATCCGTAAAAATTATTCCGGACACATATGAGTTGGGCGACAATAAATATGTTGACCAAATAAACTGGGCAGTTGGTATTTCATCACCTGTTAATTCTGATGTTGAAGATTTAACAGTTATTATCAAGATTAAAGAGGTTTTACCTCCAGAAACCAAGGAACTTAGAGACGCAAGGGGACTTGTAACTGCTGATTATCAAAATTACCTTGAAACTCAATGGTTAGATGAATTGAAAACAGAATATACCATAGAAATAAATGATGATGTGCTCGAAAAGATTCTAATTCAAAAGAGTTCAAGTAATTAAAAACTACATTTAAATATTTTGAGGAAGATATTATTATATCTATTATTATTACTTGTAACTGCAGGTTGCCTGAATAATATGAATAATCATGATAGCAAAATACTAGCCCGTGTTCATGATAAATACTTGTACATAGATGACCTTGGAGGCTTATTTCAAAAAAATATGTCACCTCGAGATAGTATATCAACCTTAAGAGGATATGTTAATGAATGGGTTCGTACAAATGTTATGATATATCAGGCTGAAATGAATCTTCCAGATGATCAGTTGAATTTTGCAAAGCAACTTGATGACTACAGAAATTCACTTATAATCTACAATTATGAGACGAGCTTAATCAATCAAAATCTAGATACTATAGTTTCAGAAGATGAGGTTTATGAGTATTATAACTCACATCTGAGTGATTTTGAATTGAAGGAGAACATATCAAAAGCATTGTACATAGTTTCTGATAACTCTACTGAAAAAGAAGAAATATTTGACCAGATATTTGTCATGGCAGATTCTCTGTTATATGATTCAATTGAATATTATGCACCATTATATGCCTTGTCTTATAGCTTGGATACATCAAAGTGGGTAAGTTTTTTCGATATTCAAAAAACAATCCCCATTGAAACGTATAATATTGAGATCTTCTTAAACAATAACCGAATGGTTAAGATTAATACAGAAAGATTTATATATTATATCAAATTCATTGACTTTAGAATTAAAGATGACATTAGTCCATTGGATTTTGAAAGAAAGGATATATACAACATAATTATATCAAAAAGAAAGATTAGATTAGCAAAGGAAGTTCGAAATGATATCTACGAAAGAGCCATAATAAATAATGACTTTGAGATATATTACAACAATTAATGTAAATACATTGCTGCTCAATAAATTAAATAAAATGATAATTTCAAGTAAAATAAAGTCTGTGAACATATTGAAAAAGGCATCCATTTCATTTCTCCTAACGTTTATTATGTTAACATCAATAACAGGTATGGGGCAGAATGAACAAGTTATAGATGGAGTTGTGGCCATTGTAGGGAAAAATATTGTGCTGGAAAGTGATATACAGAATCAGTACCTTAATTACAAAATGCAAGGTGGTATAAGCGAAAGTGTAAGTGAACTAAAGTGTAATATTATTGAAGATATATTATTCCAAAAACTTATGGTTGCGCAAGCAGAAGTAGATAGTATCGTTGTAAGTGATATTCAAGTAGAGGCAGACCTTGACAGACGACTATCTGGATTTATACAACAATTTGGCTCACAGGAGAAGATGGAAGAGTACTATGGGAAATCATTAATCGAGATAAAATTAGAGTTGCAAGACATAGTCAAGGAACAGATGCTTGCACAACAAGTTCAATCTGAAATTGTAAATGGAGTTGATGTAACACCTTCTGAGATACGAGTTTTTTACAAATCCATACCAAAGGATAGTATCCCTATTATTAAAACAGAATATGTAATAGCTGAAATAGTAAAAAACCCTCCAATTAGCATTTCCGAGAAGCTGTTTGTTAAAGAACAACTTAATAATATCAGGAAAAGAATTTTAGATGGAAGCAGTTTTTCTACAATGGCAATTATGTACTCACAAGATCCTGGATCAGCCAAAAAAGGAGGTGAACTGGGATTTTATGGTAGAGGTCAGCTATATCCCGAATTTGAAGCAGTTGCATTTAAATTAAATGAAGGTGAAATCAGTAATATCATTGAAACGGAAGCAGGATATCATATTATACAAATGATAGAAAGGAAAGGAGACTACATAAATGTTAGACATATATTACTATCTCCAAAGGTAAGTCCGCAGGATTTAAATGATGCAAAAATGGAACTCGACAGCATTGCGCTCCTAATAAAGAATGATTCTATATCATTTGATGAAGCAGTTATGCGCTTTTCAGAAGGTGAAAATGCCAATAACAGCGGACTGATGATAAATCCTTATACTATGAGCACAATATTTTCTGCTGATGAGCTTGATCCACAAGTTTCTTTTACCATAGAAAAAATGGAAGTTGGCGGTATTTCAAATCCTGTTCCAATGAAAACAGAGGATAATAAGGATGCATTCAGAATAATACTGCTCAAAAAAAAGTCACTGCCTCACCAAGCAAACCTACAGGAGGATTATACTAAAATCAGAGAATGGGCTCTGCAGAACAAACAAATGGTAACGGTTAGCGAATGGATTGAAGAAAAAGCAGATAATACATACGTTAAAATTAATGAGGAATATCAATCATGTGAATTTGTTCATGATTGGGGAATGAATTAGATCTGCTTTTAAAATACAATTAAGAAATGATAAATAATACATATAAATCAGATGTTGAAGCTCTTGAAGCTTTAGTTAAAAAATATCAAAGTCTAAAAAATGAAATTTCAAAGGTAATTGTAGGGCAAGATGATATTGTCAAGAATTCCCTTATTTCAATATTTAGTCAAGGACATGTATTACTTGTTGGGGTGCCAGGTCTTGCCAAAACATTGCTCGTAAATACAATTAGTGATGTTCTGGGTTTATCTTATAACCGAATCCAGTTCACTCCTGACCTTATGCCTTCGGATATCATAGGTACAGAAATACTTGATGAGAATAGAAAGTTTAAGTTCATAAATGGTCCTATTTTCGCAAATATCATTTTAGCTGATGAAATTAACAGAACACCACCCAAAACTCAAGCAGCATTATTGGAGGCAATGCAAGAGAAATCTGTTACTGTTTCTGGCAATACTTATAAATTGCAGTCTCCTTTTTTTGTAATGGCTACGCAGAATCCAATTGAGCAAGAAGGAACCTATCCACTACCAGAAGCTCAGCTTGATAGGTTTATGTTTAATCTCATACTAGACTACCCTGAAATGAATGAGGAGCTAGAAATAATCAAAAGAACAACAGGAGAGTTATCAAACAAGCTCTCCACAGCTATGAGCTCAGATGAGATTCTTTTCTTTCAAAATTTAATAAGAAAAATACCTGTTGCTGATAATGTTATGGAGTACGCAGTAAACCTCGTATCTAAAACGAGACCAAATACTAAATATGCTCATCCATGGGCAAATGATTTTCTTAATTGGGGAGCAGGTCCTCGTGCATCGCAGTATTTAGTAATTGGTGCCAAAGCTCATGCTGCAATTAGTGGTAAGTTTTCACCTGATATTGAAGATATTAAAGCAGTAGTACATCCAGTGTTAAGACATAGAATAATAAGAAATTATAAAGCCGAGGCTGAAGGAGTAAGTATTGATGATATTATTACTGAACTGCTTTAAGTTTATCCGAATATTAAAGTATGTTTATTCCATGAACTAACTATTTGATTCCTTTTAGCACATTCATCCTAAGTTTTACTTTCAACAATATAGGTTTAACAATGAGTTAATATATAAATCAGCAGATTCTATACTTAACAAGCATTATTATAATATTTTTGATAATCCGTCTAATTTTTTAATATTCTCCTTGTAATATTGCTAAGTTTGTAAAAAATCAGATCATATGAAAAAAATATACCATATAATTATCGCCATTATATTTAGTATTTCATCATTAATTGCTGCTGAAGGCGATACTATTATAGTTCAAACAATAGATCATAATACTCCAACATTACCAGGATGGAATAGTCCTAGGTCAGGCACCTATGTTTTCCCACCTGCCACAGTAAGTTTTTCGAAAATACTTATGTCTTATAACCTTAAATGTGATCCCTCACAAAGCCCAGCATGCGGAGAATGGGATTATACTACACACACGAGAGTGTACGAAAAAACTGGCTTATTTGACTCAACATTATTTTACCATCCAAACTTTATTGTTAATAATGGTACACCTGATACTTTTATGATGATGACTTCACCATCGTTCAGTTATCTTCCAACGGTTGAGTACATTAACCAGTCTACATCTACAAATACGGCTGAACCCGGGGATATGAATAAATCGATTAATATCCCATTTACGGAAAGCACAAAGGATGGTAGGGCACAATTCATTTATTCAAGTACGGAGCTACAAACTTCTGGCTTGCAATCCGGAGACATAACTGGTATTCAATTAGAGTTAGCAAGCGGTAGTTCTGCACTAAAACATTTTACAATAAGAGCCGCACACTATTCTGAGGATGTGTTGCCTCAATATTCTTATGTTGAAGATGGTTTGGAGACTGTTTATTCAAGGAATACCTCCCTTGCCAGTGGTAATAACTCAATTTCGTTTTCTTTCCCTTTCTCATGGAATGGTACACAAAATATATTAATCGATGTCAGCTATGCAGATCACAGTGGAACATCTGTACTCATTGGAGATTCATCATCAGATGACAAATCAAATATTTCCGATGGGCCAGATAATTACCTTGATTTTGGAGGTTGGGATTATGTTGATGTTCCCAAAGATGTTTTTAGTACCATAGATAGTGCTATTACAATTAGTTTTTGGCAATACGGCGACCCTGCAGTTCAACCTATAAATTCTTCAATATTTGAGGGAGTTGATAGTCTGGGGAGAAGAGTTTTAAATGCTCATTTACCTTGGAGCAATGGTAAAGTATATTGGGATGCTGGTTTTGATGGTTATGAACGAATCTATCGCGCTGCTAGCGCAAATGAATATAAGGGCAAATGGAATTTTTGGACATTCCTTAAGGATTGCAGAACAGGTAGTATGCAAATTCTCCTAAATGGAGATCTATGGTTCATTGGCAGTGGAAGAATTAAGCCTGTTGACAATGTTGATCAATTTAGAATTGGTTCGGCAATTGGCTATGACGGATATTACGATGGATATATTGATGACTTTAGAATATGGGATACCGTTCTGAGCTGGGATGAAATAAAAAATTGGATGTACAAGGATATTACACCAGACCATCCCAATTATGATAATCTAAGAGCTAACTATAGATTTAATGATGGTTCAGGTTTTGAGGCATCAGACTCAAGTCCGAATGGATTTACCGGCTATCAATTTGGATATCCAGGATGGTTAGATTATAATGGACAATCTAGAATGAAAAATGCTAATGGTGATGATTCACGGTTACATTTAACATTTGAAAATGGTATTTATGATCCATTACTACTAGACTCTCTTGTTGTTGTTGACACTATGGAGAATCCACCTCTTAATGTAGTTACATATAATCCTGACAATCCGCCTATTCCATCCGACACATTAACACGCTGGGATGCATACTACAATAATTATTCGTATGATGCATCAGGAGTGGCAACAGACTCAAGCCTTGTGGTTCCGGATGAAACATTCTATAGAATTGATATGCCTTATTATGGCGATCCATATGAAATACTAATTCCATGGGAGATTGCAAGATATATTACTCCCTATGGTAACGGTCTTTCACTGGGAGATGATGGCTGGACATGGACATTTGATGTTACAGATTATAGGCCTTTGTTGGTTGATTCCTTGCAAGTTACTGCTGGTAACTTTCAGGAGCTTCTTGATTTGGAGTTTCATATGATTGAAGGAACTCCATCACGTGAGGTTGTAAACATAGATAAACTTTATTCTGGATCCTTTTCTCTTAAGAATTTTGCTGAGAATGTAACACCAGATACAATTTCATTGGATCCTATGGCAGAAACATTCAAGGTAAAAACAAGAACCTCAGGACATCAATTTGACAACCCCACAAACTGTGCAGAATTTTGTTACAAAATCCAAAGCCTTGATGTTAATGGCCAAATGGTTGCAGATTGGCAGATAATGCAAGAATGTGCTAATAACCCACTCCATCCACAAGGAGGAACATGGATATACGACAGAGCAGGATGGTGCCCAGGCGCAAAAGTTACTGATCAGAACATTGAAATAACTCCCTATGTTACTTCGGATGTGGTAATAATTGATTACAATTCACAATACGATGAATACGGAAACTACCTGCTGGAAACTCATTTGATTTCATATGGTCAAATTAATTTCGGCTTAGATGCTAGTATTGAAGAGGTTATTGCCCCAAATAACGATAAGGTTTATGGAAGATTTAATCCTTCAGCAGGCGCTCCTGAGATCATTATTGCTAATAATGGTAGTGAAACCCTTACAGATTTGAAAATTACTTATGGTCCCAATGGAAGTACCAAAGAATATATGTGGAGTGGCAATCTTGAATTTGATCAGACGGAAAATGTAATCTTAGAAGAGTTTGATTGGGAAGAGTGGTTAGCTGGAGATGGTAACTTCACTGTAGAAATTTCCAACCCAAATAACTCTAGCGATGAAAATCCCATAAATAATACATATGAGACAAACTACAATCTTCCTCCTGTTTATCCATCCACAATTGTTATGCATTTTAGGACAAACAAAGCAGGGTACCAAAATAGCTGGGAGCTCAAATTAAATAATGACCAAGTAATACTTCAACGCGATGATTTTGATAGTGAGACCTTATATGTAGATACCGTTACATTTATGAACGGATGTTATAAATATTATATGTATGACACTGGTCATAATGGAATTTCGTTCTGGGCAAACAACCAGGGCAGTGGATTGCTTAGGTGGTATGATCTCGATGGCAATGTTCTCAAGGTATTCAATGGAGATTTTGGTGATCAAATATATCATAGCTTCTATACTGATATGTTTCTTGATATCAGTAACATTGCAGATAATACATTTGAATTTGAAATTATTCCAAATCCAAATAATGGAAAATTTAAAATTTTATTTAATAATATTATTGAGGATGATTATGATATCTCAGTATTTAATTCAACTGGTCAGCAGGTATACAGTAAACAACTAAATAGCAGTTATTCCGGTGGTTTATTGAGTCTTGATCAACTATCACCTGGTATTTATTCATGTATATTAAAAGGATCAGCTGGTAGATCCGTGAAAAAGTTTGTTATAAATTAAAAAAAACCACGATGAAACCATCTCTGTCCGAAATGCTTGGCATTGAACACTCTATAATAATGGCACCAATGTTTTTAGTTACTAATGTAGAGATGATGATTTGTGCCCTCGATAATGGAATTACAGCAGCGATTCCAGCTCTAAACTTCAGAACTGATGTTGATATGCGAAAGGCTTTAAATGAGATTAAATCTCACACTTCAAAGCCTTTTGGTGTAAACCTAATAGTTAATAAATCTAATATAAAACTCAAAAAGCAACTTCAAACATGTTTGGATTTAGAAGTTGCGTTTATAATAACATCATTGGGAAACCCAAAGGAGATAATCAACAAATGCAAGCCTAAGGGCATAAAAGTATTTTGCGATGTTGTTGATTTAGATTATGCCAAAAAAGTTGAAGCAAGCGGCGCTGATGCAGTTATAGCTGTTAATTCACAGGCAGGAGGACACTCAGGAAATTTATCCCCCACTGAACTCATAACAATGTTGAATTCCAAATTAAATATTCCAGTAATCTCAGCTGGAGGTATATCATGTAAAGATGATATTGATAAGGCTCTTGAATTGGGTGCTCAAGGAGTTTCCGTTGGAACAATATTCATAGCCTCTGATGAAGCAGGTGTGAGTAAGGAGTATAAAAATGCTCTTGTTGATTATTCGGCTAGCGATATAATTATGACATCACATATTTCTGGTACACCAGTAACGGTTATAAATACACCTTATGTTAAAAGTTTAAAGCATAAAAATGGATGGATTACAAGGAAGTTGACAAATAATAAGAGGCTAAAGAAAATTATCAAGTTTATTATTATGTCTAAAGGAATGAATTCTCTTAAAAAAGCTGCAACTAAACCAACATATAAAACTGTTTGGGTTGCAGGACCTTCCATTCAAAATATAACGAAAATAAACTCTGTTACTGATATAATTAAATCATTGATTTAAGGGTTACTTAGCGATTTTAAAAAAACCTCACTAATTAGCTAATTTGAAAATTGTTTGGATATCTAACTGCTTCCAAAAAAAGACCATGAGCAGGCACAGAAAACCCAGCCTTACTCCTATCCTTTGATTCAATTATTTTTGACATATCGTCAATGGGTAAACGACCCTTGCCAATTTCAAGTAGAGTCCCCATTATTGCCCTTACCATATTTCTTAAAAACCTATTAGCAGTTATGGTAAATACTAATTTGCTATCTTTTTCTTCAAAATAAGCAGTTTCAATTTTACAATTATTTGTGGCAGTTTGTGTATGTAACTTTGAAAAGCTTGTAAAATCAGTGTAATCCAATAGATATTTGCATGCTGTATTCATATCATCAATATTTAAATCTCCAGTAAAGAAATAACTCACTTTTTCACTAAATGGGTCTTTGACTGTTGATATATAGTATTTATATGTTCTACTTAATGCAGTAAACCTTGAGTTAAATGAATCATCAACCGAAATCAAGTCGTAAATAACAATATCAGATGGAAGAAAACTATTTAATTTGTATAACAAGTCCATAAGATCCCATTCTAAATTAGCAAAATCAAAATGAGCATAAAACTGTTTAGCATGAACACCAGTATCTGTTCTGCCGCAGCCAATTAGGCTTATATTATCCTTCAGTAATATTGATAACTTATCTGATATCTCTGCTTGCACGGAGTGTGCGTTATCTTGGATTTGCCATCCATGATACCTTAATCCATTATATGCTAATTTGAGCAAATACCTATTCATACTATTGATTATAAAATCACAACAAAAATAGTTTGTTTTACCAATAATATAATGCCTATTTATTGTGAAATCATTAACAAAAAGGTAGATTTGTATAATAATTGTTTTAATTATTTGGTAATCCTTATTAATGCTACTATTAAGATCATGCAATTAGAAAAAAAGGATACCATTCTGATTTTATAAATATATATGGAAAACATGACAATAATTTTTAGCATAAAAAAGTATGGATATAATTAGGTTTCGTACATATGTAATATTATTAGTCTTCGTTCAACTTTTGCCTCTTTTACTCTTCTCACAGGAAAAGTATCCACAGAAATCAAGTGGAATATCTAATTTTGGAATCGAAGGAGGAATTCAGATAACTGGAATTAACGATCCGGTAATGCCAATATCAAACTCTGGTTTAGGATATTCATTAGGACCCTACATGGATTATATTTTAAGTAGCTCAATTAATTTAAGAGTTGCAATGCATTTTGACAATAGAAAATTTTCTCTTGAGAATGGTAAGCCCTACATTTATGATATTGATTCAAATTATCATGCTACTAATAGTTACATGGATATTAGAGAAGATTTTAGTATAAATTATATAACTATACCACTAAGTTTAGTTTATTCAAAGGGCACGGGTAAATTTAGACTATATATACAGGGCATGCTTTATTATTCTATTTTAATTAATTCAAAGCAATCGGGTTACAACAATTTACATATATCCGATACAGATGCACCTCATATTAATACTTCTCTTATACCTGATTATAATGGCCCAGGCTTATATGCACTTAATCCGGAAATTCAAAATATCAACTCTAGTGACTTAGGCTTTAGTGCTTTTATTGGAGGAGTTTATTCTGTAACCCCAGAAATATCTGTTAGGTTATCGCCTGGGGTTACAATTGGATTCTCGAATGTTTGGGAAGATCCTATCAGAGAGTCTAACTGGTCACAATTATATAAAATTACTATTGGTATAGTATACAATATCAGCCTTTAGAATAGATAGTGGATACAAATAGCTGAAGGAAAAATGCAAATAAGGTAACCTACCACACCCATTAAACGTATATTGCGTAGTTATTATATAAAAACACATTAATTGAATCTATTATTTATTGACATCCGATTTTTAGACCTCATCGACATCTTTTTTGTTGCTGTGTTACTTTATGCTCTATTTCGTGTTTTAAGAGGCACTGTTGCCATAAACATACTTTTTGGTATAGTTTCACTTTTCCTGATATGGAAGTTGGTTGATGCTTTACAGATGGAGTTATTATCTCAAATATTAGGAGCATTCATTAGTGTTGGTCTTGTTGCACTAATAATAATATTTCAGCCCGAAATACGTCAATTTCTATTGGCCCTCGGAACTACATCATTCTTTAGTAAGCTTGGCGAAAAACTAAAATTTTTAAATTTAACATTTAAGGAGAGGTACGAACACGATATTGATCCAATAATAGTGGCTTGCAAGCATATGTCAGAATCTAAAACAGGGGCTCTAATAGTTTTAACTAGACATAATGAATTAAGTCAATATGTGGATACTGGTAGCCCAATAGATTCAACAATTTCTTCTCATGTAATTGAAAATATTTTCTTCAAGAATAGTCCCTTACATGATGGAGCAATGATAATAACCAAAAACAGGATAAGAGCTGCAGGCTGCATTATGCCTGTAACAAAAAAACAAATAACAGCTAAATCAGGCCTTAGACATCGCGCAGCAATTGGAATCACTGAAGTATCTGATTGCATCGCAATTATTGTTTCGGAAGAAACAGGCAAGATTTCTTATAGCATAAAAGGAGAAATGAAATTTAGAGTTAGCCCCCAGAGACTTCAATCAGTTCTCATAGAAGAACTTGGGATGGATGGAGAAAATAATTAAAAATTATTATTCTTAAACACTCCATTTGTTACCTAAACAATAAATTATATTATGTAATCAACTACATGTATCCGATCCATTACCAACTTTAAATAATCTAATACTTTAACATGCTCCGGATGTATACGGTAATTTTCTAAAGCTTCTTCGTTAGCACAATCAGCTGTAAGAACAATGTCAAACGCAGATGGTCGTGTACTAATATTTATACCAACATCCATCCGATCTAGGGATTCAATTCTATTTTCGAGCTCAATTAGGTCATTTCTTATTTGATTGGCTATTTCAGGAGTATTTTTTTCTTCCGTCAGTTTTATCATTACAACATGTCGTATCACAGATATATAGTTTTTGACCACTTTAGTTTTATAGACCTTATACGATCTAATTATTATAAATTACTACCCGTAAAAATACTAAAATGACGGAGAAATTTATTCCTTAATTTGACAATATGTTTGAAAATACTTACTAACAAGTCAGTTTTAATAACCACTTTAATTATTTTCAATAAAATATTTGTGATATCGCAAAATCCTTTATATTTGCACTCATTTTTGAGAAATCTACTCTTAATCTTAAAGCGATGGGCAAGAACGAATTATTAGAATTAGTTAACGACTCTGTTAACATGCAGAAACTTCCTAAATTTAAGGCTGGTGACAATATTACAGTTACTTATAAAATTAAAGAAGGAAATAAAGAGCGTTTACAAAAGTTCCAAGGCGTGGTATTACAGCGTGTGGGTAGTGGTCCCACAGAAACATTTACCATAAGAAAGTTATCAGGCAACGTAGGTGTGGAAAGAATATTTCCAATAGCATCACCATTTATCGAAGAAATTTTAGTAAATAAAGTAGGAGTTGTTCGAAGAGCAAGAATCTTTTATTTTAGAGATCTTAGAGGTAAAAAAGCACGTATTAAAGAAGCCAAAAGATAGTCTAATCACAAGATAAAATTTGAAGCTCCATCTTATTAGTTGGAGCTTTTTTTGTTATTTATCCTTATGACCTTTGTCTTAAAGCCTCAAACAATATGATACCGGCAGCAACTGATACATTGAGTGATTCCGTTTTGCCAACCATCGGAATCATAAGTTTTTCATCCGACCGTTTCAAATACTCTTGGCTTACACCAGAATCCTCTGAACCCATTATTATTGCAATAGGACCTCTCAAGTCACTTTTATAATATAGTTCTGCTCCTTTTTCAGTTGCAGATACTATTTTTAGTCCGCTATTTTTTAAAAAGTCGATGGTTAATTTAAGGTTATCTGTGCGACATATAGTAACATTGAATATGGCACCTGCAGAAGATTTTATTGTTCCTGAGTTTAATAGAGCTGCGCCCTGGGATGGAATTAAGACACCATTTATACCAACACTTTCTGCAGTACGCAATATTGCACCAAAATTTCTTACATCTGTTATCTTATCCAGAATCAAAATGAATGGCTCTTCTCCCCTTTCGTAAATTGATGGTATTAATTCATCAATGGATGAAAAATCAACGGGAGATACATAGGCGATTATACCTTGATGATTTTTCCGGGTTATTCTATTCAATTTAACAATAGGAACATACTTGTATGGTATGTTTAATGACTTTAGGAGCGTCATAAGTTCACGAAATTGTTCCGACTTTAAGCCATTCTGTATAAATACTCTATCTATTTCTTTGTCTGCCTTTATTGCCTCAATAACAGGCCTAATACCAATTACAACATTCTCCGTATCCTCTCTCTTTTTATTATAAACCATATGTAACCAATGCTGTGTTATCAAATAATGCGTAAAACTCGGTAAAAATAACTAAAATGAATTATCTTTAACAGTCCAAATAACACAAGAAAAATGTTACGTTTTACATCCTTATTATTTATGATATTTATAACCCTAGTAGCTATATCGCAATACGTGGAGCCAATGCCAATAGTGGGACAAAAATCATTAAAGGTTATGATAAAAAAGCATTTTGATTATCCAGAGTATGATTTATCTAAAAACATATCAGGAAATGTAATAATAGATTTTGAAACAGATAAATCTGGAAATATTACATCATATTCAGTTATCCAGAATGTAAGTCATGGAATTGACTCAGCAGCCATATCATTATTTAGGCAAATTATTTGGTTGCCTGCTACATACGAACTAAAGCCAGTGAAGGGAAAAGCTTCCTTTGAGTTAAGCTATAGCAAAAAAATATTCGATAAACTTACCAAAAGAAGAGGGTACGGCCATATTATTCCACCTTATATACCCATGGACACTTCATATAAGATATATAAGACTAAAGAAATTGATATGGTTCCAAAACCAATACTAGAAGGTTCCAGTAAAACATTAAATAGTTTCATTTACAACAACCTTAAATACCCTGAATCAGCAATCAAAGTAGGTATTGAAGGTGAGGTACAATTAGAATTTGTGATTGAAAAAAACGGCCTTCCTTCAAATATTGTGGCAAACAAGCATTTGGGCGGTGGGTGCACAGAAGAAGCAATACGTATCATTAGTCTCATAAATTGGTATCCTGGAATATTAAATGGTTATGCCGTTAGATCAGAGAAAAATATTTCAATAAAATTCCAGAAGTCACAAAATCGTGATGGTTTTATACCAAATCAACAGGGTAGTGGAATCTGATAATAAATACTTTTAATATATTTGCCGCATAAAAACCTGTTACCAATCAATTTAATCTTTCATATCTTTAGAACTTTATAATAAATAAGTTCTGATATTCATAAAATTAACTTTAATCTAAACAATATACATATGGAAACTATTAACGATATTTCGTACAAAGCGAATTCCATAATTGCGTGGTTAACAGAGCATGGAGTTAACTATGGAATGCGATTATTGGGTGCAATTATTGTTCTAATTATAGGACTTTGGATAATCAAATTTATATCAAGTAGATTTGGTATAATCTTAGACAAAAGTGATATAACGCCTGCCCTAAGGTCATTTGTTAAGAGCATGGCTAGTGTTCTGCTAAAAATTATACTATTCATTAGTGTTTTGGGAATGATTGGCATTGAAATGACTACTTTCATTGCGATGTTAACAGCAGCATCCCTTGCTGTAGCAATGGCTTTCAATGGTACATTATCAAATTTTGCCGGTGGAGTAATGATATTATTTTTCAAACCATTTAAAATTGGAGACTTTATAAATGCTCAAGGATATTCTGGTACCGTAAAAGAGATACTTATATTCGTTACGGTCTTGACTACACCTGACAACAAAACAATTATAATTCCCAACGGGCCACTTTCAAATGGTAGTCTAACTAATTTCAGCACACAGGATGTACGAAGAATTGAATGGACCTTTGGCATAGGGTATGGAGATAATTATGATATAGCAAGAGACATGATAATGGGCTTTATAAAGGAAGATAAAAGAATATTAAATGAACCTGCAGAACCTTTTATAGTTCTTGGAGAATTGGCTGATAGTTCGGTTAATTTAACTGTTAGAGTTTGGGTTAATCCTGCCGATTATTGGGGAGTTTATTTCTCCATGAATGAAAAATTCTATAAGAATGCAGATAAACATAACATAAACATACCATTTCCTCAAATGGATGTGCATGTTAATCAAGTAAAATAAACACTAGTAAACAAAATGAACAAAATATTAACCATTATATTAGGTTTATTAACCTATACAGCAATTTCACAATCTGATACTATAAATAATTGGAAATTAGAAAACAACGTAAGTTTGAATTTTTCACAAAGCTATTTTTCAAATTGGTCCGCAGGAGGCGAAAACACTCTCGCATCAACAGGTAAATATACATTTCTAGGAAATTATGCAGAAGGAAAACACAAGTGGGATATTTGGTTAGACCTTGCATTGGGATACTCTTTGATAGGTGATAATAAGCCCATGAAAACTGATGATAAAATAGAATTAATATCGTCTTATGGTCGCGAAATACATGACAAGCTATATGCAACAGTAGTGCTTACCTTTAGATCACAAATTGCTAAAGGATACGATTATAAAATTGATTCAAGTAATTATATCTCTGAGTTTATGGCACCTGGAATATTTGATATAGGCCCTGGTATTGAGTGGAAGCCCAATGATAACTTTAGTGTAAATATTTCACCATTTACTGGAAGATGGATAGTTGTAAATGACCAGAACCTTGCCGATGCAGGTTCGTTTGGACTCACCCCCGCTGAAACAGACTCAAATGGAGTAATAATAAAACATGCAAGAAAGATAAAATCAATGCTTGGCGCCAAAGTTATAGCTATTTTCTCAAAGGAAATATTTGAGAATGTTACCTTTGGAAGCAAGCTTGAACTGTTCTCAGATTACCTTAACAACCCCCAGAACATTGATGTAAATTGGCAAGTTAATCTTACTCTTAAAGTAAACTCATGGTTAAACGTTAATATAAATACAGAGCTCATATATGATGATGATATTGTGTTCCATGATAATTCTGGAAACCCAATTGGACCACGAACTCAATTTAATGAAAATATGCAGATAGGTTTAGCTGCAACTTTTTAATAATGAAAAGAATAGGACTTTTATCGGATACTCATGGATATATACACCCTAGAGCAACGGATTTTTTTTCAGATTGTCATGAAATATGGCATGCTGGCGATATTGGTAACATCGAAACTTTGGAATTACTAAAAAATATAAAGCCAACACGAGCAGTATATGGAAATATTGATGGTGCAAGTCTTAGAAACGATTTATCTGAATTTGAGATATTTACAATTGAGGGCCTCAAAGTACTAATTATACATATTGGAGGTTATCCTGGCAGATACGAAAAACAAGTAAAAAACCTTTTGGATAAGCACAATCCTGACCTATTTATATCTGGACACTCACACATTTTAAAAGTAATTCCCGATAAGAATAAGAACCTTCTACACATTAACCCAGGAGCAGCGGGCAATATAGGTTTTCACAAGGTAAAAACGCTAGTTAAGTTTGAAATAAACAATGGGGTAGTACAAGAAATGGAGATATTTGAATCTGAAAGATAAATTATCTTAATCTATCAGCAGATCGTATTAACTTCTCATCATTTAATATTCCTCTTGACGCCATAAAAAGAAGAACCGCAGTAATCAGTGGTATTAGAAATACGATTACTGGTATTTGAATTCCTGAGTTTGGTATGTTTATACCATACTCAAAGGTTGCATAACCTCCCGTTATATTTTCAAGTATTTCCTGGTAATGGAAGAAAAACAAGCCAAAATATATTAAGACCAATAATATCATGAACCTTACCAATACTAGCTGACTGCGTCGTCGTTTATACAAGAATATGGTTACAAAGGCAAATATTACAACTAAGGATACAATAGTTAACAGTGGTAATATAAAATAAGGACTCAATCCTGACTCAATACCAGGTACTAGACTTTCAACCTTATATAAGTATAATTCTAACGAATTATTTTCACCGATAAAAGATGCAATAGGTGCGAAAAATGTAATCAGCATTAATATACCTGCTAGAAATAGGTATATGGATTGTTTTCTCTGAATCATATTTATCATTTTTTTGGCAAAAGTAGTTAAATACTAAAAAATATTAGTACATTTGCGTCATCTAATAACAAAAAAGTTATTCAAATTTCCACAATAAAATCTAATTTTTTTAAAATCATCCTTCAGCACTCTGCTGAAATATAATTTAAATTCCAATTTATGTATGACATTGTAGAGCTTAACGGCAAGCTAGTTGCTGAATTAAGACAAATAGCAAAAGAATTTGACATCCCTAAACATGACAAATTGCTAAAAAAAGAGCTTATTTACAAGATATTAGATTATCAAGCTCTTAATCCAACCAAAGATGTTTTAGAAGCAGAAAAAAGAAGTTCAGTTAAAAAAGGCAGACAAAGAATGCCGCAACCTAAAAGAACTCAAAATCCTGTTAGTTCAGATAAACAAAAAGAAACACAAAGTAAGAAGGAAACAGCTGAAACTACAACAAAACTCACTGCTATACCAGATGAAAAATTATCGGTTAACAGTGATCAAAAAGATAATTCAGAAAAGGCCAAAAACAACAATGATAACAGGCCTCAAAGGAATCGAACAAGATTCCCTGAAAAGACTGAACGAGGAAATAATACACAAAATGACAAAAGGCAATCACAACCCTCTGATAACAAGAAGTCTGAGCCTAGAAAGGATGAAAATACAAATCGAAAAGATAATTCTTCATTTCAAAGAGACAGTTCCTCGTCACAAAAGTTAAATACACAAGTTCACAAAGAAAACGTTCCTCATACAAAAGATAGCCAAGCTCAATCAGCCGAAGAGAAGAAACCACGACCTAAGTACTCATTTGAGTTTGAAGGTATTATTAATGCTGAAGGTGTTTTGGAGATAATGCCAGATGGATACGGTTTCTTAAGGTCTTCAGACTATAATTACCTTAATAGCCCTGATGATATATATGTTTCTTTATCTCAAATTAAATTATTCGGATTAAAAACTGGAGATACCGTAGAAGGTAATGTAAGACCACCAAAGGAAAGTGAAAAGTATTTTCCTCTTATAAAAGTAAGTAAGATTAATGGTATGTTACCGGAAGAGGTGCGCGACAGAGTTCCTTTCGATTTCCTAACTCCATTATTCCCAAATAAGAGACTTTCACTAACAGGTCATAGTAACGAAAACGTATCAACACGTGTTATGGACATGTTCTGTCCTATAGGCAAGGGTCAACGCGGACTAATTGTTAGTCAACCAAAAACTGGTAAAACTGTACTTTTGAAGGAAATTGCGAATGCAATTGCAGCAAATCACCCAGAAGTTTACTTAATTATACTTTTAATAGATGAGCGACCTGAAGAAGTTACTGACATGGCAAGAAGCGTTAATGCTGAAGTTGTTGCTTCTACATTTGATGAGCCTGCAGAAAAACATGTTAAAATTGCTAATCTAATACTAGAAAAAGCAAAAAGACTAACAGAATGTGGACATGACGTGGTTATACTTCTTGATTCAATAACTCGTTTGGCAAGAGCTTATAATACAGTTTCTCCAGCCTCCGGTAAAGTATTATCTGGTGGAGTAGAAGCAAATGCATTGCAAAAGCCAAAAAGGTTCTTTGGTGCTGCAAGACAAATTGAAGATGGAGGATCATTAACAATCCTTGCAACAGCGCTTATTGACACTGGCTCAAAGATGGATGAGGTTATTTTTGAGGAGTTTAAAGGAACAGGAAATATGGAACTTCAGCTTGATCGTAAGTTATCAAATAAAAGAATTTATCCAGCAATTGATATAGTATCCTCAAGTACTCGTAGGGAAGACTTGCTAGTTGATAAGGACATGCTCCAAAGAATATGGGTATTAAGAAATCATCTAAGTGATATGAATCCAGTTGAGGCGATGGAATTCCTCAAGGATAAAATTAAGTTCACAGCAACAAATCAGGAATTCCTGATTTCAATGAATAGCTAAGTATTATATAATACATAAGTACATAACCTCTGCAGTTAAATCTGTAGAGGTTTTTTTATGCATATGAAGGTTATTAGCTAAAATTTTTGACTAATATCTCCACATTGATTTTCTGGTTTTTTGTGATTCGGATATACTCTAACGGAACCATGCAGGCCAAGAATCACTAATGGATTCTCAATATCATTTGAATTCACAAGTATGGTATGATGCTGCACACCTACCCTACCTCTTGTATTAATCTTCAATCTCAATATCGTCTTTTCCCAGGGCATTACAGGAGAAATTGGTGCATCAATTACAGAGATACCTTTTGGTACTTCAATATCGTAAACATATAAAGGTTCACTACCGTCATTTGTGATAATAAACGTGTGATAAATAACCTTTCCTCTTTTCATGTGTCCGTAATCATGATTGTAATGATCAAAAACAATATGGGGTAAACTATCGTAAATGGCTTCTTCTGCATTATTTCCCTCAACAAGGTTGGTAATAAGTGTTAAGAATTTATAGGGACTATACTTATCATCGCTTACTATGGATATCTCAACTGCAAATTCTCCCAGGTCCAATTCGGCATCTGCTTTGAAATCCACTAACATTTTACCAGTGGATCCCGCTTCAAGCATTGAAGGCTCTATTGTTACACTTATAAATTTATTTGATTGACCATTGGTGAAATTTACACTTTGCTCACCAATATTAATAATATCAAGTTCAAATCTAGTTGTTTGACCAACAGGAGTATCTCCCCAAACAATTTCTACGCTATCTGTTGAGAAAGCTATGCTACCTATCACCAGTGGGTATTGTTGTTCGCGCACTACAACACTATCAATTACAGTTTGCCCATTAACGCAAGACGCATAGGTTAATAAAAGTGATAATATTAAAAGTAGATTTCGCATTATATTTCACCGGTCAATTCTTTCCCTAATTCCTGCAGGTTTAAACCTTTGAAGTTTCCAGAACTCATTAATAAGAAAATACTATTTCTATTCTTATTTGTAATTAACCACTTCCTAAGGTCAGATGCATCAGTAAAAACAATTAAATCGTTACGGTTAAACGCAGTTTTTACATCTTTTACTGATAATTCGGGTAATTGTTTCATTAAGATGGTATGCTCATTAAAATATACGGCAGCTAAATCAGCAGAATCAAGGGTATTTCTGTATTCATGAATGAAATTTTTATTCAAACTACTAAAAGTATGCAACTCTAGGCATGCAATTACATTATTATCTGCAAACTGTTCCTTTACAGCATTAACCGTTGCCAATACCTTTGAGGGTGCATGGGCAAAATCCTTAAATACTCTACTATTATCGTGTGAAGATATGAGCTCCAACCTGTTTGATGTTCCATCAAATTTTGCAATTGATGCATAAAATTCCATGTCACTAATATCCAGCTGATTACACACTATTTTTGCGCCATTCATATTTGTCATATTATGATTTCCAAAAACAGAAACTTCATGTCTATGGTTACCATCCTTAATATAATTTGTACCATCAATAACTTCATAGGACGGAGAGTTGTATGGTATTAGCTTCAGAGATTGGTGCTTATCAGTAAGCTTTTTAAGTATCTCATCACCGTCAAAGTATATTAATGTTCCCTTTGGTTCAATGATAGAAATAAATTTATCGAACTGTTCAATATAATTATCCATGGTTGGAAAAACATTTATATGATCCCATGCTATTCCACTTATTAATGCAATGTGAGGAGCATACCAATGAAACTTAGGTCGTCTATCAATGGGTGAACTCAGGTATTCATCACCCTCAAAAATAATTAGTGGAGCATCATCACTAACTCTAACCATAACTTCAAAATCCTTGATCTTGGAACCAACTAAATAATCAAAATCAAACTCTAAATCCTTTAATACATGCATTATCATTGCAGTTATGGTTGTTTTACCATGACTACCCCCTATAACTATGCGTTTTTTATCTTTAGAGTGATTAAACAAGAATTCAGGATAGGAATATATCTTCAGCCCAATCTCCTGTGCTTTAAGCAACTCCGGATTATCTGCTTTTGCGTGCATACCAAGTATTACAGCATCTATGCTAGATGATATTTTTTCGGGATGCCAACCATAAACAGAAGGAAGCAGACCATACTTACTAAGACGACTCTTGGAAGGTTCAAATATCTCATCATCGGATCCGGTTACATTATTTCCATTTAAGCTAAGTGCTATTGCAAGATTATGCATTGCGCTCCCTCCTATGGCTATAAAATGTACATTCATAAAATTTTATTTCGTCTATTGCTATAATTTATGAAGATTTATGTGTAAAAATAAACGATTAAATGAACACAACTATATAAATTAGCAATTATATGTTTAACAATTTTTTATATTTGATGTTGATATAAACACCATAACCAATCGACCAATCATGAGAACTTTCTTACTGCCTGTTGATTTTTCAGAACACTCTGTTGCCACATATAAATATGCTATAAAAATTGCAGGAACCTCGGAGAAAACAAAGTTATATTTTCATCATACATTCAATGATCAATTGTTAAATACTGATCCAACAATGGACAACAGCTTTGATGACAGCTCAATGTTGAACATGGAATTAATTGAAGAGTTTAGAAAACAGTCTTTGCTCAATATGAAAAAGTTGATTACAGCTGTTAATCAGCACCTGGGTTCTATGAATATTTCAAATTTCGAAATAGAATATAGTGTAGAGGGAGGTGACACAAACTGGGAAATAATAAACCTATGTAATGAAATTAATGCAGACCTTATTATCATAGGAACCAGGGGGGTAGGCAAGAAAGATATCTTCCAGGGAAGTGTTGCAAAAAAAATTATGAATAAGGCATCTGTTCCTGTCATTGCAGTACCATTAGGCGATCTTGATAAAGATGCAAAAATAAATATAATGTATGCTTGTAACAGTAGCAAGAATAATGATTACATCAAGATACAATCATTATTTAATTTATTTATAAATATTCAAACGCATGTAAGTGTTGTGCATTTTCACTTTGATGGCAAAAAAGATAAAAATGAATTTCTCATCGAAGAACTTGAGGAGTTATTCTCTGAAGATATATATCTACACAACATGTCATTCTCAATTATTGACGTGTCTAATAAGGATGTTATAATGGATCAGTTCGTAAAGAATAACGATATAAATACTATCTCATTTATTGCACATAAAAGCAATATTTTCAAGCATCTGTTTTCTGACAAAATTACAAAAGATGACTTTTTCAGACTTAATTTACCAATGGTTGCATTGCATGATTAACACATCAATCATTTATTGCTTTATCATACATCTCATTTAATTTCACGCCTATTCTATCCGCAGAAAACTCTTTTGCAAACTCCTTATGAATGTTCCTGATATTAAATTTCCTTTTACCATTAAGATATGCACCTAGCTCATAGAGCAACTGAGACTCATCACCAGGTTTAACAAGAATACCATTTCTTTTGTTAACTCTTTCGGGAATCCCCCCCACTCTTGTTGCAATAACAGGAACTCCAAGTGATAATGATTCATTAATTACAACTGGAAAATTCTCATAATGACTAAAAATGACTAACATATCAGCATTATTCATTTCATCAACAAGGTTCTTTCCTTCCAACAATCCTGTAAATCTTAGCTTAGCCTCATCTATTCCTAATTTTTTAGAGTATTGAACCATATCCACCATATCTATTCCTTCTCCAACCATTGTGAATATAAAGTCATCTCTTTCGAGCGAAAGCTCCTTGATAACGCGAAGTAATCCACTTATGTTTTTAGACTTATCCTCAAAACAACTTACATGCAAGAAGTTAACTTTATTATTCTCTTTTTTCTTTGGATTATATTTTACAAAAACATTGTCAACAACATTTGGCAGTATCAAATAGTTGAGGTTCTTTAATCCATGCATTTGCATTGAATCAGCAAGATTTTTTGTAACAGCAGTAACTGCAGATGCATATCGTACAACCACTCTGGTAATAAATTTTCTAAAAACACCCTTAAAGCCAGATGTAACATCAAGGTATCTAGACCAATGCTCAGTTACAATGTAAGGAATTCCTTTAGTTAGTTTATAATACAGCCCTATTAACCCTAACCTTGTCAATATATGTATGTGAAGTAAGTCAATACCTTCTAATTCCGACTTAATTACCCCAATACCAATACGATTTGCTTTGTAGAATCTATAAATATTTATGAGCCTGCCAAGAGGCCCGAGAAATCTATTTGCTCCTTTATAATAAACTTTAGCTGTAGGAACTCCATTTATCATGCTTATTTCTGTGATAAAAGAGGATACAGAATCCCATTTTTTTTCAACTAAATGAGTATATACTACACCACATTCACAATAAATATTAGCCGCTTCAATATGCCGCTGAATAAAAAGTCCTGGCATTGGGTCAAACTTATTTGGATACCATCTTGCCAGATGTAATACTTTTAATTTCTTTCTATCAATCATTATTAATTAGATAATTATCAATTATTTTAATTGTATTCTGCAATCGACTACCCTGTGACCCTGAGACAATTTTAAATTGTAAATTATTTCTTACTAGTTCTTTAACAAATAGATCAAAGATATATTGCCTATTGTGCTTATTTTTACGCAACGGGTCTTCTTTCCACGGCATATCAATATTACAAAGTAAGTATAAGTCAAATATATTATTTCTAACTAGGTTTTCTATCGTATCTGTAGTTTTTTCAAAAACTACCTCCGACCATATCTTAAGGGTGATGAAATCAGTATCAAAAAATAGCAATGGCTTATTTTCTTTTAATTGTTTTTTAACAATATCGAACTGACCTAGTGCAATTTTATCAATATCCGAGATAGAATATTCATACTTCTTATTTTGGAAATATATTCGAGCATATTCCTCACAAAATGTTGTACGGTAATGATTTGCCAATTTAACACATAGCCAAGTTTTACCAGTTGACTCGGGCCCTAATACAGCTATCTTTTTAGTTATCACTACTCGTATTATTAATTTGTTTACGCCATTCTATATACCCCAATATGGCAAGCAAAAGGAATATTAAGTATTGAACACCTGTAAAGCCATATCCTTTCACAAAATATAATGGAATTGATACAATATTTCCAATAATCCAAAGAGTCCAGTTTTCCAATTTTTTATTAGCCATAAGCCACATGGCTGAGAAGAAAATTCCAGTTGTAAATGTATCCAGAAATGGAGTTACTTTTCTAATGTCATTAATATCACCTGAAATTAAATTACCATATGAATAGATAATACTTTCTGAGAATGACAGTTCATTGGGCATAATATCGTAAAACCTATAAACTATAATTACAAATATAGATGTGAATACAAATATCCCAAAAGCTTTAACTTTATCTAATAGATTAGTTCGTGTAATTGGAATATGTTTATCGTTAAGGTCAATAACTTTACTCCACATATACCACCCATAAATACTCATTAAGGTATAATAGATATTGATAATAAGGTCACCATAAAGAGACCACTGAGCAAGCATATAAACATATATCCCAGTTGATATAATACCAGTTGGAAATACTAAAATATTTTCCTTTTTGGCAAAAAATACACTTACTACTCCAAATAATGCAGCTATAAGCTCTAAGACAATATTAAGAACAGATGCTGTTCTATATGGCTCTAGAAAGAAATCGAGCAATTCAATCATTAACTACTTTTAAGAATCTGTAGATCAGAATTAATTATTTTCAAGATAAACACTGAATGTGGTACTTCAAATGACTTTTCAATTTCATTTTTTTATTATTTCCATAACCATTCGATATTTGTCAAAAACTTGTATCCTTATTCCTTTACTTCAACAACAATGCTGTCATAATTATTCAAGCAATCAATAAGATTTTTGATTGGAGAAATAAACTCCTCCTTCAAGGAATAATAACTAATGTCGATGAATATATTCACTATATTTGATAAAAGTTTTAATATAAGCTCAAAGGTACATTATTTTGATATTAACTTATTAACAAAAAAATAACTCAAAAAAATATGACTAAGCAATTTCTTATAACAACTGGATTAATGGGTGCTTTTAGTGTAATAATGGGAGCCGTTGGCGCTCATATTTTGGAAGGTAATATTTCTGCAATGCACATGGGTATGTTTAACACTGCAAATCAATTTGTAATGTTTCATGCACTCGCTCTATTAGCTCTCACTTTCATGAATAGGTATGTAAATAGATCATATACCAAAACAATCTATTATCTTTTTGTGGTTGGTATTATTTTATTTTCAGGATCATTATATATTAGCTCATTAAAGGAACTAACGAATTTTGGACCTGGCATTTTGAGTAAATTGGCACCAGCTGGCGGATTATTACTAATATCTGGTTGGATAGCAATTATTCTTTCAGGACTAAATTATAAGCATAAAAAACGCCATAGCTAATACTTTTAGCGCATATCTATAACCTCCACATCTGGATATTTTGAGTAGTCAAAAGTGAAGGTATCTTCAGGTAAGTCAAGGTTTGGCATTAAGTCTACAATATGATAGGTAAACACATTACCATTGGCATCATAAACTGAGAAATTTTCGAGGCTAAGCTTATTAGCATTTACGATAACACTCATTTTTTCAAAATTATTCCTATCATTTGGCTTAAGCTCTATTTCTTTCAGATTCGAATTCTTATACTTCTTATCGTTGTTAAATTTAGCCTTGTAACTCTCATTATATTTTGTAAGTATATCAGTTGGGGAAATACTTTCTTCACTATCAGCCATATTACTTACCATAACCTCTTCTGAATCCACAAGGTATGTCCATATAGTTGATCCATCGGAAATTATTATTTGACCTTCCATCTCAATTCTATAGTTATCACCATTAACGTAGATTACACCGGCCTTTTTTTCATCGATACCCATTTCTATGTTAACCATTGTATAAGATAAATTAGCCTTAAAGTTTTTATACGATGATGTGCGATCTATAACATCTTCTAGCAACTTTGAAGCCTGCTTATCACTCTGAGCATAGGCCCCAAGAGAAATAATTAATATTAGTATTGTGAGCAAATTTTTCATTGTATGTGTTTTCTTTTTTTACAAATTAAACTTGATGTTGTTATAAATAATTTATGTCAAATTCTAGTAGTTATTATTCACTGATACCATTCTTAGAATCAAGATCCTTTAAGAATTGTTCCAAGGCCATCTCACTGGCAACTCTAACTTCCCTTGCCTTGCTTCCCTCAAAAGGACCAACAATCCCAGCAGATTCAAGCTGGTCAATAATTCTACCGGCTCTATTATAGCCTAATTTTAATTTTCTTTGTAGAAGTGAAGTTGATCCTTGCTGTGTTTGCACTATTATTAATGCTGCATCTTCAAATAACTCATCTCGTTCCTTTGGATCATATTCTGTTTTTTGTTCAGCTTCTTCGTCTTTGAACTCGGGCAAATGTAATGCATCTGGATAAGCACGTTGAGATCCAATATAGTTTGTTAGTTTATCAACTTCCGGTGTATCAATAAAAGCGCACTGAAGCCTTATTACATCATTACCAGTTGAAAACAACATATCGCCGCGTCCTACCAACTGATCAGCACCACTTGTATCCAATATGGTTCTGGAGTCTATTTTTGTTATAACTCTAAATGCAATCCGAGCAGGGAAATTTGCCTTTATAGTACCAGTAATAATATTAACCGATGGCCTTTGGGTTGCTATAATAAGATGAATACCAATGGCACGTGCTAATTGCGCTAATCTTGTAACTGGAGCTTCAACTTCCTTACCTGCTGTCATAATTAAATCCGCAAACTCATCTATAACAAGCACAAGATAAGGCAGATATCGATGTCCGTGGAGTGGGTTTAGTTTCCTTGCAATAAATTTGGTGTTATACTCCTTTATATTTCTTACCTGCGCATCCTTTAACAATTCGTATCTATTGTCCATCTCAATACTCAAACTATTAAGAGTGCGAACTACCTTGCGTGTATCAGTAATAATTGCTTCTTCTGAATCAGGCAATTTTGCAAGATAATGACGTTCAATCCTTGAATATAAGTTTAGTTCAACTTTTTTGGGATCAACAAGAATAAACTTTAGTTCAGACGGATGCTTTTTAAACAATAGGGATGCAATGATAGCATTTAGTCCAACAGACTTACCCTGCCCAGTTGCTCCTGCCATAAGAAGGTGAGGCATCTTTGCAAGATCAGCTACAAAACTTTCATTACTAATCGTTTTACCTATTCCAAAAGGTAAATCAAACTTGCTATTTCTAAATTTATCTGATGCAAGTATGGATTTTATACTTACTATATTAGGGTTTTGATTTGGAACCTCAATTCCCACTGTTCCCTTTCCTGGAATGGGTGCAATTATTCTTATTCCAATGGCCGAGAGACTGAGAGCTATATCATCTTCAAGGTTTTTTATTTTAGCTATACGTATACCTGGCGCTGGAACTACCTCATATAATGTAACCGTAGGGCCAATGGTAGCTTTTATCTTTGTGATGGATATCTGGTATTGATTAAGGGTTTCAACAATTCTATTTTTGTTAATCTCAAGCTCTTCTTTTGTTACCAGTATATTATTTTGATCATAGTCTTCCAAAATATCCAATGGTGGCAGTTTATAATCTGCCAAATCCAATGTTGGATCAAATTCCGTATCAATGCCTAAATGCTGTCCTGAATCAGGCATCTTATCGCTTGTTTTCTCAACCTTTATAGGCTCTACCGTTAGTTCCAGATCATCTTCTTCAATTTCTTCCTCCACAGCTTCCTCTTTTGCTAGAATTTCATCCAAAGCAGATTCCTGTATTGCTGTTTCCTCTTCTACCTTATATGGCTTATCTGTTTTGTTATCAATTGTATCAGAAGGTAATTCGGGTTCATCGTCGACTGCAAATTCAACCGTATTATAAATTTCTTCCTTGGGCACTATTGAATTTATTACTTCGTTTTCACCTTCACTACTATTCTGAACTTTTGTCCCTTTTCTGGAAAACTGAAATTTAAAGTCAATCATTGAAAAAATAACAGGTATTAGTATAATCAAAAGTATTAGCCCTGCTTTTCCTAAATATGCAATTGCCCATAAATTCAATTGAAATCCTGCAAGGCCTCCAAGTATATTTTCAGGATGCAGTGGAAATATCAATGAAAAAGTTGTGGGCATCCATATAAATGATAGAATTAATAGCTCAAACCATCGCCATAAACTAAACATCTTAATTTTTAGAAGTAAATTCAATCCAAGTGCAAGCAAAATAACTGGCACGAAAATACCTCCAATGCCTATCCCTTTAAGAACGATAAAGTTTGCTAGGTAAGACCCCAACCAACCAGTCCAGTTCATAACGGTCTCAACATGGTCCCTGTAGTCAGCAACTCCTGAAACAACTTTCTCAGAGTCTATATCAACTGCAAACCAGTTGATTACAAATGTAGTGATGGCTATAAACAAATAAATACCAATAACAAGAAAAGCAAATCCAATACTTCTTAGAAATCTCGGATCTGACAAAAAACTTGACTTATTAGCCGAGGATGTTTTTATCTTTTTCGATTTTCTTTTAATGGCTTTACCAGACTTCACTTTGTCCTCATCCTTCTTTTTTATTGCTTTTAGCTTATTAGATTTTTGAGTCATTAAGGGAAAATTAAATTCACACAAATGTAACAATTTAGCTGATATCTATTATGTAAACCCCCGATATACTATGTTATTAGAAATTTTAAATCTTAGATTGCATTTTTTGCGCTATACAACAACTATGAAATTTATTTTAAATTCTTTACCTCTTATTATATCATGAAAAAAACCATTGCACTATGGGCAAGTATCAGTCATATGAAAAATTTCGAGTTTATGACTACAATCGATACATTTGGTCCTAGTCTGAACTTTATTGACAATAACCACAGTTTTATCCAGAATTGCATTTATTATTGTCATTCATATGGCAGTATCGAGAGTATAGAATTCAATACCTGAGATTGATCCAATGTCAAGTATTATGAAGGGAAAAATATTAGCATCTAATTTCTTGGTCTCAAACTCAACTGCATAAATATTACTAATAGCATTGGAGAACTCGTGCATAAATATTTAATTTGTCCTACCAGGGTAGACCTTAAGTCCTTCTTCAAGAATTTTAATTGACTTATTGAGATCTGGAACATTTAGAACATAGCTAATCCTAACCTCATCCTTACCTTTTCCTGGACTGGAATAAAAGCCAGAGGCAGGTGCTAACATAATAGTTTGATTCTTGTAGTTAAAGTCTTCAAGTAACCACTTGCAAAATTTATCGGAGTCATCTATGGGTAGTTTTGCTACCACATAAAATGCTCCTTCTGGATTTGGACAAAAGGCATCTTTGATCTTATTAATACCTTCAACAACAGTATTTCTTCTGGAAATATACTCATTCATAACTCTAGAAAAATACTCATCTGGAGTATCTAATGCGGCCTCAGCGGCAACCTGACCTAAAGTTGGCGGACTTAATCTAGCTTGAGCAAACTTTAAAGCAGAAGCAACCACGTCCTTGTTTTTTGAAATAAGCCATCCTATTCTTACACCACAAGCACTGTAGCGCTTAGATACTGAATCAATTAGTATCACATTATTCTCGATACCCGATAAATTCATACATGAAAAATGCTTCTTACCATCATATGTAAATTCCCTATAGACCTCATCAGATATTAAATATAGATCATACTTTTTTACTATGTCTTTAAGTATGTCTAGCTCTTCCTTTGAATATAAATATCCAGTGGGGTTATTTGGATTACAAATTAATATAGCCTTGGTACGAGGTGTTATGTTATTTACAAAATCTTCAATGGGTGGAAGAGCAAAGCCTGTATCTATTGAAGATAATATAGGAACAATATTAATGCCAGCATTTTTCGCAAAGCCATTATAATTTGCATAAAAGGGTTCAGGTATAATAACTTCATCACCTGGATCCATTATTGATTGAAAGGCAAATAATAAAGCTTCAGATGCTCCGGCACCAACTATTATTTCATCTGCGGTTACATTGATATTAACAGTTCTGTAGTACCCTGTGAGTTTTTCTCTAAAAGATGCCATCCCTGCTGAATGACTATATTGGATTACTTTATCTCCAAAATTATGAATAGCGTTTAACGCAACTTGTGGTGTCTCAATATCAGGCTGGCCAATGTTAAGATGATGCACATTTATACCTCTCTTCTTTGCACCTTCTGCAAATGGAACAAGCTTTCTGATAGGTGATTCGGGCATCGATCTACCCTTATTGGAAATATTTGGCATGACAATGTAATTAATTGGTTAAATAAAAAACAGGTCATATACCAATGTTTAGTGATTATGACCTGTAAGTTACAAGATTATTATCCGCTTAATTATTTATTGGAGTAGCACCCGCCGAATTGTTTTTTGTTGGTAATTCTTCATCAGGCTTTTTTTCAACCTTTCCCTTTATTCGCAATAAAATTGTTGGTTTACTTTTACAATTTGAGTAAACTGTAACAGTTTTATTAAAAGGACCTGCCTTACGTGTACTGTAGGTAACTTTAATTTCACTTGATTCACCTGGTAATATAGGTTCTTTTGGCCATTGTGGAACCGTACAGCCACATGAAGAACGTGGTTTGGATAAAATCAATGGTTCATTACCTGTATTGGTAAACTCAAAATTGTATGTACCATCACCATTAATCTCAATGGTTCCATAGTCATGTGTAGTTTTTTTAAATGATATCTCAGGGCCATTCGCTTTCTTTTGCGTTTGGGCATTAGCAGCAAACGCAGAAATCAAAATTGCAACTATTATTACAAGGTTTTTCATCTTTTAGTAATTTTATATATAACTAGCAAAAATAGAAAAAATTATGTATAAATTTACTAATCTTTAAGCATTCTCAAGACCACTAGTCGTACAACTATAATTCTATAAATATTGTATTAATAATTTTGTTTTAGATCATGTATCATTCAAACCGAAATTGTTAAAGATATTTACCACACTGTTTGCAGTATTTAGCATGCTCATCATGCTCAATGCAGTTGCATCCTATGCACGTCTTATTAGATTTTCTATTTAACTCTCCTTTTATTATTTCTCCACCAATTATACTTGTTGGAACAGCAATTATTGCAAAACCAACAATCATTAGCATTGATGCTATGGTTTGGCCTAGAACAGTTTGTGGCGCAATGTCCCCATAACCAACAGTAGTTATCGTAACAATAGCCCAATAAATAGATTTGGGAATACTTGTAAACCCCATTTCTGGTCCTTCTACCAAATACATGAGCGATCCAGTTATTACTACTATAATAATTATGGCTTCTAAAAATACTATAATAGTTCTACGGCTACTTTTAATTGCTTCTGCCAATATATTTGATGCTCTAACATAGCGAACGAGTTTAAGTATTCTAAATATTCTCATCAACCTTAGCATCCTTATAACTATTAAAAAATGAGTGCCTGTTATCATCAAACTTATGTATGTCGGCAATATGGAGAGTAAATCAATAATGCCATAGAAACTAAAAATGTAGCGCGTTGGTTTTAACGATGAATAAATTCTTAGGGCATACTCAATGGTGAATATTATTGTAATAACCCACTCCAGATAAAGAAAAAGATTACCATATTTATTGTGAACACTCTCAACGCTGTCTATTATAACAATTACCACTGAGAATGATATTACAATCAATAATACTATATCAAATAGTTTACCCAATGGTGTATTCGATTCGAATATTATTGAGTGCAATGAACTTTTTATTGTTTTCTTTTCCATTTTAAAATTGATTAATCATCTAAATTATAAAAATTATGAAATGCCTTCGAAAACGCCCATTCCAAATAACGCAAAGTCATACTTTACTGGATCGTTGGAGTCAAGTTCTCGTAGTTGCAATGTGAGTTCATAAACAGATTTCCAGTCGTTTTGCTTTCTATGTAACATACCCAATTTCCTTGCAACATTACCCGAATGAACATCCAAGGGACACATCAAAGCAGACATTGGAATATTTTTCCATATTCCAAAATCTACACCACATTTGTCATCTCTTATCATCCATCGAAGAAACATATTTATTCTTTTGGCAGCAGAACCAGAATTTGGATTTGCAATATGTTTTTCAGAACGTTTTAGGTGAGCTACTTCCATTAATGAACTACGCATTCCAGATATTGCACCTTTTATATTTCCATAATGTTTGAAATTATCCGTCACTATTGTTTCAAGCCCTCCTTTATTTCTATAAACATCCATCAATGCTGTAATAATGAACAAACAATCATCGGAATTGAATGTCCGATAAACAAACTTTTCAAATCGTTTCATGTCAGTATCAGAGGCATTCATAATAAAATCATAAGGCGCATCATCCATACGTTCCATCCAAATATTTGCTTTTGATATTATTGCAGTTCTCCTACCCCATGCTATTACCGCTGTTAAAAAACCACTTATTTCTATGTCTTCCTTCAGAGTGTATTGATGAGGAATACTAATTGGGTCACTTTCAATGAAGCTAGGTTTATTATATAAATCAACCTTACTGTCTAATAATTCTAGTATGCTTTCCACAAAATATTATTTGCGACAAATTTAAATAAGTATTAATTTTGGCAATACAATTTTTTTATTAAAATGAAAAATACGATGAGAAATCCTCTGATTATAATGATTATTACTTTTTTTCCAATTATTTTTTTGTCATTTACCCATAAAAACAAAACTATTCAAACATCCAAGGCAGCTGATGTCAACTATATTATACCCAATGATATTCAAGAGATAATAAATAATTCATGCTATGGGTGTCACAATAACGATAGTAAATCAATAAAGAGTAAAATGAAACTTAATTTCGATAAGTTGTCAACCATGAAAATTGGCAAGCGTGTTGGAAAATTAAATAAAATTCATGATGTGATTGAAGAAAATGAGATGCCTCCCAAAAAATTTCTCAAGAAGTACCCTGAAAAGTCTCTAAGTGATGAAGATGGTGAAAAATTAGCCTCCTGGGCAATTAACATGGCATCACAATATATCAATGAATAACTATCAAGTATGATTAAGAATCTATCTATATTATTGTTTATATGTCTCATTATACTTCAATTTTTCGGGCCATCATTGCCTGAGGTGAGCAACATAAACCCCAACGATTTAATAGATAATAATCCGGAGATACCTGAGGATATCAAAACCACTTTACAAGTATCCTGTTACGATTGCCACTCCAACGAAACCAAATATCCATGGTATTCTAGCATTGCCCCAGTTTCATTTTTAGTCGTAAGGGATATAAACCATGCCAGAGATGAGTTAAATTTTTCTAACTGGGAGGATATGAGCAAGCTGGATAAAGCGAGTGCCCTTGATGATATTTCAGATGTAATAATTGATAATGAAATGCCCATGGCCATTTATACAGCAATGCATAGAGGAACTTCTTTAAGTAATAATCAGAAGGAATCATTAGTATTATGGGCCGAAGAGTTCTCAGATCACATGTTTGATTAATTAACCCAATAGATATTCAGAAAATACATACAGTAAATTAGGCAATTTTTTTTTAACATTTCACATACCCATATTAATTGCATCTCCATTATTTCTTCAAACGTCTTCAGCTTTCATTTTTGTCCCATATGATTTCTTTCCATTTCCTCTGACTTTCAGCGTCACCAGATCTAGCCTTAATGTAGAGGTTTAATAACCTAATCTCTTTACTTTGTTCTTCTTCGGCCATTCCTACAGGGATTTCTATAAATTTAATACCTTTTTTATTGTTTATACAGTGACTAAAATGTTTATTAAACCCTTCAACGCTATCAGTGTGCATAAACTCACCGCCATAGGCTTCAATTAAACTTTTATAATTAAAACGAGAATCACTACATGAATACATATCACAGTCTCCACCTTTACCAAGATGGAAAATATCATTTCTCATAAGTATAATAACCACAAATAGATCTTCTCTTAGAAAGTGAATTAACTCATTTAATTGAAAATGAAATCCACCATCCCCTGTAATAATAACAGGAATATCTCCAGACTTATTTTGGTTAATTGTATTACAAATTGATCTAGCATAAGGAATAGAGTTACCCATAGCGGCATACCATGGATTAGATACCCATGATCTTATTAAAGATGATTTCTTAGTCTCGAGATGTAAACTTGCAAAAAATGAATTTCCAACTTCAGGAATATAAATAAAACTCTCTTTAGAATTTCTTTGATGTTGATTTAAAAGATCACATATATTTGAAAAATTAACGCTATCTGAACCATCATATGTTTTAATTACTGACTTGGTTTCTTCAAATTTAAATGAAGGAGTGTCCATCTCTTCCAAATACTTAAACACTTCTATTATATCTAGACCTTGCGTTGAAGTACCTTTTAGAATCGTTTTATTTTCAAAAGAGTTTATATAAGTTTCGCCGGTGGCAAATGCTGAACTAGTGTCCTGAGTAATAATTCCAGTACACAGTTCTAAAATATAATCAGACTTATTCTCTATGTATTCTCTTGTAGCTTTGGAGCTAAATACACCATTATAATAACTTAAGCTCAACTCACTATTATCATCCATTAAACCTTTTGCGAATAAATTAGTTGCATAAGGGATTCTATGTTTTTCACAGAACTCTTGAATTGTATCAATAAGTTTTTTATTAGATTTAACTTTTTCACCAATATATAAAACTGGTTTTTTAGATACTTTAAGCTTGGAATATATTTCTTGAGCTATGTATTGGGCACCATCTAATAATAATTTTTCCTCAACTATTTCGTTAAATTTTTTTGGTAAACTTATACTTTGGACTTTTGTAAAAACAATATCACGTGGAATTTCAATATAAACAGGTTCCTTGTGAGTATAGGCATGCAGAATTAATTTATAAAATTGTTCACTTGCAATACTAGGTCTTCTATCTTCTCTATTCCCTTGTAATCTCTCAGCTTTTATTCCAAGAGCTTTAAAAGCATTAAGAGCTGTATTAAAGTCCACTGTCCAATCATGGCTACAATATACAGAATGATGAAGAGGACCTTTCTTTATTTCACTCTCTCCAGGAGCTCCTGATATAAAAATAACCGGAAGTCCTTCCGTTTTTGCAAGAGCTGCAGCTGATATACAAGGCAAACTTCCAACAGTATATGTAGTTAAGCAACATCCAATCCCATTTACTTCTGCTGCTCCACAAGCACTAAAACTAGCATGCATTTCATTACTGGAAGGACGCATATTAAATTTATCGCCAAAAGCAGCCAATAAATTAACAGCATAGTCTCCACCAACACCATAAATATTTTCAATATTAAAATACTTAAGTGATTCAGATAAAGATTCACTAAGATCATGGAGATTAGAATAATATGCATCTCCAAAGTTTGTTCGAAAGTCGTTCATTGTATACCTTTTTATAAATTATAAGTTTCTGCTAATTTTCTAAATAGTGGAAGAAATTTTTTATTTTTTTCTGTCTCCACATAGAACAATATTCTAAAGTATCCAGATTTACAAACTCAACATCATCAACTGTTGATTTATGAAACAAAAAAAATACACCATTTGGTTTTTGAATGCTTAATCATTAAACTTTTACCCTGTATACTTTAATCGCTCAGTCCGAACATAATAGTGCACCTCTTACTTTTGCCATAATAGATTTGGTTAGCTTTATAAAGCTTGCTTACGAAGGTAAGTTTTTAAGAGATGAAATAGGTGCTTTATGGGATAAATTTACGCCTGAAATTGTAATTTATAATGAGTATAAATATGAATATGAAAACTTCATTATTATGCTGTATATCAGTATATAAGTTTTCCAACAACCTGGTCTATAAATTCAGGTAACCTCTTTCGACGGTACTGCATTACCCATCTAGGGTGTGGAAGTGGAATTATTTGATCAAAAAGTTTTAATTCGATATTTAGTAAAGTCAAATATTCATAATTTTTACCTTGACCGAGACAATAACATTTTCTTGAATTTACACCCAAGCCTATTTGATCAACTAAATTCGAAATTATAGTGCTTTTAAGAGCATTGCGCAAGTCTTTCGAATCATAATAATTATAATTCTTATTGTCTTTTACGAAACCAAGTGAACTTACGCTTCCAATGTAGAAATGCTTATAAAAGTGATCTGGCCCTCCCATTTGATCAATAAGTCTGTATATAAACTCGGATGAAAGCTCTTTACGTTTCTCAAGATTATTAGATATTCTACAATTTTTCTCTAAAACTACAGGGTCAGTAAATGGAATTCCGGTAATTCCTGCTCCAAATCTACCTGGGTTTATACCAACGATGAAAACTCTACCTCTATCATCATTATAATATTTATCATAAAAAATCTTACAAAGTTTCATTACTTCATCATCCAAATATGGATTGAGAACTTCAACCCCCTGGGGCAGTTTATTTTTGATTTGTAGATTTCCATAGTAATCAAGTACCCTTTCTCCGAAAGTCATATTCACGACGAATTAAATTGTGGTATGATAACATTGGTAAAGTTAAGGGAAATATCCTAGAATAGGCCAAAAGGCATAGTTTATATCTTTTTTATCACAATCAACCACCCCTAACTTTATAATCAATAACATAATAGTGATACAATTGCCTAATAATATTTTACTACCGAAAACTACTTAGTGCACATGTGTCTTTGTGGAATGTATAAATATAGGTTACCAACTAAATAAAACCTGAAGTTAATCATATGTCATTTGGCTAAGATATGGGATGATTTTGTTGAAATGCAGATAACCTTGATTCTAGATCTGTCATTTGTTCATATTTTATTAGTGAGGTACATGCACGTATTCCTTCCTCTCTTTCACTTCCAGTTATAAGCAATGAGATGGCGCTAATGCCATAATAAATCAATTTATCCAGTAGCACTTCAGCAGTCATACCAGGATATGAAAATGTAAAATAGAAGCCGTGTGCAATTGGTTCATCAATATCAGTATGATATACAATTTCAAACCCATTATTAATGAAGATATTCTTCATAAGCTCGGCCTTTTTTCCATAGTCCTTTACCTCCTCAATAAAATCTAGTTCTCCATCATTTACGGCCTTAAGCATTGCCAATAGCCCATATTGAGCTGAATGTGAAGTCCCTGAACTCAATGGGTACATTGTTCCAAACACCATGGCATATCCAAATTTTTCTGATGGATAATGATTTAATAGGTTTTCAAATTTACTCGCATATAGTACATCTGAGATAACCATCATACCAATACGTTCGCCCGCATAACTAAACTTTTTGGAGCTGGAAATAAACAAAATATAGTTATCAGTATAGTTAGCTACACTAGGTTGATATGGTGGAACTCCTGGATTTGAATAATCCTTACGAAAGTCCATTCCAAAGTATGCAAGGTCCTCCATTACCACAACATCATATTTAGTAGCTAACTCTCCAATTATTTTAAGCTCTTCATCTTTAAAACAAATCCAAGAGGGATTATTTGGATTAGAATAGATTATGGAATGTATTTTTCCTGTTTTGAAGTGTGACTCAAGTTTGTCTTTGAGGGCTTCACCGCGATAGTTATAAACATCAAAACTATCATATTTTAATCCTAGCAATCGGTGTTGCATTTTATGCACTGGAAAACCAGGATCAATAAAAAGAGTAGTATCTCTATTCTTATGTATACGGCTTAGAATAAGAAATGCAGCAAATCCGCCTTGCATTGAGCCAACAGTTGGAATGCACCCTTCTTCTTCTACATCAATGTCCATAAACATCTTAACAAAGCGACTAATCTCATGCTTAAGAGGTTTAATTCCAGAAATATCTGGATATATTGAGGCAACCCCTTTCTTTAATGCATCGATTTGACCTTGCACACCAACTTCAAGAGGTGGTAGACCTGGCACACCCATTTCCATTCTTATATATTTATCTCCAGTTGCATTTTCTATATTATCAACGAGTTTCTTTATCTCTCTTATGGAAGCTTTTCCCACTGATTGTATACCACTTTCGATAATCTTGTTACTTACTATATCAAAATTTATTGGGGTTTGTTTCATCCTTATGAGTTTACTTTATCGATATCTTTATTAGTTATTTTTTCATAATCCATTTCGAGTCTGAAATTATATCATAAATGGTTAATATGTTACCAATTGCAATACATATATGTGCTAAAAATAATACAAGCTATATTCCTATGTGAAGTTCTTTAAAAAATGATGAGGCCTTAACAAGTGCAATGGTTCCCAAATCCTTGTAGAGATAGTCAGCCCTTTCGATGAATTCCATTTCTCTTCCCTCCTGCACATCTGCAAGGCCTAAAAAAATTAAATCTGCATCCTTTGACTCGGATTTTATAACCTGATTAACAGGCAGTTGCTCACTATTATTAACAATTTGGATTTCGGCTTTAATCCTCATATTATCCAATACATGCTTTGCATCTCTAACTATACTACTTTCTCTTTCTTCATCATTATTAATTATCATAAGCCTGGCCGTAACGTTTCGCCATTCGTATGATAACCTGAGAAACTTAATTAATGATAATACCAGGTTACCATTGTTTGATCCTCCACGCCACCAAATGTCTATTTGTTTGTATTCTCCAAATAATTTAATTGAATCATGGTCCAAAAGCACAATGTTAAGATCAAGCTCACTAAAATACTTAAGTAATTTAGCAAACCCCACTGGATCCTCCGTTTTTCTGGCCCAGCCGAGCATAACAGTATTTGGCTCAACTCCTGAGAACCCATATGTAGCAGCAATACTTTTCATGCCATCATAAATATTACTGCATTCCTGTCTTCTTGAAAATATGCCCTCATCCCCACTCATTTCATCCTCTGGGATGGATTGCATATGTCTTGGGAAGAGCACCTTAGATGTATCATTTGGTATTAAATCAAAGTTTGATATCAAACCATGTTGTCCAACCAATGACTTGGCAAATTCAATTAGATGAGGCCTACTGCTCTTACCACCACTAAACAATAGTATGTTTGCACGCCAGTTTCTCTCATCCAATTGTTTTTGATCCATTTTGGTTAGCATTGAACGAAGTATTGATGCCCATACACTTTGCCAAACATCACCCATTGCAAGACTAAGCTGTTTCTTTCGTATTAAGTAATAAATTAATATCAGAATAAGAAATGCACCTAACATAGATATGACATCGAGTTGAATCATAACAAAGAAGGTAGCTACAAAGCCCAGTATACCAACCCACATGGGTATATTAAATGAAGGACGGAAATCAGTACTTGCCCATTTTTCAAGCGCAAATGAAATATTTATAAAGCCATAAGCAGTCAGATAGAACATAGAAACTACTCCTGCAATAACATTTAAATCACCTATTAGAATTCCCAATTCAGCGAGAATAAAAGTAAAAATTAGAGCATTGCGGGGTTCATTATTCTTACCATGGCCAACAGAAAGTAATCTGGGAAGTATCTTGTCCTGAGCAACTGCTTGAAGGATCCTAGGGCCTCCAAGGATACCTCCAAGTGCTGATGACAATGTAGCACCCCAAATTCCGGCTATAACAAGAAATGGTATCCATGACACTGTAATCAAAAAATTATAGTCACTTTTCAGAAGCTCCTCATCAACACCAAAGTAAAATATCATTGCAAGTGCCATGTATATAATAAATCCAACAACTATGGATATCATTGTTCCCATGGGAATATCTTTCTTGGGATCCTTTAAGTCACCTGACATTGCTATCCCAGCTGTAAATCCGGTTACAGCAGGAAAGAATATGGCAAATATTTCCACAAAGGAAAACTCTCGTTGAGGAGTGGAAATCATTGATTCTACATTTGAAATATCGGGTGTAAATAATGTTATACCAAATACAATTGAAACCAGAGACAGCACAATAGCACCAAGAATTATAAATTGAGTCTTAATCGCGGCATTTGTACTCACCATGGCTATTACAACCAACAATACTAGTACTATTGAACCAGTAACTCTTATGTGGTTGAGACTAACTTCAGTAATATCCAATAAATTAGTTATTAAATTAAGGGATAGAAAATTTTCAGAAAACCCCACTATGTATAAGGCAATACTAAGCGCTGTTCCAATGAATAAAGTAATACCAATTGAGCCACCCATTGGTAGTCCTAGAGACCGGCTGAGTATATAATATATACCGCCAGCTTTTATTTTCTTGTCGGTGGCTATTGAAGACACACTTAAACCTGTTGTAAAAGAGATTACATGAGCAAGTAATATAATTGCAATCGCTCCTGCAATACCAGCCACTCCAACAACCCACCCTAACCTTAGGTACATTATTACACCAAGTATTGTGAGGATAGAAGGTGTAAACACTCCTGCAAAGGATCCAAATTTTTTTGGTTGATCTATCATAATTAATACTTCACTTGAACTACAATAATATACTAGTATTTACGGATTATATTATATCTATTTTTGATTCATAATTAACTCCCCTTTGCCTTAAGCCCTCTAACATAAATTCTACCACTGAATCGTGTTCACCCAATTTTTCACCAAGTGTTATTCCTGTTTCCATATATATATTCTCAGCAAGCAGCCTCAAAGCAGTGGTAGCAGTATATCCCGTTGTTCTTGCCATCGAATGAATACCGGTATCATGACAGTATTCATCATAAAGGTCAAATGTATACCTTAGTTTTTCACCACCAGCTTCTCCATCAACTATAATTCTCATTATTGTTAAATCCTCTTCACCATTATCCAATTTCCAACTATCAAATAATAGTTTTGATGTAAAGTCAAGTGGAGATACCATATTTCCACTAATATTTATTTTTTCATTTGAGAAAAAGCCATTTTCATTGAATAGTTTAATCTTTTCAGCATATCCAGGGTAACGAAGAGTCTTCTCAACCATATTCTCTGCTTTTATGGTAAAAAGCAAAGATCTCAATCCATCACTATTAAATGCTTCAAGTGTACCAACTTTACCAAATTCAAGTAGCTCATTTTCCGTCAATGGATCAACAGTAATTATTTTACCATTTCTTACTATACGCGCTGGACGGGTATATTCTTCAATAATATCCGTTGGTGAAAAGACGGCTTTATATTCCCAGGGCTTTGTGCGCAACTTTGGCAAACCGCCAACGTAAATCTCAACATTATCAACTCTATCTAATTTGGAAGCAGCATGCCCCGTAAGCAGATTACTCATACCAGGAGCTACTCCAATATCGCAAATTACCCTCACACCTTTTTCCTTAGCCAAGTCTGCTAAGTCAAAAACATCCTCTGGGTAGAAAGCTATATCAATTGTATCCTTTCCGGCTTGTATACATCTTTTTAAAGTTTCAAACCCCATAAAACCAGGAACAGCATTTACCACAAAATCAAATGGTTTAACCAGTGATGTTATTAATTCACGGCTACTCAGATCTTCCCGAATAGTATTAATTTTTTTATCTTTTACACTAGCTAGCTTATCTTTATTGATGTCAGCTAGTGAAACGTCAAAATTGGAATCTTTTGCTAGGTCTTTTGCCATGGGAAGGCCTACTAAACCAGCACCAAGCACGATAATCTTCTTCATTATGCTAATATATTATAACCCAAATATACAAACAAAATAATCAAATAATCTCCATTGGATTAAGAGTTTGAATTTTAGGCAAGTAAGTTAAATATCTAGGATCTACCTTCCTCTTGTAAAACGGAGGTATAATGTTTAAATGACCTTAGAATTATAACCACCACCAGGGAGGCCATAACCGCATAATGCCATGGAGTATATAAAATGAATTCTTCAGTTTCAAAATATCGTCTTATGTCATCAATAAAGGTAAAGCCAACAACAGTAGCTAGAATACCTGAATATTCTCTTCTAAGAACACTTCTAAATGAAAATGGTACAACATTGGAAACATAATTACTAAACCCTGGTATGAAGCCTGGTGTTCTATTGGCCCAATCCATGTAACTATCACCAAATTTACGTTCTAAAAACCTTTCTTCAGCAAACATAATACGCTCATAATAAAGCCAAAAAGCTAGAGTTACAATTATCACAAAAGAAAAATTAAAGGTATAAATAACAATTCCAATCCACATAAAATAGTTTCCCAAATATAGTGGATGCCTCACCATAGAGTATATTCCAGTGGTATTTAAGGTCTCTGCAACTTGACCTTCCTTGGTATTTCTACCAGAGGTTCCTTTGGGAGTTGTTGCTATTGCTATTGCTCTAATAACGAAGCCTAAAACACTAATAGAAATAGCTCCCCATGTTATAAGATTGAGCCATTTTTCACTGATGGTTCCTATTGGTGTGAAAAAAACAACAGGTATTGCCAACACAAATAAGATTACAGGAATCTCTCCGCGATGTCTAAATAAATAATTACCCTCTTTTTCAAATGAATTAATGAATGCCATGGTATATATTTTAGTGAGGCAAAGATATTAAAATAGTAAACCAACAACAGAACATGAAAAGCTGAATATTTGAAGTATGAAAGGGTTGTAATTGGTAAGTCAGGCAACAGTAATGTGAGTTAACTTTCTAGCTCAATAAATGTAATCTCTGGAAGTATACCTATTCTGCCCGGATAACCTATTGAGCCCAAACCTCTATTCACATATATATACCTTCCCAACTTTTCATCATCTTCATATAAACCTGCCCATTGTTTATACATATATTTTGCAGGACTCCATTTTATTTCTTTGGTTTCTATGCCAAATTGAAACCCGTGAGTGTGACCTGAAAGAGATAAATCAATATCATAATTTCCTGGTATTACTACCTTTTCCCAATGTGAAGGATCATGAGTTAAAAGGATCTTAACATCAGCGTCTTCTGAACCCTTCATGGCTTTATCCAAGTCTCCATATTTTGGAAACCTATTACTGGCACCCCAGTTCTCAACTCCCACAACAGCTATGCTACCATCACTTGAATTTAGTATTTGGTTTTCATTATTTAGCAAGTTCCATCCAAGTGATCTATAGTATTGATATAAATCTATCATGTTATCTTTCTTTGCCTGTTCTGATGGCCACGCAACATAATCACCATAATCATGGTTCCCGAGAACAGCATAGATTCCCAACTTAGCTTTAAGCTGTGATAGAACTTGTTCAAAACCATATGCTTCTTTGGTGGCATAATTTACTAAGTCACCGGTAAAGAAAATTAGGTCTGGTTCAAGCTCATTTATAATATCAACTGCTCTTTGCAAGGGCTTTTTTGAAGCCCAGCTTCCAAGATGCAGATCAGATATTTGAACAATTTTAAGGTTATTAAATTTCTTTGGAAGATTTTTAAAAGCTATCTTTTCTTTATGGATTTTGAACTCGTACACCCATTTTAGCATCCCGGTAAACATGGTTCCCAAAATCAGTCCACCACTAACAAAACCCGTGTACTGCAGAAACTTACTTCTTGTTATCTCATAGTTATCATTTCCACCATTTATAACTTCAACCCTATTATTTCTACTTGAAAGATGTACAAGCTTTTGAATTCCTCTAATTACATCTGCTAGGATTAAAAATAAAATTGGAATAAGCTTGGCAGAATAAAATATCATAACTGTACCAACCATGTAAGTACGTATGGCGTCATTCCATAATAGAACTGGTTTTACCAGAGAGCCAACAATTATTACCAACAATAATAGCAGAGGGAACCAATAAACAGCAATAATTAAAACCCTTAGCCAATATCTATAGTTAAACACCTGTTTCTTAAGAGACGACCAGAGGTAAAAATCTGCTGCGACTATTACCAACATAAAAATTAATTGCACACTGTACTTTGGGAAAAATGTTCTAATACTAAAGAATAAAGCCAAAAGTATAAAGGCTGGTAATATAATTTTGATTAAGAGTCTCACAGTTTGATTTTCTAATTGTAAGCAGTTTAAACGGAGTAAAATTATAAATATTTTGACTTTAAGAACTTATTAACAAATTAATGGAGACATTTCATGATCATTAATAAAATAAAACCCTAGAATTAAGTTTTAATTAAAAAAAGAAATGGAAATAAACATTCTTACAATCTTTGATATTCGAATGTTGGGTAACCCTTTTCTCCCGTTTCAGGGTTATAAAAACTAATAAACCTTAGTTTGTAGTAAGCTAACTGCTCATCTCTGATTATGTAGTTGTAATTTAGCTTGGTTTCGTAACTGATATTACCTGTATTTACATCCCCTATTAGCTCTTTCCAATCATAACCAATCTTATCAAAGTTTAGAGAAAAATCCATTAGTAGTGTATCTGAAAGATTAATGTCTGAGAAAGCTAATGTTGTGTCCAATGCAACAGATAACATATCATATTTCTGCATTACGCCAGTAACTAAATATGGATAAGCTTGGCCATCTGTAGTATACAACATAGTTGTGTACTGTGTGAAAATCAAGTCCCAATCATTATAGTTGGGTTCTATTTGCTTTTGTAACATTTCTTCAAAAGAGTACTGGGTATTTATGTGCTCTGGATTTTTCTCCACAACAGCATTAGTTAAATCAGAATTATCCATCTTACAATGAGTGAAATAGAATTTATCTCCCACTAAACCCGTGAATTTTAATTTCTTCAACCCTAGTTGAATGCCCAAAGAGCTTATGCCCCTGTTCATAACCCAAACCTTTTTCGAAAATGATGTATCTCCATTGGTTATTGTAATCCAATTATCAAATGCTAATGAATCTAGGTCGCCTGTTGATCCATCAAATTTCCAATTAAGACCTGATGTATCAGTTACAGATTCAAAATCTTCAAACTCAGTAATTGCTGCTAAGCCAAAATTAGCTGTATTCAATCTTATCACCGACGAAGTATCATCACAAGAAAAGTTAAGATCAAAGTCAGATCTATTATTAATTGAAGTAAAATCTGTGTCTTCAAGATCAACATAAACTTGATTTGTATAATACATAGTCATTGGCACTACTACAGTTGTAATATCACCAGGCAAATGTGGATCGGTTACCTCATCTTTCTTAAAACAAGAGGATGATAGAATAGACAATATAATTATGTATGCAATGTTTTTAATCATTATTTATTTATGGTTATTTGAAGGCGTGTAAAAAATGTTCTACCCCAATTAACAGACTGGCTTCCAGCACCACCTGTATGCACTCCTCCCTGTGAAGCACCAGTTACATTAACATTAGTATTATTGAATAAATTCTTGGCACCTATTTGAAGATTAATTCTCCGTTTCCAAAACCATTTACCAATGGTAACATCAAGGGTATTATATGGCTCCATGTACAATATCTCTGGTGTTTCTTCTAGACCAATGAAATATAGTTGTGGGTATTTTCCATTATACTTATAGTAAAGTGAGAATGTGGTGTTCCATCTTTGAACATTGTAGCTTGCAACCGTATTAAAACCAGTATAGTACTCAAAATTAGAATCAACCAGCCCATCATAATCTATTTTCTGTCCAGTATATGTAAATCCAAATTTTACAGTAAGCCAAGGATATACTTTATTATTAAAATTTATTTCCATACCTCTGGTCAAATATCTATTGACATTTACATAGGTATAAAAAATTGAAGTGGTTCCCTGGGGTATTAATTGAATATTATCCTTGATATTATTGTTGAATAAGTTCATCTCAATTCCCCATACATATCCCCTACTTGGTGAACTGTTATATTGCAATAGCAGATTAGAACTAATAGATGTTTCAGCCTGTAGGTTTTCGTTACCCTGAATGTCATGATTTACATCAACAAAGTTTAAATATAACTCCTTCAATGATGGCGCACGAAAACCACTAGCAACAGATGCTCTAATAGAAACAGATTCACTCAAATCATACTTTACATTTATGGAATATACAACAGGAGCTTTGAATTTTGTATTATAAATTAATCTCAAGCCAGGCTGTATATTTAGAACTTTAACTGGTGTATAGTTAAAACTAGTAAACAAAGCATAATCACCTATAATTTGCTCATTATCTTTTATACGTTTTCCTGATCCCTTTTCAGAGTTTAGATCAACACCGGCCTGAAACTTAAATTTACTAAATTCATTGCCATAACTATAGTCAGCCCTAAGTAAAATATCACCAAACTTGGTGGTATCTTGTTCACCGGGCACAAGAGTTTTATCTAGTATGGTTAGGTCATTAAGATATACATTTCTAATCTTATGATATCTTGAATATGAGGCAATTGCATTAATACGCGACTTTGAATCAAATTCATATTTAACGTTGGATTTGATGACCAGCCTCTGTGTAAAGTAGTACTTATCAATTCTTTTCTCATAGTAGGGAGGCATCAATATCCCATTGTCACGTAATTCCTGGTTAAAATATGTAGCACCAAGGTTTATTTGAGTATTATCCCAGTTATACTTATAGTCACCTGAAAAATTCCATTGTTCTCTTGGCTTCCATCTTTGAGCCCAACTTGTTCCAGGCGCTTGAAAACCATCGAAAAAATTCCTACCACCAGTAAATCCAAAAGAATTTCTTTTGGCTCTGCCGGTAACGGCCATATTCAAGTTGTAAACTCCAACTGATTCATAGTACCCATCTAGATTCGATGAGTAAAGTAACCTATCTGGCGACTTAGTTATTATATTAATAACTCCAGCCAAAGCATTACTACCATATGCAACAGACATTGGGCCATTTATAATTTCAATGTGGTCAATATTTTGTAAATTTAATTGATCTAAATCAATATTTCCGTTTTCTCTACCTATCACTGGAACTCCATCTATTAGGAACTTCACATGTTCACCACCTAAACCTTGCATCTTTAAAGATGAGCCAAGAGCATTATCTTGACTAGTACGAACATTAAGTTCCGTAGAAAGCATCTCCTTTAAATTTACAGCACCTCGATGCTGTATCTCATTGGAATTAATTACCTGAACTTTATATATGGACTTATCCTGACGTGATTTACTGTATTGGCCAGTTACAACAACTTCATCCATATTGTATGAGATTGAACTCAGATATATGATTTTGTTTTCTCCGGGATGTATTGTGTCAGTATAATCCTTAAAGCCAACATAAGAGAGTTTAATTAAACAACTCTCATCTACTGCAACATCAACCTTTCCATTGATATCTGTTACATAACCAGAAATTATTGTGTTGTTATTAAATGGGGTAAATACAATATTAGCAAAAGCTACTGGATCATCATTAATATCATTATACACAGCAACAGTTGACTGCTGAGCAATTGATAACAACTGAACAGACAGAAAAAGAAAAATGAAAATACCCTTAAATAAGGCCCTCATTAAAGTGTCCATTTAATGAAAAACCTACTGCGGATATACCGCAGCAGGTAATTTGTTTTGGTTAAAGTATTTCTACTTTACAATAAGTCTAGATGTTTCTTTCAATTGTGAGTTAGAAACAGTTATAAAATACATACCTGTGTTAAATCCACTGGTATTTATTTGATGGTTACCATTAATTTCAGATTCATAAACCATCCTACCTGATATATCAGTTAGGACTACTTGTCCATTGAAATTATCATTATTAGCTACTTTAATATTAACATAACCAACAGATGGATTAGGATATATTGTTAGATTATTCATGGTTATAACATCATCTTGAATACTTGAAGAAGAAACAATAGACTTGTTCATGGCAAATACACCAGTTGATGAACCTTGCCAATATGTAAAAACCAGTTTATAAACATCATCATTACCATTCCTAATGAAGAATGCTATTGAATCATCTACAACCCATGAAAATGCTTGCATGTCAAATGATTTCCAGTCATACCCAATGGTATTTTTCAATGAATCAAAAGGTTTGGATATCCAATCATCATAATTAGGTCCCACCCCGGTAAACTTATTAGCATGTAAACCAACGTTACTTGTTACACCTGTTACAAGGTATTCAACCAATTCACCACTTGAAGTTGGGGTAAGGTCAATGTATTTTGTAAAGAGTATATCCCATGATTCTGATGGCTCTCTGTCTAAAAGTTCGTCATTTGTAATGGAGTAATAAATAAAATTTTTTGATATGAATGGCTTCACATCTATTGATTGGTCCACTTGATTTGAACCATCAAGATCTGCAAAACGGATATTATAAATATTGTCAGCAGACATTTTGTCAACTATCCAAAGTTTTTTAAATGACCCATCCTCAGTTTTAATAACATATAATGAATCTCCAACTATGTTGTGAGTTATCATATTGTATACACCCCAACCGTAATCAGGATGCCCTTGGGCTAACCTATTAAAAGCACCATCTTCCCAATCTGTTGGACTGTTGTATAGAGGTGACCAAGAGGAAAGGCCTGTGGTATCCATCGATGCCCAAGCAGATGTGTCGCCATTTGGGTAGGCATATAATTCAACACCACTACCATCGTTAATAATGATTCCTGCGCTAAAAGCAGAGGTATAAAAAGCCATCTCCCAACCAGAGCGTGGCGTATTTAAGACCTCACCTTGGCTCATACTATAAAATATATCCGAGGCATAACCTGGATTCATACTAAGAGTATCTGGGTTAGTCGAAAACACCTCTAAGTTGTTGAAGCTTATAATTGCAACTATAGCAATAATCGATAAAAAATTTTTCATCTTAATAATTCTTTATATTATAATTTATATAATGTAATAATCCAACCGAGCTATTTATAGAAATAGCATACAATCAGAAATAATATTATGCTACCATCAAAGTAGATAGCATAAAATAAAATAGTACTTAATAAGAAATTATAATACAGGAGGGCCTCTGCGTCTATGCGAAGTAAATAATCCATCAATGATATTGAAATCAAGCAGCAAAGCTATCTCATAACTATCATAACTAAAGTATGGCTTTATGATTATGTCTACTATTTCAGATACAAAAGTTAAATTAGAGATAAATGATTTCTTCTTTTTATCTTTAACCTTGTATACTTTGGATTTATCATTTTTATCACCCGGTTTATTAAGGGGATGATCAGCATACGCATCATAATTGAAAATAGCCCGTTGATGAAAAATAATAAGGTCGCCTATGATCAAATAGAAAAATGCCAGTGACATAAATGACACCAATAATTTTCTCAATACTTTAGCTAATATGCCCGTTTTCAATTTAGAATAATTTTAGGTCGCAAATTTACGAGTTTTTCAGAAAATAAAATACCTAATACTGGGTATTTATTTCTATTTAAACCCATTCTTAATAATATGCAAACGATACATTGTACTTAATGTTATGCGTAGCTTAATTTCATTTGGAGTATTTTGTTTGTATTTTCTGACTTCTGTTGCAAATTATATTTTTAAAAGATGTTTTATTGAAAAAATATATTGCAAAATAAAAACAAATAGTTACTTTTGCAATCCATTTTTCGGAGAGGTGGGTGAGTGGCTGAAACCACCAGTTTGCTAAACTGGCGTGCCTATAACGGGTACCGGGGGTTCGAATCCCCCTCTCTCCGCACATACTTATAGTTTATAATAGTAAAACTATAAATAAACCCCTTAAAACCTCACTCTTGTGGGGTTTTTTCTTTTTAACTATTAGTTAACAGTTGCCAATTATAAAACAAACCTACCCATTTAAAAAGTAAAGTTTATAAATCAAAACTAAACCTAATCTTCACTTGTGTAATTCCAATAACTTACAGTTTGCCCGTACTGAAAATGAATCGGCTTGTGTGATGGGTCTTTTTTGAAAAGATACAGGTTAGGTGTATTTTCAAACAGTAATATAATATCAGATCCTCCAAATCTAAACTTTCCAAACTCCTGCCCTTTTTGAACAGTCTTTCCCTCAAGTTTAGTATACATGTCTACACCTGAAACTTGTGCCATACCTATTGGAATAATAGCTATTTTTCCGACAACTGGGCCAGCATCCAAAATAATTATACCGCGGGATTGAGTAAATTCATAGCCATTTTCACCTCCATCAGGAGCATCCCATTGTCCGTCATCAGTTATGTTTACATCTAAATATACTTTACTTTGAACAGCTTCAATTTTCACTACTTTCCCTCCAACTGATGTGTGAAAACGATGATAATCAAAAGGGCTAAGAAAATAATGCACAAAAGTTCCGCCATAAAAGTCTTTAGCATAACTACTTCCTCCCAAGATATCAGCAATCGTGCCAATTGTATGTGTTTTTTTAAAAGTAATAGTTGTTTCATTTCCATTCTCATCCAATACATTACCAAAGTCGTCTATCAGATAGTCTTTTTTGAATGTGCAGTCTGCCGGAGCAACAATTGTTTGGTTATTAGTGGGTTCAGCGATTGGTCGCAATGGAGTTATTCCTGTTCCTTCGGCTGATTGGTTAAACTCTCTATAAAAAAACTGATTGAAAGTATCCCAACTTTTTTGCGAGTCAGCATAGAGTGGAAAATTATACATTGGGTCATATTTAAATGAGTTCAAGGTTTCTTTAGTCAATGAAGCCTTAGTGTCAAGAAAAGTCCCCCATGTTTTAGCGAATTTATCAAGCCAAGAAGCAAATTCTTCAAAACTTTGCATTGTTTGACTCGAGGCAGGCAATTCTTGATTCACCAACCAATAAAATTGACATAAAAGGTCGTATACCTTCTGGTTATATCCGTTTTGTTTTCCATTACTCTTCCAACCATCTGGATATTGAGGATCATTTTTTTCATTTGGAATTAAACGTGCGTATAATTCCAGGTAATTCAAGTAGGCATTAATGGTTATGGGCCAACCATTTCCCTGAAAGACACGATCTGTAACCTTGTACAAATCCTTATTCAAATTATTTTTAGCCGATTTAACAGCAACATTTAAAGAAGCCAATAATGCTTTTTCCATTTCTGAATCTTTATTCAATAGGTCTTCTAATTCTTTCACAATATGCGAATGCTCAAGCAATCCTACACTAGTTGTATCTGCAGACCCGTACTTCTGAGAAAAAACTGGATTACAGAATAGAATTAATCCTATTAAAATTGCTATAACTAATATATTTGTTGATTTTATAATTGTGTTCATTTCTTTCATATTTAATAGATTAGTAAAGGTATGACTATATAACGCTTCCCTTTTTGTTTTTAAAACGGCAATATTATGTTTGTTAATATTAATTTCCACCTGAAATGGAATAAACTGTTACTGTGCAGATTGCTGATGCAGGCAATTTGGTGAACTGACCATCATCATTCGGATAACAGAAAAAACCATATTTACCATTTTTATCTGCAGTTGCAACGGATTGGAGAGCTTGCACATAACCTGTGCTTGATGGGCTAGGGTTATGAGAGGGTGCCCACTGTTCCCAACCATTAAAATTAGATTCATTTTCTCCAAAGAGCTGATTTCCATTGGCCGGGAGAGATATAATAAATGCTAAGTAGCTTTCAGGAACATTATTACCATTTAAAGTATCATGAGGCATCTGAGTCCAAACTTTATTTGGTCCTATTATTCTGCCCATACCATAAGGATAGCTACTGCTATTCCATTTGCATACCACAGTATCAGGCCATATAAGAGCATGCCATGCATAATCTGCCTTATCTTCTAAGGCTGCTTTTAGATCTGGCAAACTTGTAAAACCATACTCATGGTCTTCTTCAGCATCTGTATATGTTCCTAAATTGGAAAATTTATATGTTAAGGGATATGAATATCCATCAATATAGGATATATCGACAGTATAAGTATTATCACTATTATCTATCATATATTCTAAAAATGAATATTGAACATTCGCATCACGGTTATAGTTAAACACATCAGGGAGATCAGGGGATGCTGTATCATCAAGGCTTTTCTTAAGTTCTTTATCAGAGAAGTAAATTCTCCTCCCATTTTTATTTGATGGTTCCTGGCAGGTCTTCATTGTTATCGATAGTGTATCCCCAGTTAATGGATTTCCTGCCGTTACAGGTTTTGTTTGTACTGCAGGGTTTAAAGTGCCATCCCAATCATATACGTATATAGGACTCCCCGATTTGTTGATAATAGTAATAACGTAACTCTCCGGATCTTCGCTATTTATGTCGTCCCCTGAATTACTAGAATCTTTGTCCTTTTTACAGGCCATGTTTGAAAATAAAAACAGAACTAACATGAATGATGGCAATATTCTTACCAATTTATTTGTCATTAGATTTGAAGTATTCATTTTGTTTATTTTTAAATGCTATAAAACCAAAACTACAATTTTTTTCAACTTATTCCATAAATAATACAAACCAACTCTTACTATAGTTAAAGCTAAAGTTCCTTAACAAACAATTTATTTTATTGCTTAAATTAACTGAAGCTTGACCTAATTATAACAATTACCATTATAAACAACATTAAACTAAATTTACATCAAACCCATTTTAAGAAACTTTTTTTATTTTTAACCATTATTAAACATTTATGAAAATATTAATTACCGGTAGTTCAGGGTATGTAGGCAATGAACTTGTTAGTCTCTTGTCAAATACACATGAAATTATAAAATATGATATAGCCAATAATAAAGATATTCTGAATTTTGAGCAGCTTAAGGAAGATATGAAAGGATGCGATATTGTTGTTCATATTGCAGCAGTAAGAGGACCATATTTAGGAAAAGATTATCCAGATTATTTTAATATAAATTGCCTCGGTACTTTTAATGTTGCGCAGGCGTGCCTTGAATGTGATATAAAAAAATTAATCTTTACGAGTTCTACCAGTTTTTATGGATTCGAAGAAGGCATACCTTATAAACTTCCATTATCAGAAAGCAACCCTATTCTAACTCAAATTAAAGGAAAGTTAAAATGTGATACTTCTTGCATTTCATACTCAACAAGTAAGGTTGTTGCTGAGCAAGTTCTTGCAAACTATGGCATAACTAAAAAATTTCAGGTAATAATTCTAAGGTTAGGACCAATAGGTCCGAAGCGAGGAGAAACATGGAGACTTGAAGGAATTTCTCTTAATATTGATAATGCACTAAGTGCTATAAAGCTATCAATAGACACAAATAAAGAATTATGGTATGAATCTTTTACAATCACTGACGATGTTTCAAACTCTGATATTTCCAAAGCAAAAACAATCCTAAACTACAAACCTATTTAATATAATCTTACACAAAATCTATAATCTTCTTCCTATTTTGGAAATACATTATGAGCCACATGGCACAGCAATAAAACTATCCTTTCTACCATTTAGCTATCATCTTTTTTGTTTCTATCCTTCTGCCGT
>ERZ1048686.6-NODE-6-length-219189-cov-8.040984_pt1 | contig 219189 bp, 184 predicted proteins | sample MGYA00383099_ERZ1048686 | MGnify/ENA primary metagenome ERZ1048686 (study PRJEB29581, sample SAMEA5548369) | metagenome | biome: marine; feature: coastal; material: water | depth 25 m | study: Short-term variability in the microbial, nano- and picoplankton dynamics... | reverse complement strand
TTTGTTTCGTTTTTGGTCTCAAAAATGAAAATCGGTTATAGGCTGATAAGCCTAACGAAGAAAAGAAGGCTGATTGTACAAAAAATGAAAGTCTGATTAAAAAAGCACAAACTCCTAAAAAAGATCAACTTTCAATTGATAATTTCACATCTCCGAGCCCTTCAATTTCCGCAACAATGGAATCACCTGCCCCAATATTCACCATTGGCCCTAACGCCCCTGACAATAAAACTTCCCCCGCACGCAGTGGCTGTCCATTATCAGCCATTACCTGTGCTAACCACAAAGCGGCATTCAGCGGATTATCCATGCACGCGGCACCTGTGCCTTCCGAAGCAATTTCGCCATTTTTAGTCATAGACATTTTGCAACCGGTCAAATCAATATTTTCAATTTTCACCTTGTTATGGCCTAAAACGAAGTGGCTTGCAGACGCATTATCTGCAATGGTGTCCGTTATACGAATGTTCCAACTCTCCACTCGGCTGCCCACAACTTCAATTGATGCCACTGCATAATCAATAGCGGCTTCGAGTTTCTCCAAAGTAATGTCTCCTTCCAAATCATCCTTCATAACAAAAGCAATTTCCGCTTCAGCCTTTGGCTGCATCAACACCGAAGTAGATAATGTACCTCCGTTGTCAACCTCCATGGTATCGAAAAGAACACCATAATCTGGTTGGTCAACCCCAAGCTGCTTTTGTACCGCAAAAGATGTAAGACCAATTTTTTTACCGACTACTTTTTCTCCAGCATCCTTTCGCTTATTGATATTTATTTCCTGCACGCTGTAAGCCATCGCAACATCTGTTTCTCCAATCACAGTGCGTATCGGATCGCATGGTGTTTTATAGGCATTTGCGTTATACAATATCTCGGCGGCAATTTGCTGTTTCTGATTCATTTATTTGTTTTAAAAGACAATATTACCGAGACAATTTGGAAGACAAAAACCAATTGATAAAAGAAAAAATTCACTGTTGGAATTTCAACCGATTTTTCATGCCATTAAAAGTTAAATTTGCGCCAGCATGTTGCCAAAGAAAATTATCGCTTTGTTGTTTGTCGCATTGGGTTTTACAACTCAAATTTATGCACAAATTCTGCCAAATTTTGGAGGCCAAAGAGCGGGCTTGTCTACCTTAAGCTTTCTAAAAAACGACCTTAACCCTCGTTCGGTTGGTATGTCTGGAGCAAGTATCGCCAATAAAGTTGATGCCTATTGCGCAACATCTAACCCTGCCGCCCTTGCAACCTTGACTGAAAACACTTTAGGGTTAAGTCACTTTTTAGTAGGTGCAGGCATTCAACAATCCTTTTTATCATACCAGCACAAACTTAAAAATGAGGCTACCATGGGATTGTCGGTAAATTCTTTGAACAGTGGTGATATGTTGGTGCGTACAGAATTTCAACCGGACGGAACTGGCCAATACTTTAGCATGAGCCAAAATGCGGTTAAAGGAACGTATGCGACTAAACTTTCAAAAATGTTTAGCCTTGGCGTAGGCATAAGCTACATTTATGAAACCATGCAAGACTACAACAATAGTACCGCCGCTATTGATCTTGGGTTTCTGTATCAAACAGATTTTAAAAATCTTCGATTTGCAGTTGTCGTGCAGAATTTCGGTGGAAGTTCGACGATCAATGGCTCTACTATAGCGGTCGATTATAATAGAAACGGGCCACTTGAACTTGGTCGTTACTCTTTACCAACCGTATTTAAAATGGGTTTTGCCATTGACGCTTTGAGAAAAGAAAAACACGTCATTGTTGGTTCTTTGCAACTGAACAATCCAAACGATAATGCAGAAAATATTCGTATAGGTTTTGAGTACCAATACCGCAAACTCTTCCAAATTCAAACGGGTTATAAACTAAGCGTGAAAGGACAAAGTTTCCCAACTTTTGGCTTTGGATATGCGTCTAAATTGGGAGTTAATCCATTACGCATTAATTACGGTATGAACCCAACCAATTATATGGGAACACAACACAATTTTGGAATACAGTTGACCTTTAATAAAATGGAGCGATAGTATGCGTAAGTCAATCAAAAGCTTTCTACTGGTTTCTGTGCTCTTTGTTAGTTGCGATGGATTTTTTGGGACAGAAACTGACCTAGACTTTATCGAAACCCCCGAATTCCAAATTCGTGATATCTCTTACGTTCCAATTCAGCCGGCGTTAACCAACTTCATTCGTCCAATAGACATCACAACGGGTTTTGACGAACTGATTTATGTGATAGATGAAGCTACTGAAGAAGTAATTTCGCTTGATGAATCTGGACGTGAACTTGGAAGGTTTACTGTTCAGGGTGCTCGATCAATCGTTCAAGACAGACGCTTTGACCTATTGGTCATTGGATCTAAAACGGACACCATCTCAGGTCAAGCTTTTGATTTAACATGTATTTATAGAATTGATTTGCATGGTGCAAACGGTGCATATGGCATACGTCACGCCAAAATATCAAATGAAATAATTCATCCATTTTATTATAAATCTACGTTCTCTAGCACAGACCCGTCAGTCATTTTTAACAGAATTGGCGTTTTGGCCAACAATGATTATTACGTTACGCGCAACGGAAACGGAGGAAACAACTTTGATGGGCCGGATGATGCTATTTTACGTTTTGACTCTGAAGATAACTTCGTAACCCCTATAGCGGTTAGTTCAAACGGGGCGCTTTATCGTGACTATTTCAAAAAACCTTTCGGGGTGGTAACCACTGTTCAGCCGCCTCAAATTTCTGCCAATGGAAACAACGATTTCTTGTTTTCTAGTATAGACCCTCAAGGTGTCATTAAGGTGCAGTACATCGAGTATATTGAAACGGAATTCGGTGCCACTTACGAACCAAGGGTTATGACAACAACGGAAGATGAAGCTGATGGATTCTTAACATTCCCTTATCGTTTTGACGACCCAACAGGTGTCTCACTTGCTGGCGATGGAACCAATCATATCTTCATTACCGATTCAAAAAAAGACTCTTTATACCTTTTCTCTTTAAACGGATTTGAAGGCGTCAAACCTCCTCCAGGATATAGTTCAACAAAGTACATCAATGTATCTTTTGGTGGAACGGGCACTGGCTTATCGCAATTTAAGGAACCCACTGGCATTGCTTACAAAAACAAAGTCGTTTACATTGCCGACGCAGGAAATGGCCGGATTTTAAGGTTTAAATTAACCACTGATTTCGATTAACCACTCAACCGTTTTTTGTCGGTCGATTTTCCCAGATTCTGTTCTTTTAAACTCGTTTACCCAATATATATGTTTGGGCATCTCAAATTTTTCAAGTTCCTTTTGGAGTAAGATATCCAATTGTATTGGCCTATCTTTTTCTAAGCCAACAAAAACTAGTTTTTCTCCAAGCGCGTCATCCAATCTTTTCCAAAGAAAGTATCTTATCGAAAGATTGTTCTCCATCAAAATGTTATCAATCTTTGATTTTACTGCATGTAAATGAAGCTTAACACCACCACTGTTCAACACTTCGTCAGCCCTCGATAAAAACTGAATTACCCCGTCCCTGATAAGCCCTAAATCGTTGGTTTGAATTTCAAGGCCAATTGAATTTATTATAAAATTCATGCAGCCAGTTTCACCTAAGCTAACTTCCACACCATCAAGTAAGGCAAACGTATTGGATTCCATTGTTCGCATGTTTCTCAATCCAACATGACTAGCTGTTTCTGTCATACCGTAGGAATGAAATACTTGAACTGAATTATCCTTCATAAAATGGTGGATCTTTGTTTCTAATGCAGGGCTAAGCGCTGCGCCTCCAAGCAAAATAGTTTTGAAGCGGTGTAATTTTTTTACAGATTCAGGATGATCCAAGATGTTGGCCATCTGATAGGGCACTAAACTCACAAATGAGAATTTATGATCCTCAACTAACGGCTTCATTGGGTTTGCTGTAGGTTCGTATAACGCCAGGTTCCAATTGAAAATAACACTACGCATAACAAGCATCAATCCGCCAACTTTGTCTGTTGGCAAGCAAATTAAAACATGTTCATCTTTCGATAAACCTAACGCCAATTTACTGCCCTCTGCACTCCATCGAACTAAGTCATCAGAAAGATGGATTGGCTTAGGCTCACTCGTGGAGCCAGAAGTTGTAATACGAATTGATTTTTTCTTTTGCCAATTATTCAGTGTTGCTTTCAGTTCTTTTGGCAACTCGTCAGGCAAATGAGTTAGGCTTATTTTACCTTCAAATAGCCTCATGCATGATATAGTTTATCCAACAAATCGTCTACTTGACCTTCATCGTTGTAAATATGAGTTGAAACACGCATGCAGTGTAAATCACTTTCGCCAACATATCGTAAAATCCACTTCTCCTTCCTTAAATCTTCATATACCAGTCGGTCGTTACCTTCAATTTTAAAAGAAGCGATTCCTCCTCTCGATTGCTGTTCTTTAGGTGTAAGTAAATCGAACTTTGGATTGCTTAAAATCCCATCAACAAAGCGTTGATTTAGAGATTTAATCCGTTTCGCTACACGGTCCATTCCAATATTCAACATAAAATCAGCGGCCGAGATAATCCCTGCATAAAGTGCCGTATTTTGTGTTCCATAAAAAAATCGATGACTGTCTGTACGTAATCCTTTAATCTCTGAATTTGCTTTTGATATAGTCCACCCCGTATCAGAATAGCCGCCAACAAACAAGGAATCCAACTCTTCAATTAGTGCTTTGTTGGCATACAATACGCCCGTGCCTTTTGGCCCAAGCATCCACTTATGACAACAAGAGGCATACATATCGCAACCCAAATCTTTTACATCCAGGTTTAGCATGCCAACCCCGTGTGCCCCATCAATCAGGGTGTAAATCCCTCTCGATTTAGCCAATTGGCAAATTTCTTTGATTGGTAATACCTGTCCGGTAGTACAGGTAACGTGCGGCACCGCGATAACTTTAGTTTTTGGCGTTATCAGCGCTTTTAGTCGCGTTAAACATTCTTCTGCCGTTGGAGCCAACTCCAATACTTGAATCTCAATGCCGTCTTTCCTTTTTCTATTTAACCAGGGCAACGCATTACCCACGTGTTCGTGATTGGTAAGCACAACCTCATCTCCCTCATTTAAAGGCAGGGCCCAAGCAGCAATATTAATCCCTTCCGTCACATTATGTGTAATGGCAATTTCGTCGGCATTGCATTGCATCATTTGCGCTAGTCGTTCTTGCGCTTTGTGCTTCATTCCACTGTAACTTCCAGTTGAGTTAACAAACTCCATACGTTGTATTATACTCTCCCTAACGACTTTGGGAGACAGGCCCATGGTACCTGTATTGAGATAATTTAATTTATTTTGAATAGTGAATTCCTTTTGAATCCGCTTCCATGACTTTTCTGAGAGGTCTTTAACCCGTCGAAAATCTGTCTCAATCTCAGTGGTATCAGCCATTGCAGTGTTTGCAAACAACCCAACCAGCCCTGCTGCCCCTAGTTTTAAAAAATCTCTTCTGTCTTGCACAAATCAAACTTAATAAAAAATAGGATTAACCAATTGCCATGGTTCATTCAAAACTGATACTACGTTTACCTAAATAGCTGTGTTTATCCGTAAATTCGCGATTCTGAAAAAATTGAGCTAAAACAATGCACATCTTAAAAAAACTGATTTTCATTCTCTTTGTATTCAATGCAACATTTACAAACGCACAAAAAGGTGGCCCAGCCATTTTTAGCGTTGATGGAGATACAGTATGGGGCGCCGAATTTGAGCGCGTTTTTAGTAAAAATGATAAAACTCCTGACGTCAGACCTACCATGGCTGAACTAGAAGAGTATTTAGACCTATATGTTCGCTTTAAACTAAAAGTTAAAGAAGCGTATACCTTAGGTATGGATACTAACCAGAACTTCATTAAGGAGTTGGCGGGTTACCGAAAGCAATTGGCGCAACCCTATCTTACGGATAAAACGGTTACAGAAAATTTAATCCAAGAGGCGTTCGACAGAATGAAAAGTGAAATTGAAGCGAGCAATTTGATGATTCACTTGTCTCCAGCCGCTTCACCTGCGGATACCTTGGCAGCATGGAACCGTATTAACAATTGGCGCAACATAATCTCATCTGGCAAAAAAACCTTTGAGCAAATTACACGCGACAGTAGTACGGATGATCATGGCAGAAAAAATGAAGGTCGCCTTGGTTACTTCACTGCTTTCAGTATGATTTATCCGTTCGAAAATCAAGCGTATAATACAAAAGTTGGGGCAATGAGTGTTCCATTTCGCACGCAATACGGCTACCATATCTTGAAGGTAACCGACAAACGTACGAGTCGAGGTGATTTAAAAGTAGCCCATATTTTAATTCGGGTAAACAATGAAACAGAATACGAAAAAACCAAACCACGTATAGATGCCATTTACGATCGCTTGGAGAATGGGGAAGACTTCAAATCCCTCGTTATGGATTTTAGCGAAGACTTCAATACAAGAGAATCTGGTGGACAGCTTAACTGGTTAAAAAGTATTGGTGGCGCGGTTCCTGAGGATTTTAAAGAAAGCGCTTATACATTAAAAGACGGCGCTTATTCCAAACCTGTTAAAACGGAACTCGGCTGGCATATTATTAAAAGAATAGAGCAAAAAGGGTCTCCAAAATTCAAGGAGGTTAAGGAGTCCATTAAGTTTAAAATTGGTCGAGATTCTCGCAGCGAATTAAACAAAGAGGCTGTGTTAAAAAGAATAAAAGTTGAAAACAAGTTTACGATTAACCAAACTGGTTGGAATGCTTATCTCACCTCTTTAAACGACACCTCATTGTTATACAATTGGGTGCCAACAGCCTTTCATACATCCAACACGGCACTTTTCACAATCGGAGACAAAACATATACCTATAACGACTTCACAAAACAGCTACGTGGTGACGCAGCCCGTAAACCAAACCAAGACGTTACTGGCTTTTGTAAAGATGCGTTTGAATCGTTTGCAGACAATATGAATTTTCAATATGAGGAAAGTGTTTTGGAGTCTAAGTACGATGACTTCAAATACCTTATGCAGGAATATAGAGATGGTATCTTATTATTCGAACTTTCCAATAAAACGGTGTGGAACAAGGCCTCTGAAGACACGGCAGGATTAAGAACATTTTTTGAAGGAAGACGCGACAATTATGTTTGGAAACCAAGAGCGGTAACTAAATCATATGTTTGTTCTTCGAAGAAATCGGCCCGTAAGGTTAAAAAATATCTCAAAAAAGATAGTAGCGACAAAGCCATTTTAACGGCTGTAAATAAAGATGATGCCCTTGGCGTTAATATCGTGTATAAAACATATGAGACAGGCCAAACAGACAACATTGACCATTTGGATTGGAACAAATCACTACACAAAATCAAAGACAAGAGTACAAACAATAAAGTATTTATCAGAATTACCGACATCCTTCCTTCAGGTCGTAAGAAGTTGAAAGAAACATTGGGACCCGTGACATCTGACTATCAAAAATTCCTGGAAGAAAAATGGATAGAAGACCTCAAGGTAAAGTACCCAGTTGCTTTATATGATGGTGCTTTAAATGAGCTTTTTTCTGACCAAAAATAATGTTAGCCCGACTGAATTTTCTAATTTCTATAGCTCTTGTATTCGTTCTCATATCGTGTTCGAATGCGCAAGAAGTGTCGCGTGAAGGTGCGATCGCTAAAGTGGGTGACCACACCCTCTATATCGAAGATATTGTTTCAGGATTGGGCGATAGAATAACAGAAGGTGATAGTGCTTTGGTGGTTGAAGAATATGTACAACAATGGATTAGAGAAAAGGTATTACTTTCAAAAGCAGAGACAACACTATCTAAAGAAGAGCAAGACAAAAATGATTTGGTAAACCAATACTATAATGACCTGTTAATTTACGAGTTAGAGCAAAAACTCTTAAGTGATCGTTTAGATACCAACGTTAATGAGGAAGCTATTTTAACGTATTTCCAAAACAACAAAAAGAACTTTGAGTTGAAGGAGAATATCGTTCGGCTTCGTTTTTTCGTTATTCCTGAAAGAGTGACAAACCATAAAAAACTTTGGAATCGGTTTAAAGCAGGTGGAGAAGATAACTTGAGATTTTTAAGCAAGGTGTGTGAGGTGAGCAAATCGAATTACTTTTATCAAGATTCTGTTTGGCTGTCTTTCAATGATGTTTTGAAAGAAATTCCGATTATAACGTACAACCAAGAAAGTTATTTGAACAATCACCGACTTGTCAAGCTTGATGAAAAAGACAATTCTTACTTTGTAAAAATACTAGACTTTAAAATTAAGAATAGTACTTCTCCTTTTGAATTTGAAAAAGCTAGAATAAAAGCAATCATTATTCATAAAAGAAAGGTAGAATTGTTGCAACAAATTGAGCGCGAAATCGTAGAAGAAGCATACCTAAACAATAAAATAGAGAAGTTTTGAGGAATTATATAAGATTCATTTTAGTACTGAGCGTTTTTGCAACAAGTGTTGGATACACCTATGGACAAAAGGTTGGTGTATTGGATGAGGTAATTGCTGTCGTTGGTGAAAGTATAGTGCTTAAATCAGATCTTGACCGCACCTATTACCAAATGAGCCTGCAGTATCCTACATACAATGGTGATTTGAAATGTGAGTTATTCGACCAAATCCTAACACAAAAACTTTTGCTTTACAAAGCAGATTTAGACAGTTTGGTTGTTGCTGAAGAACGTGTCAATTATGAGATTGATCGCAGGATGGACTATTACGCTAATCAAGCTGGTGGTTTGCAAAATCTTGAAAAATACTTAGGGATGAGTTTGGTTGAATATAAAGCTCAGATGCGTCGAAAGATGACTGAAGAGATGCAAATTCAAGAAGCACAAAATTCCATCATATCAGAGCTTAAGGTAAGTCCAACGGAAGTTCGAAAATTCTATGAGGATATTCCTGTTGACAGTTTACCGGATTTTGCTTCGGAAGTGGAAGTTGCACAACTTCTGGTTGCTCCAAAACCTAGTGCAACAGCCGAAAAATATGCACGTGAGACTGCAGAAAAGTTAAGAAGAGAAATATTAGAGGGCTCAAGAGACTTCTGCTTAACTGCTACCATATACTCAGATGATCAAGGCTCCAAAAAGGATTGTGGGTCATTAGGTGACTTTAAACGTGGTCAGATGGTTCCAGAATTTGAGGCTGCTGTGTTTAAGCTTAAAAAGGAAGAGATATCTAAAGTCGTTAAAACACAATTCGGGTATCACATCATCCAGCTCATTGAGCGAAAAGGTGAGATTGCCAATGCAAGACACATTTTGATTCGGCCCAAAATATTACAATCAGATTTAGAAAAAACATCCAAGAAGTTAAGTCGCGTAAAACGCCTTATTGAAGCTGACTCTATTGAGTGGTGTACGGCTGTTGCAAAATATAGCACTGACGACAATACCCAGGCCAATTGCGGTTTCTTTGTAGACCCAAACGTTGGGACGTCAAAAATTGAAATTACAGCCTTGCAATCTGATGTTGCGCTACGCGTCTCAGGATTAAAACCAGGCGGTGTTTCTCCGCCACACGCTGTTCCGCAACAAGATGGATCAACATGGTTCAGAATAGTCTATTTAAAGTCTGAAACTCCACCACATAAAGCGAGTTTAGAGAAAGACTATCAAAAGCTTTCTGTGTACGCTTTGGAAAAAAAGAAGCAAGACACGCTAAATGAGTGGAGTGAGTCGTTTAGAAAAGACGTATACGTTTGGATAGACGAAAAATATATGGTGTGCCCCGATATGGACACTTGGGTAACAAACAAAGAAAAGGTAGTGAACACGAATGAGTGAAATGTATAAAAATGATGTCGAAGCGGCTGATGCGCTCAAGCAAATAACGAATCAACTAAAAGCTGAAATATCCAAAGTTATTGTTGGACAAGACCATGTCGTTGAAGGCGTTTTAACGTCTATTTTTTGTAATGGGCATAGTCTTTTAATCGGTGTTCCTGGATTAGCTAAAACATTACTAATCAATACGATTGCAGACGTTTTAGATTTAAGCTTTAATCGAATTCAGTTCACCCCTGATTTGATGCCTTCCGATATTACTGGTTCAGAAATTCTGGATGAGGAGCGGAACTTCAAATTTTCAAAAGGCCCTTTGTTTGCCAATATTGTATTGGCAGATGAGATTAACCGAACTCCACCTAAAACACAGGCTGCATTATTGGAGGCCATGCAAGAAAAAACGGTGACAATAGCCGGACACGACCACCAACTACCTAAACCATTTTTTGTTTTAGCGACTCAAAACCCAATCGAGCAAGAAGGTACTTACCCACTTCCTGAAGCTCAACTCGATCGATTTATGTTTAACATAACGTTGGACTACCCGTCTGAAAAAGATGAAATCGAAATTGTTAAACGTACAACGGGCAACGTAAAGCCAGAAATTAAAAAAGTAATTTCTGCCAAAGAAATAATCGCTTTTCAAGAGCTGGTGCGCAATGTGCCAATAGCCGATAATGTATTGGAATATGCTGTAAAGTTGGTAGGAAAAACAAGACCTAACTTACCTAACGCCTCAGAATACGTAAATCAATATTTAGGTTATGGTGCTGGCCCAAGAGCAAGTCAAAACTTGGTGCTTGCAGCAAAATGTAATGCCTTAATGAAAGGCAAATATTCTCCGGATATTGAAGATGTAAAATCAATTGCAAACTACGTTCTTAGACACCGTTTGGTTAAAAACTACAAGGCAGAAGCCGAAGGTATCTCCGTTGAAGATATCATTGGAAAACTGCTGTAAAAAAGGTTAATGTCTTCTGGTCGATTACATTAAATCGTATACTTTACCACTTGGATACAACCCTGTTCCGTTGTGTTATTATCGAGCTTTTTTCCATTTTCTAAATGCGCCTTTTATCACTGAAGACATAAGAAGTACGATCAAAATTGCGCCTAAAAGGCATAAACTTATAACATCTGGCTTGGGAAGCTTAATCGCTATTACTATAATAAACACGAGTAATGCAAGTAAAATTAGTAGCAATAAAAAACTTAGAATCAGAAGAGCCACAACATAAGGTTTGGACTTCCTCCCTCCTTCCTTAGCTAACGTCTTTTTAGGGCTTTCAAACGAGCGATATAGCCAGTCTTCAACAGAACCATCTTTCTCCAATGCTAAGTGTTTCTGTGCGCTTATAAATGTGTTACCAAGGTCTACTAAATTCTTTTTAGTTGATTCTGGTAATTACTTCTTTTGATATACGTCCTTCACCCGAACGACGTTCGGAATACTTTGGTCATACCTAAATATTGTCGAATCTTTGGATTTCATCTTGTGAGGATTTACGAAGTGCCCTCCTCGAGGAAATGATGATTTTGCTTTCTTATTTACCTTGGAAGAATTTCCCAAAAATTCTATATGCCATCCTCTATTGTACCGCCGCTTTTCGATGGTACAAGAAGAAAATGCCATTAATAGGACCATGGTGGATACGATGTATTTTGTCATAGGTCAATCTAAATTGAACACAACGGATTGATGCCTCTCATCTAAATGCACCAAGAATGAACTTAAAGTTTTATATCCAGATACTTTAAGTTGCAGAAATAGCGCCTAAAACAGCTACGATCTATTAAGCTTATTTCAAGGTTTTTACCCAAAGCTTAACACCTTTTTTGGCATTTGCTTTTGCAAAATCTCGTGCTTCTTGCTTAAAGTAGTATTTACCTAAATGTACATAGTATGTGCCGCTCTTGTCGTAGTACATGTATGGACTAAATCCTTTGTTAACCAACGTATTAAAATACTTCGTTGCGTTTACCTCTTCAGCAAATGATCCGGCCACCACAATAAACTGCCCAGAACCCATCTGTTCTCCAGACTTGCCTGATCCAGTAGTCGTTTTTGTAGGTGTCGATTTGGTCACCTCCACTTTTTGAACAACATATACGGTATCTACTTCTCGTTTTTTTGTTTCTACGCGAGCGAGTTGATTTTCTAAATCTTCAATCTTTTTGTCTTGATTCTTCATGTCTGAAGCATGCTTGCTAGCCATCTCGCTTTTGAGTCGATTCATTTCCTCTTGTGTTGCTTTATCATCGCGTTTCTGACCTAAGTCAATACCCACCATCACCTCGTGGCTTCCTCCTAGTGCTTGGCTATAGTCTCCTGATGACCAATCATACGAATAACCAAACTTTAGTTTTTCTGCAATACGTAATCCAGCCATAGCAGTAACACCATAACCATCGCGATACGCAGCACCTAACCAGCCTTTGTTCACCCAATCAGCTACTAAGTTAATGTCGAATTGCCCAGGAGCATTTTTCGTATTTTTTAGTAACAACATTGGCTGCAGTTTAAAATCGTCGCTTGCCCAAATGTCGTACGAAGTCATCACCATAATGTGGTTTTGAAGATCTAACATCAAAGACGTTTGCTGTAAATCTGTAAACTCTTGGCTACTTCCTAAGAATTGAGGAACAGACAGCCCGAATTGAAAATTACCAAGTTTTAAGTTAGCTCCAATTGACGCGTCTATCACTGCACCTGGCCGTGCGTTTAGCAAGCGTAACGCAGGATCATTAGGATCATTTGAAATGATATTCTCTGTATTAAAACGATTGCTCAAAACACCTAAGGCAAAACCCAATGACAACTTGTTTTCGTCGCTTAGCGCTATGTTGTACGCATAATTACCATAAACACTGTTTTGTGTTTGTAGCATGGTTGCATCATTAATCAAATACAACCCTAATCCTACCTTTCCGTCGTTCACCTGACCACTTACTGTGGCTCCAGCCGTTTGAAAACCGTCTAAACCTGTGTATTGGTTTCTTCCAAACAACGACGCCTGAGTGCTTCCTTCATGACCCGTAAGCGCTGGGTTATAAATAAATTTATTGAAATAATATTGTGAGTAAAGAGGCACTTGCTGTGCGTATACGTTAGCCGATGCAATAATTAAGGCCAACAAAGCGTAAAGTTTCATGTTAAGATTTTTCATTTTGTTATCTAATTATTTGCATTGGACCTTTTAAAGTATCGTAGAACAAGCTTCCTTCTATAATGTAAATGTAAACACCATCTGGTAGCGGCTCGCCATCATAAGTACCTGCCCAATCGTGCTGGTAGTCGTTGGAGCTAAACACCGTTTTACCCCACCTATTGACGACACTGACTTTCGTATTGCCGATGTCTGGTACTTCCGACAAATCCCAAACATCGTTGAATCCATCTGCGTTTGGCGTTAAAATATTTGGCACCTTAATAAACTCAGGAACATCAACACTAACCAATACAGTATCTTGATCTGTACAGCCTATGCTGTTTGTTACCGTTAACACATACGTTGTTGTTTCTTGTGGGGATGCAGTTGGATTGGAAAGTGTTGCATCATCCAATGACGTTGCAGGAGACCATAAATAGTCTCCGCCACCTGACCCTTGTAAAATTGTCGTTTTTCCAAACTTTATAGAAACATCAGCACCAGCATTTGCAGTTGGGGCAGGAGCAAGAGCCATGGCCACTGAATCCGTGTCAAAGCAATTGTTGCCATTATATCCGGTTACTACATACGTTTGAGCTTGACTAGCTTGTATGGCTTGAGATGTTTCGCCAGTATTCCATACATAACTGTTTATCCCAGCCGAGGCTGATATTTGAGCTGTGTCTCCAGCACAAATAGTAAAATTGCTTGAAGGAGTAACTGATATGCGGACTGTATCGCCATGGAACAGTGTTTTTGTCAGTGAATCATTACAACCATAAGTGGTTACAATGACCAACTTAACATCATAACTACCTGTCGTGTCAAAATTATGAACTACACTACCTGTATTATATGTATCTCCATCTATCGACCACGTATAAGACTCAATACCATTTGGTCGAGGCACACTGCTTGTATCCGTAAATTGGCAGGCTTGAGGGAAACAATTCATTAATTCAGCAAAGCCCACGTCTGGCTTTCCATAAACAGATAATGTTTTATACACTGTATCTCGATCGCCAGAATCTGAAGCAATGAAGAACATAACCGTATAGTCACCTGAGGTGCGATACGTATAATTCGGATTTGCCACCGATGATGTATCAGTGGTTGTTGATGTATCTCCGAAGTCCCATCCGTATGTAATGATATTACCATTTAAGGCAGTTGAATTATTGGTAAAACTTACTGGATCTCCGGCACAAGCGGTTAAAGCATCGAATGCAGCAATCAAATCTCCTTTACCTAAACGGTTTTGGCCGTTTTTTGAGTTTGCCAAGGCTACATGGCCCAATTCGGTATTAGGCATGGTGCTTTGAATAAACCCATTGTCATCTGCAGAACCGACTCCACCGATACTCCACCACTCGCCATTTCTAACAGTAGCCATACGTAACGTTGCCCCTTCGCCCGCTTCATCGTTCGTGCCAATGACAGAATACGTTCCGCGATACTTGATATCATCATGTGGTAACATATTACTTGAGGTTACACTCCAATGATGGATATCTGAGACATGTGAAATACCGTTTGATACAGGTAAGTTTGGTGTGATTCCTTGTTCTAGCGACACTAAAATCTTATCCCAATTACCAATTGAGCTATTGGCTAAATAAATGGCAAGAGGTCTTGCTCCAAAAGCGGTCCCAACTGGAAATATAATTGAGTCTGCGTTATTCGATTGAACTACTATTTCGAGCGGTCCATCAATATAACTAGCACCCGGTGCAACCACTGACTTGTTTGCAGGATTGATTAGTATTTTGCCTACCGACACCAGTCCGCTTCTTGTGTTTAAGCGTCCAGAGTTTAATTGCAAACCATTGGTAACCGTTAAGGTGTCATAAATGAAAACTTGTTTTCCAGATGCGTCAACCGTAAGAGTTGATGCCTCAGTGGGGCCATACATATGCATGTGCAGCTGCTTATCTGCTATTAAGTCTTCCGCACCCATAATTTGAGTAATCCTTACGTGATCGTCATCGACTGATGACTCAATACCTCTTCGTATAAAACTATTTCCGTCAACACCAGAAACATATACATTGGTCGTATGGAAGGTGACAAATCCGAATGATTCGTCATCCATATAATGTCTGATTTGATTCTCGACATCGAAGTTGGACGTAATTGTATTGGTTGCACCTGTATTGCCTTCAAAAATGCAATTGGTTGCGTCAATTGGATCAGTGTTTATAACAGCTGTATTAGCCCAATCCAGTTGGATGTAATAACTCACAAGACGTTCAAACGAGGTATTGTTAGGGCGAAGTGCAACATTACCCGCTGCTAAAATGCCTTTTACACAATCTTGAATCAAGGTATTACTTATGTCAAAAATCGTTGCGTTTGAGTCTGCAAATACCTCTATTGCCGATTGGCTTGCTTCGGTGATTAAACCAAATTCCATTGTAATACTGTCAACTCTTGATTGTTCAAATGCCGAAATACTCATCAACCCAACATTACAACTACGCATTGTGTCGTACGCTGATGACTTTACCGGCAAATCAACGTTAAAAAAGAAGATTCCATTTTCGTAGTTATCAATGTTGTTGTTGCGTAATTCTAAATTAGACAAACCAGAACAATCTCTTACCGATATGGCTTGAAAAGCAGGCGAACCACTATTGGCTGAGTTAAATACGTTACCTGCAACATACAGGTTCGAGGCATTACCGTTTATCTCGGTAAAATGTAACGCGATGTTTCGCACATGAACTGTATTGTTCTGAACTACAAATGGTCTCGTGCTTGCTGTTGTAAAGTCATACACATAAATGCCATTGTTTACATTGTCCACTCGGTTTTCAAGTACATCTGCATAAAATCCATTCCCACAGGTTAGTGCTGTAGATTCGTCACCAAAATTATTAAACATGTTATAGGCAAAGGCACAATTTCGATTTGGTGAATTAACGTTACCCAGTGCCTCAATACCACTAGCATTCATATTCAGGATTCTATTGTTCAGAATCCCAATACCATTGTATTCTCCTAAGCATATAATACCATAAGAAAAATCTACATCGGCTCCATTTACATCGTTAGATGAATTGACATTTGGATTATCCCCATTAATAGTAAAACCACTAAATATAACCCCGCTCATGGTTATGTTTACCATGGAATTTGCACCATTAGCCGGTTCACTCAACTCTGTCATGTCTGGTAAGATTATGCTCTCCGGGTTTCTGGTATCCGTACCGCTAATTCCGTGATTCGACCCCAAAACAACAATCGCTTTGTCAATTAGGAGGGCTCCAAAATATTCCCCATCCGATACTCTTAAAGTATCAAAATCATTGGCCATCATTAATCCCATTTGAATGGTTTGAAGTGGCCCGATGCCTCCTCCATCGTCTGTCGCACTCATTCCGTCATAGGTATCGTCGCCAATATTGGCATTTACATACCAAGTTTGTTGTGCAAATAAGATTTGAAAGCTAAACAGTAGACATACCGTTAAGCATACACGTAGTTGTTGGTTGAATTTCAGCATATTCTAATCCTTTGTTACTGTTTCGAAAAGGAAACAATGCCGAAAGTTAGTTTAAAATCAGGACATTCTGATTTACGTATTCAACGTTAACTTGTTTATAAGTGGTTGGTGCTTGACTGTAAAATGGTTTACGCGTCAGAATCGCCGTTACATGGCGGCTACCAAGCTTTTTAGTTTTTCACTAACTGTAGGTAATATTGGATACAATGGTTCGCGCATGGTTGTTCCACAAATATCCAATGCCTCTAAAACACATTTAATTCCGCCTGGATTTCCATCTTCGAAGATGGCGTTTATCATAGGTAAAAGCCTGTAATGCAAGTACCTAGCATTTTCAAAATTACTGTCTAAAGCATAGCGTACCATTTGGCTAAATTCTTTAGGATATGCATTCCCTATAACTGATATAACTCCAGCCATGCCTAGCGATATAAAAGGTAGTGTATAGTTGTCATCACCAGATATAACCAGAAAATCATCCGACTTATTCTTTAATAACTGCATGTTATGATCGAAGTTACCTGATGCCTCTTTCACCGCAACAATATTTTCATGTTCCGCTAACTGTAGAATAGTATCAACATGCATCATTGAACCCGTTCTGCCTGGCACATTGTAAAGTATTATTGGAGCCTTAGCCTCATCAGCCAATTTAGTATAGTGGTTCACTATACCCGCTTGATTTGGTTTGTTATAGTAAGGACTGGCAGACAAAATACCATCTACACCTTCGTAATTAAAGCCCTTTGCTCGCTCGATAACGGCTTTTGTATTGTTTCCGCCAATACCAAAAACAACAGGAACACGTCCCTCGTTTACTTCTTGGATGGTTTCAAGTATTCTTGTTTGCTCGAAGTCTGTAATTGTAGGGTTTTCACCTGTTGTACCCATCACTACAAGATAATGTACACCGTTAGAAATCAAGTGTTCTGTAAGCTTCTTCAAGCTTTCAAAATCAACCTCAAAATTTTCTAAAAATGGCGTAACCATTGCGACGCCTGTTCCTCTATACTTGTCCATTTCCAAAATTCTTTAAGTAGATGAGCACTTCATCTGTGAACTGCATTAAATCATCATTTGTAGCTTTAAGCATTAAGTCGAAGCAAAAGTCATATGTCTCCCAATGAGGACCTACTCTAAACTTCGCTTCAGACAATGCGCTTATGCCCAGCAAAGGTAAGCATGAAGAAGAGTACAAATTGAGTAAATAATCAAATTTTTCTGTTGTAAATCTCACAAATTCAGATTTATGTGGGATTTTGAAAAAGTCAAGGTGTTTATTACAGAAATAGTCTGAATTGGCATTCGGAATCAAGTAGTCATCTAACTCTTTAGCATCGAAATAGCCGAAACAAACAAGGCGTAAATGATTGGCTTCACAGAAGTCCGATACCTTCTTCAACAGTTTTTCCTTATTCTCGTCGTCGGCACGATACAGTACAGCCAATCTTCCGGCTGTTCGCAGAGGCGTAAAAACGCGTTCGGCAACCACCTTGGCACTTTCGCTTTTGATTCGCCACCTTTTATATGATGTTGCGATGTTAGCCATTAATCATTTCTATAAACTCTAACTCCGATATTACTTTAACACCCAACTTCTCTGCTTTTGCTAGTTTGGCAGGACCCATATTATCCCCAGCCAGCACAAAACTAGTTTTTGCAGAAATAGATCCTACATTTTGCCCGCCATGTTTTTCTATTTCGGCTTTTAAGTCATTTCTACTATACTTTTCGAAAACACCGCTAACTACAATTTTTAAACCTTCCAAACTTGTGGATATAAGTGCTTCATTCTCTGCTTGTTGCATCTGAAGTCCTGACTCCTTTAAACTGTCAACCATCTGTTGGTTTAACGCCTTGGAAAAGAACTCAACGACACTTTGGCCAATTTTTTCCCCAATTTCTTCAACGGCAATTAGTTCTTCCAAGCTCGCTTGTTCGATGGCGTCAATAGTCTTGAAATGGTTGGCTAATTTTTTGGCAACTGTAGACCCAACAAAACGAATTCCAATGCCATACAATACGCGATCAAAGGAAATTTCTTTAGACGCTTCAATTCCCTCAATAATTTTTTGAGCAGACTTTTCACGTAAACTTATCAAACGGGTCTCACCGGTATCTTCATTGGTCACAGATTTTGAAAGCCCATTTAATTCTTCAAAAGTCAATGTAAACAAATCAGCAGGTGTCAACAGTAAACCAGCATTATACAACATACTAATTTTACCCTCACCCAAACTATCTATATTCAACGCCTTACGACTTATAAAATGCTCAATTCTTCCCTTAATTTGAGGTGGGCATCCAAGTTCATTGGGGCAGTAATGCGCGGCCTCGCCGTCTGTTCTGGTCAACTCCGTTTCGCATTCAGGACATGAATGGATAAAAACCGTCTGTGAAGATTTGGCAGACCTTTCTTCCATATTTACCCCAACGATTTTTGGGATTATCTCTCCTCCTTTTTCAACATACACGGTGTCCCCAACGCGAACATCAAGTTCTTCAATAACATCAGCATTATGCAAACTTGCCCGCTTTACGGTTGTACCTAGTAATTGTACTGGCGACAAATTGGCCACTGGTGTAACGGCCCCCGTTCTACCCACTTGGTAGCTAATGGATTCTAACACCGTACTGGCTCGCTCTGTTTCAAACTTATAGGCTATTGCCCACCTAGGAGATTTTGCCGTAAAACCCAAATCATGCTGCTGATTAAAATCGTTGACCTTTATAACAATACCGTCAATATCATAAGATAACGTTTTCCTTTTTACGTCCCACTGTTCGATAAACCGCCAAACGCCTTCAATCCCTTCCTCGATCTTCATATCGCCATTTACTGGAAGTCCCCAGGATTTTGCTTTCAACAACGCACCGTTGTGTGATTTAAATTCTTTCTCATCCGCGATCACTTGATATAGGAATGCGTCCAATGGCCGCTTAGCAACTTCAGACTGTTCCTGCATTTTGATTGTTCCTGCAGCACTATTTCTTGGGTTTGCAAAAGCTTTCTCCCCTAACGATACTCGGTCTGCATTCATTTTATCAAATGCTTTCCTATGCATGAATATTTCGCCACGTACTTCTACTTCAGACGGGTAATCTCCAATCAATTGATGTGGGATACTTCGTATGGTTTGTACATTGACCGTTACATCGTCGCCTTGCACACCATCTCCGCGAGTTAAAGCCCTTACCATTTTGCCATTTTCGTACTTGATGCCTATGGCCAATCCGTCAAACTTCAGTTCACACGTATACTCATATCCGTCACCAATGAGCTTCTTTATCCTATTGTCGAAGTCAAACAATTCCTCTTTGCTATAGGTATTTCCGAGCGATAGCATGGGCACATCATGTTGTACCGTATTAAAGTCTTTGGTGACCGCACCACCCACCATTGAGGTTGGCGAATTTGGTTGTTTATACGTGGGGTATGCTACTTCGAGTGCCTCAAGTTCTTTTAATTTTTGATCAAATTCACGATCAGAAATAGTTGGCATGGCCAACACATAATAATTGTAATTATGTTGCTTTAACGATTCGGTTAACCGAATAATGGTGTTTTCTATCTCTTGAGACATTGTTGTCAATGTGAATCTCAAAAGTATAAAAATCCCCAAGACAAGTTGGGGCGATTATTGGATTTATTAATGGAATCCTCCTGCCTGAAACTCTCTGGAAAGATTAAAGCCAAAATGAATGTTTCCTTTCGACCATTTATTGGTCGTTTGTGTTATCGCAGCTTGTTCAAACGTACCAGTAGCATTTGTTAAGTGCAGCTGAAAAGTGTGCCACCCCGTATTGATGTCAATTCCAATGGATAATGGATCAATAAACTGATCTGAAATTTGATTTGGCGCAACCCAGAAATACTCAATGTTTAATGTAATAGAAGGCAAAATTTTCTTTTTAAAGCCTACACCCATCGAGAATACATCGTTGTTGTACTTACTAGAGTCAATCAAATTTCGGTGAATGACGGTTGGCATAATCTGGGCGGAAAATCCATTATTAAATTTATGTGCAACAACCAACTGATGAAGATACCCAATCCTGGAACTGAAATAATTGGTGCGCCCCTGTGGTGCTTTTTCCGTGTTCATCGTAATACCAGCGATATACGCTGCACTTATTGGCATGTTCCCGTTTTCCTCAATTTGGCTCAAAAACTTGTATTTGACAAAGCCATCTACCGTTTTCTGAAACGTACTTCGACCGATGCCTACGGTTAATTTATCTGTAAAGCCATAATCAAAACTTAAACGCATCGTAGCATTGTCTAACCCAAAGAAATTATCATACCCTTCTGATACATCTCCAAATCGGTGATTTATTCTAAAATCGAGTACCTTCTTTTCGATAGATTCTGTCGTATGACTGTTCACAATCCTACTACTGTAAAAAGTCTTTTGTGCATATACAACCGGTTCGTCAAGCAAACCAGCGAGTTCGTCATCATCTTGAGCCTTTGCAACTGTAACCACAAGTAATGCAAAAAGTATCCCTATAAATTTATTCATTTTGCGATTTTTAGTTGTTTGGTGCCCCTGCATTAATCCAAGCCGTAATTTGATTGATGTCACAAGTTGGAAGCATCGTATTGTTTGCACTTTTAGGCATAAACGAGGCATTTCCATCATGGATTATTGACGACAGTAATTTGCCATTGTCCACATATGTTTTCACATTAGCATATCCTTCCAAATCAACACCACCACCTAAAAAACCGGCGTTACTTGTGTTGTGGCAGTTTAAGCACCTATTTGTTAAAATAAGAGACACCTGGTCGCTAAATAAAACGTTAGTTGTTTCACACGAACTACTTGGATATAACTCTTCTTCTACATCGTAATAACAGGAAGTAACGCTAAGCAAAACAAAGGTCACACACCCCAGTACTATTGAAAAACTTTTCATAATCTAATTGTCTTTTGCCCCTTCTGCAATCCAAATTCTAATCTGATCATTCGCACATTTTTCTAACGGCCCTGCAGGTGGCATGGGCTTTTTAGGCCCTTGACGACCTAAAACGTTTTCTAAATTTCCATTATCCACTATGGCTTTTACTTGATTATAATTTGTAATCCGAACACCTCCAGATGCATTTGCTCCGGCATGACAGCCGCGGCAGGTTGCATCAATGATTGGCCATACATTCACCGAAAAAGTAACATTCGACGTATCACACTTATTGACACATTTATTATTCTTAGCCCCTTGATTTATCCAAATTTTGATGGCATTTTTTTGCTCAGGTGTTAGACTTGCAGGTGGTGGTGGCATTATTTTGTCTGGATCTGATTCTACAATCACTTCATACAGTTCACTCCCACTTGCATCTCCAGGTTTAACATCACCGGTACTTATAATTTTGTCATAGCTACTTAAATCTACCCCATCTTCCTGCGTTGCGGCATCATGACAACCGCTCATTGCACAATTTGACGAAATAATCGGGAGTATGTCGTTCACAAAATATACCGTATCCAGGCTACAGGTATCTGCGGAGGTAACAGCAGTTATTGTATTGTTTGGGATAATATCCTCTTCTGGTTCATGTTTGCAGCTTTCGATTCCTGCCACTACAAGAACCAACATAGCCATTAGACCAAATGCTTTCTTCATTCTTTTTTATTTATAACGACGAATATATACATCTATGATTCTGCTGACATCACATATCATATCTGTTTTCTCATAAAAACATCACATTATGAATACCAAATAAGACATAATGTAATGGGTCGTCAATTTCCCCAACCCGTGACAAAAAGATTTGAAGCACCCCGAATCCCACACTTTTGAACCTTGTGATACCCTTGTGCGGCAGCAAATCGGATTTCTTCTGCGGGCTGGTTATTGATCCATGCATCCAATACATGGTCGAGCACATAGGCCTCTGGTGCAAGTAAATGAGCGGTCATCACCAACGGATAACCTCCTAACTTGTTTAAATAATCGACATAATAACTGTGCGATACACACGCAATGGCTACGGCATCTTTGAGGACACCGTCTACATTATAAACGGTATCAATCGACACATCCATCAATCCATTATGCCCGTTAAATACAACCAAATCTGTTGTTGATCCGATCACAATACTCGAGTCACCAATCGCAATGGTGTCGGTCTTAAGTCCTGCAAGAGTGTTGAAGTAGTCTTTAACACACGATTCCATTTGATCACCCCGGTAGGCATCGGCAACTAGAATTACATTTTGGCCAGCGTGTTTAAATACTACCCGTTCCAAAACATTGGTGCTGACATTGAAGGTTGACCCAAGAGTTTGCCATTTGCTACTCCTTTTGAAATGCGTTTTTATGCCATACCCCGCCCCCCAATACAAATTGGTTCTCAAATTCGTTCCATCCCCTAAACTAGCATTTACCGGCACAATACCTTGGAATTCGTTGTCGCATAAGGGTACATAAACATGAATAATTCTAAGTTCATTCTCATTACTTTTTGCTCGAAGACGTTGTTGAATAGAATCCCGCGAAAACTGATTTACGGGCACTCGTTTCACTATTCGCGTCGTATCTGCTGATTCGATTGCATGCGAATTTTCTTCGCCGATTCCGTCAGCCTGCGACGGCTGCGTGCAGTTTAAAAATCCAACAACCAAAAGAATTGTAATTATACGGGTAGCATGTCTCATATCATCAAAACGAAAAAGCCCATTGTGTATTTTGCATTCGGGGTATATTTTGGCTTTAATTTGCAGGATAATTTCTTTGGTAACATGAACAAGGTATTTACGATTTTCTGTTTAATCGCAATAGGTTTAAGCAGCTACGGACAAGATAAAGGAGTTTTTTCAGGAAACTTCCAAAGCAATTTCTCAGTCTTTGTTCTAGACAGTTCCATTGGGGCATATGAAAGTCCGCAGTATACTAGCCAAATCAGTAGTGCTGAAGCGTGGCTATTCACAAATTATCAATTGAAAGGATTCAATGTTTCGGCTAGATACGACCTGTTTAATAATAGTAATTTATTAAATCCTACAGGTACTTTTAGCGGACACGGGTTGGGGTTTTGGCAAATAAAAAAATCAATCGACAAGTTAACGATAACTGCCGGTTCATTTTACGATCAATTCGGATCTGGTATTGTTTTTAGAGCCTACGAAAACAGATTAATCGGTATCGATTATGCGGTTGAAGGGGTTCATGCTAAGTATCAAATTAACAACGATTTTTTTGTTAAAGCGTTTACTGGAAATCAAAAAGGCTCGGGTGCACAAGGCAATCGTTTCGGCACAACAAGTGAAATAGTGAAGGGTATTAATTCAGAAAGAATTTATCGTCTTAAAAATGAAAAAGGAATTCTGATGTTAGGGGCAAGTGCCTTTAATCGAACATTGACACAAAGCTCAATGAACGATTTAATTACAGAAATAAACGGTTACGACAGTGTTTCTCACAGATTCGCACCCAAGTATAATTCATACGCAGTTAATGGATACTTCAATTTAACCTTGAAAGACGTGAGTTTGTCTTTTGAACATAATCGAAAAGCTAAGGAAGCGGTTAGGGTACCAGAAGGTCGATTGCAGTTGCTACCTGGAACAATAAACTATGCTACACTTAGTTATTCAAAAAAGAAATTAGGCAAGAAAAAGAAAAGTGGGTTTGGTTTTAATGCTCAATACCGAAGAATTGAAAATTTCCAATTGCGTACAAATCCAAATGATCTTTTGCTAGACGGTTTACTTACCTATCAACCGTCGTTAACACGACAAGCTTCTTATAGATTATTAGCGCGTTACAATGCTCCAGCTCAAGACTACGGTGAAGAAGGTTTTCAAGCCAGCTTGGTTTGGACAATTAAGAAAGGCAAAACCCTTTATTTAAATTATTCGAATGTTAAGAAACTTAACGGTGAGCAACTCTATAGAGAGTACTTTTTTAATTACGAACATAAATTTAGCAAAGTATTTAAAGGGAAGATTGGTCTTCAATCAATCTTTTACAACCAACAGATTTATGAAAGTAGAGACACGAGCTATAAGGACGTAGAAACCATAACGCCATTTTTTGAATTAACCTATAAGCTCAGTCGTCGTAATTCATTACGAATGGAGACGCAATATTTAATTACGGAACAAGACCTTGGTAGTTTTGTTAACGCAATTTTAGAATTGAATATGTCTCCACGGTATTCATTCTCCATATCCGATATGGTTAATGTTTCACCTGTGCGCCAGAAGGATGCCAAAGTCAGTGATGATGTGGTACATTACTGGTCAGTATTTGGTAAGTACAATATTCATACAACATCATTTACACTGGCCTATGTACGCCAAGTGGCTGGTGTCAATTGTACTGGTGGTATTTGTCGAATTGAACCTGCCTTCAGTGGTGTTCGTTTTACTTTGACTACAAACTTTTAAGATCAGCTACACACATGGTTTACGATGTCGTTATAATCGGTGGTGGAATTGTTGGGCTGGCAACAGCGTATCAAATTCTGCAAGACAAACCGGATACAAAGCTTCTCATTCTTGAAAAAGAAGCAAAGGTTGCCTCCCACCAAACAGGTCACAACAGTGGTGTTATTCATTCGGGCTTGTACTACAAGCCAGGTTCTTTAAAAGCTATAAACTGCAAAACAGGATACGATTTACTCATCGCATTTGCCGATAAACATAATATCCCATATGATTTATGTGGTAAAGTGGTAGTGGCAACGCAAGAAAGCGAATTACCTGAATTAGACAAACTGTACAAGCGCGGAATAGAAAACGGCCTTGATGGGCTTAAAATGATTGACGCTGAAGAGTTGAAGAAAATTGAACCACATGTTGCTGGAATTAAGGGAATTATTGTTCCGCAAACGGGCATAATAGATTACACACTTGTTTCGCAGAAGTACCTTGAGCTTGTTGAAAAAAGTGGAGGTGAGATTAGATTTAATTACAAAGTAAATGGCTTTGCCAAAAGCAACGACAAATGGGTTGTTAGAGGTAAAAACCAATTGGTTGAAAGCCAATCATTTATCAATTGTGCTGGTCTATATTCTGATAAAGTGGCTGGTTTGACCGAAACCATGGACACCAAGATTATCCCTTTTCGAGGTGAATATTACATGATTAAAGATTCAGCAAAACACTTAGTTAAGCACCTAATCTATCCAGTACCTGATCCAAATTTCCCGTTCTTGGGTGTGCACTTTACACGCATGATGAATGGCCATATCGAGGCAGGACCAAATGCTGTTTTAGCTTTCAGAAGAGAAGGCTATAAAAAACGAGACATCCATTTCGGAGAGTTGTTAGAAAGTTTAATGTGGCCAGGGTTTCAAAAAGTAGCCAAAAAGTATTGGCGCACAGGTTTGGGTGAAATGTATCGATCGTTCTCTAAAAAAGCGTTTACCAAGGCTCTTCAAAAGTTGATTCCTGAGATTACAGCCGACGACTTGGTAACTGCTGAAGCTGGTGTTCGTGCACAGGCTTGCGACAAAACTGGCGGTTTGCTAGACGATTTTAAGATCATTGAAAAACACGGTGCCATTCATGTTGTGAATGCCCCAAGTCCTGCTGCCACGTCTAGTTTAGCTATCGGTAAAACCGTTGCAGAGTTGTGGTCTAACAACGCTCAATAACCAATTATTTATTTGCAGTTAGAATTCTGGCAAAAGGCTAACTTTGCCGCCTGTAATGCTCGAGAAATTAGAATCTATATATCAGCGCTATTTACAAGTTCAAACCCAGTTGAGTGATCCCGACATTTTTAGTGATGTCAAAAGATTCAACACCTTAAATCGCGAATACGGAGATCTAAAAGAATTGGTCGAGGTATATCACGTTTACAAAAAGCTCGTAACTAATTTACAAGAAGCCAGAGACATTTTAAAAAATGAGTCAGATCCTGAATTAAAGGAAATGGCAAAAATGGAAATTGATGAGCTTGCCGATCAGCAGGAACCAATGGAAGAAAAAATTAAATATCTTCTTATTCCAAAAGATCCAGACGACAACAAGAATGCCATTGTAGAGATACGTTCAGGAACTGGTGGTGACGAGGCTAGCTTGTTTGCCGGTGACTTGTATCGCATGTATGAACGGTTTTGTCAGAATCAAAAATGGAAAACCGAGGTCATAGAATTGATGGAAGGTAGTGTTGGGGGATTCAATAAAATTGTATTCGAGGTTACAGGAAAAGATGTGTACGGAACATTGAAATTTGAAAGTGGTGTTCACCGTGTACAAAGAGTTCCTGATACTGAATCACAAGGTCGTGTGCACACTAGTGCTGCAACTGTTGCTGTGCTTCCTGAAGCTGAAGAAGTGGATGTTGACCTCAACATGGGAGACGTTCGGAGAGATACATTTAGAGCATCTGGTGCGGGTGGACAGCATGTAAACAAAACGGAATCTGCCATTCGACTCACGCACATTCCTACGGGTATTGTGGTAGAATGTCAAGATGGTCGTTCACAACATCAAAACTACGACAAAGCCTTAACCGTACTAAGAACACGTTTATACGAAAGAGAGCTTGCCGAACACAATTCTAAAATTGCCGCCGAAAGAAAATCTTTAGTTTCTACAGGTGATAGATCTGCAAAAATTAGAACGTACAACTTCCCTCAAAGTAGGGTAACTGATCATAGAATTGGCTTAACCCTTTATAATTTACCAGAAATATTAGGCGGTCAAATTCAAGACATTATTGACCAATTAAAAATGGCTGAAAACACGGAGAAACTAAAAGCAGGCGGGCTTGAAGATTAGTCTGTTCATAATTTGTTTGTAGTAATAGAACCTCAACCAGCAGCACCCCTTATCATCCAATTATATTTGTTAATCAAATTCGCATACACATCATTTCAAATTGTTATAAATCATGAGATTTAAAGCCCTCGAAATCGCGTTATCACGCCAACCAATTGAAGCTTCCAGAAAATTTGACTCTATTCAAGACATGTACGCTATCAATGTATTTAACGATGATGCAATGCAATCGCATCTCGATAAAGACACTTACAAGTCACTGAAAAAATCCGTCCACTATGGCACTAAAATCAGCCGATCTACTGCAACACAAATTGCGACGGGTATGAAGTCTTGGGCAATGGCGAAAGGTGTAACACACTATACGCACTGGTTTCAGCCATTAACCGGAACTACAGCTGAAAAACATGATTCTTTTTTCGAGCCACAAGATGGACGTGCCGTTGATAAATTTAGCGGAGATTCATTAGTTCAACAAGAGCCAGATGCTTCAAGCTTGCCGAGTGGTGGATTGCGAAACACTTTTGAAGCAAGAGGATATACCGCATGGGATCCTTCCTCACCCGCTTTTATTTATGAAAACACAAGTGGTAAAACACTTTGCATTCCTACAGTATTCGTATCGTATACAGGAGAAGCGCTAGATTATAAAGCACCACTATTGAAATCAATAGCGCTTTTAGATAAGGCCGCTACTGATGTGTGTAAGTACTTCTACTCGGATGTGACCAAAGTTGGCGCGTCTTTAGGTGTAGAACAAGAATACTTTTTGGTGGATAAGGCACTATATAACCAACGACCAGATTTAATCATGTGTGGTCGAACACTTTTTGGTTACGCTGCTGCCAAAAACCAACAAATGGATGACCACTACTTCGGTTCTATCCCCGATCGTGTGTTTAATTACATGGTAGATTTTGAAAACGAAGCCCTCAAACTAGGTATTCCTGTGCGAACCCGTCACAATGAGGTTGCTCCAGGCCAATATGAGTGTGCACCTCAATATGAAGAAATAAATTTAGCAGTTGATCACAATCAATTGCTAATGGATTTGATGGATGAGGTGGCCAACCACCATGGTTTTAAAGTATTATTTCACGAAAAACCATTTGCAGGAATTAATGGAAGTGGTAAGCACAACAACTGGTCTTTGCTTACCAATACTGGCGTAAATTTATTAAGCCCAGGCAATAACCCATTGTCTAATTTAAGTTTCGTCACTTTCTTCATAAATACAATTAAAGCATTTCACGATAACGCTGATTTATTGCGTGCAAGTATTGCTTCTGCATCAAACGACCACCGTTTAGGGGCAAATGAAGCTCCACCGGCAATCATGTCGATATTTATTGGTTCTACGCTTACCAAGATGCTTGAAGACATTGAAAACAATGTTAAAGCGACCAAAGGTTCGCCTGAAGACAAAACCATATCAATTGCTCAGATTCCTGAGATATTGTTAGACAATACAGATCGAAACCGTACTTCCCCGTTTGCCTTTACAGGAAACAAATTTGAATTACGCGCCGTTGGGTCTTCAAAGAGTTGTGCTTCACCGATGATGGTGTTAAACGCTTCGATGTCGCATCAGCTAATACAATTTAAGAAAGATGTTGATCAACGTATAGCAGGTAAAAAAGAAAAGAAAAATGATGCCATTCTTGCCGTATTGCGTCAGTATCTAAAAGACTCAAAACGTGTACTTTTTGAAGGAAACGGGTATGGAGATGAATGGGTAGTTGAGGCTAAAAAACGCGGTTTGTCCAATTTAAGAGATACACCAGCTGCACTCGACGCTTTCATAAGTGACCAAACCGTTAGCATGATGGATGAACTCGGAATCTTTAAACCTCAGGAGTTAAAAGCCCGTCATCATATTGAGCTTGAAGATTACATGAAGAAGGTTCAAATCGAAGGTCGAATAATTGATGAAATGACCTATACGCATATATTGCCAGCAGCCTTGCAGTATCAAAAAATGGTGGCCGACAACGTAAACTCATTAAAAGCTTCAGGTATAGGCAAAAAGCAAGTTGATGCATCTATGAGTGTACTTGAAGAAGTAAGTGAACATATCAACGCGCTTAAAACTAAAGTAGACCGAATGGTTGAAGAGCGAAAAAAAGCAAACAAAATTGACTCGATAGAAAAGCAGGCAAAGGCTTATAGTGCTAAAGTGAATAGCGAATTTGATGACATCCGGTATCATGCCGATAAGCTTGAGCGACTGGTTGATGATTCGTTATGGTCTATTCCAAAGTATCGAGAATTACTTCACATTAAATAGGAATAAAGTATAGGAAAGCCTTCCAAATTTGGAAGGCTTTTTTTTATTACACCCAACCCTTTGGTTGTCGGGGACGTCAAGCAATTGATAAAAAGTTAGTTAAAGCTAAAAAATGCACTTTGCTTTCGACAAATTTTATTTGGAAATGGGTCGAATAATGTTGATTTTTGGCAATTGAACAATCCGATAAATACCTTCTCAGAATGAATCGTAGGAATCTAAACTTAGCCTTGTATGCCCTTGTAATCGTTGCATTTTTAACTGGATGTAAAGCAAGCTTAACGGAGGCTAACAAAAATTACGACTTACATCAATACGCAGTGGCTGCGGATATGTACGAACAGGTACTGAGTCAAAATGACGACCTAACCAAAGAACAAAAACAGCACATTGCTTTCAAAGCTGCCGAAGCTTACCGCCACAACCACAACAGTAAGCGCGCACTTAAAATGTACTCGAAGTCTATAAAATATGGACGAAAAGACGCCATTGCCACTATCCGTGAAGCGGAAATGTACATGGAACAAGGTCTATACACCGAGGCTTTAACGAAATTAAAAGCGTATAAAAAAGCGAATCCAGCAGATCCAGAAATTGACAAACGAATTGAAGGTTGCGAGTTAGCACTTAAGTGCGGAGACAAAAAAACGCGTTATATCATCGAATCATTCAAACCAGCCAACAGAAGTAAGGTTGATGACATGGTTCCACGTTATGCTGACCGTAAACATAAATCAATCATGTTTACTTCAGATCGAGAAGACGGTGTAAGCAACAAGCAATTGAAATGGACAGGAAGGAACTACGGTGACTTCTGGTTGGTTGAGCAAAAAGGACGAAGAGGAAAAATCAAATGGCAATCGCCAGTATTGGTTGACGGATTCACAGAATATTTTGACGGTGTTGCCACTTTCGACAGACGTTATTCAACGATGTACTTTACTCAGTGTAACGGCATTGATGGGAAAGACACTACATGTAAGATTTACGAAGCAAAAAAACGTGGAACAGCCTGGGAAATGAATCCAGAACCACTTCCTTTTTGTAGCGATATGTACGACTGCGGTCATCCAGCCTTATCTCCAGACGGCACGAAATTGTATTTCGTTAGTGATATGGAAGGTAGTATGCAGGATGGAGATAAAGAGCCTCGAGAACGTACGAAAGATTTATACGTTGTAAATTACGTAAGACGTGGAAAAACTTGGAGTGACCCAATCAATCTAGGACCGGTTGTAAATACAACAGGAGATGAGAAATTTCCTTTTGTGAATGAAGACGGTACACTTTATTTTTCATCAGATGGACATGTTAGTCTTGGAGGTTTAGACCTTTTACATACAACTCAATTAAGTGAAAGTCCAACCGATTGGTCTGATCCAATCAACATGGGATGTCCTGTTAATTCGAAGGGTGATGACTTCGGTATCATGTTAGATACAGATAAAGAACACGGTTTCTTTACTTCAGATCGCTCGAGAGGTGATGACGATATCTACGAGTTTAGCATGACGCCAATCATTCTAATTTTAAAAGGTACTGTAACCGATTGTGACAACACACTTCCTTTACAAGGCGCCTTAGTTGAAATTAGTAATGACCAAGATTCGTCTAAAATTAGGTTAAAAACTGACGAGCGTGGATACTACGAAACACCGCTTAAACTTGGTGTAAATTATGAAATCAAAACGTCAAAAAGAGAAGACTACTTTTATGACGCTGAAGCAAAGTTTGTTACTACCGTAGGACTTGAACAAAGTGCTGAGTTTATTAAGGACTTCTGTCTCAAAAATCAGTGTAACGATGTTTTCGTTCTTCCGATTTACTATGGTTTGGATAGTGCCTTCCTTAGAAACGAGTCTAAGAAAGTATTGGATGGTTTGATTGCCACATTAAAGAAATATCCAAAAATGAGTGTGGAATTAGGTTCACACACCGATTGTCGAGCATCATACGAGTACAATAGAGACTTATCTCAAAGACGTGCCGATTCAGCAGTAAACTATATCTTAAAAAGTGGTATTAATCCTTTCCGATTAGAGGCTAGGGGATATGGTGAATCACAGTTAACCAACGAATGTGAGTGTGAAGGTGCCGAGGTTGTTCCATGTACTGAAGAAAAACATCAAGAAAACAGACGTACAACAGTTAAGGTTGTTAACTGTAAGTATGAATTTAAATGGAGTAACCCTGAGGTTCAAGACACCAACCAGGTGGCAATGGATGGCGAAACCATTTATAGTAAAGTAATTATTCAAGCACGTAAAGACTACATCAAGAATCACGGTAGCGAGTACGAAAAAGAATTGAAAAAAATTCAAGCTGAAGAGAAACGTAAGGCTGAAGAAGCTGAAAAGAAACGTTTAGCCGACAAATACGACATCATTCCAATAATTAAAGTACGCGACAACTACTTTGTAAGCGGTACTATTGGCAGAAAACGTATCAAATTCCAATATGATCCGGATGGTTCTAGAGCAGAAATTCCGCAACGAACCGTGGAGGCTCTAATTAAAGCAGGCAAAATTTCTGTTTCTAACTTCTCAGACGGAAACAAAAAATTGAAGCTTACTGACGGAACAAAACTTACAAGTACATCCTTCAAAATTCCTGAGTTGGAGCTTGATAGAGTGTTATTGACTCGCGTGCGGTGTAAGATGGTTGACGATACTAAAAAGCCGAAGTTAGGCGCAGGAGTATTCAATAAAGATTACATCGACGTAGAAATAAAAGACAGCAAGTTATACTTAACTAAAGAACAGTCAGACCGCTAGTCTTTGTCTAAAGATTAAGAGCCTATTTGACTTTGTTAAATAGGCTTTTTTTATGTCTGATAATCCAACTTATCTTTGCGCTTCAATATTCAATATGAGTCGGTATTCCAAAAGAGGTGTAAGCTCTAAAAAAGAAGACGTACACAACGCAATTGCTAATTTAGACAAGGGACTATATCCCAATGCGTTTTGCAAAATTATTCCAGATTTTATGGGTAACGACGCGTCGTACTGTAATATCATGCACGCTGACGGTGCTGGCACTAAATCATCTTTAGCCTACTTGTATTGGCGAGAAACGGGTGACTTAAGTGTTTGGAAAGGCATCGCACAAGATGCTATCGTTATGAATTTAGACGACCTTTTGTGCGTTGGTGTCACAGACAATTTTTTGTTGAGCTCAACCATTGGCCGAAATAAAAACAAAGTGCCTGGGGAAGTGATTTCTGCTATTATTAATGGCACCAACGAGTTTATTGAAGAAATGCAAGCCCATGGGGTAGACATCGTTCAAACGGGTGGTGAAACAGCTGATGTTGGCGACCTTGTAAGAACTATTATCGTTGACAGCACGGTAACAGCTCGTGCTAAACGAAGCGTTATTATTCCAAACCACATTAAGTCTTCTGACGTTGTTATCGGACTCGCATCACACGGGCAGGCTACCTACGAAAACTATTACAACGGTGGCATGGGTAGTAATGGTCTTACCTCTGCACGTCACGATATATTTAAAAAGGATTATATCACAAAATACCCAGAGAGTTTTGACCCAGAAATAGATCTTGATCTAGTATATGCTGGCAGCTATGGTTTAACCGATACCGTAACCGATATGCCTGTTGATATGGGGAAGGCCGTTTTGTCTCCGACAAGAACCTACGCGCCTGTTATTCATAAGGTATTAGAAGAACTGCGTTCTGAGATAAACGGGATTATCCATTGCTCTGGTGGTGCACAAACCAAGGTTTTACGTTTTATTAAAGACACGAAGGTGGTTAAAGACAACCTTATGGACATCCCTCCATTGTTTAAATACATACAACAAGAATCTGGTAGCGATATGCGCGAAATGATGGAAGTGTTTAACATGGGACACCGCATGGAAATCTATACAGCGGAATCAAATGCGGAGCAAATCATTTCCATTGCCAAAAGCTTTAATATCGATGCACAAATCGTTGGGCGATGCGAACCAACCAACGGCCAAGAGCTAGAAATAACCCACAACGGCGAAACCGTAAATTGGAGCTTCTCCGAATAACGTGACAGAAACTACCGCCATAAAAAAGAAAGATATTCGCGATTTGACCTTAGAGCAAATCACCGAAGCTATGGTTTCTTGGGGCGAAAAACCTTTTAGAGCAAAACAAGTTTTTGAATGGTTATGGAAGAAACGCGCTCGGTCTTTTGACGAAATGACTAACCTATCACAGTCGCTTAGACAAAAGCTTTCTGATGGGTTTACCTTTAATACCATCAAACCCGACGTAGTCCAAAAAAGTAACGACGGTACGGTCAAAATAGGTTTTAGACTACACGACGGCAATTTGGTTGAGGGTGTTTTAATCCCAACAGCTAAACGTATGACGGCCTGTGTTTCGAGCCAAGTTGGTTGTAGTTTAAGTTGTACATTTTGTGCCACTGGGTATTTGAAACGCCAGCGAAACTTAAAACACTACGAGGTATTTGATCAAGTAGCCATCATCGATGAAATTGCACAAAAGCAGTTTGACATTCCGTTGTCCAACATCGTTTTTATGGGCATGGGTGAACCTCTACTTAACTATAAAGAGGTTTTAGACGGCATTAACCACATCACACACCCAGATCAAATGGGTATGTCACCTAGTCGGATAACCTTGAGTACTGCCGGTATTACCAAAATGATCAAGAAGATGGCAGATGATGGTGTCCGCTTTAATTTGGCGCTTTCTCTGCATGCCGCCACTAATGAAAAGCGGTCGAAAATCATGCCGATTAACGATAGCAATAGTTTAGAAGACTTGGTCGAGGCTTTAAACTATTTCTACGACGAAACTGGTTCTAGAATTACATTAGAATACTGTGTCATCAACGAAGTGAATGACCATCCAGAAGACGCTGAAGAACTGGCAAGATTCGCCCGACAGATTACGTGTAAGATTAACTTAATTGAATACAACCCAATCGAAAACGCTAATTATTTGGGTTCGTCAGGTAATCGGATTGATGCATTTGCGAAACAACTGGAAAAACGCAGATTGATTGTCAACGTACGTCGCAGTAGAGGCAAAGACATAGACGCTGCTTGCGGGCAGTTGGCAAATAAGAATTAGAGTTGTTAGAGCTCTAATTTGAGCCTACTCCCATAGTAGAGAGTTGCTTTAACATTTCAGCAACCATTGTCTCCAAGTTAAAATCTGGATTCCATCCCCAATCATTACGTGCAGAAGAATCATCGATACTTTGAGGCCAACTTTCTGCAATTTGTTGACGTCCGTCAATATCATAATCAATGAGGAAACCTGGTCGTTGACGTGCAATTTCTTCAGACAGCGTTTTAGGATCAAAGCTCATGCCCGAAAGATTGTATGAACTTCGAACTTTTATCAAATTCGAATCGGCTTCAGTAACATTTATCGTCGCTTTTATCGCATCGTCCATATACATCATTGGCAAAGCCGTATCCTCCTTAAGAAAGCATGTGTATTGGTTTTGTATGAGTGCTTGATGGAATATATCAACGGCATAATCCGTAGTCCCACCTCCAGGTTTAGCCTTCCAGCCAATTAACCCTGGGTAACGAATGCTCCGAACGTCTAAGCCATACTTCTCAAAGTAGTACTCACAAAATCGCTCTCCGGCAAGTTTTGAAATTCCATAAATGGTGTTAGGGTCCATAACGCAGAATTGAGGCGTATTAAGCCTTGGAGTGTTTGGCCCAAAAACAGCTATTGAGCTAGGCCAAAATACACGCTTTACTCCGTGGTCTCCGCATGCATCAAATACCGAAAACATGCCTTCCATGTTTAAGTCCCATCCCTTTCTAGGGAATTTCTCTGCAGTTGCGCTCAGCATGGCCGCCAAGTGATAAACTGTAGTAGGTTTATATTTCTTAAACACTTGGTCAATCGCGTCTCTATCAAGTACGTTTAGTTCTTCATAAGGACCTAAATCATATTTCTCTTCAGTTCCAGGTTTGATATCCGAACAAACCACATTGTTCTTTCCATATACGCCACGTAAAGTTGCAGCTAAGTCAGTTCCAACCTGTCCCTCAGAACCTAAAATGATAATTTTTTCTGCCATATTTAATGCCTCATTCGGAATTCAAATAAACTAATTATTCAGCACTTTATTATACGATTCTTCAGTTTGTCGAACCATTACATCTTTACTAAAGGTTTGGCATTTTTGAAGCGCTGCTTCAGTGAGACGATGCTGCAAATTTGGTTCGTCAAGCACGCGTTGCACATTAATTGCCAATGTGCTAGCATCACCGATTTTAGCAAGCAAGCCCGTTTCTCCATCGATAACCATCTCTGGAATGCCTCCTGCCTGTGTTGCAACAACGGGAACTTTGGAGGCAAACGCATCCAAAACCGTTGTACCTAACCCCTCTGTTTTAGACGTAAAAAGTAACACGTCAATGTTTGGATACACCTGTGGTAAATCGTTTCTGAATCCAACAAACACAATCCGTTGTGCGTATCCAGACTGATTTGCATACGAACGCAGTTCATCTTCTAACTCTCCTTTGCCGAAAATTAAAAAATAGACGTCATCCCGTGCATTACATACGATTTTCGCCGTGTCGATAAACGTAAAGTAATCCTTGTGATCTGCAAGGGCACTAAAATTTGCAACCAATTTTGCGTCGTTCGACAGATTCAACTCATCACGAAGATCTAAGGGTTCTATCCCAACAAATTTGCTCAAATCAACACCTGAATGAACCGTAGCAACCTCAATGTGACTTGCTGTAATTTTAGGTGACACCATCTCCCGTATCAAATCAGAAACACAAAGAATCGTTTTAACCTGTTTGTGGTTGTATTTATACCTTGAAAACCAAGAACCCCCTATAGGGAAATCAACGCGTCTACTCAGCACAATTGGACATCGGTTTTTGAACAATGTAGCTCCAAGAACCGCTGTTGTATGGCTATGCGCGTCGTGCGCGTGAACAAGGTCTACTTTATTTGCTTTACAATATGTAGCAAGTTGCTTCGCTGCAAAAAAATCAAATCCTGAACGCTTGTTATATACAACGCGTTCTTTGATGTCGAGCCTGGTGGCTAATACGCTGTCATTAGGACAAAAAACCAACGACGTATGTCCGGCTGCAAGCAAGCCTTGATGCAAATACATGAGCTGCTGCTCACCGCCTCTCCAGGTGAAAGGAGAACTAATATGTAAGACTTTGATGCGCTTAGTCAAAAATTGTGGTTTTGTTTTGCGCAAAGTTGAACTATTTTTTTATTCGAACCGCTCGAGGAACGAATCTTTCTCAATTGTCATATAGACTGAAACCGCTCAATTTCCGATAAGCAAATGAGGTTTAAATGACATTACTTAATAAATTTGCCTATCTAATTTTTTTGAGGCAAGATTTAAAGTGGTGGTGACAGGGTTAGGTAAAATACAATAGAGATTAAATGAGAACATATAAAGTGATTGGCGTTATGTCAGGAACGTCTATGGACGGAATTGACTTGGCCCATTGTGAATTAACGGAAGGCGAAAACGGGAAATGGGGCTACAAAATAACTGTAGCAAAAACGTATGAATACAATGACATGTGGCGATTGCGTCTTTCCAAATTACGCAATCAAAACGCGTTAAATGTGTACAAAACTGACCGTTATTACGGTGAATATGTAGGCGAATTAATCAACGAATTTATTAGTGAAAATAACCTTGAGGTAGACTTAATCGGTTCTCATGGTCATACGATTTTTCATCAACCTGAAAACAACCTTACCTATCAAATTGGTTCTCCTAGCGCTATAGCAGCTGTAACAGACATTCCAACAGTTGGGAATTTTAGAGCTATGGATGTTGTAAAGTATGGTGAAGGTGCTCCAATATCAGGCATAGGTGATCAATTGCTATTTTCTGAATTTGACATGTGCCTAAACTTAGGTGGCTTTGCCAACCTTTCTGCAACTGTTGACGGAACACCGGTAGCCTATGACATTTGCCCTTGTAACATCTTATTAAATAGAATCGCAAGAGAATTTGGCAAGGAATACGATGAAGGCGGCGAAATTGCAAATAATGGTAGTATCGACTACGACCTTCTTTCTGATTTAAATAGTATCGACTACTACAGTCAGTCTTACCCTAAGTCTCTTGGACGAGAATGGATAAACGAAAACTTTTGGTATCGTGTCCGCCAAAGTGAAGCAGGCAAAGAAGATAGAATGAAAACCTTAGTTGATCACATCGGTCAGCAAATTGGCGAAAACATTGAACAATTAGCCGAAGATTCTAGTACTGCTCGCGTATATGTAACGGGCGGTGGGGCATTCAACCCAACACTTGTAGATCACTTGCGTACACACACTGATGCTGAAATCATTGTACCAGATGCACAGGTCATAGAGTACAAAGAGGCATTGATTTTTGGTTTATTGGCCGTGTTACGGGTTCAAAATAAAACCAACATCCTCAAGAGCTATACAGGCGCCGAAAATGACTCCGTTTCGGGTGAGTTAGCCGGTAATTTTTCACACTTAGTATAATGAGAAAGAGTTTGCTATTAAGCACCTTTCTGATTATTGGTCTGATGGCCTTTGGCCAATCTGCTACGCGACTTTGGCAAACATCTGGTTTGACGTTTCCGCATGGTTTTCATCCATTTGAAGCGGATAAATCTGTGTTCTTCAATGCGCTTCATCCGAACAAAGGATACCAATTATATCAGTTAAAAGGAGATCGCTTAATTCAAGTTAGTTCTTTTAAACAAAAACTGGAGAAAAAAGAAGACCCAGAGCTTATTCAAGGTGCGCAAACATCGCATTACGCTTGGTTTAACAACCAGCTTTACTTTTTTGCAGCAGGTAAAGGCGTTAAGTCTGGTTTGTATTCGTATAGCTTTGGTAAACCAAAGTTGATATACAACTGTACATCAATGTCTAACGGCTATTTACAGGGCAAAACTTTATCTACACAGGTTAGGGTTGCGGCTGGTGATAGTTTTCAGCTTCACCACATTATCATAGACAATTACCTGAAGGTTAGACGATATAAACTAGATCAAATAAACATCTGCTCAGACCTTGTCATTTCTAATGGTAAAAACTACGGTGTGATTGATGGTGTTATAGGAGAGGTAGTTGTTTCGGAACAAAGTGTAGACTTTTATGCTGTCTCAAATGGCGATTATAGCCTAAATCATATACAGAGCCTTCGTGCTATAAAAAGTGGATTGGTTTTCATAGGTTATGAGGATGGGACACCCCATGTAAGTGCGCTAGACCGCAATGGCAAGATTTTAGACTATGATTATCCAGGTAATCGAATAGGCAACCAACTGCACTGCGAACCTTCAAACGATGAATCTGCTTTAGGGGCATATTTTGTGCTTCACAATGACGATGCCACAACACTAATGGAAATTAAAATTGGTAAAAAACCACGCCTTATTGAAGATCTGTCGGAAGGCATGGACATTACAGGTTCGACGCTCTTAAAAAAGCAAATGGTCTTATCAATAGCAAATGGTTTTGAGTCCAATTTGTACCAAATCAATGGGGCCAGTTTGGTAAAGCAAGAAATACGATACATAGATCATCCGAATTACGTAACCCAGCTTAACGGAACACTGGCGTATGTAGCCAAAGAAAACAATCATGCTTACTTGTTTGCATCCAACCCTTTGCTGCCGCCAAAGGTAGAATCGAGTACCTTTTCAATATTTAATTTTTGGCAAAAAGGTCGTGAGGTTGGTATGGTCAATGCAAAAAGTCAAAACAAAAGAGGCCGTTTGCGGTATCGAATCATCTCTGGGAATGATGGAGATGTATTCAAAATTGATGCATCTACAGGTGTTATCCGCATAGACAATGCACGAAACTTGCGCAAAAACAAAAGCGGAAGCTACAAAGTACGTGTTCAGGTGTCAGAAAAAAATAAAGGGAGCAGTATAGCGACCGTAAGTTTCACCGTAAATGAAGGAAGGCCTTTTAACCACTCCAATTTGCGTGAGACACTTATGTTTTTCCCAGACTTTTCAAAGGCAAATACACTAACAACTACAAAACTTCCAGACGGTGAAACTGTTCTGGTTTACGACATAAAATTTAAAATGGTTGACTTATTGTTTGTAGAAAATAGCGCAATAAAGCTCCCATCATACCCTCCGGGGTTGTACATACTAAATGTACGCAACAAAGAGAATCTATATCAAAAAATTGAATTACAATAATGGAAGATTTATTAAAGAAGTTTGAGAACAAAAAGCCGGAAATAATATTTGAATGGAATGATGATATTACTGACGCAAGAGGTTGGTTGGTTATTAATTCTTTAAAGAATGGATCGGCAGGCGGAGGAACTCGAATGCGTATTGGCTTAGACCAACGCGAAGTAGAATCACTAGCCAAAACGATGGAAATTAAATTTTCAGTTAGTGGTCCTTCAATCGGAGGAGCAAAATCAGGAATTAATTTTGACCCAACTGATCCACGCAAACAGGGTGTGCTAGAACGCTGGTACGCCGCTATAGCGCCTTTGTTAAAAACGTATTATGGTACAGGGGGCGATATGAATGTAGATCAAAACCACGAAGTAATTCCAATCCTTGCCAAACATGGTATTCTTCACCCACAACAAGGAACTGTAAATGGTCACTTCAAAGACTATTCAGCTGAAGAAAAATTGCAAGCCGTTGAACGATTACGTACCGGTATTTTGTTAGAAATGAAAGACGAGCGTTTTACGCCTTCATTAGAACAAAAATATACCATTGGTGACTTAGCTACTGGTTGGGGTGTTGCTGAAGCTGTAAGACATTATTATGGCATCTGGGGTGGCATGATGAACCACAAACGAGCGATTATTCAAGGATGGGGTAATGTTGCTGCTGCTGCAGCTTTTTATCTTGCTAAAAACGGTGTTGCCGTTGTTGGTATAATTGATAAAAATGGCGGGCTAATAAATGAAAAAGGATTTACACTTGACGAAATCACCGACCTCTTTATTAACCGTGACGGTAATAAATTGAAAGCCGACAATATGCTGTCGTTTGAAGAAGTAAACGAACGTATTTGGAAGCTTAAATCTGAAATATTTATTCCTGGTGCTGGATCACGATTGGTGACCGAGCAAAATGTTCAAGACATGATTGACGGCGGCATGGAGGTAATTTCATGTGGTGCGAATGTTCCGTTTGCCGACAAGGAAATCTTTATGGGTCCTATATCTAAATTGGCAGATGATAACATCGCTGTAATTCCAGATTTCATTGCGAATTGCGGGATGGCTCGTGTATTTGCCTACCTACAAACTAGGGATTGTATTGTTAAAGATGTAAACATCCTATTAGACGCCTCTGAAATTATTGAAAGAGCTATGATCAAGGTTCATCAATTCAATAATAAGCCAACAGGTATTAGTGCGAAGGCACTTGAACTTAGCATCATGACCGTGATGAAAGGTGAGGCAACTGCCTAAACCGACATATTGAAAAGAAACGCATCATACGAACCTCTGGTTTATGCCATTCTGATTTGTACAGGGATTGTCTTTGGCCTTTTCTGGAACAAGTTGGTGCATAAAGACGCCCTCAATGCAGATACCAAAATTGAGCAGGTAATTGGGCTGGTTGAAAGTGAATATGTCGATTCTGTTTCGCAGTCCGAAATTGAAGAGAAGGCCATTCGTGAGCTGCTCTCTTCTTTTGATCCACACTCGGTGTATATACCTTATCAATACGTCGAAACGGCTAGTCAAGACCTCAAAGGTGGGTTTGACGGTATTGGGATAGAATTTTTCATGCATAACGACACCCCTAACGTGGTTCGTGTGCTGAAAGACGGTCCTGCAAAAAGTGCTGGGATACAACCTGGTGATCGAATTCTTTTAGTTGATACGCTGTCGTTAATTGGATTATCCAATTCAGAAATTATTGACGCAATCAAGGGGCGTAAAAACACGTCGTTTGTTGGAACCATATTTCGACCATTTACTGGAAAAACGATTGAGCAAACCATTGAACGTGGCACGGTCAAAACGCCAAGTGTTTATGCCAGTTTAATAGATGAGCAAACCATCTATGTTAAAATTGAGCACTTTGCAGAAAAAACCCATACTGAATTTGTCTCTCAAGTTAAGAAGCTACTAAAGGGTAAAGACATCAAATATGTAGTGCTTGACTTAAGAAATAATCCTGGCGGATACTTACAAACAGCCATTAGCCTTTTAAATGAGTTTGTTGACGGTAATGATATGTTGGCCTATACCCAATCAAAATCAGGCAAACGACGTGAATATAAAGCAACCAAAGGAGGTCTTTGTGCAGATATGGAATTGGCTTGTTTAGTTAATAATCGATCCGCGTCGGCAAGTGAAATAGTGTCTGGAGCTATTCAAGACCTGGATCGTGGCGTAGTTTTAGGGAGTCGAACATATGGAAAAGGGCTTGTCCAAGAGACGTTTCAGCTGACGGATGGGTCTCAGATAAGGCTCACTGTTTCGCGTTATTACATACCTTCAGGACGATCTATACAAAAACCGTATGACGACGAAGGTTACCAAGAACTTGACTCTCAAGCGTTAAAAAAAGTCGGAATTCAGTATGAAACCAAAAATGGCCGGTTTGTAAAAAGCGAAGGCGGTATTACACCTGATATTTCACTGCCTATCGAAACGTATGAGAATTATATAAAAACCAGTGAATATGCGGCACAACTGATTGACAGTCATGTCGAAAATTGGTTGGAATTGACCCCAGAAGCGTGGTCGGAAAGTAGGAAAGTAAGTGCCCAAATATCACAATCGCTTCAAGACTCAACGCATTACTATCAATCCGTGAAGCACCGCCTAGTGTATCAACTATATGGGATAGAAGTAGCTTACGCACAAAACGCATATTCAGACAAAAGCATACTACGCGCCGTTACAGAATTACGCGAACCAACAGTTCTACTCAATCCCTAATTCTTTTTTTACGGAATCCATGCGTTCCTGATCCGTTTTTAATTGTTCGTCCACATCTTCCATTTTAATTTCTTTGTCTGCTGAGACTTCCGTTTGAGTTTCCTCTTCGTTTTTTTGAGGTGTTGAGGAGCATGCTACATACAACGCACTGGCAACTACCATCGATAACAAATACTTTACTTTCATTTCCCGAAATTGCACAAAAAAAAGGTGTAGTAAACTACACCTTTCAATAATTAATTCTTTTAGGATTAGTGACCTGCTCCTTCAGCAGCTTCTTTCATGTCTTCAACGCCATCTTTAACGTCTTCGATCATTTCTTCTCCTTCAGCTTTCATTTCGTCAGCTGCTTTTCCAGCTTCTTCCATTGTTCCTTCTGCTGCGTCCTTCATGTCACCAGCTGCTTCTTCCATTTTGTCGGCTGCACTTTGGTCTTCAGCACTTGCTTCTGTTTCTGCTGATTTGTCCTCTTCAGTTGTTGCTGCGTTGTTGCAAGCTACAAACGTGAAAAGAGTAACGATTGCTAATAAAGATAATACTTTTTTCATTTTTCGAATTTTTAGGTACTTTTAAAATAGTAGACAAATATAAAAAAATGAACGAATTAAAACAGTTGCATAATTATTTTTTTCTAAAAAAGATACTTATTGGAACGCCAGTAAAATCGAAGTGTTCACGTAGTTGATTCTCGATAAACCTCTTGTAAGAATCTCCAACATATTGGGGCAAATTACAGAAAAAGGCGAAGCTCATTTTCCGCGTTTTAATTTGCGTCACATACTTTATTTTAATGTATTTCCCTTTCTTCGATGGAGGTGGTGTTTCGTTGATAATTTCAAGCATCACGTCATTGAGTTTTGATGTCGAAATGTGTTTTTGTGTGTTCTTATATACAGTGATGGCGGTCTCTACAGCCTTAAACACACGTTGCTTGGTTAGTGCTGAAACGAAGATGATTGGCACATCTGTAAACGGTGCAATCTTCTCATGGATTTCTTCAATATAGAATTTTGTCGACTTATGATCCTTCTCAACTAAATCCCATTTATTAACCAAAATCACAATTCCTTTTCCATTCTTCGCAGCTAAACTAAATAGGTTCACATCCTGAGATTCCAACCCAATTGTCGCATCGATAATCAGCAATACAACGTCACTAGACTCAATAGCTTTAATACTACGCATAACGCTATAAAACTCAACATTGTCCATTGTTTTACCCTTCTTGCGCACTCCCGCGGTGTCCACCAAGGTAAAATCCATGCCGTATGCAGAATAACGTGTGTCAATGGTGTCTCTTGTAGTTCCAGCGATGTCTGTAACAATATTTCTTTCTTCACCCAATAAGACATTACACAATGAACTTTTCCCAACGTTTGGTCTTCCAATAAGCGACAAACGTGGTAATTCATTTTCGTCTTGCTCTATCTCAGGTGGCAACAACTCCAAGATAGCATCCATAAGTTCACCGGTTCCGCTTCCTGATATGGAAGAAAGTGGGTAGATGTTTTCATATCCAAGGCTATAAAATACGTTCGACATTATCAAACGTTCGTTATTGTCAACTTTGTTCACTGCCAACAAAACAGGTTTTTTTGTCTTCCGTAAAAAACGCGCAAAGCTTTCATCTAAATCGGTAATGTCAGTGGTAACATCTACCATAAAAATGAGCACATCAGCTTCAGAAATAGCGATTTCAACCTGATCTCGAATAGACTTTTCGAAAACGTCGTTGGAGTTTACGACATAGCCACCTGTATCAATAATGGTGAATTCACGATTTCCCCAATCTGTAGTTCCATAATGACGATCACGTGTAACACCAGATGAATCATCAACAATTGCTTTACGTTCACCTTGTAAGCGGTTAAAAATTGTTGACTTGCCAACGTTTGGTCTTCCTACTATAGCTACAATTCCAGACATATTTGTATTTGTTGTTCAGCGTATTTCGAGAATAACGAAACCGCTACTGTGTAATTTTAATTGTTTTTGTACCCGAATCTCCGCAACTGCGTATCGTTATCGCGCCACTTTTCACGTACCTTAACGAAGAGTTCTAAAAACACCTTTTGGTCCAGAAATTTCTCCATATCTCTGCGTGCTTCGGTACCAATTCTTTTTAACCCTAAACCGCGTTTCCCAATAATGATGACCTTTTGAGAATCTCGTTCACAATAGATTATCGCTGAAATTTTGATTAACGTTTTCTTTTGTTTGAACTCATCAACAACCACCTCAATACTATAAGGAATTTCTTGTTGATAATGCGTCAGCAGCTTTTCCCTAATCATTTCTGCGCAAAAGAATCGCTCATTACGATCTGTCAGCTGATCTTCTGGATAATAAGGCGGGTGTACAGGACAATAATCGTACAGCATCCCAAGTAACCCTTGAACATTGAACCCACGCAGCGCAGATAAAATGATGGTTTCGTCAGACTTTATTTTCGCCTGAAACTCGTCCATCACTTCTTTTACCATGTCTTGATCAGACTCATCAATTTTATTAAGCGCCAAAATTTTAGGGCAATCCGCTTTGTTAATCTGTTCGATAACATCGTCGTGCAACTTTGGACTCGTCATATCAATAAGTACAACTAAAACGTCCGCGTCGTTGATGCTTTCTTTAACGGCCACCATCATGGCTTCCTGAAGCTTGTAAGCCGGGTTAATAATTCCTGGCGTATCAGAGAAAACCATTTGACAATCATCCTGATTGTGAATTCCAATAATGCGATGCCGTGTTGTTTGGGCTTTCGAATTAGTGATGGCTAATTTTTGACCCAAAATGGCATTCAATAACGTAGACTTACCTGCGTTAGGTTTGCCTATTATACTAATGAAGCCGGCTTTTTTGATGTCTGACATTAAGTGCAAAGGTCGTTTAATTTTTGTTCTAGAAATCACAATCCTAAAACAAAAAGAAAAAAGGTCTGGATTTATTAAAATCACGACTTATCTTTGCAGCCCTAAAAAACGCGAGAATAACGACTATAATACGTGAGTCGAGAAAGAATAAATCGCGGGATGGAGCAGTGGTAGCTCGTCGGGCTCATAACCCGAAGGTCATAGGTTCGAGTCCTATTCCCGCAACAAAGATAAGGCCGTCGTCAGACGGTCTTTTTTTATGCGCGGAAATTCAAGCTCGCTTGGAATTGAACGTGTAAAAAAAAAGACGGTGAAACCAGCCTTATGTTTGTTCAGCCACCCTCTTAAGGACCGCCGACGAGCAAGGCAAGCGAATGGGGAGGCAGTCCTCCCCGCTACAACAACCAACGAGTAACGTGTTTTTTTTGTCACTTACTTAAACATATACAGTGATATGACTAGATTTGTCTTACACTAATAAACGTTATGAAAATTAGAATCATCTCAGCACTTTGTATCCTTACCCTATTTTCAGTTTCATGTACCGAATTGAATGACGTACTAGAAGATACAGGTCTTTCAGAACAAGAGGTTGTGGATGGGCTGAAATCAGCGCTTACTGTTGGAACTGATACGTCGGTTACTGTTTTGTCTGCCGTAAATGGATATCTTGGAGATGATCTAGTCAAAATTATCTTGCCTGATGAAGCCTCAGCCATTGTCACAAATATTTCCAAAGTTCCTGGGGGCAATTTGTTGATTGAAAAGACTATCGAAGCCATTAACCGCTCAGCAGAAGATGCCGCTCCTGAGGCAAAAGACATTTTTGTATCTGCCATCACTGATATTACGATTGAAGATGGGTTTGCTATTTTAAATGGCGAAAATGATGCAGCCACTAAATATTTGAAAAGCAACACCATGTCTCAACTGGCTTCTGCTTTTGAGCCTAAGATTAGCACTTCGTTAAACAAAACTTTAGTTGGCAACGTGTCTGCAGAAAGTGCTTATGCCGACTTAATCAAGGCGTACAATACCGCGTCGTTAAATGGTGTATTATTTCCTAAAATAACGACAAATTCGCTCACAGAACACACGACAAATAAAGCGCTTGAAGGATTGTTTCAGAAAGTTTCTGTTGAAGAAGAAAACATACGGACCAAGGCATCACATCGGGTCAATGACATTCTTCAAAAGGTGTTTGGACAATAATTGTATTGATTATTTCTGAAGTAACTTTTGATGTCTAAGGCGTTCTATTGCTGAAAACTTAAACATATTTGCACCATGTTAACCGATACCAACGAAAAGTGGAAGTTCATCTTATCTGAACTTGAAAAACAGTTCAACAAAAAACTGGATATGAATGCGCTGTTACTCATTATCGGCATTCGAGAATTAGGCAGCCTGAAAGACAAGTTCACAAAAGAGGAAAAGGTTAGGCTCATGCATATCGCGGTTTGTCGGTTGTTTAGCAAAAGTGGTTACTACGAATTGGCGGGAGTTAACGTTAAAGGCTGGCCAGAATGGAAAAAACTAAAAGACCTGCCGTTCGTTGACGTGTTTGAACAAGAAAGTTTGATGCGCCAACATGTTGTTGACTATTTCGAAGAAGAAGAAATTTATTAATTACTTCGGTACAGAAATAAGCACCGATTTACCTGGTTTAATAATCAAGTGATCGTCTCTTAACCAAGGATTCAGCAACTTTACGGTTTTATAATTGGTGTTGTTTTGAATCGCAAATTCTGCCAAATCAGCAATCGTACTATCTACTTTAATATTAACCGTTTCCACATTGGTATAGTATTCGTCATTCGACAAACTAAATCCATACCCTCCTGGGTTCTCCATAATTAGCTTATAGGCTATCAACCGAAACACATATCGACTTGTTTCTGAATTGAGGTACAAGTCGTAATAACTATCCACCTTTTGATTGGATAAATCTCTTTTAACACCCGACAATCCACGATTAAATGCTGCTGCTGCCAAGGTCCATGAACCTAGCTGACCTTTCGCTTTTTGTAGATATGCACAGGCTGCGCGTGTCGCCTTCTCGATATGGTATCGTTCGTCTATTTCACTGTTAACTGTCAATCCATACGACTGGCCCGTTGACTTCATAAACTGCCAAACACCTCTTGCACCTGCCGGTGATACTGCATTGGTTAAACCACTTTCTGCTACGGCTAAATATTTAAAATCAAGTGGTACTCCTTCTTCCGCCAAAATGCGATCCATCAACGGAAAATATTTGCCGCTTCTTTTTAACAACAAAACGGTGTTCGACTGCCAATAGGTGTTGCTTAATAGTTCTCTTTCCAACCGCTCTTTCACCTCCCAATTTGACTGAGGAACCAGCTCTCCACATAACCATATCGTGTCTGGAACCGGGGGCATGGTGATGTGATATCGAGAATTAAAATCGGAAGTTACAGTAGCTATTTGAGCCTCGCTTTCCCCCGCTTTAGAAGCACTTAATACGATGCCTATACCTAAAAGAATTGCGACTGAAAGACCAATTTTTAGCAACGTATTCATATCAGAAATATAATTTTAAGTCAAAGGTTAAGCTTGTGATGGAACCATTATTACCTGTTTCAGGAAACACGTTTTCCAGCTTTAAGTTGTTATTAATGTTGACCAAACCAAATCGAACACTTGGCCTTAAGCCAAAATAATAGAAGTCAAAATGATAGCCTACAACAGCGCTGACATCAAAGTTCTGGAATCCATAATCCTTGTATGTGGCTTTAAAATCGTTTGGCTTAACATAAATTTCAGATTGCAGAAGATATGCTGGCTCAACACCCAAGGTTAAATAACGATTTTCGGCCTTCCCACTCATATTGATCATAGCGTTAATGGGCAAATCGATGTAGATGAACTTAACCGCACTGTAAGCGTCTGTTATACCGTTATCAAAATTTGAACCTCGAAAAGAGGCATTAAGTTCCGCTCCAAGGTGCATTGACTTACTGAACTTTTGACGATACGCCGCACCTAATACGATGGCTGTTTTGAGTTGAGGATTCTGAAGCTCGGTACCAATTAACGTGGCTGTGTTAATCCCTGCATTCATGCCTACTCTAAAATTAGACGATTTTGGAAAAGGTTGAGCATTTGTCCGGAATCCGAACGAAACAAGAATTATCAGTATGGTCAGTTGCTTTAACATGGTACCTCTTTTTTATTAACGAATAAAATGCCCATTTGGTTTACTCAATACTTTTACCTTTTAAAGCTGTTGAAATGGTATCATCCATCATACGTTCAGCAAACGGTTTAGTAAATTCATTTAAGGCATCTTGAGCATTTTGAATTTGATCTTTATCCTGTGATGCAATTGCCGCCGTTAAAGTCTTTACATGATTTTCAATGGATGCCAATTCATCATCAGATAATTCTGTTCGATTATTGACAACAAACTTCTCTGTGCTTTTTATCAAATACTCCGACTCATTTATCGCCTCATGTAAAATACGATAATCCATGTCTTTTTGTGCATTTGACAACGAATCTTTTAGCATTGCTTCCACTTCAGCATCGGTTAAACCATATTGTGGTTTAACATCAATCGTTTGCTCAACTCCTGATCTCAATTCCTTTGCCTTCACTTTTAATATGCCGTCAGCGTCGAGAATAAAGGCAATTTCCACTTTAGGAATTCCTGCAGGCATTGCTGGTATTCCGTTTAATACAAACTCAGCCAATTTGCGATTCTCGCTTACTTTGTCTCGTTCTCCTTGATAAACAGAAATTTTGAGATTAATCTGTCCATCTATAGACGTTGTATAATTTCTTCCGGCCTTAAAAGGAACGCGTGAGTTTCGAGGTATAATTACATCCATTAATCCACCTAACGTCTCAATACCCAACGACAAAGGTGTAACATCCAACAATAGCAAATCGCGTCTATTGCCGGCCAATATATCTGCTTCAATAGCGGCTCCAAGAGCCACAGTTTCGTCAGGGTTTAATGTATTTTCTATGGTGCTTTTTACAAAGTAATCGGATACCGTTTTAACCACATGTGGCACCCGTGTTGACCCACCAACAAAAACAACTTCTTCAATTTCACTCAAATTAAGTCCAGAGTCGGCTAGTGCATTTTTACAGCAATCAATTGTTTGGATGACTAATGGGTCAATCAGTTTATTGAGTTCGGCTGCAGAAAGGGTCACTTTCATTGTTCCAAAAAGTTCTGAGAATGTTCCAGAAGTACATACTTTCTTCTTCGCCTCTTCTGCAAGTAATCGCAGTTGTTGACGCTCGGTTGTAGTTAAGTCTGAAAAATTGACCTCATGACTATCTAACCAGAATTTCATGACTTCTTGGTCAAAATCATCACCACCTAAAAATGTGTTCCCGTTGGTTGCTAACACTTCAAAAATGCCATCTTCAATGCGTAAAATGGATATATCAAATGTGCCCCCTCCCAAATCATAAACAGCAACCACTTTTTGCTTGTCTGCCTCTAAACCTATACCATAAGCCAAACTTGCTGCGGTAGGTTCGTTTACAATCCGCAAAACCTCTAAACCAGATAGCTTTCCTGCGTCTCTAGTGGCTTGACGTTGCGCGTCATTGAAATACGCGGGTACGGTTATTACGGCCTTCCCAATCTTTTGTTTCAGCCTAGCCTCTGCCTTTGATTTTAGTTCCTTAAGTATTTCAGCTGAAAGCTCAATTGGTGAATAAAATTGGTCATCCAATTTTATTTTGACCAACCTATCATCGTCTTCATCAATTATTTTATATCCATACGATGATTCAAAATCAGCAACGTCGTTAAATGACTTTCCAAGCAGTCGCTTAACAGAGTAAACCGTTTGCTCCGGATGTTTTACAAGCATTTCCTTAGCCGCATCTCCAACTAAAAAATGCCCATCGGGATGACGGTATAATACAGAAGGTGTAATTACATGATTGTTTTCTGCATCCGACAAAGCAATAGGTGCTTTTGTATCCGCATCCATGATAGCAATTAAACTATTTGTGGTACCCAAGTCGATACCAACAACAATGTCGCTCGACTTTTCGACAGTACCAGAACCAAGGTTGATTGAGATTTTCGCCATCGCCGCAAAATTAGCATAATGCCTTATGAAATGATTCTATTAAAACGTGAGATTCACTTACTTTTTTAAAGTTCATGTAAAATCTGTTTGACTGTGGATCGATTGGTATAATTTACATCGACATGTTTCCACTTAATCGTGCCATTTTTTCCTACTATAAATGTTGCCGGAATAGGTAGAATTCCTTCCACGTTCCCATTACTTTTTTTCGTCAGCCTCGTAACATTCTCTCGGTATTTTGGCACTGTCTTTTTAGAGATTGTAAAGCTGACGCCAAAGGCATCCATCAATAATTACTTACTAGGGCTATAACAACCTACTTATTAAAAAGTTGGTCGTGTTACTTTTTACAAAAAGACAAGAAAGATTCTTATACATTCGTATTTCATGAAAAGATTCACTGCCGTAATAATTGATGATATAGAGGATGCGCGCAATATCTTAAAAATGGATTTGGGTGATGTGGCACCAGAGATCGACATCATTGGAGAAGCTGATGGTGTTATGGAAGGCGTAAAACTTTTAGCCAAACAAACACCCGACATCTTATTCTTAGATATTCAAATGCCCGATGGAGATGGGTTCGACCTTCTTGAAATGCTCCCAACCAAACCTTTCAAAACCATTTTCACCACGGCCAGTGACGAGCATGCATTAAAAGCATTCCGCTTTTCTGCTGTAGATTATCTATTAAAACCCATTAACCCTGACGATCTTAAAGTCGCGATTCAAAAAGCAAAAGACTCAAAAGATAGCCCTCAAAGTTTAGAAATTTTACAGGAAAACATTGGGCGAAATATGGACAAAATGGAGCGAATTATTCTCAACACACAAGAGAAAATTCATGTGTTACGGCTAACTGAAATAGTCCGATTAGAATCCGACGTCAATTACACAAAATTCTACTTAACCTCTGGTCAACGCGTGATGGTAACTAAAACCTTAAAGGAGTATGACGAAATGTTAAGTGGCAATGGATTTATTCGAGCGCATCAATCGCATCTCGTTAATAGTGAGCATATTGTAGAATTTGTAAAAGCTGACGGTGGCCAAATTAACCTCACCGACGGAGGTTACGTTCCAGTTTCTTCACGAAGACGTGGTGTTGTTATGCAGGCATTAGAAGATCTGTAGTCATGGGTTGACTTTCGAAATTTTATCATGAATTTCCCCCACCTTCATTAAGGCCGCAGAACCATACCATGGTTTCAATTCCATAATCAAACTTCCCGCTTGAATTGCTGGGTCTGTATGGGTAAGGTTCTCCGCTTCTTCAACGGTTTTAACATCAAAAATGTATATCCCTCGTAAATCTCCGGTATCTAAAAAAGGTCCGGCCAAAACCAATTTACCTTCTTCAGACAATCTATGAATATTGTCGAGATGGGCGCGCTGCAACTCCATAGATTTTATAGAATCCAACGTTCTGTTGGGTCCCCTCTTCAAAAATGCCATCACGTATTGATGCATTCCATACATGTCTGCCCCAAGAGATTTTGCCATTAACGAATCGTATTTCTCCTCTGTTGGATCTGATTGTGTCGACTCAGAAACCTCTTGAGTACATGAACAAAAAAACAAAGAGACAAAAGAAAAGGTGAAGACAATGCTAAATAGATATAGGGTGTTTTGTGGAGCTTTCATAAGCAACGAACTTATCAATTTATGTAGCATATAAAAATAAGAGTGTAATTTTGATTAAACTGTTCATTATGCAAACTTCTTTTTTACGTAAGGTTGGCATTCTCCTATTTGTTGTTGCAGCTTCTTTCATAACGAGTTCCGCTCAAACTTTTAAAATTTCTCCAAACGGCACAGTCAATTTATGCAGTGGTGAAACTTTGACAATCGAAGCATCTTCTGGTTTCGCTAAATATAGTTGGAGCAATAGGGCTACAACCCGCGTTATTAAGGTAACCACTTCTGGTAAATACATCTGCACCGCCTCAGACAAATCAGGCAAAACATACACTGATACGGTACGCGTAAATGTTGTCTATGCTATTCAACCTAAACTTACTGTTTCGCCATCTAACAGGACTGTGTGCCTTGGTGATTCATTAAGAATTGATGTAGTAAATAAGTTTAAGGCATACGAATGGAGTGATAAATCCACAAAATCATATTTGGTTCTCTATCCCAAAACCTCTGGATATGTGACGCTGTTGGTTACTGATTCTAATGGTTGTAAAGCAGATACAAGGGTACAATACAGCGTTAAAAACTGCGGTTCTACTTCAGGATGTGACAGTCTTATTGGTGCTTGGCCTGATTCAATATTATGTGGGTCGAAGGACTCTGTAATATTAGAAGCACGAAGTGGTTTTGCAAATTACTTGTGGAATGATGGAAGCACCGCACGAATTAAAGTTATCAAATATCCTGGAACCTACATGCTAAAGGCCAAAGACAAAAATGGGAACGCATGTTACGATACCATTGTCATTACTGGTGGTTCGGGTAGGTTGACCATAACGGCTAAATCAAAAGAAATTTGCAAAGGGGATTCTGTTGAACTTGTGGCCTCAGAAGGCTTTAAGAAGTACGTTTGGAATACAGGTAGTAAGTATCGTAAGGTTGTTGTAAAACCTACGACTACAACCGGATATTTAGTAACAGCGACCGATAGTTTTGGCTGCGAATACAAAGAAGACATTAAAATAACGGTCAAGTCGTGTGACGATTGCGATGATTTATTAGGTTCCTCTAAAAAAGTGCTTTGCGGAGATAAAGATTCAGTCATTCTTGAAGCAAAATCAGGATTTAAAACATACAAGTGGAGCACTGGGAGTAATGATCGCGTAATTAAGGTTACTAAAAAAGGATGGTATGTACTTACCGCTAAAACGCAATGGGGTAAAGAGTGCAAAGACAGTATTTATATTGGTAAAGGCGGCAAAGAATTAAAAGCGTATACAAACCCCAATCCTGCCATAGTATGTCCTGGCGACAAAGTGGTAATTGAGGTAACAGGCGGTTTTAAATCCTATTGGTGGAATACTGGCCATCGATACAATCGAGCTGTACTCAACTTAAAAGAAACCAAAAAGGTAGTAATTGAGGCAGAAGACTCTAACGGCTGTGGTGCCCGCATAGAAGTGAAGATCATAGTGAAGGATACATGTGACAAGTGCCCACGTATTATTGACTACTGGCCTAAAAAGACTTTATGTGGCGACAAGGATTCAATTAGCCTTGAAGCAAAAAGTGGCTATAAAAATTATGTGTGGAGTACACGTGAAACAGGTCGTGCCATATGGGTGACAAAGAAAGGCTGGTACTATCTAGATTTTAAAGACTCGTCTGGAAATGCGTGCAGAGATAGTATTTACATTGGAAGCGGATCTTCGAAAAGTTTAAAAATAGAAGTTAAACCAGGTAAACCTTGGTGTATCGGTGATACCGTTTACGTCAGCGCATCAAAAGGATTTAAATCTTATGCTTGGAACACCCGCAGCAAAGACCGCATCATTGAAGTTGTGTTAAACGAAAAGAAAAAACTGGTGGTTGAAGCGCTTGATTCAAATGGCTGTGAAGCCCGGGCAGAATTCGTTATAGAGCCTGATTCTTGTAATTCGTCCATAGACTTAATTTCAAAGATTAATCTATCCATTACGCCAAATCCAGTTCAAAACGTTGTAACCATTTCGGCTAACTTGACTTTAACTCAAATACAGGTTGTTACCATATCTGGGAAGACGATAATGAATACTTACCCAATCGGTAACACACAGACCTTAAATCTTTTTGAATTACCCGCAGGTATCTATATGATTCACGTACAAACACCAAAAGGTGACGTACATCAAAAAATTATCAAGGAGTAACGGTCCAAAGGCAGTGCCGTGTTAACCCAGATAACCACCTAATAGGTCTGTAAACGATGTTTTGTCCTCATAAAACTTGCGACTGAGTTTTGAATGCTCAGCAAGTCCATACAGTATGAATTCCATCCATACGTATTTATCCATTTTCCCAGAATCCGATATATAGGTATCAACTGTGGCACCTAAACCATGCACTTTGTTTAGTTCCCTAGCATAATTTGCATCTGAGGTGTCAAAATCGATTTGAAGGCTTTTTCCGTTTTCAAACCATTCTAATACATTACCAAACGGGTCTGACTCCTCTTTATCACGTTTGTCTGTGATGGGCAAATATTTTTCAAAAAGGGTTCGAATGGCTTTGCCTATTAAAATGTTAGCAACGTTATAGGACCCCTCTTGCTCTCCCTCATAGACCATTTCAATTTTACCGGTAATACTCGGAATGATTCCATGTAAATCGCTTATGCGTACGGTCGTTTTTTTGTCCCGATTTAAGTGCGCACGACGTTCCGCGTTGCTCACTAAATTCTCGAGTGCCGTAATACTTAACCTAGCCGAAACGCCACTTTTATGGTCTACATATTCGTTGTCACGCGCTTCCATGACCACTTGTTCCACTAAGTCTTTTAGCAGCTCTGGAACGGTTACTGTTTTTTGCTGAGCATCTGTTAGTCGTGCCTCTTGCTCCGTTATTTTCTTAGCCAGCTCGATGCTTTTTGGATAATGGGTTAATATTTGACTCCCTATTCTGTCTTTTAATGGTGTTACAATACTGCCTCGATTGGTGTAATCTTCAGGGTTTGCGGTAAAAACGAATTGCGTATCTAACCTTAGCCTAAATTTAAACCCGCGAATTTGGACATCGCCTTCTTGTAAAATATTAAACAATGCCACTTGTATTCGTGCTTGCAAATCAGGCATTTCGTTGATTACAAAAATGCACCTGTTTGCACGAGGAATAATTCCAAAATGTATAACACGTTCGTCGTTATAGGTCAGCTTTTCGTTTACTGCTTTAATTGGATCAACGTCACCAATCAAATCTGCTACCGAAACATCTGGCGTCGCTAATTTTTCAACGTATCGGTCGCTTCTATGCAACCAAGTAATTGGCGTTTCGTCTCCTTTTTCGGTAACGATATTTTTTCCAAAAAAACTGATTGGGGCAAGTGGGTCGTCATTAAGTTCTGAGCCTTCAATAACAGGAACATACTCGTCTAACAGGTGCACAAGCATTCGAGCCAATTTTGTTTTGGCTTGACCTCTTAAGCCCAATAAGTTTATGTTGTGCCGACTTAATATCGCACGTTCTATGTCGGGAATTACCGTATGCTCAAACCCCCAAATACCTGGAAACGTAGCTTCCTTTTTTGATAGTTTATCAAGCAAGTTTGCTCTTAATTCTTCCTTTATTGATTTTGACGTGTACCCAGACGCTTTCAGTTCGCCGAGTGACGTAATACTTTGAATTTTTGTCAATGTTATCGTGTTTTTCGTTTGTTATTGGCATAATCGTGAATTACAAACTGACCTAAGTGGTCCAATCCACTGTAAAACGCTTTTCCCTTTGCTTCCTCTGTAAATTCAGATATAAATTGTTGTAAATAAGGATCTTGCGCAATCATAAATGTCGTAACATTTATCTTTTGTCTTCTGCAAGACGCCGCCTCATTTAATGTCTTGTTTATTATTTTTCGGTCCAACCCAAAGCTGTTTTTATAATACGTCCCATTCTCGTTTAAGCAACTTGGCTTGCCATCTGTAATCATCAATATCTGCTTATTCGGATTTCGTTTACGCTTCAATAAATCCTGAGCCAGTTGCAATCCAGCAACCGTATTTGTATGATATGGCCCAACTTGCAGGTAAGGCAAATCTTTGAGTTTAATTTCCCAAGCATCGTTGCCAAATACAATGATGTCTAACGTGTCTTTTGGAAACTTCGTATGAATGTATTCAGCCAAAGCCATGGCTACTTTTTTTGCTGGCGTAATTCTATCTTCCCCGTAAAGTATCATGCTATGACTGATGTCAATCATTAATACGGAGCTTGTTTGCGTTTTGAGATCTGTTTCTCGAACCAGAAGATCATCAGCAGACAGCATCCAGTTGTCCCCACTCATTTTGATTTGCGCATTTAATAAACTTTCCGTCAGGGCAATTTTATCTAAACCGTCGCCAAAAGAATAGTTGCGTAATTCAGGTTGAACTTCATCGCCTTTTCCGCTGAATTTACTATTGTGGTCTCCATGTCCGGATTTGCGAATCTTACCGAATATTTCATGTAACGCTGATTTACGGATGGACTGCTCCATTTTTGACGACATCGCCATCATTTCACCCTCCTCATCTCTTAAATAACCTTTGTCTTTAAGGTCTTGAATGAAATCGCCCATACCATACTCATCGGTAGTGATATTATGCTCCCTGTCAATTTCATTCATCCAGTCTAACGCTTCCGCAACATCTCCACTTGTATGAATGAGCAATTCTTTAAACAAATCAAACAACCTGTCAAACGGTCCTTGATTGCTTCCTTTATCAATAAATTTCTCGAATTGAATTCCTCTCATTTTTCGTGTTGCGGTAAATGTACCACATTGTGAAACAGTATACTGTTTGTATTGTTTGGCTAAACCGTTGGAATTCAGTTCTGTAATTCTACTGTCAAATGGCAAATATCATAAACCTATTTTGCCTCTATTGTGTTATATTTAGTGTTGAAGGATAAAATATACTATAATGACGAACTTAGCTTGCCCCAATTGCCATCACCACAAGTTTGAAATCAAACCTGTATCTGGCAACAAATTACTTGACAAAATCGAAAAAACCTTAGTGTCTGTGGGATTTCCTACGAAATGGTTCCACAACATTTTGATGCGTTGTAAAACGTGTAAATACTACTGGCGCGCATAGCGACTACCAATCATCTTGCTTTTCAGCCTCTCCTACTTTCATATAGCTTTCCAAACTTTCAGTTAACGCGTCAAAGTATTTTATCGTTTGTTCTATATATGAAGTGTACTCGGGTTTACTATAGTTGTTTTGTGTGGTATCTGCCCATTGGCTAACATCATAGTAAGAAGGCTTTTCCCAACGTATTCCATCAATAACATATCTATACTTACCATCTTTAAACTGTAGTGTAATTTGGTAGGAAACATAACCTGCATTTGGATTAATCCTCCCTTTATCCTCTACTCTCGACAATTTATACCTTGCCCGGCCAACAATTTTTCCTCCTTCGGCATCTTGTGTTTTCATTACACCATTTGGGTTCACATAATACTTGTTGATCCATGCAACCCCTCTGTCGTATAACTTCTGCTTGGTCAATCCGGCTATTGCAGCTCCATTTTTGTATTCTGCTTTGCCTGAGTCATCACTTATTGGAATTTCTTGAGCATAAGAATTGGAAGCGATTAAACAGAAGCAAAGTATTTGTAAAAGTCTCATAGTGTTTTATTGTAAATTAAGAACGCAATTTATTTGTTTTGGTTATCTAATCCATAAACTGTTCCAAACATGTTATGCTTCATCCACAAAGCATACATTTGCCCTGTGAATTTTCTATCTCATTACTACTTTGATCACCAAGAAGGTAACCCTTACTTTAACCTTGGTTTGATATTTCCCGACATCGTAAGAAATTTTGTGCGCGGTAGTAAACTCAATTTTACCATTGACATGAAAGACACACCATCCGCTGATTCACTGCAAAAAGGGTGTATACAACATGTCCAAAGTGATAAGATTTTTCACGCATGGGATGGATTTATTGAGGCCATGGATTTCGCAACCGACTTCATGCGAAATAGTCCACTAAACTTTCAGAAGGATTGGTTCATCGCCCATATACTTGTTGAATTAACAATGGATCACTATTTAATTCTGAATAGCCCAAATCTGGCTAGTAAGCTGTACACGGATTTCGAAATAGTAGATACAGAACATATTCATTCTTTCCTACGACGTAATGATTTCTCTAAATTTGATTTATTCCAAAAGGGTTTTGACCGATTTATGAAGGTCCGATACCTTGAATCGTACACAGAACCTAATAATATTGTGTATGCTTTAGGTCGGATTTGTACTAAAATGAGATTACCGCCGTTTTCGGAAGAACAGAAGCAATTGTTAAAATCAATCATAACGGAATTGAACGACAAAATGCCGCCGATGGTTGAAGACCTGAAAGTCGAATTGAAATAATGAAGAAACTACTCTACCCAATCATTCTTTTGTTTGTGAGCATTTCATGTTTCGGACAAGGAACACCAAAGTACTCAAACGAGTTCCTTTTTGTTGGAGTTGGTGCCAAAAGTTTTGGCATGTCTCAATCTGTAATTGCGTCGGTTGATGACGTTACGGCTGGATACTGGAATCCTGCAGGTTTGGTTCACTTAAAAGACAACATTCAGTTGAGTTACATGCACTCAAATTATTTTGCTGGAATCGCCAACTATGATTATAGTGGCCTTGCATTTAAAGCAGGAGAAAACAATGTTATGGCGTTTTCTTTTGTTCGAATGGGGGTAGACGGCATTCCTAACACCCTAGATATATGGAAGAACGGCCAGCTTAATTACGACCTGATTACAGAATTTTCGGCCGTTGATTATTCTTTCATGTTTAGCTATGCCCAAAAATTATTAAAAGATGGGTTAAGTTTTGGAGGTTCGGCCAAAATTATCCGACGGAAAGCAGGTGAATTCGCCTCAGCATGGGGTTTCGGTATCGATGCTGGACTTCAGTATAAACTAGAAAACAACTGGAGGTTTGCATTAGTAGCAAGAGATGTTACAAGTACATTTAACGCTTGGAACTTCACGTTTACAGACGCCCAAAAAGATGTATTGACACAACAAAACCAAGAAATACCCAAAAACTCCTTAGAAATAACACTGCCTAGACTTGTTTTAGGTGCAGCAAAGCGAATTGACTTTGGTGATGATTATTCGTTCGATGCTGAACTTAACGCTGACTTAACTACCGATGGTAAACGGAACACCGTGTTAAAAACAGACGTCGTGAGTGTTGACCCTCATCTCGGCATACAATTTGGTTATGCTGATCTCGTATTTTTACGTGGAGGTGTTGGCAATATCCAGAAAGTCACAGACATTGACAACAAAGAATTGTGGTCGTTTCAACCCAATATTGGTGTTGGCGTCAACTTAGACAAATTTGCTATTGATTACGCGATGGCTAATGTAGCTACCACAGCTGCTACCAATTACTCACACGTGTTCTCTATAAGATTTAAATTTAACTCAACCGAAGAATAACCATTTAGCCAAATGAAAGTAGGAATAGTAGGAGCAGGAACAATGGGTGCTGGAATTGCACAAGTTTGTGCCATGGCCGGTCATCATGTTATTCTATTTGACGTTAATTCCGACGCACTAAACAAAGCTACAGTTGCTATTGAAAAGAATCTTGACAAAGGCATTTCAATAGGTAAACTCACAGAGGAGGTCAAATCTAAAGCACTTGCACTCATTGAAAATACCAACAATCTTAATGAATTGAAGGTTGACCTCGTCATTGAAGCGATTGTGGAACGCCTTGATGTGAAGACAAAGCTTTTTCAAGATCTTGCTGAAATAAACGGCCCCAAAACAGTATTGGCAACAAATACGTCTTCTATTCCGATTACTCAGATATCCGCCGCTATTCCACATCCAGAGAGGGTTGTTGGTATTCACTTTTTTAATCCAGCACACATTATGAAGTTGGTTGAAGTAGTGAGTGGCGCACATACATCGCCTGAAATTGCGAAATTCGCTTTCGACTTTGTTAAGGAGATCAAAAAAACGCCCATTATGGCCAAAGACTCCCCTGGGTTTATCGTTAACCGAGTTGCACGACACTACTATGTTGAGGGGTTGAAGATTTTAGAAGAAAACGTGGCTTCTCATTCTGATATTGATGAATTGTTACAGTCAAGTGGCTTTAAAATGGGTCCTTTCAAACTCATGGATTTAATAGGAGTAGAAACCAATTTTTCTGTGACTGAGTCGATGTACAACCTGTTTTATCAAGACAGTAAATTCAGACCAAGCCGTATTCAAAAACAAAAAGTTGATGCAGGCCACCATGGTCGAAAGTCAGGCAAAGGATTTTACACATATGCATAAGGTTTATATCCTATCCATATTGTGTCTATTTGCATCCGCTTGTAACGATAATACACCAACCAACGGCCAAGTTTTTATACCTGATGTTCCTGTCAGCATAACCGTTAATATGGACCTGCCTTTGCACTATCATTTGCAAAATTTAGGCGGTTACTCCCTATTAGAAGGCGGAAACAGGGGCGTTTTTCTTGTTCATAATTTCGACGACGAATATTACGCAATAGAACGCACCTGCACCTTTGACCCTGATCTTGATTGCGGTCATATACAGATCGACACAGCGAATATTCAATTGAGGTGTGGAACGTATGACAATGACACGTTTGCCCAGTGCTGCCAAAGCTTATACAGTTTTGATGGGTTTGTATTACAAGGTCCAAGTAGGTTCGCATTAAAACGGTATCAGGTATTCAGAAATGGCAATTTATTAACCGTCCGAAACTGATATACTGCACGTGTCCTAATCCAATTTATTAGACAATTATGGGCTCTAAAAACCCCTATTTTATTAAAAAATAGTGTAGATGTCTTCTAAATGCGTAATTATTACTACCTTTGCACCTTAATAATTTATTTAATGAGTACTGGAACAGTAAAATTTTTCAATAACGCCAAAGGATTTGGTTTTATCACTCCGGAAGATGGAGGAAAAGACGTGTTTGTTCACGTGAATGGTTTAACCGATGAGATTACAGAGGGTGACAAAGTAAGCTACGACGTAGAAGAAGGCAGAAAGGGATTGAACGCAGTAAATGTAAAAATCGCTTAGTCTAATTCTTTTAGATATTGAAATTAAAAGCCTATCACAGTTGATAGGCTTTTTTCATGTCCAAATTTTCGAAAATCAGCTTATCTTTAAACTATTAAACCAAACTCGTGACCAACACAGAAACCATCTATCATTTTTATTCAAGCTTGCAGGAAGGAAACATAGAAGACCTGTTAAGTTGTTATGACCCACAAGTTCGATTCAGCGATCCAGCATTTGGAGAATTACAGGGTGAACACGCACATTACATGTGGCGCATGCTTGTAAGTAAAATGTCGTCAGAGATCAAAATCGACGTTAACCACGTTTATGACCAAAACGGTCGTATTCATTGTTCGTGGACTGCTGACTACGCTTTCGGTAAAAAGCAGCGGAAGGTGCACAACGTTGTATCGTCTACGTTTACTTTTAAGAACAACAGAATTATCACCCACGACGATTTCTTCGATTTGTGGAGCTGGACAAGGCAAGCCCTAGGTGCACCAGGGTACCTTTTAGGTTGGTCAAGCCTTATGCAACGTAAAATGGTTGAACGAAACCAATTGTATTTGAAGAAGTACATGAAGAAAAAGTAAGACAACCATCGTTTGACTTCTTCAAGACTAGTTAATTGTTTTAAGTGAATTCCATTTGTCAATGCCTAATTCACCATTTCAGAAATCGACTGTAAAATTACTTTTACACTGAAACAATTTGCCTAACACAGGTGTTTTTTTTGTAAACATCTTCGAATGAAAAACGACATAATTACTGCGTACATGCACCACATTTTAGAACATGGTGAACGCCCCAAGACAATGTTCAGTTTTGCCAAGCAAACCAAGTTAAAAGAACAAGAAATTTATACGCATTTTACCTCCTTTGATTCAATAGAGAAATCGATTTTTAGTTTGTTTTTTGACAACACCATGGAGGTGCTTACCAAAAACGACGATTATGTAAACTTCGAATCAAAAGACAAGCTACTGTCATTCTATTATACATTTTTTGAAATATTAACGGCTAATAGAAGCTACGTGCTATTCGCATTAAACAAAGGTTTAATGCACCCAAATACACAGTCACAAATCAGCCTGCTAAAGAAGAATTTTCTAAAATTTGTTTCAGGACTGGATATTTCTACCATGGATATTCCAAATAAAAAACTGAATGAATTTCAGGAAAAAAGCATATCGCACCTTGGTTGGAGTCATTTGACTTTTGTCCTAGATTTTTGGATGAAAGACGTTTCCCCGGGCTTTGAAAAGACAGACATCTTAATTGAAAAATCGGTGAACACAGGTATGCATTTAGCCAACAGTCAACCTGTAAAAGACGTTATCGACTTAGGAAAATTCTTGTATAAAGAAATAAAACAACGTTAGTATGGAAACTATCGACAAACTTCCCATTAGCAAAGTAAAACGTGCTTCTAAGTTAATTCAAACCGGCGCAAAAGTTGGCACCAACTACCTCAAATATTATGGCAACAAACTAATCTATTCGGAAGTTGAAGCCAAAACCAAGCTTGATGAAGCTAACGCATCCGACATATATAATAGTTTGAAGAATTTGAAAGGTAGTCCGTTGAAAGTGGCTCAAATGTTAAGCATGGATAAAAGCATTCTACCTAAAGCTTATGTAGATCAATTTTCCTTGGCACAATTTGCAGTGCCGCCTTTGTCATCACCCTTGGTAACAAAAACATTTACGCGATACTTCGGGCAGTCACCTCAGGAACTATTTGACCATTTCGATCCAAACGCAACAAATGCGGCAACTATTGGGCAGGTTCATAAAGCTCAAAAAGATGGAAAAACACTAGCCATTAAAATTCAATATCCTGGAGTAGCTGACAGTATTAGTAGCGACCTTGCATTGGTTAAACCAATAGCCATGCGCATGTTCAATATCAAGGGTCAAGATTCTGACAAATACTTCAGAGAGGTTGAACAAAAGCTAATTGACGAAACTGATTACACAAATGAAATTAGGCAAAGTGTGGAAGTAGCTAAAGCCTGCAGACATATTCCCAATTTAAAATTCCCCAATTACTATCCAGAGTATTCAACCAAACAAATCATTGCAATGGACTGGATGACTGGCCAGCACTTATCAGAGTTTGGAAAAGAAAATATAAATCAAGAATTAGCTAACCAGGTAGGGCAAACCTTATGGGACTTCTATATGTACCAAATTCATTCACTCAAAAAAGTTCATGCTGATCCTCATCCAGGCAATTTCTTAGTAGATCCAACTGGGGCTCTTGTTGCGTTGGACTTTGGTTGCATGAAAGAAATTCCGAACGATTTTTATATACCCTATTTTGAACTTACAGAACCGGAAATCATGCAAAATAAGGTGTTGTTTATGGACAAACTGGTCCAGTTAGAAATTATTCGCCACGATGATACTGAAGAAGAGAAAGCCTTTTTTGGAGAAATGTTTCACGATCTTCTTCAACTATTTACTAGGCCTTTGACACAAGATACATTCGATTTTTCAGACCAGCATTTCTTTAACGAAATCGCAAATTTGGGAGAGCAATTCGCAAAAAACACAACATTAAGAAAAATGAATGGTAACAGAGGTTCAAAGCATTTTATCTACGTGAACCGTACATTTTTTGGCCTCTATAATCTGATGCATGAGATAGGAGCTAAAAGTGTTACAATCCAAAATGTAGCATTCACTTAAAGCCATCAATCCCCTTTAAAAAATATCCAAGATTAAAGATTTTCATAAATCAACAAAATCGCTATCTTTGCAGCGTTGGTAAGAGACAGGAAAGAGGGAATTAAAAATTCCCTCTTTTTTTTACGCAATTAATATGTCATTGTTAGAAACAATAAAAGCACTGGTTGAGGAAGAGGTTAAAGACTCACCATATTTTGTTGTGGACATAGTTGGCGGAGATCGAAGCAGAAAGATTCAAGTCTTGATTGATGGTGACAAAGGAGTCACGGTTGATCAATGCTCGAAAATCAGCCGATCTATTTCTAAAGTGGTGGATGATGAAGAATTTGAATCAGACCCATTTATTTTAGAAGTATCGAGCCCTGGGGCTGACGAACCGTTAAGAAACAAAAGACAATACCAAAAACATATTGGACGTAAATTATCTGTTGAAACTGAATCGAGCACCGCAGAATACAAACTTTTAGAAGTGATGGAAGGTCACATCGTTTGTGCTCCTGTGCTGGACAAAAAACAAAAGAAAAATAAAGTGAAAGTGGAACCTGTTAATATCAGTTTCGACGACATTATAACATCAACCGTAGTATTATCTTTTAAATAAAGGAAAATGACTTTAGGACTAGTAGAATCGTTTGCGGAATTTAAAGAGTTCAAAAACATAGACAGAGCCACAATGATGGCGGTTATGGAAGACGTATTTCGAAGCATGCTTCGTAAGAAATATGGCGATGACTCAAATTTTGACATTATCATCAATACCGATCAAGGAGATTTAGAGATTTATCGAAATCGAAAAATCGTTGATATGGATGAGGTAGAAGACGAAAACCAAGAAATAAACATTGAAGACGCGTTAAAGCTTGAAGATGATTATGAAATTGGTGAAGATGCAATCGAAGAGATTAAATTACTCGACTTTGGTCGACGCGCAATACTTGCTGCCAGGCAAACACTGCTTTCTAGAATTCTTGAATTAGAGAAAGATGAGTTATTTAAAAAGTATAAAGACCGTGCTGGCGAAATAATAACTGGAGAAGTTTACCAAATATGGAAGCGCGAGTTAATGGTGTTGGACGATGAAGGCAACGAGCTAATTCTTCCAAAAACAGAGATGATCGGTCGTGATTTCTTCAAAAAAGGGGATAATGTTCGTGCCGTAGTATTGCGTGTTGAAATGCAAAACAACAACCCACGAATCATCCTTTCTCGTACTGCACCGATATTCTTAGAAAGACTATTTGAACTTGAGGTACCTGAAATATTGGACGGATTAATCACCATCAAAAATGTGGTTAGAGAGCCAGGTGAGCGTGCTAAAGTTGCCGTAGAAAGTTATGATGATAGAATTGATCCTGTTGGCGCTTGTGTTGGAATGAAGGGTTCGCGTATTCACGGAATCGTTCGTGAATTGCGAAATGAAAACATCGACGTAATTAACTTTACTACCAATACACAACTGTATATTCAACGTGCATTAAGTCCAGCTAAAGTGTCGAGCACAGCTTTAGATGAAGAAGAGAAGCGCGCTGATGTATATTTGCCAAGCGACCAAGTTTCACTTGCCATTGGCAAGGGTGGGTTTAACATTAAGCTTGCTGGAAGGCTTGTAGGTTATAACATCGATGTGTATCGTGAAAATGTTGAAGAAGACGACGTTGACGTTGACTTAGACGAATTCACTGATGAAATTGATGAGTGGATCATTGACGAGTTGAAAGCAATTGGTTTAGACACGGCCAAAAGCGTGTTAGACATGGAAGTAGACGACTTGGTTAGAAGAACCGAATTAGAAGTGGAAACCATAACAGAAATTAAAAAAATATTTGAAGCTGAGTTTGATTAAACAAAGCAACAAATGACAATAAGAATGAAGAACACGGTGAATATCATGAAGTAGCGGGGATCATTACATATGGTCGGTTCGCGTTCGCTACATGATTTTTGTGAATGTTCTTCAGAAATTAAAAATTAAAACATTAATGGCTGGAAAAACGCACAGAATTTCAAAAGTTGCTGCAGAGCTCAATGTTAGCTGGAAAAGCTTGATTGAATATCTCAACCAAAATGGTTTTGAGGTAGACATGAAGATGACGGCTAAGATCGGCCAGGGTATGTATGACGTTCTTGAACAGAAATACCGTTCTGACAAACAAGCGAAAGAGGAATCTCAAGCCCTTGAGATTAATATCCGTCGACAAGACGAAACGCTTACAGCAAATACCAATAAGCCAAGTACAAAAAAGAAAAAAGGTGAAGACGAAGCACAAGACATCGTCTTGATTAAGGATACTGGATTAAGTAGACCAAACGCACCTGAAGAACCTGTAGTTGAGGAAAAACCTGAACCTAAAGAAGAAGTGGTTCCAGAGGTTGTAGCGAAAGAAGAAAAACCTGAACCTAAAGAAGAAGCTCCTCAGGTTGAAGAGAAAGCACCAACCACTAAAAAGACTGAGATTCCAGGCTTTAAAGTACTTGGTAAAATTTCTCTAGACAAACCTGAAAAGAAAAAGAAAGAAGAGCCAGAAGCGCCGAAGGAGGAGAAAAAAGAAGTTATTTCTGAAGAAAAACCTGTTGAAAAAGCTGTCGAGAAACCGGTTGAAGAAAAACCTATTGAAACAGTAAAAGAAAAAACAGAAGCGAAGAAAGAGGAAGAACCTAAAAAGGTTGAACCAGAAGCTCCTAAAGAACCTGTAAAGGAAGAGGGAGAAGCAATCATTAAACCGAAATACGAAAAACTTGGTGGCCTGACTATAAAGGGGAAAATTAAACTTCCTGATCCACCAGCACCTAAAAAGGTAGCCAGTTCTGGAGGTAAACCAGAAGACAACCAGCGCAAGAAAAGAAAACGAACTGTTAAATCTGGACCTGTTAAACCAGGCGGTAATTACGGTAAAGGTCGCTTCAATAAGAGCGGCGGTAAAGATGATGCTAAAGATGAAATCACGGAAAAAGAAATCCAAGATAAAATCAAGGCAACACTTGCCAAACTTGGTGGAAATAAAGGGAGTAAAGGACCTTCTCGTCAGAAGTTAAGACGACAGAAGAGAGATGATCACAAATCGACTCGTGAGGAGGAAATCATCAAACAAGAGCTTGCAAGTAAGGTATTAAAAATCACCGAATTTGTAACAGCAAACGAGATGGCATCGCTGATGGACGTTTCTGTTAACGACATTATTACGGCATACTTCTCACTTGGTATGATGGTTTCGATCAACCAACGTCTTGACGCTGAAACAATCAAAATGGTTGCGGATGAGTTTGGTTTTGAAATTGAATTCGTAGATGCTGAAGAGCAAGTAGAATTTGGTGAAGAAGAAGTTGACAAACCTGAAGACTTAGAAGAACGCGCACCAATTGTGACCATTATGGGTCACGTTGATCATGGTAAAACGTCATTACTTGATTACATCCGAGACACGAATGTGATTGCAGGTGAGGCCGGCGGAATTACGCAGCACGTTGCGGCATACGAAGTTGAATTAGAAAATAAAAAACGTATCACTTTCGTCGATACTCCTGGTCACGAAGCCTTTACAGCGATGCGTGCAAGGGGAGCAAAAGTAACTGATATAGCAATTATCGTAATTGCAGCTGATGATAGTGTGATGCCTCAAACGAAGGAAGCAATAAGTCACGCTCAAGCTGCCGATGTGCCTATCATTTTTGCATTTAACAAAATTGACAGGGATGTATCAAACCCTGATAGAATCCGAGAGGAACTATCTGCAATGAACATCTTGGTTGAAGAATGGGGTGGTAAATACCAAGCTCAGGAAATCTCGGCGAAAAAGGGAACAAACATCGATGTGTTACTCGAAAAAGTGTTACTCGAAGCTGAATTGCTAGAATTAAAAGCCAATCCAAATAAACGAGCGAAAGGCTCTGTAATGGAAGCCCGATTGGACAAAGGACGTGGTATTTTAGCATCTGTATTGGTTCAAGAAGGAACTTTAAATGTTGGAGATCCTTTAGTGGCTGGACATCATTTCTGTAGAGTTCGTGCCATGTTTAACGAGCGAATGAAGCAAGTAAAAGTTGCTGACCCTGCAACTCCAGTGAATATTCTTGGTTTTACATCCGCACCAACAGCGGGTGATGTGTTCCAAGTTTTTGAATCTGAACAAGATGCCAAAGACGTTGCGAATAGACGTGCGCAATTGCAGCGTGAGCAAGGTATCCGAACAACCAAGCACATTACACTTGATGAAATTGGACGTCGATTGGCAGTTGGTAACTTTAAAGAGCTTAAGGTTATTGTTAAAGCCGATGTGGATGGTTCTGCAGAAGCACTTGCCGATTCATTATTGAAACTATCTACAGAAGAAATTCAGGTAAATGTTATTCATAAATCAGTTGGTCAAATTACAGAGTCGGATGTATTGCTAGCATCTGCTTCTGATGCGATAATTATTGGTTTCCAAGTACGACCAGCAGCATCTGCTAGAAAGCTTGCTGAAGCTGAGGAAATCGACATCAGAATGTATTCTGTCATCTACAAAGCGATTGAGGAAATTAAGTCTGCCATGGAAGGCATGCTTGCACCTGAATTCGAAGAAAAGATTACAGGTAATGCGGAAATACGTGAAGTATTCAAAATCACCAAGGTGGGTACGGTTGCTGGTTGTATGATAACAGATGGAAAAATACAACGAGACAACAAAGTACGACTTATCAGAGACGGTGTGGTTGTATACAGTGGCGAACTAGCTGCATTAAAACGTTTTAAAGACGACGTAAAAGAAGTGAATCGTGGTTTTGAATGTGGTATGCAGATTAAAAACTACAACGATATTCGACTTAACGACATCATTGAATGTTATACTGAAGTTGAGGTGAAACGTAAGTTGAAATAAATTCACTTTATGTTTCTTTTGTTTAAACGCACCATGCTTGTAGGGTTGGTTACTCTATTTCTTGGTTGCGACAAGCTGCCCTCTGCGAGCGTTGCGAATACTAATTTCTTATTGGTTAATACCGAAAAACTGTTCCAAGTTGCTGTCCCAGACTATATGTCAAAGGCCACCAACCTAAGTGAAGAGGCGTCACTGCAATACCAAAACTTGCTAAAGGAGCTTTACCTTGTTGTACTCCACGAACCTGCAGATGAGTTTCAAGAAGCATTTCAAAATATTGGGATGTATGAAGATTCCATTAGCCTGCTCGACAACTACACCAACGTGCAGTATGAGTCCATTACAGACGAGATGGAAATAGCATCAGATGTTGTGCGTAAATCGGCTAAAATTAATGGTTTGCCCGCACGAATAATAGCTTTTGATGCCGATTTAGAGGGTGTAGATGTACCTATAACCTACTATTACACAATCTACCAAGGCTCAAAAAATGTATACTTGATGTTGAGTTGGACTTTAAAATCTAGGCGTACAACATACCTACCTATAATGGAAAAAATGTCTAAATCATTTCGATTGATGACCGACATTCAATAAGTCAGCTCGGTCTATAATTCCACATCAATCTACATGCAAAGCGTCGTTTGGATCCCAATAAATCTGACTCAAGTTTTGTATTTGATTGTCCACAATATCAACCCCTTCTTCTCTCAGTAATTGCTCCATGGGTATGCCTCTAAAATGAGCTTTACCCGTAAGAAGCCCTTGCCGGTTTACTACCCGATGCGCAGGCAAATTATGTTGTGTTTTATTGAGCCCATTGAGCGCCCAACCAACCATTCTACTTGACCGGGCGGCACCTAAATACTTTGCAATTGCGCCATATGAGGTTACCTTGCCCCTTGGGATAAGCGCAACAACTTGATACACCATATCAAAAAATGAAACGGATTTATCATTTTCATGCAACCTTTTGTTCTTAGGCATAGTCTTTGTAACAAACTTAAAACATATTACACCTTATTTTTGTAACAACTTGAAGAGAAATCAGTATATGAGATTCATAAAAACAGTAGTGCTGTTATTATTTGTTGGATTAGGTTTTGCAAATGCCCAGCACAACATTAGTTTTAAAATCAACGGATTGCAAAATGGCGATGAGTGTATCCTGGCACATTATTACGCAGATCAAAATCGAATTATCGATACGGCGAATGTGAATGCTAACGGAGATGTGATTTTTAGCGGTCCTGACAAACTGTTAAACGGTGTATATATCGTTGTTCTTCCACGTAAAACGTACATAGAGTTTATTGTACCAAACGATGATCAAGAGTTCGCAATAACCTTTGATACTACTTTAGCGCCAAGCAGTAAGTCTGTAGTTGGGTCCATTGATAATCAAGTGTTCTTTGACTTTGACAAATTTGCTGTCTCACCAGGGACTCGAAAGCGCGATTTAATAGCAGAATTTAGGTCTTGTGAAAACCCGACATGTAAAACTGACATCCGCAAAAAAATAAAGGCTGTCGACAAGGAAGTAGATGACAAAAGAAAGGAATTGGTGAACAGATATTCCGAAACCTTTACGGCCAAATTGCTAAAATCCGTTTTAGATATTGAGATTCCAGAAGAAATCAATTCAGATACTACAGGTAAAAAATACGACTACTTTAGAAAGCATTACTGGGATAATATTGACCTTACAGACGATGGCATGTTGCGTACGCCTGTTTTTAAGGGTAAGTTAGAATACTACATCGGAAAACTAGTTGTTCAACAGCCAGATACTTTAATTCCTGCCATCGATGAGTTGTGCACGCGAATTGAAAAAGGAGGCGCAATGGAACTATACAAATACGTCGTTTGGTGGAATACGAATCATCACGAAGAATCTAAGATGATGTGTATGGATAAAGTTTTACTCCACATGGCTAAAAACTATTATTGTGCAGGAAAATGCTATTGGGCAGATTCATCTCTAGTAGGTAAAATGTGTGAACATGCTGAAAAAATTGGCCCTACGGTTTGTGGAGCTATAGCGCCGAATATGTTTCTAGCTGATACAACTTTTGCGCGCACTTTTGAGTTACACAAAATATCAGCCCCAGTTACGGTTGTAGTTTTTTGGGACCACCAATGTGGGCACTGTAAAAAGGAAATCCCGAAGCTGAAGTTAATGTATGATACGATGAAGCAGCGGGGCGTTGAAGTTTATTCTGTATATACACAAGCGGATTGGGAAGGTTGGAAAGAATATATTAGAGCAAACGATCTGAATTGGTTGAACGTAATGGACGCCTTTAATAAGGCAACCTATCGAGAAGATTATAACATTATCTCTACTCCTCAAGTGTATATGTTAGACGAAAATAAAACCATTCGTTTCAAAAATCCACCTGCCGAAAACGTAGGTAGAATAGCTGAAATAATGCTTGAAGAATACGAAACGAACAAAAAGCTTAAATAAACCCTACTTCGATACAACGCACACGATGAGAATATCCCTTGCCTTTATAGTTTTACTTTTCACCTCTATTTCAACCTGTTTCGGACAGTACGATATACGCTTTAAAGTTAATGGCCTAACGCAAGGCGATGAATGTATTCTTGCCCACTATTATGCGGATAAAAACAAAGTAATCGACACGGTCGCAATTAATCAAAATGGATTCGCCGTGTTTCAAGGTGAAGAAAAGCTATTGCATGGTGTTTACATACTGGTACTTCCTAAGAAAACATACATCGAACTTATCGTTCCTAAAGAAGACCAGGAATTCACGATTGAGTTAGACACGACGTTATCACCTCATGCGAAGTCGGCAACTGGTTCGCTCGACAACCAACTCTTTATCGAATTCGACAGATACTCGGTAGGTCCGGGGTCCAAAAAAAGACAGTTGATCAAAGACTACCCAAAGTGTCAAGACGACTCTTGCAAAGCACGCATTCGAAAAGAAGTGGATGACTTAGACAAAGAAATTGACATAAAGCGAAAGGAGATAATCGACAATTACCCAAACACCTTTACTGCCAAGCTATTTAAACCTATTTTAGAAATAGAAGTCCCTGACTCGTTGAAATCGGATAATGCAAAGGCGTATATGTATTACAAAAAACACTTCTGGGATAACTTTGACCTCACAGATGATGGCATGTTGCGTACGCCCATATTTCAGGGTAAGCTAGAGTATTACATTACTAAGGTGATTTTACAAAAACCCGACACCTTGATTCCAGCTATTGACGACTTATGCTCCAAAATAGAGGCAGGTGGTGCAACAGAAATGTATAAATATGTGGTTTGGTGGAACACCAATCATCACGAAGAATCTGACCGGATTTGTATGGACAAGGTACTTTATCATCTTGCTGCAAACTATTACCTTAAAGGGAAATGTGAATGGGCAGATTCAAGCACGATAGCCAACATGACTGACTACGTAAAAAAAGCAGAACGCATTCAATGTGGTTTGGTCGCGCCTAATATGACACTTGTTGATACTACGTATTTGCGTAAGTATGAACTTCACAAAATCAATAAACCGGTTACAATTGTGGTGTTCTGGTCTCATACCTGTGGGCATTGCAAGGAAGAAATTCCAGTACTCAAAGAAATGTACGATACCCTAAAGCAAAAAGGGATTGAAATTTATGCCGTTTATACGGGGTCAGATGTTGACGGATGGAAAGAATACATTCGAAAAAACAACTTAACCTGGATCAACCTGGTGGATGCGTATAACAATTCAACCTATAAAAAGGACTACAATCAGGTTAAGACGCCAGAGGTTTATATGCTCGACGAAAACAAAACAATACGGTACAAAAATCCACCGGCTGAAAACGTAGGTAAAATTGCAGAAATGATGTTAGAAGAGTATGGCAAACGCCATGCAGATTAACTCATTAGGTATTATTTCTTTTTGCCTGAACCTGTTTATACAATTCACCAGCATAAAGAGCTAAACCAAGGTTGTAGTAGGATCCACTTAACGTAGAAAAAGACTTTCCTAAACTAAGCCTTACCCCCATTCCTGCTTTTATCCCAAACCAGTCGGTAAATAGATAAACAGCGTTGGCGCCTAATTCAATAGGTACAACAGGTTTCTTTCGTACAACAGACAAATTCCCGTTGACTCTTTCCGTATACCTATTTTGTCCTATACCTAGCTGAATGGGATAACTCAACACCCAACGATTCTTTCTAAGAAACGTGTATTCCGTTTGGAGTCCGAAGTACTTCAGATCGCTTGTTTCCAAAAGCGTGTCCGTATTATTTCTATAGGTGACATTAACGGCAGGCAAAGGCATGTAGTTAAATGCGGCTTCAAACCTGATTTTCCTGTTATACTCTACTCCAGTAAATAGTCGAATTGTTTTATATGGATCACCCGAAACGGTGGTGGTTTTGCTATTCAATCCGAACACCCACCTAGGTTTGAATGTCAAAGCATGCTTCACACTATCTATCACCTGTGCTTGAACCACAGGCATACCAACAGAGAATAACAAAGCAATTATGGTTAGATATCGCCGTATCATGGGTGTTTTAAATATTTTTGCAAGTAACAGAAAAGACTTTGCTATTTAATTCAGTTGCCTTCTTCATTTTTCTACCGGTAGTCGTATTACTGTACTATTTCCTAACTCAGAAATATAGATGGGTTGTCTTATTGGCAGCTAGTTACTTCTTTTATGGCTCATGGAAAATTGAGTTTTTGAGCCTCATTATGTTCTCTACGCTTGTTGATTTTTACGCTGCACAAGCACTACATCGACAAAAAGTAACATGGCGGCGCAATGTATTTCTAGGTATAAGCCTTAGCGCTAACCTAGGTTTGTTGTTTGCTTTTAAATATCTGGTTCTGTTTCTACCAAGTGTAGATCCCATGATTGCCAATATTTACACCGTGGATCATCCCTTTCTTGGATTTTTACTTCAGGGAGTCTATTTCTCAATCCCCGTTGGGATTTCATTCTACACTTTTCAAACACTAAGTTATACGCTCGACGTCTACCACAATAGAATTGAGCCGGAGAAACACCTTGGACACTTTGCTCTTTTTGTTTCTTTCTTCCCACAACTTGTAGCCGGCCCAATAGAACGATTCTCGCGACTGATGCCCCAACTAAAGGCAAAACATGTTGTGTCATACAAACGCTTCCAACAAGCCTTTCGCTTAATGCTTTACGGCTTCTTTATCAAAATGTGTATTGCTGATAATTTATCTCCTTTGGTTGATGCTGTGTATGATAACCCCTCCACATTTACACAATGGAGCGCATGGTTCGGAACCTTCGCTTTCGGGCTACAGATTTATACAGACTTTGCTGGGTACTCATTAATCGCTCAAGGTGCGGCTTTATGTCTTGGAATAAGCCTTATGGACAATTTTAAAACGCCTTACTTTAGTACCAGTATTGGCGAATTTTGGAATCGTTGGCATATATCGCTTTCCACCTGGTTTAGAGATTATCTATATGTACCGTTAGGCGGAAATCGCGTTTCCCTTTTAAGATGGGTCGTTAACATTTTGGCTGTTTTTATAATAAGCGGTTTCTGGCATGGTGCGAATTATACGTTCCTTATTTGGGGTGCCATTCATGGTATGTTGTACTTGGTAGAAAGGTTGATTAACGCAAACAAACGCTTACCTCAAACCAGATTCGTTCTGCTTGCTGGGGGTATCGCCATATTTATCTGTGTTAATATCGCATGGTTGTTTTTTAGAATTGATAGTTTGCAACAAGTTCCTGGCCATGTCAACGCACTTTTTCAAACTGAAGGGGTACAAAATTTAACCTTGTCTCTCCCCATAATTACTATGCTCATCACCTTTTTGATCGCTGAAATTTTAACATACAATAGTCGCTTTGATAGATTATTGGACCGGTATCCAACTATTTTACGTTGGGTCGTTTATGCTAGCTTAATTTGGTGTATTGCTGCGTGGGCAGGTGTAACCAATCATCCTTTTATATATTTTCAGTTTTAATGAGTCAGGAGATAAAACATATCATAAGCAAGGGACTGATTCGGCTGATTTCGATTGCTGTAATTGTGCTTGGTTTTAACCAGATTTATACGTCATACTTCTTGAATACTGATCTTGATAATCATGGTCCTATGTTATTGGAGTTGAATCATATTGTAGATACTTGTGATGTGATTTATTTTGGGGAAAGTTCAAACTTCACTACCCACCCTGATGATTATAATACCTTACGCATTAGCGACAATATTGCTGCTAAACACCCGAATAAATCATTCGGCACCATTAATCATGGGGCCTATCACGTAGGAATGTTTTTGCCTTTGGTAAAGCAACTTGAAATGTCTAAACCGTCAAGAACGATTATCGTTACCATGAACCTAAGAACGTTTAATCAGGACGTTATCTATGGCCCAAGTGAGGCCAACTTAAGACTTGCTAGCCGGTTTTATGAGCCCTCATTACCCATACTCAACAAAATTTTTGCTTCTCTAAATCACTACGACAATCGTTCTGGCCATGAACGAGATTTATTAAAGTGGAAAGCGTGGACTTACAACACACTGGTTAGCCATGAAGATTCTGTTGATTTCAAATACAACACAATTAGACGTTGGTGTGAGGTACCGAAATTTTTGGATAGCGCCGGCATTCAAGACGACGCAAAAAGACAGTTGGCCGATCAATATATAAAAGCGTATGCTTTTCAAATTGATGACAGCAATCCGATGATTCAGGAGTTTGATGAATTGTTACAAGTTGCTCAGCAAAAAAATATTCGAGTGGTATTTAACCTCATACCAGAAAATATCCAAGATGCGCGTTACTATATTGGGGAGAATTTGGTTTGGCTCATGCAATCCAACCGTGACTATTTAGTTGAGCGGTACGCCAATCTTGGCGCCACTGTTGTCGATAACCTCGAATTGCTTCCGAGTAAGCACTTTCTTGATCGCGCTGTTATACCTCAAGAGCATTATGATGCAAAAGGGCGTGAGCTAGTTGGCTTAAAAGTAGCCGACATGTTGTAACCCAAAGTTCTTATGGGTTTAGCGGTATGTTTACAAAACTTTATTCAGCGGGCTTTTCTTCCTCTTCTTTCGTTGATTCAGTGTCGTCCGTCTCTGAAGTTTCAGCGGGTCTATCTTCTTCACCATCTACTAAATCACTCACTTTTTCTTTAACATCGTGCGCAACATCTTCTACTTTGTTTTTGATTTTGCCTCCAACTTCTTTGGCGTCTTCAAGTAATTCTCCTGCTTCCTCTTTTATCTCATCGATTACTTCAGATGCTTTTGCTTTGATTTTGCCTCCAACTTCTTTCGCATCTTCCATCATTTCACCAGCTTCTTCCTTCACTTCAGCCACAACCTCTTTGGCTTTTGCGCTAACTTTATCCGCCATTTCTGAAGCTTCTGTCTTCAACTTTGCGGTAGCTTCTGCCGCATCCTTCGCCATTTCATCCGCTTTCACTTTGGCCTTTTCACCAAACTCCTTCCCTTTTTCAATGGCTGCATCTGCAATTACTTCCGCCTTTTGACTCACATCATCAACTGTTTCTTTGGCTTTGCCAAATAGATTTTTTAAAAAACTTGAAATTCCCATATATGTAATACTGTTTTTGAGTCTCACAAGTTACAAATCCCAAAATGATTAGGCAAGAAACACCACCTTATCATACCTTTGCATTACCATTAAAAAGGGTGTAACATGAAATTGCATAATACTATTAATGGGGAAGAGTTAAAGGAAAAGATACAGCGTAGCGCAGAATTGCGTACGACCATTTCTTTTTATAAATATGCCAAAATTGGCAATCCCCAAGTTTTCAGAGACCACATTTATCTTCATTTCAATGACGTAGGCGTTCTTGGAAGAATATATGTAGCAGGTGAAGGAATAAACGCCCAAATTAGCGTTCCGTCAGATCAACTAGGTGCCTTTACATCGCACCTCAACGACATCACTTTTCTTGAAAACGTGCGCCTAAATTACGCCGTTGAAGATGATGGCAAGTCATTCTTCAAACTCGCCATAAAGGTAAAAGACAAAATTGTGGCTGATGGATTAGAAGATGACATTTTTGACATTACAACCCCGGCTGATTATTTAGATGTTGAGGCGTTTAATAAACTCACCGAAAATCCTGAAACGGTTATTGTGGATATGCGAAATCACTACGAAAGTGAAGTAGGCCATTTTGAAGGTGCGTGGTGTCCCGATGTTGACACGTTTAGAGAACAATTACCCGTTGTGGTAGAAGAACTGCAAGACAAAAAGGATAAACCCGTGGTTATGTACTGTACCGGAGGAATTCGTTGTGAAAAAGCCAGTGCTTATATGAAGTACAACGGTTTTGACAACGTGTATCACCTAGAAGGAGGAATTATCAAGTATAGCCGAGACGCAAAAGAAAAAGGGCTTGATAACAAATTCATCGGAAAAAACTTTGTATTTGATGAGCGCTTGCACGAACGCATTACCGACGATGTAATTGCAAACTGTCACCAATGTGGGGAACCGTTTGACGATCACATTAACTGTAAAAACAAAGCATGCAACCTCTTGTTTATCCAATGTCCTTCGTGTGCTGAAAAATATTCCGAATGCTGTTCTGAAGAATGTCAGTCGATTGCTGCCTTACCAGAAGAAGAACAACGTGCACTTCGAAAAGGAAAAGACAAAGGCGTACGGATATTTAGTAAAGGACGATTTAAGCAGAATGTTACGAAACAGGGTTGACTTTAGGGGTTTCTTCCTTTAATTTTTATTGTTCTTCCTTTAGGCTTATCAGTCCGCCGGCTGGCGGACAGGCTCTATAACCTTCTGCGCTCTGGACTTTCGCGGTCGAACTTTCGCGGTCGAACTTTCTTAGATTAGGCTTATCAGCCTATAACCGATTTTCATTTTTGAGACCAAAAACGAAACAAAAAGTCTCCCCAAAAATATGCTCCCTAACACACCGGCCTGCGCGTCCCCCGCATTTTTGGTGGGCCATGGCTCATTAATCCGTGCATGGTTTAAGACGACCTTTGAAGTTTTCTGTAGAAATCGAGGAAGGCTTTTGTGTGCAGGCCCTGCGCTAAGCAGGCATGAAAGCGCAGCGGCTTTGACTGAGGGAAAGAAAAGCCTTTCGTAGAGTTCAAAGAAAACTTCTCAAGTCTTGATTTTTTTGTTTCGTTTTTTTATCAAGAAAAAAATGAAAGCCGGATTATAGGGGTGAGAACCCCTAAGCAACAATCATCAAATAAAAAGTATCTTGCACCCGTGTCCGAAAAGGAAAAGAGATATAAGCGTTTAATCGAACGATCTAAAGGTGTAACGCGCAATTTTAATATTCCTGTTAGTCGCGCAAAAGAGTATCAAATACGGACCTTAAAAAAAATATTAAACAAGGCGAGTAACACCGAATTTGGCAAAACCTATCAATTTAGTTCCATATTAGAATCAGGTGCGCTATACGCTGAGTTTAGAGATAAAGTACCAGCAGGCGATTATTCCAGCATTTTGCCTTGGTGGGATAAAGCACGTAAAGGAGAGAAAAATGTTACCTGGCCCGGAAAAATTGAACATTTTGCTTTGAGTTCTGGCACATCTGATGGTGCATCGAAATACATTCCAGTTTCACCAGAAATGGTTAAGGCAATTAGGCGTGCAAGTATGCGTCAGGTGCTTTCCATTGCACGTACAGACATGCCAAAAGACCACATGACCAAACACTGGTTAATGATTGGAGGAAGCACTTCTTTAAATTATAATGGTATTTATTACGCTGGCGACTTAAGCGGTATTACAACCAGTAAGATTCCGCCTATATTTCAGCGAGTCTCTAAACCAGATCCAGAGATTAAAGCGAGTGACAACTGGCAAGAAAAAATTGATCGAATCACCACTGAAGCACCGAATTGGGATGTAAGCATGGTGGCTGGGGTACCCGCATGGATCCAACTGCTGTTTCAGAATATAATAGACACCTACAACTTAAAGAACATCCACGAGATATGGCCACATTTAGAGGTGTATATACATGGAGGGGTCTCTTTAAAACCATATAAATCTGGAATAAACAGTTTGCTAGGTAAACCAATTAAATATTTTGAAACATACCTAGCTTCAGAGGGCTTTATTGCTTTTCAAAACCGACAAAACAACAATGGCGGAATGCGCATGTTGCTGCGCAATGGTATTTTCTATGAGTTTGTGCGTTTCGATAAATCCAACTTTGACGAGAACTATAAACTCCGTTCTACGGCCAAAGCTGTTCCAATGTGGGAAGCAGAAGAAAATGTAGAATACGCTTTATTGCTTTCGACTTGCTCAGGTGCGTGGCGCTATCTTATTGGCGACACGATAAAATTCAAAAATCTTAAGAAACGAGAGATAATAATTACCGGACGCACCAAACATTTCTTGAGTTTGGTTGGTGAGCATTTAAGCGTCGATAACATGACCGACTCGGTAAACATGTTGGCCAATTCGCTCCAAGAAAACTTTGAAGAATTTACCGTTTTCGGTACCTCAAATAATGGTGTATTTGGTCATCAGTGGTATATCGGAACACACAATGCCAATTTGATTGAACAAAATCATACAGCACAATTGGATGCCTTTTTAAGTGAATTGAATGATGATTATGCTGTTGAGCGTAGTCATGCACTCCAACAAATTGCGGTGTCTTTTATTCCTATTCAATGGTTCAATGAATGGATGAAATTGAATGGTAAAGAAGGGTCGCAACACAAATTTCCAAGGGTAATGTCTGGTACTACATTAAATAACTGGCAATCGTTTTTACTTGATAAAGGAATTGAACGCGTTTCACCTGCGTAGTGTCTCCACCAAAACGTCTGTATAATACGCACGCAATTCAGATATTATTTGACGCACTTCATCTGGCTCATTTGCCGTAACCAATCGCATTCGGTTTGGTTTAAAGTTGGCTATCCCTTTAAAGTAGTTGGCATAATGACGACGCATTTCAAAAATTCCAAGACGTTCACCTTTCCATTTTAAGCTTTCTTCGAAGTGCTGTTCACATGTGTCAATTCGCTCTACCATTGTAGGGCCTGGTAATAATTCACCCGTTTTAAAATAGTGCTTTATCTCTCTAAATATCCATGGGTGCCCAATACTCGCTCTACCTATCATTATTCCCTGAACACCGTATTCATCCCTCATTTGCTTCGCTTTTTGAGGTGAATTCACGTCTCCATTACCAAAAATCGGAATATGAATTTTAGGGTCTTGTGCAATTTCGCCAATTAAAGTCCAATCGGCCTCTCCTTTGTACATCTGTACACGGGTTCTTCCATGAATACTCAACGCTTGTATACCAACGTCTTGTAATCGATAAGCAACATCCTTGATAAATTTAGACTTGTTGTCCCAGCCTAAACGCGTTTTTACCGTAACCGGTAGATGTGTTGACTTCACAATCTCCGCCGTCATCTCCACCATTTTAGGTACATCTTGCAACAAGGCAGCACCGGCTCCTTTACAGGCAACTGCTTTGACCGGGCAACCATAATTGATGTCGATTAAATCTGGTTTTGCTTCAGTGGCGATCTCGGTGGCTTCTTTCATCACATCAATATCGCTCCCAAAAATCTGAATACCCATTGGTCTTTCGTAACCGAATATGTCGAGTTTTTGTGTGCTTTTGGCGGCGTCACGTATGAGCCCCTCAGATGAGATAAACTCAGTGTACATCATATCAACCCCATGTTCCTTGCATACTGCGCGAAACGGGGGGTCACTGACATCCTCCATTGGGGCTAATAGTAAGGGGAACTCCCCAAGGCTTATATCACCGATTTTTATCACCTTTGCAAAGATAATTCATCCATGCAAAACAGAGTACAATCAAAAGTCAGTGGAATCTCCCACTTTTTTCTAGCTGTTGGGATATTAATCTTATCGCTGTTTGCTATGACCGGAGTTGCGATGATTATAGTGCAAAAAGTGTATGGAATGAGTCTTGATTCTCTATCCACCTTCTCTTTGGCTGACGCAACACTTACTGAAACAATGGCCCTTAAAGTGGCCCAGTTTATAATAGCCCTTTCTTTCGTAATAGCCGGTTTTGTTTGTGCCAAGACTTTCAGACAAAATTTTGCCTCCTTCACTAATATAACAACGCGTATACATCCACTACATCTTATCATTGGAATAGCATTGCTGGTATGTTTAATTCCTATTGTAGACGGTCTTGTTCGTTTTAATGCGTCATGGTCTTTTCCAGAAAACATGGCACAGTCGTTTACAGAACTAGAAGAGAAAAGCAACCATACCTACGCCCTATTTCTAAAGTTTAATACAGGCAGTCAGTTTATTATAAACTTGTTGATTATGAGTGTATTGGCAGCCGTTGGTGAAGAAATATTCTTTCGAGGAATCCTTTTACGGGTGCTTTCTAAATGGTTTGGAAACATTCATGTTGGTATACTAACGTCTGCCTTGATATTCACCCTTGTCCATTTTCAGCCATACAAGATTCTACCCATGCTCACCCTTGGTATATTTTTAGGGTATGTTTATTACCGTACAAAATCAATCTGGGTTCCAATATGTATCCATGCCATTAACAACGCCATTGTTGTAGTAGGTGATTGGGCTGAGCAAACCGGGAAGTCGTTACCCATATTTAGTGCAGAGTTTCAATTCACGGAATTACAAATAATCTTAAGTATTCTTGCATTCGTCGGAATTGGTTTCCTCTTTTGGAAAAAGACCAAAGACAACGACTTTAGTTATGAATAATCTTAATTCTCGCTTACTTGTTGGATCGTTGTACGTTATTGTAACCGTAGTTGCTGTATCGTTTAACCAGTTTGCCGCTGGGCTGTATGTGTGGCTAATTCAAGCATTTTGCTTGTATGAGTTTTATAAAATTACGATAAAACCAAAGTCTGTTGCTACCATAGTATTTCCAATGCTTATTGGTAGTTTTCTTTTCTTTTTGACTTATGTCAACCAAGACGCGATCATAAATCTAAAAATGCTATTGTGGTATTTAATACCCTTGTTAGTTGTGTTTCTGAGCTATCTCATTTATTACAAATCAGAAAACTTACTCTTTGAGGCAGGACAAATGGTGTTTGGTTGGGTATATATAAGTATTCCACTCGCGTTTTTATTGCGGGTCGGAAACTTGAGCTTTGATGAGGGCGTTACAGAATTGTTGCCATACAATGGCCTTTTACTTTTGCTCATTTTCGTTCTTATATGGGCAAACGACTCTTTTGCCTATTTGGTTGGGAAGAAATTTGGGAGAATCAAACTCGCACCTAAGTTGTCACCAAAAAAAACGATAGAAGGCTTTATTGGTGGAATTGTTTTTTCAGTGATCTTCGGCCTATTGATTCATACCTTCTTCCCCTTTTTAGACCGTATTCATTTCGTTGCATTGGCGCTAATTTGTTCGATTATTGGCACCTTGGGTGACCTATTTGAATCAAAAATCAAACGCCAATTGGGCATAAAAGACTCGGGTACGGCACTAGGCGGACACGGTGGATTTCTGGACAGAATGGACTCAATAATTTTGGCATCACCTGCATGTTTTTATTATTTGTATCATTTCGCAGTCGTATAACTACCAAAGGTTAAAAAAAAGCCACTAACAGTTGTTTGGCTGCAAATTAATTAGATAGCTTTGCCGTAAATTTTTCGAAAAAATACATGAGTTCTAGATACAAAGAACCCGCCCCAATTAAGGATCATCTTAACCCATTGGATTCAATGATGGAAAGATTTTCTGAAGCAACCAAAATCTTAGGATTAGACGATTCAACTTACGATGCTTTAAAGTCTCCTGAAAAAAGTGTAACCGTAAATCTTTCGGTAACGATGGACGACGGAACTATTAAAATATTTGAAGGTCATCGTGTTATTCATTCTGCCAATTTAGGTCCATCCAAAGGTGGAATACGTTATTCGCTAGGGGTGACTTTAGACGAAGTAAAGGCATTAGCTGCCTGGATGACTTGGAAGTGTGCAGTTGTAGGAATTCCTTACGGTGGTGCTAAAGGGGGGATAAAATGTGATCCACGTACCATGAGTACCGGAGAATTAGAAAGGCTTACAAGAGCATACACCAACTCCATGAGTAATGTTTTTGGTCCGGAACGTGATATACCGGCTCCAGATGTTGGAACAAACCCACAAACTATGGCTTGGATAATGGATGAATACTCTAAGCTTAAAGGCGTATCTAGTCCTGCTGTGGTTACCGGAAAACCGATTGTCTTAGGAGGATCTAATGGTCGTATCGAAGCAACAGGTCGTGGTGTAATGGTGTCTGCAAGGTCTGCTATGGGTAAATTAAAAATGAACCCAAGTAAATCAACAGCTGCTGTTCAAGGATTTGGTAATGTTGGGTCAATAAGCGCAAAGCTATTGGAAGAACAAGGTGTTACTATAGTTGCGATATCAGACGTATCAGGTGCCTACTTCAACCCGAACGGTATTGATATTCAAGACGCCATAGGGTATACGTCAAAAAACAACGGAACATTGGAAGGATTCACCAAAGGTGATATCATTACCAATGACGAATTATTAGAATTAGATGTTGATGTGTTGGTACCTGCTGCATTAGAAGATCAAATAACAGCAGAAAACGCATCAAGAATAAAAGCTAAACTTATAGTAGAAGGGGCAAACGGTCCTACTTCTTCTGGTGCAGATAAAATATTAAATGACGCTGGTATAATGGTTATTCCAGACATTTTAGCCAACGCTGGTGGTGTTTCTGTTTCATATTTCGAATGGGTTCAAAATCGTTTGGGTTATTTTTGGACAGAAGAACGTGTTAATAGGAGAGCAGATCGAATCATGAAACAAGCATTCGAAACTGTATATCAAGCATCACGTAAGTATAAAGTAGACATGCGTATTGCAGCATACATCGTTGCGATCGACAAAGTGGCTAGTACCAAAAGGTTACGCGGAACATATTAATGATTCATAAAGAAGGGTATACCATTTTAATTACGACACTACTTATAGTTAGTGTGATTGTCTTTCTGGTTTTTAAATACACCGGAATTTCATGGGTTAAATACTTAACCTTAGCCGCAGGTGTTGTTATTTTTGGTTTATTTCTGCAATTTTTCAGAAACCCTGCCCGTCATACCGTTATAGATGCCCATCATGTTATCGCTCCTGCCGACGGCAAAGTTGTAGTGATAGAAGAAGTTGAGGAACCCGAATATTTTGAAGGCAAACGCATACAACTTAGTATTTTCATGTCACCCTTAAACGTACATGTGAATCGAAATCCAATTTCGGGCACTGTAAGCTATTTTAAATATCATCCAGGCGAATACCTGGTAGCTTGGCACCCGAAGTCGTCTACGTTAAACGAACGCACCACAACAGTAATTAAAAACGATGCTGGTACTGAAGTTCTATTTAGACAAATAGCTGGTGCCGTTGCACGTCGTATTTGTTATTATGTAGATACAGGCGACACGGTATCCCAAGGTGAAGAAATGGGTTTCATCAAATTCGGTAGTCGCATAGACGTTTTCCTCCCAATTGGCACCAAAATTAATGTCAACTTAAATGACATTACACGTGGTGGTGAAACTGTATTAGCGGAGATTTAAATCGATTTAATCTCGTACACCTTACTTAATAATACCAAATTTGACGGATCAGTATAGTCATATTGATAAACACCGTCTTTTGCTGTAACAATAAGAAGCTTGTTTAATGGAATAACGTCCACTGGGCTTATATCCGTTAACTCGCTAAGCAAGTTACTTGTAATTTCCGTTGAGTTGGTTGCGTCATAAACCTTTAACCCAAAATCATCTTCACAGACAAATAAGGTGTTTCCATCAATACCCAAACCCAGAGGATAGGTCATATCATACTCCGCTAGTTGAATTGGATTTTTCACATTAGTTACATCGTACACATACAACGAATTTCGTGCGCCTCCACACCGAGCGCCTCCATGTGTGGTCACATATGCAATGTTGTTTTGAACCACCACTGGATCGCATGATCTGAAATGCTCCGCTGTACTTTCATGTGTTGGGTTTCCAGGATTTGCGGCGTGATTAAATATTTCCATACCCGTTGTGGTGCCAATAAACAAATAATCACCCATCGGAAATATCGTTTCTATGGTGCTGTTCATCCAACTACTAATATCTTTCACCTTCGCTTTTTGTGGGTCTGCCCCATTCGAAATGTCGATAGCCAAGAGGTTTAAATTGTCAACGGCATATATGTAGTCGTTCACAACCGTCATGCGCGCCGTTGAACCACCTGTTCCACTGCCCCTCGACTCTGCCCCTGCGCCTGCGTCAAGTACAGCCACGTTGTCGTCTTGGACACCAAAAGTAAATCCCGACCCTTCGCAATCATATGATTCGTCAGTCACCCATCGTTCCACTTCAATTTTGTCTACCGCCATGGAGTCTGTTTTGGTTTCAAACAAATCAAACACATTTTCATTTCGATCGACTAGGGTAAAAACGCCTTGATTCATTTGGATAGTAACTAAATCATTTGCGCTATTGGCGTACAAATAATCTCCTTTAATAACAACATCCGTACATCCATCTAAGCGAACAAATTTGATGTTTTGTGGTGCAGAAGGATTCCTGTTATCAATAACATGAATGCCTGTAAATCGGTCGACTACAAATAATAGGTCACCAAATACGTACAGTTTGCCTGGTCTATCAATTTCCTTTGGACCTTGAGAATCAAAAGAATTCCTTATGTCTGTCAAAGATTTATAGACTGTTACCGTTTCGATTAGTTTATACGTATCGGTACACTTATCGGAACAAGATGTTAAAATACCAGCAGTTAAAACGATTAAGGCGATTGAACGACTAAATAGTGATTTCATGATGTTGTTTTAAACCATAAAGTTACGTTATCTCAGTAGCTTCTTGATATGCTGAAAAAAAATTGACACAGATATCATTTTTACATTGTTACTTGCAAAGGCCAATAAGGAACCATTAAATTCCGCAACAATTATGTTTTTTCTTCGAACGTGTAACAAACTCTTCCTTTCGCTTTTCATATTGATAAGTGGGTTTAGCTTGTCGTCTGCTCAAGAAAAAATGGACCATATCATATTAAAATCTGGAGAAATTGTGGCCGGAAACGTGACCACACTTACAGACACAGCGGTAACCATCAACTCTACGCTTCTTGGAGACATTACACTTAAAAGAAAAGATATTGAGAGTATTACCTTCAATACGGTTGGCTTTTCAACCTATAATTACGGCTATACTAAAAAAGATCCACGGCCAAACTATGACATACCAAAGTGGTACAAATCTTATGGTATAGCAGTAGGTTCTTTTGGTTTGGATTTGGAGGTCGGTCGTCTGCTAAGTACCTCAGATATTTCAGGGTTTTTTAAATCCGGGATTCGCTTTCCGGCCCGTTATGACATAACAACAATCCCGTTTGAATTGGGTACTGGGTTTTTTATTGACAGTGCTAAAAAAGACGTGGTGCAGTTTCATGGTGGATACGCCGTATTGCTATCCAGTCGTAATTGGAATAACACAGGTTACACACCCAGTTGGGTGTATGGAGCCGATTATAGGCACATATTTCCAAATCGTTCTCATCCGCAAAGAGGAACGTATCTTGAGTTGGGATATCAAGGAGGCGTATTACAACGTGAATTTGTAAATTGGTGGGGTCAAGAGGTTAGTAGAACAGTTAACCGTAACCGATTGAAGTTTACCGTTGGTTGGCTATTTTAACATCCGTTAAGTATACCGTTCTCTCCATTCGAACTTCTTTATTTCTTCTTCCAACGCACCAGAGTCTATCATTTCTTGGAGTTTAACGTTCACTACTCCTTTAGAGGTAAGATGCCATAAACCGCATATCTCACATTGGTAAACATTTACTGCAGCATTTCCCAGAAACCTAATACGTGTATCAATTAAAGCTACTTCTGCAGCTTCAATAGTATCATATTCATTCTTTTTTGTTGAACAAGACATGTCTTACAACTTTATGGTAACGTTCGTTTACACAAAAATAGCCAAGAGATCGTGAAGGGTGACCTCACAATTCTTGGCTATTGAATTTATTTATACGTACCTAAATCAGATTATCTCTGAAATAATTCTTTAACTGCAACCCAAAGAGTTACCACAGTTCAAGCACTTGTAACATGTACCGCTTCTAACTGTTAAATGACCGCATTCGTTACATGCTGGTGCATCACTTTGCATTGATTGTAAATGCATGTCAGACGCTGAGTTACTTGATGCTGCTTTTGCTTCTACAGAAACAGATGTTACAACGGATTTTGTTTTTGTAACTGCAATTGTAGACGACTGTGTTGCACTTTGTATATTATTATCACCCGTATCAGATACTGGTGGAACTTGTACCAAGTCATTTCGATTTAAATATTCGAAGCCTAACAATCTAAAGATGAAATCGATGATTGATGTGGCGTTTTTAATGTTGTCGTGTCCTTCAACGTACCCTGCAGGCTCAAATTTCGTAAAGGTGAATTTATCTACAAATTCTCTTAATGGTACCCCATATTGAAGACCAATAGATACAGCAATTGAGAAGCAGTTCATTAAAGATCTAAAGGTTGCTCCTTCTTTGTGCATGTCTACAAATATTTCTCCTAAACGTCCGTCGCTATACTCGCCAGTTCTGATGAACAACGTTTGCCCGCCAACCTTAGCTTTTTGCGTAAATCCGCTTCGTTTGCTTGGAAGTTTCTTACGTTCTACAATATTCGAAAGTTGCATTTGGAAGATCGTATCGTTACTCTCATCAATTATGCGACGTGCAGCATCCAATACCATGTCAGGCGTAATTTCGTCTAGTGTAAGCTCAGCTTTTTCTGCCAACACTTCTTCAATCTTATCCTTAACTTTTTCTTCTTTCTTGGTGTCTGACTTGTTACTCAACGGTTGAGATAGTTTACAACCATCTCTGTACAATGCGTTAGCTTTAAGCCCTAATTCCCAGCTTAACTGGTAACATGATTTGATATCAGATTGAGTCGCTTCGTTAGGTAGGTTAATTGTTTTTGAGATTGCTCCAGAAATAAATGGTTGAGCAGCACCCATCATACGAATGTGTCCGTGTGCATGGATAAAACGCTCACCGATATTTCCACATCTGTTTGCGCAATCAAATACAGCAAGGTCTTCGTCCTTAAGATCTGGAGCGCCTTCAACTGTCATTGTTCCACATACATAATCGTTTGCCTGATTGATGTCTTCTTGTGCATATCCTAATGCCGTTAGCAAGTTGAAATCCGCCCCTTCATATGTTTCTTTATCAAAACCAAGTCGTTCCATGGTTTCTTCACCCAGTGTCCAATGATTAAACACAAAGCTAATTTCGAAAGCACTTGCCAAACCAGCTTCAATAGCCGTAAGGTCTGCTTTCTTGAAACCTTTCTCTGTTAAAGACTTATGGTTAACGCCTGGTGCCCCTTTTAGTGTTGCATGACCTTTAGCATAATTTACAATGCCTTCAATTTGAGATTCAGTATATCCAAGGTTTTTAAGTGCTCCTGGAACAGACTGATTTACAATTTTAAAGTAACCACCACCACTTAACTTCTTGAATTTTACCAAAGCAAAATCTGGTTCTATTCCTGTGGTATCACAATCCATAACAAGACCGATTGTTCCTGTTGGAGCAATTACCGTTGTTTGTGCGTTTCTGTACCCAAACTTCTCACCTTTCATAACTGCCATATCCCATTGATCGCACGCAGCAGTCAATAAGTAATCTGGGCAATGTTTAGGGTCAATACCTACTGGTTGTACACTTAAACCTTCGTAATCTGATGCGTTGTATGCAGCATATCTATGGTTACGCATTACACGTAACATGTCTTCTTTGTTTTTCTCGTATTCTTTAAATGGTCCAAGGTGTTCGGCCATTTCTGCTGATGTTGCGTAAGCCGTACCTGTTAAGATCGCAGTAATAGCACCACAAATTGCAGTTGCTTTTTCACTATCGTAAGGAATGCCGCTTAACATTAAAACAGACCCAAGGTTGGCATATCCTAAACCAAGTGTTCTGTATGCATAAGACAACTCAGCTACCTCCTTAGAAGGGAACTGTGCCATTAATACCGATATTTCAAGAACGGTTGTCCAAAGACGTGAAGCATATTTGATACCTTCCACATCAAACTCTAATGATGATTCATTAAAGAAGTGTCTTAAGTTTAATGACGCTAAGTTACACGCTGTATTGTCCAAGAACATATATTCCGAACATGGGTTTGATGCGTTAATTGGACCACCTTGAGGACATGTATGCCACTCATTGATTGTGGTATCGTATTGTACACCTGGATCAGCACAAGCCCAAGCTGCAAATGAAATATCATCCCAGATTTTTTCAGCAGGAATGCTATCCATCACTTCTCCATTGCTACGTGCAATCAAATCCCAATTTTCATTGTTCTTTAATGCTTCAAAAAACTTATTAGGAATACGTACTGAGTTATTTGAGTTCTGACCCGAAACCGTTTGGTATGCATCGCCTTCGTAATGCGAAGAATAACCACCATCAATTAATGCGGCTACTTTCTTTTCTTCCTCTTTCTTCCAGTTAATGAAAGACATGATTTCTGGGTGATCCAAATCCAACGTCACCATTTTAGCTGCGCGTCGTGTTGTACCCCCTGATTTAATAGCACCAGCTGCTCGATCTCCAATTTTCAAGAAAGACATTAAGCCGCTCGACGTTCCGCCTCCGCTTAATTTTTCTCCTGCTCCTCGAATTGCTGAGAAGTTTGTTCCAACACCTGATCCATATTTAAATATTCTTGCCTCACGTACCCAAAGGTCCATGATACCTCCATCATTTACTAAATCATCTTTAACAGACAAAATAAAACATGCATGCGGCTGAGGGCGCTCATATGCTGATGTCGATTTTTTTAGTTTACCCGTTTCTGGGTCACAGAAGTAATGCCCTTGTGGTTTACCAGTAATGTCGTAGGTATTATGCAAACCAGTATTGAACCATTGTGGTGAGTTTGGTGCAGCATGTTGAGCCGTTATACTGTATACCAATTCATCATAAAAAACCTGCGCATCTGCTTCTGAAGCAAAATAATTATGGCGTTCTCCCCATGTTCTCCAACAGTCAGCCAATCGGTGCGATACTTGTTTAATTGAGTTTTCAGCACCAAGACTTCCGTCTTCTTGAGGGACACCCGCTTTCCTAAAGTATTTCTGAGCTAAAATATCTGTAGCAACTTGCGACCATGCCTTCGGAACTTCAACATTATCCATTCTAAAAACCGTGTCTCCACCTGGATTTTGAATAACTGAACTTCTAATTTCGTAATCGAATAGTTCGTTGGCTGCAGTGCCGTTTTTTGTAAAATACCGGTCGAACTTTAGACCTGTACTACTGTTTAAATTTGTCTTCTTTTGGCTCATACGTTACGCATTACTTTATTAATCAAATGGGATATACTCTCTCCACTAATTCGAAAAAATGTTTAGTGGTTTTTGCTCAAAAGTACCTTCACAAAACATGACTTTTTGATTACACTTTTCCACACATAAAAAAAATTGTACGGTTATTCTGACGTGTGTGTGTTGATAACAAATACTCAACATTTTGTGCATATTTCATGTATAAAACCTAAAGAACTGAGAGCCAATAAAATGCGCCAGTTTTCGACCAATAATATTTTTGGACACATTGGTTTTGATAAATATTTTCACTAGTTATTTTCACTCTTGCAATAAAGATTTGGAAATACCCCACTTGCAAACTTGAGCTTCCGCGATTCAAAAGAATAACCGACCTCAGGTTGGGAATTATTTTACTTTCTTTGTAGCCGGGATGGGTGAAAAAATTGCAGCTTTCATTAATGACAGTAAAAGAACTGGTAAAAAACTACTAGCTGTTCTTATTGATCCTGATAAAGCAAACCCCGAACATCTTCAAAACGTATTGCAACCAGGCAATATTGCTAAAATCGATTTACTTTTTATTGGTGGAAGCGTTCTTACCTCAGGTAACATTCATGATGCAATTAAGACGGTCAAGTCATTATGTGATATTCCTTGTGTAATTTTCCCAGGCAGCCCAGATCAAATTTCTTCAGAAGCAGATGCTATTCTACTTCTCTCACTCATTTCTGGTAGAAATCCAGAATTGCTGATTGGAAAGCACGTAGAATCCGCATTACGGTTAAAACAATCCAATCTCGAAATTCTTCCAACAGGTTATGTACTTATTGATGGAGGAGCACCTACAACGGTCTCCTATATTTCAGGCACTACGCCTATACCACACAACAAACCTGGCTTAGCAGCCATGACTGCCCTTGCAGGTGAGCAATTGGGTCTACAAATCATTTATATGGACGCAGGTAGTGGTGCCAAAAATCCAATACCAACCGCAATGATTGAAGCTGTTCGGTCAAACACCAATCAACCTATCGTAGTAGGTGGTGGAATACGAACGGCCGAAGGAATCCATGCTGCGTGGAACGCTGGTGCAGATGTTGTTGTGATAGGCAACAGATTAGAAGAAGATCCAGACTTTTTGAAAAAACTATAACCGAGACTCCTCAGTCTACCTCTTTCGATATGGCATTACTGGTCATTGGCATGTTGACTCGTTTCGAAATAAACAAACCAACCAACAATAATATTGGCCCAACAATATAGGGCAGGTAATAGCTGATGCCATAAATTGCCCCGCCAACTGCTGGCCCTAAAACACGGCCTATCGAACCAAAAGATTGATATAGACCCGTTAATTGCCCTAGCTCGTTTGGTTTACTCATTTTAGTTATAAGCGACATCAACGCTGGATTTATAAATCCATTGGCTAATGCGATTAACCCAATGGCAATGAGTTCCCAAGGAATGAATAACTCTGCTTGAAAAAACGGCATGGCAAAAAGCCCTATGGCCAACAATGTCATTCCTATGGTGAGCATTTGCTTTTCCCCAAAGCGTTTTGCAATAGGCCCAACAAGAAGACCCTGAACCAGTGCACTACTTATGCCGATAAACATGAAAACAAAACCTATCTGTTTATCATCAAAAAAACTATGGTCGCTCCATAACAACACTGCGGTAACTTGCATCATCGAGAACGCCGAAATAAACAGCAAGTTGATAAAAAACAATTTACTGATTTCTGGCTTTTTCAGCTGGGTAACAATGCCTGTAATAATATTTGTTCGTTTCGCATTTTTGTTTTTCTCTTTGAGAGATTCAGGCAAGAAAAAATACGCCACAATAAAGTTCATAAACGAAAGACCTGCTACTACAAATCCCAATATTTCAATTCCAAAGTCCGCTTTTAAGAATCCACCTATTGGAGGGCCAAACACAAAGCCTAAACCAAAAGCCGCACCCAAGATTCCCATACTTTTAGCTCTGTCTTTGGGCTCAGATATGTCTCCAATATAGGCTTGAGCAGCACCAATATTTGCTGACCCAATGCCTGAAAAAATACGTGACAGCACTAGAATTAGTATAGTTTCAGTTTGTGAGAAGATTAAATACGCAGTGGCTGTTACCAATATGCTGATGAGTATGATTGGTCTTCTTCCATGTCTGTCACTCATTCTTCCCCAGAAAGGAGAAAATGAAAAATTCATCAGGGCATAAATTGCTGCGATAAACCCAATCTGCATCTCACTCGCACCCAAATCTTCAGCAAAAGTGGGGAGTATGGGAATAATTAACCCAAACCCTAATAGGTCTAAAAAAGTGGTTAAAAAAATTACGCCTAACGCCGACTTATTTTTCATATGCTGTGCAACCGCAATAATAGAAGTTAGTTTCTAAAGAGCGGGAAATAAAAAAGCCCCAGCTTTCGCTAGGGCTTAATCATTAGTAATTTTAGTTTTTACTTATTTCTTCAAAAGATCTCGGATTTCAGTTAACAAATCGTTGTCTGATGGTCCTGATGGAGCTGGCGCTTCAACTGGCTTTTTCGTTTTGTTATATGCTCTGATAAGCATAAACATTACAAATCCAACAATAACCAAGTTAATGATGGTATTAATCCACTTACCATATAAAACGGCATTTTCCGCTACGGCTTCAACACCTTCAGATGCTGGCACGGCTGGGTCTAAGACAATTTTTAAACTTGCGAAGTCCATTCCGCCTGCAAAATGTCCAACAAAAGGCATGGCAATATCAGATACAAATCCATTAATAACTGCTCCTAAAGCACCCGCCATAATAACTGCTACCGCAAACTCAATTACGTTCCCAGTCATGATAAAATTCTTGAATTCTTTTAACATATTTTTCTGTTTTAGTATTACAAATGTAACAAAACAGAGGGATTGCGGGTTTTTTGCCCTCAATTATATCGCAAGCGATGTATTTTTTACTACTCGTCTAGTTTCTTTAACAGCTTCTTTTTTACTGCCTTTTTGTTTACAATAATTGACACCGTTTTCATTTTCATATAGGCCTCACTCATGAGGTAGTAACCATCAAAACCGGCTTTGGTGCTCCATGAATTTTTGACGATGTAAAATATTTTACCATCTGAGTATTTTGCCTTGCCCACAACGTGCATTAAATGATCGTCTGTTGTTGTTAGATTGTCAAAACCTACCTGTCGTAAAGATTGATTGGCCGGCTCCTCAGCTGTAACGTTTGGCGCTTGTTTTAAGATGTTGGTGTCATTGGTATTAAAGGCATACCCTCCTCTTCGCATAAACCCCTTTTCACTCACATCACCATCCCATTCGATGGTATACCCTTCTTCAAGTGCTTCGTCCATTACAGACATGAGTTCATTAAGCGGCACATTGTTGTACTTGCCATTACTAAAGTTGTCTGGCACCTCAACTATAAATTTGTCGTAGAATTTGTGATGTGTGAACGAAGTAAAGCCATAATATTTACCCATTTTCAATTGCAACACCTGCTGTGCAAACGACTGTGGGTTATATGACATCCCGTTGTACTCAAATACAGGCTTAATGGCACCTAAGTGTTGATCAAGAATGTTTGTGAACCCCTCTTTCCAATGTGCTTCAACAGGTCGATTTTTCAGCATACTGTCTAAGTAGCCTTTTAGCTCTTTTACAAGAACACCATGGTTGTGTATTTTAGCCCCATTCTTCCCTGAGTATGCAGCCTCTGGCATCATACCGTATTTTTCGTAAGCCCGAATGACGTCGTGCCCCAAACTTCCTTGACTAAAATTTGAAATTCCTTGATAACGAATGTACTTATCCGCTTTTTCAAGATATATCATCCTTACCGTATACATTTCAGATAAGTCTATTACTTGACCCGTTTGCTTAAGAACTTCTGATTCTAAGAACGAACTTGTGGAGAAGCTCCAACACGTTCCGGTTCTATCTTGACTTTTCACAGATGTATTGTTACACATCTGAAGCACTTCAAATCCGTCTGGAAGATTAGGTGTCTGGCCAAAGGAAACCAAAGCAACAAATAAGAAAGGTATAAAAAGAACGTGTTTCATATCGTGATTTTTTGCAAAAGAAAGCCTGTTTACTGGTTTATCAAAACAGCTGTTGCTGAACAGGAATCGGGATCGCATTAGCAGTAGCTGAAACAAAGTACCATTTTTCGTTCGTAAGGCACTTGCATCGGTATCGTTTTCGGAGTTTATCGCCACGTATAAACACCAATCCGTTGGCTAATTTAAAATGTGCCCCAGCATCTAGGTTTTCTACAAACACCTGTGGGATTTTGTCGTAGGCCCCAAGGGCGCGCATCAATGAAATATCAACACAACTGCTGGCTGAAGGATTAACCAAATATTGGTTTAAAGCCTCCGTTACCTCAAGAGGAAAAATAGCTCGTTGTACATACGGTTGTAAAATCTCCTGAAAAGCCATCTTCCATTCATTGCCATGTGGCTTAGTCGTGCGTTTAAACTTTTTCCAGGTTTCCAGGTGTGCAAACTCATGCAATACCGTAATTAAAAACGAATAGGGGTTTAAGTCTGCATTGACCGAAATTCTATGACCGTGTTTGCCATATGGAGGTCTATAATCGCCTAATTTTGTTTTACGTGGTTTGGCAATCCTAAACCGGACATTGTCCTTCTCTACTCTACTCCAAACCTCTTCAGCGACCCCAGATGGCAGATATTCTTCTAGTAGACTTATATTCTTATTCACCTACCGCGCACTTTTAATACAGGTGACGCACCTAACACTATCAGGCATCACCAGTAACTTTTCTAACTCGATTTCACTACCGCATTGACGGCACAAACCAAAAGATGAAGAATCCACTTCAGCTAGCGCACGTTTTAGACGTTGCTGTTTGTTTTTAGAATTTCTTAATGCCGCCTCATTAACGGATTTATTATTGATGGCATCCATTCTGCTAATTCTGCCAATTGCGTTTTCAGGAGAGATTGGTTTTGTCAATTCCGTATACTCCTTAATGTCGAGTTCCAATTTTTTCAATTGGCTCATCATAATCTTTCGAATTTTATCTATGTCAGAAGCTGTAAGCACGTCTTAGAATGAATTTTAACCCTTTATGAATACAATATTAAGTCTACCATTCGACTTATACGGTAATCGAAGCAACTGTTATCGCATATTTCAAAATAGGATATATAAACAGCAGAATTACTTAGTAATCTTGCGCTAATACTCGACATATTAAGGCATCTGCCCTATTGCATTTGTAGGTACGTTTAATTTACTTTGACAGTAACCTTACATAAAACCGTTTACTATATTGGTCGCTTTCATATGTAAGTTCTAAAGACAATTGGTATGAAAAACGTAATGCACCTTCGAAACAAATGCGGCCTCCTGGCATTTCTAGTCATTCTACTTCTTCACATTTCTATGATTGGCCAAGCGCAGACCAAGCGCGGTTTAATTGTAGCCATTGGCGACTATCCAGAAACTGGTCAATCGCCTGATTGGCGTGACATTAGCTCAGTAAATGATATTCCTTTAATTCGGTCTGCCTTACAAAAACAAGGTTTTAAATCAGACAATATCAGCGTGATAAAAGAAAAAGCTGCAACAAAAAAGGGCATTGTAAACGCAATCAAAGCGTTGACAAAAGCATGCCAAAAAGGAGATATCGTAGTCCTTCATTTCTCCAGTCATGGACAACAAATTGAAGACGACAATAAGGATGAAATAGACGGTTTTGACGAAGCTATTGTGCCTTACGGCGCACCAGCTGCATATAAAGATGGATATGATTTTTCGCAGCATTTGCGTGACGATGAAATCGAAAGTCTTTTGATGGCCATTCGTTTGAAAGTAGGCAACACAGGTGATATTATCATGTTTGCCGACGCATGTCATAGTGGTACAGTGTCTCGAGGAATAGAAAAAAGTAGAGGTGGGTTACCCGCTATGAAAAGACCAAATTATACACCTACAAAAGGGACTGGTGATGTTGGCGTATTCCAATCTAACAACTATGAGAATATTGACATGAGTGCCTTGGCACCATTAGTTGTTATATCGGGTGCACAAGCTTCTCAAGTTAATTATGAGTATAAAGGCGCTGGGTCGCTATCTACAGCAATTAGTAGAAGCATTGACAAGCTAAACTCATCGATGACGTATCGTGGTTTTTTCGCTCAAATATTAAAGGAAATGTCTGTATTGGCCCCTGACCAAAGGCCAGTCATTGAAGGCAATATCGATCGGGTATTGTTTGCTGGCAGAGTGATTGAGCAATCACCTTTTTATAAGGCATACAAAGTACGCGACAATACCGCTTTTTTATATGGTGGTAAATTGAACGGCATTTTTAAAAATGCCGTGGTAGAAGCTCACGCCATAGGAACTACCTCACCCAAAGGGAAAACGGCCCTCGCAAAAGGAAAATGCATTATTGCTGAAGGTACGTGGTGTAAAATTGAATTTGACCAGGATCTTGAATTAGACATGGACGATTATTGGTTTTTTGTAACCGAAAAAAGCTTCGGTGATTTAACCATTTGTGTCAATGTCGATATCCGTGACAAACAAACCAGAGACAAAGTAACGGCCGCTTTATCTGCTTCGAACCTCATAAGTGTGGTGAAAGAAGCATATGACTTTGTAATTGAAGATGGTGGTCGTGGTACGATTGATATCATCCGTGCAACAAATAATAAAGTTCATGCTGAAAACTTGTCTTCCAGCAACAATTATAAAATGGTACTAGATACCCTTAAAGCTTTTGCTCGTGGGGCATACATGAAAAATTTAGAACTGTCAGATCCCAAGTATAAGGTCATTTTTGAGTTTATTCCAGTACGTTTTGTAGAATTACCTGACGGGTCGGCAAAAATTACAGATACGTTAACGATTGGAGATATTTCTGTTGACGGTGTACCTGTATTTAACAGTGATGTGCCCATTGGCATTATCATCAAGGTAACTAACATTGGTGAAAACGACGCGTACTACAGCATTATTGATATACAACCAGATGGCGGAATCAATGGCATATTGCCCGCTGAAGACAAGGACATGAAACAAAGTCCAGAAGATTTTAAGATAAAAGCTGGTCAAAGCTTTATAGCCCCAGGGAGTTTCGTACGATTTTACCCTCCTGTAGGCCTTGAGGTTTTCAAACTCTTTGCCAGTAAAGAACCAATAGATTTTACTCCCATTTTAACCCAAAAACCAAGAACAAGAAGCTACACTTCTCAACTTGAAAACCTTTTTGCAGACGGGTATAAGTCATCCACACGTGGTGGTGTGACAAATAAAGTAAGAAGCTCTTCTATGGAATCGTCTACAACGGATGTTGGATTTGAAATTCGATAGTAACACAAATATGACAATAATTCATTTACCTAAGCGGTTGAAAAACATATAGATATATAAATTATTTAAATGAAAAGTATAATTGACATATCTGTAAAAAATGCGAAGTATTATCTAACTACGTTGACCATCTTTTTAGGCCTTTTAAATGCCAACGCGATCGAAAAACGGGGTTTAATAATTGGCTTAGGAGACTATGGACCCGATACCGAATGGTATGAAACACATGGTGATCATGACGCAAATTCAATGTTGGAAAAAGTTAAAACAATAGGTTTTAATAATGTATCCAAACTCGTTAACAATCAGGCAACTAAACAAAATATTTTGTCCCATATTAATTCGATATATGACAGCTGTTCGAAAGGAGACATCGTTCTTTTATACTTTGCTGGTCATGGACAATTAATCGTTGATTATAACGGTGACGAATCTGATGGATATGATGAATCATTAGTCTTATATAATGCACCGAAATATTATGACGCCTTGTACAATAATGAGAATCACTTATTAGATGATGAGTTAAGTGAGATTGTGAATCGTTTTAGAATAAAACTTGGTGTTGACGGTCAGTTTCTACTAATGGTAGATGCCGGTTTCGGTTGGTCAGGTAGCGCTGCAGTTTTCCCATACGAAAGGGGTGGTAGTTTGCCGGTTGAAGCGAACAGAGAAACCCATGATTTTGAAAAAATCGGTTTGTATGAAACTGGAATCATTGATGATCTTCCTTTCTCGATGCCCAGTGCAGGTCACGCTAATTTGTTTCATGTTTCTGCTAACCACATTATGGGTAAAGCAAGAGAGCTTAACGGAAATGGAATACTAACTTTGGCCATAACCCGTAGTTTTGAGAATCTGAATGATAGCATGGATTACGAAGCATGGTTCAAAAAGATCAAGTGGTATTCATCAAAAATGGATGATATACAAGTTCCACTTGCTGAAGGCAATGGTTCTACTGTGGTATTTGATTTATACAATCAGACAGAGGGTTCTGATTATGATGCAGACTATGCAATACAAGACACAACAGCAACCACGTCTGCTCAAGAAATAAACATACTATCCAATTTGAAGGATAGACTTATTGAAGAACATAATAACAGTGCCGATAGTCCAGACTTTGGCATATTTTAAACCAAAAAAAACTAAAAATAAAGGATTATGAAGTATTTAAAAATGATGGTTATTGGATGCCTTGCTACGCTCCCAATGGGAGCCTTAGCACAAAATCCATTTGGCTATGATCCAAGTGACACGTCGACAACACGTGACATTTATGGATATGATAGCCGAAAAGAAGCAAAGACCTATGACTATTTAGGGTACACCAATGCGGTTATGACCCGTATGAACAAGTCGGACTTTAAAGGCTCTTTAGCCTACAGTTGGACATTAGAAGAAAAGTTAAAAATGGCCTTTAAAACGGATAAGGTAGATCCGAATCTAAGATTCCGTAGTCAACCTACTTTAGGCGGTTGTAGTGGATTTTTAATTGCACCAAACATTATGGTAACTGCAGGACACTGTATTTCTAGCGATCAGCACGAAATAAATGATGGTGAATTGTTATTCCATAAAGCCAATCGCGATAAGCAAAATCAGCTTAAGTACAACACCATGAATTGGGTGTTAGACTACACCAACGATTTAAGTATGACGAAAAAATACCAAGACGGTTCTGCATACTATGTGACTACAATCCCAACTTCAAAGCAATACGGGGTAAAAAAGGTTTTAGTCAGCATCCTTGACTACAAAAACAAAATTGACTACGCAATTGTGATGCTTGATCGGGAAACAGACAGAGACCCATTCCGTTTTCGAACGGGGGCAAAAGTGGCGAAAGGCGACAACCTTGCCATGATCGGAGCTCCTGCTGGATTGCCTCTTAAGTTATCTGATGGTGCAAAAGTGACTATTAACTCTGCCGGCACCTGGTTTGGAACTAACCTTGATGCATTTGGAGGAAACTCTGGTGGACCTGTATACAACACAGCGGGTTTGAATATGATTGAGGGAATTCTTGTACGTGGACGAGTAGACAGAGGACTAAAAGGGTTTTATGTTGACTCAACGTGTAATTGTGTAAAAGAGGTAAAATACGACAATAGTGATGCAGATTCTTACTGGGATGATTTAGGGTACGCAGTAAGTACTGTGAGTACTGAAGTGCATAGAATCACAACCATTCCGTTGAGAATCACAGCACTAGCTGTTTACAACAACCTAGAGTATGCATTACGTAACAACAGTACATCGCGATACAACAAGTGGAAAATATACACTTGGGCATACAACAACGACACGGCAAGTTTCTTAAGAGACGCTACGCCTGGCCAAGACCCATTAGGTGTTGTGGCATTAAAACATGGCCGAACCGAAATGTTCAAAGACATGATTGACAATGGCATGAAAACCGAACTAGACTTGGGTCAAGGTTATACCATGTTGTATCACGCAATTGAACAAAACAACCTAGCGGCGGTGAAGCACATTCTTAAGCAAGGGTATGATCTTAATTTAAAAGATGATCAGCGCAACTCTCCGTTACACTGGGCTACTAAGCGCGGTTCTGTAGACATTACCAAAGAACTAATAAAAAATGGTGCTGACGTAAATGCAAAAAATCGTTGGGGAGAAACACCATTACATATTGCCGTTTCGCAATGGAGTATGGGTACAATTGAAGCTTTAATTCAAAATGGAGCAGATCCAAAGTCTGAAAACAACGATGGAAAAACACCAAGAAAAACAGCTAAGAAAATCAAGTATAAAGATGCTGCTGGATACCTTAAACGTGCCGAAAAAGGCAAACTATAAACAGAATAACATTTGTAAAAAAAGCCGTGAATTATTTCACGGCTTTTTTTATACATTCGATTTATGAAACAGCTGATTTCAACTGGGTGCATAATCGCTTTTATGTGCCTTTCGTGTAAAGCACAAAATGTCGCGTTTGCTCAGGCCATTATTGACACTTTATGCAGTGATTACTTCGCCGGACGTGGTTATGTGAATGATGGTGATCAAAAAGCCGCTAATTTTATCAAAAGTGAATATGAACGCATTGGCCTTCGACCGTTAAACGAAGCTGGGTATTTTTATAATTTCAGTCTGAATGTTAACACGTTCCCGGAAACAGTAAACATAAATCAAAACGGAATTGCGCTAAAAGCAGGTCACCACTACATCGTGTCACCGAATGCCCCAGCCACTTTAAAGCGCGGTTTAGTGGTAACTAAAATTACCAAGAGCCTTTTGCTCAACAAGAAAAAATTTAAAAGCGTATGTAAGTTTGATTGGTCAAACCATGTGCTATTAATAGATACTATTACCCATACCAAGGTGAGTAAAAAACGGTTCGATAAGTTGATGAAAGACTACACCAACGACATCCAAATTGTTACAAACACAAAACTTACATGGTCTGTAAGTCGAGACCAAAGTTCAATAGTAAAAATTCATGTTTTACCAAACGTACTGCACGACAATGATGTACTGGATATAGAAGTACAAAGCCAGTTAATAGAAGGGTATAAAACAAAAAATGTAATTGGTTTCATTCCTGGCAGTGAGGTTCCGGATTCGTTCATTTTCGTTACCGGCCATTACGACCACCTAGGCATGATGGGGCAACAATGCATTATGCCTGGTGCTAATGATAATGCAAGTGGCATAGCCATGATATTAAATTTTGCTACATATTATCAAGAATTCCCTCCGCGTTATTCGATGGTATTCATTGGTTTTGCAGCCGAAGAAGCTGGGTTAGTAGGAAGTTATTTCTTTGTTAACGACTTAGATAATTATGTACAACCAAGCCATATAAAATTTGTTGTAAACATGGACTTGATGGGTTCTGGCCAAGAGGGTATCATGGCGGTAAACGGCTCCATATTACCCGAATCGTATGCCTTGCTTGAACGCATTAACAATGACAAAGGATATTTACCACAAACAAAGAAACGTGGGAAGGCTGCCAATAGCGACCATTACTTCTTTACCGAATCAGGCATTCCAGCATTTTTCTTCTATTTAATGGGTCCTTACAATCACTATCACGACGTTGACGACACACGAGAGAATTTAAGATTGGAGGAAAAAGCCTACAACGGTTCTTTTAGGTTAATTCGTGATTTTATGAACGCCTTAATGCATTCCAAAAATTAGGAGAAAAACTTACGTGCGATGATTTCTAAATCATCAACGATACGGTAGTTTTTTGCGTAGAAAAAGTTCAGCCTCCTTTTTACAGAATCGTTTACATCTTGCGAAACTTCGTCGTGAGACACCGTAAAAATGCCATCCTTAAGTACTGGCATATCGCTTACATCAACCGATTTGTCGTATGAAACCCAGGTTTTTTTTCCTACAAAAGTGTCAAACACCCGCTTATAATAGGTCACGATACCTGACCCAAACCAACCAAATATCAACCCAATCGGAATCATCCCTATACTCAATACAACGTCAATCAATCGCTTCTTTTGTAGGGTGTTTTTATCCGCCAATGCAAACCGAATTTCTTCTGTATAAAGCTCTCCGCTAATATCTTTGGCATTACTTCCGATGATAAACCCACTATCGTCTGGAACGATCTTAAAACTCACTGAAGTTGCAGCCAATTTGCTCATCCAGTACATTGTTTTTGAGCTACTTACATCCTTAGAACAAAATATTACTTCATCCACCTTATATAGCTTGCACAAATCTTCTAATCGGTTTACAATACCCAAAACCTGATCTCCTTCCTCCTCATCAATAGTAACAAAGCCGATAAACTCAGTAGGTGATTCTGTTTTTTGAATTAATTGTAAAACCCTTAAACGTTCAGCTTTATGTCCTACAATTATTGATTTATAATGAGGTGCTTGCCCAAAATTTAGGTTTTTGTATTGCACGTAGTGCGCAATAAATCTAATGACCAGCAAAAGAAATGCGGTAGATGCTGTTCCTGCCAGTATAATTCCCCTGCTATATTGAAGATGATCTGGCAAAAAGGCAAACAGGGCTGAGATTACCAAAGTTCCGGCGAATACCCCTCTAACGACTTTAGTGAGTGAATAGGGCTTTTGATACCCTCCACTCCAAAACACCATCAACAACCATATTACCGTGTATGCTGGAAAATGCGTTTGTGCATACGCAGGAGAAAAATAACCTTCAAAGCCTTTAATATGTTCTTCCCAATACCCTTTTACAGCCAAAAGGCCAGACATGACCAACGCTATATCAACTACATATAACCAAACTTTCGAAACGAATCTTTGTAAAACGGCCAAAAAAGCTCTGACGTAAATGGAAACATTTATAAGCGAGACAAACAAGCTCGCAAAACTACCTGTATAGTGTTTCTTGGCGAAAATGACCATTGCCCGATAAAATATGAATACATAGTTTACCGACATCCGCTTGGTACTTTCCCCCTTATAATGAATAATGGACGTGGTGGGTAAATAAACGTTTTTGTACCCCGCTTTTGTAATACGGTAACTTAAGTCTATATCTTCACCATACATAAAAAACGTTTCATCCAACAACCCTGTTTGGTCCAAAACACTCTTACGCATCATCATGTAGGCTCCAGCCAAAACATCTATCTCGGCCGTTTGATTTTCATTGACAAAACCCAAATGATACTTCCCAAATCGTTTGGATTTTGGAAACAACTTATTGAGGCCTATCATCTTGTATAGTGCCACTTCAGGTGTTGGTAGTCCTCGTTTAGACTCGGGTAAAAATTTACCCTTCCCATCGATCATCTTTACGCCTAATCCGCCAACGTCTTGGTGCTTATCTAAATACTGCAGGCATATTTTGAACGTGTCTTCTTGAACAACGGTATCTGGATTTAGTAATAGAACGTATTCTCCAGACGATTTAACAATGGCCTGGTTGTTGGCCACAGAGAAGCCGGTATTGTTTGTATTAGCAATACACTTTACTTCTGGGAATTTATCCTTTACCATGTCAACCGAACCGTCGATTGAGTCGTTGTCAACTACCCATACTTCGGCATCTACACCAACAAGTGCTTTTTGTACCGATAACAAACATTGCTCTAGGAAATATTTGACATTGTAATTGACTATGACAACGGATAGCTTCAAACTGGTGATTTGTGGCAAACTTAAATTAAAAAGCTGGGTAAATTAAGCGCGCAGTCGGTCAGCGACCCAAACAACAATTACACCACCAAGCACGGCAGTAATGACAAAACCCAGTTTACTTGGTTCTGGCGACAGTCTTAGCAATTTGAAGATCCAAGCCCGACAAAACCCCCAGCTGCGCCCAATAACAAATTTCTAATAAAACCCTTAGGTTCTCTTTTGAGCAATTTTTGAGTTACCCAACCTGAAATTGCACCTAATATGATATACCAAAACCAACCCATTAACTTCCTGTTTTTGCGATATTGAAACTGATGCCTATAAATGTACCCCATTCCCAAACATTTCTGGTAGGAATAGCTAAGTCTCCAGGTAACAGCGCATCACCGACAGAATAACCTGAGCCTAATTTTTTAACCTGCCCCAAACTTGCACCTGCGTGCAATCCTACTCGGCTGTCTGAACCAAATAAAGCGGTTAATCCCATGTACATATTTACATTCTTTTGTTCTTCTTGTAACGGAACACCAACGCCAAAAGTTCCGCCAAGCTGCAATGTTCTGCCTGTGTACGGATATACATTTACGTACGCTCCTAAGTTTGGTGAAAATTTACTGCCACCTACCGTCGTTATCGCACTATCTCGGTAAATGTATTCGTCTGTTGATTGATACTTCGGGAAAGCCAAACCAATACTCGACGACACTTTTACGTCCCCACGCACCACTATGGTTATATTTTTCTCTTTAATCTGAGCCAAATCAGACATTTTATTACGATCCACCGATTGATGATTTCCCTCAGCATCCGTGGGTACCTTGTAAAACTTAAGTGTAAGATCAATTTCGTCATCTTTGGCCGCGTGACTTGAGTTAAAAGTGTATCGCGTAGCAACAATAGATGTATATATAGTTTCTAAATAATCTATTTGAGCAGTGATATATTCCGGATTGAATTTCTTTGTAATTGTATTCACTTCAGCATTAAAGCTTCGCACCGCTTGATCTAATCCCCTGCCTTCAAAGTGGCCTTCTCGACCATTAGCAAATTCATCGTATTCGCGTAAAAAAGAAACCGTAGCCGTTTTTAAATTAGCTACGGAACTGCTGTAGTTTTTGTTAAACTTTACAATAACCTCTGAGAAATCGCTTGGATTCATCACAGATTTATTAAAAATGTTCGACACAATTGTGTTGGACATGTTTACAATAGTATCGGTAGGTAAATAAGGGTTATACTTCAATTTGTTGAGTTTGGAAATTGCATATGACACAGACTTCATATCACTTTCAAGACTTGACAATTTTTTATATGCACCAAGGATGTCGTCATAAGCAGAACTGGCTCCACGCGAGCCCATTAGACCTCCACCACGCCCTATCTCAGCAGGCAGTGTTCCTCCCAGTGCAGTGAAAAAACTTCCAGACCCAATTGGATTAACCAGTGGACTTACGATATCTAAAAAACCCATATCCGACTGCTTCTCCACCATTTTTGATTTATAGGTTGCATCCGCAGCGTAAACAAATTTGTTAAAATTTATAACCTCAACCGTAACGAGTTTATTTCTTCCCACTACCGGAGAACTTATCTCTTTTCCAACGGCATCTCCTGGTTTAGTTTTGTAATAACGCACCTCGTCTTGAATAAAATCGTAAACAATACGTAACGACTGCGCCTTTAGGTCAGTATGAATTAACTGCACAATTACGATAGCTAAAAAAATTCTTAATACCTTCATTTCCAATTATTTATTAACGTTCATATCACATTGCAAAACTGATTGCAACTGACATTTGATTCGTCACTATGCGATAAAGTAAACGAAAATAAGTGAATTTATAACAGCAGACAATGCGGTGACACAAGCTTAAAGCGCCTTTATCATCGTCTGATCCAAGATTCTGGATTGAGTTTATTTGTACCCCTCCATACTTCAAAATGGAGTTCTGTGATACGTTCTGAGTTAAGCCCTACTCGTCCAATAACAGCTTCTTGAGACACTTGCTGGCCTTGCGTACACGATACACTTCCAAGATTTGCGTAAACAGTGTAATAACCGCCGTGCTTAACCAACACGGTTGTTTGCATGCCTGGCACTTCAATGATTGCAGTCACTGTTCCTTCAAAAACTGGACTGACAGATGAATTACGTTCGCAAATGATATTAATCCCATTATTTACAGTCGACACATTTTTAAAATCTGTGTGTTTATGCAAACCAAAACGTTCTGAGATATAACCGTTGTTTACCGGCCATGGAAGATTTCCTGGTACAAACCCTGATACCGCTTCCGCTTTAGGAGCTCTGGCAATCGCGTTTCGAATACTCTTTTCTAACTCACGGGACCGTTTTTTTCTTTGCTCAATTTCTTTAATCAACTTGGCTTCTTGTGATTTTAACCCATTCACTACAGCAGCGTACTCCAACTTATCTTTTTTCAACTGCTCCGATTCCGTTTCTTTGTCTTTTAGCGACAGGGCTAAACGATCTTGTAAAACCAACAACTCATTGATTCGTACTGAATTTTCTTGCTTTTTCTTTTGTATCAAACCCAATTGCTGACGTCTAAAATCCATAATGCGTCGCAAATAATTTAATCGGCGTATAAGGTCGTTAAAGCTAGATGCCATAAACACATAATGCATTTTACTCATCTTTTTATTGCTCTTATAACTTAACACGATGGCTTCAGAGAATGCAACTTTAATGCGTTCAATTTCTGTAGTGATGCCAATAATTTCTTGCTTAGCATCTTCAATATCAACATCTAAAGCGTCCAATTTCCCTTGTGTGTGGCGCAACCCTTCTTCACGCAATTCAATCTGAGATTGATAAATTGCCACGGTTTTTATGGTGGTTTTCTTCTGCGCAAGAACCTCCTTTAACATCTTTTCAGACAACATGAGTTGCCTTTTGTTTTGATTTAATTTTCGAGCAAATTCCTGTCGTGTTTGGGCTAGACTAGAGGTCAAGGTTAATACAACACCTATAAAAGCAACAAGTCTAGTTACCTTTTTCATACCTACTCGGAATAATAAAAACGATTGGGTCAAACTCAGCAGTGCTTATGGAGGTATATTCCATTAGGAAATTAAATGACTTCCCTGCGCCGTTTGCATTGATGTTAATTTGGTTTCCAACATAGCCAAGATCCTTCTCTTTGGAGAAATTTTGGTAGTCAACTACTACCTTTTTTGAATCCGTTGTAGTGGTAAACTCGGACGATATAGATCGATAACACCCTGAAAGTTCTACACGGTTTACAATGCCATCACTTTCATATTTCAAATGGTCCTTACGTAGTTCGTCGTTATTTTTTTCGAACAAGGTAATGCCATATATAGGATTGGATATGAGCAAATTTTGAAGTTGTGAAAGGCTTAAATTTTGGCCGGTAAATTTTTCAAGGTCTTGAATTGCGCCTTTATAATATTTCTTGTTGAATCTATCGAGCAATACAAAAGTGTCTGGCGTTATATACGCTCTCGCCAGTTCAATAACAGCCACTATAGATACCCAAACAAAGGAATCTTTTTGCATCTTTATGTTCATGCCAAAGCTGTTGCTATTTTGACCTTGGGTGTAATTCGCCTTAGCCCGCATCGACAAAAACTCGAAAGACGCTAGGTTCTCAGACACCTCTGTTACTACATCTTTAGGGTATGATGTTAACGCTTGAGCACAGTCTAGTTTCGCTTTTCTCGATTTGCAGCCGATACCGCTTACCGTAACAAGTAGAGTTGATAAGATTATAAGAACGAAACTTTTCATAAGTTAGTTTACTTGGCTTATTTCATTCCTAATTTTATTAGCCTCTTCGGTTCTCCCGAGTTTTTCCAGGCACTTGATATAATGCATACCAACTTCACTATCCCGTCTAAAATGATTGTACGCTTTCTCTAAAATGATAATCGCGTCGTTGTAGCGCCCTAACTGAAAAAGCACCCAACCTTTTGTATCTAAATAGGTTGGCCTGTTCGGATTAGCGCCTAACGCTTTGTCAATCATTGTTAATGCATCTTCTAACCTGGTTTTTTGCTCGGCTAAGTAGTATGCATAATTATTCATTGCTCCGTCATTAGAGGGGTCCAATTCAAGGACCTCATCGTAGGTTTCAAAACTTTTTTCATAGAGCCCAAGTTCGTAAGAGGCATCCGCTATGGTTACCAATAAGTCGGTTTGATCGTTAAGCAATAAAGCTATTTCCATTCCTTCTTCAGCTACTGAAATTGCAGTTTCATAGTTACCTTCAGTAAAGTTGGCAAAAGAATTAATAATGTAGAGAAAGGGCTGATTTGGATAGTACTCTAAAGCCTTCTTCGAGTCTTTAAGCAAATAAGTAGCATTGCTTAATTCATCGTCAATACCTAGAAGTTTTTTCCAAATACCAATATCCCCTGGGTTTAGTTCGGACGCTTTAACAATATGGCTTCTGGCTTTAATTTTTTCTCCGATAGCGTGTAACACGTCACTTCTTACGAGATGCGCCTTGTCTTCATTTGGGTGAACCTTAACTAACTTTTGGGTTAAGGTTAATGCTTTTAATCGCATTGACTCATCCGTTCTTAGGTACGGGAAAAAGCTACCGACAACTTTAATTTTTAGTTCTATAGGAACAGTAATGTCGTTAAACCCTTCTTGTAAGAAATAGAAGCTGCTGTCGTGTTGTTTGTTTCGTTTGTAAATGTCTGACAGGCCGAAATAAGCATAACCATTTTTAGGGTCTTTCTTCAAAATCCCATTGTATAAGGTTTTGGCTTTATCCATTTGGCCCGTGCGAATGAAAGATTCTGCGAGTAAGCCCTGAAATCTTACACTTTCTGGATCAGACTCTGCCAATTTTTCCATCCACTGGATGGCTTCTTTATCCTTTCCAATTTGTAAGTTCAACCCCTCAAGCAAGCGAGCAGTTTCTTCGTCTATGCCGAATTTACCGACATAATTTTCCAACCACTTAATTGCCTTTTTAAATTCTTGAGCATTGATGTACTGCTTGCCTACCTCTAAATAATTGAGCGGTTTTTCAGGCTCTTCAGTAACCATAATTTCAAATATTTTGGCCGATTTTTCATACGCAGCAACCTTGCTATACGCTTGCGCAAGTTGACCCGCATACCAATAATTATACGCAGGGTTTGCAAGCATGGCTTGCTCTGACCAATAAACGGCGTCGTTAAATCCAGAAACAGCCATGTTTAGGTTTCCCATCTGATACATAGCCGCATGACTATTCGGGTCGATTTTCAGCGCGTCTGCAAATAAACGGGCAGACTCTGTATAGTTACCCAGTACCTTTTCTTTACTAGCTTTGAAATACAACTGGTCAAACTGTGCCCGTCCGTTATACGACAGTTTGCTGGCACTAGGCAAACTTTTTTTACCCGCGCACGCTGTTAACAAAACAGCAGCAACCACATAGATGGATAAGCGTAGCGGGTTATACTTCATTAATTGTTTTTGACTGTGCTATAATCGCTGATGCTAAGTTGGTTTGACTTACCATCATATTCAACAAAATTACCAATCATTGAATTTTCGAAAGACGCATTCTTAATTTGTGTATTTGTTTGAATGATACTATTAGAAATAACGGAGTTTTTGATCGTCGTATTGTCTCCAACAGAAACATGTGGCCCGATAGTAGAATCTTCAATAACAACGTTTTCACCAAGATAACACGGCTCAATGATAGTCGCATTAATCGTTTTAGAAGTGTCTGATATTAGCTTCTCGTCGGATAAGTGCGACAACACTCTTTTATTTGTGTCTACAGTTGCATTTTTATTCCCGCAATCCATCCAGTCGGTAACCTCTCCAGGAACAAACTCAAGGCCGTCATTTTTCATGTTTTCAAGCGCATTGGTCAGTTGAAATTCTTCCTTTTCTGTGATGTTATTGTCGAGCAAATATTTTATTTCTTTTCTTAAACGTGCTCCGTCTTTGAAATAATAAATTCCAATGATAGCAAGGTCAGAAACAAATGTTTCGGGCTTTTCAATAAAATCACGAATCACTCCATCCTCCGACATCTTGATTACACCAAATGCACTTGGATCATCCACTTGTTTCACCCATATAACACCATCTTTAGATGGGTCAATTGTAAAGTCTGCTCTAAATAGAGTATCGGCAAAGCCAACAATGACGTTGCCGTCTAAAACTTTCTCGGCACAATACACCGCATGGGCTGTCCCCAATGCCTCTTCTTGAACACAAATGTGTCCAACGGCTCCTAACGACTTGGCTATGTCATGCAGGTCAGCAAAAACTTCTTCACCAAAATTTGGTCCAACAACAAAAGCGATGTTGTCAATTTTTTCATCACAAACGTGTGCAATGTCTTCAACCAACCGTTGTACTATTGGTTTTCCCACTATAGGCAACAATGGTTTTGGTGTTGTTAATGTGTGTGGCCGCATTCTTTTTCCCATTCCGGCCATCGGAATAATAATATTCATCTTTATATGTTTTAACCTTTTCCTGTACTACCGTAGCCTCCAGAACCGCGTTCGGTTTCTTGTAAACTATCGGTTAATTCTAACACTATTTTTTTGTAGGATGCTACAATCATTTGGGCAATTCTATCCCCTCTACTTATGGTAAACGGTTCTTCACTCAAATTGATCAACAACACCTTAATTTCACCCCTATAATCAGCGTCTATCGTGCCGGGTGAATTTAAAACCGTAATGCCATGTTTATAGGCCAAACCACTTCGGGGTCTAACCTGTGCTTCATACCCTTCAGGTAGCGCTATTTTTAATCCGGTTGGAATTAACTTTCGGTGCATTGGAAGAAGTACAATTGATTCTTCCACATTTGCGCGAAGATCTACTCCTGCTGAGTTTACCGTTTCATGTTTCGGCAATGCTAAATCGGAAAGATTTACGGTTTGTATGTGAAGTGCATCCTTCATTTAAGCGGCAAACTTACGGTTTTTCGTTGGACGTTCTATCATGTAAACCACTGCAATAAAAGCGATTAATGTCAGTGCGGACCACACTAAAGCATAATCACTTAATATTCGATTCAAAAATGCATAAAGCCAATACAAGGCCTGACACAAAATGATATAGAAAGCAATCATTTTTAAGTTGTATGGAACCGCATAATGTTTTTGCCCAAGCATATAGCTTGCTACCGCCATACCGAAGTAAACTACCAAGGTTGCTATGGCTGAACCCAAAATTCCTATCACTGGTATCAGCGCCACATTTAAGGCTATCGTTCCCAATGCCCCGCCAATCGAAATCCACATGCCAATTCGCATTTTGTCATTCAATTTGTACCAAATATTTAGGTTGTACATTACCCCTAAAAACAAATTAGCTAAGAGTAATATCGGTGTAAGCATCATCGCGTTTGGATGTCTAAAATACACTTCGCGGGTAATAATAAGTGGTCCAATTTGTTTCAGAAACACAAGAGTTACCAAAAATATGAGGCATAAAGCAATTACAAAGTAATGCATCACTTTGGCGTATATGAGTTTAGGATCTTCCCCCTTTGATTGCTCAAAAAAGAATGGTTCGGCAGCAAATCGAAAGCTCTGGACAAAAATGGTCATGAACATACTCAATTTGTAAAAAGCACTGTACACACCAATCTCAAAATCCGCCACCTCATTAGGCAACATTTTTAGCAATAAAATACGGTCTATCATTTCATTGACTATTCCTGCCAAGCCAATTATTACTAAGGGTCTGCCGTACTTCCACATTCTCTTCCAGAGATGACCGTCAAAACCCTCGGAAATTGGCTTCCAATAAGGCAACAGCATCACAAACATGACCATACTGGCAAACAGGTTGGAGAGAAATATATAGCCCACACCAAATTCTGGGTCAAAAAATGTAAGGTCATACCCCCTTTTAACAAGCCATGGTACCAACAACAAAAAGAATAGGTTGAAACCAATATTGACCAAGATATTTGTTATTCGAATGAGGCCAAAACGAATTGGCATTTTCTTAAAACGGAGCCAAGCTAAAGGCAGGTTTGAAAGCGCATCAAGGGCTAAAATGAAAACAAAAATTCGCACATAATCCGTTTGATCTGGGTGTTCTAAAAAATTGGCTATTCCTTGTTGACAGGTTAATCCCACCAGCATTAAAACCCCAGTTGTAACAAGAAGCGATATCTGCGCAGTTGCAAAAACCTTTTCCGGTTTTTCTTCTCTTGAAAAGTTAAAGAACGCGGTTTCCATTCCATACATCAAAACAACAATGGCAAAACCAACCACGGCATAATAGGTGCTTATCACTCCATAGTCATCCGGAGTAAACAGCTTGATGTATAGTGGCACCAATAAGAAATTTATTAGTCGCCCTAAGGTATGCGTGATACCATATATCGCCGTTTCACCGGCCAATTTTGCTAAAATTCTATTTTTCAACTTCTATTGAGAAACTCAAATGTAATCGTGATTAAAACCGCATCCTTGAAATTGGCGGTTTGATTATGAACGTTTTAGACAAACAATTCAAATTATAAGACAATCGTAATAATTATATATGACAATAGTTTCATGGACATAGAAGTGAATTTTCATAGATTTAAGCATAATTAATCCACTATGAAACGCATAATTACTTGGTTGTTCGCTCTAATTTTAACTAAAACTCTACAAATATTTATGTTCAGTTGTCGACTCCAAAAGTACATTCAGAATTCAACTAGAGGCTTCCGCACACTAATTTGTTTCTAACGGTAATTAAAGCATCGTAACCACTTTTTGTGGTTGATACGCTTTAAGATGTAAAAGGTAAATACAAGTGGGATTATTTGATAGGTTTAGTTGTCGTTTTTTTATCTGTTGTGCACGATGAAACAAGCAATCCGTTTTATGGAACAAACACAATTGTTGTATTCTTGCAACCATGAGCGTGAATTATGTGTCCCATAAAGATATTGATCAAAATCGTTGGGATATGGCCATTTCAAAATCTGCCAATCCTAAAATTTACGCTGAATCGTGGTATTTAAATATTACAACAAATAGGCAATGGGATGCACTCATTTCTGACGATTACACCGCGGTAATGCCATTACCTTTTAACAAAAAAATCTTTGGTATACCGCAGGTTTACCGGCCTCTATTTAGCCAACAATTAGGTGTCTTTCACCAAACAAGACAAATAAACGTTGATGAATTTGTTAATTGTATCCCTTCCAAATTTAAACGCCTGCACTACGCATTCAATAATAATAACACTGTAATAGGCGGCGAATGGAAAACAAACTTGATACTCCCTTTGAGCGCTACATTCGACACCATTATGTCGAATTTCTCGAGCTCCCTCCGAAAACGTTTAAAGCGGTCGTCGGGTTTGCAGTTAACCGAAACATCAAACGTTGAAGATATAATCTCTTTGTATAAAGATCAATTAGAAAGCAAAGTTAAACTCGGTGATGCCGGGTATGCAGTAGCGACAAAACTGTTCGCTGAAGCTGCTCAACGAAATAACGCCGACTTATATCATTTGACCGACGGGGATGATATCGTTGCCGCAGGTGTGTTTTTAAAAAAATACAACCGCATCATCAACGTATTCGCCACAAGTATCAATACCAAAAAACATCCGAACGCCATGTCGGTATTGCTTGCAAAAATTATGGACAAGCACAGCGAGAGTGATTACGTTTTTGATTTTGAAGGCTCTGATTTACCTGGAGTTAAAAAGTACTTCGCCAGTTTTGGCAGCATCGAAGAAAACTATCCCGTATTGCAGTACAACAAGCTCCCGTATTTATTGAAACTTATTCGGCCAACCTAAGGAATGTACATCTGATTGATGACCATTTCGTACCCCAAATTGTGTCGAAAAATCAATGGTGTAGTTGGGTTGTCCCACACCCACAAAGCCAAACTCTTGTCAGAAAGGTCTTCTATGTATAAAACATTTAAGGGTCGCTGTTTCCCATTGATTAATATCTTAATCTTTTGATTTTCAACAACTCTGTACGCATATGTATTTTTAACAAAACCAATACGATACGATATTTCTGCACTATCTCCATTTTTTAAAGATTGGAAGGTTGAATCACTCAACCTCAGCGCTGTGCTTGAGTTTAGCATTTTGTCAGAGCCATTAAAATTATGGTACAACTCCGTGGAACTTTTTACCGCGCGAGACGAGGAGGATAGTTGTGCCGCTAGGTTATCTTCTTGAATTACATAGTCGAACTTCCATTTTGGGCTTGATTCCAATAGTTTAACATCAACCCGAAGTGACTTTTGATTCGCCACCAAATCATATTGCAACGTACAGCCCGGCTGTAATGCTAATTTCTTGGTTGAACTGCAGGAAACAATATGGGCAAACAGGATTAATACATAAACGGCTTGCTTACGATTCATACACAAATATCCAGAACTCATAGGAGTAAATCCTAGAATATATGTCCACACTAAAAGTCAGAGTGCATGTCTGGTCGCAGGTGCTTTTCTAAAAATTGCTCCATGGCTGAATAGAATTCAAATTTGTTTTCCTCATTACGAAAACCGTGACCCTCATTGGTCTTAAGCATATACTCAACCTCAACACCTTTTTCTTTCAAGGCTTTCACCATCTGGTCGCTTTCGGCTTGTTTAACTCGTGGGTCGTTTGCCCCTTGGGCAATAAACAATGGCGTTTTGATCTGGTCGGCATGAAGTGCTGGTGAATACCGCGACAGCATTTCCTTATCTGCAACTGGATCACCAACCATTTCGTAAAGCATTTCACGGTACTGAACCCAATATGGAGGTATCGTTTCCATAAACGTAAATAAGTTACTTACACCAACATAATCTATGGCACAAGCATATAAATCAGGTGTTAACGTAACACCTGCCAAAGTAGCATAACCGCCATAACTGCCACCGTAAATTCCTATTCGATTTTGGTCTGCGATACCTTCTTTAACCAAATATCGAATGCCGTCACTTATGTCATTTTGCATGCTTTGACCCCATTGTTTGAAAGATGCCTCCCAAAAGCTCTTACCGTACGATGTAGACCCTCGGAAATTTACTTGTAAAACAGCGTAGCCTCGATTGGCAAGCATTTGAACTTCAGGGTTAAAACCCCAAACGTCTCTCGCCCATGGTCCCCCATGTGGATTTACCACAACGGGTAAATCTTTAGGCGACTGTCCTTTGGGTAGTGTTAAATAACCGTGAATAGTAAGCCCATCTCGTGATGTATATGTGATTGGCTTCATATCTGCCATAAAACCTTCGTTCAACCACGGAGAAACATCCGCAATTTTTTGAAGTACTTTATCCTGTACCGAAAAGGTGTAATAACTACCACGTGTTTTATCACTCGCTGTTTTAACGAGGTATATTGTTTCTGCTTTGTTGCGAGAGGTTAGATAAATTTCAACCCCTGGTAATTCTTGTTCCAAATGTTTGTAGATGGCATCAACAGTAGGGTCAAATCCACTCCTTTGTGCTTTTTCACCAATCCAAAATACAGACGTTAGTACTTTTCGCTTACGCGAATATGCCGCTCCAGAAATGTCATTATTTTCATTTTGATAAACGACTTCTAACTCCTTTCCTGTTGTCATATCCACTTTAACCAATGCCGCTTTATCTCTTCCAATGTTAGACGTTCCATACACCACAGTTGAGTCGTTAAAATCAAAAAATTGGGGGTTAAATGCTTCCCGGAAGTTCGTTGTGATTACCGTATCCCAATCCGAAACCTCATCCAATCGATGAAGAACCGAAGAATTAACCCCGTCGGTTTGAATTGCCACACGCAAATTCCCTTTGTGGTCCGTCATCCAACTCGAAATGTTACCCGGATTTTCGGCAATCATGGTCAACACACTGGTCTCCACGTTCAATCTATATGCATCAAATATTTGTGGATTACGCTGGTTCATACCTATAATTACGTGTTGGTCATCGTCAGGCAGCCTGTCGATGATGTTTGTAACTACGTTTTCGAAATTCGTATACCCCTGAATAGTTCCGCTATCGATTTGCAAACCAAATAATGCATACTTTTCGTCTCCAGCATTATCCTTCATGTATAAAATCCGGCCATTTCCTTTCCAAATAAATCCTGCTACATCCCTCTTGGTTTCATTTGTTATTTGTTTGGCTTTTTCATCGTCAATGGCCCTAACAAATACATTAAGGCGCTGATTTACAGGAGCCATGTAAGCCAAATATTTTCCATCAGGTGATAATGAATAACCTGTCACATCAGGATTTCTAAAAAATTCTTTGACAGGTATCTTGGGTATTTCCATTTCGGGTTCTTTTTCTTGTTTACATGCCGAAAGAATGACCAAAACGGAAAGAATACATAACAATTTGTTCATTAGCCGAGCAATTAATTTTGCAAGTATAGGTAGCATAAACGAGCTTCAAAGCAGCACGATGTAATTTCATTTCAAGGAAGACTTTGTGCCAGACCAGTAAGCCTAACCGCCTGAATTAGTGCGCACATGTCTTGCAAAGTCCATGATTTTATGTAATTTTTGTAAAAAAAATAAAATGAAATTCAAAATCTCCGCACTACTTATTGGCTTGTTAGCGTTCATGTCTGCTTGTGACGACTTAAGTCTTATTAATTACAATATGGACTTTGCCACTGTAGCCATGACTATTGACGCTACAGAAAATCCAGATACAACTTATGTCATAGAATCAGCTTCAATTGACCCTAAAAGTGAACTCGAAAAAAATGGTGTTTCTTCTGATCTCATTAAGAAGGCAACAATTAAATCGCTAACAATCAATTTAGAGAGTCCAGCTACGGGAAACTTCAACTGGCTAAAATCTGCTAAAATATTTATTACAGGTGAGGTACAACCAGAAACTGAAGTTGCAATGGTAACTGAAGTTCTTCCTGATCAAAAATCTATTGAAATTAGCGGTATTGACTTAGAATTGACGGACTATATTAAAGACGGAAAGTTTTCTTTTAAGCTAGAAGCAATAAACGATGAAATAATCCCAGTAGATCATGAAGTTACTGTAACTACAACATTCAATGTTGAAGTGTAGGATTTAAAAGATTATATAAAAAAGCCCGGTAATTATACCGGGCTTTTTTTATGTAAATATTTATGCTTAAGAAAAAGCCCCTATCAGTGTCACGCTGCCATAGTGCATCACTGCATGTGGCAAGATCTGTAGTGTGTAATTAAGTATAAAAGTGTAGCTGGTAGAGGCTTATTTCATGTCTTATAATTGCTCCAACCGTTGTTTAGGTTTTCGCGATAAATTTTTTCAGTTAACTCTTATATACGTTAGACGTTTACGGGTGCAATATGTTGCACCAAAAATGAAATAAAATATTAATGTGACAATCGTCAGTAGAAATCCGATAAGAATTACGAATATTCGTAACCATGTCACTAGAATTTTTAGAAATCCGTCCTAGATTTAAAAAACAAAGTCCTGATGACATTGATTCTCTTTTAGAAAAATTACAACATGCGATTCAAACCAATGAAACGCAGATTATGGGAAAAATAACCCATCAGCACGCCACCATTAATATCCCAGTTGATCAACAGCACTTTTGGTCACCTCAGTTGACCTTGAGCTTCGAAACCATAGATAACAAAATCTTAATAAGGGGATTATATGGCCCCAACCCTAATGTGTGGCTGCTATTTATGTTTTTATATTTCTTCATGGGGTTTGTCGCTCTTGTATTATTGGTGATTGGCATATCTCGCTTAAACTTAGGCTTGACCGCGTACATTTTGTGGGCCGTACCATTTGTGCTTGGAGGCATCTTTGTTTTGTGGTTTGCAGGCAAAACCGGTAGGAAATTAGGTCATGATCAGATGTATCAAATTCATGATGTTATAAAACCAACGGTTTTGTCAAATGCCGTTGATGCGGAAGATTGGTAACACCAGATTTGTATCATTTGAGAATCTGGAACATTAATTCATTGCACATCCACTAAAGACAAATAAGACTAAACAACAGGAATAAGAATCAGCATTATGAATTATGAACGTTTCATAATAAAACTAATCACTAACCTCCGTGTTAACTATGCTTAGGTATAATAGTTTGCAATGAAGATACTACTAACCGGGGCAACGGGATATATTGGGAAACGGCTTCTACCAGCATTGGTGGAAGCTGGTCATGAAGTAGTGTGTTGTGTTCGAGATACTAACCGGTTTAATCCACCTGTGTCCATTAAGCAAAAGATATCCGTTATAGAAATCGACTTACTGAACGAAGAGTCTCTCAATCGTATTCCCGAAGATATAGATGGTGCTTATTATCTCGTCCATTCAATGGCATCGTCCAGTGAATATAAATCACTCGAAAAAACCTCTTCTATAAATTTTCGAAATGCTGTTGAAAAAACGAGTGTGCAGCAGGTTATCTATCTCAGTGGAATTGTAAACAATACCGAACTATCAGAACACTTAAGTTCAAGAAAAGATGTTGAAACTGAATTAGGGAAAGGTCATTATAATCTCACAACACTAAGGGCAGGGATAATAATAGGTTCAGGAAGTGCGTCTTTTGAAATCATTCGTGACCTTGTTGAAAAACTGCCGGTGATGATTACCCCTAAATGGCTAATGACCAAATGCCAACCCATTGGTGTATCTGATGTAATCGCGTTCTTGTCCAAATCCCTATTAAATCCCAAAACGTTCAACCAAAACTTTGACATTGGTGGTCCAGATGTGCTTACCTATAAAGACATGTTACTTGGCTTTGCATTTATTAGAAACTTAAAGCGCACCATTCTTGTGGTTCCTGTAATGACCCCGAGGCTCTCGTCGTATTGGCTATATTTTGTAACTTCTACTTCATACAAACTCGCCGTTTCTCTGGTTAATAGTATGAAGATTGAAGTCGTTTGTCGTGACAATGCGATTAATGGTATTCTCGATATTCAACCCATCACGTATAGAGACGCGTTAGCAAAAGCATTCACTAAAATTGAAAGCAATGAGATAATATCTAGTTGGAAAGATTCATATTCAAGCAGCGACATAAGCTTTAATGTTTCCGATTTTGTTCAAGTCCCAAGTTATGGATGTTTTGTGGATCAGAGAAAAAGCACCATTGAGGATGCGAAGATGTGCCGAAACAAAATTTGGCGTATCGGTGGAGAGACAGGATGGTATTACGCGGATTGGCTTTGGAAATTGCGTGGAGTCTTGGATAAATTTGTTGGTGGGGTTGGAATACGAAGAGGCCGCACAAATAATACAAAGATAAACCCTGGAGATGCCATAGACTTTTGGAGAGTTTTGTATGCTGACAAAAAAGAAGGTCGTTTACTCCTATTTGCCGAAATGAAGCTTCCAGGAGAAGCCTGGTTAGAGTTTAAAATAGTGGAAAATGAACTCGTTCAAACAGCCACATATAGACCATTGGGATTATTGGGAAGATTATATTGGTTTTTGGTACTCCCTTTTCATGGCATAATCTTCAACGGCATGCTTAAAAAACTTACCGAGAATAACAAAACCTAAAGTTGCTGCGTTGAATAAAAAGTTTCAAACGAGATTGAGATAATGCATATTTCCAGAAAATCAATATAGAGGTACGAAAAAATAATTGATGATTTTAACCGGCACGTTCAGATTAAAAAACCGCGTGTAATACTAGTAATGTTTTAGCTGTCAACAAAAAACCCTTGCAAGTATTTGATTTACAAGGGTTTAATGATAAAGGTTGCGGTCTGGACGGGCACGAATGCTGACGCTTCGGTCTGTATTCCGACAAGTGCTTTATCAAAAGCAATTGTCGGAGCCCGCGACTTCTGTTTCATATTTAAGCATAAACTCCAACATTCTTTTTCGCGACAAGTTCTTCAACTTAAGTTCTAATTTATAAGCATCCGACTTTGTAGTTTTTTGATCAGACCATACTAAAATCCAAGGCGTCCCCTTTTTGGTGCACTGTTCTCTGCCAGCACTATGACGTTTTAGTCTTTCAGTTAAATCAGATGTATGTCCTTTGTAAAACGAATTGAGTCTTGTAGAATACAAAACAGATACATGAAACATAGCTATAAGTTTGGTTGCACAAAAAAAGCCCCCCTTTTGGAGAGCTTTTTTGCGGTCTGGACGGGACTCGAACCCGCGACCCCCTGCGTGACAGGCAGGTATTCTAACCAACTGAACTACCAGACCGTAGCTTAAAACAAATCTAAATGTCTCAGACCGTTTTAAATTGGTGTGCAAATATAGATTTTTGAGTAAAAACAAATTAATTTTTTTTCACTTTTATATAGAAAGACTTCACTGACTAAATATTTCTAACTTTGCCCCTCAATTTTTAACAATCATTCTATGATATTATTGGATTTTGAAAAGCCGATTGAAGAGTTAGTAGAACAGCTTGAAAAAGCACAAGCCACCCACGAAAAAGGGAAGGTAGATATGACTGATACCATTGAACAACTTCAAGGTAAAATAGCTCAAACACGCAAGAGCCTGTATAAAAATTTGACGGGCTGGCAAAAAGTTCAAGTGTCTCGACATCCAGATAGGCCCTATACACTTGATTATATAAAAGGGATGACCAACAACTTTATTGAGTTACACGGTGATCGAAACATGGGCGACGATAAAGCTATTGTTGGAGGATTTGCCTCAATCGACAACTACCCAGTGATGATTCTCGGTCATCAAAAAGGCCGTAACACAAAAGAGCGGCAGTATCGTAACTTCGGTATGGCTAACCCTGAAGGATATAGAAAAGCACTTCGATTTATGAAGTTGGCTGAAAAATTCAACAGACCAATAATAACATTGATAGACACTCCTGGCGCTTCTCCTGGTTTAGAAGCTGAAGAGCGGGGCCAAGGTGAAGCCATAGCCAAAAACCTTATGGAAATGGCCGTGCTAAAGGTGCCAATCATATGTGTCGTAATTGGTGAGGGTGCCTCAGGTGGAGCACTTGGAATTGGTGTAGGTGATAAAATTGCGATGCTTGAAAATTCTTGGTACTCTGTTATTTCTCCCGAAAATTGCTCTACGATTTTGTGGCACAGCTGGGAATACAAAGAAAAAGCAGCAGAAGCCTTGAAGCTTACAGGCAACGACATGCTTAAAAATGGTTTGATTGATAAGATTATTAAAGAACCATTGGGCGGTGCACATAGCGACAAGGAAGCTATGTTCAAGACAGTTAAAAATGAATTAAAACGCACGCTTAAAGAATTAAAAGAACTGAGTACTGAAGAACTAATCGCTCAACGGATTGAAAAATTCAGCAACATGGGTGTAGTTCAAGAAGATTAACTCAAAACGACTCCCGATTCGGGGCCACAATTAAACAGTAAGTCAATAAAACTAAGGTTTGGTATAAATCCATTCTTCTCTTCGAATACTTGATTGTATTTAGGAGTATGCATGGTTTTCAAATTCATTTCTACAGATTCTACAAATTGATTCGTTTGGTTCATCTTGTGGTTTACCTCTAATCTGTTTATACCAACTTCTATTGCCCTAAGATTTAGATCAATTAAAAATGTAGGCTTAGAGGTTAGAAGGTTGTCAAATTCGTGTGCATAATAGGCGTAATATGGAGAACTGTTATACGCCGTTTTAACACTTCGTATATGGTTTTTTACCCAATCTTCCGCATAACTGATACGGACGTCTTTAAGCTTAATACGTGATTTTTTGATAGTTGGAATAGACAAACTTTGCCTGCCGTTGGGTCCGGCAATTTCGAATCGATTTCTAAAACTTTGTTTTACCCAGTTCTCATGAACTTCCAGTAAACAATTCTCGTTTTGTTTTAAAGTTTGCCACCACAACAAGGATGGGAAGCTATAAACAGGTAAAACCTCACTCATTGGCATTTATGGCTTGATATAACTGCGAAACACTTTGCCCCAATAGTGGGTGTTCATATTGAGGGGCAATTTCGTTTAGCGGTTCTAAAACAAATTTACGTTCGTGCATATACGGATGTGGGATTTCCAAAAAGTCGGACTGGTAGATCATGTCGCCATAAAAAATGATGTCGATGTCTATCAACCGCGGGCCCCACTTTTCTTGCCTAATTCGTCCAAGATCAACCTCTAATTGTAAGATTGTATCAAGCAAAATGGTTGGTTTCATGCTGGTAGAATACATCACTGCCATATTTAGAAATGCGTCTTGGTCTTCATAACCCCATGGCGGCGTTTCATATATTGTAGATTGCTTAATCGGTTCTCCCAATATTTTATTCAAACCAAGAATGGCTTGGGTTAAGTTTTGTGACCGGTCACCCATATTTGTTCCTAGCAAAAGGACTAAAACTTCTTTCCGATGGGCTATTTCAAAATCTCTGTCCATAAAACCGATTCAAAGGTCTAATAATTTCCGTCATCCGCCAAGAGTCAAATGCAGTCTGGCTGCAATTCCATACATTTGTTACATGGATACCAAGCAAATATTAATTCTTATTGGTTTTGCGATTTACTATTTCCTTAGGGCAAAGGGGAATAAAGATAAAAAGGTAGCACCAAAACGTCCGCAATCAAATCAGAAGCCACCGTCACGTCAAAAAAATCTAGAAGAAATTTTACGTGATTTAGCACAACAAGGAGAGACGCCCGTTGAGCAGGAAAGAGAACCCGCAAGGCCTACATTTGATTATGAAGTACCCAGCATTGAAATTAAGGAAGAAAAGAAGGTTGAAAAGCCTAAAGAATCCAAGACCGTTAGAATATCGTTAGATGAAGGGTCGGACCAGTCTAGTGAATTTGACTTGCGTCAAGCGGTAATAAACGATGCTATTCTGAATCGTCCATGGAAATAGGCTGAGCACCTTTAAATACCCAAATTTTCTGACCCAAAAAGTTTACTATGCTACTGACGGCAGTGGCTAGAACAAAGGCAAAAAGCTTATCAGTTTTAAACGCCAATAAACTGGTAGATACGGCCTTATGACTCGTGAATATTAATGCAATCTCGTCGTCTTTGAATGTGTGTAACCCCCACTTATTGATTAAAATGTTTATCACAAAAGAAATCAAGTAAAGAAAGAAGAAGTTCATCAGTCTTTTATTGTTTCTATCAGACGTTCGCCAAGTCCAAAACTTATTCAAATTATAGGTAACAACGGTTCCTGACATAAATCCAAGTCCCTTATAAACGTCATTCCAATGCATGCTACCAGCCACTATATCATTAGCATTCCCAAGTAAGTTACTTAAGCCGTAGTATATCGCAAAATCAACAAAAACAGCGATGATTCCGCTTATTGTGAATTTGGTAATTTGCTTACTGGTTTGATAGATTGCCATGCTTTGAAAAGAAGGCAAAAATAAGCCATTTGCAATTTTGACCAATTAATGTATGTTGGACACGACATATAATTTATATTTGCACCGCAAATAATAGCCGCATTTAATTATTTGCACATGTCTAACTTATCATCCTCCAAAATTTCTTATCACGGTTTAACTTTTGACGATGTCTTGGTTTTACCAAAATACTCAGAAGTGTTGCCACGAGACGTTTCAACACAAACTCGTTTAACCAAAAAACTTTCTATCAACGTACCCATAATCTCTGCTGCCATGGATACCGTAACCGAAAGTAAGCTAGCCATCGCCATTGCGCGCGAAGGTGGAATTGGCATCATTCATAAAAATATGTCCATTGAGGCGCAAGCAGCTGAGGTAAAAAAAGTTAAACGTTCGGAAAGTGGTATGATAAAAGACCCCATTACATTAACCGGCGATGCAACCTTGCAACAGGCTTTGGCGCTTATGAAGGAGCACCGCATTGGTGGTATTCCTGTAGTTGACGAGAATGGAATATTAAGAGGAATCATTACAAATCGAGATTTAAGGTTTGAGAAAATTATGACCAAGCCTATTTCAGAGGTAATGACTCAACACAATTTAATTACAACAGACGTAGACACTGATCTTACAAAAGCAAAAGGAATTTTGCAAAAACATAAGATTGAGAAATTACCGGTGGTAGACGCAAATGGTGTTTTGGTTGGATTAATAACGTTTAAAGATATTGAGAAGGTGAAAAATCACCCATCTTCTTCTAAAGACTCGTTTGGCCGTTTATTGGTTGGAGCAGCGGTTGGCATTACTGCAGACACCCTAGATAGAGTGAAAGCACTATCGGCAGAAGAAGTTGATTGTATAACACTTGATACGGCACATGGTCACTCAAAAGGTGTTGCCGATGAATTGAAAAAAATCAAAAAGCATTTTCCAGATTTACAGGTAATAGTAGGTAACGTGGCTACTGGTGATGCTGCCAAATTCTTGGCGGAAGCTGGCGCAGATGCGATTAAAGTTGGAGTAGGTCCGGGATCCATCTGTACAACTAGAATAATTGCAGGAATAGGAGTGCCTCAATTGTCGGCCATTATTGAATGTGCTGAAGTGGCAAGTAAATATGGTGTACCAATCATTGCTGACGGTGGTATACGTTACAGTGGTGATTTGGTTAAAGCACTCGTAGGAGGCGCAGATTGCATCATGGCTGGTTCTTTGTTTGCAGGGACGGAAGAAGCTCCAGGAGAAACAAGTATATACGAAGGCCGAAAAGTTAAATCATATCGTGGTATGGGAAGTATTGAGGCTATGAAAAAAGGCAGTAGTGATCGCTATTTCCAGGATGCTGAAGAAGGAATTGCCAAATTAGTACCTGAAGGTATTGTAGGAACCGTTCCATATAAAGGAAACCTGAAAGAAGTGATTTATCAATATGTTGGCGGGTTACGTGCTGGTATGGGTTACTGTGGAGCCAAAGATATCGAAGCCTTAAAACAGGCGAATTTTACAAAAATTACTGGGAGCGGCATGAGAGAAAGCCATCCGCACGATGTAAACATTACTAAGGAAGCACCAAACTACAGTAGATAATGCGCTTTTGGACTCTCGCCTTTTTTTGTATAACGGTATTGAATGCCTTAGGGCAAGAAATAAAGTACACAACCCTGTCTAGTGGCGAACAAGTAGTTTTATATGGAGACAAGACCTGGGACTATCGAAGTGACTTTAATTACACTAAAGTAAAACCACTTCTCCTACATCGTCCTTCTTTTACAGGAAACACATTAGATTCTGGACAAAATGTTGCTTCGGTTACGTTAAAACAGGTTTTTTCTGAAGTATCTGAAGGGTATAAACCTGACACTTGGTTAAAACGAAATGGATTAGACCTAAACCGGACAGTATACCACCCTTCTGCATCGAATTACGACCAGTTACCAAGTGATATGTCAAAAACGTATCAAAGCAGTATCATAACACAGCACTTTGTAGACTTTCCATATCATTTCATTGCCTATGAAGGAGAAAGAAACAGTGGTCGATATTTGGTAATCATGAATAAAGACATGGATTCGGTGATTGCTGCCTTAGATTTTTATTATTACCAGAAAGCTCCAGTTAGTCGCAAATATGGATATGACGGATTCGACTTTACTAGCCAAGGGTTGGCCTGGGTAAAGTGCATTAATGATACGTTATACTTTAGCACCCATCACCGTACCTATGCAGACTCATCAGAAAGAAAAAACGCCTATATCACCTGTTTTGATTTAAAATCAAAGGAAGTGATTTGGAGAAGTGATCCGCTTATTTCAAACGCAAGAACATTTGCACTTCATGGTGACCACATTTTTACCGGATATGGGTTTACGAATGAAGACGATTTTATTTATGGCCTAAATCGATTTACGGGGAAAGTACTCTTAAAACATCCTTTAAAAAAAGGACCAAGCATGGTTATTGAAAAAAACAATCAGTTGTACGTGCGCACCTACAACCGGAACTATGTGTTTGATATCATAAAGGAAGACTAGCGGAATTTGTATCTTAGTCGTTATCTAAGAAACACGTTATGCTAAAGTCATTAAACCGATTGTCCTTTTTTATTAAGGTCTTTCTTACGTTGCTCATTCTATTAATCATTGGCTTTGCCATAGTTTCTGGTTCTGAATCTTTTGGCGGTGGTATTAAAGGAATTATCAAAAACAGTCCTAATGCATTACCATGGTTAGGCCTGCTTATTCCTGTAATTATTGCTTGGAAATATGAAAAACCCGGTGCAATTATTATCACTGTATTGGGCTTGGTTGTTGTTTATTTCTTTAACACCGGTCCCAATTTTTTTATGACAACATTTTTAGTCACATTAACCATTCCTCTGAGTGGTATTGTACTCTGGTTGATTGCCATTCGTAAGGAAAAACTGGATGCTATTTAAGCACCAGCCTGCCGCTTACTAACGTACTTTCAGTCGCAATTTTGTACGTATAAATACCACGAGGTAGATGTTGTACATCCAGTACTGTAGACGTATTAACGTTATTGTGGTGTAATACCTTTTGGCCCGTTGTGTTGTAAACACTTATACTTCCATTTGATACGCCAGATATATGAACCAATCCCGTTGCTGGGTTAGGTGAAATAAAGATGTCCGCATTATTTAATGGCTTAACGCCTAGGTTGAACTTAGCCTCCACTTCCTTTTCCATCGTATCCACAGAACAGGTATTCGAAACAATTAAGCGCACGGTATAGGTGTTTCTCGTCGCATAGGTATGCTTCGGACTCGTTTCAGTGGATGAGTTTCCATCACCAAACGACCAACTTTGCGCATTGTTATCCGTACTTGTATTGACAAATTCAAAGTCCATACCGTCATCATAAACCGAAAAATCAGCTTTTACATCATCCAATATTGGTGCAGTTTGTTTGGTTGTTGCACTGGTTCCGCAGCTGTTTTTGGCAGACACAGATAACTCATGATTTCCAGCCGCATTCCAAGCTATTATAACAGATCGGTCTTTGTTAGAACCAAATATGGCTCCACCTGAAGCTAATGACCAGATATATGAGGTGGCATCTTTCACAGCCGCTACTTCATACGTTTGATTGCCTTCTGCAATGCACGCCGTATCGATACTGATCGCTATTGGAGCGCTGGGCGCATCTGGTTGAACAGTAACTGTTAAATACGCCGTATCACTTCCAAAATCGTTGGTTGCAATCAACCTAACCGTTTTATCTCCAGATGATGAATAATTTAAGATATAAGGCCCAGAACCTGTAGCCGTTCCGGTGGACGCGTCTGTACCGAAATCCCATGCATATTTTGTAACCTTACCTTCCGTTTTATCCGTAAACCTTACATCCGTTCCTGGACAAGGCGTTTTTATATTGATGTCGAATGCCGCTTTGGGTTTGGTAATGTTACAATCGTTCGCTGTAATAGGTTTATACAAATCTCGGCCACATACTTTGCCGGCTTTGCTTTCATCACGAACGTATATGCCTCCATCTAAATCATCCTTGTGCAATGTTGTTTTGCGCTCGCCGTTGGTCAAACTATAGTGCATGATTTTGGTATCATCTATGACATGTGAAAGCTGATGACCGTGTCCTAACTCGTGGGTAGCCACTGTTTCGAAATCATACTGACTCGTTTGTGGTTTAGTGGTTCCGTAATACCAATTACGTGTAGAATCAAATGAAATATCAAGCTCTGAAACATAAAAGAATGCGTTGCTTCCTTGCGTACATCCTCCATACCAACTACCGCATACACCAAGTCTACTGTCGCCAAATTTTGTGAACCTAACAATATTTATGTTGTCTTTAACCGCGAGTTCGGACGTAGTAGTTGATGTATTAATATCCCAATTCATGAGGGTACCACATCTCCAATTTTGAGCTGCGCGATAAAAAGCATTTACCGCATCTGTTTTAGGCGAAAAGTTAGTCGACATCGTCCAACGATATCCACCATTGCCGTTTAGGTCAATATGACGTGGCTGGAAATATCCCGAATCAACAGATGAGGTCCCTTGAAATGGATAGTTTGAATGCGCATAGCGTATAACAATTGAAGCAGAAGACATACCCGTTTCACTACTGTTGTTTGTCACTCTAATCTTCCCAGATCCAGCTCTTGGAGGCATATACACCTCTATTTTGCTATTGCTCCAAGACTTAAAAGAGGAAGGATAATGTAACTCCTTAAACCGTCCATCTCCGTAGTTTGGGTCAACAAATTCTATATAGCCCTTGCCTTTAATTATACCAAAGTTGCTTCCAGTAATGGTTAATAGTTCCCCTGCACCTGCGGTTATCGTATCCTTATCTATTGAACTGATTACAGGATTGGCTAGTGGCTTAATAGAACCCATCCCTAGTGGGTCATTCCCAATTCTCTTTTTCTGCTGTTGGCTATAACGTTCAATTAATGGAATTAAATGCGTTTTAATATTTTCATATTTTTCAAAATATCCGTGGGCTACGTGTCCGATTTTGTCATACTTAATGAATGATTGAACACTTGCCACAGGTTGAAAAAATTGACCTGATTTTGTATTGAACTTTAAATCAGAAGATTTTAATAAGAATATGCCAACCTCACCCACCTCAACCTGTAAAGATGGTTCTCTTACCAACGCTGTTAATCCAACAACCCCACCTTCTGTAATTAATTCTATTTGATGTGAGATATTTTGACCTTTAAACACCATAGAAACCTCCAATAGATTTGTTGTATAAATGAAGTTTTGTGCGTCGTTCCAAAAACTCTCTTTTTCTACAATTGTAGCTTCCACTGCAACATCAGCCATCTTCACCTTTTTTTCTAAACTGAAAGGAACCACAGTACATTGAGCGTATGCAGATATTGAAATGAGAAGTATAAGTGATAGGGTAATAAATCGGTTCATGATTGTGTTTTTTCCAAATATCGTGTAAAATACGAATCCGATTTTGTTCCTGTTTAATCATACCTTTGAAACCGTATAAAAAATGACACAACCTTTCTCAACTAAAATCGGAATAATAGGCGGAGGCCAGTTAGGCAAAATGCTTATTGAAAGCGCAAAACCTTGGAATGTTGAATTTAACATTCTGGAAGCGAGCAAAGATTGCCCATGCTTTGAATATGCGTCAACCTTCATTGAGGGTAGTTTGATGGACGCTGAAAAAATCAAAGAATTGGCGGCCATAAGTGATGTAATTACATACGAAATTGAGCATGTAGGTGTTGAAACGCTTAAATTTTTAGAATCAAATGGCACTGTCGTAATCCCTTCTGGAGCAATCTTAGAAGTAATACAAGACAAGGGCTTGCAAAAGCAGTTTTATCTCGATAACAATCTTGCCACATCACCTTTTGTGATTATTGACTCCTCTGAAGCATCAACAATCGATTTAGATCGATTTCCGGGAAACCGTGTTGTTGTCAAAAGTTGTACCGGTGGTTATGACGGAAAAGGGGTATCGATTATGTCGAAATCAGACATTGCCGAAGGTAATGTACCTGCGGTTTTTAACGGCCAAGTGGTCCTAGAAAATTACGTGCCTAACGTAACCGAATTGTCGGTTATTGTAGCTAGAAATGCTGCCGGTGATATACGCAGTTTTCCGATTGTAGAAATGGTGTTTGACCCAGAAATAAACCTGGTAGATTATTTATTTGCCCCTAGTGCAGTTGCTGATAATATTAAGGATGAAGCAAACACTCTGTCCATAAAGGCTATAGAGGCTTTAAAAGGTGTTGGCATTTTTGCTGTTGAGTTATTTTTAACGCAGGAAGGCGAAATTTTAATAAATGAAATTGCGCCAAGACCACACAATTCCGGACACCATACAATCGAAGCCAATTATACTTCTCAATACGAGCAATTGATGCGTATCATGCTAAATATGCCGTTGGGTGAAACTGATTTAATCACGCCCGCCGTAATGACAAACATTATTGGCTCAGAGAACGTGACTGGTGCATATACCCTTGATGGCTTACAAGATTTAATGGCAACAAAAGGTGCTTATTTGCATTGGTACAACAAATCCGTAACCAAACCCGGCAGAAAAATGGGTCATTTCACGGTACTTGACTCCGATTTAGATGCAGCCGTAAAAAAATCACACGATTTAAAAAAGAAGCTAAAGACACAGCCTCGTTGATATTATTTCAAATGTGGTAGCTTTGCCCAAACAAGAATTTGTAATATGGCAATCCACGTTGGTATAATCATGGGATCTGATTCTGATCTCCCTGTTATGTCTGAAGCTGCTAAAGTTTTGGATGAGTTGGGTATCGCATACGAACTTACCGTTGTAAGTGCGCATCGCACCCCAAAACGTTTATACACCTATTCAGAATCTGCCGTTGATAATGGCTTTAAAGTGATTATCGCCGGAGCCGGTGGAGCAGCACATTTACCAGGTATGGTCGCATCGTTAACGCCACTTCCAGTTATTGGCGTACCGGTTAAGTCATCCACAATGAGTGGCATTGATTCGTTGTATAGCATCGTACAAATGCCTCCTGGTGTTCCTGTAGCAACCGTAGCCATCAATGGTGCAAAAAACGCAGGCATTTTGGCCGCCCAAATCATTGGTTCATCAGACAAAACTGTTCTCGACCGAGTAACTGCGTATAAATCGCGTATGGAAAACACCGTACTTGATAAAGCTGATCGTTTAGAAGACATTGGGTTTGAATCGTATTTGAGCAATTCATGATAATTCATGAAGACACGCTAATCAGCGATGACGTTTTAAAGGAATTTTTTGCCTGTGACGTACTTAAATGCAAAGGGGCCTGCTGTATTGAGGGAGATAAGGGAGCGCCGGTGTCAACAAGTGAAGTCGCTGAAATTGAAAGAATTAAAGACACAATTTACGAAGAACTGAGTCAAGAACACATTGACTTTATAGAGGCCAACGGTTTTTATGAAGAAGATGATGACGGAGAACTTGTGACCACATGTATGGATGATGGCAAGTGTTGTTTTGTGGTAGAAAATGCCAATGGCATATTGAATTGTGGTATTGAAAATGCCTACTATAAAAACAAAGTAGATTTTATTAAACCAATAAGCTGTCACCTATATCCGGTTAGAATTAAAGAATTTGACACCTATACGGCGCTTAATTATCACCAGTGGTATTTATGTTCGGATGCTTGCGACAAGGGCAATACCGAACAAGTTAAAGTCTACGAATTTGTCAAAACCGCATTACAACGCCGTTTTGGTGACAAATGGTACGAAGGATTAAAACAAATCGATAACGATTTGAACGCTACTAAATAGAAGACTTCAGTTGGAAGGTCACCAAGCGAGGGGCACCAATGTCGGCAGGTCTTTCCATGTACTCCACATTGCCATAATTATTCACAATCACAGATAACTTTAATCGATAACTTAGGCGATACGACATGCGTAAATCTGTTACCCAATACCCTTTAGGATTTAAGTCTAACCCGGTTTGAATACCAGGTACGAAAAAAGCAAATAATGGATCAACAAAGGCCTTGTCGATATTTTGAACCTGACTTTGGTAGCGCCATGATATCCCCACATTAATGCGCTTTATTCGATAAGAAACATCCATCTTAAAAGTTCTTAAACTACGATACTTAAGTACTCCATTTGTTGCATCCGAACTTGTAGATGTATAGGTCAACGCATTGCCTACACTATCGTTGGCAAATACATAACCCGTATTTTCAGCAACTGGTAAAGAGCTTGTGTAGCCACCAAAAACGCGGACATTCCCTTTAAGAACTCTCATCTGACCAACCACACTCAAGTCTAAGCCCGTAATTTTAGTTGGTCCGGTATTCACTGATTTAAATCCTAATCCATATCCATTTCCGGCTGAAACGTCGCTAGACCATTGGCCAAACGTAAATTCCATCATGTTTTCGTAAGACATCTGAAAAAGGGCAACATCCATATAGCCCTTTATTTTCTTGGTTTTAAAGCCCTGTTTAATCCCAATTTCAATATTGTCACCTGTTTCAGATTTTAAGTTACTATTCGGATATACCGAAATGGCGCCAACTGTAGTCTTTATGTATGATTCTCCAATGGTTGGAAATCGATATCCTTGACCATAACTTGCTCGTAAATAGGTGGCTTTAGTCAGTCCATAATTCATTCCAGCCCTAAACACAGGTTTTGACTCTGAATAATCATTCAGGCTATAATTTTCGTATCGCAGTCCTACAGAATAAGTTAATTTATTCCATTTGTGATTTAACTGTCCATACAAGGCTTGATTACTTGCCTTCTGAGTTCCGGTAAACAAAGGGCTATTTGTGACCGTAGAAATTACTGTGGCTCCATAAACAAAATCAATGTCGTTCTTTATCGGATACGTAGATTGGTAATCAGCATACAACATGGTACTTTTGTTGGATTGGTTTATCGCAGTGTCTCCATTATCAACTTGATTATCAATGCTTAAAAACCTAGTTTTTATGTTGTGTTGCCAACCTTTTTTCGTTTTATAACTCATAAAAGGATCAACTCGAAATTTTAATCCATTGGTTATGGTTGTTTGGTCATCTAAAGCGTTATACGCACTGTCGTAACTTTTCCATAACAAAAAAGAACCATTATTCGTTGATAATAAGTGTGTTCGAATACCAAAATTAAAATTATCTTTTATTCTGTAGCGATAATCTAATCCGGCATGTACTCTTTCGTCAAAATCCCCAAATCTGTAGCCCTGATCATCTATATATTCAAATGTAGTAACGAAGTCGTGCTTACCTGATCTTCTCAAATCTGTGACACGTACCCCATTAGAATTATGATTATTACCTGTCCAATTTAAAGTTTTTCTTGAAGCATTCGAATATTGCCCTGTGTATAGCGTAACCTTAGTAAGCGCTTTTTGACCTGGCCAGGAAGATCGTATGTTAATCATTCCGTTTAAAGCGGAAGAACCATAGAGCACAGAACTCGCCCCTTTCACCACTTCCATGTTCCGTATGTTGTCAGTTGTGATAAAATTCCATTGTACCTGACCTGCATCACCACTTATCAGAGGAATTCCATCAACCACAACAAGTGCTCTTGTACCTGCACCGTAGCTCCAGCCAGCACCGTTTCTTATGTTTATTTGACCATCTGTAACCACCACGCCTGGCACTTGGTTTACGATTTCATCAGCCGTAACGGTATTTTTATCAACGATTAAACTTGGGCTGACGGCTTCAATCGAGACGATTTGATTTTTCAACGCTCGACCTACCTTATCGGAACCTATAACTGTTTGATCCAACAAAGTACCATAGGCGTCGTTAAGCGTTACCCGCGATCCATTGACAAAACCCGTAGTTATCAATACGCGTTTTTTATACGATATATGACTAATTTCTAACTGTTTAGAGGAGGTAATGAGACTAAATCGTCCGAAGGAATCCGTTACGGCAATATTTTCTGTGCTGTCTAAATCCTTCACTACGGCATCTGAAATGGGTTGTTTGGACTCATTTATTACAAACCCGCTTATCGGACGTAATTGTGCCTCAGCAATGCCACTAAACAAAACTGCGACTATCAAAATATACCATTGCTTCATCACTCTATTTTTAACTAAATTCGTGTTATACAAGTTTAGTAAAAATATGCGACGCATTCTTCTTATCATACCGGTTTTGCTTTTTGCCCTATTGGGGTTTAGTCAAAATTGCATCTCCGACCAAAATATTAAAGAGGTAGGATTTCATCCAAAAACGATAGAGCCTGCATACGTTGATTCCGTTTACAAGCAAGTACTTCAAGTACGTATTTTTAAAGATACGTCCGTTGTACTAAATGGTAACCCAGTGTTGGCCACGATTGATTCCATTGTAGTGAATGGAATTGAAGGCATGCCCACTGGTTTTTACTACACTTGTTCGAATAAAAACTGTACGTTTATTCCTGATTCAACAGGTTGCGCAACTATGGAAGGCACTGCTTCGAAAGGTGATATTGGAGAATACCCGCTAGAAATTCAAATTAAGATTTACGCTAAAATATTTGGTACCGTTAGTACAACTCAAGATGATACTATCCGACAGTTTACCATGTTTGTTGAAGATTTAAGTAGTGCTCATACGCTAACAAAACCACGGACATACTTATATCCGAATCCGACGTCAGATGGGACAATTCAATTGTCGAATTCTTTTTATGAAGATTTAGGCGCTGTAACATGTATCAATGCGTTAGGGCAAATCGTTGATTTTAACATAGTAAACGGCAAAATCGATTTGGTTAACCCTGTTGACGGATTGTATACCATTACAATTCGGACCAAAACAGGTCAAACCTTTACCGAGCGGGTGTTGTTTAAACACTAATAAACTCATTTACATGACACGTGTTGTAGTAGGTCTTTCTGGAGGCGTTGACTCGTCTGTTGCTGCTGCCTTATTGTTAGATCAAGGCTATGATGTCATTGGTGTGTTTATGAAAAACTGGCACGATACAGATGCTACGATTAGTGACGACTGCCCTTGGGAAGAAGACAGTAAAGACGCCCTCATTGTTGCTGAGAAGCTAGGAATCCCATTTCAAACGCTTGATTTAAGCGCAGTATATAAAGAGCGCATAGTCGACTATATGTTTGCAGAATACAAAGCTGGACGGACGCCTAACCCAGATGTATTGTGCAATCGAGAAATTAAATTTGACGTATTCTTAGAGGCTGCGCAATCACTTGGCGCCGACTTCGTTGCAACTGGACACTATTGCCAAAAAGAAATCACAAAATCGGATGACGGTGACATTATGCACCTCATTGCTGGCAAGGACCAAAACAAAGACCAATCCTATTTTTTGTGTCAAGTTAACCAAGAACAACTTTCAAAAGCCCTTTTCCCTATAGGCCATTTAGAAAAGAGTCAGGTTCGGGCTATTGCCAAAGAAAGGGACCTTATTACTGCTGACAAAAAAGACTCGCAAGGTTTATGTTTTATCGGAAAAGTACGATTGCCTGATTTTTTACAGCAGCAGTTGAAACCAAAGCCAGGCAATATCGTTGAGATTTCACCAGAGTCCGGTTTATATGGTTCTGATATGGAGAGCGCCATTCACGAAATGTCGTATCAAGAAAGTGATGGTTCGCTGGTTGGAAAGCACCAAGGTGCACATTTCTATACCATTGGTCAGCGCAAAGGGCTGGGTGTTGGTGGCAAAGAAGAACCTCTTTTTGTGATAGGAACAAATGTCGATTCGAATACCATTTACGTTGGAATGGGTGATCACCATCCTGGCTTATCTCGAAAGAACTTATTTATAAATGCAGCGGATGTACATTGGGTACGACCAGATTTATCCCTAAAAATAGGAGATGAAAAAACATATTTGTGCCGAATTCGTTACCGCCAACCTTTACAAAAAGCGACGTTATTAAGAACCAAAGAAGGGCTGATTATTTCGTTCGACGAGCAGCAAAAAGCGATTGCAGCAGGTCAGTTTGCCGCTTGGTACGACAACAATGAGTTAATTGGCAGCGGAATTATTGGTGCTTAATCGAACCTTAAGCCAAATCTAATGTCTATCCTATGATAGAATATTTCTTCTTTTATTTGGGCAACTCTACTAGATCCAAATTCCCATACAAATCCTTGATATTCAGCTTTAAGCGTTTGATACTTGTATCCAAACTTTAGATACCAACTTATCTTTTCGTGACGTTTGTTTGTTATACCAAAACCAGGATTAAAATACAATCCACCCGTAACTTTTGAATTATCACGCCATGAATATTCAGACAAATGAGGGAGGCCAAACCCTGTACCATAAAAATAAAACCAAGATTTATTTTGTTCCTTAAATCTACCGTAATACTCTAAACCTAATGGTACAATCGTAACATCAGGCCACAAATATGCGTCGTAACCTATGGTAGCTGCTAAATGGTGCCTGTAATTAAACCCTTTACCATAGCCAAAGTTGACACTACCACCAGCCACAGGATCACCCCAATAATCAAGACCAAGTGGGATACCTGCATCAAAAAAGAAATATGTACCCGAATCCCGAAATGGTTTGTTCACTTTTTGGGGCTTAACCAAAGCTCTTGCTCGCTCTTTTATCTCAGCATCAATAAAACTTACGTTCAGAATATCACCCCAAGGAATGTGTAAGGTATCCTGTTGGTTAACAAATAAGTCGATACTTTTTTGATAATCGATCTTAATTACTTTGCCTTCAACCGTAGTTCCCGACTTTAAATCGACCCGGGCATAGTTCTGTTTTACCTGAGCATAAGATGTGGACGTTAATACTATCAAAACCACGATGAATAAAAAATGAACTAACCGTGAAATTCGGCTAGAATAAAGTCCTGAAAACTTTGTTAGTTTTGAATACATTTCGGCGGAATTTATGAAAAACCTTCCTGTTTATATAGTCATTTTTATTTCAGTTTTAGCGCTAAATTCATGTACTTCAAATTGTGACACGTCGGTATACTATTATGCAAAAGTGCCTGTGTATGGCAGCATTGAAACCTTGCGAAAAGGTTTTGAAATTAAGGGTGTTCAACCCATGGACACCATCACACAAATAGTGGAATTGGACCACGCATACTTTTTGGAAGAAAAAGGGAAAGGAGTTCATGTGGTAGACAAGATAAATTTCACCGAACCTAAGCGCATTGCTTTTATTAGCATCCCTGGATATTTATCGCTTGAAGCAATCAATAATACACTGTATGTTGGTCAGGCAACCGACCTTGTTAGTATCGATGTATCTGACCTGAACTCAATCCAAGTTGAAGCTAGAATAAGTAATGTGTTTAACGCGGATTATGTTAAATCTGACTCCTTCATTGTGGGTTACACAGAAGCGTATGTGCGACTGATTCTTGAGGATGCACATTGTGCAGAAACACACATCATGCCCGAGAATCGCTCTGAGATCGAAAGCCAGTCTGTCGAGCCGCATGTTGATCTGCACATCACCAACAACCATTTACATGCTTGTGATAACAAAAACGTATCAAGTTTTTCGATAAGTGGTGGTGACTTAACCTTCCGTGCATCTAATTCTATAGTGTCGGGAAGAAATACTGGAAGCCCAAAAATTAACAGTACCCGAGAGTTTGTTGCTGTTGGTACTCCAAGGTCAAATATTTTCCTTTTTCAGACTGACGGTTCTTTATCTCGAGTTGTCTCCACATTTGTAAGCAGTCCGTTCATCTGTGGCAACTTTTACCTATTTCAAAACGCTGCAATCTATACCGACTTTAGAACAAGCTCCAATCAAAATTGTAACTCACAAAACACCCTACATATTCATCCAATAAATGGGTTAAGTCAACCCTTTATGCCAAGGCAGTTTCCGTTCACTCAGCCTCAATCTATATCAATCATGGATTCCTCAATGTTATTGTGTGATGGAAATGCCGGTTTTAGCCTGTTCGATTTTAAAAACCCTTCTACATTCAACCCTGACTCCGATATGTTTGACGAAATCACAACTGTTCACAGTGCTGTGAGCGCATTATCGAAAGAGAGAATATTGATTTGGGGAAATGATGGTTTGTTTTATTTCAATGTGGAACAACCAACAAATATTCGGTTGATTACAGAAATAAAATAAAGGGCGTGAAAGTTGAAAAATCCCTAAAAAATAGGATTTGGCCCCCAGCAGTATCGCAACCTTCCACCGTTTGACTTGCGTCTCTTTCACCGAAATGAATGAGGCCTGGTTTTGAAACACCGGTTAAGCCGGTAAAGTATAAGTGTTGAATTTTTCAATCGGATTCAACGCCCTGCTTCAAAGGTAACTTTTTTATCCCGCTCGCACTTAGATAAAGCTATATTTTTGTCGCATTATTTATGCGTCATTTACACGGTAAAACCTCGTTGGTAAGCATCATTCTTCCTTTTAAAAATGAGGAGGACTATTTAGGTGAATGCATTGACTCCATCATCAATCAAACGTATGTGCAATGGGAGTTAATTTTGGTGGATGACAACAGTACCGATGCGAGTCCTAGAATTGCACAAAATTCGGCCAAAAATGACAAACGAATTAGATACTTCAAAAATCCCAACAGCGGTGTAATAGAAGCGCTACAATACGGTTTCAAACAATCTACCGGCAACCTAATATCTAGGATGGATGGCGACGATATCAAAACTATCGACAACCTTGATCAATTGGTTTGTGCTGTTTCGCCAGGAACAATCGCAATTGGGCAGGTGCAATATTTTCGGTCAGACGGGCTTGGCGCAGGGTATTCGCAATACCAACAGTGGTTAAATGAACGGACTAAAACGAACAATAGTTTTGCAGAAATATACAAGGAGTGTGTGGTTCCATCACCGTGTTGGTTGGCTCACCGCGACGACTTTTTGAAGTCAGGCGGGTTTGAGTCAAATAAATACCCTGAAGATTACGACTTATGCTTTCGCTTTTACGAGGCTGGCCTCAAAACACAAGGCACAGTAGGTATTATTCATCAATGGCGAGATCATCCAACCCGCACTACTCGAGTGTCAAAACACTATTCCGACAATCGGTTTATGCAATTGAAGCTTCACTATTTTAGTTTAATCGATTTGAACCCTGCCCAAGAATTGGTATTGTGGGGTGCAGGTAAAAAAGGTAAAGCCATCGCCAAGTATTGGACAGAAAATGGCATTCTGTTTAGCTGGCTAACCGACAACAAAAACAAAATCGGTCATAATATTTACGGTACCGTCTTAGAGTCGACCGAAACATTCGACCCAAGCCCAATACATCAAGTCGTAATTGCGGTAGCCGACAAGCAAGGGCAATTAGACATACAAGAAAAGATTAACGGTACAAAATCAGATGTCTTCTGGTTTTGTTAGGCTAGTTCAAAAACGGTAATTTCTGGCCAGATACCGAACCTCCCTGGAAAACCTAGGTACCCAAAACCTCTATTGACATACAGTTGTTGACCTCCCTCTTTATATAAGCCGGCCCATTCTGGATAAACATATTTAATTGGACTCCACTTGAACCCTCCGGTTTCTATGCCAAATTGCATGCCATGGGTATGCCCACTAAACATAGCGTCTACCTGTGGGTAGTCCTGTAGTATTTCACCTCGCCAATGACTAGGGTCGTGGGAAAGAAGCAAGGTGGGAATATTTGCATCAACCCCAGAAATCGCCTTAGACATATCTCCGTACTTTTTAAAATGCATTTTTGCTCCCCAGTTTTCTATACCAACAACCGCCAATTGCGCTCCCTCTTTCTCAATAATTTCATGCTCATTCATAAGCAACCGCCAACCAAGATTATCGTGTACTTTTTGAATTTTGGCTTTGTTTATGGGTAAATCTTTAGGTGTAAAGTTTGGTACATATTCTCCATAATCATGATTACCCATTGTTGCAAATACTCCTAGTGGTGCACTGATTTGAGAAAAAACGTCGATATAATCATCCATCTCGCTCGCATCGTTATTTACAATATCTCCAGTAAAAAAGACCATATCTGCCTTTTGGTCATTAATCATGTCAACGCCTTTTTGTACGGCATCCTTACTCCAAAAACTACCACTATGTATATCAGAAATTTGCACCAGTTTTAACCCTTTGAAAGCTTCAGGCAAATTATCAATTTTTAATTTTTGGTTAACCACTTGATACTGGTGAGACCCTCGTATAACACCGTAAGAAAGGGCAGCACCAAAACCCGTCGCCAGCAAAGCTCCGGATTTCATTAAAAAAGACTTCCTAGTGATTCCTTCTTCTGGTTTTACACTGGACTGAAACAACGTCCCTATCCACTGCACTAGCCTAATGATATCGTCAATAGCCATGAACAAACCCCAGATTAACTGAACCATTAAAAAAATGAAAAAATAGCTGAGCGCCACCTTAGTCCAAAAACCTATTGGGGTCGTGCGCATATGCAAAGTGGTGTATATCAAACAGCCGTACGCCAGTGCCACAACCACCCAATACAGGATTTTAAAGATGGTTGACGATTTACCCTCAAAGTTTTGGATGATAATCTTATACCCCTGAAAAACATACAGGTTTAAGAGTAGTAAGATCCCAAGAAATATGACAATACGTTTCATTGTTTAAGCGTCGCCTTTAAAGAAGCGATGCAAAGTAGACAAATCGAAATCACTTTTGTTTCGTTTTTATCGATTATAGCACTGAACTAGACAGTTTTATAAATTGTTAAAACAACTTGGGGCATTTAATTGTATATACATATAATTTTGTTCTATGTCACTCGAAGAAGATATTAAACAGGAAAAATTTAGATCAGAGTATCAAAAGCTGGCGATTAACATCGCCTTTACAAATAGTTATTTGACTAATTTACTAAACAACTATTTGAAGCCTTACGACCTCTCTATGCAACAGTACAACGTACTTCGTATTTTAAGAGGTAAACATCCTAACCCCGTGTCTATCAATACGATAACCGACAGAATGGTTGACAAGATGAGCAATGCATCGAGGTTGGTAGAGAAGTTGCGTAAGAAAACTATGATACTCCGTCAAACCTGTAATACCGATAAGCGTCAGGTAGATGTTTGTATTACGACCAAAGGACTAGAAATTTTGGCAGAGATAGACGCATTGATGGGACGATACGAGCAACAATTTGCCCATTTAGACCAATCAGAAGTATCGATTGCAAACAAAGTTTTAGACGATTTGAGAAAAAATAATAAATGAATAAAAAGACAAAAACCACTACGATATTATCCTTAATAGGATTAACCTTACTAAGCTTCACCGCCGCAGTCACCGCGACCGATTATACGGTATTGGCCAGTAAAAGTACTGTTAAATGGACTGGGTATAAGCCTGGTGGAGAACACCAAGGTATTGTAAAAATAAAAAGCGGCACGTTATCCATGGAAGAAGATATGATAACATCAGGAAACATAGTGATTGACATGCCAACGATTAAGGTGACTGACTCTGAAAGCACAAAACTTCTTAACCACCTTAAAGGGCAAGACTTTTTTAACGTTGCCAAGTTCCCTACGAGTACATTGGTGTTAACCGACTGCAAATCTTTAAGTGTTGACTCTACAGGTAAACACACCTTGCAGATGACCGGAGATATGACCATTTTAGGTAAAACGCAGTCTCTTACATTTACTGCCGTAAACACTGCAAAAACAGCAAACTATATGTTTTATAATGCCAAGCTTACCATTGATAGAACAAAATTTGGTATCACTTATAAATCTAGTTTGTTGGGAGACGCGATGATTAAAGACAATTTTGATTTAGCGATAAAATTGATCGCCAAAAAGAATTAGGGAAACCGGAACACACAAAAAAGACGTCATATGACGTCTTTTTTGATGCAATTGTTATAGTCTTTTAGCTCTTACTCTTAAGCCCTAAAATTTCTTCAATACTATTCGAAGAAACCGCATGATATCCGGGCTTCGCCAATTCATACACGCGTTTTGCCAATTCTTTACCATCTTCCGTTTTCACTAAAGCTTCGTACAATGGCGACAAGAACTTTCGACGACCTACAGAAGTAAGGAAGCTTTCCATATTATCGTAGGCGGGTTCATATTGAACGGCTATGCAGTGTTGAAACCAGTCACAGAGTATTTCATTATTCCCACTGTTTGTCAAATCAAACACGTTATCCAACTCGGCCACTTGATTCACATCTAACTTATCCTTCAGCCCTCTCAAAAAGTATAACCAATGGTGGGTTGTCCAGTTTTCGGTTAAAAGTTCGTCTGCCTGATCCCCGTTCATAAATTTAAGTATTTCCACCTCTACTTTTTCCAGCTCACCCGATTCAGGATTCGGTGCTGACGAAGGAAGGCCCGGGCCATAAATCCATTCTTTAGGCTGGATTTTGGCATACAAATTTGAATCCCCTTTTAACAAATGTTTATCTAAGTAAGCCTCAAACTTCGCTGTGTTCATTGACTTAAAGGCATTTTCTGAAAAATACTGCTTTAAGAAAACGTCAAATTTTTCTCGGCCAACAGCGTATTCGATTGTTTGAAGAAAGAAGCGCCCTTTTTCGTAAGCAATATCCGTCAAACCATCATCAGGATTTCTTCCTGTTAATTCCAAATACAAATGGGTATCGTCCACCTTGTTTTCTCTCGTAAGGCGCTCTATAGTGTGCTGTAACTCTCCCATACCAAGCTTGGTTTGCATCTCTTCATAAGGTTTGCCGAAGATCTTTTCCATAATCCGTTGTTCAAAATAAACCGTGAAACCTTCGTTCAACCAAAAGTCATCCCATGTTTCGTTGGTTACCAAATTTCCTGACCACGAATGGGCAAGCTCATGTGCTATCAACGCTACTAAACTTCTATCACCCGCTATAATTGTAGGTGTTGCGAATGTCAAACGCGGGTTCTCCATTCCACCAAATGGGAAACTTGGAGGAAGAACAACTACATCATATTGACCCCAAGCGTACTTGCCATATAGTGCCTCGGCACTGTCGATCATACTTTGCATATCTTGAAATTCCCAAACGCATTTTTTTAACATGCTAGGCTCGGCATAAACGCCGCAGTTTCTGCCCAATTGTTCGTACTCCAAATCACCTACGGTTAACGCCAACAAATAGGACGAAACTGGTTGGTTCATTGTAAAAGAATATACGCCGTCTTTGGTCTTCTTTTGTCCATTCTCAGCGCTCATTAAGGCAATTAAATCAGGTAGTGTCGTAATAGTAGCGCTATAAGTAAACTTAACACCTGGGCTGTCTTGACACGGAATCCATGTGCGCGCGAGTATCGCTTGAGACTGGCTAAATAAATACGGGTGCTTCCCGCCAGCGGTTTGCTCTGGCTTTAACCATTGCAACGCCTCAGCAGAAGGGTCAGTTTCGTAAAAGATAGTGACGCTCTTGGTCTTCTTTTTTAGGTTTATGGCTAAATCTTGTCCAAAATATTCTACATCCTCTGAGAGTAAGAACTCTGCCTCACTACCGTCGTTCAGAAGTATTTTTTCGATATTCAGTTGACGGCTATCAAGATGCAAAACAGTTGCATTTGTCTTTCGGTCTAAGTCAAGACGTACGCTGCCTTTAAGTACTCTTTTCTCAAAGTCTACGGCTAAGTCTAGATGCATATGACGTACCGAGACTTCATGCGGATTGCTGAAGGAATGCGCGTCGGCTGTCACCTCCATTGATTCGGCTGTTGACCCCTGACTGGATTCGGTATTTAAAGCGGTATTGTTTTTGCAACTATTAAGTAAAGGTAGTGAAAGTAAGATCAGGCTTGAACTTACGGTGAGTCTAGTAATTCTGTTCATTCTTATCGATAACTTGAGGTCAAATATAGCATCACTACAATAAAACAATGTTTATAACGTTCACTGCGTAACCGAAAATTTAATTATGCAAAGTGAACTATATGTATAATTTTGCAAAACTTGTTAAGGAATGAAAAAAATTTATAAAATTAAACCACTACAAGGACAAACATGGCTAAGAAGGTTTAGCTTATTGTTGACTTTGTTATGCAGCTTGGCTTTTATTTCTAATGCTCAAGACGACGAATACTCTGATGACTACTCTGACGATTATTCTTCCGACTACTCTGAAGACTATGAAGACGATTACTCTGGAGACAGCAGTGACGAATACTCTGAAGATGGTGATTACGGTGATGACTACGGAGATGACGACTTTGGAGATGCATTCGGTAGTAGCAAACGTGAAGAGTACGTTCCAAAGAAAATCATTCGTAAACCCTACATAAGATTTGTTCCTCCTTACGACTCGTCACGTGAGCTTGTATTATACAAAGCGGTTATAGAAGTTATGGATAGAGATGGTTATGAGGTAGAAATTGACACCATCCGTTTCCGCACAAATCAATGGTTAGAAGCTGAGTTCGGTAAGAATTTGAAAAAGTTTTTAACGATGGATGGCATTAATGATGCTGCTGGAGAAAACGAACACAAAATAACAATACACGGTGCATTCCCTTGTGAAATTCAACCAAATGAATTTACAACGGTTACTGAAGGAATGGTGGAATACGACATGGAAATACGTGTTAGAGACGGTAGATACCGTTACACGGTTAAAAACCTTGTGCATATCGCCGAGCCTCGTCCAGGGGAGAAAGAAGGTGAAAGAACATACTTTGAGTACTTGATGAAAAGTGAAGACGATGTTAGAGCGGGTGATAGAATTTTAGTCGCTGCTGACAAAAAAATCAACTCGATGATGACTGAGTTACAGAAAACTTGTCAAACAAATCCAATCGAAGAAGATGATGACTGGTAGACAGTAGTTCTATGAAAAATATTGATAACCCTATGTCAACAATCAATTGGCATAGGGTTTTTTTATGTCTAAACTTTGTGTCAACAAAAGAATAAAAATCATGAGTAACACAGTAATGGGTCTTGACAAGGTGGGTGTAGAGCGGGTGGTAAACCGATTGAATGATCTCCTTTCATCGTATCAAATTTTTTATCAAAACTTGCGTGGGTATCATTGGAACATTATCGGAAAAGATTTCTTTGAATTACATCTAAAATTTGAAGAATTCTACAACAACGCCCAAATAAAAATCGATGAAATCGCAGAACGTGTGCTCACGTTAGAAGCAACGCCACTGCACAGCTTTAACCAATATACCAAGCATGCAAAGATTAGTGCACACGAAAATGTGACTGATGGCTCAGAAGCAGTAAATCAAATTAAAATTCAGTTAGAACAGTTGGTAATTCAACAAAGAGAAACGCTTGAAATCGCAGAAGATAATAAAGACATTGCTACCTCTGATTTAATGACGCAATACATATCAGAACAGGAAAAAACAATTTGGATGTTAAAGTCCTTTTTGTCGTAGCCTATTTGTTACGCATATTTTTAATGGCGCGCCAAATAATTGGTGGCATCCAATTGCTTGCAAAATTTACAAAGGAATTGTACTTGCGCATACCCTTCTCGCTCTCCACTCCTTTTCTGTCTACAAACAGCGTTGTATGGTCTTCTAATCCTTCGTTCACTTCATGTGATGGACGACCATTGGTGTAGTAGTATAGCGCCAGTGATCTTCGACTTCTGTCTTCAGGACAGTTTAACTTATCTGGGTGTCCGTGGTATGAAAAATCTGTGGTCGAGAACATAGCCATGCGGTTAAATAAGGGTAATATTTTCTTCTCTCCAACAGTCATGTCTTCGTTCCAAAGCTCAAAGTGTCCGCCGTATTCTTCCTTCCAGTCTTTGTTCAGATATACCAAAACATTCAACCTTCTATCTAAGCCAGTGCGTTTGTTTTTATTAAAATCAGCATGGACTTTCAAAAACCCACCGCGTTTAATTTGGTGACACCCTCCTCCTTCGAAATACGGATCTCCTAGTAAATCTTCGATACCCGTCAGTTCCGAAAGAAAATTTAGAAATGGTTCTGAATTTAAAAAGTGCATAAACACCTTGGTAGCCTTCCCAAATCTGTCTTCTCCACGTGAAGCAAGCTTTACCTCATTAGGTGTTTTATACTGAATATCTCCCTTATCACCCATATCTGGAAACTCAGATAATACCAATGATAAAAATTCCGAATTAAAGAAATCATCAAAATAAATATTTGGGAAAGGAGAGTTAGATGAATAGGCGCTTTTATAGTGACTTGCAAGTCCCATTAATTCGTCATATTCGATGTCTAACACTTTATATTCTCCGATATACATACATTAGCTTTAAGGTGTAAAAAAAAGAAATATTTTTGTGACAACAAAGACACGTACGAATATGATACAATATAAGTTGTGGAACAACATACTGGGATGGATAAGTTTCGCGATCGCGATGGTCGTTTACTCAATGACTGTTGAGCCATCGGTACCCTTATGGGATTGCGGCGAGTTTATCTCTGCTTCATACAGTTTACAAGTAGTTCACCCTCCTGGTGCTCCACTTTTCTTGCTTTTGGGGCGTTTGTTTTCTTTGTTTGCGCCAAGTGCCGAACATGTAGCACTTGCCGTTAATATGTTATCGGTTGTTGCCAGTGCATTGACTGTTGGTTTTACTTTTTGGATCACCACACATTTTGCAGTAAAGGCATTACACCTGAACGTTCAAAATCCAACCGTGTCTGTTGAAAATAGCATGACCATCTTTGGATCGGGCTTGATTGCAGCATTAGCCTTAACGTTTATGGATACTTTCTGGTTCAGCGCAGTTGAAGCAGAAGTATACGCTTCCTCCTCTTTGTTTACAGCCTTATCGTTTTGGGGAATATTAAAGTGGGAGACAAACAAGGACAAACCAAAATCAAATCGTTGGTTGGTATTTATAGCCTACACCATTGGTTTATCAATTGGACTTCACTTACTTAACTTACTAGTTATACCAGCGGTAGTGTTATACTACTTCTTTAACCAATATGAAGTAAATCGAATGAATGTAATTCGTGCTTTAGGTATTGGAGCGGGTTCATTGGTATTTATTAACTGGGGATTGATTCCTGGATTACCAAAAATTGCTGCATTCTTCGACAAGATTTTTGTAAACAGCCTCGGCTTACCGTTCAACTCTGGTGTATTGTTCGCAGTTGCATTGGTAATAGGCTTGATAATCTTTGGTATTCGATATACGATCATTAATAAAAAGCCATTACTCAACTTAGTGATGTTGTGTACAACGTTTATTTTAATTGGCTATAGTTCATACTCGATGGTAGTAATTCGTTCGTTGGCTGAACCAGCGATTGACATGAACGACCCTGAAGATGCCTATAGTTTATTAAGCTATATTCAACGTGAACAATATGGTGACCGTCCATTATTTAAAGGCCCATACTACAACGCACGTTTGAAGCCACCTTATTACAAAGAAGGTTCTGCTCAATATCGAAATGGTATAGACAGTGAAGGAAAGCCAGAATATGTAAAAACTGGAAACCGAACTGAGTATGTTTGGGACGATAGATACCTTACCAATTTCCCACGTATGGGTGATTTAACCGACAAGAATAAAGGGTACAAGTATTGGTATAAGGAACGCGAAAAAACCGACGGAAACGGGAATAAAGAAATAGTTACGCCTGACTTTAAAGACAACATTGGGTTCATGATGAACTACCAACTGGGCTGGATGTATTGGCGATATTTCTTTTGGAATTTTGGTGGAAGACAAAGTGACATTCAAAACGTCGACAATAACATTTTTGAAGGCAACTGGATGAGTGGTATAGGTGCATTCGACAATCGTCGTATTGGACCACAAGACAATATTCCTGCTTCTTTGTCAAGCAATAAAGCACGAAACAAGTACTACCTCATTCCATTCTTCCTAGGATTAATTGGGATATTCTTTCAGTTCACTCGACAGAAATTGGACGCAACCGTTGTTCTTGCACTATTTGTGTTTACAGGAATGATGATTGTAATTTATCTGAATCAACCGCCTTTAGAACCAAGAGAACGGGATTACACCAACGTTGGGTCGTATCAAACTTTCTGTATTTGGATTGGTTTGGCTGTATTGGCCATTGCCGAAGCGCTTAAGAAGTATATAAATGGGAAATTAGCGGCTGTGGTTGCTATTCTGGTTTGTGCTACGGCACCTTACCTAATGGGGTCACAAAACTGGGATGACCATGACCGTTCTGACAGATACTTGGGTATCAGTTTTGCAAAAAACTACTTAAACTCCTGTGACGAAAACGCCATTTTATTTACCAATGGTGATAACGATACGTATCCATTGTGGTACGCACAAAACGTAGAAGGGTACAGAACTGATGTAAGGGTGATTAACCTAAGTCTTTTAAGTACCGAATATTACGCTCAAGCACTTACAAGAAAGTACTATGGATCAGAACCATTGCCTTTGAGTATTATACCTAGTGATAAATTAAAAGACGGCGAGCGCGAAAGCTTAGCATGGAAAAAAGACAATCCATTCTTTAACTCAACGGATTACTACAACCTGGCAACAGTGCTAAAATTTATGATTAGCGACGACGACAGACACAAAGCTGCCTCGAATCCTGTAAAGCCAAGCGAGTTAGAAAACTACCTGCCGAGCCGGAATGTAATTGTACCTGTAGACAGAGCCGCTGTGCTTAAATCAGGTATGTTAGAAGAAAAGGATACGGGTAAAATAGTAGATAATATCCAATTCAATTTAGGTTCTCGATTGATGAAAGGAAGTATTGTAATGCTTGATATAATCGCTTCCAATGCTGCAAATGGCTGGGAACGACCAATCTACTTTACAACAACAACTGGAGACGACACCTACGCTGGTTTGGAATCATACTTCCGACATGAAGGTTTGACTTATCGACTTGTTCCGATGAAACACAATTGGGATCAATATAGAGGCCTCGTTGACAAAGAATTAATTTATAAAAGGTTAATGAAAGACTTCACTTGGGGTAATATGGATAAAGGCACTATGTTCTTAGACCACAAAGCCACCCTAGTGCCTCGTAACCTTAGAATTCTATTCGTTCAGGTTGCTCAGCAATACTCTAGTGAAGGAGATACGGCTAAAGCCAAAGAATTACTTCTTGAATCGTTACGTGTTATTCCTGAATCAGTATTACCGATGGATGTTTACGTTCGATCGTACTACATAGAAATGCTTAATACGAGCGGAGACTTAGAAACAGCTAAAATGTTGTTAGACCGAAGCGTGAATCAAATCACAGAGGAAATGGCATACTATCGTAAACTGGCAACCAATAAGGACCGAAAATTTAAGAAAATTGGTAAACAAAAGTTAGAATCTACTGCACGAGACTTACAGCAAAATATTGGCATCGCAACACGAATGAGCGATTCGACAGCTGTCAATACGTTGTCTAATTTGCAGAGTACTTTTAGCAGATAAGAAAAGATCGGCAGTTTGCCCATCTGCACATTAACATGGAAAAGAAACCGCAACCAAAGCAGCTGATTTACGGCATTCATGCAGTGCAAGAAGCTATTGAAGCAGGCAAGCAGTTTGAAAGAATTTACATTTTAAAAACAGACAAAGGCGAAGCTTTGATGGAGCTTAACGCTCTAATTAAAACAAATCGACTCCCGGTTCATCACGTGCCAATCCACAAGTTAAACAGATTGTCGCGTGGCAACCACCAGGGTGTTGTTGCCTTTTTGTCTTTGATTCCCAACGTTGAAATTGATGAAATCATCACTCGAGCGTTCGAAGCAGGTGAAGATCCAAAAATTTTGGTGCTCGATGGAATTACAGATGTACGAAATTTTGGTGCTTTAAGCCGGTCGGCATTGGCATTTGGATTTCATGCGGTGGTTGTACCTAATAAAGGTTCAGCGCTAATTCATCAAGACGCAGTAAAAGCTTCAGCCGGTGCGCTGATGAAAATACCTGTCTCCAAATCAATCAATCTCAGCCGATCATTGGAAGCGATGAAAGGCTTTGGCTTAAAAGTTATAGGAATAACAGAAAAAGCCTCTGAATCCATTCGCGATATGAAAATAAACGAGCCTGTTGCGTTGGTATTAGGAAATGAAGAAACGGGATTACATCAAAACAGTTTGGCACTATGTGATGCCACCTATGGTATCGAAATATCGGAGGATATTGACTCCTTAAATGTGTCGGTTGCGGGAGCAATTGCTATGTTTCAGGCGTCAATTTAGTGGTTTTGAACACCTTGTATTTCGACTAATTTCATCTCAAAATTTTCTCACAATCACATCTAACTGATAACGAGTTAGTTATGCCAGAATTGGCACAGTTTTTGTGTTTTAAAACTAAACAAGTTTTTGCTTGTTTTTTTGAAGTAGAAATTTATTTTCGCGAACAATTGAGACAGATTAATATTATTTTATGTATTGGACTTTAGAACTAGCATCCTATTTAGATGACGCACCTTGGCCAGCGAGCAAAGATGAGTTAATCGATTATGCCATTCGATCTGGTGCTCCTTTGGAAGTTGTAGAAAACCTACAAGAATTAGAGGATGACGGAGATGCATTTGAATCAATCGATGAGGTATGGAGTGAATATCCGACCACAGACGATTATTTCTTTAACGAAGATGAGCTATAAACAGCAGTAACATATTTTGTTGAACCGGGCTTTCGCCCGGTTTTTTTATGCCATAAATTCAACAACCTCCTCCACTACATCATCAGACTTTAGACCATTGTTGTGCCCTAAACCGTGAGTTTCCACAAATTTACTATTGGTAACTTGCGCAAACGCCTTCACCTCTTCTATGCTTACCTCTGGGTCGTCATGGTCACCAATAACAAGTATTTTAGGTAGTTCTTGCACTTCTTGTATTCTATTGTAGATGGAGTAATAATTAAAGTCTTGGTCAAATTTCGCCCATAAGCGTTTTAACAGCGCTTGTTTTACTTGATTGCTTCCATTTATCTGCTCCATAAACCTGTTCATTATCGATTCGGCATAAGCTGCAGAATTGGCCACTACCAGCCTATCGACCTTATGCGTGTTTTCTGTCAGAAACAATACACTAGCCATTGCGCCTAACGAGTGCCCAACAAGTGCATAAACAGTATCGAAGTGATTGACGATAGCCTCTACTGTGGCTTTAAACTCCAGAACATTGGTTGTTTTACCTTCAGACTTTACATGACCCGGCAAGTCTGGAATCACAACGGTAAAACCTTTTTGCACCAATGGATCGATGAACTTTCTAAAGTGAAAACCTTTGCTGCTCCAACCATGTACCAAAACCACGACTGGCCCCTTGCCCCAGTACCATGCATTTGTTCTTTTACCCGCGATGGTAAAGCTCAACTCGATTCCTTGCCGTTTTTTTTCTAGATCTAAAGGATGTGATTTTAGCCTAAATGGTTTGAAGAATAAATAATATGCAAACCTTCCTCCTAAATTGGGGCTTAACCAACCCAAGAACTGAACCAATAATTGAATTGCTTTCTGCATTAAATTCTGTTGTATGACAAAGGTGTATTGTTTGCCCCGAAATCTTTGACCACGTTGGGGTTTATTTTACCGGATATACGATGTGGGACGATTGCAGCTATAATCTTAAGGTAATAGTGCATTAATTATTTCGTTTGTTTTGGGGATTAGCAAGCGGTGCCCTCCATCTACGAGCTTTAAGTGTGTATTAGGGACCAACTTCTGATACCGTTTGGCACTTTTATAGGAAATCACACTATCAGATTTACCATAAATTAGAAACGACCTGATGTCTGAATCCCCTATTTCAGCAATTGTTTTAGAGATACCAGGACTAATTCTTGCCGTACTCGACCAGCGATCAAATAATTCCTGACGTTTACTTAGGGTATCTACGGTAGATTTATAAAACTTCAAGGCTTTCGGGTTAATTAATCCGAGCTTCTTGATAAACTTAACTGTAGAGAAAAACCATCCAGGATAGAGCACAAAACTTTTAAAAAGTAATTGGCCTGCACTCGTTTTTGTAATAAAACTAAAGGCGGGTTTTCGTTTCAAACCGTCAGCTGCGATTAACCACAAGTCGTTTATTTTATCCTTGAAAGCAACGGCAAAACCGAGTGCGTAATTTCCCCCAATACTATAGCCAAGTAAGCTTATTGATTCACTCGCCCTTACATAAAGCAAAAAACGAGTCATTAAGTCTGCCAACAATTCAGGCGTTAGCTTCTCTTTTTCGCCCCAAATTGTTTTACCCTGAAAAGGTAAATCGACTGAAACAAGCCGATATTTCTTACCCAAACTTTGCTCAAAAACGTTAAAAACAGTGCAATCTTGACCGTATCCATGGAAGCAAATCAAGGTTTCTGCACCCTCACCAAACTCCACATAATTGATTTGTGAATTCCTCCATGTAAATACCTTTTCCACAATGTATTAATTAGTACGTTAAAGTCTTAATTTTGCCCAATTTGAAAGAAAACTAATGCCCAAAGATACTTCATTAAAATCAGTCCTAATTATTGGTAGTGGTCCCATTATCATAGGCCAAGCCTGTGAATTTGATTACTCAGGCTCTCAAGCATCGAGAAGTCTAATGGAAGAAGGAATTTCAGTTACCTTAATTAACTCGAATCCGGCCACCATTATGACGGATCCTGTTATGGCCGACAACATTTACTTGCTGCCGTTAACTCCAGAATCAATCGAGTCAATTCTAGCGAAGCACGATATTGACGCAGTGCTGCCAACAATGGGTGGCCAAACTGCACTAAATTTAGCCAAGGAGGTAGATGAGCTTGACATTTGGGAGAAGTACAATGTGCGCATGATTGGCGTAGACATGGAAGCCGTTGAGAAGACTGAAAACCGTGAGGAATTTCGTCGATTAATGGTAGAAATAGGCATCGGTGTTGCACCATCCAAAATTGCTAATTCGTTTTTAGAAGGCAAAGAAGCGGCACAACAATTGGGCTTCCCACTTGTAATCCGGCCTTCGTATACCCTAGGAGGTTATGGTGGTGGCTTTGTGCATTCAAAAGACGAGTTTGATGACTCTCTAAAGAGAGGATTAGAGGCTTCACCAACGCACGAAGTATTGGTTGAACAAGCCGTTTTGGGTTGGAAAGAATACGAATTGGAATTGCTACGTGATGCCAACGATAACATAACCATCATTTGTACGATCGAAAATTTCGATCCGATGGGTATTCACACAGGAGACTCTATTACCGTTGCGCCAGCAATGACATTGAGTGACACATGTTTTCAAGAGATGCGCGATCAATCCATTAAAATGATGCGAAGCATCGGAAATTTTTCCGGTGGTTGTAATGTTCAGTTCTCTGTTAATCCTGAAAATGAAGATATAATCGCAATTGAGATTAATCCACGTGTAAGTCGGTCTTCTGCACTTGCATCGAAGGCAACGGGTTATCCTATCGCCAAAATCGCTGCTAAACTGGCGATTGGCTATCATTTAGATGAATTAAAGAATCCAGTAACCAAAACGACTTCTGCATTTTTTGAGCCGTCAATTGACTATACGATTGTTAAGATTCCAAGATGGAACTTTGCCAAATTTCCTGGTGCCGAGACGCAACTCGGTCTTCAAATGAAATCTGTGGGTGAGGTGATGGCAATCGGGCGTAGTTTCCAAGAAGCCATCCAAAAAGCCTGTCAGAGTCTTGAGCTAAAAAGAATGGGCTTGGGTTGCGATGGTTACGAAGAGCGTAATTTAGAAAAGCTAATCGACAGTCTTAAAAATCCAAGTTGGGATAGACTATTCCATATTAAAGATGCAATTTCCTTAGGTGTTCCTATTACGTCTATACAAGAGGCCACGAAAATTGACCGTTGGTTCTTAGAACAGATTTACGACTTGGTCAAAACAGAAAGAGAAATTAAGAAGTATACACTTCAAAACATAGAGCCTTCCGTTTTACGCATTGCTAAGGAAAAAGGTTTTTCTGATTACCAAATAGCACATACTATGGGCAGTTGTACCGAAGATGATGTCTTTGAAAAAAGAAGTGAATTAGGTATCAAACGTGTTTACAAAATGGTTGATACCTGCTCTGCCGAGTTTGAATCACCTACCAACTATTTCTATTCGTCATTCGACGGAGAAAACGAGTCGGTTGTTACAGACAAAAAGAAAGTCATCGTTTTAGGGGCGGGTCCAAACCGAATTGGTCAAGGTATTGAATTTGATTATTGCTGTGTTCATGGTCTAATCGCTTCCAAAGAAATGGATTACGAGGCGATAATGATTAACTGTAACCCTGAAACTGTGTCGACTGATTTCGACATGGCGAACAAGCTTTATTTTGAGCCTGTTTTTTGGGAACACCTAATAGAGATTATTGAACTAGAAAAACCTGAAGGTGTAATCGTTCAACTTGGTGGCCAAACCGCCTTAAAACTTGCTGAACGTTTGCACGAAAAAGGTATTAAAATCATTGGTACCGCATTTCCTGATATGGACTTAGCAGAAGACCGAGGTTCGTTTTCTGACTTGTTGAAGGAGCTAGGAATTCCTTACCCAGATTATGGTGTTGCAGACAACGCTTATGAAGCTGTTGAAATTGCAAACAGAGTTGGATACCCTGTATTGGTTCGCCCTTCTTATGTTTTAGGTGGCCAAGGGATGAAAATTGTCATCAACGACGAAGATTTGCAAAAAGCAGTTATCGATCTTCAAGGTGACCTACCGGATAATAAAATTTTGATTGATCATTTCCTTGATAGAGCTGAAGAATCTGAAAGTGATAGTATCTGTGATGGTGAGGATGTTCATATTTTAGGGATGATGGAGCACATTGAACCTGCCGGCATCCATTCTGGAGATTCATCTGCGGTATTACCTCCATTCAGTTTCTCACAATCTGTACTTGACCAAATGGAAGAGTACACGGAAAAAATAGCCCATGCATTAAACATTAGAGGCCTGCTGAATATTCAGTTTGCCGTTAAAGATGAGAAAGTATATGTAATTGAAGCGAATCCGAGGGGGTCAAGAACTGTACCGTTCATTTGCAAAGCATACGAAGTACCGTACGTTAACATAGCCACTAAAATTATGCTGGGTACGCACAAACTAAAAGACTTCGACATTGTTAAAAAACCTAAAGGCTATGCAATTAAGAAGCCTGTTTTCTCCTTCAATAAGTTTCCTAACGTAAACAAGGAATTGGGTCCTGAAATGAAGTCAACCGGTGAGGCAATCTTATTTGTTGAAGACCTAAAAGATCCTTACTTCAGAGATTTATACAAAGAGAAATCGATGTACCTAAGTAAATAAGATGTTTTTTAGAAACCTGCTGTTATTACTTGTTGCCTACTTACTTTGGCGTTTTATAAGCAAAGCCTGGCGTTTTCGAAAACTGGTTATCAACCAAAGAGATGAGTTTTTGAACCAAACACGCGCTGCCGAAAAACAGACAAGACAGGACGGTGAAATCAACATTCAATCAAGTAAAAAAACAAAGTCTAGTACCTCTGACGATGGCACATACATTGATTACGAAGAAGTAGATTAGTTTTAATGCATTGACCGCTTTAAAAGTTGGTCAAATGTTTTTTGTATAATATTGTGTAAATGATAGTTCTATGAAATCTTCCATTTACATTACGCTTGGCTTTCTTATTGTTCTTATATCCTCAAATTCGTTTGCTCAAAACGTAGCACTCCACTTTGATGGAAGTGATGATGTGGTTCAAACATCAAACCCGGGTATTAGTGGTCAAAATGCACGAACAGTCGAAGCGATCATTCGCACCACCGCAAATTGTGACCCTCAAAAAGGAGGTAAACAAAAGGTAATAGTTGATTGGGGTGCAGTGTCAACCGGTGCAAGGTTTACGCTAAATATAAAAACAGATAATGCCTTACGTTTAGAGGTTCAAGGATCTGGCATGAATGGTCAGACAGCTATAAATGACGGCAAATGGCACCATGTAGCTGCTGTGTATTCACAGGTTGGTAAGCAAAATAACATAGCCTTATATGTTGATGGTGTTTTAGATACAAGTGGAAGCATTCCTACTTCTATAAATACTGGTACTTCAATTAACGTTCGCATTGGTCAGCGTGTTGATGGTATTAATAGTTTTGACGGCGAGATTGATGAAGTACGCATTTTTAACCGCATTCGTACGCAGTCTGAGATTAAAGCAGATATTGGTAAAGAATACTGTTCCAACCCAAAAGGATTAGTCGGTTATTATAAACTTAACGAAGGCAATCCAGGTTCTACAAATACTTCTAACAAAACAGCAAAGGATTATTCATCCACCAAAAAAAATGGAACCTTAAGTAACTTCAGTCTATCCGGTTCAAAATCCAATTGGGTCACTGGTGACACGCTAACTGGTGGAGACACAAAATCGACGGAGAGCGTTTTTGGGTGTTACTCGTATACGACGTCTAACGGCACGGTATACTCATCTCCAGGAAAATACACACGTACCATTCCTAATGCCGCTGGGTGCGACTCAATCATCACTCTAGAAGTTACACTTGGAAGAGCATATAAATTTACACGACATACGGTTTGCGACTCCTTTGTTACTCCGCTTGGTAATGTCGCTTACAAAAGCGGTTTTTATCGCGACACGGTAAAGGGAGTTACACCTAAAGGTTGCGATTCTGTTTTAATAATGGAAGTTAAAGTCAATCACACAGTAAATACACAAGAAGATATAGTGGTGTGTGACTCAACGTCGATAAACAACAAATGGTATTATTCAGATGTTCAACTTACTCAAGATGGAACAGCAGTTACTGGTTGTGATTCCGTCCACACCATTGACCTAACTGTCAATAAATCTAATACAGCCACATTGTATGAAACTCATTGCGACCGCTTTACATCTGATCTTGGGAACACATATACCAAAACCGGCATTTATAAAGAAAAGCTTTCCAAAGCAAATAAGTTCAAATGCGACTCACTGGTAATCATTGATTTAACAATAAACAACAGCAGTAATGTTACTATTCCTGTGCAGGACTGCGACTCTTTTATCTCGCCTGCAGGTTATCACTATCTCACAGCAGGAGTCCATACTGAACGCTATACTTCACAATATGGATGTGACTCAATAATTGCCTACGACCTTACTTTATCCGAAACCAAAAGCAGTGAGAATAAATTAGAAGTTTGCGATTCTGTTTTAATCAACAATGTTTGGCGTACAAATACAGGTATTATTAAATATACAGATGCAACCAGTGCCGGATGTGATTCTAATGTTACCATCGACCTTAAGGTTGTCAAACCCGATATGTCCGTAGATATTTCAAATCACATGCTTTCTGTTACTCAAGAAGCAATATCATATCAATGGATTGATTGTAACACAAACAAAGAAATATCAGGAGCAACTAAGAAGTCGTACACAGCTACATACTCCGGTGCATTTGCCTGTATTATTAACCTTAACAGCTGTACAAAACAAACCGATTGTTTTGACGTTATTGGTCTTGCAGCAGGAAACACGACTAAATCGCAGAATCGAATTCGTGTTGTGCCAAATCCAAATAACGGTTCATTTCATGTAGTCAGTTATTCCAATTATCGAATTAATAGTTATGACTTAAGAGACTTAACCGGTCGTCTTATTATGAGTAAAGATGGGATAAATGACAGTAATGTTCATCTTAACCACAAACTAATACCAGGCGTGTATATTCTGATTATTGGTACTGGAAACACGTACGAATCAATTCGATTTAGCGTTCAATAATGCCCTTTAAACAATAAATGCCAATCAAGTAACATAATTACTTGATTGGCATTTTTAGTTACCGCTGAATAATAATACGTGCCCTGTATTCTTGATTCCCTTGTTTAACGTTAAGAATATAAATTCCACTTGATAAACCAGAAACATTAGACTCATACAAGCCATTTGTGCGCTTTGTGGTTTCAACGTTCATTAATTTGCCCGTTAAATCCGTAAAAGTAATTGCAGCGTTTCCTGTGTTGGTCGTTGATTTTATCGTAACCAAATTATTACTAGGATTTGGATATACGACATAACTTATCGCCGTTTGATGCACATTTGGAATGTTTACGAATCCCACGTTAACCATTTTATTAATCGTGTCCCAGCATCCAAACTCATTCATGCCAAATATCGATACGATATAATTCCCTTTTTGGGGGTACGTCCTGAAAACTTCAGTAGCATTTGATGTGTCTTCAACATCAAGATTAAAAACCCAAAACTGTCGTGACTTATCGGCAGACGTATTTACAAATCTCACGGTGTCGCCTATATTAATATTTAAGTCGGTATGGGTTAATGACATATCTGGTCCACTTTCTACGTTCACCAAAGAAGAGGTTGAAGACGTACCACAACCATTTTTTGCTGTAATGTTTACCGTATAAGCACCCGGGTTATTATACGCATACATAAAGTGTGGAAAGTTAGGGTCGCCCATTAACGTAGTGCCGTCTCCCATATCCCAGGTGATGCTTTTGGCCCCGTTAGCAAATACATCAAAGAAAAACTCTTGGTTAACACATTGTACTTTGGGGTAATAATAATAGCTCAAGGATGGGTTTGCGGTGTGGTTAAGTGCATTTAGGGTGAAGTACGCCGTTAGGTTCGTTTTACACATATTTTGTGCTGTAGCTTTGATAACATGCTCTCCTTTATCAAAAACTTTATTACCGGTTTGCCCGTTTAAAAAACTACCATCCTCAAAAGTGAACTTTGGGTTTTCGAGCGTATACCCCTCAGCTTGCATAGATAAAAATGTGGTATCCCCTTGGCAAACTGGTTTGCCTTCGGTATTGTAGTCAGCAGTAATGGTCAAGTAGGGTTTAGCATCTTCAACAATTCTCATGTTCGACTGAGCTTGTTTGGTAAAACCACAAGCGTTGCTTTTTATCGCCTTTACCATATAGTTGCCCGCTTTAACATAGAGGTGTCGTACTTCGGTCATGGTGTCCACAAATCGTGCTGTATTGCCATCACCATAGTCAACATCTAGTGTGTCGCCAGGATACAACCATGGAGCACTAAACTGTGCTGTTTCACCTAAACAATATTGGCTTCGGAAAGGATTTATGGAAAAATTGAAAATGTCTGCTCCTGCTCCAATAGTTAGTATACGAGTTGTCGTATAGCTAGTGCCACACAAATATTCAAATGTGGCTTCAACAGTATATGAACCATCCTTGGTATACGCATGTGTAAAACCGTTATTGTTGTTAGACAATGTGTCAAATGATCCATCTCCATAATTTAAGAACGTTCTAATGGCTGAATATGAACTTACAGAGCCGCGCAACCTTTGCCCTAAACACAGTTTGTCTGTGTTAAAGTAAATATTTCCATTTCTCATGAAAGAAGTAGTCACATTGACTTTTTGCCTTGAGGTATCAATGCCGCACCTATTGTGCGCAATAGCCATTACCTCATATTCACCAACAGACGGATAACCATACTCGAATTCATCCAATCTGGTATTCTTTCCGTCGCCCAAATAAACACGTAAACTGTCTAATGGAGAATTTCCTGGCCAAACACTAACGTTCACCATTTGATTAGGGCACACCTCTGTTGGATTAATGCTTAATCCCCCATCTGGTTTGGCACGTGCGTCGTCTACAATCGTAACGACTTGACTACTTTCTTGGTCTCCACAAAAACCCTTAACCTTTAACTTAATGGTGTGCATACCCGTTGTCTTATACGTATGACGCGGATACAATTGATTTGACGTTGTACCGTCTCCGAAATCCCACATTAGGCTGTCATACCCATTGATATTGCTCCACTCAGAAATCGTTAGAGACGTACCCAAACAATAGTAGCCATTGGTACTTGATTGATTCAAACTAAAGTTCGTTTCAATTTTGGGGTGCACGCGGATAAATATCTCTGATGAATCTGTTGACATGCCGTTAGTGGCCGACAAAAGAACATAGTAGGTGCCAGGATTACGGAAATTCTTTTTAATAACAGGGTTTATTGTTGAACTTGGCACTGTTCCATCACCAAAGTCCCATTGGTATAAAGAAGCCCCCTGACCCGTATACGTGAAAGTAACATCTTGACCCGAACAAATGATACTGTCCGACACGCTAAACGAAGCTGTTACTTGAGCTTGAGCGTAACAATAAGTCGCAACAAATGCGAATAATAGTAATACTTTTTTCATGTCCTTTTTGTTACAAAGTTCCTGTGGTTTATCAGCTACCACACTGCTCAGAATCAGAAGAATCAACTGATTATCAGCACAAACATTTACAAACTTTGTAACTAACTTATGGGGTTACCCCCAGACATAAAAAGCTACATCAGTACATCCTTTACGGGTTTAATTGGCTCTGGCAAATCCTTTTCACCTAGCATCTCCAAAAGGTCTATTTCTATCGTTCGGCATAAAGACAACATGGGTATGTCGTTGCCAAGTCCTTCAAATGGATTTTCTGAATAATCACCAATGAGTTCCATCATCAAAAACACCCAGCCTACAATCACAGTAAAAGGTATAGACAGCCATGCGCCCCATTCACTCAAGTCATGAAACTCGGTTACCAAGCCAAAAGGAAGTAAGAAGATAAACAACCCAACAAACACCAAACTCATACTACCATATTGGCGAGGGAGTGGGAATTTCTTAATTCGCTCGGCTTTACCTTGGTGCGTATAAAAGTCATTTAATATTCCTTGAAGCTCCATATGACGAAAATCGTCAATAAGGTTTTGCTTTCTGAATTCCTTTAAATCCTGCGCTTGTTGATCAATTATCTGTGTTGCTGTATTTTGACTGTTAATTAAACGATCTACTTCTTCTTTTGGAAGACAACGTGGTAATTCGAATGCGGTAACATCGTCGCCGTACAAACCAATACCATAAGATTTAAATGATGATTTCGTTTTCCTTCTAACCAAACGCCCTTGGTTTATATGTTCCCATTGTGTTGGAATCAACAATTGGCTTCTAAGAGAATACAGCCACGCAATGTGTCGATATACAAGTCGTTTGTGTACTCCAGTGATTGTTTCTTCTGAAGCCTCTTCATCCCTAAATTGATTTGTGACAAAGCCTCTTACACTTGCTCCCCACATTCGGCTACTGTTTACAATAGCTCCCCAAATCTTTCTAGCCTCCCACAGTCTATCGTATGAGCTATTATTCTTGAATCCAACGTAGAAAGCAACTGCTGTACCCACTAAGGAAACAGGCAACCATGGTACCTCAAATGCATAAATCTCCTTGCTGTGCAGAAATTCGATAAACAACGGAACAAGTGTTGCCCATGCTGTTAACCATATCAAGTGACCACCAGAAAAGGTCATCACCCCTTTGAAAGTGAAATTCTTTTTTACAAACATTGTTAATCAATTATCAATTTTCTGTTTAAACTTCCCTGGTGCGTATTCAGTTCTAATATGTATATCCCTGATGTCAGTTTGCTATTTACTTCAATGCTTGTCCCACTCAGCCCATTCTTTGTCAGTACAACTTTACCAAGTTGGTCATAAATAACCAATGTGCCATTTACGCACGCTTCATCAAGCTCAATCAAAAATTTGCCATCGTTTGGATTGGGGTAAAGCGCTCCAGTAATACTTTTCACATCCAATACACTACTCAATGTGTCTTTAGACACAATAACAGTATAGTCTTCCACTTCTCCACTTTCCAAACCACATGGGTCAACCTCGTTTGATGTATATCTGCACACAACGCGCAGTCTTAGTTCTTTGTCAAGTACTACGTCACTAGGGATGGTGAACGTGCCCAAACTTGAATGACTGCCATCAATTTGACCCATATTTAGTCGCTCGTTACTTTCAAATTCTGCGTCTAAGTCGTAGTCAATCCAAGCCTCTACTTTGTTAAGATCAAAATGATAATTAAGTTCCATCGAAAGCGTGTAGGTTTGGTTTTGCATCAGGTGGACGATGCTGTCTGTGTAATCACCATAGTACTCTTGGTTTGTCGTATTTGACATGCTTTCTAGTCCCACATATTTAATCCAATCAGCCCCTGTACCAGATCCCCCTCTGCCTTCACAATAAACAAAAGGTCGAACCTTGTAATGATACCTGTAAGACGTTGTGATTTCACCACTGTTAGATTCTACTATCAACTTGAAGTATATATCGTCGCCTTCTTCTTCTGAAGGAATTCCCTGCTTTGACATCCATATGTTGCCTGAAGTGTTTTCAAGTTCAATTTCACTGCCTAAGGTTATGGCATTCTTTGACCACAATAACTTTGCATTCTTTACACCATTCTTTGATTCGATTTCTATAGTTACAACTTGATCAAAACCCTTTCTTGGTGTTCGATCTGTAACTACTTCGGTTGTGGAGACTTGCAAGATTCTTGGATAAGATGCTTTGGCAATTGTTGTATTTTCCCAAAGTCCACGTCCCCATGACGCTGCTCTTAATGTATTGCTTCCGTGATGTATTTCTAAGTCTTTAACGGTAACATTTGGCAGCTGGTCGTTATACAACGTCCACGAATTTGCATTCATGCTTTTGTAGTAAACACCTATCTCTCCACCTACATATATGTACGAAGAGTCAGATTGATCCATGGTTACCGTACGCAACGGCATATCTCCAAGGTTATACGTGATGTTTTGCCAACTCTGCCCTAAATCGTGAGATATAAAAACTTTTTGATTGTCTCTTTGATGTCGATTATAGGTGACAACAAGCGTACTATCTTTTAACGGATGAAATGCAATATCAGTCACACTATAATTAGGCAGATTTGAACGAATATCCGTCCATGTTTTACCCCCGTCTTGCGTAAGTCGGATAGAAGAATTTCTAGAAATCGCAATAATATCGGAATTGTTTTGAGCGATATCCGCATCCTTAACTAACCCAATATTGGGAGCACTGTAAAATTCCCAAGACACTCCAAAATCATCACTAACAAAAATTGAATCTGCAAAGTGATATAGTCTAAAGTGGTTTAAAGGGTCTAACAACAATGGTGCTTCCCAGTCGGCTTGACCCGAACCACGTCTAGGGTTACCCACAGATGTGCGCGTTTGACCTCCATTTCTCGTTATGTTTCTCGATCCATATTGCCAGCTGCCTATCATCCAATCACTGTTAAGTGGTTGTACAATGCCTTCCATTCCATCACCACCATTCCATTCAACCCAACCTGCTTCTTTCAAAATGCTGGTGCCGTTGTCTTGTGATCCTGCTATGTTCGCATAGATATTGGATTGGCTTAAACCCACAGCATAAAATTCACGAATCGCTGTACCATCATTCAGTCTTGTCCAAGTTGTACCATTATCCGTACTTTTTGCTAAATATCCATCCGTACCTAAATAAAATACACCATTTAGGCATTCTGCTGTTCGAATATCCGCATGTACATAAGCCGCGTTTCTATTACTCCATTTCGTGACTTGTTTAAAGGTTTGACCTTCATCCGTACTTGCCTCTGTATCGACATAACCGTAAATCATGTTTTTTACGTCTAAATCCGACACGGCAAAGCCTAAACAGCTTTCGTCAGGATTAGATAAAAAGGTAAAAAAAGCGCCTTGGTTTTTTGAGCGCCAAACACCATTGGTAGACGCCACATACACATTGTTTGGTGCGCTTGGCGAAACGGCAATATGCAGTTTTGCATTATTGTTATCTGCAATTAGCGCAGAATTGTTCCAGGTTTTACCCGTATCGTTTGAGTACTTAAGATAATTTCTATCAGATTGATAATTATCGTATGCGTAAATACGGGCAGGGTTAGTTGGATGAAATTCCATGTCTGTATTCCTTCCAGAGAATACAAGCGTCCAAGTTTGCAAATTGTCTTTCGACAGATACATCCCATTCGACGTGCCTATGTATATTATTCCCGTTCTCGTTGGGTGAAACGCTATTTTATAGATTCTATGATTTCTACCTAATCCACCAAAAGATGTTGCTAAGGGATTGAATTTCGTCTCAAACCACGTTGTTCCGCCATCACTAGATCGGAAAAGACCATGTGTATTGGCATTGCCCCCTTGACGAACGGCAATTAAAATATCGTTATTGTCAGACGGATTAACACTCAAAGATTCTACACCTGAAACCACTAAGGTATCCGTCGTATTTTCCCAGTTCTTTCCACCATCTGATGTTCTCCAAAAACCACCGCTCCTTGACCCAAGGAATATTTGGTCTGTATTGGATGGGTTTACCCAAAACGTTTCAACCCTACCAATACCTGGAGAATAGTGCGACGTGATGTTATTGGCATCCCAAGGTCCTAATTCTTCCCAGCCGTTTTCAAGTGCTTTACCGTGTTTGTTAACTCGGCCGTTTGATACGTTTCGATAGCTTTCAATCGCACCAAGATCATAGGCATTTAGTCTATCTCCTGAAGGAAAATATTTGCTCTCGTTTTCGTTTTTCCAACGCTGATATCCTTTCCAACCGCTACCTTTCCCTGTACCATTTTTATCGAAATAGGCTTCCGCTGAATCAACAACTTCATAGAAATTGTAGTTGATGTCATCCATCATCCATTTGTAAGACTTCTCTTGACCAAAACCAAGCGTCGCCATTAATGAAATAGATACAACTGCTATTAATTTTTTACTTCTCTTAAACATAGTATTCAAATGTAATTCATCTATTGTAAACTGATTACCCCAATCCCCGTTTGTATGTTTCCAAAGCACGAATCCTTGCCAATTTATGATCAACCATAGGGTTCGGATACTTCTCTGTTGACACTTCCGGAATCCATTTGGCGACATATTGCCATTGTCCATCAAATTTCCTTAACTGTTCGATGGGGTTAAATATCCTAAAATAGGGTGCTGCATCACATCCCGTTCCTGCTGCCCACTGCCAGTTTCCATTGTTTGAAGCCAGCTCGAAATCAAGCAGTTTAGAGGCAAAATATGCTTCCCCCCATCGCCAATCAATCAGAAGGTGTTTACACAAAAAACTAGCGGTGACCATGCGGACACGGTTATGCATATACCCTGTTGCATTTAATTGTCGCATTCCGGCATCAACCATTGGGTACCCCGTATTGCCCGAACACCACTTCTCAAATTCTGACCTATCATTCCGCCATTCAATGCCATCGTACTTTCTCTTGAAATTATGTTCGACAACAGATGGAAAATGATACAAAATTTGCATAAAAAACTCGCGCCATATGAGCTCAGACACAAAAACCGCATTGTCTTTTACTTCACTCAGTATGGTTCTAATACCAATTGTTCCAAATCGCAAGTGCGGGCTTAGGTAGCTTGTTTTATCAACAGCTGGTAAATCTCGGTTTTGCGCATACCCTGATAAGTCGTCGATATTAAAGGGTTTAACCTCAATATTTGATTTTTCAAAACCTATTTCAGCAAGAGATAACGACGCTCCAGCCGTTTTGTACCAGTTCGGTTTGCCTGGGTTTTCCATTGGTTTAACCTCGTTTAAATGTATGTGCTGAAGCCATTTGTTTTTAAAAGGAGTGTATACCGTATAGGGAGATCCATCTGCCTTAACCACTTCATTTTTTTCGACCATTACTTGGTCTTTAAAGGTGTTAAAAGGGATTTTTTTGGATTGAAGGAGTTCGTTAATTTTTTCGTCGCGATACCTCCCATAAGGTTCGTAATCGTGATTGGAATACACCGTTGCAATTTCCCAGTCTTTCATCAACGTCTTGAAAACATCTAACGGGTTTCCATTGAACATGAACAACCCTGATTGATGGCGGGTTAATTTTTGATGAATTTCTTTTAAACGCTCGTGGATAAAAGAAACCCGCGGGTCGTTTGAATCAAGCTCGTTTAGAATTTCATCATCGAAGATAAATATAGGGACGACAGGGTACCCAGACTTCAACGCCTTGGATAAGCCCACATTGTCTTCCAATCGTAAATCACGACGAAACCAAAATACAGCAACTTGGTCTTTTTGATTAGGCATTATCTGAAACATAACAGATAAAACCCATTTCCGTTTGCGACTACTACATTTGGTTCGGAATCTGTTCTGTCGAGAATTCGTATAACCTATCTGCCTCTTCTTCTTTTAGTCGTTTTACCAATTCTAAAGCATCTGGAACAACGTCACTACACAACACAATTAATGACCCATCCACCGCGTTGTCTACCGCATGTTTTATGGCCTCAGATTCGGAAGGTATTATGGTTGTTTTAATGTTGGGATCATGCATTTTGATTCCATCATCCAACATTTTTATCAACTCCTCCTCCGTTTTACCTCTTAATCGTTTGTCTTGACGAATGATAATCTCATCAAACATATCAGCAGCGATGCTACCCATTTCATTATTATCTTCTACTCTTCTGTCTCCAATTCCTGCTATAATACCGACCTTAACCGTGCACTCAATGTTTTCAATAAATTGCTGAAGTGCTCGCATCCCAGCGGGGTTGTGGGCATAATCCAGCAGTATTTTGAAGTTCTTAAAGTGGAATAAATTTAATCTTCCTGGCGTTTGGGTTGGTGAAGGAATAAACGTTTCTAAAGCTACTTTAATATCCTCGTTGCTAAATCCTTGAACGTGTGCAGCTAGTACTGCTGGCAACACATTCTGAATCATAAATTTGGCCTTTCCTCCATACGTTAAGGGAATATTTACCGCTTTGGATATTCTCATTTTCCATTCGCCACGGCAAATCGTGATATAGCCATTTTCGTAGATAGCACTTAAGCCGTCTCGCTTTTGCATGGCTTTGATATGGATGTTTTCCTCGTCCATAGAGAACAGGGCCACATTACATTCCACCTTTTTTCTCATTTTATAAACCAGATCATCATCGGCATTCAGGATGGCATAACCATTTGGAAGTACCGTTTCTGGAATTACACCTTTTACTGCAGCGAGTTGCTCGATGGTATGAATTCCTTTAAGGCCTAAATGGTCGGCGGCCACATTGGTTACAATTCCAACATCGCAATTCTTAAACCCCAAACCTGCACGTAGCAATCCACCTCTCGCAGATTCTAAAACCGCAAAATTGACTGTTGGGTCTTTCAACACAAATTCTGCGCTAGAAGGCCCTGTGCAATCTCCCTTCATCAAAAGTCTATTTTGAATATACACACCATCACTAGTCGTATATCCAACTTTGTAGCCTTTCATTTTCGCCATATGGGCAATCAAACGCGTGGTTGTTGTTTTCCCATTCGTTCCAGAAACAGCAACAATTGGAATTCTTGCGTTAGAACCTGGAGGGAATAATTTATCTATAACGGGTGCAGCAACATTGCGTGGTAAACCTGTGGTTGGTGCCAAATGCATTCTAAACCCAGGGCCCGCATTAACTTCTAGTACCGCTCCTCTAGTATCTGCCAATGGCGTGCTGATATCAGAAGTCATTATGTCGATTCCGCAAATATCCAGTCCTATAATTTTAGAAATTCTTTCGGCCATAAATACGTTTGCTGGATGCACCACATCGGTTACATCTTCGGCCGTCCCTCCAGTACTTAAATTGGCGGTGTCTTTTAGTATTAACATTTCACCTTCAGAAATGACTGTGTCTACCGTATATCCCTTAGATTGAATCAACGTTTGTGTCAACTCATTCACCTTTATCGCGGTTAACACTTTTTCGTGTCCGTATCCACGTCTTGGGTCTTTGTTTACCTCGTCAATTAATTGTTGAATAGTTGATTTACCATCACCAATAACATGAGCCGGTGTTCTTTTTGCCGCAGCAACCAACTTGTGATTGATAACCAACAGTCGGTAGTCGTCACCGACAATAAACTTCTCAACGATTACCGCTCGAGACACCTTTTGCGCTTCTCTGAAGGCAACCAAAGCGTCTTCATAACTGTTTATGTTCACTGTAATTCCGCGACCGTGATTCCCATCGATTGGTTTAACCACTAGCGGAAAGCCAACATATCTGCAGGTCTCTTTCAAACTGCTTTCGCGTCTGATTATTTCTCCTCTTGGTACCTCAACTTCCGCCTGTTCTAAAAGATATTTTGTATCCTCTTTGTCGCAGGCTAACTCTACGGCAATGTTGCTCGTTTCGCTTGTTACTGTGGCTTGAATTCTTTTTTGATTAGCTCCGTAACCCAATTGGCAAAGAGAGTATTTGTTTAACCTTAACCACGGTATGCCGCGTTTTTCTGCCTCTTCAACGATTGACCCAGTGCTTGGCCCGAGTCGTTCGTTTTCTCTTAAAACACGCATTTCTTGAATGTCTTCATCCAAGTCATATGATTCTCCACTAATTAATGCTTCACAAATGCGAACAGCAGCTCTCGCTGCATAGCGTCCTACATTTTCTTCCATGTACGCAAAAACCACATTATATACACCCTCTTCTCCATAACCACGTGTTCGTCCGAAGCCAACATCCATACCCGCTAAGGTTTGAATTTCTAGAGCAATGTGTTCAATAATATGACCCATCCAAGTGCCTTCTTCCACACGTTGAAAAAATCCACCTGGTGTACCCACTGAACATCTGTGGGCAAACATCGTAGGAAACATGTCCTTTAACCTGTCTGCAAAACCATCAATTTTATCCGACGGTTTTTCTTCCATATCTTGAAGGTCAAGCACCATTACGATCAATCTGTGTCTTCTTACAGACCAATAATTTGGCCCTCGCATTGCTTGTATTTCTCTAATCTCCATATCCTTCTATGTTATTATGCTGGTAAATGTGACCAAAAGCCACTAATGACGCAATAGAAGGCGTTGTTGTATACGCCTGCTGTACAATAATAACTTTTTTAATAATTAATGAAATTATACTTTGTTTTATTTACAAATTTGCGGGATGGCAAAAGGGACACTAATTCCAATTGGAGGTAATGAGGATAAAGGAGATGGTTTAACAGAAAACTACTCGTTAGATTTTATCGAACAGGGAATATTATCACACGTTGTTCGCGAATGTGGCGGAACAGATTGTTTAATTGTAGTTATTCCAACAGCATCCAGTATTCCTGAAGAAGTAGGTGAAAATTACCTTGACGCCTTTCAAAAATTAGGGTGTAACAATGTTTTAGTTTTAGACATTCGAAAAAAAGAAGACTCAGAAACTGCACATGCCATCGATCTGATTACCAGAGCCAATTGTGTTATGTTTTCTGGCGGAGATCAGTCAAAAATTGCGAAAAAGATAGGTGGCACCGCTATTCATAAAATTCTAATGGACCGATATCAGGAAGATAAAGGTTTTGTGATTGCTGGAACAAGTGCTGGTGCGATGGCCATGTCCACTGAAATGATTGCAGGTGGAAGTAGTACGGAAGCCTTTATTAAAGGTGCTGTTAAAATGTACACGGGTTTGGGTTTGGCTCCAGGCATAATGTTCGATACCCACTTCATAATGCGTGGTAGGTTTGGAAGAATAAGTGAAGCTGTTGCTAAGCACCCAGAATTAATAGGCATAGGCTTAGCTGAAGACACTGGCTTGGTGATTAAAGAGGGTAATGACCTGAAAGTAATTGGGTCTGGGATGGTCATCATTTTTGATGGTAGCAGCTTGGTGCACAACAACGAAAAAATATTAGAGCCTGGTACACCAATGACCATAACCGACTTGAAGGTTCACGTACTCTCTAATTCAGATAGATTTTCATTGACAGAAAGAAAGGTTACGGTACTTCCAATTGACGCACCTTTCGAATTCGACTAATACTTGCTATTTGTAAATCGCAACCTGGGTTTCTTGACCAGAAATATGTTGAGCTCTATACATCCCTTCGGTGTTAAATGGCATAGCTATATTGCCTTCTGAATCGACAGCAATTAATCCCCCATCTCCACCGATTTCAAGTATTCTCTTGTTAATTACTTCGTTAGCAGCCTCCTCAAGTGTGCAACCTTTAAATTCTATAAGTGCGCTTACCTCATAAGCAACAACACCTCGAATAAAGAACTCTCCACTGCCGGTACAAGAAACAGCACACGTTTTATTATTTGCATAGTTCCCAGATCCAATCATTGGGCTATCACCTATTCTCCCAAAACGCTTGTTAGTCATTCCGCCTGTAGATGTAGCAGCAGCTACGTTGCCATTTTGATCTAATGCAACAGCACCTACAGTCCCAAATTTGTGGTCCTTAGACTTAGAATGATCGAGTTGAAAAGAATCTGTGTCTTTAATTTCTTGCCATTGGTCGTAACGCAATTGGTCAAAGAAGTATGCCTCGTCCTCTGTTTTGACGTTTTGAGATTTTGCAAATTTCATAGCTCCATCTCCACCTAAAAAAACGTGTTCAGAATTATCCATGACCTTGCGTGCCAACTGAATTGGGTTTTTAATCCCAGATATTAATCCTACTGCACCTGCTTCTTTGTTGGACCCGTCCATTATGGAGGCATCCATTTCATGTGTGCCATCTGCCGTGAAGACACTTCCTTTACCTGCATTAAACAGAGGCGAATCTTCCAAGACCGTAACCGCTTTTTCAACGGCGTCGACAGCTGAGCCACCATTTTGCAAAATTTCGTATCCAGCATTAATACTGGCTTCGAGTGATGCTTTATACGCTGCTTCTTTACTGGTCGTCATCATACCTTTAACCAAGGTTCCTGCCCCGCCATGTATAGCGATAGAAAATTTATTCATCATTCAATCTATTACTTGTACCACTTCTTTTTAAGCCAAAACGATAAACGCACCAACAAAATTAATGCTGGTACTTCTACTAATGGTCCTATCACACCTGCAAATGCTTGCTTTCCATGTATACCAAAAACAGCGATGGCTACAGCAATGGCTAATTCAAAGTTATTACCAGCGGCAGTAAACGAAACTGAAGCGTTCTGTGCATAAGTCGCTCCCAACAATTTGCTAAAGAGAAAACTGATAAAAAACATCACGACAAAATAGATAACCAATGGAATCGATATTCTTAGTACGTCCATAGGTAAATCAACAATGTACTCACCCTTTAGCGAAAACATCACGACAATGGTAAATAGCAGAGCAACAAGAGTCATGGGTGATATTTTGGGTATAAACGTATTGTTGTACCAGTCTAACCCTTTTTGTTTGACCAACACCGCTCTTGTAACAATACCGGCTAAAAAAGGAATACCTAAATAAATGGCCACACTCTCGGCAATTGTGCCAATAGATATGTCGACTATGGCCCCTTCAAAGCCAAATAGTGGTGGCAGTTTGGTAATAAACAACCAAGCGTAAAAACTATATCCAAATACTTGAAAAACACTATTTAACGCAACTAAGCCAGCACCATACTCACTACTTCCGTCAGCTAAGTCGTTCCAAACCAGAACCATAGCGATACAGCGCGCCAAACCAATTAAAATCACCCCGACCATGTATTCAGGGTAGTCATGCAAAAATGTTAAGGCCAATACAAACATCAAAACTGGCCCGATTACCCAGTTAAGCACCAGCGATAACGTAAGTACTTTTACGTTCTTAAAAACCACAGGAAGTAGGCTATAATTAACTTTGGCTAATGGTGGATACATCATGAGTATAAGGCCAATGGCAATTGGAATATTGGTTGTTCCATGACTCAAAGAATCAACGACTTTGGCTGTGTTTGGAACGAAATATCCAATGGTAACACCAAGCGCCATTGCGATAAAAATCCAAAGTGTTAAGTATTGGTTTAAGAAGCTAAGTTTTTTTGTGTTATTAGACATTGTTAAGGTAATTGTGAAAATAGGAATTTCATTTCTGTTGCAATCTTTTCAGAAGTTTTCAAATAGGTTTCAGTTTCAGCCACTGTACCGTCCGACGCTTTAGGGTCAATATATGTTAAGGGTATTCGCTTAACCGCATGCGGAATAAAAGGACAGTTTTGATCGGCATGATCGCACGTCATAATAGCTATAAATCGTTTGGGATTCGCTTCATCAGAATGAAGCTTCGAAAAAAGTGAAATAGGTTCTTTCTCCGCATCGAAACTTACATCATATACGGGATTGTTTAGTCCGGTTCGACTCACTTGGAAACCGGTCACCTCGAGTGCATGAACTGTTCGAGGGTTGCACTCGGTTATCTCTACCCCGCCCGAAAAGCAATTCACATCATACGCGAAATACTCCGATAAGCATTGTGCCCACACTTGAGCAAACTGACTTCGCCGAGAGTTGTGGGTGCAAATGAAGTTAAGGTTAACTTCTCCATTTTGCTCCATCACTTGTTTTATTTGCTCCGACACGTCACGCAACTGGGCCTGCCTTGGTAGAGGAATAGACTCAACAGACAGGTAGTCGATATATATTTTTAATGATCCCTCCATATTAACAGCAACCACCGCCCGGTGTACAGCACGATTCAGCATCGGGTGTTAATGACGCCAAGCTCTTCTGTACTTTTTCCATAGGTATGCCGCAATTGTCTTTAGCTAAGCAATCTGTATAGGTGTTTGTTAAAACAAAATCTTTCCCGTCGAAACTCAGCCCATACTTTCCAATCGTATTGGATTGATATTCGACCTCAATTTCACCATCGGTCAATTCAAGTATGTTTTCAGACAAGTTGATGATGTCCAAAAATTTGGTAGGAGCAATTCGATGATCATAATCGTTGGCTTCCCAGAGCTGGAAGTTAATCGTGTTGTCCTTTCTTACTTTTCCACCGCAATCGATGAAATGTTTGGACACTGCTCCAATTTCTGTCACATGAAAATGTTGTGGAACATACGAACCGTTAGGCAACTTGAAGCGAACTTCGCCTATTGATGTTAGCTGTGATTTTACTTCTGATAATTTCATATTTATACTTTTAACAACAGTTGTCTCCGCAAGAGGTAAATTGATCAAACAATTGATTGAGCATGTTTCTAATCTCTTCCCATCGCAAAGGGTTTATACAATAACTTACAGATGTTCCCTCAATGGAACCCTGAATGATACCTACGTCTTTGAGTTCTCGTAAATGTTGACTAATCGTCGCCTGTGCCAAACCCAACTCAGCCACCAAATCTCCATTTATACAAGCATTTGTTTTGAGTAAATGTTGAATAATGGCTATCCGTGCTGGGTGTGCAAAGGCTTTTGAAACCGTTGCGAGCTCATTTTGCACGTTGTCAAATAAATTTTTCTTAGTAACTCCCATTTGTACATTGCAATATTACGATGAATGAATTAAACCAACAACATAATTATCAGTAATCTTAAAATTTAGGCTATAAATTCAGGATACGTTTCGGGGTCAGAATCACTCATCAACCCATAAACGACGGTAAACACATCTTCGGCATTCGGCTTAGAAAAATAATCACCATCTGTGCTATATGCTGGTCTATGCGCACGTGAAGTAATTGTTTTAGGCTGCGCGTCAAGCCAACGGTAACCCTCTTGCTTTTCTAAAACATGCTGCAACATATATGCTGTTGCTCCACCAGGTACGTCTTCATCCAAGAAAACAATCTTATTCGTTTTTTCAAGAGACTTTACGATGTTTTTATCCAAATCGAAAGGCAACAAAGACTGTACATCAATTAATTCGACAGATATTCCATGTTCTTCTAATTGCTTAATGGCATCCTCGGCAATTCTGCAACACGACCCATAGGTCACTAATGTTACATCAGAACCTTCTTGCAGTACTTCTACTTGGCCTAATGGCATCGTATAAGAGCCCAAATTGTCTGGTTTTCTTTCTTTCAAACGATACCCATTAAGACACTCAACAACAATTGCTGGTTCATCTGAAAGCAGCAACGTGTTATAGAAACCAGCCGCCTTAACCATATTGCGAGGTACTATAACATGCATTCCTCGTACGGCATTTATAATCATCGACATGGGTGATCCACTATGCCAGATTCCTTCCAGTCGATGACCTCTTGTTCTTATAATAACAGGATTTTTCTGTCCTCCCTTGGTTCGATATTGCAATGTCGCAATGTCGTCGCTCATTATTTGAATCGCGTATATCAAGTAGTCGAGATATTGAATCTCTGCTATTGGCCTCAACCCTCGAAGAGATGCCCCAACAGCTTGTCCGATAATGGTGTTTTCACGAATACCAGTGTCCATTACACGATTAATCCCGTGTTTTTCTTGAAGGCCTGCGAAGCCCTGGTTTACGTCACCAATGTGGCCAAGATCTTCTCCAAACGCAACTACAGTTTTGTCTCGGTTTAATGCACTATCAAAACATTGTTGCAGTATTTCAAAGCCATTTAGAAACTCACTATCATCACTATACGCTGCAGGTATTTCGTTGACTTTAAGCGCGTTCCATTCCGACTCGCTATACAAATGACTAGAATAACGTTCTTTGTTTACGTTCTTATAATCGTCATACCAATCGATTACAGCCTGTCGGCCATTACTTTCTTCTCCAATTGTTAAACGTAGTGCTTTAGACACAGAAACACCTAAATCTTTTCGTATTGCGTTTTTGTCTGCACTTAGTCCTTTAATAAGTGCATTTATTTCCTGTTGCTCACTAGACTCTTGACTCAATGCCTCAAGCGCTTGTATACAAACGGCCTTTTCTTCTTGAATAGGTTTTATATATGCACTCCAGGCGCCTTCTTTAGCCGCTTTAACTTCAGCAACAGCCTCCTCTTCAACGGCAATCAATTCTTCTTCAGTGGCTACCTTACTTGTAACCATCCAAGAACGCATTTGCGCAATACAATCATATTGTGCTTCCCATTCTAATCTTTCTTTCGATTTATAACGTTCGTGTGAACCTGAAGTCGAATGACCTTGCGGCTGTGTTACTTCTGTCACATGAATAATGGCAGGAACGTGGTTTTTACGACATTTAGCAGCCGCTTTAGCATATGTTTTAACTAGCTCAGGATAGTCCCATCCTTTAACCGTGTAAAGGTCGTAACCCAATCCATCCTTGTCTGTTTTAAACCCTTTCAAAATAGAGCTTAGATTTTCTTTTGTCGTTTGATATTTTGCCGGAACAGAAATTCCATATGCGTCGTCCCATATCGAAACCAACATTGGTATTTGAAGTACACCTGCTGCGTTAATCGATTCCCAGAAAGGCCCCTCGCTTGTACTGGCGTTGCCAATAGTACCAAAACCAATCTCATTTCCATTAATGGAAAAGTCAGTTAAATCATGAAGGGCTTGGTTATCTCGATAGAGTTTGGATGCCCATGCAAGGCCAACCAATCGACTCATTTGCCCTGCTGTAGGACTAATATCAGAAGATGAATTATAGTTCTCAGTTTGAGTTTTCCAGCTACCGTCGTCATTTAACAAACGAGTTCCAAAATGCCCGTTCATACTTCTACCTGCACTTGCTGGCTCTTCTTCAACGCTGGTTATGGCGTACAGTTGTGCAAAAAACTCGCGTTCCGAACTAATGCCTTTAGCAAACATGAACGTTTGATCTCGATAATATCCAGATCGAAAGTCACCTTTCTCGAAAGCCTTTGCCATGGCAAGTTGAGCAACCTCTTTACCATCACCAAAAATGCCAAACTTCGCTTTTCCTGTTAAGACCTCTTTTCGTCCTAACAAACTTGCTTGGCGACTTCTATAAGCAATCTTATAATCATTGATGATTTCAGATAGAAACTCTTCTTTACTGATATTTGCTTTTTCCGCCACTTGACTCATGTATTCTTTGATTTGATACTAATGAAAAAACCACGCTTTATTTGTTAAACTTGCACCCAAAGCGTGGTGCAAAAGTACCAAATTTGACGCATTTAATTTAACAAAATGGGCGTCGCATTGTTATACATTAGCACGACAAATGCATAAAATGAAATCGAACAAAGAATATACTGGTCCTATTATCCTTTTTGACGGTGTTTGCAATTTATGCAACTCTTCGGTCGACAAGGTTATACGATGGGATAAGAAAAAGAAATTTCGATTTGCTTCCTTACAATCAGCGTTTGCTATAAACCTCCTGAATAACTCTTCCGTTAATCCTAAAGATTTAAAGAGCATTATATACTACCATGAAGGAAAAGTCAAACAAAAGTCGAACGCCGTTTTGGCAATCGTTTTTCAACTTGGCTTTCCCTATTCGTTACTCTATGTCTTTAAACTTATTCCTCGCTTTTTGCGCAATTATGTATACGATATAGTGGCTAGAAATAGGTACCAGTGGTTTGGCGAAAAAGAGACTTGTCGGATTCCAACGGAAGAAGAGAAGTCCCTATTTATGGGTTAGTTTGGTTTAGACTTGCCCCTGCTGAACTGTCTACTTTTATGGATGGGTTTCCTGAGTAACTAAAATTCGATGCTGCGTTTAAATCCCCTGTTAATTCTGAGGTTACTTCAGCTGATGCTTTAGACGCTCCACTCATATCAACATTTGCATTTTCCGTTGTTAAATTATTTCCATTAAAGTTTGATGCCCCATTTAACTCGAGCAACAAGAGGTCGGTTTTACCGGCAAACGTTGACATAGACCCACCTGACCCATCGATTGAAATTTTTTCTGAAATAATGTTGTTCACTTCTACTTCGGACGCCCCTGTCAATCGAAGATCAAAATATGACTTCTCATTGTCAGAAGCGTCCAAAGTAACTTTACAAGATCCTGCAACCTCTAACGCTTTTAAGTTTGAAAGCTGAATAGTGATGACTTCGTCTTCACCAACAAAGCTCTTTTTTTGTGTTAACTCAATTTTGTTGTCAGATATATCGACATCCACCCATTTACGTCCACCATCACGTGCTGGAATATCAACACCAGATTCATTGCCTTCAATTACACGAACAGTTAGTGCACCATTCACTTCAAGCTCGTTGTAATCTCCATCCATACTGTTGTATTTCTGTTTGGATATTTTCTCAGAACAATCTTCACATCTAAAGCCCGCCTCTGACATGTAAAAAACATGACCGGCCATATTCGCATCATAAATATTTTGAAGATTATCTACATGGTGGATTATCCGTTTGGTAGATTCATGAAATATGACTGTATGCCCAATCGGCACCTTAACCGTTAAAAATAATGATGCGGACGTAATGTGCCTCTTATCATTCAATAACACCTTCTCACTCAGCAATAAAGTGTTGTTTGTCAGTCTATGGGCGGGGGCAATTGCTTCGGTAGATTCTTTAGCAACATCTTCATTCCTTCCTCTAGCAGACTTTTGAACTTTTAGCTCAACGTTATTTCCAGACGATTGGATTACATCAAGTTTAATGTTTCTCCTCGTTTTCGTATACTCTTCTGCTAACAAATCATCTACCCGCAAAATAATTGTATCGCTATTCACATCAAGTGTTTCGACAACTGTAGCAGTTCCTTCCGACTGGTATTCTCGTGCATTATAAAAGAATCCAATTATGGCTAAAATAATGGCAAGAAACCAACCTGAAATCATAGATTGCTTTACCGGTTTTGATGGTTTAGGAACGGCCGAAAGTACTTCTGGTAATATGTGAATGGCTAGATACACCAATGGTATAGCAAAAATCAAGTAGAACGCAATTTTAAAGAACCACGATCCGGCACCCAGAACCATAACATTAAATACATTTCCGTCAATCCGAATATTTGAATCCAAGTTAAAGAAATGGCCATTAAACAAAATACCCATCATAGACGAAATGAGTAAAACAATAATTCCTACGAAAGCCATCACTGCAAAGAGTTTGAAAAATGCACCGAATACCCGCTTAAGAAACCCAAAAAAGGACTCAAAAAAATGCGATACGGACTTTCTGTTTTCTGGAGAAGCGATACGGTCGTAAGCTGCTTTTGCCTCACTATGTATAGTATTCTTTATATTCTCTATATTGGGTGACTCACCCATCATTTCTAGTTTTTCAGCAGTAGTTTTTGCCCCAGGTAAGATGGCCCACAAAATGATATATATCCAAAACCCGAACCCGAACACCAATAAAGAAACTAGCCATAGAATACGCAGTACCGTTGGGTCAAAGTCAAGATACTTGGCAAGCCCCGCACAGACACCACCGATTTGCTGGTTGTCTATGTCTCGAAACAAGCGTCTTTTCGCTCTAGATGAAGATTTCGTTTTTGCGTCTTTTTGTTTTGGCTCTTCGGTCTCATTTCCCGAAGTAGTTTCTTGTGGTTCTGCTTCGGCTTCAAAGTCTGATGGGTAACCCATTGTTTGTGCCACATCCTCCACATCCTGCATGTTGATTGAAACTTTTGTTTCATTCAATTTAGCCTGAAGCATTTCTCCAACACGCAACTCAATGTCGGCAATGATTTCATCACCGTTTTCCGTATCTCTGAAATGATTCCCAATGTTTTTTAAATAATCCCTTAGGGAGTCAAAAGCATCTTCTTCGATTGTAATGGCAATTCCGCCAATGTTGATGGTAACTATCTTATTCATTTTTTAATTATAGGCTTGTTAATTGTTTCACAGAATAGCTTAATACTTTCCATGTTTTATCTAATTCTTTCAAAAAGGCTGTGCCTTCTGCTGTTATAGAGTAATACTTTCGAGGCGGCCCTTGATCCGACTCCTTCCAATTATAATCAAGAAATCCTGCGTTTTTTAATCTGGTTAACAAAGGATAAAGTGTTCCTTCTACGATTAAAAGCTTAGCCTCTTTTAACTTTCCAATTATGTCAGAGGCGTATATTTCCTCACTACTGATTATTGCCAATATGCAATACTCAAGTATTCCTTTCCGCATCTGTGCTTGTATATTTTCTAACTTCATGTGGGTGTAACTCTTATTTGGTTATGCAAATATATATGTTTTGTATGGTACCATGCAATACAAAGTACTATAAAAGTTTTGTTTTAATCGACAAAACGCAGTCGACTAGTCGAAACATTCCATCAGAAACAGGATGCCCGAATCAAACTGTATCTCAATGATACCGTCGGTTTCCGCTTCGTTACTACTTCCTGTTCTTTGTGGAATAATAAAATCTTCTTGATGTAGATTAAATTTTAACCCAGTGGTCTCAATTCCACAAACATCAGTCATTGGAATAAGAGAAATGATGGACTCGGCACTGAAATATTTGGCAAACTTTGCTGGTTTAGAGGGCAGCATATAGGCTTTGGAATAATCGTCGATTATGCAGATGGGCATATTCGAACCATATTTGGCGACAGTAATTAAATTGTTATGAGAGTGGTCTAATCTTTTACCCGTAGCCCAAACAATGTTGGCGGCTTTGTGTCCGCTGTCTAAAAGATACTTTATACCCTTTTCAAGGTCTGTTGTATCTTGATCTTCAATAACAATCCAATCAATCTGCTGCTCGTCTTCTACACTAAGTCGATTGACATTTAAACTATCAAAATCTCCAATTACCGCATCAACCTTGATGCCCTTCATAAGCACCCGGTCTAAAGCACCGTCTAATACAAGCACAAAAGGGTTCCACTCTAGCAGCTGATTAAGTACTTCATTAGAACACTCATCTCCATTGGCAATGATAAGTGCTGGCTCTTGCTTGTCGCGGACGAAATGGTGTGATGACATTCTTGACTATATAGTTACAACTATGTGTGCGTAAAATACGTACTTTGTTAGCATTAAGGTGTTGTACAAATTTACTCACGATCAAATGCGGACAAAAATCATTCTAGCCCTTTTATCAGTTTTGCTCATATCGTCTTGCAAACGAAAAGAGAAAACCTGGGACACAAATATTAAAGCTCCGTTATTCAAAGCAGAACTTGGTTTCAATAATCTTTTAGATGATAGCCTTTTGGTTGTTCAATCAGATAAAAGCTATAGCCTAAGTTATGACTATGAATATGCCATCGACAGTGTTGGAAGTTATCTTGATGTTCCAGACACACTTGACAAGGTGAAAATCACTTTAGACAAGCTTGTGTTGGCTGACCGTACGTATGTAGACACCTTTACATTGCGCGAAATGGATCCTCAAACAGGTTTGTTTGATGGGTTAACTTTACCTTTTGATGCTCAAAAAATTGAAAACCCACAAGGAGAACAAGAAATAGACGTTAGTGAGGAGTTCTTCCAAACAGCCAAATTCAACAAAGGCTTTTTGGATATTAAGATTCACAACGACCTACCCGTTTATGTGGATGTAATCATATTTAAACTCGTCAATAAACAAAGTGGTGAAATTGTAGCGCAAGACACCTTTACAGATATTGCACCTGATGATTCTTCTTCCAAATCCATTGATTTGGCCGGTAAGGTTGTGGACGGCGTGATGGTTGGCAGCATTGTTAGGGTCGAAACACGAGCAAGCAACGGCCCAGTACTTATTGACGCCGATAAAGGCGTTCGTCTGTCACTATCCGTTCATTCACTTGAACCAGAGTATGCAACGGCCATCTTTCCAGAACAAACTTTAGTAGAAGACAAACAGGAAGTGGTGTACAAATTTGGTGGTCCACTAATTACAGAGATTAAAGCACGAAGTGGTACGGTCAAAATGCGAATTTCCAGTACCATCGCTGAAGAAATAATCATTGACTATTCCTTCCCAAATAGTGGGGAAAATGGAGATTTTAATAAGCCATTTAATAAGCAATATCGTGTACCCGCTGCTAAACCAGGCACAACACAGGTTATTGAAGGCACCTTCCCTTTGGATGGGTATGTGATGCAATACAAAGGAAAGGATCCAACACAACCGCCCTTTTTCAACACCGTATATAGTGAACTTACGGCTCGAACCGTGTATTCAGGTGAAGTAAGAGACTTGTCTTTAGATGATTTTGTTGAGATAGAATTTGGGTTGGTAGATATAAAGCCGGAATATGCCTTTGGGGACTTTGGAAAGAAAGAATTTGAACTAAACGAAACTGTTGATATTCCAATTTTCAAAAACGTATCTGGCGCAATCGATTTAGAATCGGTTAAAATGAACCTCTTCCTTGATAATGCATTTGGCATCCAAGCGCTAACGACAGTAAATTCAATCACCGCCAGTAACTCAGCAAACAATACATCGGTTTCATTAACGCACCCACAAGCCATTGGTCAAGACATTTTATTAACCAGAGCAACCAACCCCCCATTGTTGGCCCATACGCAGTTTTATGAGTTTGATCAAAACACCTCAAATATTAAAGCGTTTTTTGAGGTTCTCCCGGATCAAATAACCACCGATTTAAAAATAATTAGTCGCCCTAATGGAAGTAATGACTATACGGATTTTGTAAAAGACGAAAGCTACCTTCGGGCTAGGTTAAATGTTGTAATGCCGGTTCAATTCTCTGCCGACAACCTCACGTTAGTAGAAAAACAACCCTTTGATTTCAATTCTCTTGAAAATGCCGAAAAGATAAAAAGTGGGTCATTCAAGCTAAAAGTACTTAACGACTACCCATTTGACGCCGAGATAAAAGTTGAGTTTTTAAATGAAGTTGACGAAGTTCTTCTACCTCTATTTGCCTCAGGCGAAAAAATTGAAGCAGCACAAATAAATGGTGCAACAGGTAAAACAGATGAGGCAGCGCTTAGTTACCTAACTGCTATCATATCAGAACAACAGATGGACATCATTCGGGAGTCAACAAAGGTGCGCATAACCAGTGTGTTTGATTCACCCAATGGTTCGCCCAACAAAATATTTAGTGATTACTTACTTAAAACTCAATTGTCGGCAGACTTTGTTTATGAACAGACTTTATAATCTCGTCGTTCTTATTCTTTTATACGGTACCTGCTTCGGACAAGAAGGTGACTCGGTAATTCAAAATACGACCTTCCAAAAGGAAATATCCATTGACAAAAAATTAGTTGTTGTTGGAAATGGCGGTGTCATTACAAGCTTTCTCAATAATAGTTTAGTGAAGGAAAATCATTGGACTGATGAAATCATTCAAAATCAAATCAACGCCCTGGGTAGCAATAATCGTTTTGGTGCTTATGCGGCTTTTGATGCAGCATACCACATAGGGGATGGCACTTTTTTCGGAGCTGGTTATCAAAACATTATTGGTGCGACTACACAAAAATCTATTTTTCAACTGATTCTGGAGGGGAACAAAAACCAACCCAACATTACCTTAGATCAGCATAACGGGTTCGAACAAATCGGGTTTGCATTTGTAACTGTCGGCAAAGAGTTCGTTGACTCTTCCGCTCAACGTAAAACTAGTTTTGGCGTAAACCTTTACGGAAGACAAAATTATTCTAAGTATAGTGCCGATGGAGGCACCTTTGATTTAGACAGCGCTGGTGAATCAATCCAAGTAAACGATGCCGCCCTCTCAATTTCCCAAGACATTTCAGATCCATTCAACACCTTTGGTATAGGCGCTAGTTTTAAGATGAATCAAATTGTCAACGAAAATCTTATCTCGTTTGAAATCAACAATCTTGGCGTTTTCTTTGGTTCCAATATCCGCTCGGCACAAATGATAGAGGCATACACCTTCGACGGTTTCAACCTTTCTTCTCAAATAAATAACGCCGGAGGCGTTACACTTCAAGATTCCGTAAATAACAACTACTTCGAAACAGATACTTCAAGTGCTGTTCAGTTATTGCCGTTTTCAACACGTTTTGCGATAAGTAAACCACTTGGAAATAGGAATTCTTTTAGAGCAGAAATACATTACCTATACTTCACAGGTTATTACCCCCTGTTAAAAGCTGAATACCATCAGCATTTTAAGGGCAAAAATGCCTCTTGGAACGTAGGTGCACGTGTTGGTGGTTTTGGAAATTATGCCCTGTCGCTTGGAAGCTATATTCCCCTGGGCAAACACACCTTAACAGCGCAAATTGCGGGTTTAGAATCGATGGTTTCGGAAAACCTACCGGTGAATTGGTATGGTAAAATCGGGTTTAAAATTATGCTATAATCTGTTTACTATTTGTTATCTTATCAACCAATCCTCTTGTAAACTGTAGCAATTCTTCTACCTCAGCAGAACTTGCGAATCTATAGTTCTGGAACACCAATAAACCATTTTCATTTCCTTCAATATGGTACCTGTTGTTATCCGAAAGGTATTGAATAATTTCTTTGGTAAAAAAGGTCTTTACTTTTTCTGGGTTCTGTCCTTTTACAGCAAAATCGTCCGTGAATTTTTCGTCGTCAAAAGAAATTTCCTCTCGCTTAGCAAAATCCAAAATACGTTTTAGCCAACCTTCCTTTTCAATTTCGAACCTTGGTAAATCAATATCCTGAAGCAACACCAAAACGGCTGTTGTTTGATGTACCTCGGTGGCAAGAAACGCCCCCTCATCAAAAGTTATATCACAGATCTCCCATTTGACGTTCGAGTTACCTAGAACGCCTTTAATTCGGTTTTTTGAAAACTCAATCGGTCTTGACTCAAACATCATAAACTTTCTAAACCTTGACTTACTCCACACAACGCTTGGATCAAACGTCCATTTATTTTTTGCCGATAACTCTTTTAGCCTTTGTTGGCGCTTACTTAAAAATAGACTTGTTTTGGGTGGCAGCACATGTAGGCTTAGTGGGTGCTGAGAAGTAGTAACGTGCATATCTAACCCAATAATGTCAAAAGTGCCGCCTTCGTTGGCATTTTTATCATCCCAATCTTTCATAATTTCTAACACAGAATGATCTACCAATCTTGCCTGTGAAAAATCTATAATCACATCGCGTCCATAACCTATTTGCTCAAGTTGTTTCGACAATTGTAAGACATTGGAAAAATTAGAAATTCCTTTAACCTTCAATATCACTTTGTTTTCGTCATAAGACACCAAATATTGTGGTTTGCGTAAGTATTTGAAAAATAGATTTATAGGTATATGCGATTTTACCAAATGGATTAAAAGGGTAATTAAAATACCAGCAATTAACCCTGTTTTTAAATCATATTGTAGTGTTGAAATAATGGTAAAGGCAACGATAACAACTTGTTCGTATCCAAGTTTCATGGTGTCACGGAACATTTTAGGAGAAGCCAGCTTGATTCCAGTAAAGACTAATATTGCCGCTAACGCAGCCAATGGCACCATTTGAATTTCATCAATTAAGAAGAAAACCAAAGCAAGCAAAATTAGTCCATGAAAAAAGTTAGACCACTTTGTTCTTGCGCCGTGATTTATATTCAATGAACTCCGAACGATCACTGTAATTACCGGCAAGCCTCCAACAAAACCTGCAATAATGGTACTTATTCCTGTGCCTACAAGGTCTTTGTTAAGGTTGGTCAATCGTTTGTGTGGATCTAGTTTGTCAACCGCTTTACAACTCGGTATTGTTTCTATCGTACTTACAAGAAAAACACTTATGGCTGTAGCCCAAAAAACACCCGTCCCTATTAAGCTAAAGTCGGGTCGTAAGTTAAAACTCTCACTTATGTCGGCAACTTGAATAAGGTTTTTAGGGCCGACCATGTAGTCGTTTCCAAACAACGAAATAACATGTTCTTCGGATAATCCAAATATGAAGAAAAAAGGTATTGCGACCAACAACACAAGCATTGGTGCAGGTATATAGTGAAGCACTTTTAGTTTATTAATAAACATAGGGTGCGTGATTAATATGATTAAACTTATGATAGAAATCAGTGCGATTGGCCAATTGATGTTTTGAATATTACTTGGCAGCGCGGTAATGCTATCTATGGCTGACGCCTTCCCAAATCCCGTATCCAATGCAATGTGAATTTGACTTGCAAAAATGATGATCCCAATGGCAGCAAGCACGCCTCTAACCACTGAAGCGGGCAACAACTCACCGTACTTCCCCCATTTTAGCAAACCCATTAAGGCCTGCATTGCTCCGGCAACCATAATTGCTGCCATATAATGGTTATAGCCAGAACCTCCTCCAGCTTTAGCTAATGTGACAACACCAACTAATGACACACCAACAAGACCTGCACCAGGTCCGTTAATTCCGACATTACTGCCTCGAATAAAAGTGGTAAGCAAACCTCCGATGATGGCAGAAATAACTCCTGCCATGGGTGGCACGGCAGAACCGGACGCGATTGAAATACCTAGCCCAAGGGGCAATGCAACAAGTGCAACGCTGATTGCAGCAATTAAGTCGTGTCTCCAGTTTTGCTTTAATCCAGCAAGGCCAGTTTTGGGTAGGTTTAATAAAAGAGGGTCGCTCATGAACAGGGCAAAATATCGAAACCAATCAAGATGACAAAATATAATTTCTTGATTGGGCTGAAATTATGCCGTTGCCATTTTCTGACGGTCTGAATAAAGTGGGAACTGTCGCATCATTGCATTCACTTCTTTCGTCACTTCGTTCAATATTGTTTCATCGTCATGATTATTCAACGCACGGTCGATTAAGCTCACGATTGGCGCCATTTGCTCTTCCTTTAATCCACGTGTTGTAATGGCTGGGGTGCCAATGCGCATTCCTGACGTTACAAACGGAGATCTAGTTTCTTGTGGAACGGTATTTTTATTGATGGTTATATGACATCGAACCAAGGTGTCTTCTGCCATACGACCAGTTAAGTCTTCAAACTTTGTTCTCAAATCGATTAACATCAAATGATTGTCTGTTCCACCTGAAATGACTTTATAGCCGCGTTTTTCAAATTGGCGTGCCATTTCTTTGGCGTTCAAAACGAGCTGTTTACAATAAGTCTTGTACTCTTCTGTATCTGCTTCTTTAAAAGCTACCGCTTTACCTGCAATAACGTGTTCTAAAGGCCCACCTTGACTTCCCGGAAATACGGCAGAATCCAAAAGAGCCGTCATCTTACGCAAATTCCCTTTGCGATCTCGTGTGCCTCGTTTGTTTTCGAAATCTTCTCCCACCATAATCATTCCTCCTCTTGGCCCTCTTAACGTTTTGTGAGTTGTAGTGGTAAGTATGTGGCAATGTTTGACAGGGTCGTTTAGCAAACCTGTGGCAATTAGCCCAGATGGGTGTGAAATATCTGCAAGCAAGATAGCGTCTACTTTATCAGCAATTTCTCTAAACCTAGCATAGTCCCAATCTCTCGAATAACTTGATGCTCCACAGATTATCAATTTTGGCTTTTCGCGTAGTGCTATTTCCTCAACGCTATCCATATCTACTAATCCAGTTTCATGGTCTATACCATAGTGGAACGCAGTATATGTTTTTCCAGAAAAATTCACAGGTGAACCATGTGTCAGGTGGCCCCCATTCGATAAATCAAACCCAAGCAACTTTTCTCCTGGTTCTAAACAAGCTAGCATAACTGCTGCATTGGCTTGTGAGCCAGAATGTGGCTGCACATTCGCCCATGATACGCCGAACAACTTTTTTGCTCTATCAATAGCAATCTGTTCAACTTGGTCAACTACCTCGCAACCACCATAATAGCGTTTGCCAGGTAATCCTTCAGCATACTTGTTTGTCAATACACTTCCAACTGCTTGAAGCACTGGTTCTGTAACAAAATTCTCACTTGCGATTAACTCAATACCCTCTTGTTGACGGTGTAATTCTTGGTTGATTAAATCAAAAATCTCTGTATCCATTTCCATTTTATTGTACACACAAAGATAACTAAACCGCTGTGGTGCAAGCCAATTCTGTCTACAATTTATTAATTTGCGGTTACTAACTACAGAAAGTAACATTTGAAATCATTGATATAATGCGTAATTCTCGTTTAGCTCATACTCTGCAAAATAAAAACTTGCTGCCCAACATTTTCCGATGGGCGTCTTCACTAATTTTATTACTGTCCACATTTTCAGCGACTTACGGTCAAGGCGTTGGTGTAAATGAGGATGGTACTGATCCGGACCCATCTGCCATTCTTGACGTAAAGTCAAATTCAAGAGGTATGTTGGTTCCACGACTCACAAAAGCCGCAAAGCTAGGAATACCCGGCCCTGCCAACGGATTATTGGTTTACCAAACCGACGACACGATTGGTTTTTGGTATTATGACATAAATAGGTGGAAACCCATCTTTCAAACTATCACTGCAGGTGCAGGCTTAACGGGCAACAAAATTGAAGGGTATGGCACCATTAATTTAGAACCTACAGGAATTACGACCGGTCAATATGGAAATGCCGACTCTATACCGCAGTTTACTGTTAACGCTTTCGGACAGTTGGTCTTCGCACGCAATGTTGCCTTAAGAGAACAAGACGGCGTCATTGGTAATGAAATAACGGATACTGCTAATAGTTTGGGGCTACTCAATCGAGGTGGTTCTGGAACCTCTGCTAATCCATACACCGTTGGTGTAAACAGTGGAAGTTCACAAAATGATATTTGGATGTGGGACGGCAACAATTGGGTGTTAACCCAGTTTCCATTCGAACAAGACAGTATAATCGGAAATGAAATTAGTGATACCGCCCAATCTAGGGGCATATTGATTCGGAATGGCAGTGGAAACTCCGCAAACCCATACACACTGGGGGTAACAGCTGGTTCGGCTATCGGGGATGTTTTTATGTGGGACGGTAATAAGTGGATTTCAAATCCCATTGTTTTCCCAACAGAACAAGACGCCATTATTGGAAACGAACTTACGGATACCACTAACGCTAGGGGCATCATAAACCGTCAAGGAAATGGCACCACAGCAAATCCGTATAAAATATCGGTAAACGCAGGAAACAATGTCGGTGACGTTTGGATGTGGGACGGCAATAAATGGACGTCATCATCTGTCACTATCCCAAGCGAACAAGACAGTGTTATTGGAAACGAGATTTCTGATACCACTAACGCTCGAGGTATTTTAAACCTTTCTGGTATTGGCACACAAACCAACCCTTTAAAAATTGGCATAGAACCGGGAATCTCAAATGGCGATGTGTGGATGTGGAATGGCTCCTCTTGGGTGCCCTCTCAGATTACTCACCCACCAGTTGTTATTCCGAAAGAAAAAGACAGTGTCATTGGTAACGAAATTGCAGATACATTTAACACGTATGGTTTGATTGTCAGACAAGGCAGCGGAACAGATGTTGACCCTTATACCATAGGAGCAAAACCTGGAACCAGCGCAGGACAATCTTTAGTGTGGGATGGAACAAAGTGGGTACTTACAACCATCGTTATTCCATTGGAAAAAGACAGTGTCATTGGTAATGAAATTACAGATACACTGGGGTCTAATGGGATTTTAACAAGGGGCGGAACTGGGGTCGACGCAGACCCATTTACGATTGGTATAAACAGTGGTTCAGCTTCCGGTGATGTTTGGATGTGGAACGGTACTTCTTGGGTGCCTACACAAATCACGCATCCAAATGAAGTGGATGGAATTATTGGTAATGAGTTGACTGATACAATAAACGCAAGAGGTGTTTTGCAGCGTTCAGGATCTGGAACGGCAGCGAACCCATACAAAATTGGGGTAACGACAGGTAAAAGCAACGGAGACGTATGGATGTGGAATGGCTCGAATTGGGTACCGTCACAAATCGTTCACCCGAACGAGGTTGATGGTATTGTGGGTAATGAAGTTACAGACACCATTGCCAATGGCTTCTTAAACTTAACTGGTGCAGGTACAGCAGCTAGCCCTAAAAAGGTGGGACTGAAGTCTGGTAATACAGTAGGAGATGTTATTGTTTGGGATGGCACAACATGGGTGCCCGGTTATTTAGACCGAAACACGTTAGATATGGCCTATGACGAAGGCGGTGCTGGAAATGGTAGGACAATTACTGCCGATAATGGCGCAGTAGAAATAAAAGGAACTGATGGGTTTTTGGTTGACGGAAAAGTTGGGACAGGCGCTTCAGCGGGTTCCATTGGTGCAAGTACACGTTTACACTTTAACCCAAGAACATCTGCATTTCGCGCAGGAACTGCTGTAGCAACAGAGTGGGACGCAGCCAATTTAGGTTTGTACTCGACCGCTTTTGGGTACGGTACACTTGCCTCAGATGATTACACGTTTGCTGCAGGTAAGGGTGCTAGGGCCGTTGGTGATCACAGTATTGCCATCGGTGATAGTACAGTGACTCTACTTGAGTATTCCATTGCCATGGGAAATAGATCGGTGACGGGTGGTAAAAACACAATGGCCATTGGAACAGGAAATACCGCATATGGTCAATACTCCTTTATTACAGGAATTAACTCTACATCATTAGGTACAAATTCTGGAATATTTGGTGAAGAATGTGTTGTATTAAGTGGATACAAACATGGCTATGCCTTTGGTCATAGAGATACCGTAAAGGGCGATTATGCTGTGGCCATCGGTCATAATGCATATTCTGAAGGAACTGGAGCGGTTGCCATTGGATTTAACGTGCGCACAAATAACCCGTATTCTGTCGCTATTGGAAACAATGCCGATGCTATTGCTGACAGGTCTGTGGCTATAGGAAGCTTTGTGTCGACCAACCTAAAAAATGGCTCATTCATATTTGGTGACGGAAGTACAACAACAACCATGTTTAGTCCTGCTCAACACACCATGACTATGCGTTTTAACAACGGGTATAGACTTTACTCCAAATCAGATTTAACTACTGGTGTGTACATGCTGAATGGCGGTACATCTTGGACTTCGGTTTCGGATAGAAACATGAAAGAAAATTTTGAAGATATAAATGGAGAAGACCTTCTTGATAAAATAGAAGATCTACCCATTACTAAATGGAATTACAAAGGGAACCCCGATAGCGTTAAATTCATTGGGCCAATGGCGCAAGACTTCCATAAATCTTTTGGTTTGGGTGGCTCGGACAGTCTTGGCATTAGCACGCTGGCTTTTAATGGTGTAAATATTGCTGCCGTACAAGCCCTTATAGCGCGTACCAATAAGATAGAAAATTTAGAATCAACAATCTCTAAACAAGGTGCTGAAATTAAAGCCCTAAAAGAAGAGATTGTAGCTATTAAGAATTTACTTAAAAAATAGAAAATAGCCGTTACGCTAAATGAAGAAACTGTTATCATATATCGTTTTAACACTATCGGTATCTCCCGTATTTGCACAGGGCTGGGTTACCCAAGATGCCCATGTGGTGTTAAAGGATAATGCCCATGTGGTAATCCATGGAGCAACAGCAAATTATACCAGCAAGGGTACCGCCTTGGTTACTGCCACAAACAACGGCACTGTACACCTTGATGGAGATTGGAATAACATTGGAACATCACCTGCAGTCGGAAACAACGACGGGACTGTAGAGCTAACAGGTAACAACCAGCAAATTATGGGTAGTCGGTCTACCTCATTTAATAACTTAACACTTTCGGGTGGCGGTATAAAGTCAATATTGGTTTCGACCCTCGTTGGTGGTGGTTTTTCGGATGCCAAAAATGGTAAATTGGACTTAACCAACCGACACTTGTTGTTGAATTCCAATACTTTAATAATAAATAATCCGTCAGCGAGTGCCTTTTCCAGAACAAGCGGTTTGCTACTTGGAGAAACGGATCCGAGTGTTGGCTATAGCAAAGTACAATGGAATGTTAGGAGCGGTGTTCCTGGATCCTTACATAGCATACCCTTTGGCACGACCGATTTTCTGTACATACCCATGTCGATTGATGTTACATCAGCTGGCACACAAGTAGCCGATTCTGGATACATTGCGGTGGCCACCTACCCGACTAATACAACAGCCTTACCCAACAATAGGCCCTTACCAATAGGTGTGCCTCATCTCGATAACCGATATAAAATTGAAAATGATATAAAAGCGCTAGACCGTTTTTTTGTTATTACAACCAATGGTTATACGTCTAGCCCAATTGTTAAACTGGGGTTTACCTACGTCGATAGAGAGTGGGATGGCTCTACAGGCGGCCTCAATGATATTATAGAAAAGAATTTGAAACCATCTCGGTTCGATGTGGGTTTTGTGTCTTGGGATTACAACATAAATGGGACCACGAGTGTTTCCAATAACGAAACGGTAACAGAAAATCTTAAAAGTTATTCCGGTGCTTGGGTGCTAAGTAATTACCCGTATTGTCCTGTTCCAAAATTTACCTTTGACAATGACTGTTATTTGGAACCCATTTTGTTTACAGACTCCTCCTACATTCAATTTGGGAGTATCGACACCTCCGTTTGGGAGTATGAAAACAATACTGCGCACAATCTTAATACATTGCTTCATGGCTTTGGCAGCGACGGTACCTTTAACATAAAACGAAAAGTTCGTGGCAATCGCGGGTGTTGGGATTCCATTACCAAGTCTGTTCAGGTGTACCCATTACCGCAAAGTAGTTTTATGCATGATGATACCTGTTTAAGCGATGTAACAAAGTTTACCTCGACGTCAACCTCAACTTTGGGTATGCCGTTAACGCAAGATTGGACTATTGATGGTTCAACATATACAGCGGTTTCGCCAAATCATGCCTTCGGCACCGCAGGCATAAAGGACGTTACCTTAATCACAAAAAACACGTTTAATTGCTTTGACACCTTGAATAGTTCTGTTGAAATTCAACCTTTACCAGAAATAATTTTGGGGTTTGAAAATATTTGTGAACGTCAGGAAGCCTTTTTCTACGACAGCTCTAAAACCAAAGGGAGTATTGACGAGTGGCGCTGGAAGGTCAGAGGAAAAATTGTTTCTTATCTACAAGACCATCAGCAAGTCTTCAATACGGCTGGAAGTTATCCTGTTCAATTACGTGTTCAAAATAGTTTCGGTTGCCTAGATTCAGTAGAGCAAAATATAACTGTATGGCCTAAAGCCAAAGCCAAGTTTGACCTTTTTCCAGAGGATATTTATATCACAGATCCTTTCGTAAACTTTGTTGAAAGTGGCTCAGACGCAAATTCGTGGAATTGGTATTTCGGTGATTTTAGTCCAGAAGAATTTGGCCCAGAAGTAATGCATCAATATTTAGACACTGGGATATTTAGAGCGAGGCTCATCGCCAATAACGACTTTCGATGTGCCGATACTTTTTATCGTACCGTTATCATTAAACCCAACTTAAACATCTTCATACCAAATGCATTTAGCCCTGGCCCCGATAACGATGTAAACACCACATTTGGTCCTGGCGGCATGTTATATGGCATTAAGTCTTTAGATATGACCATTTACACAAGATGGGGTGAGAAAATTTACCACACCGATGACATTGAAAAACCTTGGGATGGAACATATCAAGGGGAATTGGTTCAAGAAGGAACTTACCTATACTTAATTAAGGTTAAAGGCGTCTACAACGACATATTTAGGTATTCCGGTACGTTAACCGTGATACGCTAAATCTTTGGGAACTTTATAATCGTTCCGTATTTCTCAAAAACAAAAAGTTGAAGTTACAGCTGTACTAGAACGTACTCGTAATGCTCCATTACTTGATTGGCCAATAACTCTTTACAAGCTTTTTCAACTTGTGCTTTGGCTTCCGCTTCGTCTGCTGCCTCAAGTTCAACCATAATGTGTTTTCCAATTCGCACATTATTAATGTCTTTTAAGCCCAACAAATGCATGCTCTGGTGTACTGTTTTCCCTTGAGGATCTAATAAAGCCTTTTGAGGCATCACGTTAATTTCCGCTCTGAAAGTCATTCGGCAAAATTACGTATTAACGATAGAATTATGTACGTAAAAATGATAAGAGTTACACCAAAAAAACCAAACAACGCTAAGTGACCCAAACACAGGATAATAAAAATATACTGTAGCTGATTGTCCTTCCATTTCAGATTTTTAAGCTTTAAAGAAAACATTCTAAAATTAGCCACCATTAGAATAGATGCGATTATAGGGATGGCCAAAAACAAATACTGAGAAACAAAAACCGTTTCGGGTATATGTCTATCATATTCAATTAGAAAGGGCCAAGAACTTAACCAAAGGGCGGTAACCGTTGTAGTTAAACCATAGAACTCCACATCTTGTCGCTCATCGTTGTTATACTTGGCTAAACGGAGTGCCGCAAAAATGGGTATGATTAGGGCAACGTACTGTATCCAGCCAGTGTTGTACTGCATCTGAAGACTGAAAATCATAATACTCGGTGCCACACCAAAACTAACCAAGTCTGCCAGACTGTCTAGGTCTTTACCCACGTCAGATGAAACCTTCAGTAATCGTGCAATTAGACCATCCAAAAAGTCGGGAATGGTTGCTAATGCGATAAACGTAGAAGCCCAAAGTACCTCATGATTCATTGAGTAAACTATAGAAAGTACACCCAATCCTAGGTTGCTTAATGTGAAGGCGTTTGGTATGTGTTTAAGAATTTTCAAACTTTTGTCTGTTTTTCGTGTTTGATTGTCTAATCAAGCTGGTGCGCAAAATAAGTCCAGTAATTTTGCAAAAAAAATAACAGTCTATGTACAGATTTTTTTGTCTCCTGTCGCTTTTCTTATTTGCGTCGGGTGCATTTGCCCAAAAATATACCGTTAGTGGGCGTATTTCAGACGGAAGTTCAGGTGAAGATTTACTTTACTCCACAGTACTTGTAAAAGACAAATCGTTAGGAACTGAAGCGAATGATTACGGCTTCTACTCGCTAACATTGGACCCAGGTGAATATACCTTGGTATATGAGTACGTTGGATTCGCTACCGTTGTTAAGGTTATTGACCTTCAAAAAGACACCACACTAAACATTGAGCTTACGCCTAACGGCGAGCGCTTAAAAGACGTTGTGATTGATCTGGAAAAACGTGAAAGACAGGTTGAAAACAAACAAATTTCGGTGGTAAACATGGACATCAAAACTATCAAAGAGATTCCTGTCATTTTTGGAGAAGTAGACGTTTTGAAAACCATCACCCTTCTGCCAGGTATACAATCCGCAGGTGAAGGTAATTCAGGTATTAACGTAAGGGGAGGCTCTCAAGACCAAAACTTAATTCTGCTTGATGAAGCAACCGTTTACAACGCATCTCACTTACTTGGGTTCTTTTCGGTATTTAATGGTGACGCAATCAAAGATATTCAGGTGTACAAAGGTGGCATACCAGCGCAATATGGCGGTAGACTTGCTTCCCTGCTCGACATCAAAATGAAAGATGGTAATAAAAAGAAATACGGTGCAACGGGTGGAATCGGAACGATTTCAAGTCGTTTGACCTTAGAGGGTCCGATTAAAAAAGATACTTCGTCATTCATGATTGCTGGTCGTCGATCGTATGCAGATGTTTTTCTGCCACTTGCAGGTAGCGAACTTGCAAGAGAAAGTACACTCTATTTTTACGATCTTAACCTTAAACTGAATTATAAGCTTTCTGACAAAGACAAGCTTTTTGCTAGTGGATATTTTGGTAGAGACGTTTTTGGTTTCGGCAGTTTGTTTGGTATAAACTGGGGAAACGCAACCGGAACTGTTCGTTGGAACCACCTATTTAACAAGAAACTATTCTTGAACACCTCGTTTGTGTTCAGTGATTTTAATTATGGTTTTAATTTTGAGTTTGCAGAAAACGCCGCTTTTGGTCTTGAGCAAAACATCCGTGATTTTTACATAAAGCCGGATTTTACCTATTACATGTCTCCCAAAAACACGTTGCGTTTTGGCATGCAGCTTACGCGTCACTATTTCAAACCAGGAAAGTTCTTTGCTGCCAATGAAGAAACGAGAAAAACATTTACTGAAGACTTAATCTTAGAAAACAAAAACGCCTTAGAAGGTGCTGTTTACATTGACGATGAAGTAAAATTTAGCAAAAAATTCAATGTGCGCTACGGTGCTCGACTTTCATCGTTTTCAAACATCGGTGGAACGGAATACAACTATACCAAAAACGAAAATTATGCCCCTATCGACAGTTTAACTAGAGAAACTGTATATAGCCAGGGCAACATTTACAACACCTATTGGGGATTAGAACCAAGACTCGCCCTTAGTTATAATGTTGCGAAAAAAACAGCTGTTAAGGCGTCATACAATCGTACGTTTCAATACATTCAACAGGCGTCAAATACGGCATCTGCTTTCCCAACCGACCAATGGTTTTCGTCCAACCTAAACATTGAACCACAAATTGCTGATCAAGTGGCGGTGGGTGTTTTCAAAAACTTTAATAAGGGAATTGAAACCTCATTGGAAGTGTATTATAAGACCATGCAGAACCAAATTGACTATCGTGATGGTGCCGTTTTGGTTTTCAATGAACAGTTAGATGGCGAGTTACTTACTGGTACTGGTCAGGCATATGGTACAGAATTGTTTTTGAGTAAAACCGAAGGCCTAACAACAGGGTTTATATCTTACACGTTATCTAAGACAACAAGAAACACTATTGGCATTAACAATAATGAAGATTATGTTGCCAATTTTGATATTCGGAATAACCTTTCTGTTGTTGCAACGCGTAAAATTATGGCACAATTGTCTGCCTCTGCCACGTTCACCTATACAACAGGTAAGCCTTATACCACGCCAGAAGGCAAATACTTTTGGGATGGAGACTGGTACCCTTTATATGGTGAGCGCAACAACGCTAGATTGCCAGACTACCACCGTTTAGACATCGGCATAACATGGAAAAATAAACCAACTAAGAAATACAAAAGCAGTTGGAACCTATCTGTGTATAACGCCTACAACAGAGCGAATGCCTACGCCATTTACTTCCGAACGGCAACGCCTGAAGAAGCTGCAGAAAATGAGTTTGTGCAAAGTGGAGATCAGGTTGCAGTACAAGTAACCTTATTTAAAATCTTACCATCTATAACCTGGAATTTCGAATTTTAACCATGAAGAATACGTTAAAAATAATAGTGGCTATAGTCACTTTGGCAACCTTAAGTGCTTGTGAAAAAGTTGTTCAGCTCGACCTTCCTAATGCTGATGCAATAGTTGTTATTGAAAGTCAAATCTCTAACCAAACAGAAAAGTGGGTAGTAAACCTAGCCCTAACCCAAGCTTACTTTGATCAATCAGGTATCGCCTTTGTTGACGACGCTCAGGTGTATATTGAAGACAACAATGGTACCGTTGACACGCTGGTTTACGATGCCGATGGAAACTACATAAGTAAGGTAGAGAAAACCTGCGTTATTGGGGATGTGTATACACTGCGTGTAGTGCATGGATCTAAAACCTACACGGCAACAGAAAAGTGCTTTTACCAAGACACCATTGATTTGGTTCAGTCGTACTATTTACCTGAAAGAAACGGTTTTATACCTGTTGGTTATTATGTGTTCGAAAAAGCCAGAGAATACGAGCCAGATGGTGATTTCTATCTGTGGAATATCTATCAAAACGGAAACATTCTAACAGATTCTATTGGTTACCTAATCGACTCGGATGAGTTTAGAGAAACTGGATTTTTTAATATTTCTATTGACCCAAACGACCCGCTTAAAGACATTGATCGTGGCGTGTTCCCTCGTCCTTTTCCATGGAGTTTTGAAAAAGGGGATAGCGTAACTGTTGAGCAACTTAGAATTAGTGAAGATTACTTCAATTTTATATCTGAGTTTAGCACACAACAGCAACGGTCTGGTACTCCTTTCGACCCTCCACCGTTTAACCCTACTTCAAACATTAGTGGCAACGCTTATGGGTTTTTTAGGGTAGTAAATATTTCTGCTAAATCGGTTTTGGTTACTGAATAGTAGCCGACAATTTCGATAACTGTTTTAAGTCGTCAAACATTTCTTTTGACTGCACTTCGTAATAAGACTTTGTACTTGGTCCGTAAAACCCTGTATGAATCTTAAACACCTTTTTGTTGGGTAGAACATAAATCAGCGTTGGGTATGATTTGATCTGTTTTAGCCATGGTACAGATTTAATCGCCTCAGATTTTTTTGCCTCGCCAGCATAAAGAATTGGGTAGAATACGTTGAGGTGGTCTCGTAATTTTTGTAGTGGAATTTGTGCTTTTTCAAAATTTAACCGCTCAAAACTTAAAGCCACAACCTGAACATCCAAGTCTTCAATATATGCTTTGTTATTTGCTAAAAACAACATCTCATCCATACAATTAGGACACCAGCTCCCCATTATTTGAATCAACATAGGCCGATTTGCATATACGGAATCTTCTGACGAAACGACTTCGCCATCTATACTTTGAAATTCAAATGATACCGTTTTTTCCGCATCCACCAATTCAGTCATTTCATACGGGCTTATTAAGGTTGGTTCGTCATTTTTCCATGCAACAAAAGGCTCTTTCCAATGTTTCCCGCTGTAAAACCACCCTTTTAACGTGTCACTCTTCAAACTTGCTTCAAACAAAAACGCATGAGCTCCATCAAAAGTAGAAAGCTGCAATTCGTTATCCGCAAAACCGCCTTCCAAAAATCGATAGTCACCTGTTTCGGTGATAAAAGTTCCCTTCATACTGTTGGGGTCGGTCTCAAATAAGCCTATAGCGCTATATGCATCGGCGGTATTAGGACTAAATACAACCTGCCATTTACCATCAATTTTTGTTTCTAAAGGGCCACTATATCTAAAGCGCTGAGACAAATTATACTTACCCGTAAGCGGCATTTTGTATTCCTTTCGAGAATAATCAACAAAGAAGCCAGTTACATTGTTGCCCTCAAAAGTGAGTTCGAGCGAAGAATTGAAGTAAGGGCTTTCCACTACGAGTGTATCCCCATTAAATCGTATGGAGTCATGAACGATTTGTTCGTCCCCATTCCAAACTGCGGCTTTAAGCTGCTCATCCACTTCAATTAGTTCTAAAAAGAATGGAATCTTTTTGTCTTCTTCTGCAATACCAACCTCAATCTTCCACAATCCAAGAATGTCGCCGTTATTAATCTGTTTACCCTCTTGACAGGAAGCCAAAAATAGAACGACACACCACAGCCACGCTTTATTAATCATTGCCCAAAATTAGCCCAATATTAAAAGCTGTAACGATTAAAGTATAACAAGTATCAACATTTCCCTTTTTTTTCTGTTCTTTGAAGGTAATGATGTCATCCCCAAAAAACCCTCGTGGTATTTTATTTGTTCTCCTATTAGCCATATCTTATGGTTCGACATTAGGACAAACACTAACCGGCAAAGTGATGGATAAGGCTGGAGCACCTCTAATTGCGGCTGACATCCTTGTTAAAGGAAAACAAAATGGCACAAGTACAGACGAAAGTGGTCGGTTCGAATTAACCGTTGCTGCCTTGCCCGTTACTTTAATTGTGAGTTATCAAGGGTTTGAGGATTATAGCTATACAGTAAAAAGTGATGGCAAAACCACCGATATAACAATTAGGCTATCTCCTACAAAGTCGCGGCTTGGAACAACCGTAGTTAAGGTTGACCGTGTTAGCGAAAAACAAAAAGAAACACCACTAACCGTAGAATCGTTGGGTATAAAGGCTATTAAAGAGTCCCCTTCTGCGTCATTTTATGAAAGCTTAGGCAACCTTAAGGGTGTTGATGTTACGGCAGCCAGCCTAGGTTTCCGTGTTGTAAACACCCGTGGTTTTAATAGTACTAGCCCAGTAAGAAGTTTACAACTTATAGATGGTGTCGACAACCAGTCTCCTGGTTTAAACTTCGCATTAGGAAATTTTTTAGGAGCCAACGACTTAGACTTAAGACGTGTAGACGTCATTGCTGGTGCAAGTAGTGCTTTTTATGGGCCAAATGCTTTTAACGGTGTTATTAGCATGGAAACAAAAAGTCCATTTGATTATCCCGGTTTGTCGGTGGAAGTAAAAGGTGGCGAAAGAAACTTGGGGCAGGTTGCAGCAAGATGGGCGGACGTAGTTCCGGGCAAAAAAGGACTAAACCGTTTTGCATACAAAATAGGTGTCTTTTACATGCAAGCCAATGATTGGGAAGCCGACAACTACGAACCCACTGTGGATAGTCGCTATGACGAAAATAATCCTGGTGGTTACGATGCGGTAAATGTTTATGGTGACGAAAGCTTTGAACCCAACAATGACTACACTTCTTCCTTTAGTCGGTTTTCGAACCCCGGTTTGGGCTATTTCTACCGAACAGGTTACGAAGAACGCTCGTTGGTTGATTACAAAACCGACAACCTAAAACTAAACACCTCGTTGCATTATCGTTTGAGAGATTCTGCGGAGTTGATTTACGCCTTTAATTTTGGAGGCGGATCGACGGTTTACCAAGGCGACAACCGTTACCGGTTAGATAATATTAAGTTTTGGCAAAACCGGATTGAATATAGAAAGAAAGACAACTTTTTTATTCGACTTTACAGTACCTCTGAAGATGCTGGAGATACATATGACATCGTATCAACAGCGTTTAAACTAAATGCACTTAGTAAAACAAACACCAGTTGGAACAATGCCTATAAGACCAATTGGCGTATCCTGCGGTTCAAAAACCAAGTGGAAGGACTTCCGGATTATCCATTCTTTAATGCAGACAAACACGGAACCATAGAAAACTGGGCAAACAATCATTTAGACCCCTTCCTACTGCAACATCAAGACTCTTTATTCAAATGGCACAACCAAAATCGCGGTTATGTAGATGAAGCCTCAGGTGGTGGAAGTTTACCTCGATTTGATGTGGGCACACAACCCTTTGATAGTGTTTTTAATGACGTTACCTCTAGGTTATTTACGGATGACGGAACACGGTTTTACGACAAATCCTCCCTATATCACATTCATTCTGAAAAGAAAATCACCAAAAAATTTGGCGAAATTACTATTGGTGCAAATGGTCGACTATACACCCCAGATTCGCGAGGAACCATTCTTAACGACACAGGAAGTGTGGTAATTAGAAACCTCGAATACGGTGTTTATGGTGGGGTTAAAAAGAAATTAAAGAGTGAGAAGGTAATCATGAATGTTACCACCCGAATTGATAAAAATCAAAATTTTGACTTTCTGTTTTCCCCAGCGGCTTCTGTCATCTATTTGCCAAATAAAAAACATACCTATCGAGCCTCTTTCTCTTCTGCCATTAGAAACCCAACCTTGGCTGATCAATATTTATTTTATGATGTAGGGCGGGCACAGTTAATTGGAAATTTGAATGGTTTTGATTCCCTAATTTCTATATCCTCTTTTGACAATTACCGTAATGATGGTTTGACACTAGAAAGCCTTGAATACTTTGACGTCGATCCGATTCGTCCTGAAAAAGCCAAAACAATAGAATTGGGTTATAAGGGTTCGCTGTTAGACAACTCTTTGTTTGTTGACCTTGGCTATTACTATACGCTGTATACAGATTTTATTGGATACAATATTGGACTTGACGCAACATTCGACCCCAACACGAGTTTTCCTGTTGGTGGTATTGAGGTGTTTCGTGTTGCCGCCAACGCCAAGTCAAATGTAACCACTCAAGGGGCTTCAGTTGGTTTGAATTATTATTTTAAAAATTTCGCTCTTGGTGGAAATTACTCGTGGAATGTGTTAAACAAGAAGGGAACAGACGACCCCATTATCCCTGCTTTTAATACCCCCGAACATAAGTTTAATGTTTCCTTTACGGGACGTAAATTGAAGCTACTGAAGTTTATTAGCCACAATTTTGGGTTTGGAATAAACTATAAATGGATTCAAGGGTTTGTATTTGAAGGCTCACCTCAGTTTACTGGTTTTGTGCCTACATACGACATGGTTGACGCTCAAGTCAATTACAAGTGGAAAGACAAAAACACCACATTTAAACTCGGTGCTTCTAATATTCTAGGTCTTCTTCCACTTTTTGATGCCTCAGACTCAGGCAAAAGACGCTCGGTTTTTAACAACTCAAACTATCAGGTTTATGGTGGCCCTTATGTTGGTCGATTGGCCTACTTCTCTGTTTTGGTTGACATCGAAAAAGCAAAAAAATAACATATCAATATGAAAATGAGTGGTTTTGCTTAAATTTGAGTTGATACTATAAATTTATTAAACATATGAAAAGAGTTTACGCTTATCTATTAGTTGCCGGCTTTATGTTGTCGAGTCTACAACTATTCGCACAAAAAAGATATATAGACGAGGTCTATACGGATGCGGACATTGAAGTAACATCTAATGTTACTTATGCAACAAATATTGACTTTTTAAGGTCTTCACGGTTGTCGTCGGCACCTCAATTACAAGTTGGAATGGAGTTAACTGCCATTAAAACTGCCATATTTACTGGCCAGCCTATACCGGCTACACACCGTAACCTTGCAGACACAACTTCTGTGATAAAAGTTCAAGATGTAAAAATGGACATTTATGCGCCTAAAGCATCAGCAGATACAACATCTGCAAGACCCGTAATTATTTACTTACATACGGGTAACTTCTTACCAAGCCCGTTAAATGGTAGCCCAGTAGGAACGACCGTAGATAGTTCTGCTATTGTTTTGTGTCAAGGTTGGGCAAAACGTGGTTATGTGGCCATTTCTGCCGACTACCGTCTTGGTTGGAATCCTTTAGCTTCTGGACCTACAGGTGAGTTTGAGCGCCGTGGAACACTTTTAAACGCAGTATATCGTTCAATTCAAGATATCAAGCAATGTGTTGCTGGTTTAAAAGTTGAAGCCAGTGGTACAAACATGTACAAAATTGATCCAAATAAAATTGTTCTATATGGAGAAGGTACTGGTGCTTACATTTCGTTGGCATACAACTCGTTAGATAAATATTCTGAGATTAGTCTACCTCAATTCTTAAACCCATTAACACAAAAATCTTTTGTCGATACAACATTAGTTGGTCGTATTGATGGTTCGGGTATTCCTCAATCACTAACCCTTTATGGTCCGCCACGTGCTAATATGGATGTAGCCGCAGTAGTTGCTGCAGGTGGGGCGTTAGCAGACACTTCATGGTTAGAAGCAGGTGATAAGCCAATTATTGCGTTTCAATGTATCAGAGATCCTTTTGCGCCATTTAATGCAGGAACTGTAATTGTACCTACAACACAAGAAGATGTGGTTGACGTTACAGGTTCAAATACATATATCGCTAAAGCAAACGCCTTGGGTCTTAATGATGCTTTCAAGGATATGGGTAATGATGTGTACACAAAAATCGCAAGAGAAAAATATGGTAAAACGTTTGATTACATCTACCCAAGCCCAAGAGATAAAATTACAGTAAACGACAACCTGGAAGGTTTGTTTGCAGTTGATGTAAAAGCTGGCGCTTCTCTTTTCCAGAATCAAGCTGGTCCTTGGCAATGGTGGGATCCAAATTCTCCATTAGCGAAAGCAGAAGTTCAACCAGGTGTAACTACACACATGGCTTCTTTGCAGTCAAACCCAGACATGTCTCCTGCTAAGGGTCGTGCCTATGTAGACACTATTCAAGGATACATGTGCCCACGTATAGCGGTATTACATGGTTATTATACTACAACAGAATTGTCGGCCCCATCTTTATATGAGTTGAATGGCAAAACATATCCAAACCCAACAAATGGTGTTTTGTATATCGACATGAATGACAAAACAATAATCAAGTCAATTACGGTTTCTGATATTAGCGGAAAGGTTGTAATGACAATAGACGATTTAAACGTTACTAACACTTCATTAGACCTGTCAAACCTTTATGATGGTTATTACTTCTTACAAGTGAACACCGAATTGGGTATGGCAACACAAAAAGTTGTGTTGGCTAGATAAGACAAACTTTATAGCAATAAAAAAGGCGTCGAATAATTTCGACGCCTTTTTTATTGTTTATTCTTTCTATTAATCCTTCAAAATATCGCGCGAAATTACAACGCGTTGTATTTCAGATGTACCTTCATAAATCTGTGTGATTTTTGCATCACGCATTAAACGTTCTACATGGTATTCTTTTACAAAACCATATCCACCGTGCACCTGTACCGCTTCAACCGTAGTTTTCATCGCGGTTTCTGACGCCACTAGTTTTGCCATACTACTTGCTCGAGCATAGTCCAAATCATTGTCTTTTAGCCAGGCGGCCTTCAAACAAAGCAATCTTGCCATTTCTATTTCTGTAGCCATATCTGCAAGCTTAAATGCTATGGCTTGATGATTCATAATTTCTGTTCCAAAGGCTTTTCTCTCTTTCGAATACGATACAGATCTTTCATAGGCTCCAGAAGCGATGCCTAATGCTTGAGACGCAATACCAATACGACCACCAGACAACACCTTCATGGCAAACTTAAATCCAAAACCATCTGCCCCTATTCGGTTTTCTTTAGGCACTTTGACGTCTTGAAACATCAATGAGTGTGTGTCTGACCCACGTATACCAAGCTTATCTTCTTTTTTACCTACAACAAAACCAGGCATATCTTTGGTTACAATCAAAGCATTTATACCTCGGTGTCCTTTTTCAACATCTGTTTGCGCGATAACCAAAAATGTATCGGCAGTGTTGCCATTTGTTATCCAGTTTTTTGTTCCGTTCAATAAGTAATGATCGCCTTTGTCAATAGCTGTAGTCCTTTGAGAGGTTGCATCACTCCCAGCTTCGGGTTCAGATAAACAAAAACCACCATGAATTTTGCCCTGTGCCAATGGAACCAAAAACTTTTGCTTTTGCTCTTCAGAGCCATACTCTTCAAGACCCCAACAAACCAAACTGTTATTCACAGACATTACAACTGAAGCAGAGGCGTCAATTTTTGAAATCTCCTCCATAGCCAACACGTATGACACAGCGTCCATACCTGCCCCTCCATATTTTGGGTCTACCATCAATCCCATAAACCCTAATTCTCCCATTTTGCGTACCTGTTCCATGGGGAACCTTTGCTCGTTATCACGCTCAATCACACCTGGCAATAATTCTGTTTCTGCAAAATCTCTTGCAGCTTGTTGAATCATTAAATGCTCTTCAGTAAGTTCAAAATTCATAACCGATTTTTTACGTTTGTAATGAGCCGCAAATTTAAGGTATAATCCGCTTTTTGTGAACTCCAACATTATGGGTTTATTTGCCATTATGAAAAAGCCACATTCCCTGGTTCAGGGGTCGGTTGTTCGGATTGTTTCTACCGCACGAAAAATTTCACCTGCAGAAGTTGAGCCTTCCATTAAACTTTTGAAATCGTGGGGGTTAACCGTTCAGTTGGGTCGCAATATGTATGCAACCGAGAACCAATTTGCTGGTAGCTCTTCACATCGACTGCAAGACTTGCAAGAGGCACTTAACGACAACAATGTTGATATGGTTTGGTGTTCTAGGGGTGGTTATGGCACAACCATGTTATTAGATGAGGTTGATTTTACTGCTTTTTGTGAGAAACCTAAATGGGTTGTAGGCTATAGTGATGTTACAAGCCTGTTGTGCCACATAACGACAAACTTTGACATCGTTTCGCTTCACGCTACCATGCCAATAAATGTTTCAAACCAATTGAGTCCTTCTGATCTTCAAAGTATCGATAGTCTTCGTTCGGTGATTTTCGGCGATAGTGTTTCTTATAAAATGAATAGTCACGATTTAAGTAAACAGGGTGACGCAAAGGGCCCTTTAATTGGGGGTAATTTGTCTATTTTGTATAGCATTTTGGGGTCTAATTCAAGCCCCAAAACCGAAGGGGTGATACTTTTCATTGAAGACTTAGATGAGTACTTGTATCATATTGACCGCATGATGGTTAACTTAAAAAGAAATGGTTTGTTAGAAAACTTAAGCGCGCTGGTGGTTGGTGGTATGACAGATATGAACGACAACACCGTGCCTTTTGGCAAAACGGCTGAAGAAATTGTTCTTGGCCATGTTGATACGTATGGCTATCCGGTATATTTTGGTTTTGACGCCGGACACCTATCTCCAAACTTAGCATTACCTTTTGGTCAAATAGCAGAGATCAAAGACAACACTTTAGTGGTTGAATAACTGTTGTTTAACTGCGTGGATGAAATTCTTGAATAACATCTTTTAAGTAAGACCTATCTAGGTGGGTATATATTTCTGTGGTTGTTATGGATTTGTGCCCCAACATCTGTTGAACAGCACGAAGATCTGCTCCCGCTTCAACCAGTGTTGTGGCAAATGAGTGTCGAAATGTATGTGGGCTGATATTCTTTGATATACCAACCGTTTGCGCGATTTCTTTTATTCGTTTAAATATATACACTCTAGAAATTGGTTTACCCCTAAGGTTTAGAAAAAGCGTTGTATCGTCTGTCTTTGCTTCCTTTTGTGGTTTCCTAAAATGATTGAGGTAAAGTCCAATATGGTGGAGGGCCGAACTTCCAACAGGAACAATCCGTTGTTTATTTCCCTTTCCAGTGACAATAATTAAGTCTTCATCAAACAGAATGTCGTTGATTTTTAGGCTAGTAAGTTCAGATACTCTTAAACCCGAACTATAGAGTAACTCTAGTATGGCTCGATCGCGTTGGCCACTTTTGGTAGACAAGTCAATGGCCTCTAACATTCTTTCAATCTCTTGGTTGTCAAGTACCTCGGGTAGTTTTCGGCTTAATTTGGGTGTCTCCAAAAGTTCTGACGGATTGTTGGGGATTAAACCCTCAAGTTCTAGGTAATTATAAAAGGCTTTTACGCCTGAAATGATCCTTGCCTGGGTTCGTTCACCCAAACCCAATTCACTTAACCACTTTATAAAACCCAACAATTGGTTGAACGACAAACGTTCCACGTTTGCGTCAATATCCTCACAGTAATTTATAAGCTTACCAACGTCTGTTAAATATGCAGATACAGAGTTTGAAGAAAGAGAAAGCTCTAGTTTTAAGTATTGTTTGAACCCTTTGGTATAAGGACTCATTACTCAATGTGTTTTTCCGCACACTGAACAATCTCTGTTACCCCGCCTTGGTTTTTATTGATAAGTACAACTATGGCACAATTGTCAATATTATATTTTTCTGGAATGTCGATTTCGATTCCTTTTTCAAACACACGGCCTGCCTCTACGGATTGTGCTAATAGTGTTCCTGCGTAGTTGGTAACACCTTTGCGTAAAATAGAGTAATGCACATAGTCTTTATCATAGGTATTATCTGGTAGTTTTTGTTTCGACTTGATTTTATTTTCAATGATGAATACGGACAAAAAGACTGGTGTCGCATCATCCTCTACAAACGTTGTTTTAATGTTTGCAATAATTTTACGGTTGCCTTGGTTGATTATCTCTAATTCTACTGCGGCTTTAGCCTCCAATACGAGTTGCTCATTTACTTGGGCCTCCCATGTTTCGTATTGTTGGTTCACCTTACTGGTTTTACCATCAAACAATTTTCGATCAATTGCTCCTGCAGGCAAACCTGATGGTTCGCCAATAAGGTTGCTGACTATTTCTGTTGCTTCAACGGTGTTGAATGTGTCTTTACTATCTGAGTAAGGTGCTGTAAACGCGCCATATCTGTTAGAATGTAGTGTCATCACCACAACTCTTCCCTCGTCATTTTTTCCCTGAATTTCGTGAGCAATATCTGCTGCTTTAGGGCAATTATTACACTTCACACCACTGATATCTTCGATTAAAACGTTTTTTAACACGCTCTGTGGTATGTCGCTTGTGATATATGTGGTGTCTTTCGCTAAAAGGATTGGTTCAGAATAGTCAATAAATGGAGGAACCTCAGTACATCCAAAGAAGAATAATAAAGTAACCCAAAAGCCGAATTGCTTAATCTTGTTTTGTGCCATAGTCAAAGTTATCCCAATCTCGTTATTCTTTTAAGCATACTAACTTCTTTTTCTGTCAAATTTCTCCATTTCCCTTTTGACAAACCTTGTTTATCGATACCTGCATAAATAACCCGGTCGAGTTTAACCACCTCATAACCAAGAGCCTCAAACATTCTTCTTACCACACGGTTTCTTCCACTATGTATTTGAACACCTATTTTTCTTTGGTCGTCTTTATCTACCACAGCGATCTTATCTGGTTTCATAAAGCCGTCAAAAAGTTTAATTCCACCCTGAAGTTTATAAAAGTGTTTTTGTTCTATTGGTTTGCTTAGTTCCACAGAGTATATTTTTGTTACGTTTCCTTTGGGGTGCATCAAGCCTTGAGCCATTTCACCATCATTAGTGAAAATCAAAATGCCTGTTGTGTTTCTATCCAATCGACCCACAGGGTATACCCTTTCTGCATTAACATCACCAATTAAATCCATTACTGTTTTGCGCTGTAAAGGGTCGTTGGTGGTTGTTATGTAGTCTTTTGGCTTGTTTAAGAGTATGTATATTTTTTCTGATGGCGATATAAGTTTACCATCCACTTTTACTTCGTCTTCGCGTTTTACCTTGAAACCTAGTGTTTTTACAACCTCTCCATTTACCTCTACCCTGCCGGCTTCTATGATTGTATCCGCTTCCCTGCGACTACACACGCCTCCGTTACTAATGTATTTGTTTAACCGAATCTCTTGACTTACCTCCTTTTTGGGTGGTCTTTCTTGTGTGATTTTTTTGATTTCTCCCGAAGGCTTTGAAATTCTTCGTCGTTTTCGTTTGGTTTTTGCATAATCTCCATCTCCCCCATTCCGCTCACTTCTGCCTGAACCGGTATTCCCATACCTTGGTCCTTTTTCATCTATGTTCATGCTGCAAATTTAAACAGAATCCTTGTTTTGTGGTTGGTTGAAATAGCCCACACCCTGTTAACCGTGTCTTGTTTTTAACACTTTGTCTTGTTTGGACGGTAATTCTAGTATCATTTGTTGTCTTCAAAGCCATAATAACTTGATTTTCACAACATTTAGCTTGTACCTTCGTTAGTATATATCGTGTTACGATTAACTGCTATATTCATTCTGGCCTGTTTGTCAAGCCTCGGCGCAAAAGGTCTAACCAAAGCACCAACGTTGATTCGTGCTTGTTTGAACATTTCCGATAGTGTTGTGACCATTGATTACTCTAGTGTTTCAGACGCATGTGGGTCGTTTGTGGAACACCACATTTATGGAAGTGAAAATGGAGTCACATTCAACTTACTCGATTCGCAAAAAAACTTTAGCGCTACAACATTTCAATTCAAACTCCCTAACGCGAACCCAACCTGGTCTTTCTTTTTCGAGTCACGGTATTTGTGCAATGGGTCAGACACCGCAAAGTCAAATGTTTTAAAACTTGACATTACTCCACCACCCGAAAACGATATAGATTCTGTTAGCATAGATATACTTACCCAAAAAACTATTATCGGTTGGAAGAAGAGCACCGCAAACGACACAAAAGGTTATAGGATATTTACTCAATCCAACGGTATCAACAGCCCAATTGGGGATACGATCGATTTAGCATATGTCGCTAAAAATCAAAATGTTACAATAGAAACAAAATACACAATGGCTGTATATGACTCTTGTGATCTATTTTCTTCTATTTCTAAAAGACATAGCCCGATGGTGTTATCTACAACACTTGACACTTGCACCAAGAGCGCTTCCCTCACGTGGACAAAGTATGAGGGTTGGTCGGTTGAAAACCAAAAAATATACATCTCAACCAACGGGTCACCATTTGTTCCAAAAACAATAAACGCAAACGATCAATCTAGTTCCTATGCCGGCATAAACTTTGGAGACAGTGTTTGCTTTTATGTTCGTGCAGAAAACAATGTAACGAATAGAAAAACTAGCTCGTCTAATGTTAAGTGTGTTAAACTATACCAGCCAAAAATACCAGACATTACCTATCTATCGAACGTTAGTGTTGCATCAAAGTCTTCATTAGAAATAGAGGCTTTTGTTGATAATCAGGGTGTTGCGGATAGTCTTGTGTTGTATAGGGTTGGTGGTTCACCAATACGTGTTGGTAGTAAAACCCTCCTTAAAGGCGCTGAGTTTTACACTTGGGAAGACAATAATGTTAATCCTGAAACTGGGAGTAGCACCTATTTTGTTCGAACTTTTGCCCCTTGTTTGGGTGGAACAAGTTCTTCCTTAAATGCCAGCTCAATATTCTTAAATATAACAAATGAGTCGTTGACATGGAATCCATACGTTAATTGGAATGGTTCAGTGTTGGAATATGAGGTATATGGTTACAATGGTTCCACGTGGAACATGGTTGCCACTACAAGCGCAACAGATTATACAAACACCGACACTACCATGCACTGCTTTTACATACAAGCGGTTGAAAATCAAAACACTTATGGTTTTGGTCGCGTTTCAAAAAGTAACACTGTGTGCGCTAAAAGAATACCAAAATTCTTTGTCCCAAACACGCTTAACCCCTTATCGAAAAACAACAAACTGGTTGTAATTGGTAATTCCATTGACCCAACAAATTCAACAATGGTTGTCTTTAATCGTTGGGGTGAACAAATTTTCACAACCAACAACATTCAAGAAGGTTGGTCGGTAGACGCAACAAACACCTTTATTCCTTTGGGGGTTTACTTCTACGACATTGCAATAATGGATTTAAACGGAAACAAACACCGGCTTTCAGGCAGTGTGCGTGTAATCAGATGATAGAATATAGTTTTCACAATGTATCTAAACCTTTGTTCTTTGAAGCCACTGAAGCATGGGTTGAAAAAGTTGCAAACCAATTGTTCACCTCGATTGATGGTGTGGGATTTATTTTTTGTTCTGACGAAGACTTGTTACACATCAACCAAAAGCAGTTGTCTCACGATTACTACACCGACATAATAACCTTCGACTTGCGGGACCAACCCTCCGACCCTTTGGTTTGTGATATATACATAAGCCTAGATCGTGTCAAAGAAAACGCCATATCATTTAATTGTACCTTTGCGGAAGAATTGAAGCGCGTCATGGTTCACGGCTTGCTTCACTTAACAGGAATGAACGACTCCACAGAAGAGGAAAAGCAAGCCATGCGGCTTGCTGAAAACAAATACATTAACCTTAAATAAAACAGTTCCACGTGGAACATTAAAATGATACATGGTACATATGACGTAATTGTTGTAGGCGCGGGTCACGCTGGTTGTGAGGCCGCTCACGCCGCCGCTACCCTCGGTAGTTCTGTTCTTTTAGTAACAATGAACATGGAGGCTATCGCCAAAATGTCGTGTAACCCAGCAATGGGTGGTGTAGCAAAGGGACAAATTGTTCGCGAAATAGACGCCCTTGGTGGGATGAGTGGGCTCATTTCTGACCAGTCAGCCATCCAATTTAGAATGTTAAACCGGTCGAAAGGGGCGGCCATGTGGAGTCCTCGAACACAAAATGACCGAATGGTGTTTTCTAACCTTTGGCGAAACACCATAGAACAAAACCCCAACATTTCCATGTTCCAAGACATGGTTAATGAATTAATAATAGAAAACAACACTGTTGTTGGTGTTAAAACAGCAATGGGTTTTATCTATAAAGCCGCATCAGTTGTTTTAACCAGTGGTACATTTATGAATGGTACCATTCATATAGGTAGAAACCAGTTTGGTGGTGGTAGAATGGCTGAAAAAGCTTCTACGGGTATTACAGAACAGTTGGTGTCTTTGGGTTTTGAATCTGGTAGAATGAAAACGGGTACACCTCCTAGGGTTGATGGTCGTACCTTGGATTATTCTAAAATGGAAGAACAAGCTGGGGACGAAACACCTGGTCTTTTTTCTTACCTATCAAACACACCCCTTAACACCCAACGCAGTTGCCACATTACCTACACAAACCCCGAGGTGCACGATGTTTTAAGAAAGGGTTTTGATGATAGCCCAATGTTTAATGGCACCATAAAAAGTATTGGTCCGCGTTATTGTCCAAGCGTAGAAGACAAAATAAACCGTTTCGCTGAGCGTGATCGACATCAGGTTTTTGTTGAACCAGAAGGGTGGGACACGGTAGAAATCTATGTAAATGGTTTTTCTACTTCTTTACCTGCTGATATTCAAATTGAGGCAATGAAGCTTATTCCTGGGTTTGAAAACGCCAAAATTTTTCGTCCTGGATATGCTATAGAATATGACTTTTTCCCTCCTACCCAATTGTCTTTAAACCTAGAAACAAAGGCTATTAACAATCTGTTTTTCGCTGGGCAAATTAATGGAACCACTGGTTATGAGGAGGCCGCAAGTCAGGGTTTAATGGCTGGGGTTAATGCTCATAGAAAAATAAACGATAACACTCCATTTATACTTTCTAGGTCTGAAGCATATATTGGGGTATTAATAGATGATTTGATTAACAAAGGAACTCAAGAACCCTATAGAATGTTTACCTCTCGCGCTGAGTATAGGATTCTTCTACGTCAAGATAATGCCGACAGTCGCTTAACCGGTAAAGGGTTTGAATTGGGTCTCGCCTCTGAAGAGCGGTTTAATAGGTATCAAGAAAAAGAAAAAGCGTTACACGAGTTAACGGATTATATCGAGAAGACCAGTATTCCACCTGATGAAATCAACCCAGTTTTAACCAAAAAAAATACGGCCGTCGTTAACCAAAAATATAAGTTTAAAAAGTTGCTTTCCCGTCCACAAATTCAAGTCAGCGATTTCGATGATTTAAATACTACGCGAACATATTTGGGTGGTTTAAGCTTGGATTTAAAGGAGCAAGCAGAAATTTTGGTTAAATACCATGGCTACATAGAAAAGGAGCAAGAAATGGCTCAAAAATTAGAGAAGTATAACAGTATGGTTATTAAGCCCGACTTCGACTATAATGCTTTAACCTCTTTGTCGGCTGAGGCGAAAGAAAAGCTTGACACTATTAGACCAACAACCATTGGTCAAGCATCAAGGATAAGTGGTGTTCGCCCTTCTGATATTTCTATTTTACTTGTTTATTTCGGTCGATGAAAAACATATTACAACTAACTGTATTACTCTTTCTTTTGGGTTGTGCCTCTATAGATCTTCCTCCTGGCGGTCTTAAAGATACAGAGCCTCCTAAGATTGTTAAAAGCTCTCCTGATAGTTTAGAAACCTTATTTACGGGTATAGAAATTAAAATCACTTTTGATGAGTACTTCACTTTAAACAACCTTAACCAAAGTCTTATTATTTCACCCCCATTAACAAGTAGCCCAAAAACAATAGTTAAAGGTAAAAGTCTAATAATTCAACCCAAGGAGTTGCTTAAACCCAATACAACCTATCAGTTTTATCTGGCTGATGGTATTAAAGACTTAAACGAGGGTAATCCAACAAAAAATCTAAAGCTTGTTTTTTCTACTGGTAGTGTTATTGATACCTCTTTTATTTCTGGTGTTGTTAATGGCGCTTTTTCTTTAAAACCCGAAGAAGGTGTAAAAGTGTTTTTATACAAAGAATACCAAGATAGTCAGCTCTTAAAACACACCCCTTATTATATAACCAAAACAGAGAAGTCAGGTTCTTTTTCATTTACCAATATTGCTAATGGTCAATACTATGCTTATGCTGTTCTGGATGAAAATAACAACAATAGGCTTGATTATAGCGAGCGTGTTGGTTTTGCTTTAAACCCTTTAAATTCTAATTCGAGTAACCAAAATTTGTTACTCAGTAAAGGACCAATAACACCCAACCTGTCGCTACAAAAAACTGAAGAGCCAACACAAGGATTGTTTCGTTTTGTATTTAATAAATCCATTTCTACTAACCACGTCGAAATAAAAACCGCCACACTATTTACTGACCTTTCAAAAGATAAGTCTGTTCCTTGGCATTTTGGAATGACTAGGGATACCATTATTGCCTATTTAAATACTCAAGAAAATATTGATTCTATACGCTTAAATATTCGTGTCGATTCATTCTCTTTTGAAGAAACCATTAAACGTAAAACAAAAAAAATTATTCAACCCAGTATAGGTGTTTCTAAAACTGTTCAACCAAAAAAATCAATAGTCCTTACTTCAAACTATTATATAAGGAAGACAAACCAAGACAAATTAAGTATCTATGACCTCACGGATTCTACAACAATTAACCTTGATACATTACTAATAGATCAAAATAATGTTTCTCTTTACTCTTCCTGGAAAGAAAATCATCGCTATCAAGTCATTTGTCAAGAAAGTTTTCATACCTATTATAACAAGAAAACAAGCCTATTAGATACCTTTTATGTTGATGTAGTGAGTTCTGATAAAACAGGAGAAATAGAAATATTTTGTAGTGTCGACACAGCAATAAAAAGGGACTTTCCTTTTTTGTTTGTTTTAGCCAAAGAAAAAAAGGAATATGAAAGAAAAAAATTCAACACCGATACAGTTTTCACCTTTTCTTTCTTAGAAACCGGTGAATATGTTGCTTATGTTTTTCAAGATAAAAATGGTAATGGTTTTTGGGATGATCAAAACTATTTTAAAAAATTACCCTCCGAACCAATCTGGCGTCTTTCTGAGCCTATAGAAGTACGAACAAAATGGAAAACAAAAGGTATACGTTTTAATATTAGGTAATGTCTTGATTGTTAGTGATTTGTGTTTTTTTTTTATTGTTAGTATTTTCATTTTTTCTGTTAATAAACCAAGCTCCTCTTTTTAACGGCTTAGTTCACGTTAATAAACCCATACTTATATAAACTTTTCTTCCTACTAATTAACATTGCTATTTTCTTTCACTTTTTAACAACTATCTTTTTCTTCTAAAACAAATCCACACAAACTTTCCAATTTTACCTGTTTTGTTAAAATTAAAGCAACATTTATAAACAACATCTGTTTAGAACTAAAGAAAAAAAAAAGGAAAAAAGGTATTCCACATATCCACAGCCTTTAATAAAGAAATAAGAAGTTATTTAATAATATAATATTCTATTACTACCGTGGATAATATAAAAAAGGGAACAAAAACAAAACTCAACTATTTTTGCCTCGATGAAACAACAAATTGAAAACGTAAAAAAAAGTATTCTCTCTTTTGAAGCAAAAACGGAAAAAGAGGTAGAGGATTTCCGTTTGAGGTTTTTAGTCAAAAAGGGTGAAGTAAATTCTTTGTTCGAAGAATTTAAAAAACTCACCAAAGAGGAGAAAAGAAAGGCTGGTTCAATTTTAAATGATTTAAAGAATTATGCGAATCAAAAGTTTAAGGAATTAAATGAGGGGGTAGTAACCAAAGAAGAAGAATCAAAAGAAGGAACAGACTTTACTTTACCAGGATCAATCGTTCCACAAGGAAGTAGGCATCCACTATCAATTGTTCAAAAGAAAATGATTGAAATTTTTGAACGAATGGGTTTCAATATTTCTTTAGGACCAGAAGTAGAAGATGATTGGCATAATTTTTCTGCTTTAAATTTTCCCAAAAACCACCCAGCAAGAGACATGCAGGATACCTTCTTTATAGAAAAAGAAATTTCATTACGAACACATACTTCTTCCGTTCAAGTAAGAGTAATGGAAGAAAACGAACCACCAATAAGAACAATAAGCCCTGGTAGAGTATATAGAAATGAAGCAATTAGTGCAAGATCCAATAGTTTTTTTCATCAAATAGAGGGTTTATATATAGATGAAGGGGTGTCTTTTGCTGATTTAAAACAGACATTGTTTTTATTTGTACAGCAGTTTTTTGGTGAAAAAACAGAGGTAAGGTTTAGACCAAGTTATTTCCCGTTTACCGAACCGAGTGCAGAAATGGATATATTCTTAGGAACAGAAACAGAAGAGGATTATAGGTTAACAAAAGGAACAGGTTGGTTAGAAATATTGGGTTGTGGAATGGTTGATGTGAATGTCCTAGAAAACTGTGGTATAGATTCAAAGAAATATAGCGGATTCGCTTTTGGAATGGGGGTAGAAAGAATAACAATGTTTCAATACGGTGTTAAAGATATAAGAACCTTATTTGATAATGATAAAAGGTTTTTAGAACAATTTAAACCACTGAATTAAAACAACGGGATGTAGCTTAGTCCGGTTAAAGTGCTCGTCTGGGGGGCGAGAGATCGGAGGTTCAAATCCTCTCATCCCGACAAAAAATGAAAAGAATATTTATAGGTTTATTACTTTTAGCTGCACTAGCTTTTATTACCAACCCAAGTGAAACAAAACACAAGGAAGCAGTAAAAAGAGAAATTGACGCCACTCTAAATAGAGAGCTTGGTGAAGCGGGGGTTTTGTTGAGTAAAACTTTTGATTTTAAAGGGAAGGCAATAGGAACCTTTATTAAAAGAGAAAATAAGTTTATTTACTCAGAAACGATATTGAAAGTAGGTCCTACAGAAAAGGTAGTGGGGTATGGTTTTTTTGGTTTTGTTGTGATTAATCGTTCAGCAATAACTAACTAATCAAAAAGGCGGTCATTTCTTTTATTGCACGACCACGGTGACTTAAAACGTTTTTCTGTTTTGCAGACATTTGGGCGAAGCTTTGCACACAACCTTCTGGAATAAATATAGGGTCATACCCAAAACCATTTTCTCCTAACTTTTGGCTTGAAATATTACCCTTACAATACCCATTAAAAAAGTAGTGTTTTCCTTCCCAAAAAAGGGAGATTACAGTGTGGAACTGTGCACTTTTATCGCGGAAATGCGCAAGGTTTTTAAGTAATAGGTTTATGTTGTCTGAGTCGTTTTTTTGTGCACCTGCATACCGTGCGGAAAAAACACCAGGAGCACCATTTAGTGCTGTAACTTCTAATCCTGTGTCGTCGCTAAAAACATTTAAACCAGTTTTTTTAAACACATAGGAAGACTTAATAAATGCGTTGTCTTTAAGGACTTCACCAGTCTCTGCTATTTCTTCATCAATTCCGATGTCGGTTAATGTTTTTACCGAAAACTGGTTACCAAGTATTGCTTGTATTTCTTGTGCTTTATGGATGTTGTGTGTTGCGAAAACGAGCTCTTTCTTAATCATTTTACCGCAATAACACTAATCTCAACATGAACGTTTTTAGGTAATGTTTTTACCGCAACCGCTTCTCTTGCTGGTGGTCGATCACTAAAATATGTGGCATACACATCATTAACAGAAGCATAGTCATCCATACTTGCCAGAAAGATAGTGGCCTTAACTACATGGGAATAGTCCATCCCTGCTTCTTGTAAAACAACACCTATGTTTTTCAAGACCTGTTGTGTTTCAATGGTTATATCGTCGGTTACCAGGTTACCTGTTTCTGGGTTTAGTGCAATTTGTCCTGAACAATACAAAGTGTTACCAGATAACACCGCTTGGCTATAGGGGCCAATAGCTGCAGGAGCGTTAGGGGTAGAAATGATTTTTTTTATTGTTTCCATACGTTGTTGTTCAGCAGTTGTATTTTTGTCACAACCCACACCAAATGAGGATAGCGATAATAGGATCACAAGATAGAGTTGAGGAGTTAAAGCAAAAGGTTTCATCTGCTCATACGTTGATAGAAGTCAAAAATAATCAATTTGAGGGTTATGATTTAATCTTCGATTTAAGTTTTGATAAAGACAATAGCAGATTACCCTTTTATGCCACACTAAAAAACACAACAGTTGTTGTGAGTGCAGTGAACCAAACGGTGCAACAAATGATTGCTTCATGTGAAACAACACTGAGTTGCACAATAGGAGGGTTAAACTGTTTGCCAACTTTTATAAATAGAGGTTTGGCAGAGATGACAAGTTTAAACGCCACTGATCAATCGTTAATAGAACAACGGTTTAATGATTTGGATTGGGAAATAAAATGGGTAGAAAGTAGAGTTGGGATGGTAACACCTCGTGTGGTTTGTATGATAATAAATGAAGCGTATTATACAGTCCAAGAGGGTACCGCATCAAAAGAAGACATAGACACCGGGATGAAGCTTGGTACAGCTTACCCAAAAGGCCCTTTTGAGTGGGCAGAGCAAATAGGCATTCATGATGTAAAAAACATGTTAGAAGCGATTTATGAAGATACAAAGGATGAGCGGTACAAAATATGTCCCTTGCTCACACAAGAGTGTTTAAATACTCAAATGACGGCGCAGTATTGAGAAAAATATACGCGTTTCTTTTTAAAACCTTAGGTTGGACGATTGACAACAACAATTGGCCAATTCCATATAAAAAATACATTCTTGTAGTTGCACCCCATACCAGCAATTGGGATTTTCTGGTAGGCCTCGGTGCTCGTGCTGTATTGCAATTCAATCCACGTTACATTGGTAAGAAGGAGTTGTTTGTTTGGCCAATTGGGTGGTTGTTTAGAAAACTGGGTGGCTATCCAGTAGAACGAAAAGTGAACACAAACCTTGTTCAAAGTTTAACAGAGATATTCAACAAGGAAGAGGAGTTTATTTTAACCATGACGCCTGAAGGAACGAGAAGTTATAATGACCAATGGAAAACAGGATTTTATTACTTGGCAAAAAACGTTCAAATACCCATGGTGCCTGTTGGGTTTGATTATAAAACAAAAAGAGTTGTTGTACACGAACCCATTTTTGCAGAAAAACCAGTAGAAGACCTTATTTATGAGTTAAAAACGTGGTTTAGTCAATTCGAAGGAAAGAACCCAGAGTTGGGGGTGCGCAAACCAAACAAAAGGTAGGTGTGTTATACTAAAAGGTGTTTAACAATACCTGTCAGGAAACAGAAAAATAACTATCTAAGACATATGAAAAAAAGCGTGTATCAAACAATATTACTTATTGCGTTCGTCAGCCTCATAGTTGGGTGTAACGATAAAGAACCACTGGTTGACTCATCAAACAATGGTTTGGTTGATATTACTTCTCAAAAACAATTTGATGATGAAGTAGCTACAGGTGTATCGATGGTGTTTTTTCACGCATCATGGTGTACAAAATGTGCGGCTCAAAGACCAGCCGTCGAAACAGTTTCAGAAGAGACGACATTTAGCAATGTTTTCTTTGCTGAGGTAGAGTACGAAGACTTTTCTGATATTGTTACCTCTAGAGACACCAAAGGGTTTCCAACCATTGTGATTTATAAAGACAACATCGAACAAAAAAGGTTTTCTGGACAAGGACACACAGAAGGGCAAATAAGAGAAGCGCTAACAGAAGCGACCATGTAGGTGCACTACTGCGATTTTGCGCCTTGTGTGGCCTTTTTAAGGGCCTTATAACGTTTACGTGCATCAACCACAAATAGACTCGAATTGTAGTCAAAGATTATCCTCTCGTACATTTCTAATGCCTTTTCAGGTTGATTTAGTTTTAGGTCATACAGTTGAGCCAACGCATATAGGGCATTATCGGCAAGGATGTCGTCACTAAAGAATTTGACAACGGTATTGTAATATTCTTCTGCTTTTGTGTACTTCCGCTGTTTCTCATAGATCTGAGCTTTAACGTAATATATTTCGTCTTCTAAGGCGTGTTTGGGATATTTAAAAGGGAGTTGGTTAAGCTCCTCTAAACTTTCCTCTAGTTTGTTTTGAAACAACAACAATTGCGCATGGGCGAATGCAGCCATAGCTTCGGTAGAACTATCCAATCCGGTGTTGTCTTTAATTAGCAAAGAGAGCTCAATGGCGTTATTGGAAATAAGTTGTGAGGTTGCTGTTTTTAATACATCCAACTGGTCTTTAGACCACTCAAAATCTCCCCGATAAAAAGAAAGTTTTGCGTTCCTAAACTTTGCTTCTTGACCCAGTGGGTCTTCTTTAAATGCCTTGTCGACCTGTCCATATAAGAGTGTGGCATCCCACACCTCGTTTTTCATAAGCATGGCGTCACCAAGGGCAAGTTTATACGCTCCACGCGTTTTTTGCTGAAGCCGTGGCATCACAACTAAAGACTCCAATATACTTACCCCACTATCAAGGTCGTGTTTATAGTAAATATATAAATCCGATAACTGTTTCATACTTTTTGCCGTTTGTGGGCTTTTACCAAACTGGGTTAAAACAGCTAAGTAGCGATTGATAAGTAGGTTTAGGTCTTCAGAGGTATATTGACCTGTTTCGCTGATGAGTTTGTAGTTGGTTTCAAGACTACCCATTTTGGCATTCAAATAGAAATAACCATCCGCCCCAAAACTGATAATTTTATCGTAGCATTTTATCGCTACCGCATAGTTTTTGTTTGACAAACAAATAATAGCCAAATCAATTAAGTTCTTACCCTCGGTTTTGTTGCGACGATCCATGGCGCTTGCTTGTCGAAAGGCGGAGTTAAACTTTTTTTGTTGCACAAACACCCACAACAAAAGCTCGTCGTAAACGGTTTTTTCTGGATATTTCTGTACATAGATAGACGCCTTTTCTTGCAGGTAATCAATCTTTGTGTCTGTATCAACTAAAAAAACAAGATTCGCTTTGGTGGAGCGTAATTGAGTTGCGTCAAAGTTTAGCACCAACAAACACTCGTTAATTAAAGACTCATAATCTTTGGTGAGTTTGTATACCTCAATAAGGTTTTGTGCAAACAAGGTTGCCGGCCCATAGGCTTTTCGGGCTTTAATAAGCGCACTTTTAGCAAAGCCATATTCTTGTTTGCTCAAAAAAGCACTGGCTAGTTGTTCGGGTATAGATACAAGGCCTGACCTACCATTTCCCATTTCCTCCACAGCGTATGATACCGCATTTTCGTAGAGTTTTTTCTTCTCCTTTTCTTTACCTTGAAGGCCATAGATATAACCTAGATCTACAACATACAGAGGCTTAGATTTAAACTTTTTGGTCTGTTTAGAAACGACTTTTTCTGCTTCACTAAACGACTTTTGTTTTAACAAGCACTCTAAATAGTTTTGATAGATGTAAACAGATTCTGGGTTTTTCTTTAACAGTTTTTTATACAGAATTTCAGCTTTGTCGTATTCTTCATTATAAAAAAACTGAGCAGCCAACTCGTCATCTGCTTGTTGAGCAAACACGTTGGTAACATACAAACAAATGAAAAGGCAAAAAATGCTGCGCATAACGACAAATTTATCCCTAAAACAACGTTTTGGTAAACAAAAATGTTGTTTTAACGCATCAGGTTTCGATGCAACAATTAGAAATCCTGATTAATTAAGTAGTTTCGCTTAAAAGCATGGTATTCTATAAACACAAAGAAACGATAGGTGTGTAGACCAGTAGGTTGATTATACGGGGAACCATCAAAAAAAACCTAAACAAAGAATTTACAACACAGCGAGGACCGTACTTAATTGAAATATAATTATGGGATTATTTGACGCATTTAAAAATAAGGCAGCAAAAAAAACTGAGGAGGCAAACCCTTTATATAAAGCGCTTTCTGAGGCGAACTTTGATATAATTGATATGCAAGTGGTTAACGAATCGGGAAATGTTACCGTAACAGGCAGTGTGGATGACGGATCATTGATGGAGAAAGTAAATGATTTTCTAGCCTCACAGCCAAGTGTTGTACATATTGACAACAATATTGAGGTGGTTGATATTAGTGGCCAAGGCAAACACTGTAAAGTTGTAACAAACGGAAGCAATTTAAATGTACGTGTAGGTGCAAGTACAAGTGACGATATTGTAGGGTTATTTTCCAAAGGTTCGGACGTATTGTTGGTTCGCAGGTATAACGCCACGTGGCACCAAGTTAAAGGGGTGGGAGTCAAAGGAGAAGAAATAGAGGGGTATTGCCATACTGACTACCTTAAAGAAATATAAAATTAAAAGTGCTGCAACAATGGCAGTTTGTGAAAACTGGTATTGCATTTGTAGTTCACACAGTATCTGATTATTGGGGCTGACTGGACTTGACGGGAGGGCCAATTAACAGGTAAGCATGTAGAGCGTTGTAGGCATTGCTCTTAAATCTAAACCTTCAAACACATAAAAGGCGAGTCTAACTACGCTATGGCTGCTTAATCTTAGAGATTAAACAAACACCATCCGCTCTCCGTTGCTTTGTTCGAGCTGCGACGGAATCAGGGCGGTCGTAATGCCCGAATATTCAGTAGCGAAGTCTGCGAGCAACTGTCTTATTAGCAGAATAAGGATAAGATAAGGCCTGTACCTAGCCTAGCTTGTCTCGAAAACAATAGGTAATAAACATGTAGAAAACTTGATTTAATTCCTTCGCCGGACCCGGGTTCGACTCCCGGCAGCTCCACTTTTTTGTTCCCAAGAATAATTTATCATCCCTGGAAATATTTTTATTAAAATTATTAAAAATTAAACATTCGGCAAGTTATACGATATCTTAAAAATCTCATATTAAATAAAATTATACAAGATCCTCTGAC